>Ga0164290_1000034_pt1 | contig 518896 bp, 433 predicted proteins | sample Micstemetagenome_FD_108782 | JGI IMG/M metagenome (GOLD analysis project Ga0164290, IMG submission 108782) | Contaminated culture microbial community from soil near Moab, Utah, USA - Microcoleus steenstrupii SON62 (Illumina Assembly) | ecosystem: Environmental > Terrestrial > Soil > Soil crust... | reverse complement strand
TTGGCGTGGGGGCGCATTGCGATTGGCGTGGGGGCGCATTGCATGCGCCCAATTTCGCGGGCGGCAAGAATGCCGCCCCTACAGTCGATCCGAAAGTCTTGCTGTTGGGCGTGGGGGCGCGTTACGATTGGCGTGGGGGCGCATTGCATGCGCCCAATTTCGCGGGCGGCAAGAATGCCGCCCCTACAGTCGATCCGAAAGTCTTGCTGTTGGGCGTGGGGGCGCATTGCGATTGGCGTGGGGGCGCATTGCATGCGCCAATTTGAGGGGCGGGACGTATCCCGCCCCTACGGACAAGTACCGCAGTTCCTAGCGTTTCATTGATAATATCGAACGCTTCTGCGAGGGCACAGACGCAACACCTGCGGCAAAACCTTTTGCATATGCGTCATTCAAAAGATCCAGGAAGTAAGGCTTCTGGCAGAAGTCTTCCAGTGCCGAGATCCAATATTTGAGCGAAGTCTCTTGCATCGGAATGTTTGCGTTCCTGATTGCATTTTCGCAAAGGCGGACGACATCGCTAACTGCGTCTTCTTTCGCGTGGTTCTTGCGAACATATTCTTTGGCGGCTTTGGAGATTCGGTCGCGCTGGGCTTTATCGTTGATCAAATCAGAGATTGCAGCTGCAAGCGATCGATGATTGCCCGGCTCAGTATGAACGACATCGACACCGGTTTCTAAACACTCACACAGAGTACCTACTGCCGTGCACACGACAACCGCTCCTACAGACATTGCTTCGGCAACGTGATACATGCATCCGCAATATCTGAAGGGATAGGCAGCAATATCTGACGCCGCTAACAGTGAAGCACGCTGATCGGCGTCCAAGGCGGGAAGCCATTCCACGTGTTTGTCGAACTCTCCCAACTGAGCTCTCAATTTGTCCCGGTATGAAATCGTCTCACCAAAAAGTGGTGGCGATTCGCCTGCCACCGTAAATAGTGCATGTGGAAACCGCGAAACAATAGATGGAATTGCGTCCACCAAAACGTCAATGCCTTTGTAGCGCTCCTGAGTTCCCACATAAACGATATGCGGAGTTCCCGTCTTGCCGCTCCAGGGTTGAATCTGGTCTTTCGGCTCAATTGCGGTTCTATACAACGTGGTGCGCTCTTCAGTGACATCAGCAGCATCAATGATTATGCTCCGCATGATCTCGCTCGGGCATCCAATTGCACTCATACTTCGCAACGCAGCAGTCTCAACTGCAGTAACTAAATTCGTATCGAATGGATTCAAATTTCCATCGAAGTTCTCACGCATGATTTCAAACTGCGGTGTCACACTCATTAGCGCAACAGGCAGTCTCTCAAAACAACTCCAGAACATTCCGTCGATTGCTTTCACGCACAGCACAACGTCGGGAGCATAACCGAGAACATCTTCTCGATGCGCTCGGTATGTTTCATAAGCACGTGAAAACACCCAGCTAAAGACTGGTGCGCAGGCAAGTGAATGCAGATTGTTGTAGCGATCCAGCTCTCCTTTTCGGCAAAACACTTTGGAGGCGAGATCGTCAAAATCTCTATCGCCGAGCGCAAACACAACAGTCTCATGCCCCGCTTTCCCGAGTTCGGAAACCACATGTTTAAAGAAAGAAGTCGTGACAGCATCAAGCTGATCGCCTTCATAGTAGCTGGTTACAAAGGCGACTTTCATTTGTTAGGAACCTTTGTTCGCCCAACCGGCATTCGCTCAAGTTTCAGTGGCACACCCTTCATCAGCGGTTCACCGTCGGACCTTTGAGCGCAGATCTCACTTTGTCGAACACGCGCAGAGAAAGCTTTTTGTTGAGCTGCACGTTTTGTTCTGCCAGCGCTGCAAAGCGTTTTTCAAGATCCTCGTGATATGCACTGAGTTTCTTGAACGCGTCGTGGAGAGTCTGATACTCATCAACTGACTTGAAGTATTTGTTCTCCATACTTTCGAGAACTTCAGGCAAATGCTTCTCGTAAAGCACAGGGTGCTCCTTGGCGAAACTGCTAAGCGCCGCAGCGCGATTACTATCTGACTTGCCGCGTCCATGTTTGCGGTAATGATAAAGTGGTTTTTCGACACGACAAAATTTGTGCCCATTGCTCAATGCGCGCAGCCAAAATTCGTCGTCATCGTGATAAACGCTCGTGTTGTATCCACAAAGCTCATTGAACATCTCGCGGGTGTAGAGAAACGTCGTTGGCGCTGGCGTGCCGGACATTATCGCCAGCATTGTGCACTCAGGGGTATGAACGAAATTCTGAATGCCAAACACTTGCGTTTGAGTAAACACGCCGCTCAATTTAGACGATGTTGAATTCGCTTCAGCATCCGCTTCCGAATTCCCGACAGAACGCTCTTGCGAGTACGCAGCGAAAACAATCTCGACGTAGCGAGAGTCCAAAACATCATCGGAATCTAGAGGAACGATAAACTCACCTTTACTCGCCGCGATTCCAGTATTCTTTGCCGCAGCACTGCCACCGTTTGTTTCCCTTCGAATTACCGTCAGTTTGTCTCCATGCTGGGCTATCTGTTCTTTCAACAATTCTCGAGCATCGGCAACCGGCGAAGCGTCATCTACAACAATCACTTGCGCGTTTGCGTACGTCTGAGCAAGCGCGCTTTCTACCGCCTGCGGCAGGTATGGAGTGTGGTCATAAAATGGAATGACGATGGAGATTAGCGGGTTCATGATGTTCTAGACGCAATAACTAGAAATAGAATTCGGCGGATTATTTGTTGAGAATCGGCTTGAGACCTTCTGTGATGATGTTCGCCAGTTTGCGGTGTCCGGCCGGTGTGAAATGCGAACGGTAATAGAGCGGACTTTGTTCCATCGGCGAGAGGCTCGGGAATTGGGCATTGGCATCGATGATGGTGATCCCTTCCTGCGCCGCGAGTTTTTTCAGGGCCTGAATTTCTTTGACATAAAAGAGCATGTTATCCGGCGCGGGCAGCGTGACAATGACCAGTTTAGAACCGGCATTGCGGCAGGCAAGATTGAGCATTCGGAACACGCGTCCAGCCAAGTTGACTTCAGGGCGGGCAGTATCATTCGACAGTTTGAAACTGTCATGCTCGTCGATACCTGGTGCATCAATTTTGCCAAGTCGAGGTTTTACTGTCCACATCCAGATATCGTCGTGCGAAACTTGCTTGTCCAACGCGCGTGTTTCATCGCAAATGGCTTTGCGCTGAGAATCGTAGCTGCCCAATTCAGAAAGGGGAACATGCGCCAATGTATTCTCGATACTTCCGGAGAAAGGCGCCATCAGCTTTGCAGAAATGTTTGTATACCACTTGCTGCTCGTGCGCAGCATGAAATCATCGGCAGACAGTGCTTGGAAGAGATGGCTATTGCGCCGCAGCCATTCGCTGGCAATCATGTATTTGGCACCATCGGTATGCAGCCAGGCGTCAAGGAAGTGATAATCGATCGCCAGCTCGTCTCTATTGTTGAGAGACAAAGTAGGCGAAGGCAAAGTCTGTTGTCCAAATCTGGGAAAGTTGTCCCTGGAGTCGAAGATGTGATAAACAACGACCGTCACATCAGGCGAGTAAGGACGTACGCGCGCCAGATAATTGACGAAGTATTGAACTAGCCCATAGTTGGACATTCCAAAATTGATTGTTTCAAACTTCTTTTGGTCTTCTTGCGCATTGAGATTGTTTTCAACCAAGCGAACAAAAGTGTCTTCGAGGCTCACCTGCAGCGCTTGAGTCTTCGAATCGCCGAGGAAGGCGATGCGTTGGACACCGGTTGGCTTCGCCAATTGATGTTCGATGTCGCGCAGTCCGGCAGAAGAAATTTTAGTGCGTGAGAATCCTTCTTGGCGGAAGTCTACCCATTTGTTTTCCAGATGCGAGATGCCGAGAATAGGGTCGACTTTGATATATTCGTCGTCCCCGAGACCTAGCAGTCCGAGCGTGACTTCCGCAAAGACAAGCAGAGCGCCGCAGATCAGAAGTATGGAGGAAACACTTAGGAATGCCGCCAGAAGGGTTTGAGAACTGCTTGGTTGGAAACGCCGGCGCGGTGGTTTGGGAAGCGATGCGCGCATTTCGGACCTGCGGACCGCAGGTATAGTGTTGATGGCTTCAGGATCGTAGAGAATTGTTGGTGACATGGCTTGAAACTACGGTACACCTAAAATTGGAAATAAATGAAGGGCTGAACTTCCCCACGAAAGATTGCTAGAAGCATCAATCCGATAAAGAATGAGAAACCAATATGTGCCATTGCCGGCAGTGGCAGAGTGAAAGCAGCGGGGCGTGAGCCTGGAAAAGAGTTGAGATCCAATCCGGGGAAATCTTGTGCGCCAGTGTAGGCATCCGCCGCGGTTTTCTCCATATGCTTGATCAGTGCGCCGCCTGCCAGTATCAAGAGGTAGATGCAGATTGCAGCAGGGACTGGCGAATTGAAAAATGCGTTGGACACTTCGCAGTCGATTTGTGCGACACGCGGTGTGAACATTGCGGTGAACACGCCGATCGCCTCAGGCAGCGTTTTGGCACGAAACAAGACCCAGCCGCAGAGAACAGTTACGAGCGTCGTAACGTGAGCGACAGCGAGACCGGCAAATGAGTTTGCGACTTTTGAAAGCGCGGGTGACTCAGCTAATTGCTTATCCCAGGCTCTGTTTGCGGCCAGACCTATTCCGTGGAAAAGTCCCCACAAGACGAAAGTCCACGAGGCGCCATGCCAAAGACCACCCAGGAGCATTGTCGTGATTAAATTCGCAGACACTTGTCTCTCTGTTCCACGTGAGCCACCAAGCGGAATGAACAGATAGTCGCGCAACCAAGTAGACAAGCTCATGTGCCAACGGTGCCAGAACTCGCGCAAACTGGATGCGATGTACGGCATGTTGAAGTTTTCGGGCAACGAGTATCCGAGTAACTTTGCAGAACCTCTGCCGATATCGGTGTAACCGGAGAAATCATAGTAGATTTGAAAAGCAAAAGCCGTTACGCAAAGCCAGCCTTCGAACGTTCCCATCAAATCGGGATTGTCAAAACCAGCTTTGACGATGGGCGCAAGATTGTCTCCCAGTGCGGTTTTCTTGAACAAACCCTGGGCGATCAAGAACAGTCCCGAAGCGAACTGGTCAAAGGAAACTGCAGGTTTTTCATCGAGCTGCCTGTCGAAATCCTGATAACGCTTAATCGGTCCGGCAATCTGAGACGGGAAAAAGGACGCGAAGAGAGCAAAGCGCAGCGGATTTTTTACCGGCTTGCTTCCTTTATATATGTCTACAAGGTAGTGGGTGAATTCGAAAACGAAGAACGAAATGCCCAGCGGAAGGATGATTGGCAGATCGGAAACGCCTACGCCTTTGTCGAGCGGGAAAGCAAGAAGACGCCCCAGCCAGGCGCAGGACGTGTTAATGGAATCGAGAATGAAATTGGTGTACTTGAAGAGCGCGAGCATTGAGAGGTTTAAGGCAATTCCGGCTATCAATATCAACCGGCGCGCCTCGCGCTTTTGGAAGTGGCTGACAAGCAAACCCAGCGCGTAGTTGGCGACGGTCAAGCCAAGGAGCAAAAGCCCGTAGACCTTGAAGGAATACATGTAGAAGAAGTAGCTGGCAGCAATCAGTAGTACTGGCTTAACTTGCCTGGGTACGAGCCAGTAGGCAAGGACCACCACAGGCAGAAAGACCAAGTATTCGAAGCTGTTGAATAGCACAGCGCCACTGCTCCAAAAATATCGCCTCGCCGGAGCCTCGAAAGGGTTGAACGCCCCATTTGGCGAGACTTACGGAGTTTACAAGATACGGTGTTTTGTTCCATGACCACCCTCTCAGGTTGTTCGCCTCAAGATAAACCGTTTCTCACAAAAGCGACTGCGCAAGCACGGAATATACATTCGATCCCCAAACTCGACAAAACGAATTTCAAACAAATATGCGATCGATAGAGTTCACAAGGCGCATTCGATCTCCCTTATGGAGCGGGTTGATCCGGCTCTTGTTAATCAATCGATGCCACCAAGAATGGCATCAACAGCACTGCGATCGAATGCCAAGGAATACATCCTTAAATGACTACTGGGGTACTTCCACGCATACGAAAGCGCGATAAACTAAATGCATCAACGGTGAGCAATCACTCGAACGAGTTGGTTGCTTTGAGCCGAGGGGCCCTGTGGAAACGACAGGTTGGCGCTAACCAGAAACGGTAGCAAGGGACCCGCATCACATGAAGGACTGACTGAAGTGTGATGAAATACTGAGCCCAACGCAAGGGGCAGTCAGGCAGTAGCATGAAGACCGTCGCAGAGCAATCTGGACGGTCTTTTTGTTTGCGCATTTTCGTCATAGAATCAGTTGATTCCAGAAGGAGAAGCGTTTAGATGCCAACTTTTCCGGTGCAATTTTTACAGCGTATGCGTAACGCGGGACTGGGCGTATACAGTGAATCACCCAGTAAAGAAGTTGATGGCGTCGGACCTCGTGTGACTGCCGTAAATGGAGACTACAAGCTCTATTTGTACGGCTCGAAGGATAAGTGGGTTGTGGAAGCGATATTCACTCCCGATGAAAAAAGTCCTTGCGATTTTCGCTCGGTTTTCGATAGTCCCGCAGACGCAGTTGCTGATGCCATTGCCTATTTCAAAAAGGATCAACGCTGGCAAGCAACCAGGGACTACATGGAACGCACGGGCAAGAAGCCCCAACCTTAGCCGTTTTCAAACCTGAACACATAATTGGGAAATGCAACGGCGTTCGGCATATCAAACGGATATAATTCGCACATCACCAGTCAATAGTGGAGCTTGAAGTGCCCAGAGACAGAATCAGTCTTCAAATTCTTTTCGACAGTTTGCCGACATTCAGCGAGCGAGAGCTGAACGAAGCCGCAAAGAATGTTTCTCACAATCCGCCGAATTTTCTCTATCAACTGCCAAAAAACACAACAATGTCAGGAGAGGGCGTGGTCGCTAGTGATGCGCACAAAATCAGACTCAACTTTGTTGACAAGAAACTCGAAGAGCGTGAGCTGGCACAAATTAGCGCGCATGTTCGCCTGGTTCCTGACGCCGTGGGCGCCATCGAAAAACACGCGGCTTTTATTGAGCTGTCAGTTGAGCCGGATCCTGCAAAGCCGCTTGATGCCTATCAAGAACTAACATTTCTAGCTTGCTTAATTGCATTGCGCGAAGGTTTGGCGATTACAAATATCAATGGGTTCACAAGTTTTAGTGCGCCCGGAATACTGCAGTTGCTGGCTGACAACGACTGGTCTGATGCAATTCAAGAAATGCCTCCGCTATTTCTGTTTAGCGGACCGGTCTTGCATGAATTCGATAACAACACCAATCTATGGATGCGTTCGTACGGCAATCATCTGCTCGGAATTCCTGATTTAGGCACAATTATTCCAACCGAGATTATCCAAGAATACGTACCAATGACACTGCAAGTTTTCGACAACATGATGACTTACATGATTGAGTCAGGAAATAAAGTCGAGCCTGGCCACACGATGGAAACCGACTCGGTGACGATCAAAATATTTGATCAGCCGGCTGCGCCTGATGAGTACTTTTACCAAAGTCCCTCTGGCATGTTGCGGGTCGAATACACGCCAAAGCCTGGCTTTGTGATGCCACGATTTTGATGACTGCGCGATTCTTCGAATTGAAAAAATTTGTCGCTTTGAATCTGCTTTTGTTTTTCGCTACATTCTGTATACAGGGTTGTGGAGAACAAAAACGCGCAGGGGAAGCGCAAGATGTTCCGCATCAAGCCCAGCCTTCTGCGGCAGCGGCAGAAGACGCCTACAAGAATCGCTCAATGGAATTTCCCGCGGACTTTCCGCTGCCGAAGTATCCGAACTCAGAAGTGGAAACGGCACAACTGAAACGTGCCAACACCACATCACACACCGTAATTTTGAAAACACAGGATCGAGGGGCAGCGGTCTTTCGTTATTACACAAAGGCCCTTAAGCAAAACGGCTGGGATATCGGAAAAGTCGTCAGCAACAAGAGCTACATGATGCTCACCGCCGCAAAAGATGGTGCACGCGCCAGTGTGATGATTTCCGAAACTCGCGTTGGATTTACTGCGGTATCACTTTACGCAAGCAAGAAATAGCCAGTAGATATACCTCGGACATCCACTGCTAATGCAGGATATTGCACGATTCTGCTATAGCAAGCGCATCAAATTGATCCGGCGCTTGTTAATCTATTCGATATGTACAGGAGGGCACCAAATGCGGTTCTCAACTTTGCCAAGATACTCATCCTAAAATGTCCTTTGGGGTAGTTGTTTGTATACGGCAACGCGGTAAACTAAATGCATCAACGGTGAGCGATCACTCAAACGAGTTGGTTGCTTTGAGCCGAGGGGCCATGCGGAAACGCCAGGTTGGCGCTAACCAGAAACGGTAGCAAGGAGCCCGCATCACATGAAGGACTGACTGAAGTGTGGTGAAATACTGAGCCCCCGCAAAGGGCAGTCAGGTAGTAGCATGAATACCGTCGCAGAGCAATCTGGACGGTATTTTTGTTTGTACGACATCCATTTTTCAGTCCTGGTGCAAAATCCCCTCAGCAAGCTGGATTTCATCGGCTGACATTGAAAGCTTACACATTTGCCGCTCTCGTTCGTCACTTGTCTCTTTCATTTAGCTTGCGCCTAGATTAGCTTTCATACTCGCGGATTAGATGCGGCCTTGTGCTTCGTTAATCACCCAAAGTCTCAAAAGTTCTCCAACAAGGCCAGCTGCAACACCGACTGTTTCTCGCATCTTCCTCACCAGAGTTAGTAGTCGAGAAGTCCTTTAGATTAAGCGAAAAAAAGAATAGTCTCAAAATTACTGGCAAAGCCGCGAAAATTGACACTAATAGATGACAGCCAAAGTATGGGAAAAGCAACACAGCTTGATTTTGGCGATGACCTTAAATTAGTCACAGGTGCAGGTTTCCGGAACCTCATTTCGCCAGCGCTGACCTGGAATTCATCGAATATACATGCATAATTAGAGCCTGCCAATGCTCCACTTTGCTACTTGCAATAGCATCTCATGGCATCCTCAAAATCATTTGATTGCCAGATGTTCAGATTTTGAATTGAAGATCAACGGAAACACAAGAGACCTTTAGCATGTCCTCAGAATTGGTTGTGTACCAAAAATCGATTATAGGTAAATCACTCCTGTTCAACAGCGAGTTTTATGTCAACCAGTTGGGAGTCAGTCCAGAAACAATCGATCCCTTGCGGCACTTCCTGGTCTGGGGCTGGCGACAGGGTCTAAAACCAGGTCCGTTTTTTGACACGAAATACTATCTGAGCCAGAATCCTCACTTGCTGGAAAAGTCAATTTGTCCGCTGATTGACTTTCTATCCGGCTGGAAGACGCATCTCAACAAGCCATGCGTTTTGTTTGATACCAAATACTATTGCCAGAATGTTGCTCCGGAAGCACTGGAAGCCGGCGACCCCGTCACCTACTATTTGACTAGAGACGCGTTGTTTCACAGTCCTCATCCTCTGTTCGATGCGGAGTATTACTTGCGCCTAAATTTAGATGTGCGCGCAAGCGGGCTGAATCCATTGGAACACTTTCTGCGCTTTGGACTCGCGGAAGGACGGCAGCCACATCCACTCTTCGACAGTAAATTCTATGAGGCAGAAGCATTCGAGCTCACCAATGAATACGATTCTTGGTTCGAGCACTTTGTAGAGGAAGGTGGTCAACTAGGACTTTCACCTTGCAAACAATTCGATGCTAAGCATTACAAGAAAGTTTTTCCAAGTTGTACCACCAATCCTCTGGAGCACTTCCAGCTGGAGAGCAGGAAAGCAGGGATCACGCAAGCTCAAAGGCTTGCTGCCATTTTTGCAGAGTCCTGTCACGAGGGGTACGACCAAGCGAGTAAGAAAGATCTGCCCATCTCGGCTCTTCTGTTTTCATCGAATATCTCGTTGGAAACAAATTTGTTGAAATGGGAGTCATCGCACAAACCGATAATGGTCTTCTTCGGTCATGAAGCCACCAGAACTGGTGCTCCACTGATTTTGCTCGAACTGGTGAAACGCTTCAGTAATGCGGGCTACGAATGCTTTGTCATTCTTGCTCAAGGCGGTGCGCTCGTAAAGGACTATGAGAAGTTCGCGACAGTCCAGGTGCTTATTGATGTAATTCCATTAGTAGCGCAGACAAGAAAGTGCTTTGACGCATTGTCACCATTCATCGAGCAAGCAAGAGTTCGGGGCGCACTGATTAATACAGGAACAATCGCAGGCTTGTATGATGAACTGAAGCAAAAGGGCGTTCATACTGTGACCTTGGTTCACGAATTCATGGACGGATTCAGCGATGAGCACATGCAAGCGCTCTATCGCTCAACTGACGAAATTGTTTTTCCCTCTAAGTTCATCCAAGAACTTTGCAATCAGACTCTTGCATTCGGGGGATTGCCCACGCATGTAAAAGCACAGGGTATCTTGAAAGAAAACTTTGGCAACATGGACAAGCGGCAAGCCCAGCGCGAATTGCGGCAGAAGCTAGATCTTCCGGAAAACGCGTTTATTGTCTTGGGAGTCGGCTCGCTGGATTTACGCAAAGGTTTCGATTTCTTTCTTGCTGCCGCGAGAAAATTCACAAATCAAGCCGATCTTGAACGCCCGCTGTATTTCGTTTGGTTGGGAGCAGGTAAGGCTGCGCATTTCTCGCTTCACTACTATGCTAACTGGGACATGCAGCAATCGCGCCTGGAAAACGTAGTCAGGATTTTACAAAACTCACCGGACAATGAGTTGTTTTTTGCAGGCAGCGACGTATTTTTCATGTGTTCGCGACAAGATCCGTTTCCTTGCGTAGTGCAAGAATCCCTGGCTTCTGCACTGCCTGTAATATCATTCGCGGGCTCCGGCGGAGCGCAGGAGATGCTGCAAACTGGCGGAGGAACCATATGTCCATACGGTGATATTGATTCTGTTTGTGAGGCAATCAGTCAATATTTACATGACGAGCATAAACGCGCCGCTCATGGTGCCGCTGGTAAAGCTGCAGCCGAGAAAATGGATTTTCACGGCTACTACAATTAAGCACATTATCGCCCTCAGAGAGGGCTAGATCAAAAGGGAGAGAGGCTACCCTAAACACGACGTTTACTTCGTCATGGCTGATTTCGACCTTGCGAACCAAAGCGCGTATGATCTGCCGCTTTGTGTCCCAGTCAATTTTTTCGAGCCGGCCCCCGATTTTAGCAGCAAAGTCATCTATCCGAACCGTGATCAACTTGAGCTGGGCTTCATCAACTGCTTCCTGTTCCACGAATCGAAGCTGCTCGTCAATTTTCTTCAGCTGCTCTTTTGCTCGCTTGATTCGTGGCTCAAAATCTTGCTTTCCGATAAGTCCGTCGGCATAACTATCGATTATTCTAGCAACCTTGCTTTGTATGTTTTTGCGTTGGGTTTCGAGCGCAGCTACATCGACCTTCTTTTTGCCCGCACGGCGCGCGAACTCCGTTTGCAATCGCTGCGGGTTTCGAAGCAGGTCAGTCACTTCTGACCAGACCAAATCATCCAACACCTCAGTTCGAATTTGAGTGGCTTGGCATACTTTTTTGCCACCAAATCTGTACGCATCCGTGCCAATGCAACGGTAGTACACGTAGCGCTGCCTGGCTGGTTTACCATAGAAAGCATACCCGCACTGCCCACAACAAACTAAGCCCTGAAGAAGATGGACGGCTCCTGTCCTTCGCTCCCTGGCTTTTGTACGATTCTCTGCTACTTGTTCTTGCACCACAGCAAACAATTCTTCCGTAACCAGCGCAGGGACTGGAATGGTAATCCAATTGTCTCCTGGTATTCTGGTCTTCGAAAAATTACGTGTCGATGACGCATTGCGCGAGGGTCGTAGTTTTGGCGCCTTCTCCACGACTTTCGTTTTTCCAAAGGCTGCCTTTCCCATGTAAGTTGGATTTTTCAAAATGAACCAAATGGTCGTTCGATCCCAGTCTGTTTTCCCTGTTCGAGTCTTGATGCCTGCTTCTTTCAGTCGATGGCGAACTTCTGAGATTGAGACCCGTTCCTTGCCAACCCAATCGAAGATCTGTTGAACGACACGGGCCTCCTCGAACACGATTTCATAGCTGGCTTCGCCACCTCCCTCGTGTTTGGTGATATAGCGATAACCATATGGCGCTCTTGCTAAAGCATTTACAGATCCGCTTTTAGCGGCGTGCAACTTCCCACGACGGGCACGTTCCATGATTTTAGTCCGCTCGTACTCCGCCATCATGCCCTGCACTTGCAATAAAAGCTCATCCTCTGGGGACTTGCCAATCTCTCGATTGAGAAAGATCACTTCTATTCCAGCCTTCTTAAACTCGTCCAAAAGTACGATCTGATAAGCATACTTGCGAGCCAGGCGGTCTGGTGAGTGTACGTAAAGTCGGTCCACAGCTCCATTGTAGATTGCGTCCCTAAGCCGTTCCAATGCCGGTCTAACTAAATTTGCACCACTATGCCCATCGTCGATGAATTGGAATTCCATCGAAGGAACAGCATATTGATCAAGTTGAATTCGTTCAAGAAGCGCTGAAATCTGGCTTCGTATGGTTCCGACTTCTGCTTGTTGATCAGAAGAAACTCTCGCATAGAGAGCAACGTTCTTAGCCATATTTCACCGCCAATTTCATTTGCTCAGCCCTTACAGAACCTGACTGCTTGCTGGTTTTACTGTTTGACTTGGTAATCTCCCGAGATACCACCGGTAGAGTCAGCTCATATGCAATCTCTAAACATTCTTCCGAGAGTCTTGTCGATTCAAATTGAACTTTGACCTTGAAAACTATCGCCGTCTTACTTGAATTTCTTGCCAATGCCTTTCCTTTCTCTTTTTCGTGAAGCTTCTGCCGGACCAGTAGGGCAGAGCATCTCGGTTGATTGACAAGACAAAGTCTAACACAAAGTTAGCTTTATTGTTGAAGCTGTGTTGACAGTTACTTTGAGTATCTCCATGGACTTTTCTCCAAGTCAAAATCTACTTTTTCCAGTAGCCATATTCAGCAATTTACAACACAACAGCCGCTCCCTGCTACATCCGCGATCACTTTATGAGCCAGAACCCGTCACTCTCATACGTTAGATCGGAGAAAAGTGATTTCCCCTCTCCGGCGGCCGGCCAATTGGTGGCATCAAGATTGAACTGGAGTTTTGCTCCGGATGGTTTTTCCGAGTCCGATTTCGCGCTTTCATGGACTCGTGCGGTCGATTCACGGTTGAATTTCCAGTTCCAGATGCCCGCGCTCAAAGGAAAGCCGCACAGCATCAAGTTCAGTTTCACGCCAATCCTGACGACTCTATCCATAAAGTCCTTTGTTTTGCAGGATAAGAGGGGGAAATACATCTCTTCTTGGAGCCCACTCAAAGCAGACGCTAGACGCTCACCGTCTCTACGAGCAATCGGGGCAACGGCAAAAGGAGAACTGGGAAATATTGAACTGACGGAATACTGCCTTCATATCGAATTGCCGGATGAGTTTGCAAGAAAGTTGGAAGGCGGCGGCGAACTTATTATCGAGTGCGAATTCTCCAGTTCTGAGACGACGCTGACAAAGATAAGCGGCGGCAGTGGTAAGTCGGATTCTTTTCTGGGCAACACAAATGAAAATACGCCCAGGGGACAGGTGATGCGGCGCATCGTGGAGCTCGAGAATGAGGTGCTCAGCCTCACCTCCACAGTACAAAAGTTTTATGACTCGAATACATGGAAAAGCACTCGACCACTGCGAGAACTGGGTCAAAACGCACGCTGTTCGTGGATAGCAAAGAGTCTTACGGCGCGCGGAAAATCGACCGCTATAAAGAAGCGATCTAAAACAGTAAAGCTGCCGCCAGACTTGAAAGTAGATGTCATCGTTCCGGTTTACGGCGGAATTCATGAGACAATCGCTTGTCTGGAAAGCGTACTTGCATCCTCTTCAACTGTCGATTATGACTTAATCGTCATCAATGATGCATCACCGGATCCCGAGCTTGTGAAAGCGCTACAGGAGCTGGCGGCCGAGCACAAAAAGATTACCCTTCTGCACAACCAGAAGAATCTAGGCTTTACTGCCACAGTTGTGCGTGGGATGGCTCTCCACTCAGAGCGTGATGTTGTACTTCTAAACAGTGACACATTGGTTTCTGGCGACTGGCTTGACAGGCTGTGCAAACAAGCCTACGGACAGCATAGGATCGGCTCCGTAACACCGTTTTCGAACAATGCTTCAATTTGCGGATATCCGATCTTTCTTGGAGAAAAAGAACTTCCTGCCGGGACGCGTCAGCACGAGATTGACGACATCGCCAGCGAGCTGAATGCTGGGTTGAGCGTCGAAGTACCGACGGGAGTCGGTTGTTGCATGTATATAACCAGAAAGTGCTTGAACGAAGTCGGTGAATTCGATGCGAAAACTTTTCCCGGCTATGGCGAGGAAAACGATTTCTGCCTGCGCGCCACATTGAAGAACTGGAAACACCTAATGGCTGCCGATGTGTTTGTCTATCACAAAGGCGCTGTCAGTTTTGCATCTCAGTCGGAAATGAAGAAGGCCGTTGCATTGAGAAAATTACAACACCTCTATCCTCAGTATGATGCACTGGTCCGTTCGTTCATATCTCTCGATCCAGCAGTAACACTTAGAAATCGAATCGATCTGGAGCGTTTGCGAAGGTCGAAAAAGCCTGTTTATCTTGCCATTATGCACGATGGAACGGGAGGTACGGAGAAACATGTTCTCGACCTTATCAATGCGACTGATGGAGATGCTCATTGGTTATTGTTCAAGGGCTATCATGGCGGTGGTCGCCTGGAATGGCGCGATAAAGGCGAAGGTCTGACCATTCATTATGAAAACAAGCGAGACGCGAACAAGCTAGTTGCATTCCTAAAACAAATAGGACTTAAGCGCATACATATTCATCATACTCATCAGTTCACAAAGCAAGCACGCAAACTTGTCGAAGCACTCGAAGTACCATTCGATTACACGATTCACGACTATTCAGTCGTCTGCCCACGCGTAACACTTACAGATTATTCCGGAGGCTACTGCGGAGAACCTGATGAAAATGGCTGCAATAAGTGTCTTACCTTTTTACCGACCGAGGGCGCTCCTTCGATTCAGGTGTGGAGACAAGATCATTCATGGCTAGTGGAGAACGCCGAAAGAGTGTTTGCCCCCAGCCATGATGCGGCTTCAAGAATGAAGCGCTACTTTCCAGATGTGAACATCAAGACTGCACCTCCGATCGACAGTCACCTTCTTTCGAGAAAGGAAGTAAGGTTACAGCCAATTTTCGGTGAGGAAAAACTGAGAGTTGCCGTAATCGGTGCGCTGACGGAAGCTAAAGGCGCCGATCTACTTGAATTGACGGCTCTGGATGCGCGAGTGAGAAACTTGCCCATCGAGTTTCATTTGATCGGTCATGCATATCGCGCTCTCATGGGACGACCGAAAACCAGTCTTACAATCTATGGTGAATACAAGGCAGACGACCTGCCAGACTTGATCGCGCAGGTGCGTCCACATATTGCTTGGTTCCCCGCTCAGTGTCCCGAGACATACTGCTATGCTCTCAGCGCTTGTATAGAAGCCGGTCTCCCGGTTGTCGCTCCGGATCTCGGCGCCTTCGGTGAAAGGCTGCAAGGACGTCCGTATTCATGGGTAGTCCCATGGAATCAAGATGCTAGTGCTTGGAACGACCTCTTTAGAATGATCGCTACAACCTCTGGCAATAGTTGGTTGGCCGAACGCAAAATGCAACAGATGCCCATGAAGATAGGCTGTGAGCGCGACTGAGCGAAAAGTCTAGTAAACGCGACCTTCGCTCAAGCCATGGTTGAGAAAGTGCTCGAAGGCACCTTCCGGCGATGCAAATGGAGTACCGGCTAAATCTGAATATCGCAGAAGGTAAGCTGTGGATCTTGCAGGATCGAATTCAATGGCTTGTGGCTCATCGCTGGTAAGAATCTTAAATCGCGCACCGGATGGAACGAAGTGTGTGTTCTGACCGTTGAGCTTGTTTTCTTTTCGCCTGCCGGTTCTAATTTCGGTTGGCGCCGTGATCGCATAGAGTTGTTCGTGCATGTTGCTGAACATGGGCACAATCGATACTGTGTTATCAAAAAAATAGTGTGTCACCTGACTCCAGCGCGTTCCATTTCGGTCATCGATGGGGTTCCCGCCATGCAACAAGTTCGATGACCAGATCAATGCAGTGCCCTTTTTGACAGTGAGCATACGCAGGGGAAACGGTGCCACTTTTCTTGCAATTTGCTCTTCATACTCTCGGTATCGCAGAGGAGTCTCGGGGTTCTCCCAGCTCAAGCCACCATTCTCATTAATCAGCTCGATGCCGAGATCCTGATAGCAAAATTCAGGAAGTTTGTGCGATCCCTCATAGTAATGCAATGGGCCGCTTTTCATAGTCACGTCTTCGAGCGCAACCCAAACTCCGCACATGTATCTCGCCGGCAGAGAGGCGAAGTGAATGAAATCAGCATGTGTTCTTTGTTCTGTGCCGCGCAAAAAATTTAGTGTCTGAAACGGAATCGCTTCCCGTTCATACAAAAATTCTATTACTCTCAAAATCTCTGGATTGCAGGCAATTTTTTTGATCGCCGGGCAATTCTTCCAGCCGTCAGTGACACGATTCTCAGCTGAGCCGGGATGAGCAATAACAAACTCTTTCAAGGACTCGAGGTCCGCATCATCAAACATGTCCGCAGGCTCGACAATGAGAAAGCCGTCTCTGGCATACTGGGTTGCCATAGAAATATCACGGTCCGAAAGCTTCTTGCTTTTGAGGAGCAGAGGAAACTCAGGATCTTCGACCCAAGGTACCTGGCGTAACAAAGGTGTCGGAGTCGAAATATTCATTCAAGCAAATTTCAACAAGGGAACACGGGCAGATGCTAGCACAAGCACTCTGATTCCATCCAAACACGCTAATAGATGATCCGCATCTTATCGACAAACACAAAAGCGAAGGATCAACGCCTGCCTAAATTGCTGCTTAGCAACCTGAAAACCGGGACCCCGGAGGGTCTTGGCAATTTTAACTGTTTGTCATGGTGACTTCTCCAGATGATGTTACTGTTGCACCATCTATCTATAGCAACTAGCCAAATCATGAGCAAGAACAGCTCTTCGACAATCACTTTAGACCCTCCTGTTAAAACAGCTGACGAGGGATTTGCAGTCACGGACTCTCCCGTGGCGCGGACTAAAGGCAGGTCATATCAAATTCGCGTGACACTGGCGTCTATTTTCATTGTGCTGTTGATGTTCGAACTCTTTGCCAGATTCTTGGTTGCGCTTGGTGATCCCGTTCAGTTTTGCGACAGCGAATTCGACAGCAAGTGGCAGATCGCTTCACACGTGCAAAACCCCAAGACGCCCCAGATATTCGTTTTGGGAACATCCTATTCCGAACGCGCTGTATATTCCGAGCTGATTACAGAACGCCTGCAGAAACAGGGAATTGACGTCAATATCACTAATTTGGCCTCTTCCGGAAGCTTCGCTAAGGACTGGCTGTTCCAGCTGAAGACAGCATTGAAACATAGCTCCAGTTGCAAGGCCGTAGTGATTGAAGTCTCGAAAATGGGCTTTCTGCTTCCGCCCAGCACGAACGAAGTATACAGAAAGGAGTTGCTCGACTCTTATCTGTCTTTCCTTTTGGCCGAACCGAAAAACCCGAAAGAACTTCTCATTGCCTGTTTGAACACCGTGAGTTACGCCTTTCGCTATCGAGGTTATCTCAAATCACTGACCAGCGAAATGCCAATCAATATGCTCTCCGGAGATGCGGGCAGAAGAAATTGGGTAAACACAGCAACACACTGCGAATTTTCCAAAAGTGGGTGGGGTCCAGGCTACAACTTCGTAACCCCAGAGGCACTTGAATTTTCGAAGTCAGAAAGAACCAAGACTGTTGAATTATTTTTGCAGCAGTTGGATAGAAAACAGATGCCTTACGGATCGATCAAGTCAGCGGTAGAGTTTTGCCGGAAGGAAAATATTCCTGTGATTTTCCTCTGGCTGCCCGTGCATCCGGAATTTGATCGCTGGTACACAGAGACAACAAAAATTTCAGCAGAGCAATTCAAGAATGTGATTTTGCGCGAAGCTAAAGCCTGCAATGCAAAGCTAATAGACGTTCACTCCTTTTCAGATCAGAGCAGCTTTCACGATGGCGACCATGTCAACGCAATGGGCGCCGTTAAGGTGAGCGACACTATCGCACAATTGCTCAGCGGTCCCGAGTTTGCCCAGCTGTTGAAGCCACGAAAACAATGAACTTCGTATCGTATGAGTTTTGCATCTTTCTCGCCGTTGTCTGGGGAATGTTTCTTGTCACCCCGGCAAAGCTACGCTGGGTGCTTTTACTGGCGGCAGGATACGTCTTTTACGCCGCGTGGAGCATACCGTTTATCGCAGTCATCATCGTAAGCACTACCGTCGACTATGCAGCCAGCATCATCATCTATCAGAGCAAGTCGCAGCGCGTAAAACAACTGGCTCTGGCGCTGGCAATCGCGATCAATATTTTGATCCTCTGTCTGTTCAAATATTTGAACCTGATACTGGAAGCGCACTTCAACGCATGCTCCATCTTCAAATGGAGCAGCACTCTGCCGCGTGAACTGGACATTTTCCTTCCCATCGGAATTTCTTATTACACGTTCGAAGCCATAAGCTATGTCGTCGACGTTTATCGAGGACAAAAACCTGCTCCTGACTGGCTTAAGTACAGCTTTTACATAATGTACTTTCCGCATTTGATCGCTGGACCAATAGTGCGATTCAGTGAATTGTGGTCTCAGTACGAATTCAAAATCGACAGGCCCAGTCCGGAGCGAGTCCGAAAAGGCTTTGAGCTTTTGGTACTCGGATTCTTCTTCAAGACCGTCATCGCAGATTCCTTTATCTGGCTTATCGATCCGGTTTATGCCAACCCTGAGGCAGCTACGGTGCTGGGTGCCTACACAGCGGCTCTCGCCTTTTGTGTCCAGTTGTATATGGACTTCCTGGGCTATTCGCACATTGCGCGCGGCTCGAGCCTTTTGTTCAATATCGAACTGCCAATTAATTTCAACCATCCCTACAGTGCAACCAGCTTCAGTGACTTTTGGGAGCGGTGGCAAATTTCATTGAGCAGATGGCTCCGTGATTACATCTACAAGCCTCTTGGTGGCTCGAAAAAAACAATCCAGATAACAATACTCAATACCTTAATCGTCTTTGCCATAGCCGGCATCTGGCACGGAGCAACAGCAACATTCATCCTATACGGCATTCAATGGGGCGTAGTGTCGGCGCTTTATGTCCTGTGGAAGCACTACCGAAAACCCGATTCCAATCCGCAGCAAAATTTCAACTCCAAGATTAAGCTGTTTGCGGCCCGCAGCATCACGTTCATCATAGTTGCTTCTACAATCGCTCTCTTTAGAGCGCAGAGTCTAGATAGTTATGTGGGACTTGTGCGCAAACTCTCTGATTTCCGCGGATTGGCTCAAGAGCTTGCTCATACCGGGGGACTGCTTGAGCAGGTCACCGTCTTATCTTGCGTAACTTGCCTGGTGATTATTTTTGGCGGTCCGACGGCCGTAAAGCTTTACGATCGTTCTGTTAGTAACTGGCCGTATTGGGCGAAAGTACAGGCGGCGACAGCCGTTGCTCTGTGTTGCTGGGTGATGAGCGCCAATCAGGTTAAGCCGTTCATTTACTTTCAGTTTTAATGTGCTGCGCTCGAACTAACATACGGGAGCGCTCAAGAAATGAGCTGCGAAGCGCATTCCCCACCACTGCGTCCTTTGTGCTGCGTTCAAACTCTAGAAGATGGCTAAGCGAATTGTTGGTCAGCACAGCATTACCTGCGAGAAACAAGGCTTCGAAGGCAAGCTCCCTGAAATCTTGAAGCAAAAGTTCCCGGTTTTCGAATTTGATTTCTAACGATGTAGATTGTAGAGAGGAAAGATCTTGCTTTCTCACTTTCTCGTGCACGAAAAACGCAGCGTTTTCAATAACATTGCGCACATAGGCTTCATAGCTTAACCCCGCATCAGCAAGGTATTCACGATAGAGCTTCCCTAAGCGGATTTCGTCTATTGCAAAAAGCAGCGAATTCACATTTGAGTTCGTTGCATTGCCGGAATGCCTCCTGAAACCGACGAGTGGTTCTTCAAGGAAGACGTAGTTGCCATCCATAACAATTCGGAACCAATATTCGAGGTCTCCGAGTTGATGAAAGTTCGAATCAAAGCCAAATCCAATTAACGAAGATGGGAACATCACCGAACTGGGTTCGCCAATCCAGTTGATTCTCTCGGCGAGACAACCAGTGATCAGATCATTGCCTCTGATCATTCTGTCTGAGTCGAACTGGCAAAACTCGTCTTTAGATTCTTCCTCATTGATGAATAAACGCTTTGTGCTCACGAGGTGGACATCTTCGACCGTGTCGAATACGTCGAGCTGCTTTTCGAGCATCCGAGGTAAGAGTATGTCGTCCTGAGCGAAGAGCTTGACGAAACGCCCTGTTACTTTGTGCAAGCAAGCATTGTAGTTGGCGAAAAGACCAATATTGCTGTCGTTGGAAAAGACCTTAATACGGGCGTCTCGAGCTCCATAAGCACGAGCGATTTGTAAGGAATCATCCTGTGATAGATCGTCGATGATGATCAACTCGAAGTCGGCATAACTCTGGGCAAGCACGCTATCGATCGCCGCGGAGAGGTATTTCTCTCCGTTGTAGACCGGCAAGCAAATTGACACAGTTGGCATCGTAAATTCAAAATCGACGGATTTATAATTGTAACTCAAGTGGCGAAACAGTTAGCCTGCTATGCTTGCCGGAACACAATGCTTGGATTGGCAATGCTTAATTTTGGACGAGGAAAGGTACTGAAATTCCCGAGACACTGGTGCCTGGGAAGACTCTACACACACACTTATCCAGAGATTTACGTCGCGGCTGCGCAGGGTACGATACGCGTCTCCGGAAATGTTCCAATCCTCTTGCGCTTGCTAAACAGCATTACGAAACTTTTCCCATTGCGACAGCTGAATGAAGGCGATTTAAGCGGATTATCCCTAGCCTATTCATCAGTTAACGATGATGAACTTTGCGAAATTGCCGGGCTGGCATATCTGAACAGCCTAGAAATCTCAGAAACTGGTATGACCGGAAGAGGTCTGCAATGGCTCAGCCACCTTATTCACTTGCAGGTTTTAGAGGCCCGCAGGACTTGCTTTGACGACGACGCAGCGGCACTTCTCGGACACCATCGAAATCTCACCTCAATAAACCTGTCCTCCACTTATGTTGGCGACTTGGCAGTCGAGAGATTAATCTCACTGCCGAATTTAAGCACACTGACAGTCTCAGAAAACCGCATCACAAATAGGGCGGGAGCAGCATTAGGGCAAATGCAGCACCTGAAGACACTTGATCTTTCGGGCACCAGATTCGGTAGCGCTGGCGTGCGCAGCATGAAGGCAATGCAAACCCTTCAGACCATCCGGCTTGATAGATCCGAGGTTGATGATGCGGCAATATCTGAACTATCCGGGTTCGGCAAATTGGAAGAAATCTCGGTAGGATCAACAATAATCACAGATCGGGGCGCAAAAGCTCTTGCCGGCTGCGCTTCTCTAAAGCGCCTTTGCCTGGCTAGAACAAAGATTACCGATGCAGCAATTCACAGCTTGAATTCGCTGGAGAATCTCGAAGAAATCGATTTGAGCTTTACGTCCATCACAGAACGAGGAATACAGCAACTGGCTGAATTTCCCGCTCTTAGAAAACTAGTAATAGGTGGAGTTGTCGTGCCCCTAAAAGCAATCCAGATTCTTGAGAAAACATGCCACATTTCCTGGAGCGTCCAATCATCCCCTTCCTCAAAATATTTGACCGGAATTCCACTCGAACTAGCTCGAAAGCAAAGTTCCTCTACACTCGACGCAAGAGCGGCATACTCTCGGCAATTTGAGCAAAAGGCCCTGGCGGAGGTCTCGCGTCCGTAAGCATGAAACTTTCCAATGCAAATTCTCTACAATCAGAAACTGAACGCGCCCGTTCGGACATCAGCAAAATGTTCGCATTGCCAGAACTAAGCACAAAGAGAATGTGGTGGTCATTGGTCATTCCTTACGTCGCATTCCTACTGTTAGCGATTTTCTACCTTCCTTCCGCAGTCTTAAGGGCAAGCGTGCCAATCGAGCGTGCATATGACGATCTGCGCACAGCATCAAAGCTGGCACCATTACAGGGATCCGAAAACATCCGCTTCGGTGATTCAGTGACTTTAGAAAAAATGTACGCCTGGAAAAAAGGCGACGATTATGAGGTCTTTGGAATCTGGCACTTGCATGGTCGGACCGATGTAGCAGGGAGTGTGGGGATTCACATTCTCGACAATCAGGCAGAAATAATCGGACAAGAGGACCACAACCTATTGCCTACCCTCGCTATACCTTACCTACCCTGGTTGGACTGTTTTGGCATAAGACCGGAATTTGCCAGAAGTAGTCCGGACATTGGCGTGTGCGTATTCACAGACCCCAAGCACCTGCTCGAAGTTAAGAATGGAAGGCGGGATTTGGGTGGCTACAGACTCTTATTAAAACTGCCAAAATGACGACTCTCTCATTAGTCGGTTAAACACATGAACCAGTGTATTCAAGTAATGATGCCAGAACAGAAAAGCAAATCGCCGCAGCGATTTCTTGTGTCAGTGATCATTGCTGGCGCCAAAGGCGCAGATTCCATTCATAGAGCAATTGCAAATGTCCGGGCGCAAACATGGCTCAATACGCAAATCATTGTTGTTGACGAAGGTTCAGCAGACGCAACATTTGAGAAGATTTCCAAAATCGACAACATCATTGTCCTGCGCCAATCGCACCAAGATCCAACTGCAGCTCGCCATCTGGGATTGAAGCATGCATCCGGTACATTTGTCGCTATTTTTGAGTGCGACAATTCTTGGGAGCCGGAGTTTTTAGAGTCCAGCATCAAAGCATGCGAGGAATTGAGAGCAGATCTCGTATTTACCAATTGGAACGTCTTAACTGGGAACGGCACAGAGGAGAGTGTTTTTGAAAAGCACTACCATTGGTGCATTTTTCCAGAAACCGCTTTGGCTGAATGGAGAATGATGCTTCCGCATTCAGCACGAGCTATGTTTCTAGACTCCAGCGTATGTCCACCAAGCGGAGTGCTTCTGAGAAGAGCATCGATTACAACCGATTGGCAAGAGCGAAAGATGTGCGTCGACGAACGAGCATGGTATCTGGATATTGTTTTGAATAGACCTTCTCGCGTCGCTTTTACAATGCAAAAATTGTGGACAAAGGGTTCGCCTGGCACTGACGTATGTTCAGGAGCGCATTATGCAACTGAGGATAGCCTGCAGCTAATCAGACGTTATCGCAAAGAGCTCACCCGAGAAGAAAAGTCGAAACTCTATGTGAGTTTATCAAAGTCAGCATTGAGCAAAATCGAACACCAGGCTCGCAGAGGCAGGCTTGACCTAAAGTCTGGCCGCCTATATTGCCATTGCATTCTCGCAGCTCTACTTGAGTCACCTCAATTTACGGTCAAAACATTGCTGAAGAAATAAAGCAACTTTTTCCGCCGAGATCCAATACTATTGGATGCAAACACCTCTGACCATCATGGCGTCCATTGGCCGATTTCTTTCTTCAACTGCTTAGCTTTCTGGTGATCGCCCTCCTGTATTCTTCAGTCGGGCACGGCGGTGCCACAGGCTACCTTGCCATTCTGTCACTGACAAAGCTGCCGCAAAATGAAATTGCAACAACAGCACTCATTTTGAATGTTCTGACCGCGACAGTCTCTCTACTGTTTTTCATTGAGTCCAAACACTTCAAGCTCAAGATCTGCGCGCCTCTGCTGGCCACATCAATTCCAGCCGCATTCATCGGCGGGATGGTCTCGTTGCACAAGGGATATTTCTTGCTACTGGCAATCGTGCTTTTGATGTCAGCGCTAAAAATGTTCCATGACTCTTTTCACAAACCTGCTGAAGATCACGAAACCAAGCCGATCAACTATCCACAAGCTTTTGGAATTGGAGGGGGATTAGGTTTGCTTTCCGGAATGGCCGGTATCGGCGGCGGTGTCTTTTTAAGTCCCGTATTGTTGTTTCTGAATTGGACTACGGTGAAACAAACATCGGCAACTGCAGCAATTTTCATCATATGCAACTCTATCTCAGGGCTGGTCGGAAGAGCAGCGACGAATCGATTGGAGTTCGGTTCTATAATGCCGTATTTGGTGGCATCTTTCATCGGCGCTATCGCTGGCTCGTTTCTCGGCTCGAAGAAACTGCAGAACAATATCTTGCGACAAGCACTAGCAGCAGTTCTTCTAGTCGCAGTCTGCAAGCTCCTCTTGCTCTACTTCAAGTAACGCGCAATTTACCGTAGTGGCGCCGTGCACAGTATGGGCGGCATGTATGCCGCCCATACTGTGGAATTGTTCACAGTTCCTGTCGATGTAGACGATCCCATGGGAGCGCCGTCAGCTCGCCGGGTCAAAAAGAGGGCGACGCATGGCGTCGCCCCTACAAGAAATGGCGCATGGCGTCGCCCTCTACAAGAAAGTGTGCAGGCAATGCGCCCTACGATTATCGCTTCAGAAGCAGCTCGTCGTATGTTTCTTCGTTGAAGCCAACAACAATGGTTTTGCCTTTGCGGAACGTTGGGGCTCTGAGATTGCCCGTTGGTCCAATCATCAAAGACGCAATTTCGTCGTCATCAGCTTTCGCTTTCTTCAAATCCAGACGGACGATTTTCTTGCCCTTGAGCGAATAAATCTCATCCGCCTTCTCGGCCATCTCTAGGGCAGCCGTTCTATCAATCTTGTTTTTCTTCGCATCAACGACTACGTCCGCCGACACGTGTTTGCGCCCAAGAAACTCATGGGCTTTCACACAGGTTTGTCAGCCGTTGCGATAGTACAACCACTCAATTGACATGCCAATAACCTCCGAAGTAGGAGAAACATTATCCCACCGGGCTCTCAAGGGGGAAAGGAAAAGTCGCTTAAGGTAGATTCAAACAGCAAAACCGGGGCCCGTGGGCGTGTTTTGTAAAACTCTGCTATTTTTCAGAATATGGGAATATCTCATTGGGGCCGGGTCGCCTCAGAGGCAGAAAAGGAATCCCAGAGACCAGTTTTAAGGAGCAGCTTCATGCACTTCAATCGCACGCAATTTGGAAACCCAGGTCGCCCAAAACAGGCAACCAGTGGTATCCGTCGTCTCCTTACAGGTTCAGTCCCGATTGCCCTGTGCGCATGCCTTCTCCTTACCAATGCCGCGTGGGCTGTAGATCCGGCCTTCAGCGCCGCTGTCCAAACCTACCAGCAAGGCAAATATGCAGCCGCTCTTGCCCAGTTTCAAGTCGTTTCGCAAAAATATCCCAGCGACCCGCTCACCCGGTATTACATGGGTTTGTGTTATCAGCACACCAATCAGGTGACGCAGGCGCAGCAAATGTATACCTGGGTCGAGCAAAACGCTCGCAGCCCGCAGCTCAAGAGTCAGGCGAGGGCGGGGCTGGAGTCAATGACAAAGTACAGCCAGAATCGCTCACACAGAGGCGCGGCTCCGACAGACCTGCCGCCACTTCCAAGTGGCAAACCTGATGACCCGAAGGCTCCGGTTGACCCGAAAGCGCCCAAGACTGCCGACGCGAAGAAAGAAGAGAAAGGCGCACTCAAGTGCAAGAAGGTTATTCAGTTCACTTCCAGCTCGACCAACGACCAGCGCAGTCTTCAGTTGTTTGGACCATTCTGGGACTCAGCCCAACAGAAATTTCAGGGCAAAGTCGAGTTTCAGATCGTTGATGTAGACAATTCCGGATCTGAAGCTCTAGTGAAGAAGTATGCGCCATCTTCCTATCCTCATCTTGTCTATCTGGATAAGGACGGCAAGGTGTTGAACAGCCAGGGCGGCGCCTCTGGCGATATCACAAGCACAATCGAAGGATTCAAATAAATCCTTCTACGTTTTCTCGGAAAGCGCATAGGCGGCAATACCGAATGCGACGGAGACGTTCAGCGATTCTTTCAAGCCTTTCATTGGCAAATCAGCGACTATATCACTGAGCGCAAGCGCCTCTGCAGAGACGCCGGACACCTCATTGCCGACAACCAAACAAAGAGGTTTGGCGATTTTTCCTTCGGCGAGAAGTTGTGTAAGCGGTTGGGAGTTCTCGGTTTTCTCCAACGCAACGATATTGAATCCGCGCTCTTTGAGTTCTCTCAAAATTTCAACACAGCCGAATCGCCATTCCCAGTTGACTGTGTTTTCCGCGCCAAGGCTCACTTTCTCAATCTCTTTGCGAGGTGGCGCGCCAGTAATTCCACACATATAAATTTTGTCCATTCCGGCACCATCAGCGGTGCGAAATATTGCGCCTACATTGAATAAGCTGCGAACATCTTCAACGACCGCGACAAACTGTTCGACGTAACCGTTGCCACACTTGGCGCCTTCGTTGATGTTTGACAGGCCCATGCGCTTGCGTTTCTCTTGCTCCCGCTCAAGCGTGGTAAAAACCGCCGCCAAGCGGGCGGTTATGTGGCGTCCACAAGCAGGGCAGGTTGTTTTCGTGCGCCCGGCGGGAAGGTCGGCGCTGAAACGCTCCTGGCATTCCGGGTAAGGGCAAAAGGTTTCCGTAAGTGGCATGATTAACTAAAAACGGCTGGGCAAGCAAGATTTCTACCATCCTGGAGTGCTGCGCACAATCACTTGACAACAAATGTCGCAACCTCGACATGCCCGACTGAGGGATGCTTCCCTTAAATAGACGCTATTTTCAGACTCGAAACAACACCAAAAGCCCCAGTCCGCGCTAGACTATTGGACCTGTATTTAAGTTTCACCGCCCGCAAGGCGTGAAGCTCATGGCTCGTCAAGAACGGGCTGAGTTTGGGTGAACGAGCGGCGATTGCCGGAGGCAGGTAGGTACGAATATGAAAGTCGTAGAAAAGTCCAAGGCTACCAAACAAGGGCAGGAGACTGATACGCAAGCGAAAGGGCAGGGTCAAAAAGTGCCACGCGGAGAGCGCAGAGAAATTTTGAGAAAGTTTCCAGTCAAAGTGAACCTGGAAAACTACGAGGAAGCCTACAGAACATTCGAATGGGAAGACGCGAGAAAGGAAATCACCTATTTCGCCGGCGGCAAAGTAAACGCTGCTTACAACGCGATCGACCGCCACTTGCACGATGGTCGTCGCAACAAAGTCGCGCTTTACGCAATCGACGCGAAAGAAAACCTGCAAAAGTTCACCTTCCAAGAAATCTACGAAGCGTCTAACAAGATCGGCAACGCGCTCAAAGAACTGGGCGTCAAGAAAGGCGATCGCGTTTTCGTTTTCTTACCGAGAGTTCCTGAGCTTTACACAGCCACCACTGCTATCGCCAAGATCGGCGCCATTGCCGGACCGCTTTTCTCCGCATTTGGACCGGATGCACTGAGAGATCGCTTGCTCGACAGCGAAGCGAAGATCGTCATCACCAATCCTCAGCTCAAACCAAAGCTCGACGAAATCAAAGCTAGCCTGCCGAATTTGGAATACACCATCATCGTCGGCGCTGATGAATCCAAGCTGAAGCCAGGCGAATTGAGCTACGAAGCCATCACCAAAGATGCTTCCGACAAACTCGAATGCGAACAAATGGATCCAGAAGATCCTCTCTACCTTCTTTATACATCCGGCACCACCGGCAAAGCCAAAGGCATTGTCCACGTGCACAACGACATCATCGGTCACCACATGACGTCGAAGTGGGTACTCGATTTGCGCGACGACGACATCTACTGGTGCACCGCCGATCCAGGCTGGGTAACAGGCACCGTATATGGTATCTTCGGTCCATGGTCTCTGGGCGCATCGGTCGTCAGTTACGAAGGCCGCTTCGACGCGCACCACTGGTACTCGGTAATCGAGCGCATGAAGGTAACCGTTTGGTACACCGCGCCAACAGCCCTGCGCATGCTTATGAAAGCCGGCGATGACGCTGTCTACGATCACGACATGGAAAGCCTTCGCCACATCTTGAGCGTGGGCGAACCACTTAATGCTGAAGTAGTACGCTGGGGAATGAAAGTTTTCGGACTGCCCATCCACGACAACTGGTGGCAGACCGAAACCGGCATGCAACTCATCGTCAACCTGCCCTGCAACCCAATCAAACCGGGCTCGATGGGCAAACCGATTCCAGGTGTTTACGCTGCTTGCGTTGACGACGATGGAGAGGAAGTAGCACCAGGAAAACTCGGCAAACTCGTGGTCAAGCCAGGCTGGCCCAACATGCTTCGTCAGGTATGGCGCAATGAAGAGAAGTTCAAAGAGTACTTCAAGATTCCCGGCTGGTACTATTCCGGCGACAACGCCTGGAAAGACACCGAAGGTTACTTCTGGTTCGTCGGTCGTCTCGACGACGTCATCAACACGGCCGGTCACAGAGTCGGACCATTCGAAGTCGAATCCGCACTCGTCGAACACCCGGCAGTTGCTGAAGCAGGCGTCATCGGCAAACCGGACAACGAACGCGGCGAAATCATCAAAGCGTTTATCGTGCTCAAGAACGGCTACAGCGAATCAGACGAATTGCTGGAATCGATCAAAGAACACACAAAACGCCAATTGGCAGCTCACGCTTATCCAAGAGAAATCGAAGTGAAAGACTCGCTGCCTAAGACCCGCTCCGGCAAGATCATGCGCCGGGTTCTAAAGGCCAGAGAGCTGGGCTTGCCCACGGGCGACCTCTCTTCACTGGAAGAAGACTAAACGCCAATTGGAGCGGTTTTAAACCATCTCAGTTAGCGACGAAAGGCGGCACTTCGGTGTCGCCTTTTTGTTTGCCTGTTCCTGGTATCCAAGTGCAAATTTAATGATGGATATTCGAGCAGCATTTTCCAACTTTAATATAGAAAACGCATATACACAAACCCCAAAAACGGCTGTCCATCAGACGAACTAAGACCTATATCATTGCTAAACTCGGTAAATCCGGCTCTGGATCCACTATTCTATAAAAAGTGAAATTTACGGATTAGCCAGAAAACCCGCAGCAGTCAGCACCGGGCCACAGTCTATCCAATTGCATACCTTTGGATATCGATCGATATATATCCACCGGCATGTGAATTGAACTTTTTTGCGTCTCGCGACGTATCAATAATTAGAGACCGGAAACAGGCGAAGAAAACATGAGCAACGACTACTCCATGAGTGAAGGCACACTCGAGCGCTTGCCACCTCAGTCCATTGAGGCAGAGCAGGCGGTACTCGGTTCAATCATGATTTCTCCCGACGGCATTACGCGCGTCGTGGACGTTTTGCAGCCCGAGTTCTTCTACAGAAAATCCCACCAGGTCATTTACGCTGCAATGCTCGACCTTTACGAAAAGAGCGAGCCGATTGACCTTGTTACTGTTTCACAATATTTGAAAGACGGCGACAAACTCGACCACGTCGGCGGCCGGCAGTACATCACTGATTTGGCTATGGCAGTGGCAACGACAGCCAACATGGAGTACTACGCCAAGACTGTCGAAGAGAAGGCTTTGCTGAGACAACTGATTAAGGCTGGAACTGAAATCGTGCAAAGCGCGTACGAAGAGCCAGACGCAGCAGTCGCGGTGGATAAAGCCGAGCACCTCATCTTTGGCTTGGCAGAACGGCGAAACCTTCAACAGTTGGTGCACATCAAACACGTCGTCGAATCTTCGTTCCAAAAGATCGAACAGCGTTACGAGCAGCGCGATGCATTGTCCGGCGCGCCGTCTGGCTTCTACGACTTAGATGCGATGACTTCCGGCTTCAACCCGTCCGACCTGGTCATCATCGCGGCTCGCCCATCTATGGGTAAGACAGCATTTGTTTTGAACATCGGGCAATACGTGGCGCAAGAAGCCAATTTGCCTGTCGCTATCTTCAGTCTTGAAATGTCGCGCGAACAGCTCGTAATGAGAATGCTGTGCGCGGAAGCGGGCATCGACGCAAACAGATTGCGCTCCGGGCACTTGCATACAAACGACTGGACCCAGCTAGCTTTGGCAATGGGCAAACTCGGCGAGTCACCGCTCTTCATCGACGACTCGGCGATGGTCACCGCCAACGAAATCCGCGCCAAGTGCCGCCGACTTAAATCGGAAATGAAAGGCATCGGCATGATCATCATCGACTACATCCAGTTGATGCAAGGCCGAAAAGCAACCGACAACCGCCAACAAGAAGTATCCGAAATCTCCCGTTCGCTCAAGCAGCTCGCCCGCGAACTTAGCTGTCCAGTGCTCGCACTTTCTCAGCTCTCACGCGCAGTAGAAGCCCGTCAAAACAAACGACCGATGCTCTCCGACTTGAGAGAATCGGGATGCTTGACCGGAGATACTCAAATATTGCTGCCAGAAACTGGGGAATACGTCCGCATGGATAGCTTGATCGGCAAGACTGGCTTCAAAGTTATGGCGCTCAATACCTATACATGGAAGCTTGAGCCAAAAACCGTCACGAATTCCTTCAGCACAGGAATCAAGCAAACCTACAGAATGATTACAGGTCTTAATCGGCAGATCACGGCTACAGGAAATCACAAGTTCCTGACTATAGATGGATGGAACCGTTTGGACTTACTCAAACCCGGTGATCGCTTGGCGATACCGGCCGATGCCAGCGTTCTTGAAACTGTAAATGCAGGCGCCAGAGAAGAAAGTTCGTCTCGCGGCGGTGTTGCGCAATTAGTTCGTGAAACCGGAACCGCTATACGCACCCTCGGTGACGTGTATTGGGATCCAATTGTAAGTATCGAACCGGCAGAAGAGGTTGAGGTTTTTGACTTGACTGTTGAAGACCATCACAACTTTGTGGCCAACGACATCATCGTCCACAACAGCATTGAACAAGACGCTGACCTTGTGATGTTTATCTACCGGGATGAATACTACAACCCGGAATCAGACAAGCGCGGTGAAGCAGAAATCATCATCGCTAAACAAAGAAACGGCCCGGTCGGCACCGTGGACTTGCTTTATCAATCAAGTGTCACGAAGTTCTTGAACAAGGTGCACAACCAATTCACGCCGGCGTATGAAGGCTAAACTCAACGATTAGAGCTAGCGTGTCTTTACTGACTAACCTTCGCACTGGCGACGGGGAACCATTTGATTTCGTCGCTGGTGAAGCCGATGATTGGTTGGTTCTCGAACTTCAATGTTGTGGTGTTCAAAATGCCTACAGTGTCGGTCGCTTCGCTTGAGACTAGCAGACGTTCGCCGTCCGGCATCAATGTGATCTCGCCAGGGAAGTCTAGATCGATCGGCAGTTTGATCTCTTCGATTTTCGCTTTTGTCTTTAGATCAATGACCCAAATGCTGTTGTCTTTCGCGTTGGCGACAAACAGTTTCGTCTCATCGCCATTCAATGCTACGCCAGTTGGCGACGTGCCGGTCGCAAACTTGTGTACGACGGCTTTCTTTGCGAGGTCGATAACGCTTACGGTGTTAGCTCCTTTACTAGCCACGAAAGCGAGCTGGCTGTCTTTGCTGACGGTCATGAAGCCGGGCGTTGGTCCAATTGGAATCGCAGCCACCATGCGATTATTTTGAGTGTTGAGCATCGTCAGAACACCGGCAGTCGAATTGAGCACAAGCAGGTGACTACCGCTGGGAGTGACAGCAAGACGACCAGGACCAGCAGGGACTTTCGTCCTCAAAAGTACTCGCCCGGATGGAAGTTCCAAAACTGCAATCTGATTGGTAGCACTTTCGGAAACATACAGGAGTTTGCTTTGCTTGTGAGCCGCAACACCTTTGGGCGCACACTTTGTAGGCAGATCAATCTGACCCAGGAAGACGCGCTTGGTCGGATCGAATTGAAGAATTCTATGTTTGGTTTGATCCGCGACATAAACAATGCCGCCAAAATAGGTGATACCGCAAGGAGTGCCTTCAGTCGGAAACTCATCGATCTTTGCAAATGACTTGTCGTCAATTAGCGCAAGTTTTCCGCAACTTGGGGAAGTTGCAATTACCACGCCTGCACCTTTGGGATCGGGCACGGACTCTTCGACTGTCGCCTGCTTAGCGATTGAGAGGTCGTCGATGATGTTGACCGCCACATCGCTACGAATTGATTTTAACGATAATGGCAGAACGAAGCCATCCGGCACCAGTAGATCGGATGGGAATTTAGAAGCAAGAAAGTGTTTCTTTGCCTTTTCACTCACATCATGTGGCAGCTTTAGCGTGCGGTGAGGTCCTTCTTTAACAACACGAATGAAAGACCAACCGCTCGGAAAGACGATGAGATCAGGTTTCCCTTCATGCGGAAAAACAGCCAACGGGGAGGAACCCTTAGTTGGCTGAAATCCTGCCGGTGGCATCAAAGGAAGATACAAATCACCAGCGCCCGTTTGCAGCGAACCGTCCAGACGAAACAATTTCACAGCAGGCATATGCGCGCCGATTTGTGCTTTCAAATCAGCTGGCAAACGCGTTGCCAGAGCATATGGAGAGGAAAAGCCAATCGCCGATATCGCTACTATAGCGGCGATTGCAATCCTTCCGATTTTACTGTTGCGTCTCACCATTTTTAGGTCTGAATGCGTCAACAATTTTGTCCAAGAATGAATTGTCTTTGGTTTCTTCTTTCTTGTTTTTGTTTTTAGCGTTCTTGCCTGATTCCTTTTTTGAATCTGCTGCCGTTTCGCTCGAGCCCTTCTCGGCGTTCTCCTCAGAATGCTTACCAGAACTCTTCTCTTCGTCCTTTGCCGAGCTTTCAGAGTTCTTGTCGTTATCCTTAGGCTGATTTTCTTTGTTCGCTTCTGCCGCCTTGGCGATATCAGCTTTCGAAAGACTCAATTTTTCACCGCGCAATTCAGCGAGTCTTTCCAACAGTTTTTTCTCTTCGCCGGAAAGTTTGGTCGGCGTTTCGACAACCAGGTGAACTATCTGATCGCCGCGGCGATTGTCTTTTCTCTGCTGTCCGGTAAAACGCGGCACTCCCAAATTTTTCATTTGCGTGGTGGTGCCTGTTTGCGTTCCAGGGTTGATCTTGAGCGGCTTCGCGCCTTCTACTGTCGGCACGAGAATTTCGCCGCCAAGAGCTGCAAGCGAGTAGCTGATCGGTTGGCGAATATGGATGGTTTCGCCGTCGCGAATGAAGGTCTCGTGTTCCTTTATATGGAGCACGACAAAGAGGTCGCCGAACGGTCCACCCTTGCGTCCTTTGTCGCCGCCCGCTTGAACGCGCAGGCGTGTGCCGGCGTCGATTCCGGCTGGGACTTTGATTTGGAATTCTTTCTGCTTGCGGACGAGGGCTTCGCCTTTGCAGTCTTTGCACGGCTTGTCGATTTTGCTGCCAGAGCCTTGGCAGGCGGGGCAGGCGATCACTCGGAGAGCTTGTCCGAAGAATGTGTTGATGACTTGCTGAACTTGACCGACACCGGCGCAAGTTACGCAGGGGACTGGATTGCTGCCGGGAGCCGCGCCAGAGCCTTTGCACGAATCGCAATCTTCTAAGCGGCGGACATTGATTGTTTTCTCTGTGCCGAAGACAGCATCAAGAAACTCGATCTCCATATCGAACTTGAGGTGAGCACCTTGCTCGGGACCACCGCGACGACCGCCGCGCATTCCTCCGCCGCCACCACCGAAGAACGAGTCCAACATATCAACAATGTCATCCATGCCGAAGCCGGAAAAATTGCTGAAGTCGAAATTGTCGAAGCCCTGGCCGGCGCCTTTGACACCTTCGTGTCCAAAGCGGTCATAGTTAGCGCGCTTCTGCTGGTCGGAAAGTACTTCATAGGCTTCCGCCAACTCTTTGAACGCTTGTTCGTCGCCGCTGTCCTTGTTGTCCGGATGCAAGTGACGTGCTTTGTTGCGGAAGGACTTTTTGATCTCTTCTGCGCTTGCGCTTTTAGGGACACCTAATGTTTCGTAGTAGTCTTTCTTGCTCGCCATAGTAGCCATCGTGATACCTTTAGATTCGTTTCGCCCGACCAGTTCACGTTGCTCAGATTGACCAGGTCAATTCTCAGCATACGATTTTCAGTCAGGAATCGCCCCCACTAAAAGACTTCTGACGTTTCGCATCTAGCGATTCGCCACCTTGGACCGACTTCTTATCGTTGCCGGTAGGAACCGATTTCTTGCATTCCTGCAGAATCGTATTGAGCGTATTGAGCTCGGTTTTTACGTTCTCAGAATTACCGCTCTCCAGCGCTTTCCTCATAACCGCACCCGCCTTGGCAAGGCGATCGAGAAGAACCGCTTCGAGAGTTGCATTCTGTTCGATAAACTTATCTGTTTCGCTGATCAGCGCTTCCGCTTGAATAAGCAACTCCGGCTTCAACTGTCCTGGCTCGCCCAATTCAATCGGACCGGATTCTAATAGAGGATTTTTCTTCTTGGTTGTCGGTGGCACCGTCTGCCTGCCGCTCGTGTGGATCGCGCGTCCAAGTTCCAACAGCGAAACATCCAGACCGGCTTTGTGAGACTTGAGGTCTTCCAGGTTTTCGCGCATGAGGGCTTCTTTCACAGCTGCCATAGAACGTTTTACTTTCTCGACAACGATCTTTTCTACGCGGTCTCCGTACTTCTCGATGGTGCGCTCAGCCTCTGCATAAAGAGCTTCCGCCGCGACAGTGGTGGAAACTTTTTCCTTGGTGTAGCGATCTTGGTCCGCGAATTGCTCTGCTTCCTTTTGCAAAGCTTCCACTTCGTCGGGTGTGAGGCCGGTACTGCGCTGGACTGTGATCGAGTGTTTAATGCCGGAACCATGGTCACGTGCGGAACAATGGAGAATGCCGTCGGCATCGATATCGAAAGTAACTTCGATCTTTGGCACTCCCCGTGGTGCCGGAGGAATACCAGCCAAATGGAATTTCGCCAGTGACATATTGGCGTTGGCGACTTCACGCTCTCCCTGCAGAACGTGCACCTCGACTGAAGTTTGACCATCTTCGGTAGTGGTAAAAGTCATCGTCCGGCTGGTGGGAATTGTAGTGTTGCGCTCGATGATGCGAGTGAACAAACCGCCGGCAGTTTCAATTCCAAGAGAGAGGGGGGTGACATCAAGGAGCAAGACGTCTTGAACGTCTCCGGCCAAAATCGATGCCTGAATTGCAGCACCGAGCGCCACGGCTTCATCGGGGTTGACCGATTTGGATGGATCCTTGCCGAAGAAACGGCGGATACTGTCTTGCACTGCAGGTATTCGCGTCGAGCCGCCGACCAATATAATCTGTTCGATGTTGTCCGGCGATAGTCCCGCATCCTCGAGTGCTTGATGCAATGGTCCAAGCGTTTGCTCGACCAGATGATGACTCAATTCGTTGAACTTCGCACGCGTGAGAGTGGCTTGCAAGTGCCTGGGACCAGACGCATCAGCTGTAAGGAAAGGAAGATTTACTTCGGTTGAAATAGCAGAGGACAGTTCGATTTTTGCCTTCTCCGCAGTCTCTTTCAGACGCTGGCGCGCCATTAAGTCATTAGAAACATCGAGGCCGGTGCTAGTGCGAAATTCCTCCACGAGCCAGTCCATAATCGCCTGGTCAAAATCGTCGCCGCCCAATCTATTATTGCCGCTGGTCGCTTTTACTTCAAAAACGCCATCGGTAATTTCCAGGATGGAAACATCGAATGTGCCGCCACCAAGATCGAAAACGAGAATGGTGGCATGTTCGTCAAGACGGTTGAGACCGTATGCAAGAGCTGACGCTGTCGGCTCATTGATAATGCGCATTACGTCGAGACCGGCTATTTGACCGGCATCACGGGTCGCTTGTCTTTGCAGGTCATTGAAATATGCCGGCACAGTAATGACTGCGCGACTGATTGCCTCACCGAGATATGCTTCGGCATCGGCTTTCAGTTTTTGCAAAATCATTGCCGAGATCTGCTCGGGACTATTGTCCACGCCGTCGATATTGACGCGGTAATTAGTGCCCATCTCCCGCTTGATAGATTGCACTGTCCTCTGGTGATTAGTGACAGCCTGACGTTTGCCGAGTTCTCCAACCAAGCGTTCGCCAGACTTCGTAAACGCCACCACAGATGGTGTAGTGCGAGCGCCCTCGGAATTCTGCACGATAGTAGGGCTGCCACCTTCCATAATGGCTACACACGAGAAGGTAGTGCCGAGATCTATGCCGATGATCCGGTCGCTAGTCATCAGTCGTCAGTTACCTTGGCTGGCTGGGCTTCCGGCAGTTCCTCAACGGGTACGTCTACGGCATCTTCTTCAGAGATTTCATAGACTTGTACAGATTCTTCATCACTGCTTTCCGCTGCCGGCGGAGCTGTTAACTCCACTTCCGGAAGTTCGTTGACTGGCGGAAGGTTGATGTCGACAGTTTCGGTGCCGGCACGTTTTGGCGTGTCATCAGTCTTGACGAGATTTTGCAAAGCCTGCCCGGTAGATTCAGCGCTGGCTGCGGTTTCCGCCTCGGCTGCTGGTGCTGCTTCTGCGGCTACGGCTTCCGGCGCAGGAGCTTCTGCCGCAGGCGCCTCTACAGCTACAGTCTCAACTGGCGCTGCCTCTGCTTGTACCGCTGCCGGGGCTACTGCTGCTTCTGCGGCAGCTACATCGCCAACCCAATCAGGAGTGGCTGCCGGTGCCGGTGGGGCGGCCGCCGCTGCGGCTGCTTTTGCAGCTTCTTGCTCTGCCGCTTCTTCCGGAGATAGAGCAGCTGTCACGTTGACCAGAGCCGGTCTGAGGACGCGATCTTTGAACATAAATCCGCGGCGAAGCTCGTGAATAACGGTCGAATCAGGATATTCGTTGGTCTTAATCTCTTGCACTGGTTCGTGCAAACGCGGGTCGAAAGGTTCGCCGATTACAGTCAGCGCCTTGACTCCGACTTGCTCCATGCAGCGTGTAAATGAATTTGCACAAAGGCGGAAGGCATCCAAGATTGCTTTCGCATCCATGTTTGGATTGAGCGTTTGTTGCGCGCGGTCCAAATCGTCGACAGCCGGCAAAATTGCTTCGATGGCTCTCAATGCGCCATTTGCAGAGAATTCTTCACGTTCTTTTTCAGTCCGGCGACGGTAATTCTCGAAGTCGGCGGCAAGACGCTTCATGTGTGTATCTGTCTCGGCATGCTTCGTCTCGAGCTCGGTGACTTGCTGTTCAAGATCTTTGATGCGCTGAAGGTCGGCTGCGGTGGACTGTCCTTGCCCCGCTGCTCTGCCCATGTCCATACCGAAATCTTCGGGAGCGGCATCCTCACCAGCGTACATCGCCCGGTAGAAAGCTTTAGCAGCGCTCATGCGCCCGCCTCCCTTCTCCTCTTCCTTCTTCGGTGCTTCCAATTCCGCGAAAGGCTCGCTGTTGCCGTTGCCGGCTGCCGGCGCCGGTGCAGGCGCCTCTTGTCCCTCTTCAGGTTTGGAAATTTTGTCTTCGTCTTCCGTTGACATTCAACCGGTCTCCCAGACTGATCTTGACATGCGTTCGGATGGAAAATCCGAAGCTAAAGTAATTTCTCAACATTTCTGACCCGAGAATCCGAGCCTATTTTTGTCGAGTGGCTTCTGCCATAAACATCACGCACTCAGGGACGGAGCCCCTCTGGCGCCAGATGAAGAATCCCCCACAGAAGACTCCTCATATAATTCTAGGGTATTGAAGACCTAATCTTGCTAGATTTGCAATTTAACAATATATGTCGCCATAATTGGCGACTTACTTGAAATCTCACCAGTTATATGGAGCGGGCTGTGGCAACCTATCTCGAACCCCAAGCGCGTCTGGCTATCTATGCGGAAGGCGAGTTTGGAAAGAAACATGCAAAGACTGCCGAAGGAGTAATCCGGTATGGGCGAAACCCAGTAGCAGCAGTCATTGACAGCGCAAAATCCGGAGCGACGGTGCGTGAGGCGGTTGGTCTGAACTGCGATGCGCCCATCGTAGCATCGGTAGGCGATTCGCTTAAACACTCACCATCAGCCCTTCTTCTCGGTACAGCTTGGACTGGCGGGGCACTTCCGGCTCACTGGCGCAAGGACATCATTCAGGCACTCGAGTCTGGGATGGACATTGTCAACGGACTGCATGACTTTCTTGAAAACGACGCCGAGATTTCGGCTGTCGCCAAGCGACACGGAAGGCGGCTTTTCGACGTTCGCAAACCACCAGTGCCTCTGCCGGTCGGAGCTGGACTCGCTAAAGACCTTAAGCAGCACGTAATTCTGACTGTCGGCACCGACTGCTCGGTCGGCAAAATGACCGCGTCACTGGAACTAGACGCAGAAGCACAGCGCCGGGGCAAACGAAGCAAGTTCATAGCAACCGGGCAAACCGGGATCATGATTTGTGGCGAAGGTATCGCCATCGACCGCGTCATCGGAGACTTCATGGCCGGCGCCACCGAACAAATGGTGATGGATGCAGCCAAGGACCACGACTACATTTTTGTAGAAGGTCAGGGTTCGCTCTCGCACCCAGGTTTTTCCGGCGTGAGCCTCGCGCTTATTCACGGCTCCGCCCCGAAAACCATGATATTGGTAACGAAGGCGACAAAGACAAACATTTGCGAATTACCCCTTCCTCTGCCGTCATTGACAACAACAATTAAAGCCAACGAACACATGGCGTCCTTGCTGAGACCCGCAAAAGTAGTGGGAATCGCTATGAATACATGGGGCATGAGCAAGGAAGATGCAGACCGCGCCATTCAACAAGCAAGAGAGGAAACCGGCTTGCCCTGTCAGGATCCGGTCCGCGACGGAGTGAAAGAACTTTTCGACGCCATCATTGCCAATGAGGAGAACAGCAAGTGAGCACCACAACACGCGCAAAGAATGCAATCGGTATAACTTTCGAACCGTTGGAGATGACGACCACTCATCCGTTTGGCATTTCATACGGAACGTCCGAAAAAACACACAACGTACTCGTCAAACTTGAATATCAAGGTCTGACCGGCCTCGGTGAAGCCGCCCCAGCCGAATACCACAATGAAAGCCAAGCCACAGTCATGGCGGTTCTCAATACATTCTCCAAAGAAGAAATTCTTGGCGACGACCCGTTTGCAATTGCGGAAATTTCCCGTCGCATGGACAAATCGATTGCCGGCAATGCTTCAGCAAAAGCTGCAATCGAGATGGCTCTTCACGATCTTTGCGGAAAGGTTTTGAGCTGCCCGACCTACAAGATGCTTGGGCTTTCCAATCTGCAAGCGCCGATCACCGACTTTACCATTGGTATTGCAGACCCGGACATGATTGAGAAAAAGACGCATGAGGCGGTAAAGCAAGGATATAAAGTTCTCAAAGTAAAACAAGGTACATCTTTCGATCACGAAATCATCAAGCGCGTGCGCAAAGCCGCTCCCGATCTGCCGCTCCGCGTTGATGCCAACGGTGGGTGGACACCCAAGCGCGCCATTGAAATGTCGAAGTTTTTGCATGACAACGGAGTGCAATTTATCGAACAACCACTTCCCAAATATGCTCTATATGATGATTGGAAGATGGTCAAAGAGGGTTCTCCCATCCCGATCTATGCAGATGAAAGCATCTGCCGCTCCAATGATGTAGCCAGGTTAGCAGGCGCCATAGATGGTGTCGTGGTTAAGCTGGCAAAAACCGGTGGTCTGCTGGAAGCACTGAAAGTAATTCACACCGCGCGAGCATTCTCAATGCAGATTATGTTCGGCTGCATGATTGAATCTTCGGTAGGTGTAACTGCCGCAGTTCATCTCGCATCGCTTGTGGATCATCTCGATCTTGACGGCGCGTTGCTTCTCTCCGACGACCCATATCTCGGCGCAGTTTACGAAGACGGTTATTTGAAACTATCTGACAGACCCGGTCTCGGAGTGATTCCGCGCTAGTTCAAAGAGGAACTTCAATTTGGGATATCGGCACTACATTTAGTGCGTACAGGGATCGCATTACATTTAGTGCGTGCCGGGATCGCATTAAACTTGATGCCTGTAGGGGCGGCATTCTTGCCGCCCGCCGATATTGCCGCAGTTGGTTCGCCTGCTTTCGATAGAATCACATTCGCAGGCCGGGCGATGCATGGCATCGCCCCTACAAATCCAGAGGCAATGCGCCTTTTACTGTAGGGTCGACGGCATGCGTCGACCGCGTACATAAATCGGTCGACGCATGCCGTCGACCCTACAATATTACTAGCCCCAGTTTTTCAGTCGCTCTTTGATGCGCTCGATGGTGTGCTTCGAATAAAGGCGAAACACCATAAACGGCGTCTTGCCTGCTACTTGGGCGACTGCAGATTGGCTGGCCAAGTCACAAATCACAATGGTTGCGTACTTCATCATGTACTTGAGTTCGGTTTCGTCTGTGGTCAAAACAGATCGCACTGCAATCTGCTCACCTCGTTGCGCTGCCAAAAGTTTCGTCGCCATGTTGAGCAAAGTCTGGCTCTGCGAGACCAACAAAACCAGACTGCCGTCTTTCAATGCTTGCACATGATCGAGTTCTTGACGCGCCGGCTCTATGTCGCAAACTATTAACCGAGTGCGATCGTCAATCAGGTTTTCGAATGCAAAAACGTGATAAAGGCTAGTAATGACAAGCGAGTCAGGAAGCCAATCTTTGTGCTCCAACATCTCTTCAGTTGTCATCGCGACAACTTCCGTCGAGAATTCCGGCGTTAATTCCGCCAACTGAACTGCGTGAAAATCTTTGTTTCGATCAACCACGACCAAGCGTTTCACAGGCTTCTTCTCAAGCATGTTTTGCAAGAGAGGCTTAACCTGTTCGCGAGAAAAACCATTCTCACTAACCATAGCCAAAAAGTCCTGGCACATTTTGTTCAGGTCAGCGTCCTTAACTTCCGGCTTGGCCTTACCGGCAACACGAACCCCTGAGCCCTGGCGAATATCCAGAAGTCCTACGCCTGCCAAATGATTGTAAGCGGCGGTTATTGTGCTGTAGTGAATGCCCAAACGTTGAGCCAGAGCACGAATACTCGGCAGCTTTTCCTGGCTCTTCAGCGCTCCCGATGCAATCTGCAATGCGATTTGCTCGATCAGCTGATCGCGAATCGGCACTGCACTCTCTTTGTTGATTGTGACTTTCACTTCTTGACCTGAAACCGCGGATGCCGTTTATGTAAGCCCGCATCGAACTATATCAATCAATTCGATTCATATCATTGGCGAATCTTCCATTGGGAAAAAACCAGAAAGAAAACTCACCAAGCAAAAAATCGGCACTTTTGGAGTTAGAGAGCGTACTCCGGCGGTGCCGACTTTTCGATTTTTCTTTGGCTCCTCAGTCAACTTGAGACAGATCATTCAGATCGAAACTGACTGAGTTTTTTTCACGAGAGCAACGACAATGCCAATGACTGCAAGGAGTTTGCCAAATTTTGCAAATCATTCTCACTACCGAGACCGCTTAAAAGTTACTATTTGCGATTTGCTCTGTCAATTAACCATACCTCATTTAACCTGACTTCAGACACCCCTAAAGCACAAATTTACAAACAGGGCAGGCATCTAGCCCACTTGTCAAAGCAAACCTTAAATGAGAACCGACTTCGACATTAGCAAGAAGACTTTTGTCCAACGTAACGAGCCATAAATGCCAGCCCTTCTGCAATTTGACACCGCAGACAGAGAAGGAATATTATCCACTTCTGAACTGACAATTTTCTCAATAGCGTTTTCAACACGATGACAAACAAACCTGGCGATAATCTCGAAAATAAATCGCCGAACACCAGCGCCCACGGTTCCGACGACGAACATATAGAGGATCGCGAAGGCGAAGGCAAAGAGGATCGAGAAGGGTTTTCCAAGGCAGGGAAAAAGGCTGGGCGCCACGGTCAGTCTCAAGAATCGATATCCACGATTGTCAAGTCCTTCCCAAAGGGCACGCACGTCACAGCCGCTGAAGTTTACGAACGCGCCATCGAAATGGGCTATGAGCTGAGCCTCTCGACCGTTTATCGCAACTTGCATCGCTTGAAAGCAGACGGCAACGTCAATACTGTCTCCGGCGACCGCGGCATGCGGTACGAGCCTGCAGAGGAAGGACCGGACCATGACCACTTGATCTGCTTGGGCTGCGGCTTAACTATCGAATTCATCGACGACTTGATTCGCGGTTTTGGCAAATCAGTCGCCCAACGCAAAGGCTTCGAGCACCGCTCCAGCCGCTTTGACATTCTCGGATACTGCGGCGACTGCCGAGCAAAAGACGAGACATACCGTTTGAAGCAAGTCATAGAGCTGATTGCCAACTCTGAAAATTTGCTCGAGGACTCACTGACTTCACTGCGCCAGTCAGTTGATCTCATCGATTCGCGCAAGTCTTCAAAGGCTCAACAGCAAATGGAAAATACCGTGGTGCGTTTGACCGAAGCGGTGAAACTCTGCCAGCAAGCGCTTGCAGTGCTGCCGAAGTCTGCGGAAGAAAGCTCGTAGGGGCGATGCCACGCATCGTCCGGCGGGGATAAATAGCGCCTTGGCAGCGATGTTGTTCAAAAATTTCAAGGGCGCAGGCAATGCGCCCCTACTCTTATCGCGATCCGATTGAGGCGAGGTGTTGTTTGTACAAGCGCGCCTTGGAATCGCCCAGGTCTTTCTCGCTCTCCAGGATCAACTGTTCCAAATACTCAAGGGATGTTCTTCTCAGGCGATTGATTTCGCGGCGCTTTTCGAGCATCTTCGGCAAAAGCCTCACAGCTTCGTAGGTCCCCTTAAGCCATGGCAAGAGTTGACCTCCACGCACGGTGACGACAGCAAGGTAATAGAACTGCCAGAAGCATATATGCGGCAAGAACTTCCAAAGCAGTGGCATCGGAATGTTTTTAACGATGGTATTCCAGTTATTGCGCGCGGAAAGGCGAACTACAAGCGGGCTATAGCCACTGCCTGTGGTGCCGCAGCCCAAGTGATAAACAATCGAAGTGGGAACGTAGATGCATTTATAGCCGGCAGCCTGTGCGCGCAGACCGAGATCCACGTCTTCCAGGTAGGCAAAATAATCTTCGTCAAAATAACCGATGTAATCAAAAAGTTCGCGGCGGTATAGCGCAGCACCACCGCAGGCGCCCAATAGATAGCGCTTGCGATCGAAGCGTCCGGTGTCACGCTCCTTGTGACCAATACGTCCGGGCAAGCCGCCACGTCTATATCCATCGCCGGCGCCGTCGAGCAGCGCATGATCGTCATAAGCGAGCATTTTGCATCCGGCACTGCCGGCTTCTGGGTGCTCGTTCATTGCGTTAACAAGTTCTTTCATCCAATTGGGATCAACGACAGTGTCGTTGTTCAAAAGCGCCACCATCTCGCCTGTGGATGCTTTGATGCCGGCATTTACTGCCGGACTGAAGCCGGTGTTGACCGGAAACGTTACAAGCTTTACGTAAGGATAATTTTCCTGCAAATACTCGACAGAGCCGTCTTTGGAGCCATTGTCGACGACCACAACTTCAATAGGCTCGTATGTCTGCGCCTTTAGGGAATCCAGACATCCGGCGAGGAACTTCTTTCCGTTCCAGTTGGGTATTACGACGCTTATCAGTGGGTTTGCCATTTATGCCAGCCAATCAGATCTGGTTCGCGATGAAACAACATATTGTACATAATCCCTTGAAAGCCACCTTAGAGTTACTGAATTAGATATAATTGCGCATTCAGAAAAAGCTCTTATCTTTGACTCTAATCGAGCCTTAGAACTGAATAAGACGCGATTTGCAGATGGGCGGTGAAGACTCTGTGAGTTCCTGCAAAAGCATAATTTTTGTCACGCTAGAGCCGATTGCCAGGCAAATGGCCGGTCCAGCGATCCGAGCTTTCGAGTTGGGGCTTACGCTCAGCGACGAGGTAGATGTGACGGTCTTTACGCCGCACAGAATCCCTGATGACGTGATTCGTGAATTGAAGGAAAGAAGAAACCTTCCAAACAACTTTCAACTTAGGAGCGGCTTGAGCAAATCGGCGCTCTACAATCTTGCTTCTCAGCATGATGCAATATTCATCCAGGCAAATGTATTGAAGCCTTACCCCGGGCTTGCGGCATTGGGTAAATATCTCACCGTCGATCTCTATGATCCATACTTGTTTTCGATTCTTGTCCAATATCAAAACTCAGATGTGGCTGCAAATGCCAGCTACAGGCTGATGCACAAAGTTTTGGAACAGCACATGGTGGCATGCGACTTTTCCGTTTGTGCCTCCGAGCGACAGCGAGATTATTGGCTGGGGCGCTACTGTGCGCTCGGACGAATCAACCCGGATATGTATGATTTCGACCCGTCAATGCGCAAACTGATCGACTGCATTCCGTTCGGTTTGCAGGAAGGCGAGCCTGTCAGACGCGGCAAGGGTGCCAAAGGTAACATCCAGGGCATCGGTGAAAACGATAAGCTCTTGCTGTGGGGCGGCGGAATTTGGGATTGGTTCGATCCGCTCACAGTCATACGTGCGGCAGCGCGAGCGTCAGAATCGATTCCGAATTTGCGGTTGTTTTTCATGGGAATGAAATCGCCCAACCCGCAAGTTCCGCTCATGCCGATGGCCCTCAAAGCAAAAGAGTTGGCGAAAGAATTGAACGTTTTGGATCGCATCGTTTTCTTCCACGAAGAATGGACGCCATACGAAGATCGCGTCAATTACTTGCTCGACGCAGATATCGGCGTATCCGCCCACTTCGATTTACCCGAGACACGTTTCTCTTTCCGCACCAGATTGCTCGACTATTTTTGGGCGCGTTTGCCAGTGCTAACTACAGGCGGTGATCAGCTCGCGGAATTAATCGAATCGCACAATGCCGGACGTGCACTCGATTATGGCGATGTCGACGGCTGGGTGCGCGCGATTAGCGAGTTACTCCATGACCCAAAACGGGAAGAACAATGTCGCCAGGGAGCACGAAATTTAGCTGAAAATTTTGTCTGGTCCAAAGCAGCGACGCCCCTGCGCAATTTCCTGAGAGAACCGCATCACCTGCCGGAGTACAAGAAAGTGACGATGCCTTCTTTCGTCGAGCGCGCTCAAGCTGTTTACGCAAGAGGCGGAAAAGACCTGGTCGTCAAACGCTCGAAGCAAATTATCGAGGACTGGATGAAATAGTATGGTTTTGATTCCCCTGGAAAATCGGCTGAGCCGATTGCAAGGCATTCGTGAAGCGCCGGAGACGGCGCCTCCACATTTGCGCGAGCAACCATGGCTGGAATTGGAGCAGAAAACTGCGCTGGGGATCTACGAAGATGTAGAGAAAGTGCTGAAAAAACTGGCAAAAGCGAAGCTGAACAAAGAGCCTGCCGCCAAGCTGGTTCACGAAACACGCGTTGTGTTGCGACGCTGGGAATCTATCTGGGGCGTGCTGGAACGCGACGGATGGAACGACAAGAAATTCTGGAAGAAAACCGGCAACAAGCTTAGAAAATTGCACAAAATGCTGGGCGATTTGCGTGATTGGGATGTAAATCTGGAATTTGCCGAACAGTACGAATTGCCGGATTCGGTCAGAAAAGTCTTTAAGAAGGAACGTGCAAAAGCCGGCAAGAAAGTGGCGAAGAGCCTGGAAAAAATGGAAGTAAAACAGCTATCCAAAAGCCTTCTCAAGTTTCTTTTGAAACGCCCGCAGCAAATCGCAGTGCGACACGCAGGTTCCTCAAAGCTCTTCCAGTCAGCATACAGCCATCTCGAACCCTTGCTTGCCGAGCAGGAAGATACGGCGCGCGCGCTGGAAGCTCATGCCCATACACCTTCAGAACTGCACGAACTGCGCCTGGTCGTTAAAGCCTGGCGCTATTTGTTGGCAGACTTCTTTGGATTAACAAATCTGGAGCTCGTCAAAGCCCAGCAACTGCTGGGTAAGCTGAACGATTTGGAGCGTTTGAGCCAGTTGGTCGGTGCAATTGCCGCTCAGGATGCGGGTGCAACCCGGGTGATGATCAAGTTGCAGGAGCAAAAACTCAAGCTGCTCTCGGATTTCGACACTCTGCGCCACAATTTGCCATTTGGTTTGAGACCAAGTGTTTCGAGCGTAAACAACCTCAGTCTCGATGCGGCTGACGATTAAATTGCAAAACTCCTTTGCAACTTGTTTTGAGCGGCCGCTTTGAAAAGCCTCGATTGCTTGATGAGTCATGCGCTTGATAGCCGTGCATCCATCAGATCGGGTAGGATGCCAATTGATAAGTTATCGTGAATCTCCTGAATATAAGCCGTTTGCAGTCCTACAATTTAAGGACGAGTCCGGGGTAACGAGCCGATGCCAATCAGAAAGAAAGTCACCATTCTTGGGTCTGGAGCTGCCGGTTTAACCGCAGCTATCTACGCAGCCCGAGCCAATCTTGAGCCACTGGTCATTCAGGGGCTGCAAACAGGCGGTCAGCTGACCATTACCACGGATGTTGAAAATTTCCCGGGTTTCCCGAACGGCATTCAAGGTCCCGAGCTCATGGAGCAGATGATTGCTCAAGCGGAGCGCTTCGGCACCCAATACATTTATGACAATGCCGAATCCATCGACCTTTCGAAGCGTCCATTCACGATAAAGACGTCGAGCGAAGAAATTCTCACCGATGTCTTGATCATCTGCACCGGCGCTTCGGCGAAGTTGCTCGGTTTGGAAGCAGAAAGCAAACTCATGGGTCACGGAGTCTCTGCCTGCGCCACTTGCGACGGCTTCTTCTTCAAAGAGAAGAAAGTATTCGTGGTCGGCGGCGGCGACACGGCGCTTGAAGAAGCGATGTTTTTGACCAGATTTGCCACGTCAGTAACAGTTATCCACCGCCGCGAAGCCTTTAGAGCATCAGCGATTATGGTGGAGCGCGCCAAGCGCAACACCAAAGTCCATTACCTGCTCAACTCCGTACTGGAAGACATCACCGATGTTTCCAAAGGCGAAGTAACAGGCGTCAAGGTGCGCAATATCAAGACCAACGAAGTGCAAGAGCTGCCTGCCGACGGCGTTTTCATCGCAATCGGTCACCAGCCCAACACTGATTTGTTCAAGGGACATTTGCCGCTGGACGAAAACGGCTACATCCAAGTGACCAACGGCGTGCACACCAATATCAAAGGCGTCTTCGCCGCCGGCGACGTCATGGATTCGGTTTACAGACAAGCAGTAACTGCCGCCGGAACCGGCTGCCAGGCAGCTCTCGAAGCACAGTGGCTCCTTGAAAAAGAAGAGGCTGAAGGCGAGATGGGAAAGCCTGAAGAGGCGAAAGCCGGAGCTGGAGCCGTTCGCGAACCTGCAAAAGCCGATAGCCTGAGATCATAATGGTTGAACTACAGTACAGCGAAGCGCGTCTGAAAGCCGGACGCGTACCGTGTTCAGTGCCGAAAGAAGAGATGGCGGCCAAAGCGCGTGCATTTGCGGCTGAACATCCTTGCGCGCGCCATCCGCTATTCGAGTATCTGGACCGGACGAAACTCAACCACGAACAAATCTGCAGGTTTTTAGCAAACTACGATGCACACGCATCTTTGCTGCGAAGACTTCTTTTGAAAGCAGCGACGATAATGCCAGAAGAAGCCGTCGGCTACATTCTGGAAAACGTGCGCAATGAATACGGCAACGGCAATCCAGATCACCGCCATCAACTGCAGCTCTTCGATCTAGCGGTATGCGCAGGCGTAAGCATAGAAGAGCTACAAAAAGCGCCTATTGAAGCCGGCGTTAGAAAATACATGGAAACGGTGCCGGGTTTCTACTTTCCGAATGACAATGAATTTGAAATGACTGCCGCCGTTTCTGCAGGAGCAATTACAGCCACCGAGATTCTGGCGATAGAAGAATTCCGCCACATGCAAAATAGTTTCACCCACCACGGGCTTGAACGGCATATATGGTTCGACCACGTGACGGTAGAAGTCGAACACTCAGACGAATCCGTAGCACTGGCGGTGTTCTTTTCGGACACAAAAGACGGGGTTGAGTCAGTCTTTTCCGGCTTGGAAGGCGTTCTAGACGCCAACATGAACCTCTATGACGGACTCCTGGCAGCAGCCGGCGGCTAAATCGATATTAGTACAAGTCCGATTTAGTCGACACCGAATTGCTGCTTGCCCGCTAGCGTCGGTTTTGGCGCAGTCGCAGGAACAGCAGATTTAGCCTCAGCTTCAAGTAGTCTCTCCGCGGACTCCTTAACGCGCTCGAGCCTTTTTGCTATGCGACCTTTGAGCACATGATTGATGATGTGCTCGGAGAAAGGCAAGCCTGTGTTGAGCACCGAATGCAGCTCGAGCTTGGTATTGCCATTGGCAAGCTCTGTCAAAATCCAGCTGCCGCGCAGCGCTTTGAATTTGTCGGAGCTGACCATTTTGTAGTCGATTCGTTGATTGAGAGTTTCGGTCTGTTCCATCAAACAGACGGCTTCTCCAATGACCGGCATGCCTTTGAACTTTTGCTCGAGCATGACTTTGTCGCCCTGTTTTTCGACCACTTTGCTGTAGCTGAGATCAGGATCTTCCGCTCTTTCTTTGTGCACGGCATCCCAGACGATGCGGGCAGGAGCCTTGATTTCGATGTGTCCTCGCGCGCCTTCTTTGTCTGCACATTTTGCAGTTGCTGGAGAGGCGAACATGAGCAATGCGATGAAAGCGATTACAGTTGTGAAAAGTACCATTGGGTGCGGAAACCTGGATGCGATAGGAATATAAAAGATTGGATTCCGATGAGTGCGAAGAAAACGAACAGCCCGGTACGCAAGATAAAACCGATTGATTTGAATCGGCGGGGCTGCGTTTGTATGAGACAGATACACTCGATACCTTGTACCTATTTTCATTCTAGCTGTTTATGCGGTTTTGGGAAGGAATTTGAGCGAATCTCTCAAAAATTCTCCCGCCGAAAACCTGATAGTTGTGCAGCTTCAGAACGAAAGGTTCGGGAAGGTTCCACGAAAGCTTTCTCCAAAGCCGGCTCATCAACAGCTTCTTCAAAGGTGCCCCATTTTTTTTCAACGGGTAACGGACTGCCACCACGAATCGTTCAATTTGAAATGAAGTTTTGCTCTTGCTCATCGCGGATGATCAGCCGGTTTTACACGCACAAAGCTAACTATATTTCATTGATATAAGTTTTCATGGCAGTGCGCATATGGCAAGCCAGGAATACAATTTCTGTACTCATTAAGGGCTCCAACCGGAGAGAGAACAATGTCTGTATTGACCAGCCTGGTAGTGGTAGTTATCGCCACGTATATTACGACCTGGTTCAATGACAAAGTCAGCCGCGCCGACTATCTGGCAGACGATTCCATTGAGCCGTCCTGAGCTCGCCTGAAGATCGAGCTGTTTCTACATTCGTGCACACAACCAACGACACAAAACCAAGCGGTGCCAAAGCCATTGACCCGGCAGGCTTGCGCGTCTGCATGGTTGCACGCCTCTTCTCGCCATCTGGCGGGCTCGAGCTTTATTGCCACAAAGTAGTCGAAGGACTGCTGGAAAGAGGAGCCCTTGTCACGGTCGTTTGCGAACAGAACCAGTCGAATTTGGCGCACCCGAATTTAAAGGTCCACTCTTTTGCACCTCCTGGCAAAAATCTCTCCAAGGCTGAGAAGCTCAAATACTATTTGGAAGTCACTTCAAACGCCGTCAAGGAATCGGGTCCGTACGATATCGTGCACAGCCAACATCACCCTGTGAATCCAGTTGATGTGGCGACATTCCACAATCACACGGTCTTCCGCCTTTCCCAGGTCGGGAAGCCCTGGGAACGTTTGCTAAACAACGCCAAGGTCACATTCACTCGCGCATACCAGGCGCGAAACGAAGTTGACAAACAACTTTCGACTGGCGCGAAGTGCCTGAATTTTACGTCGAAAACGACCCGCGATGATTTCTACAAGACATTTTCTTTGGGAAGCAAACCGTCGGTAATCTCTTATCCCGGCGCATCTCTGGCCGGTTCTTCAGATGCTGGAACAAATTCGAGGCAGACACGCAAAGACGGCGAGCCATTTACCGTGCTATTTGTCGGCAAGGGATTTCGCAAGAAAGGACTGGATGTTCTTTTAGACGCCATGCAGACTCTCAAATCGGAGGGCAAAAAATGCCGTCTTTTGATTGCCGGTCTTTCCAAAAAGCCTGCGGATAAGTTCCGCCTTGCAAGACTGGGCCTTGAAAGCGAGGTTGAGTATCTGGGTTTCCGCCACGATATGGAAAACGTCTATCGCCAGGCTGATTCAATAGTCTTGCCGTCACGAATCGAGCCCTTCGGTATGTCGCCGGTTCAAGGGATGCTGCGTGGTCTCGTGCCAATCGTGAGTGCAGTGTCCGGGGTGTCTGAGATTCTGACAGAAAACCAGGATGCTCTCATCTTGAAAAACCATCTCGATCACAGGGAACTGGCCGGGTTGATTGCGCGCCTTATGAACGATCGTGAACTGACCTCACGCCTATCTGCGGCTGCAATGACAACTGCTAAGGAAATCACATGGGAAAAGGCAGTAGAATCCACGCTTGTAGCATATGGACAGGCAATAGGAGAGCGAAAGTGAGCGCGTCGAAAAAGAAAAAGGACGCAAAAAAAACTGCGGCTAGCAAGAATGCAGATACACGCCTCGATGAAAACCAGCAGACCGCAGGGCACGATGATGTTTCAGAACCTCAGACTGCCAATCAAGCGACCTCGGAAATCGCAGCACAACCCGTTGCAGAAGCTGCACCGGAAACTCCTGTCGGTGCCAACCGCTTGATTCATGAAACAAGCACGTACTTGCTGCAGCACGCCTACAATCCAGTCGACTGGTATGCATGGGGAGAAGAAGCTCTTGCCCGCGCGAAAAAGGAAGACAAACCGATACTCTTGTCGGTGGGTTACGCCGCCTGCCACTGGTGTCACGTCATGGAACACGAGTCATTCGAAGACGTGCCGACCGCAAAAATGATGAACGACAATTTCGTCAACATCAAAGTAGACAGAGAAGAGCGCACCGACATCGACGAAATTTACATGAAAGCGGTACAGCTCATGACCGGACACGGTGGCTGGCCGATGACCGTTTTTCTCACACCTGATTTGAAGCCGTTTTTCGGCGGCACTTATTTTCCGAAAGAGCCGCGTCACGGCATGCCCTCGTTCACTCAATTGCTCACGGCACTCTCCGAAGCTTGGCGCGACCGTCGTGCTGAAGTCGAGGAAAGCTCCGGCAGCGTGACCGAACATTTGAAAATGCTCGATAGTCTCAACGCGCGCAGCGAAGGAAAAACCGGCGCAGTGCAAGAAATCAGAAAAGACTATCTGCAAGATGCGGCTGATCGTTTGCTCGATGTTTTCGACCACCGCTTCGGTGGATTTGGAAATGCTCCAAAGTTTCCCCACACTTTCAACATAAACTTGTCACTTCGCTGCATCGATCACCTGGTTGAAAGATCACCCAGTGCAAAAGAAGCGCATAAAGAGCTGGTTACTACCACCCTAGACCGCATGGCGATGGGTGGCATCTACGATCAAATCGGAGGCGGTTTTGCACGCTACTCGGTGGATCGCCAATGGCTCATTCCGCACTTCGAAAAAATGCTATACGACAATGCGCTCATGTGCCAGACGTATGTGGACGGCTATCGCTTGCTCGGCAGGCGCTACTGGCTGGACATCGCTGAAGGTATTTTGTCATTCGTCAATCGCGAATTAAAGACGGAAGAAGGTGCATTCTATTCCAGTTTGGACGCGGACAGCGAAGGGGTGGAAGGAAAATTCTATGTCTGGACTCCGGCTCAAATAAAAGATGTGCTTGGCACCACCGACGGTGAATGGGTCTGTGAAGTGTATGGCGTGACCCAAACCGGCAATTTCGAACACGGAACCAGCGCTCTGCACTTTGCCAAACCGCCTGAAGAGGTTGCGCGAGATCATGGAATGAGCGTCGAAATGTTTTTCGACCGACTGCGCCCGCTCAACGAAAAGCTGTTGCATGCGCGAGAAAGACGCATCAGACCGGGCCGCGACGAGAAAGTTCTCACCAGTTGGAATAGTCTGATGATCTCTGCTTATGTTGCCGGTTATGTGGCGACAGGCAAAGAAGCATATTTGGAAACAGCAAAGACTTGCGCTTCGTTTATTCTCGAAAAACTGGTCAAAGATGGACGCTTACTGCGAACCTACGGAAAAGGCAGAGCGAAACTCAACGGTTACCTCGAAGATTACGCGTTTTTCGTTCAAGCGCTGCTTGATCTAGCGTCTGCTGATCCCGACGAGCGGTGGCTCTCAAACGCACGTTTGCTGACTGACGTAATGCTGGAGCGTTTCAACGACCAAGAAGAGGGAGGGCTTTATTACACAAGCGACGACCATGAGCAACTGGTTACTCGCCCACGCAGCCACTTCGACGGTGCGGTTCCTTCCGGCACATCAGTAGCCACGATGAATCTCGTCCGGCTCTCCCGCATCACCGGACACGATCCTTATATATCTCGCGCGCAGGGTTTGCTTCTTCTGTACGCTCCGTTCTTCCGCAAATTGCCCGACCAGTTCGGCAATCTACTTTGTGCCGCCGACCTTTTCATACATGCTGACCAGGAAGTGGCCATCGTGGCCAACGAGGTCGGTCCCGATCTCAAAGAGATGATTTTCTGCGCCCATAATGGCTACCGACCAAACCAATTGGTGGTCGTTTCCAAACCGACCAGTTCTTACAGGCTTTTGGAACACCGCGGTACTATCTCTGGAAAACCGACGGCCTACATATGCAAGAATTTTGCCTGTCAAAAACCGACCACATCTGCAGAAGACCTTCTGCCGGTCGTTCGAGCATAGACCTGGCGTCTAGCGGCTGCCGTAACCACGCCAGTTCTTGTAGGGGCGGCATTCTTGCCGCCCGCGCGAAAAGCGCATAAAATGCGGCATTACGCGGACCGGGCGACGCAAGGCGTCGCCTCTACAGTAAATTCGCCGCACCCCACCCTTGGCAACTAACTGTGAAATCTAAAGAAAGATTACGCAAGAGAAACCTTATAGTGTTCACCTGTAGTGGGTTTCGGGGTTTTATCCCTCAGTCTAGGAACATTTGTCACTCCAGCCTGTCTGTCCTCGGGTAAGTGTTTCTTGATGGAAGAGATGAAGAGCGAACCAATCACCTTCGAGAAGGAAGACGAGTACGTCGTCGACTCGCGACCGCTTTGTCAGGGAATGCCTTTTGTCCTTACGGACGCGGCGCATCCGCGTCTGATTCTTAAACACGGCAGCCATTTTATGGTGCTGGACCAGGAAGCGCGCATCCCGGCTTGCAATACGCTCGGTTTCGGTTACTACAACTATGACACCCGTTATTTGAGCGAGTGGAATTTCACACTTGATGGCGCCGAACTTTCACTTCTGTCTGCCGACGTAAAACGCGGTTATGCCGGCAGTTTCCTTTACACCAACCCGCAGACAAACAGCCTTTCACAGCAGAACCTTATGGTGCAAAGGCAAATCGTCCTTTCTGATCTGGTTTCAGAAAGAATTGTTGTCGAAAACTACAGCGCAAACGAGATTACAGTCGAGTTTTGCATGAAGTACCAGTCTGATTTTGCAGACATGTTCGAAGTAAGAGGAGTCAACCGGCAGGAGCGCGGAAAGCGCATGTTACCTCGCAAAGACAAGCAAGGTAAATGCCTGTTTCTCGCATACCGAGGACTGGATGACAAACTAGTCGAGACCATGATCGAATTTCGCGGCACCGCACCCGACACGATTGTCGATGGAGAAGCACGATTCAATTTAACATTGCCTCCACGTACACCATGGTATCTCCAAGTATTCATGTACACCAGAATCGATGGAGAGGAGCCATTCGGCGCACGACCCGAGATTGATTTTGCGACTTTGTTGGACGATGCAGACAAACGTTTTGCCCTCTGGAGATCCAACGGCGCGCAAATCATGACTGAAGATGAGATAGTCAATTTCGCTGTCGAAAGGGGATTGCGAGATATCTATATTTTGCGCCAGCCCACACCAAAAGGAATCGGCATTGCAGCAGGAATTCCATGGTACGCAGCTCCGTTCGGACGTGACAGTGCCATCACAGGTTGGCAATTGCTTCCTTATCGCCAGGACCTCGCGCGCGAGTGCATTGAATTGCTCGGTGAATATCAGGGGACTAAAGTAGATGAGTTTCGCGCCGAACGCCCCGGCAAGATCATGCACGAATTGCGTCTGGGCGAAATGGCTCGTTTGGGTTTAATTCCGCATACTCCTTATTACGGCTCCGTCGATGCCACTGCATTGTGGTGCATGTTGGTAGCACGTTATTTCCGCTGGACCGGCGACCTGGCTTTTGCAATGAAAATGTGGCCGAAACTGGAGTTAGCGCTTAGCTGGCTCGATAGCGCCAGCGAGAAAACCGGCTACATATCTTATATTCGTGAAAGTCCGGAAGGTTTGGAAAACCAAGGATGGAAAGATTCCGGCAACTCAATCGGACACGCAAACGCAGAGTTGGCTAAACCTCCGATTTCACTATGTGAGGTGCAGGGCTATCTTTACGCTGCACGTCTGGCTGTTGCAGAGATTGCGTCATTACTGAAAAAAGACGAATTAGCAGAGCGTTTGCACGCCCAAGCGGCGAAATTGAAGCGCGATTTCAAACGCGATTTCTGGATGCCCGAGCACGAATTTCCTGCATTGGCACTCGACGGTGAAGGAAAGCAAGTTAAAGTGTTCAGCTCCAATGCGGGTCACTGCATTTGGTCTGGAATCCTTGATGGAGAGATGGCGCAACGCGTAGCAGACCGCATGCTGGCACCGGATATGGACTCGGGTTGGGGGCTGCGAACCCTCTCGACACAAGCGTCCTATTACAATCCGATGAGCTATCACAATGGCTCAGTATGGCCGCATGACAATGCGATCATTCTCGAGGGCTTTAGAAGAATTGGACGAATTCGTGATGCTCACTATCTTCTCAGCGCAATGGCAGCAGTTGCTCAGCATCAAAGAGACTTCCGCCTTCCCGAACTTGTGTGCGGTTTTGAGCGCACAAACTGGGGCAGCCCGATTGACTATCCAGTTTCATGCTCACCGCAAGCCTGGGCTGCCGGCAGTATTTTTCAAATGCTCAGCTCTTGCGTAAACTTCGTTCCGGATGCGCATAGAAAGACGTTGCGCATCGAAGAGCCTTGCCTGCCCGAGTGGCTCGAAAAGGTTACTTTCCATAATCTGAAAGTTGGCAATGCCGAACTTGATATCGCATTTAGTGCGGTGAACGGACACACAAGTTGCCAAATCTTGAGAAAGAACGGTGACCTGAAAGTCATCATTGAAAATTAGGAACCAAAAGTTGAATCACGAATCTGATTCAAGAGAACTAAGTATGAATCGGAAGCTGAAAATTGGAAACAAAAACCACTAATGAAAGAGGTGCTTTAAATCATGCGTATTGCCCAACTGGCTCCACTGGCTGAAAGCGTACCCCCGAGGGGATACGGCGGTTCGGAGCTTGTAGTTAATCTGCTTACTGAAGAACTTGTGAAACGTGGACATGACGTCACACTTTTTGCCACAGCAGATTCGCAAACGCAAGGTCGCTTGATTGAGTGTGCCCCAGAGGGGCTGCGCGCATCCAGCATCGCACCGACGAGGTGGCATGCCTATAACATCAAAGCACTGGTCAAGCTGGAAGAGATGCAAGGGCAATTTGACATTATCCACAACCACATGGGCTATGCCGCGCTGCCTGCCCTCAGCAAATTCCGTTGTCCTGTCGTAACGACGAACCACAATCCGCTCTACGACTACTGCAAAGACATTTACTTTGCATACGGAAAAATGCAGTTCATTTCGATAAGCGATGCCTACAAAAGATTGAACTATCCGGACAAGGTCAATTACATCACTACCGTTTATAACGGCATTAATCTTGACGAGTTTTCAATTGACGAGAATATCCAAAGGAAGCATCTTCTTTTCCTCGGTCGACTTTGCGCCGACAAAGGCACAAAGGAAGCAATCGAGATCGCTTGCAGACTGGGCATGCCAATAGTTCTTGCCGGCAAGGTAGACCGAAACGATGAGCCATACTTTAATGAGTTCATCAAGCCGATGTTGAAGCTGCCCAATGTGGAATTCGTCGGCGAGGTTTCGACAGAACAGAAAAACGCACTCTACAATTCAGCAATCGCAACGCTCTGCCCGATCAATTTCGAAGAGCCGTTTGGATTGGTTTTCTCCGAATCACTTGCATGCGGAACGCCGGTTATGGCTTTCCGGCGCGGTGCCGCACCTGAAGTAATCTCAGATGGAGAGACTGGTGTCATCGGCGAATCCATTGAAGAGCTTGTAGCGCGCTTCACTGAAATCGGCAGTATCACACAGCAAACCTGTCGAGAAAGAGTCGCTCGCCTTTTCAGCAAAGAAAAGATGACAGACTCGTATATGAAAGCGTTCGAACTCGCTATTTCGAACAGTATGGCTAAAGTGTAGAGCTCCGAAGCGCTTAACCGGGCAATGCCATGCATCGCCCGGTTCTCGTATTGGCGCATTCCATGCACCTACGCGCGGGCGGCAAGAATGCTGCCCCTACAAGAAGCTCGGCCAAAGCCTGAGACTCGTGAGGCCCTACAAGAACCTCCGCCTAACCCTGAGGCTCGTGCGCCGCCCGCTTCGCCTAACGAGCTATCGCTTTGATCGCAGATTCGTAATTTGCCGGTGTCGATTCACCAATTATCGTGCTCGATACTTGCCCACTTGGCGAGACAAACACAACTGTTGGGATCGGACCAACTTTGAACTGTTCCACCAGAGCGTCAGAACCTGCCGCGTCAACATCTACACGTTGGAAATCCACCCGGTCACCATACGTGATGAAGAGACGTGTTAGTGCATCATTCATCGTTTTGCACTGATCTGCCCAATTTGCGTAGAAAGCGTAGACACGTCCTTTGCTAAAGGATGGCAAAGCAGCGGTTGGAGAATTACCCAACCAAGAATTGCCCAGACCGAGCAGGTAAGAGTTGAACGCCTTCGACTGATCGCCGCCCCGGTTCAAGCGCATTGCCCGGCGGAACATGCGTCCGGCTAAATCAGGCTGATTGTTCTTCATATAAGCTTGACCCAACAGACCGACGACATTCGGATCGTCAGGACGTTGCATTCTCATTTGTTCTAACTGAGCAATTGCGGCAGTCGCATTGCCCGAGTCAATCAATTGAACTTGTTGCTCCAAACCAGCAGTATTAATCGGTACTCGCCCACCTGGAGGTCTGTTGTATTGCACGGCTGAGGCGGAGTAGACATTGCCATTGCCGGCACCAACATTGCCATACATGCCGCTACCATACCCGCCTGCGTAAGGCGACGCAGAACCAGGATTCATCGCTGTTCCCATTCCACCACGGCGGCCGTGCCGTCTGCCCACTTTGGTCGTGAGCCAAGACGAGATGACACGGAAGTTTTGATCGCGCGGACCAGGGTCTTGTGTCTGCGCTTCTTCGAAAATCAAATGTTCTCCAGGGACTGCAAAAAATGATTTGTCTTTAGCGGCAACATCATTGAACAATTCCCAAGTACCTTCGGGCTTAACAAGCTGATCTCCGTTACCTTGAACGAATAGAACAGGCATATCGGTAACTTTCTTAGCAGCTTCGTGATTCATATTCATAAAATCTTGAAATTGAATCAACTCTTGCGGAGACAAGTTCAAACGCGCAAGCGGATCTCCCTGCCATTGCGATTTCAACCTGGAGTTCTGCGTCGCTTGATTGACGATATCTTGTCCAACATTCGCAACATTGAATCCGCTCAAAAGATTCAGGAAGACTTTCATACTGGTCTTACCTTGATTGAAACGCTCTCCAGCAGGCACGGACGAAATCAATCCATCGATCAAGTCGGGATACATCGACGCTGCGCGCAAGGCAATTGCACCGCCCATTGATTCGCCCAAGATGTACAGAGGCAATCCTGGATTGGCTGCACGAATTGACTCGCAGGTTTGTTTGATATCGGAAAGAGCCTCATCAAAATTCACTTTGCCTTTTCCGCCCGCCTTCATCCAGGAGCCGAAGCCGCGCACATCGATAGCGTATACGGCTAAGCCTCTTTTGGATTGCTCGGTACCGAAAAACTCGTATGAATTACTCTGTAGACCCAAGCCGTGGATGCAAAGAAGAGCGGCATTAGGCTTCTCATTTGGATTAACCCAGGACCTGCATGGAGGCGCTTGCTTCGGCGAAGATGTTGCCTGGTTATACAGAAGCGAAGTCGGATCGCTCGAAAAACCGCTCGGTGCCGACTGTGCAGGGCTCTGCTGCTGTTGGATACTTTGGTTTACGCCGTGCAAGACATTCTTCTGGGCGTTGTTGAGAATCATCTGCCCAGCTTGTTTCAGGAATGAAGGAGCAGCCGGTGGCGAGGACTGCTGCTTGACTTGTGCCGCAGATGGAGCCGGCAAAAGGCCAACAAAAATGGAGCAAGCAGTAATTCCGCACAATACGAATTTGTTGGAAAGTCTAATCATAATCAGCTCTACGAAGGGTACTCGGTACGAGGGCCTAGTTTACCAAAATTGCCCTACTCAAGCCCGCTTTGCCGCTCGGTGAATTCAAGTTGTGAACACGCGCTAAAATATGTTCTCCGCATAGCCAGCCCCTTTGCCTACCTCGGTATGAAGGAGAGAAGATGCCTACACAAACCAAGTCAGCCGACCTCAAACTCTACAGGGAATACAACGCTCCACTGGAAGTAGTTTGGGATGCATGGAGTAAGCCTGAACAAATCGCTGAATGGTGGGGACCGCGCGGATTTACAATAACGACGCACAGCAGGGACTTAAAGACCGGTGGCACCTGGAAGTACACCATGCACGGTCCGGACAAAGTCGACTACGAAAACTTCACCAAGTATCTGGAAGTCGAGCCGAGGAAAAAACTGGTATACGATCATGGCGGCACCGAAACCTCCAACGCACTTTTCCGAGTAACGGTTCTTTTCTCCGAAGAGAACGGAAAAACAAAATTCGATATGACTATGACTTTTCCGAGTGCGGAAGCCGCGGCTACATCGGCAAAGTTCATCAAGAAAGCGGGCGGAGATGCGACTTGGGATCGCCTGGCCGAGTTTTTGGAAAAGAAAGTCCACGGCAAAGAGATTTTTGAAATCAACCGCTCGTTCGAGACACCAATCGATATCATGTTCAAAATGTGGACAGAACCTGAGCATGTCGCTAAGTGGTCTGCTCCAGCGGGTTTTACGATGAAGTATAAACATGTCGATCTGAAAGAAGGCGGCAAGTCCTTCTACTCGATGAGCAATGGAAAAGAAATGACGATGTACGGACGTTGCCAGTACATCGAAATCCACAATCCGGATCGCATTGTATTCACGCAGCAATTCTGCGATGAAAACGAAAATGTTGCACGTCACCCAATGGCAGCTAGCTGGCCGGAAAGTATGCGTACTACGGTAAAACTGACAGCGGAAGCACAGAACAGAACAAGAGTGACTATCACGTGGGAAGAAGATGGGAAGTGGTCTCCTGAAGAACTGGAAACCTTCATCAATGCACGTGCTGGAATGACCGGAGGATGGACCGGCTCACTGGACAAGCTCGAAGAGTACCTCGAGCAAGTGGGATAACGTCTTGATGCCAGCGAGCTTCGTGCTCAGTCCTTCAACAATTTTTTGTGGAGATCGACTTTCTCTTCGAGAATGCCTTCCCAGAGGTCGCCGACTTGTTCCAGCCGTTCTGGGACATTTCTAATGTTGAAGTCGGTTGGATAGATGTCTTCCAGCTCGTTCCACGAGATGGGAAGGGAGACATTAGCCAAGTCTGTTGCTCGCACTGAATACGGTGGCGGTAGAGTTTTATGCCGTGCATTCATGTTGAAATCGAAGAACACTCTTCCAGTTCGTTTCTTCACCGCCCAATCAATTGTCACTTCATCCGGACGCATTTTAGCGACGTGTGACGCAATTGTACCGGCAAGCTGGCGAACCGCGTCGTTATCAACGTTTCGAACAATTGGGATGTATATGTGAAGCCCTGTTTTGCCGGATGTTTTGACAAACGCATTTAAGTCGAGATTGTCCAGCATCTCTTTGAGCAGAAGAGCAAGTTTTCGCGTCTTCGCAAAGCCCTTGCGATGAAGCTCCGGTTCTTCATTCGGTCTTTCCTTTCCACTATATAAATACGGGTCTAGATCAAGAACCATAAAGTCGGGGTAGTTCAATATCGAACTTTCGATGTTTTCAACTGAGCCTTTAATCTTCTTTGAAATCTTGGCACCATCAGGTTCTGTGTCGATGCGGCTATGCACGGCATGCATTTCCAACGACGCGACTTGCCCGCACCAAATCAAGGTCGCGATGTTATTGCAGAGGAGATATTCTTCATCAGCGTTTGCATGTTCCGAAAAATATTCAATCGTTTCGACAAATGGTGGCAGCCCTTTCTCCCAATGCTTTTGGAAGAACTTTTGCCCGCCTGTTCCGTTTGGATAACGGATCAAAGTAAATGGGCGCCCGTGAGTAAACTTCAAAAGCGGCTCGGAAACCTGTATCAGATAGTTGATATAGTCTCGCTTGGTTGCTGGTTTTGCTCTTCTTGGCTTACCAGCGAATAGAACTTTATTCAAACTTGTCAGTTTGATGATATTGCCTTCAACCTCCAGGTTGAGTTCATCTTCATCATTGTCGAGTTGCGAAAGCAAATCATCACGCAAAACGGTAGCTTCCTCTACTTTTGCTTTAGTTTTCTTTCTGTTGATCGGAACCACGTCAGCAACTTTTTTCGTGTTCCGCTTCGCCGCTTCACCCATTGATGATACCTCTGAAATCGGAACGACAACATCCGGCCGCGCCTCACTTGGTTTCTTATCCGTCCGCACCTGAAGAAAAACAGGCATACGCAGTTTGTTATCCATTGTCCACTCTGCATACTTGATTTCCACAACCATCTCCGGTTTCAACCAAGAGGCGATTGCTTTCGCCATCGGTCTGACAGCAAATGGACACTTCGAAGTTTTCAGAGGCTGCATGACCTTAAAAAGCTTTTCGCGCGTGGAGTCGTTGAACCCGGTGCCAACCGAGCCAGCGTAAACAAGCTGGTCATCAGCGTTTATAACACCAAGCACAAGCGCTCCAAATGAATCCTCGCGCGAGCCTTTGCCCTCGGTGTAGCCGCATACAAGAAACTCCGATGTTCTCGTGGCTTTCAATTTCAACCAGGTTGGAACACGTTTCCCAGGCAAATATGGACTGTCAATTTTCTTGGCAATCACGCCTTCCAAGCCGTTTTCCAAACAAGCAAGAAACGCGCGGTTGCCGTCCTCGCCGAGGTCGTCAACACGCCTGACGTCGTTTGATTCGACCAGATGCTTCCTTAGCAAATCCTTGCGTTCGCTCAAAGGCTTGGTAATCGTCTTCTTTCCGCCAATGGAAAGAATGTCAAAGACATAAAATCGAATCGGAATATTCTTCTTCGAGCGATCCTGTACGCCACGCCCGCGTAGTCCAGATGCTTGTTGCAATAGTTGAAATGAAGTGCGACCTTTTTCGTCGAAAGCTACGATTTCACCGTCGAGAATGAGATCTTCTTTGCACTTTTCCAGAGATTCGGCTAATTCAGGATAGCGACTGGTAAGGTCGAGCCCACGGCGCGACAGAATTTTGACTTCACCGCCAGTCACGTACGCGATTGCCCGTATACCGTCAAATTTCGGCTCAAAAACCCATCCTACTTTAGAGAACGGTTCCTCAGCCATCGAAGCGAGCATGGGAGCAATCGTCTCCACGGCACGTTTTCGAGTCGACCGCTTCTTTTCAGACGCTTTTTGCCCAGACCGCTGAGGCGCTGGTGAGGCATTGTTCTTCGCCCCCGCTCTGCGCGGTTTGATTGGCTTTTTTGACATCGTTTTTGCCTTGAGTTTGGATTTAGCTAAATGCCCACTCAATTAGCTGTCGGTGAGACGCCTCTGCCCTCGACTTGTTCCATTAGACTTTGCTCGTCCGCACCTGGGAACTACGCATCCCGAGCCCCGTCCATCCAGTGAGTTTCCAGGAGAATTAGCCATGCCACGAGCAATGTGGAGCGGAGTGATCGGATTCGGGATGGTCAGCATCCCTATAAAACTGTACGCAGCCACGGAAAGCCGCAACGTTAGCTTTCACCAACTGCACAGCACTTGCCAGACTCGCATCAAGGAAGTGCGCTGGTGCCCGACTTGCGACAGAGAAGTGCCGTGGGAAGAAGTGCAAAAGGGTTTTGAGTACACCAAAGGCGAATATGTGATGCTCGATGAGGAAGACATGAAAAAACTTCCTATTCCCAGCAAAGATACGATTGATGTTTCATCTTTCTGCACAATCGAAGAAGTTGACCCTGTCTACTTCGAAAAACACTATTATCTGGAGCCAGAGAAGAACGGCAAAAGGCCCTTCGATCTCTTCGTTCGCGCTCTTATAGAAAAGGGAATGCTCGGCATCGCCAGCATCACGTTGCGCACGAAGGAACGGCTATGCGTACTGCGTCCCGTCGGCTCACACTTGATGATGTCTACGCTGCTCTATCCCGATGAATTGCGTATCGATCCGACCGAGGAGTTGCCCGAACACAAAGTCACGAAACAAGAATTATCTATGGCAACGAATTTGATTGACTTGCTTACTGAAAATTTCGAACCGAAGAAATACGAGGACAGGTATCGCGCCGCGCTGATGGAGCTTATCGATGCGAAGCTCGAAGGAGAGCCGGTCAAGAAGGAAAAACATAGAGCCGCCCAGGGTGAGGTTGTGGACCTTTTGGAAGCTCTGAAAAACAGTGTCAGCAGCGTGAAAACTGGCGGCAGAAAAGCGCTGGCAAAGGCGGAAGAATCTGAAACAGAGGAGGAAGAAAACGTCGTGCCACTTAAACGCGGCGCGAAAAAGACGGGCACCCGAAAATCGACTGCAAAATCTGCTGCTCGAGTTCACAAAACATCTGGTCTTGGACGCATCTCGAAATCGGCAAGCAAAACAACGAAAAAGAGTGCAAAGACCAGCACGAAATCAAAGTCTAAGAAACGCTCTGCTTAATCATTTGCCGCAAACCAGGGAACTTTTTGTTCAACCGGTTGTCTTCAAATAAACCTACGGAGTAGTGATATGCAACCTATCATCCGAAAGATAGCATTAGCGGTCGCATCTGCGATGGTACTTTCTCTAGCAACAGAGATCATCAAAATGTTGGAGCGCAAGCTCGGCAATAAAGATGAAGGTGCGAAAGCCAACGCCTAGATAGCGCTAAACGGCGGTCCGTGAACTTAACCGGACAACCAAGACCACAGAGGTCAGGGCATCGAGCTCGACCTCTGCGGTCGTTTATATATGTGTCGCCTGCTCATGAATTTACCGCGGTAACCATGAGGTTTCGAAGTGTCAAAGTTCGCTTAAGGCTGGGAACTTCCTCTAGTCCCACTGGTCAATCCAACGCTATCTGCTAATCGTATGCCGCATAAATTCCGGTTAGTCGTGCCGGAGGGTTCTTGCAAATTCGAGCGCGTATTCTATGTATTTACTAAGAGGATCGACCAATGGGTGATACCACAGTTAAAAAGATTGATTCTGCATTTTCTCCGAAAGGTGATATGGGACAAAAATATCTGGCGTCCGGAAAGCATGTTTCCATGCGCTTGTGGGAGAAGGAACCACCAACAAATGGCAATGGAAAGTCTGATACGACTCGGGATTATGAAACGGTAGGCTATGTAATTAGCGGCAAGGCGAAGCTACATTGCGAAGGACAAACAATCATCCTCGAACAAGGTAACTCTTGGACGGTGCCGGCTCACGCCAATCATCACTATGAAATATTGGAAGAGTTCACCGCAATTGAGGCAACGTCGCCACCAGCCGAAGTACATGGACGCGATACTTGCTGCAATGAAAAAGAGTTGGGCGAGATTACGCTCAACTTCCAAGCGGGAGCATAGAAGTCTGCTTGTTTAGGGTTTGCCTGCTGGTTTTGCAGCGGGCTGCGACGCATCAGGAGTAGTTGTTTTCTGCACGGACGCACCTTCGCCTTTTGGTGTTGCGTCAGTTTTTGCAGGTGGCGCAGATTCAGCAGGAGAAGTCACTGCAGGAGCGGGTGAACTCGTTGCTGGATTCGTCGCGGCAGGTTCAGTTTGAGCTGGTGCAGCAGTCGTTGTAGCAGGCGGTGTAGCAGGAGCGGACGGCGCCGGCACAGACTTGCGCATTTCTTGATCCAGATATTTCTTGATCTCGTCGGGAGGAACGACCGGTAAATTCGTCTCGATCTTCGGATCGAGAGCCAAAGCCTTCGCTTTGAATGCGGCTGCCTGAGCCGCATTCTTCTGCGCCCGAGCTACGAAATACTGAAGATAATTGACTTGCGCTTCGTCTGCGCCAAGCTTGCTGCCTGTTTCGATCGCTTCTTTGGCTTCGTCAATTCTGTTTAGCTCAAGCGCCGCTCGAGCAAAGAGCAATTGACCTTCCGCAGTCGGAAGACCTTTTAGACTTCTCTCCATCAGCTTATAAGCCTGAGGAATCAAGCTCGGCATACGACTTCCCAAGTATGCCGTAACCAGAGGCTCAACATACTGATTGTTGCGTTGGTCTTGAACGAAGCCTTGCTGCAATTCGTAAATCGCCGGCACATATTCTTTACGGTTGAGAAGATGCATTCCCATCAAGTAGTGAAGCTGTGCAGTATCACCAAGGACTCCTCTCGCTTCATCAACAAGCTTTTTCACACGTGCATAATCTCCCTGGCGCACGAGAGCATCCGCCAATTGAGCTTGGCACTGAGCAACAACAATCGGCGATGACTTGCTGTCCTGCGCGAGTTTAAGAGCCGTTTCAAACTCTTTGAAAGCTTCAGCAGTTGCGCCCTCACTTTGCTGAATTCGCCCCAGCAGAAGGTGCGCAATCGGAAGTTGGGGATCGAGTTTCAGAGCCTCATCGGCTTCTTTCTTCGCCTCCGGTACCTTCTTGTCGAGCAGAGCAATGAATCCAAGCTTCGCGTGCGCACGAGCGCTTTGAGGATTCGTTTTCAAAATTTCCTTCCAGAGCCCGGCGTCGGTTGCCCATGCAAGCGCGCGCCAATTGGACAATCCGGCAAGTCCGACAAATAGAATCACAATTGTCGCGACTACTTGTTTGAAAGAGGGAATTGCCATTTTCGCAACCACCCAACCAAAGACAATTGCCAAACCGGCAAGCGAAATGTAATAACGTGCATCGGATATGATTTCGCCTTGCGGAAGAACAAAATCCGGAATTGGACCAATCAAGGTCATTGTCAAACCAAGCACGACAGGTGGAATTGAACGATATTTATAAGCAAGGAAGGCAATACCTCCCACCGCAGCGATACCAAGTAATGCAAGCGGATCTGTAAATCCAGTCGCAACCACCAGCGGTGGCTCAACAGAGAGTCCGCCGGGGACGAAGAAACAGCGCAAGAAATATGTGGCAAACGCCTTGAACTGAGATGCCAGGTATTGGTCGAACGGCAACGTCGCAAGCCCAATGCCGTTGTTGAGCGTAGTTGGAATGCCGCGAGTAATGGCATAAATAATTGCTGCCGCCACCATGCCGATGATAGTTAGATCGGACCAGCGCAATTTTACAAACTCGTCAAAGCTCATTTCCGGCGGCTTCGCAAGAACAGCCAAACAAACCAGAGCAATTGGAATTGTGATTGCCGCCGGACCGGAAAGGACAGCCATGACGATACAGGCTAGCATCGCTGTATAGAGCAAAATCATTGTCAGCGGTTTTCGTGCGATAAAAGCAGCGAAGAAAAGGAACATCGCCAGGATGTAATTGGCGCCGACCAAACCCATTTCGCGCCCGGGAATGTAGGAAACGATTTCAGAGGCAAGCGGATGGCACGCGAACAATCCGGCTGCGGCAAAAGCAAAGTATTCGGGCTTTACATCAATGCGGTTTTCAAAACTCCAGTATCGTCCGAGTTGGAACACCAGGAAAAACAAATAAACAGACGTCAGGGCATGCAAGGTCAAGTTGACCATGTGAAACCAGATCAAACTGGTCGACTTCAAATCCATGGACAAACCAACGTTGGTCCAAAGACATGAAAGTGGTGTCATCAGTCCGCTGCCAACCAGGCGCGACCAAAATTCATCACTGTTTGCACCCATTTTGAGAGGCGTCAAAATCAGCTGATCGTTGAGAACGAATTGGCCAAACAAACCGGTAATGTGAGAAAAGATTGCCAGAACACCAATCATTGTTGCTGCAATCGAAATCGTTTTCCAATCAATAGCAAATTCGACTGACTCTGAAGAGCCACCGGTTGAAGCACCACTGCCAGTAGCACCGCCCGCCTTCGCTCTTGGAACCTTAGGTACCTGAGTTGGTCGGGCGTTCCACATGCGGAACATGTTTTCATTCTTGAGCTCGCGTTTTGTTTCAGTACCGGTATCCGAAACCGCCTTATCAGCGGTGGAATCTGTAGCGGAGGCGTTGTCCATCGGTGTATCCGCCGACTGCTTCTGCTTCTTATTCTTCGCTTTGCTCATTGTTTCTCAACCATCAACTCTCTACACAAGTACTAACCAATTTCTTTTGCCATCCGTCCTAACAAGCGGCTGAACAGCCGCGGCGAAGCAAAGCCGGAATCAAAAAACTGTGCTTTGTCTTTCGGCAATTGGCTGACCTGCACAACTTCTTTGTCCAGCAGGAAATACGCCTCATAGAAATCCGCAATTTTCACCTCGTGCACTTTCTTTGTCATGGCTTGCGCCTTTACATAGAGGATTGCAGTGAGGAAATTGGCAACAATATTGTTGTAACCGGCGACCACGGAAAGTCCACTCATCGAGGGTCCGCAGAATCCTTTACTGAAGACCTTCATGTACAAATAGCGGCGAAGGAATTGATTTATTTCCGGCGACAACTCACCAACTTTGTATTTGCGAACTTCCGGAATGCTAACCACGCCCGTGTCTGGAAACTCGACTTTCGCACCCAATACGGAACGAAAACCCGCCTTCAACACTTTCGGCTCCATTAGCGGACTCTTGTTAGCTGCAGCCCAATTAGCAGCGTACTGTTTGCGCAGAAGTGGCCATTCGAAACTGCGGAAACACTGAAGATTGAAAAGCATGTTTTCAAAAGTAGTGGGTGGCTCTTGCTTGTATCGCTCGATAGTTTCAGGCGCAATCGCAAGTCCCGACAATTGGGCAAGGCTTTCACCTTTGTTTTTGATCCTGAGAGCTTCCAAAAGCAGCTCACCAGCGGCGATCAAAGTGTCAAAAATATTCTTGTGCTCCTCTGACTTGATCAGTTCGATCAAGCGACTGTCGATGTGCATGTACTCTTCCCACGACAGCGCTACACCCGGCACCAGATTGACGTCGTACCTAACAGCCTTCAAATTCTCAGCAGTAATTTTCGATGCAACATCGGAAACCTGCTGCGTGCTTCGTCCTTGAGCACGCTCGTGATCGACTGTTTGCTGCCAAATTTCAGCAAGCATTTTTCTCTGGTCGGTGAGCAAAGAACCCAGGTTTCTCACTGACGCCATGCTGTTAGAAACAACGCTCACAAAAATCCCTGAGGGTGTCGGGACAAATGTATAAGGAAACAACTTGCACATCTCAGGTTTCTGCGCTTCGCCGAGCGAGGCGTGGATAAAGCAGAGATTGTCGAAGAGAAACGGACACGTGCCGTCCGGACGTGCCTTGGTGAAATATGGATACATCGAGTATCCGGCTTCAAATTCTTTACGCCGGTCAATGAAGAGTTCCTGCCCCTTAAGCTCTTCCTTGAGGGCGCCGAAGTCCACATCTTTGACGCGCGAATAGTCCTCATCGGTCAACCCGACAGCCCATCCGGAACAACAACGACCACACCCCTGGCAGTTGTATCGAATGTCTTCAGGAATTACGAGAGGCAATTCGTCCTCATTGCCTTTGTCGTCATGTTGGATAGTATTGCCGTATGTCATGCCGCTCTTATCAAAACTCCGACTTTCCTGATTGAACCCATTCGCTGAACGAAGGCAATTCCTTGGTCCCGGCAGCCTTCGATGCCTTCGAATCTCGCGAGTCTTTCGAGTCTTTCAAACCCTGCCGCGAGAAATATTCGGCTAGATGCCGATTGTATGCCGCCATGTCAGCTTCTTCTGAGTCTACTTCGTCCTTTACGGAATTGGTGTTTGCAGAAGGTGCAGGCTTTTCCGCCGGTAACGATGATGGCGATACGCCGGTCGCGCGCAAGTCGGCATCCAGTGATTTCGATGGGCGATTTTGCGCCATTGCCTGCGAATTCGACTGCGTTTTGAATTGTTTGGCTGCGCTTGATTCAATTCGAACGCTTTGTGCTGCAGCTTGCGAATTTGCCGCTGCATCAGATGTTGCCCGAGGAGAAGTTTGCGGTGTGGAGTTATTGCCTTGAGCGACAAGGATGGTGCAGAGATTCCTTAATTGAGAAGCCTCCGCACGCTTTGAATAGCTGGACTGAACTTTCGACAGGTCGACAAACGCGAATTTGTAATTCTTGTTCTTGGCGAAAACTTGAGCGCGTCTGAAGAAGGCGTCACTGTATAGTTCCGCATCGCGCCCCTGCAAAACACCGAGCCTGGATACCAACAAACGATCGGCAATAATTGCTGCGTCATTCAGCTTATTGGTCGACAGTGCCTTTTCGAGATCACCTGGCACCGCCAGGTAAAGAACCGAAGTGATCAAAACGAAGAGAACACCGACACAAACGCCTACCCACAGGTACAGATTCTTGCGATTCTCGCTCAACACACTGAGAAACGCTTCCGACGAAAGGCGCGATTTCTCCGCGAATGCCGGCTGTACACAGCCGCACTCCTGGCAGAACTTATCACCAACAAAAGTCTCAGACTCGCAGCTTGGGCAACGCAGCATGAATTGCGAGGAAGCGGATTCTGAGAATTCCTCGACACCAAGCGAGTCACTGAGCAAAGTTGCTCTGATTTCGAATTCTTCAACTCGGTTGGAAGTTGTACTCAGCCGTGTCAAATCGCCATCCCCACTTGACTTGCGCGACACCCTGTACTGGCGGTCAGTTCAAGTTTAGCACCATCCAATCATTCGATCGTTAGGGTGCAAGGCGGCTAGCCGTGAGGGTTTTCGCGATGCAAAGATAGACGTTAGATACAATTCCACAGCACAAAAGGTATCCAGGAGATGAGTGATAATATTATGGTCGTTGGCTTCAGAGGCGGTTTAGCGTGAGTCAAGAGTTGATCAAAGCGGAGCGGGCAGCGCTCATACAGTCAGTCAAAGCGCTGTATATACCGCTTTCTCTGTTTATAGCCTGCGTCATTTCGGCAGGCGGAATGTATATGGTCTTCTATACTGAAGACAAAAGCCCCGGTTACGCCTTCCTGGGCGTAGCTTTCACCATTATCGTCAGCGCCTTTATCGCTCTCATTCGCTTTCAAAACAACTATCGCGCTAAAGGCGTGATCGGTCGCGCGGAAGCCTCCGGAGAGGCCGAAGTCCAGGAAGAAACGACAATGGAGCGGACAGAAGAGGCGGACGCCGTCACTGCGGGTATCCCTGCAGGCGCCACTGGAGTCGTCCCTGGGCCAATCGCAGGTGCAGCATCCGGGGCTGAAATTGCCACGGAGTCGGGAAAAACACCAACCGCCGCTCGCTAGAGCCAAGTCCTGCGGGCGGCAAGAATGCCGCCCCTACAGGTCTGATTTAAGCAGAAGCTGGCGCATCTCATAAGCCTCTTTGCTTTTGACCTCAGACAGAGTTTTTAAATTTGAAAACTTCTTGCCCGAAAGCGTTATTTTCGGCAGAGTATCGCACCGAGCGAATTCCTGGAAATCCCGTGGACCACGGCGATTAAGAGATTCGAGCCAGAAAAATTTATGTGATTAACTGTACGTTTGTATAAGGAACCTATACTATTGACTTCCAGCAATTAGAATAGACTGAAATTGTCCCCTGAGATTTAGCGTGTCGATTCGCTAAAAGCGAATTTGGCCTCGGGCTTGCTGATTTCCAGTAATGGACAAATTACCATAAACAGTCGACAGCTTATCGAGGAGAAAAAAATGGACCTTTCCTTATTTCAAAATCCCTGGGTTCTGGTTCCTGTTTTGATCATGCCGGTAGTAATTATCGCGCTGGCAAAATCATGGAAGAACTACAAAGATAAAGCAGCTGCTAGCAAACAAGCATAAACACTGCTTTTCGAATTGGAATAGGTTTTTCCAAACACAGCACTTAGATTCGTGTGGGCATTTGAAAGTTCGTCTTTCTGAATGAACCGCCAAATTCAAGCACGCTGACACTTAGAGAAAGACACTGATTGTAGGCTGGGGTACGAGCACCTCTCTTACGTATTTCTGCTCGGCACGGCAGCGGTGGGGCACCAGCAATGGTGCCCTTCCGTCATGGGAATTTTTTCCGACAAAAGCCAATATGCCCAAAATCGTTCTGACTAGACATCTGCCTGTCGAGAGCAGCCCTGAAATCACAATTCGAACTATGTGGGAAAAATCTTGGAAAATCCAACATAGACGGAAACGAGAAACAACCGCAGATTGACTACTTCAAACCTTAGTTGGCGGAGAGGGAAATAGACTTTTCACAAAAATTGGGCAGCGCCTACTTCCCGCTCCAATAAATCGTTGGAATTTTCTAGAAAAATCCAACAAGAAAAAACTAGAAATCGCAAAGGGTATGCGCAGAAAAGGCGATGCCATAGCACCGCCTTTCGAGACTTTGTCTTTGCAGAAATTGCAATTAACGCTTCGAGAATTGGAAGCGTTTGCGAGCTTTTTTGCGTCCGTATTTCTTACGCTCTTTGACGCGAGGGTCGCGTGTAAGCAGACCTTCGACGCGGAGAGCCGGACGATTTTGCGGAGCGGCTTCAGCCAGTGCACGGGCGATGCCGTGACGGATGGCGCCAACTTGACCGATGATACCGCCGCCTCTAACCGTGACGATCATGTCGAAACGGCCAGCTGCATCAGCAGCGACGATCGGTGATTGAAACTCTTTCTTCAGACCGGGGCGGCCGCCGACATAGTCGTCCAATGTACGACCATTGATCGCTACCTGACCTGTACCGGGAATAAGACGGACTCTTGCCGAAGCTGACTTTCTTCTGCCGGTGCCGTAGTACTGAATAACGCTTGTCATCTGCTTTTTTCCTAACCGCTTAGTCGATGGTGCCTATCTTGGGTTTCTTTACTGGTGCTGACTTTTGGTCACCCTTAGGTTACCAGGTCAATGCTTCCGGTTGCTGTGCAGCATGCGGATGCTCAGTGCCGGCGTAAACTTTCAACTTGGTGAATTGTCTGGCGCCGAGTCTGGTGTGGGGGAGCATTCCCTTAACTGCACGCTCGACGATTGCCGTCGGACGACGCTCTCTCAAGGACTTCAAAGTTTCTTGCTTGAAGCCGTGAGGGAAGCCGGAATGCCTCGAATAAACTTTTTGGGTTTCTTTCTTGCCGGTGACTTTGATCTTCTCGGCATTGATGATGATTACGAAATCACCAGTGTCTACGTTGGGAGTGAACTGAGGCTTATTCTTGCCTCTCAAGATGTCGGCGACTCTGGTGGCGAGACGACCCAAGGTTTTGCCTTCGGCATCTACTACGAACCATTTATCCGAAATGTCGCCGTCTTTGGCGAGATATGTCTTCACGAGCGGCTTCTCCAATTCTCTCTTCTGGTCATCTCGATAGCTGCTTAGATTTGCAGCCGGGGTTCCGAAAGGAACCTATTAGTGTCTTTGTCAGTACTTTTTTCAAAGAGCCTGAGGCTCTCCGGGTATTTGACCATTTGCAGGGTCAACCCTTGAGCCGGCGCCGTCGCACCGGACAGATTACGATCTCGTCCAGACAGAGCCTCGCTGAGGCTCTCTGGCGCTCGCTTGCCGAGCCCGATTTCCACTAGGGTCCCGACGATTATGCGCACCATATTGTACACGAAGTGATTGGCGCCAATCCAGAATTCAAGCTGCCCTTCACCTAATCTCAACAATTGCACACGCTGAACGGAGCACAGGGGTGAAGTCTCGTCACTATTGGAAGCCCGGAAGGAAGTAAAGTCGTGTGTCCCTAAAAGGCACTGGGCGGCGCTTATCATCGCTTCCACATCCAGGGGCTGCCTGACCAGGTAATGATTTGCGGCTAGAATCGGCGACCGCTGCTGCCGGTTAAGAATTCTGTAAACATAGATACGTTCCGTTGCACTGTAGCGAGCATGGAAATCGTCAGGCACAATCGCGCCTTCGTAAGCGGACAAATCGTCCGGCAGAATGCCGTTTAGCGCCCAAAGGAATTTGTAGAAATCGCCATCGAATTCATCGATATTGAAATGAGCGACTTGACCTTTGGCATGAACGCCGGTATCAGTGCGCCCCGAGAAAATCACCTTCATGGGCCGGCGACACAAAACAGTAAGACTCTTCTCGAGCTCTTCCTGAACGGTGCGTACACCAATCTGGAATTGTGAGCCGTGGAAGAGTCTTCCCGAATACTCGATTAATAGGGCGATGCGAGGCAATTAGATTGCTGCCTCCTTCGACACCGTAGGGGCGGCATTCTTGCCGCCCGATGCCGGCAAGCCGCCGGCGCTCCCAAAGGACTTAGACAAGCTGGATGATTGCCATCGGAGTAGCATCTCCACGGCGAATCCCTGCTTTGAGAATGCGAGTGTAACCACCCGGACGCTTCGCGTAGCGAGGTGCGACTTCGTCGAAGACGCGCTTCACAACTTCACCATCATAGATGAATGAAGCAACTTGGCGGCGCAGGTGAACTGCATGCGCAAGCTCTTTAGCAGCTTGTACATCGCCTTTCTTTGCCTTTTCAGACAATGCTTTGTGATCGGCGATGATGCCTTTTTTGCCTTTGGTGATCAAGCGTTCCACTTCCGGACGTACTGCTTTCGCTTTGGCAAGCGTGGTGATGATCTCGTCATGGCGGAGCAGTTCGGTCGCCAGAGAACGCAATACAGCCTTTCTTTGATCGGCTGGGCGGCCTAAACGATTTCCAGGTTTGCGGTGACGCATAATTCCAAGTCCTTTTTATGTTTTTCCTGTTTCTCTGTCCCAAAAGCGATTGTCTTCAAAACGCTGGCGTTCAAAGCAATTGCTTTCAAGTCCCGCAAACTATTTGTCTTTGGGAGTGTCGGCAAGAGTGAGTCCGAATTGACGCAGACGCTCGATGACTTCATCGGCGGACTTCTTACCGAAGTTCTTGATGTTCATCAGGTCGTCGTAGGTCAGCTTCAAGAGCTCGCCGAGCGAGTTGATGTTAGCCCGCTTGAGGCAGTTGTATGCGCGAACGGACAACTCGAGCTCTTCGATAGAGATTGAGCTGTGCTTTCCGTCTTGCTGTGTCGGTTGTGTCGCAGCTGGAACCATCGGCTTGCCCGAGAGTTCAGCTATCGGCACCAGGTGTTCGATGATTTGACGCGAAGCTTGAGAAATAGCTTCTGTAGCGTCGATAGAACCGTTGGACCAAATTTCCATTGTCAGTTTGTCGAAGTCAGTCGACTCGCCAACGCGGGTTGGTTCAACCAGGTAGCTTACTTTTCTTACCGGCATGAATACTGCGTCGATCGGCAGTACATCGATAGCTTGTTTGTAGTGGCTGTGCGAATCGGCCGGTACATAACCGCGACCGCGTTCAACTGTGATTTCAGCGCGGATTCTGCCGCCTTCAGCCAATGTGCAGAGCTGCCAGTCGGGGTTGATGATGGTGGCATCAGCCGGGCAGATGATATCGCGGCCGGTGACTGCACCAGTGCGCTCGACATCGAGGTGGAGGTATTGAGGATCGTTGCTGAAGGTCTTAACGACGAGACCTTTGAGGTTGAGCATTACATCGATAACGTCTTCGACAACGCCAGGAATGGTGGTGAATTCGTGAGTGATGCCTTCAATTCTGACTGCGCTGACTGCCGAGCCGTCCAGTGACGAAAGCAAAACGCGACGAAGCGAGTTGCCCAAGGTGGTTCCGTATCCTCTTTCCAGAGGCTCGATTACAAATTTGCCGTAGATCGATCCATCGGCGCCCGTTTTATTTTCGAGACACTTGATCTTCAGCGGTTCCATCAATTTCTCCATTTCACTTTCCTTGAGTAGCGTTGCTCTTTGTTGGGCGTTTGGTCCCTCACGCGCTGATGTTTACACGCTTAATAAACACCGGGTATTGGGCACCCAAAACTTTGAATATCTTCCAGACAAAGCTGTCCGGTGAGCATCTATCGAATTAGACGCGACGACGCTTGGGCGGTCTGCAACCGTTGTGCGGAATCGGAGTGACGTCTTTGATCAAAGTGATTTCCAGACCGGAAGCTTGCAGCGCGCGGATGGCGGTTTCACGACCGGCGCCCGGTCCCTTAACCAACACTTCGACTTGTCTCATGCCCTGGTCCATGGAGCGCTTCGCTACCGATTCAGCGGCTTGCTGAGCGGCGAACGGAGTGCCTTTCTTGGCGCCTTTAAAACCGACAGTACCGGCAGATGCCCAGGCAATCACCTGGCCTTGCGGGTCGGTAGAGCAGATGATCGTGTTGTTGAAAGTGCTTTGGATGTGGACAACACCCTGCAACACGTAGCGTCTCTCTTTCTTCTTTGTCCTTGCTTTGGGCGACTTTGCCATGGTTTCTCTCTCTTAGTTTCGATATCTAGTTAATTCGAGTGGGGAAAACGACAAGTTCTTTTCGACATCGCGACAAGACTTGTCAGCAATTACTTACTTGACGGCTTGCTTCTTGCCGGCGACCGTCACGCGCTTGCGACCGCGACGGGTGCGAGCATTGGTCTTGGTGCGCTGACCACGGGTGGGCAAACCTCTTCTGTGGCGCTGTCCGCGGTAGCAGTTGATTTCAATCAAACGCTTGACGTTGAGACCTTCCATACGTCTCAAGTCGCCTTCTACCTGGAGACCGCCCTTCTCAATTTCTTCACGCAGGCGACTGACTTCATCTTCGGTCAGGTCATTGACACGGCGATCTTCAGTGATGCCGACCTTCTGACATACCTTTTGGGCAGTCGTGTGACCGATGCCATAGATGTACGTGAGTGCGATGTGTGTTCTCTTGCCTTTCGGCAGATCTATACCGGCGATGCGGGCCATTTGTCCTCCAGAATCAAAATCTCGTCAGTACCGGGGCTTAACCCTGGCGTTGTTTGTGTTTGGGATTTTCGCAAATGACTGCCACTCTGCCTTTACGGCGGATGACCTTGCACTTGTCGCAGATTTTCTTGACAGAAGCTCTAACTTTCATGAGAGTCTCGCTTATTGGTTCTTCGATGTGATTACCGGACCAGAGTCCTAACTAGTCTCTGCAGCGGGCGATTGCTCGCACACAGATTCCAGTTTCCGAGCAGACGGCTGCTTAACCCGAAAGCAGGTTGAGTCAAACCGCTGGAGCTACGGATACAAACGTCAGATTATATATCAATCTTTGATTCTGTACGTGATTCTTCCGCGCGTTAAGTCGTACGGAGTGAGCTCTACGCGCACTCGATCGCCTGGAAGTATCTTAATAAAATTTTTGCGAATCTTGCCCGAGATGTGGGCCAAGACCTTGTGACCGTTATCTAATTCGACTCGAAACATGGCATTGGGAAGGGATTCCCGGATTATGCCTTCGAATTCAATTACACCTTGCTTCGTCATCAAATTACCTCACTGGGACGTTGAGTGAGCACAATTGGCTCGCCTTCTGTCACCAGGATCGAATGTTCAAAATGCGCAGATGGCTTGTAATCTTGCGTAACAACTGTCCAACCATCTTGCTTGAGACGGACGCGGTCGCCGCCCTGATTGAACATAGGTTCAATCGCTATAACCATACCAGGTTTCAAACGCACCTTGCTACCAGTCCTATAGTTGAAGATGAGCGGGTCTTCATGATAGTTCGGACCGATGCCGTGGCCGCCGTAATCGCGAACGATTCCGTAAAGATTCTCCTTCGCAATATCTTCAATAGCGCCGCCGATATCATCGAGAGTCGCTCCAGCGCGGCACGCTTTTATGCCTGCATAAAGTGACTTCTGCGTGTCGTCAAGAAGTTTTTGCAGGCGCGAATTGATCTCTCCGACCGCCACGGTCAACGCCGTGTCGCCTATGTAGTCCATCTTCTTGCCGTTCTCGCCGACTCTAAATGTGGCTCCCAAATCAATGCTTATGACATCCCCGTCTTTCAAGACGCGATTGCGATTAGGAATTCCGTGTACGACTTCTTCATTGATCGACACACAAATGGTGGCGGGAAATTTGCGATATCCCTTAAAGGTTGGAATACATCCGGCATCGCGGATCATCTTTTCGGCAAACTCATCGAGTTCACCGGTCGATATGCCTGCCTTCACTAGTTTTGACGTCGCCTCAAGAACTTCACCAGCCAGCTTGCCGGCTTTTCTAAAATTCTCGATCTCAACGTCTGTGGTCACTATCATTGCGTCGCAACTCCGATATCTCCGAGGTCTCTACCGTAGAGGCGATGCCATGCGTCGCCCGGGCGATGCATGCCATCGCCCCTACAAATCTACGCAGTCACTTTTAGGGACTGAAGAATGTTTTGGAAAATCTCTTCTTGGTCGCCTTCGCCTTGGATGGTAACCAGGATTTTCTTTTGCGTGTAATACTCGATCAAAGGCTCGGTCTGCTCACGGTAAGTATTCAGTCTTGCCTTAACCAGTTCTTCTTTGTCGTCTGCACGCTGACTCAATTCAGAACCGCAAACATCACATTTGCCTTCTGCTTTGGGCGGAGCAAACTTGACGTGATAGACGGCTGCACAGGCTTTATTGCTGCAGGTCCAGCGGCCGCAAATGCGTTCTGTGAGAAGACTGTCATCAACTTCAAGATTGATGACGGTACTGAGATTGCTGCTCAAAGATGTGAGCAATTCATCAAGACTCTTTGCTTGAGCCAGATTGCGCGGGAAGCCATCAAGAATGTATCCGCCTTTGCATTCGGGCGAACTTAGTTTTTCACCAAACATTTTGATCAAAACTTCGTCCGGAACAAGAACTCCTTTGTCCATGAACTCTTTTGCGGAAACACCTGCAGGTGTGCCGGCCTTCACTGCTTCTCTCAAAAGATCGCCGGAAGACAAATGGGGCAAATTGAGCTTTGCCGCAAGACGCTTGCATTGGGTTCCTTTACCCGCTCCAGGAGCGCCGAGAAAGAGAATACGCATAACTAAATTTCCTTATTGCCTGATGGGAATAGTCCCTGTGCTTGGTATCGCGCAGAGAGGGCATGGGTTTTGATCTGCCTTTGCGTGTCGATGGCTACACCGACAAGGATGATAAGAGAGGTAGAACCTAGGCCTTGCAAGGTTTGAACATAGGTAGCCTGCTCGACGTGGATCGGCAAAATGGCGATGATACCGACGGCGGAGGCACCGATAAAGATGAGCCGGCTCAAAGATTTCTCCAGAAACTCCGATGTCGGTCGGCCCGGACGCACACCATGGATGGCTCGGCCGCTTCGTCTCAGGTTTTCCGCAATATCTTTTACAGGAATGACAATCGACGCATAGAAGAAAGCAAAGAAAAGAATGAGCATGAAGTAGAGAACCGAATGCTCCCAATGGTAGTAGGAGAAAGCATTAGCGGTTTCCACAGAGATGAAACTCCAGGTGTTTTGCACCCAAGTTTGTTTTGAAAAATCTACGAAGCCGGGTATCGGCGTCAACAACTCATAGATGATCTGGAACGGGTTCTTTCCGCTTTGAGCGGCAAAAGACATGACTGTGGACGGGAACATCAAAAGCGAGGAAGCGAAGATGATAGCCATCACACCTGAGGGATTGACCGGCAGATAAATCGAATCTTCCGGTGCGTTGAAGACCTGGCGACCGACGTTTCGTCGTGCCCCCAGAACTTGCACTTTGCGCACTCCCTGTTGCAAGCAAACAATGAGCGCGATCAAACCAAGGAAAACAGCACACAAGACAGCAACGCCCCAAACCGGTGATTGTCCGGTCTGGACTGCCTCATATGTGTTTTTGATCATGACGGGCAAACGTGAAGCGATACCCAAGAAGATCAGAAGCGAGGCACCATTACCGACACCACGCTCGGTAATGATTTCACCCATCCACATAACAAATACCGCGCAGGCGGAAAGGATGATGGTGGTGGAAACCATGAAGAGCGGGCCGGGTGTGAGAACGACGGGAGGGTTTTGAATTTTGGTGAGAAGATTAGCCAGCATCAATGATTGGAAAACGGCCAACCCAACGCAGGCAATACGCGTGTATTGCTGCAGCTGACGGCGGCCTTGTTCGCCGGAATGCTTTTGCAATTCTTCCAATTTGGGCACGACGACCGACATCAATTGCATGATGATCGATGCTGTGATGTAAGGTCCGATACCCATCGAGAAGATGGACAATTTGTTTAGGGCACCGCCTGTGAACAGGTCGATCATACCGAGTAAGTTCTGCGCCAACTCAGGGTGCTTGGTGAATGCGGACGGGTCGACACCCGGAATCGGAATGTGGACGCCGATGCGGTAGATGGCAATGACCATGAGAGTGAAGAAGATGCGCTCTTTGAGGCCGGCAGCCGAGAGCATTTTGATCAGATCTTCCGGACCGCCGATCTTGCTGCCACGTCTGGATTGTGAATCCATTTAGTTTCTGTCCTCTCTTTTGGTCTTTTGATTTAAGGGGGCGTCGCTTTGCAAACGACTTCCTACGCGGATACTAACTCAACAATTCCAAAGAATAACCGGCCTTTAGCAAAATTTCCGCCCCGGCCGGTTCATATCTTTTATTTTGATACCGACTTGTAGGGGCGATGCCATGCATCGCCCGGGCGACGCATGGCGTCGCCCCTACACTATCGGAATTCTATTTCTTCTTGGGAGGCTGCTTGGCGCCTGGTTTTGCTCCGCCCTTTGCATCAGCCTTCGGTTGCTTGGCTGCGCCTTGCGGTGCATCGGCTTTCTTTTCCTTCTTGGCTTTCTTAGGAGCTTCTTCTTCACCTTCAGCCTTAGGTTCCGGCGGCTTGGGAGCCTGCTTCACTTTAGGCGGCTTCGGTGCTTTCTTGCCTGGCTTTCTTGGCTCGGGTTGAATTACTTCAATCGATCCGCCGGCGGCTTCGATTTTGGCCTGGGCGCCTTTGGAGAAATGGTGCGCTTTTACTTTGAGCGACACTTTCAATTCGCCGTTGCCGAGGATGCGAACGCTGTCGGACACTTTACGCATCAGACCTAGTTCGACAAGAGTTTGCGGGGAAACCTCAGAGCCTGACTTAGCTGAATTGAGCGCGCCCACGTTCACTTCCACCCAGTGTCTGGTGACGACTTCATCAAAATTATGGATTTTTGGCAATCTGCGGAAAAGGGGAGTTTGACCGCCTTCAAAACCGAAACGCTTAGCTTCGCCTGAACGCTGACCTTGTCCGTTGTGACCGCGGGTGGATGTTTTTCCGTGACCCGATCCACGACCGCGACCAACGCGCTTGCGAAGACGGCGTGCACCAGGTGTGGGTTGGATATCACCCAAATCCTTGATTTCAACTACTTGTTCTTTAGCCTTAGCCATTGGTTCTCCTCAGCCTTGCGCCGCTGTTTTGAAACATGCGACTCGGCAGTGTTAATTGAGTTAGTCTTCTTTTTGTGCGGCTGCTTTTTTAGCGGGTGCTTTTGCAGCGGGCTTGGCTGCGGGCTTTTTAGCCTTGGCAGCTTTTGCTTTGGTTTCGCCGCCTTCAACGGTTTCAACCGTGACGAGGTGGCTGACCTTGGTCACCATGCCGCGAATCGTCGGACTGTCAGCGTGTACGACAGAAGAGCCGTATTTGCCAAGTCCGAGGGCTTGCACAACCTTTTTCTGGGTTTCTTTCTTGCCCACCATTCCGCGGGTGAGAGTGATCTTTAGCATTTTTCCTTACCTGACCTGATTGTTCGATTCAATGATTCTTGGACGAATTACGCGAGCATCTGCTTGATGGTGATGCCACGCAAGCGAGCTGCTTCTTCGAAGGTTCTCAGATTCTTCAAACCATCTACGGTGGCGCGAGCAACGTTTAGTGGAGCGCGCGAGCCGAGCGACTTGGAGAGGATGTCGCCGACGCCTGCCAATTCCAGGATGGCGCGGGCGGCACCACCGGCGATGACACCGGTACCTTTAGCGGCCGGTTTGAGCATGATGCGGCTAGAACCCTGACGGCCCATGATTTGGTGAGGAACGGTGGTTCCGACCAGGGGCACTTTGACGAGACTCTTCTTCGCATCGACAACACCTTTTTGAATGGCGCTGATAACTTCCGAAGCCTTGCCGACACCGATGCCGACTTGACCTTTGCCGTTGCCTACGGCAACTACGGCACGGAAGCTCAATTTCTTACCGCCCTTAACTACTTTGGTTACGCGGCGAACTTGAATAATTTTCTCTTCCCACTCGGATTGCTCACGGCGCTCTTCTGGGGGCTTACGCGGACCGCCTTCGCGACCACCTCGACGACCGCGGCGTTGACCGCCACCTTCTTGTCCGGCATCTTCCGGTGAAGCGTTGAGATTTTTGTCTTCTCTATCCATTTGAGAGTTCTTCCTCTATTCCTTAAGGTTGTGGTCTGTGATTAGTGGGTGATTAGAAGTCTAGTCCTGCTTCACGAGCAGCATCAGCTACTGCAGCAACGCGTCCGTGATAGATATAACCGCCTCTGTCGAAAACGACAGCATTGATGCCTTTTGCTTTTGCTTTGTCAGCCACCAATTTGCCGACCGAACGGGCCGACTCGGTGTCCCAACTCTTCTTGCCCTTCATTTCCGGATCCAGTGTGGATGCAGAAACGAGAGTCTTTTGGGAGGCATCATCGACGATTTGAGCGTAGATGTGTTTGTTGGATCTGTAGACGCACAGTCTCGGACGTTCGGTCGTGCCAGTAAGGCGACGGCGAATGCGCATATGGCGCCTTGCCCTCAATTCTTTTCTGTCTGGTTTCTGAATCATTGCCTTATCTCCGAATTTCTCATGCCGATTTCTTTGTCACCGGCTGTAGTGCTTCTATCGTTCTAAAAGTAAAAACTTTATTTCTTCTTACCAGCGGCCTTACCGGCTTTACGTCTGATGACTTCGCCTTTGTAGCGGACACCCTTGCCTTTGTAGACTTCGGGCGGTCTCGTCTCGCGAATTGCAGAAGCCAGATCGCCGACTGCTTGTTTGTCGATTCCGGTGACTGTGATCACGTTACCTTTACCGACTGCGATTTCCAGTCCCTTGGGCGGTTCGATTTCAATCGGGTGCGAATAGCCGAGAGCCATAACCAGCTTTTTGCCTTCCATTTGGGCACGATAGCCGACGCCGGTCATTTCGAGAGTCTTCTCAAAACCTTCCGAAACGCCTTTGACCATATTGGCGACAAGCGTCCGGCTCAGACCATGCAGAGAGCGGGAGAGTCTGTCGTCATTTTTCTTGGTGAGAACGAGCTTGTCCTCTTCCATTTTGATCTCAATCTCGGGGCGCAAGGTGCGCGAGAGCTCACCTTTCGGTCCTTTGACTTTGACATCGTTGCCCTTCAGGTCTACGGTCACACCTTTGGGTACGGTGATTGGTGCTTTGCCAATACGAGACATCTTTCTTCCCCTGAATCTTATCTACTCATTGATACTTCGCGGTGTCGGCTGAAGCACTACCAAACGTAGGCGACAACTTCTCCACCGGCATTGCTCTTGCGTGCTTGCCTATCGGTCATGAGACCGGAGCTGGTGCTGACGATTGCCAGACCAAGTCCACCGTAAACGCGCGGCAATTTCTTAGCTGCACGATACACTCTCAAACCAGGCTTAGAGACACGCGAGATGCCCTGTATAACCTGTTCTCCCTTGGGACCGTACTTGAGTACGATACGCATTTTCTGCTCGGGAGAGCCGAGACCTTTAGTCTCGAATGAAGAGATGAACCCTTCATTGCGCAGCAGTTCGGCAAGCGCCACTTTCTGCTTGGAAGCGGGCATTTCAACCGCTTGGGAATGCACGCGCGAAGCATTTCTGATGCGCGTGAACATATCTGAAATCGGATCTGTAACCGGCATTTATACTCTCCTACCAGCTCGACTTAGTGAGACCAGGAATGAGCCCTTCATGGGCCATCTTGCGAAGACAGCAACGGCACAAGCCGAAATCGCGATAGTAGCCTCTGGGCCGACCGCAAATTTTGCAGCGGTTGTGGAGGCGCACCGAAGGATATTTGCCTTTTGCGACAAGCACCCTGCGTTTGTGCTCTTTATCGATAAGTGAAGTCTTAGCCACTACTACCTCCTGAATGGCATTCCTAGTTCGGTAAGCAACGCCAGACCTTCCTGGTCGGTGCGTGCGGTCGTAACGATTGCTACGTCCATGCCACGGATGGCATCAATGTTTTCATAGTTGATTTCCGGGAAGATCAATTGCTCTTTGATACCCAAAGAGTAATTACCTCTGCCGTCAAACGACTTGTTGGACAGACCGCGGAAGTCGCGGATACGAGGAAGCGAAATGTGAATCAGCTTGGCGAGAAAGTCATGCATTCTCTTGCCGCGCAGAGTCACCGAAGTGCCGACTGCCATGCCCTTTCTGACTTTGAAAGTAGCAATCGACTTGCGGGCTCGATTGATGATGGGCTTTTGACCGGTAACGGTGGCCAAATCTTTGACGCCGTTTTCGATCGCCTTGGAGTTGGCAGTTGCCTCGCCAAGACCCATGTTCACAACGATTTTCTCCAGGCGCGGAACCTGCAGTTCGTTCTTATAGTTGAATTGCTTTGTGAGCTTAGGCACTACGTTTTTTTTGTAGTGTTCCTTTATGTCAATCACAGCCATTGCTCGCTAACCTCTGATTTTGTCTTCTTATGTCTTGCTGCTTCGCAGCTGGTCGCAGACGTTTCGCTGCGTATTGCAGGGCGTCCACCCCGTTTGATCGGTCGACGCATGGCGTCGCCCCTACAGTTTCTACTCGAGTCCTTCTCTCTTTCTGAATTCAGCACGCACCGGTTTTTTCGATTGCGCCGAATACAGCATTACTTTGGAGGCGAAGATGGGGGCTTCTTGTCTGACCAGGGTCGACTTGCCGGCGCCCATTTTCGGCTTGATTACGGTAGAAAGCATGTTGACGCCTTCGACCAGGATTTTGCCTTGCTCAGGGAAGACAGCGGTTACTTTGCCGGTCGTTCCTTTATAAGCATTGCGCTCATCCAAACGCTTGGTGACTTTGGGGTCACGCTTGGGGTCTTTCTTCTTCGGTCCCGAGATGAGCATGACCATGTCGCCGCGCTTCACGTGGATCTTCGGCGTATGGTTGGTTGCCGTCGTTTTCACAAGAGCGCGAGACAAGACGGTGGTGCCGCCCATCTTCACTTTCTTGGAAACGGGACTGTTGGAATAACGTACTGAACTTCTCGATTGGCCTGCCATCTCACATTACCTCGGGTGCCAGAGAGATTATCTTGGTGAATGCCTTGTCCCGAAGTTCGCGAGCAATCGGTCCGAAAACGCGCGTTCCTTTGGGGTTGCCGTCTTTGTTGATGATGACGGCAGCATTGTCATCAAAGCGGATGGTGGAGCCATCTTCACGCTTAACGTGGTTGCGGACTCTGACCACAACAGCTCTTACTACTTCCGACTTTTTGACCGGCATATTGGGGAGAGCATCTTTGACGGTAGCGACGATGACGTCACCGACCGAAGCGTAACGGCGGTTGCCGCCGCCCAGCACGCGAATGCAGAGAAGCTCGCGGGCGCCGGTGTTGTCGGCGCAATTCAAACGTGTTTCTTGCTGAATCATTTGACTTAGACCTCACTTCCCTTAGGCAGTGCGGAAATTGCTTTTTCAGTGATTTCCACTACCAGCCAGCGCTTTTCTCTGGACAACGGGCGGCATTCTTGAATGCGCACCTTGTCGCCGATGCCGCACTTGTTCTCTGCATCATGTGCTTTGAACTTGTGGGTTCTGGCAATTTGCTTTTCGTATTTTGGATGCGGAAAGCGGTTTTCAACAGCGACGACAACGGTCTTGTCCATCTTGTTGGAGACTACTTTTCCTACCAGTTCCTTTCTCGGCATTTTAATTGCGCTCCGTCCCTATCTATACTTCTGTTCTTTGGAAACCGCTGCCTAAGCAGTTTTTCCGGTTTCTTTTTCTGATTCGATTGTGAGCAAACGAGCAAGTTTCTTGCGCGCCGTTCTCAATTTCGCTGGGCTTTCCAACTTTCTGATCGCCAGTTGAAAACGCAATTCGATAATCTCTTTGCGGGCTTCAACGATATGCGTTTTGATATCTTCTGCGGAAAGTTCTCTAATTTCTTTGGTTCTCATGGCCATATCCCTTATTAGCGTCTGCAAGTTTTAGCGTCTGCAAGCGCTGCTTCTACGGATGTCTCGAAACTACGCGGCATTTGATTGGCAATTTTTGAGCAGCCAGTTCGAGTGCATGGTGCGCATCTTTTTCTGCCACACCCGACATTTCGAACATGATGCGACCTGGTTTGGTCACAGCAACCCAGAATTCCGGTGCGCCTTTTCCGGAACCCATACGGGTTTCAGCAGGCTTTTTGGAAACTGATTTGTCTGGAAATACTCTGATCCACATTTGACCGCCACGTTTTACCGATCTGGTCATTGCTTTTCTGGCCGCTTCGATTTGTCTGGAGGTGATCCAAGCGGGTTCCAGAGCTTGCAGCCCGTATTCGCCGAATTGAACTTCGACTCCGCGTGTTTCACAACCGGTCATCCGACCTCTGTGGTGCTTTCTATATTTTGTTCTTTTTGGCAACAGCATGATGACTAACCTGCCTTCCTTGGTCTACGACCAGATCTTTGACCTGGTCTTTCTCCAGGTTGCTCCCCTTTGTTACGGTCACTCGAGGTCTTGATGTTGGGCGGAGACCATTGGCCCATTTCCAACTCACCTCTGAAAATCCAAACCTTGATGCCGATGATTCCCATTACGGTGTGGGCTTCAGCCAAGCCGTAATCGATGTCGGCGCGCAGTGTCTGCAGTGGAATGCGTCCTTCTTTGGACCACTCTGTACGAGCGATTTCAGCACCGCCCAAGCGGCCCGCCACCATTACTTTGACGCCGATAGCACCGGCGCGCATGCAGCGCTGAATGGCTTGCTTCATTGCTCTTCTGAAGGCAACGCGCTTTTCCAATTGTTGTCCGATTGATTCGGCAACCAATTGCGATTCGAGATCGACGCGATTGACTTCCAAAATATTGATCTTGATGTTGAGACCTGGGCGGTTCAAAAGTCCTTTCACCTTTTGGTGAAGAGTTTCGATGCCCTGTCCGCCTTTGCCGACGACGACACCCGGACGTGCAGTGTAGATATCGAGCTCGATGTGATCGGCTTTTCTCGAAATCTCAACTTTGGATACGCCGGCATTCGTCAGCTCTTTTTTCAAATAAGCACGAATGCGGTGATCTTCCTCGATCAAGAACGGCACATCTTTCTTGGTGACGAACCAGTTGGCGCGCCATCCTCTGTGGATGCCGAGGCGGAAACCGTTAGGATTGACTTTCTGACCCAATGTCCTAGCTCCTTTTGATCGAGTTCTTAAACATCCGAGAGAACGAGCGTGATATGGCTCGAACGCTTCAGGATTGGATACCAGCGGCCGCGTGCTCTGGGCTGAATACGCTTCAGAGTCGGGCCCTGATCGGCATAAACTTCTACGATTTTCAAATCACCGGCTTCGTCTTCCGAAATCGGATTTTTGGCGGCATGCACGCGGTTGTACATGGCCGACTTCAATACCTTCTCTACTTCGCGAGCAGCCGAGTACGGCATGAAGCGCAGCATAGTCACGGCATCAGCAGCGGATTTGCCGCGGATTTCATCCACGACACGACGCACCTTCCTCGGTGACATTCTCAACCATTTTGTATGTGCTTTACTCTGCATGGCTATTTCCTTAGTGCTTTCGTTGATTAACCGCGCTTGGCAGTCTTGTCGCCGCCGGCGTGTCCTTTAAACATTCTGGTGGGTGCGAATTCACCCAGTCTGTGACCGATCATTTGTTCGGTAACGTAGACGGGAACGTGCTTCTTGCCGTTGTAGATAGCAATTGTGTGGCCGATCATTTCGGGAATGATCATGGAAGCACGCGACCAGCACTTGACCACTTTCTTTTCGCCTTTTTTGTTCATGTCCTCGATTTTCTTGGCGAGGCTGGCATGAACGAACGGGCCTTTTTTGAGCGAACGAGACACGGATCAAATACCTCCTACTTGGTACGACGCTTGACGATATAACGATCGGACGGCTTGTTGCCCCGGCGGGTTTTGTAACCCATTGCCGGCTTGCCCCAAGGTGTTTGCGGCTTACCACCGATTGGTGATTTGCCTTCGCCGCCGCCGTGCGGGTGATCGACAGCGTTCATAGCGACACCGCGGTTGGCGGGCTTGATGCCCATCCAGCGGCTGCGACCGGCTTTACCGATGCGCACGTTCTTGAAGTCGGGGTTGCCCAATTGACCGACTGTCGCCAGGCAATTGAGGCGTACCATGCGCATTTCGCCTGATGGCAGACGCAATGTGCACATTTCGCCTTCTTTAGCGAGAACTTGGATTTGGGTTCCGGCAGAACGTCCGAGCTGACCACCTTTACCGGGGGTCATTTCAACGTTGTGAACCATGGTACCCAGAGGAATATTGCGAAGCGGAAGAGCGTTGCCGTTCTTGATGTCGGAATTCGGTCCGGACATCAGCTTGTCGCCTACTTTGATATTCAGTGGTCCCAAGATGTAGCGCTTTTCGCCGTCTGCATATTGAACGAGGCAGATGCGAGTGTTGCGGTTGGGATCGTATTCAATGGTTTTTACTACACAAGGAATGTCGAACTTGTCGCGTTTGAAATCGATGATGCGATAAGCCTGTTTGTGACCGCCGCCTTTGTGACGGGAGGTCAAACGACCTTGGTTGTTGCGGCCGCCGGTCTTCTTGAGCGGAGCCAAAAGCGAGCGCTCCGGCTTCTTCTCTGTAATATCAGAGAAGTCATGCACCGACATATTGCGGCGACCTGCGGAGGTTGGGTTGACTTTACGGGGAGGCATTACTCTTGTCCTTTGTTTGTTCTGTCGATCTATTCCGGTTCAGAATCATTTCGCAGTGAGCGCATCTTGTGCGTCCTGCGAGCAGTCAGGCAGTGCTATTCAGCAGCGCCGTAGACTGGAAGCGGATCGCCTGCGATGGTGACGATCGCTTTTTTGGAGTCCTTAGGATGGGCCCCATGCCGCTTGCGGCTGCGGAAACGTCCACGGATAGCGGACGTATTGACGGCGGATACCGTCGATTTGGTTTTGTAGACTTCTTTGATCAATTCCTCAATCGCTTGAGCAATTTCGATCTTGTTGGCGTCGCGAGTCACTTCGAAAACATATTGATTCAGCATGTTGTGCTGAGCGGCTTTCTCAGTGAGGATCGGACGAAGAATAATTTGCGAAAGGCGAGTGTTCATTGCTTTTACTCTTGGATTTCTTGAATTTGATACTAGGACTCAGACTTCTTAGTGGTTTTCTTGGCCTTTGGAGCTTCGTCCTTGGCTTCACCTTTATCTTTGGATTTGGCTTCTTTAGCCGGCTTTGCAGCCTTGGCTTTTTTCTCGCCGCCTTCTTTCTTAGCTGCCTTCGGCTTGGCTGGTGTTTGAGCTTCGCCTTTAGCACCCTTTTGGAAGCGCTTGTTGATAGTGTCCAAGCCCTTTTCGGAAAGCAGAACAACTTCCGCTTCGATCAAGTCTTTGACATTCAAGTTGCCGACATGCACAACTTTCACCCATTCCATGTTGCGAGCAGAGCGCTCGACGAGCAGTGAGTGTTCGTTCGAATATTCCATGACGAGGAGAACTTTCTTGTCGGTCAGTTTTGTGGATTTCAAAACTTGAGCAAACTCTTTGGTTTTGCCTTCTTTTATCGAATCGAAATTGTCGACGATCACGAGGTTTCCACTTCTTGCAGACAATGCGGACTTGACGGCAAGCACGCGCATCTTCTTGTTCAATTTCTTGGAGTAGTCGCGCGGCTTAGGACCGAATGCGACACCACCGCCTTCCCACAACGGCGAACGGATGGAGCCGGCGCGGGCGCGACCAGTTCCTTTTTGACGCCACGGCTTCTTACCGCCGCCTGATACTTCAGAGCGAGTCTTGGTATTGGCGGAGCCGGCACGCGCGTTAGCGAGCTGGCGAACGAGCGCCGTGTGCATCAAGCCCTTGTTGGGCGTCACACCAAAGACGTCCTTGTCCAACTCGACTTCGCGGACTTTATTGCCTTTGTGATCTATGACTTGAGCGGATGTCATTTTTCGTTCTCTCTTATATGGATGGTTTCGTTATTAGCTACTAGTTCCACTTCGTACGCGATGCGGTGATCTCGAGAAGACCGCCTTCGGCACCGGGAACAGCGCCTTTGACCAGCAAAATAGATTTGTCGGCGTCAACTCTCACAACGGTGAGTTTGCGAACGGTGACGGTGATATTGCCCATTTGACCAGGCATTGAAAGACCGCGGAAAACGCGACCAGGCGTGGTTCCTGCGCCGATGGAACCCATCGAGCGGTGGAACTTGGAGCCGTGGCTCATTGGTCCGCGACCATGATTGAACTTCTTGATGGTGCCTTGGAATCCTTTACCGATTGAGGTTCCACGAACGTCAATCTTCATTCCTTCTTTAAGGATGTCGGCAACCGGAAGCTTGTCGCCTACGTTGTAGCCGGCAGCATCAGGCACTCTGAATTCTTTGAGAGGCTTGAGGAAAGGCAAGTTGTTTTTCTTGAAGGCACCAGAAGCTGGCTTGTTGAGACGGTTTTCATGTGTTTCGAAACCACCAACTTGCACGGCTGTGTAACCGTTCTTTTCTTTGGTGCGTGTGGCGGTGACCACATTGGCGCCCAATTTGACAACGGTAACTGGAACCGACAGACCCTTATCGTCGAAAACTTGGGTCATGCCGACCTTTCTGCCCATTAAGCCTATTGTTTGTCCGGCCATTACTTTCTTCCTTTAAGACTTAAAGTTTGACTTCAATATCAACCCCTGCCGGCAGGTCGAGTCTCATCAGAGCATCGGCTGTGGTGGGGGTGGGATCGTTAATATCAATGAGCCGCTTGTGAATGCGGACTTCAAAATGTTCGCGCGACTTTTTGTCGACGTGAGGAGAGCGCAATACGCAGTAGATGCGCTTTCTGGTCGGCAGGGGCACAGGGCCGATGATGGTGGCGCCGGTGCGTTTTGCTGTCTCGACAATCTGATCGGAAGACTTATCGAGCAGTCTGTGGTCGTAAGACTTCAGGCGAATGCGGATTCTCTGAACCTTGGAGGCTCCGGAAGCGTCTGTCTTTTGTTTTGTGGCACGTGCCATTAGCTCAATTACCCCTTAGAGTTTGATCTCGTTCAAACAGCCTGCTAGAGGCTCGTTCTCTCACCGGACGCTCACCAAGGACCTCTTCCAGAGGTCCTTTCGGTTGAACCTATAAAGGTCGGCACCGAAGGCGGCCAAGCCAGAGCGACAGTCAGCCAAGGCGGCTTCTCTGTACTGGCGGTCAAAAGGCGCATCGCTACTTGTTCAGCAGCTGCCTTTTCGACCGGCATCCCGATAAGCTCAACGTTTATTAACGCCGTCTTATATTGGAATGCGCCACAGAGTGACCGATCCAGCGGACGAACCACACATTTTACTAATAGAAGCCAGCGTGATTCTAAAAATTTATTTCACAATAATGATTAGCAAGCAGATATAGAGCCGATATTGCCAGTTTTGTCCATTTTTTTATCACGCATTAATTCATCGGATTACTGACAGGTTGCCGGTTTCGCGCTCTAGACAATAGCGTCCGCCGCCTGACATCTACACAAAACCTTTAGTTTTCAGATGGTACACATTATTAAACACATGGCTTGCAGATAAACCGAAAAGTTTGGTCGTAAAGACCCAAAACCCGAACCTTATATATGCAGGCAAATCACCCGAGTGAGCGAGTGACCCAAATCGGGCCGAAAATGAAGTCAACGTGTGGGAATTTCGGCTCGATTCTCTCGAGCAGAAACACCACAGGCTGGGCGTTTCGAGCTGGGGACAGATTAGTTATACGTGTAGTTTACGTGTGCTTTTGAGTGCAAAAAAGAAGCGAGGCTGAAAACGCTTACGCAGCCTACATTTCCAGACTCACTACTTTCGAGCAAACCTGAAAAAGCTCCACCTGTGGACTCTTGACGAGATCTTGATACCGCCCTTATGTTGGTAATGTTCACTAAGGAAATCGCCCATTCAGGTGATGGTCACTTGTGGACGTTTGAAACTCTCGGGCAACTCTTACAGCTCGAGCCCGTACTAGGTAATCAGCTGAAATCGGCAGTAGCACGGGTATAAAGCTAAAAGCGCTTTTCGTTCGAACTTTGGGAGCTGATAGATTCATGTATAGAAAGCAGTCAAAAAGAAAAGGTGGTCACTCAATCGCTGAATTGGGCCCGGCGTTATTCCTGATTCTGATAGTGATGGTGTTGCCAATGGCATGCTTAGCCAGTTTAGGCATTCGCTATACGCTTATGTTTTATGCTGTGCGACAAGCAGCACGTGAAGCTGCGAAATGTACTCAGTTCATTACCAATCAGAGTGCACTTCAGGTTTCGGCCAGAAACAGAGCGATTCAAATTATTCAGATGTTTGCAAACAGCGCCGGCGCGAATGGGCTCAGAGTGGTAATTCCAAATGGAGTGAATACATACGCAGACATTCGCAACATCAGCAGCGGGGTGACCAACAGATACGGTCCTTCTTCGCCGGTACCTGCTGCAGTCACTATCAACACGGGTCAGAACATCTACAACTATACTGTGCAAGTTGATGCAGAGATACGTCCGCTGTTTCCTGGTGGTGGCAATTGGTTCGGAGGATACGGTACAGGAGTTCCCGGATTAACAGGACCGTTTCCAGTGCGAATGGTATCCGCAGCCATGGCCGAAAGACCCGATGGAATGAAGCAGTAGGCACCAAATAGAAGTCCTTTGTAGTACCTCAAAAACAATGAGATAGGAAAGATCATGAGGCTCACTAAACTCGTGTGTAATCAGAAACGCAATGAAGACGGTAGTTCATTTATAGAAGTAGGAATCGCCTCTGTTGCGATGGCTGTGATTGTATTTCTCGCGATGGATGCATATGTGTGGATGCAAGCGTTCATGCTGAATGATATTGCATGCCGCGACGCTTGCAGGGCTGCGGCACAAGCGACATCTACCACTAGTACAGCAGCGGCGTATAAGACAGCAGCTCAGAACGCTGCAACAGCAGAACTGCAACTACATTCTGTGAGTCGTCCGTATATAGGCAATCCGACATTCGTAGCGGGTGGATTCGTTTGGCAAGATTTCGGCGCTTCCAACGGTAATCCCATGCCGGCTCAACCTCAAACACCTTACGTTCGTGTACAGACGTCTATGAACGTAAATCTACCTGTTCCTCTCAATGCTTTTGGTGGATTGCAGGCAAAGCCGCTAGTATTTCAGCGCAGCTACTCCATGCCGATAGTTAACCTGCCACCTCCTTAGGTGTTTCCAACGAAAAGTAATGTACTCCTAACTTACTGGTATATGTAATGCTGAACAAAATGCACTTCAGAAGAAAAAAAGGGCAATCGATGGTTGTTCTTATAGTCTTCTTGCTCGTATTTTTCATTCTCCTTCTCGGTATGGCGGCATTCGAATTTGCTCGCTACAGCCTTTGTTGCCAGCAATTTCAACATTGCGTTGATATTGCTGCACTCGGCGGAGCTGCAGGTCTTGCATCATCCCAAACTACTGACCAGGTAGCAGCGCAAAATGTGGCAATTCAGACTGCACAGTGGATGATGGAACAAAACTATATTCTTGATAAGTCTCTGAATGGAATGACTAGCTGGAACAATGGTAGTAGTATCCCATCGATGCCTGCGACCGCTAACCGCGCCAACATGGCATTTACTTGGGTGGATCCGGAAACGGGAGCACCAACTGGCGTAGTAGGTGACCAAAAAGTATTTCGTGTTTCAGGGACATATGCGTACCCACCACTAGTCGGTAGCTGGATTGGTCTCGGAAACAACACACTGGCTGCAGTTGTAGCGATAGGCAACGGTGGTGGCGTCATGTTAGACGTCGTCCTTTGCTTTGACCTATCGGGCTCAATTGACGACTCCACTAAAGTCACAATAGTTGACAGATGGAAGCCTACTAGCGGGGACATTGTTTACACCAAAAAGCGTGAAAATACTCTTTATGTCGCTACAAGTGAAACCAGCGACACGGGCTCTCCATGTAACGCCCTCTATCCTCAATTTCTGAATAACGCCAGCATGGGTGGATTCAACGTTACAAGAAGAGGACAGACACAGGGAGCCCCTCCTCCTGCTACCTCAAGCTCGACGGGAACGACTTTTACAGACATAGTAGTAAACCTTGATGAAAACAATGTATTCGGCGGTGGCACATTTGGTGGCTTATCATTTCCGAACGTCGGTACTCTCGTAGAAGCATCTAGAGGAAACCTAGAGAGCACAACAGTGGCAGGCAATGCTGGTGTCAACTACAGCGCATTGGGAGTAACTCCTCAATCTGGGTATTACAGGACATACTGGGAGCAAGCCCAAATCCACAGACACCCCTTATACGATGCTCAAGCCTCGTCGGCAAACTTTTTTCAAATCATGAACAACTCTACTAATGCTCACTTTGGCTTTGTTGGATTTTCCACCAATGAGGGCACCACGCTCACGGCGAGAGCAATACATAGCAATTCCACCCAGAATCATACATTTCCAAATCCGCCCGCTTCAGGCAACATTCCGATTTCCAGCAACGTAAGTTGTCCTATTCCACTAGTGCAGCTGAACCCAGCTCCTGGTGCAGCTGGAAGCAATTTCTCAGCAATTAGTGCGATTCTCCCCTTGCCGCCTACACTCCCATCGACAGTAAATCCACAGCTCACAGCCCAGGGTTCTACGGATATAAACGGGGCACTTAATCGGGCAATGAATATGCTTACAAGAACTACGCCAACAAATGAAACCGGTCAGTGGCCTAACCCACAGAACCGAAGCAGAGTAGGCGCAAGACGAGCTATTGTACTGTTTACTGACGGTCGACCGACAATTGACAATGGACCATATTTCGTTTCAGGTTCATTCAATACTTCCGGACATGCAACAGCTCAACGTGCTGGAAACTTGGGTATACCAATTTACTGCATCGGTTTAGCTCAGGTTGCTGCGATGGTGCCTCAGATGAATGCTCACCTTGGACAAATAGCTAGCAACTCCGGAGGAAGACTTTATGTTATCCCGCCGGGGACTGGACAAGCGGCAGCGCTCGATCGAGCGTTCTCAGATATTGCAAGGTCCCTTGTTGCACTCACGAGATAAACAATATTCAGGAAGTTACATTCAGCTAGGACAAAACAAAGCAAGGGATGGTGCGACAAACCGTCCCTTCGCTTTAAGGAGAAAACGCACAAGCATGAGCTTTTCACTTCAAAAATCTCGGTGTCGTCTATCAAAACTATCCTTGCTTACTCCATTGCTGCTGATCGTGTCTGGAGAATTGCAACAGCCAACTCTTGCGAACAACAAAGTTGATGCAATATTGCATTCGAAAGAGAGTATGCAGTTGCATTGTAGTGATGAACCAAGAAGGCTTATGCATGAAGTAATTTTGGCAACTTTCGCTAAAGGTGGCGTAATTGCTATAGTCAATCCGGAGAATTCACCACAGCCAGTTAAGTACAGATCTGCGAACTACCATATCGGCGCTAATCTCATTGCATTTAGCTTTGCTCCTAAGACGCCTACGCATGTATCTCTTTCATTGCAACTTATGAAAGACAGTAACGGTCAAGTTCTTCTTACTTCTGATAGGGTTCTTGAAGTTGAACAAAGAGCCATCGAAGAGGCTTTGAAAATGTCCGGTTCTGATTTCAACAAATCAGAATACGGTAAGGCACTGACTACGCTATCTCGTTTGTCTGCAAATACGTTTGAAGAGAAAGTGAAGGGACTGAACCTGAGCACCACAGCAAGCAATGCTCCATTTCGCGAAGAAACTCACACAAAGAACGCAAAAGGGCGATGCATACTGCATCGCCCTTCTGAAGTTTTTCAGTGAGCGATGCATGGCATCGCCCCTACGTTGTTACTCAGTAATCGAAGCAACAACTCCAGCACCTACGGTTCTGCCGCCTTCGCGGATTGCGAAGCGCATACCTTGCTCGATAGCTACTGGCTGGATGAGTTCAACGTCCATTGCAACGTTGTCACCAGGCATAACCATTTCAACGCCTGTCGGCAGGGTGATGGAGCCGGTAACGTCAGTTGTACGGATGTAGAACTGCGGTCTGTAGCCAGGGAAGAATGGAGTGTGACGTCCACCTTCTTCTTTCGAGAGGATGTAAACCTCAGCTTTGAACTTGGTGTGCGGCTTGATAGAACCCGGCTTAGCGATAACTTGTCCGCGTTCGATCATGGTCTTGTCGATACCACGAAGGAGTACGCCGACGTTGTCGCCTGCGATACCTTCGTCCAAGGTCTTTTGGTACATTTCAATACCAGTGACGGTGGTCTTTTTGGTTTCGTGCAAGCCGACGATTTCTACTTCGTCGCCGATTTTGACTTTGCCGCGCTCGACACGTCCGGTAGCTACGGTTCCACGACCGGTGATCGAGAATACGTCTTCAACAGCCAGCAAGAACGGCTTGTCGACTTCGCGCTCGGGGGTCGGAATGTAGCTATCTACTGCCTTCATCAAGTCAGCAATTACTGCTTCAGCAGCAGGATCGCCTTCCAATGCCTTGACTGCAGATCCTTTGATGAAAGGAATGTCGTCGCCTGGGAATTGATACTTGCTGAGCAATTCACGAGCTTCCATTTCGACGAGTTCGACGAGTTCCGGATCGTCTACGAGGTCAACCTTGTTCAGGAAGACGACGATATAAGGAACGCCTACCTGACGAGCGAGCAGGATGTGCTCACGGGTTTGGGGCATCGGTCCGTCGTTTGCCGAGATAACCAGGATTGCTCCGTCCATCTGGGCTGCGCCTGTGATCATGTTTTTGATGTAGTCAGCGTGACCAGGGCAGTCAACGTGGCTGTAGTGGCGGTTGTCGGTTTCATACTCGACGTGCGCGGTATTGATGGTGATACCACGGGCTTTTTCTTCCGGAGCGGCATCGATCTCATCGTACTTTTTGAATTTGGCTTTGCCTTGTTTAGACAATGCCAGTGTGATTGCCGCCGTCAGACTGGTTTTGCCGTGGTCGACGTGGCCGATGGTGCCGATGTTTACGTTCGGCTTACTTCTCTCAAACTTCTGGCGGGCCATCCTACAACTCTCCTTAACTGTTGTGACTCTTACTCTTTCCTAGTCCCCTAGAAACGCAGAACGCGTTCTTTTTTTGATTCGCGACGCTAGAAACGCGCTCTATGAAAAATGGAGCCTATGGCCAGGATTGAACTGGCGACCTCCCCCTTACCAAGGGGGTGCACTACCACTGTGCTACATAGGCACGGGGCATATTCTAGCGCCCCTGAGCGACCGTTCTATATGGAACCGCCTCTCTTTTACGTGCAACTTAACCATATGCCCGGCCGTTTTAGCCGGACCCAAGCTCCAACTAAACGTATCGCTGGCTAGGCGAAAGTCTAGAAAGAACCAACCACCAGGGTTGCACGCCGCTTGCTTCTCGAATTGCCATTCCCGGGAAGGGAAAGTTTGGGCGGAACTGGATTCGAACCAGTGTAGGCTTACGCCAACGAGTTTACAGCCCGTCTCCTTTAGCCACTCGGACATCCGCCCAAAAAAAGCCGGTGATGGGATTCGAACCCGCAACCTATGGTTTACAAAACCATTGCTCTGCCATTGAGCTACACCGGCAACGGGATGCAAGCGAGGCAAGATCTTACTAGCTTAGCTTTAATCGTGTCAAATAACTCTGGTTCTTACGTCAAATAGCGACACAATAACGAAATATATTTTCGCTAATGTTTCGCACTTTGAACAAATCCAGCCGTTCATCAGGGTTTTCGCAGGCCCTTTTCAAGCCAGGTTTTCAAGCCTTACGTTACTTGGCAGGGATGCACAAACGGAACCCTGACAGGGAGCCGCATGCAGCACATCGTGAACGGTCGACGCATGGCGTCGACCCTACAGGCTCTTGGTTCTTTTTTGGCGGACTACTTCAAATAAAACGATTCCGCACGCAACAGAAGCATTGAGAGACTCAGTCTTGCCCGGCATTGGGATCTTGACATTGAAATCGCAGTGCTCAGAAACCAGCCTGCTAAGCCCTTTTCCTTCGGCTCCAACACAAATGGCCAGCGGTCTTACCAAGTCCGAATCGAACAATTCCTCACCGCCGCGCACATCAAGTCCGACGACCCAAAAGCCGGCCTTCTTCAAATCTTCAATCGCATTTACCAAATTGTGAATCCGCACTATTGGAATGTACGCGAGCGCGCCAGCACTTACTTTCGAAACGGTGCCGGAGACCTGAGCCGAGCGCCTTTGCGGCACGAGCACTGCCTTCGCCCCTGAGGCTTCGGCGACGCGCACGATCGCACCCAGATTGTGTGGGTCTTCGATGCCGTCCAGCAAAACGACGCAGGGATTGTCACTCATTCCATCGCCCTTAAAGCGCTTGAGAAAGTTTTTGAGGTCCAACTGCTTGACTGCGGAAAGTTGACCGGCAACGCCTTGATGGCGCGCATCTCGGCCCAGCATCATGTCAATCTTGCGCCTGTCGCATACGGCGACTGGGATGCGCAGTCGTTTTGCAGCCGCCTCAATTTTGCCCAGACGATTGTCGGCATCGAGGGAATCAGCTAGAAAGACTTTCACTACTTCAGGCATGCCTTCAGGCGTGTCGTTTTCTTCCAGCATCCGCTCCAAATAAACGAGCAGAGCATTGCGCCCGAATACAAATTCTTCGTCGTTTCTATCGCTCATCAACTGTTTCCCATCGATTCTTTTGTAAACGCAACCGGCCGGCAGGCAAGTCGGTATTCCCGAAACTGGCAGCAGTATAGCCCCTCATGGGCAAAGCACCATGGACACTGACCGCCAGCTCTGGTTATCTCATAGTGAGGGCTCAGGAGTTGCGACCGGTCCTTCAGACCACAAACCTGCTAAGAACTTGGACGACTAATGCTGTTTGACGTGTTTTTCTTCGGATTTCCAATCATATTCGGGCTTTGCCTGGGCGCTCACGCGGTGCGCGAAGAAGATGCACGCTTTTGGAGACCGGCATTCAGCTTCTTTGCCTACTGCGCCTTCTATCTGGCTGGCGGCAGAGACGTCATTCTTTATATTTTGTGCGGCTTTATAGTGGGCGGCTCGTGGCTTTCGGTGGGCGGCTTCTGCCCTGGCATCTTATGGACCGTGGATACTTTGCTGTTTTCTCTGTAGGGGTGACGCCATTTGTCACCCGAGCGACGCCATGCATCGCCCTATGAACGCTAAGAACTGCGACCGCGTTTGACTGGCGGCGTTACGACGGCATGGCGGTTTTGCTGAGCTTCAGCAAGAGTGCGCATAGGAATGTCATGCTTTTTGAGCCAACGGGAAATAGTATTGGGGTCGCACCACTTATTTTCGGTATCGCGGTAGATTCGAGCGATCTCAACGGTGCTAAGCTTCTCCTTAACATACTTCTGTATGAGCCAATCTCTATCCTGATACAGCTGTTTGGTTCTCAGTGTCTTTCCCACATGCCACCCCTTCTAAGGTTTTGAGGTTTCTGAAACGAGCCCGCCTGGTTGTCAGCCGCCGAGGTTACTACATATTCTAATTGTGTGTGTTTCTCTTCTATCTGACAAGCCCTCTGAGTTCAAGTTCAGCAAGTGAAAATGCCTGATAAAATCCCGACCCAACGTGAAAAAAAAGACAAAAGAACGGAAATTCCTCAGGTTGATCGCCTACTCAACCACGAGAAATTAAAAAGTCTGTCCGCCGAAATCAGCCAGCCAGCGCTCACTCAGCTGGTCAGACAAGAATTGAATGAGCTGCGCTCGACACTTTTCAATGGAAAAGCAGCTCAGGCTGATAAGAATCGAGAATCTGATAATAAGAAGAATTCATCCGAAAAAAATTTAGATGTAAACATCGAGATAGACCTAGACGCGCTGGCCGATAACGTCGTAAAGCGTGCCCATCAGTTGTTCTCGCCAGGCATTAAGAAGGTTGTGAACGGAACCGGCGTGATTCTCAACACAAACCTTGGTCGAGCTCCACTGCCAGTGGGCATCGGCAAGAGAATTGAAAGTATTGCCGGGGGCTATACAAATCTCGAACTTGATCTCGAAAGCGGCAAGCGCGGTGAGCGCGGAACAAAACTCGAGCAATTGTGCCGCATACTTTTGAATTGCGAAAAGGCAATTGTGGTGAACAACAACGCATCTTCAGTAATGCTGGCGGTTGCTGCACTTGCGTCAGGAAAAGAAGTGATTGTCTCGCGCGGTGAATTGATCGAGATTGGTGGAAGTTTCAGGTTGCCAGATGTAATCCAGTCTGCTGGCGGCTTTTTGAAAGAAGTTGGAACGACCAATCGCACCAGAGCATCGGATTACAAGAAAGCAATAAGCGCTAAAACAGGCATGATTCTCAAATGCCATCGCTCCAATTTCGCCATCACAGGCTTCACGGAAGAGGCATCAATAAAGGAACTTGTGGAAATTGGCAAAGAGACAAACATCCCTGTTTTGGAAGATCTTGGCTCGGGCGCACTGGTGCCGCTGCAATCACTAGGTCTCGAAGACGAGCCCACAGTGCCCGAGCGCATCGCAGCAGGGTTGGATGCTTGCTTGTTTTCCGGTGACAAAATCTTGGGCGGTCCGCAAGCAGGCATCGTTGCAGGCAAGAAGGAAACGATAGAAAGAATGCGAAAGCATCCTATATATCGCGCCCTCAGAGCCGACAAACTGACGATAGCGTTTGTCGAAGAAGTGCTTACCCTGTACCTTTCAGGCGATCCATTCAAAAAAATCCCAGCACTTTCGTTGGCTTCGGCGAGTGAAAAACAGATCAAAGATCGAATCGAAACATTCATCAAAAGGGAAAGCACGACGCTTGCGGGCTTGCAATTGAGTATGGCGTCAAGCCAGGCAACCATGGGTGGCGGCACTGTACCAGGAAAGACTTTGCCCAGCTACGCACTGGTCATCGAGCCGAAAGCGGGTAAGACGCAGACAGCAAAAAGCATTTCAGATCGCATCCGCAACAGCGAGCCTCCGATTATCGGCATCATCCAAGACGAAAAACTGCTGATCGACTTCAGGACAGTTTTTGAAGACGATGAAAAGTATGTGTTAAAAGCTCTAAAAAGCGTAAGTGATTCGCTTTTGTGATGCTATTTGGCGCATCCCTACAAATCAAGGGGTTATAATTCGGTCGTCGCTGGGACTTTTCATCGAATCGTGAGGCAAATATGGCTGACGGCAGCTCGTTCGAAACAAGCATTGCGCAACTCAGTAAGAAAATTGATGAACAAGCACGTTTCACAAGAAGCGTCGTGATCATTTGCACGCTCACCATCCTAGGCGTTGTGTTCTACACGATGACAGAAATGTTCAGCAGCATGCCTGCCAATATCGTCATGCACTACATGGCTAACATGGAAAAGATCGTCTACGAGTGGAAGCTGATCGAAGCATCGATGTCCAGCAGATCGAAGAAGTCAACTCTGGCTCCGCCCACTACCCCACCGACTGCAGAAAAGTCGGGTGCTGCCAAGACTGATGCGAAGCCGGCAGAAACAAAGCCTGCAGTCGCTAAGCCGGCGGAAAAGAAATAGTCTAATTGTATTCGCCCGGGCGCGTGCAACGCGCCCCCACGCCAACTCTCAAAATCATTGTGCCCAAATACTAATTAGCCGAGCGAGAAGGAAACCACCTATCGCGCAGCTTTAGCGTCGGGTATTCAACCAATTTCGACATGCCAATGCCTACAACCAGACTGGCGATGAAGAAGACAGCCAGACGGCCCCATGCGTTCAAGTGGAAAGGCCAAAATTCGGAAGGCAACTGACATAAGCCGGAGAAAGGCTTATGCCACAGGTAGATTGAATAAGAGAATGTTCCTAATAAAGCGATCGAAGTGACGATCTTGTTTTTCGTTTGCAAGTCATAACACATAGATACTGCCAGTATTAGCCCCCAACCGATGTAGAGAGCGGTAAGCCCAGCCGTGTAGAGAAGTCGTTTTTCATACCCCCAGACGGCGCACGGCAAAATCAGCAGTGCACCAAATATGGTGATTACAGGAGCGTACCTGCGAATCTTTTCTTTCAACGAATCTCCATACAAATGGAAGAGGCACGATATGAGAACGCCGAAGGCAAGGGCATCTATGCGGAACATCGTCGCCGTTTGAAAAGGCTTCTGATAAAAAGGCAGGATGCTGCTGATGTAAATGCGTCCGCACAATGGAAATATCAAAGTAATAATGCAAGCCCACATCAAGTATTTGATTGGGAATTTTTTCTTGCTAAGAATGAAAAAACCCAGCGCGAAGAGCAAGTAGAAATGCTCTTCGATGCATAAAGACCACGTTTGCCCCCAAATGTTGTCGAAGTAATTGGAGACAAAAAATGCTTCGTTGATGAATTTCTGGACTGTCACGTGATTGGGTATCCAGATAATCGCCGGCAAAGACAGAACGAGAAATAAGTAATAAGAAGGATAGATCTTGAACCCGCGACGAATCAGAAAGTGTATGGCGTTGAAATCGCCGTGTTTATCGAACTCTTTGATTATCAGTCCGGAGATGAGGAAACCGCTCAATACGAAGAACAGATCGACACCCATCCATCCGACATAACGATAGGCTTCGAAGGGCGCCTTAAGGAAGTCCGGCATGTTCGCCGGAGTTTCGCTCATATGGCGACCGAGTACGAGCATTATCGCCAGTGCTCTTAGCAGGTCTAACTGCAGATTTCGCAAACGACCCTACCGATCTTTCTGTTTGTTATTTCTTGAGCAAAGCCTGACGGCGCTTCACTTCAGCTTCTACTTCATCGGGAGTTATGTTGTTGACTTGCATCGGTCCGGCGCAAATCTCTCGCCATGGGGCGCCTGCTAGCGCCTGGCGAACGATAACTTCAAATACCTGGGCGCGTACACCGCTGCCGTAGCTGCCCGGACCACCTACAAATGGTGTGGTGGCTGGAGCGCGCGGAATAGCTTGTTCTTGCTCGATAGCAGGAGGAGGCGGCGGAGGAGGTGGTGGTGGCGGTGGTGGTGGTGGTGGCGGTGGAGCCGGCGCTGGTGCGGGTGCTGGCGTCGGTGCTGGAGCAGGAGCGGCAGGCTGCGGTGCAGCCGCTGCGATAGGCTGTGACTCAGCCGGTTGCCCGGCTGGCAGATCTAGAGGCTTAGGAGGCGCGGCATCGAAAAGATTGGCAGGAGCTGCCGGTTGAGCCGGAGCGACATCGAAGAAGCTGTTTGTGCGAGGTTGAGCTGCGGCCTGGGCTTGAGCTTGTTGAGCCTGGGCATGAGCTTCTTCCGCCTTTGCTTTTGTCTCGGTCATCTGCTTTTGGAAATCCGCGACCATTTCTTTCGTCGAATCTCGAAGCTCTTCCAATTGCGCCTTTAATTGCGCATTTTCGCTTTCCTTGCGAGCCAATTCTTGTTCTTTTGCATCAAGCAACTCGTCGCGCTTACTGAGAGTTTCTGAAAGCTCATCGTAGCGAGTGTTGAACTCTTCCCAGCGAGAGCCGAGAAGTTGTTTTTGCTCTTCCAACTCCTGATCTTTGGCATTCAGGATCTGTTCCATCTCACGTTCGCGTTGCTCGAAACGACCAACCAAGTCGTCTTGCGATCGACGCATCTTTTCCAGCTCAGCCATAACGGCTTCGTCAGGAACTGAACGTTCTCCACCGCCGCCTTCTGAGCCGCCGCGTGCGCGAGGAGGCGCTTCAGCGCCTTGGACCGCATCGTAAGCAGCGCGGAACAAATCGCCCGAAAGACGCTGGCTGCCGAGGAGATCAACCAGCCGGTGTAGCAAATCAGCAGGATGGTCGGCAGGATAAACAGCCATGTAAGCTGCTTTGAAAGTCCAAGGATCAATTAGTCCGGCGGAGAGCTGATCGGCAAGACTCATGACCAGCTGCTCGGGGCTCATCTTCTCATTGTCTGGTCCGGATTCACCTTTCGTCTCCAGGCTCTGCACTAGCTGGTCGATTGCCGGCACCAGCTCTCCTACAGCTTTCATCGGCTCGAGAGCTGCAGATAATGAATCCATAAGACTATTCAAAGTCAGATTGATTTCAGCAAAAGTCTGATTCTGCATGGTTTCAGACAAAGAACGCATGGTTTCAGTTTGCTCACCGGCCAACTTTTGAATCATGGAAAGATTCATGGCACAGGCGGTCAGGCCCTGATCGATGTTGGTGAGAATCTCATTGGCAAGATCGGACACCGGAGCCAGAGACGCAGAAGAAATTGCGCCTATTGAAGATAGCGGCGGAATGATTGGTGTCGGTTCCGGTTCGGGAGCCGGAGCGGAAACAGCAGCAGCGGCCTTCTTATCTTCCTTGGCTTCTTTCTTGGACGGTGCGGATTCCTTGACCGGCTCTGGCTCAGGAGCTGGCTCCGGTGACTTGAGCTCAGGTGCCGGCTCTTCTTTCTTACTTCCGACTTTAGTGTCGACGACCGGAGCTTTATCCGGCTCGGACGGCAATTCTGGAGGATTCTCGGCTGCCGGAGTCAGCACAGCGGCAGTACTGGCAGCCGTAGGAGATGCAGCAGATGGGGCGGTGGCAGAATCGGAGGCAGGTAGAGTGTCTTGAGGCATGCTTACTGGAATCAGTTCGGAGGTGGCGGTAGTAGAAGGTGGCTCGGGTAAATCTTCCAGACCGAATGAATAATTCGGGGACGAGTCCTTGCCTCCTAGAGAGCCGCTCAGACCGCCGGACGACTTGGCTCCTTTACCGGCTTTCGGTACTAATGAATCAAGTGTCGACAGCGGTGAAGATGGCGGATTAGACGGTGGAATTGAAGGCGTAGCCGAAGTCGGCGGCAGTGAAGCGGATGCCGAAGGGAGGGCTGAAGGGGACGCTGAGGCTGGGACGGCGTGAGTCTCATCTGCACCGGCAGTGTGTCCGTCGCCGTTCGCGCTGATTGGGGCTTGCCCGTTTGCTCCCACCGGAGCCTGACCGTTCGTACCAGGAGCCTGACCATTGGGTTCGGGACTTGATTGCCCTGTAGCGCCGGGCGGGTCAAGCGCGGAAACTGAATAAGGGTCCGGCGGTGAGGCTTGTTTAGAAAGCGACCCTCTCAATCGTGCACGCCGTGCCGAAAGGGACGAACCTTCTTCGTTCGCCTTACCGGTCGCCGCACTGTCATACGGGCCTACTGCGCTTCCCTTGTCCTCAGGACTCATCTAGTTTCCTTTCTAGCGAAAAGTGGTCTCATCTCGGGTCCCACTTCTCTAGCCTTTCTATGCACTCTGGGCGTCTATGGCAGGTTTCACAAACCCTACCGAGCCAAAACTAAGTTGCCAAAATACTTAGCTTACTAACTAATGTACCCTCACCTAACTAACAATACTCCAGCGCTACACCCGGAACACTAAATTAAGCTCCGGACGCGGTTTTGCTGCAGGTGTCGGATAATGAAATCCGACGATTTAATAAATGACGGTTAACTGGCCGGCTCCCCTGGAAAATCGATCACCTACCACTTCCAGTATATATCCCAAACTGCTCAACTGGCCAAGAAATTTGGCGCTTGACAAGCTTGTCTTATAGACATAAGATCACGACGAAATCAGGTCTTTAAGCTGCCACTTACTATTGCAAATAGCCAAACAAGCGGCGAACGCCAATATCTGTCTTAATTAGCGCTATCATCGAGATAGGCGCGGGGTATCTGCCAAAAGGAGCAGTGCCAGTTGGAAATCCTTATCTGTCAAACCTGTGGTCTGTTATTGCGCGGCGAGACCAAAAGCTGCCTGTCTTGCGGCACGCCTGCATCGAAGTTTTCAGCCACCTCACTGCCCGTCATGTCCAATGCTTCTGCGCCGCTTGCAGTGGCGGTGGATCCGGACCCTTTGGTTCTCGAAAGAGTCGTCACGGCGCGCCGCCTCGGCACGTACAAACTTAAAGAAGGCAATGGCTACGGTAACGGACACTACGGCGAAAATGGGCATGGCAACGGGCACGGCAACGGCAATGGTGACCACGGCGGCAACGGACACAATGGAGAAAACGGTGGCTCAATACCACCTGCGTCCATGAATCCTTCCAGCTCTCAAACTGGACTTGCGGCTCTCAGCCTCGGTTTTATGGGTGGCAGAAAACCGCTAACAAACGGTCCTCTTTTTGCCGACAATCCGTGGGGTGAATCGGAAACTGCCGCACCCGCTCAAGCTGAACCGGAACCAAGTCAAGTTGCGCCTTCAACTAATTCCGGACAATTTGATCCAGCCAATCCGAGCAATCCTCAAATTCCAGTGGTTTCAAATGATCCATTCGCCCCTTCAACCGTTTCACAAGATCCTATCTCTTCGGGCCCTGCTGCATTGCCCAGTGACCCGACACAAGGAACTTCGCCGTGGCTGACACCGGCATCGCAGGCACCTTTTACACCTAATTTAGATCCATTTTCCTCGGGTGCACAGGCAGCCCAAAACATGTTCCTTGGTACACCATCGGTGCCTTCGGAAGTGGTTTCGAGCGGATTACCAGGGTCGTTCGACCCGTCTGCGCCGAATCTGTCCATGCCGGAACCAGCACCGCAGATGATGCCGTCGCTGCAACCCGACGGGCCGGTCGATCCATTTGCATTTGACAGCCAAAGCCCATCCCCACCCGTCGCTGATGGTTTCTTCGAGCAACCACAGGTAAAAGACAAAACTGAATTGCTGGAGGACTCAGGTTCGTTGGTTTCTGACGCCTCCTCGACCTATGCATTGGCACCAACTGCTTCAGACGGTGGTTTTGAAACTGTTACTCCAATTCAGGCGATGCCAGTAGACACCAAGTCCGGTGACAATTTCAGCCCGACAGGTGATGCCGGTTTAGAACCGGTGGCTGACCTTCCGGCGCCCATAACTGACAATCCATCAAATGATGCTTCGGCTGCAGAGTCCTCTAAAGTCGATAGCGAGCAAAACGATACTGGAATTGGATTTGGACAAGCAGCAGCCATTGCGGCCGCCGCCGCCATTGCCGGAGCAGCTGCCGGTGCGGCTGTAACGAATGCTATCAATAACAAAGCAGCCGACAACGCAGGAGGAGACTTTTTCGATGTTGGCATGACACCCCCTCGTTCTGATGCCACCGCATCTGGTTCGGCTACATCCTCCGACCCTTTCGGTAGCGCAGATTCGATGGGTGAAGAAGCGGCATTCGACCCATTTGCTCCGGCTGCATCAAAACCACAATCGACAAGTTCGTTCGGCGGCCCCGCAGACGACTTTTTCAGCGCCGCTCCAATTGGAAGACCAAAGCGCGACGACGGCAGCCTCGCGGATATTGAGGATTCGACTGAAGCAGCAGTAGATGCTTTCAGCTTCAACTCCTCTAGAAAATCCAAGAGTGACGAAGATGCATTTCCGGATGAAAGCAAGAATCGCGGCAGAAGAGATGAGTCCTCGAAGATCGGCGGCGACGCGGACGAAGGGCGTCCGAAAATCGCACGCCCACGCGGTTTTGCACCAAGCAAAAACAATCAAGATGCTAGCAAATCGCAGGGAAAAGAAGAGAAGACAGAGAAGGTAGATAAGGCTGAAAATATAGACGATGATTTCTTTGCCGGTAGAAAGAAAAAGCAAGATGAAGACGCTGACAGCGATGATGACGATGATTCAGAGAAGGAAGCGCCACCGCCAAGAAAATCTTTCTCGGGCGGAGCATCAACTATAAAGAGACCAGGTGCGAAGAAAAAAGAAGTCGTCAAAGAAAAGTCCAAAAAAGGAAAGAAGGACGAAGACGCCAGCGACGATGATGAAGATGACCATCTGCCCTTCATGGAGCGCGAGATCAGCCTCGGCGGCATGACTGTTACCAACAAGTCTGCCATCATATTGGGCACCATATGTGCCTTCATGACAGTGGTGGTATTCAATACTTTCTGCACGTTCTGCACATACCTTGCCGGCTCGATGCCCAAAAACGGAGCCGCTCAGAGTGGCGGATTGCTGGGCGGTTTGGGCGGACAGAAAGCAGTCGATATTTCCGGCATCTACAACGTCTTTTATAAGACGCCAATGGAGAAAAACGGCAATTCCTTTAAGATGCAACTTGGACAACAAGGTACTCAAATTTACGGACGCGGCGAAGACGTAGGCGGTCCGTGGATTTTGCAAGGAAGCCTAGTGGCGCCGAATGGCATTGTCTTCAGAAAGTTCTATCTGAGAGACGGCAAACCTTTTGGTAAAGGAATCGAATATAAAGGCATGGTCGGCGTCACGGAATTGGGTCGTCCGTACATGCAAGGACAACTAAATTACGAAACAAAAATGGGCAAATTCTGGCGCGCCACTATTGCCCAGGTGACCGGCAACTGGAGAGCAGTTCAAACAGTTTCCGGTGCCGTATTGGCAAGCAGCGGACAGCCACAACCCCAGATGCCCCAAGTAGCGCAAGCGCCAATGGGCGGAATGGGTGGTATGGGTGGACCCAATCCGCTCAGCATGCTCCAACCGAACGATACTCACAATCGCGGTGACATGTCGGCATTCTTCATGAAGATCGCGTTCTTGCTGATCGGTGTTGGCGTCTTGCTGGCGATGGGAGCGTTGTTCATCTTCGGTCCGTCCGGCAAGTTGAACATTCTTGCCAAACAGGAATACATTCCATCTCAGTACAAAGCGCAACACAATAAGATGATGCGCGAATGGTCTAAACCGTGGAAGAAAGGCGCCATGCCGCTGGGCACACGCGTAGAGTGGAGATTCTGGAAGCCGTGGGTCCCACGCGTAATGGCGATGCCGCCAGAAGCTCGAACAAACAACCCGCACATGATCGTTATGGGCGGCTCCGACAAAGGCAAGTCGCGCTTGCTGGCAAACATGATCAGCCACGACATTGAGTCAAACGACCGCGCTGTTATCGTAATCGACTCGGACGGTGAACTCATCGACCTGATCACCAACTGGACCGCCGCGCACGTGAAAGGAAAAGAACTTGCGAAGCGCATTGTCATCGTCGATCCGACCTATCGCGGCGGATCTATGTCTTACAACCCGCTCGAGCCACTGGAAGATGTCAATTTCATTGATGCGGCATCAGCCATAGTCCACGGTTTCAAAGCAATTTACACCGAACCTCCTGGCTCTCAAAGCCAGTGGAACCAACAAACTGCCAACATCTTGAGAAACGCGGCCATCTTGCTTATGGCTAATAACAAGACCCTTATCGACTTGCCCACGCTTCTGCAAGACAACGATTTCCGAGACATCCTATTAGAAGGTATTGAGAAGAAAAAGAAAGAACGCACCGAATATTCAACACTGATCGAAACATGGGGTCAGTACAAGAGACTGGCAAGAACAGATCAGTGGATCAACTGGGTGGAGCCGATTCTCAACCGCGTCACGCCGATGCTCAGCGATCCACGTATCCGACCGATTCTCACCAAGCCAGTAGGCGATTTGAGACTGAAAGACTTGATCATCAACAAGCAAGTTTTGCTTGTCAGAATTCCTCAAGGACAACTAGACCAAAACGCCAATTTGCTTGGTTCGCTACTAGTTACAGGACTGAAGCAAGCGGCTCTCGGTCTGTCTGTTCACGACAGCGACAAACAGCAACCATGCGCGCTGTATCTCGACGAAATGAACAACTTCATTGAGAAAGAGACTATCGAAGCGCTAACGCAAGAAACCGACAAATTCAAGATCGGCTTTGTCGGCTGCTGCAAGACGCTCCAGCATTTACCGGAGGACTTCAGAAACCAAATCATCATCAACGTCGGTACCGTATGCGCATTCGCTCTGGCGAAGAAAGACGGAGACTTGCTCGGGCCGCAGATGTTCCGCGTTGACGGCAGAAAGGTAAAACACAGAACCATTCAAAACTTCTTCAACCAGGTCAACACCTCGCCTCAGTTTGAGCTGATTTCCGACGAAGAAAAGCTCAATATCGACAGAGTCGTAGGTCAAGAAACAAGAGACTTCTTCTGCTACAGGGTAGGTACGGTTGCAGGCACATTCAGCCTGAAGACCCACGAATTTGCGGATCCGCCTAAGGCGAAAGTGAAAGCAAAGCTCATCGAAATGATGCACACTGGTGCAAGTTCAGGCTCCAGCAAGAAGCCGGATGTCGCTTAGAAACTTGCTTCTTGAAAGCCCGAAAAGAGCCAATATTGCCTAAAAGTACTAATTTCAGCCCTTTACGGGCATGATTCAAATGAACAGCATTCTGCCCTCACGGCTACCTTAGCCGTTGAAAGGCTTCTTAAATGAGTATAATCAGGGTCAGCAGCTCGAGCTAACCGACTGATAAGTAAGGGAACCCAGGACAAGCATCATGGATGAAGGTCCACGCAATATATGGGAAGAAAAAATCGCCGACCTGAGGCGATACGACCTTGACGCGTTGGAATTAGACCCTGTCTCCGGCGCAGACGTCGTTAGTTGGCCGGTACCTGGTTTGACCTTCGTCCGCGTAGACGGCATTCTTCGCTCCTGGGATATCGAAGGCGAAAAGCAGCAAGCCAAACAACAACCGCAGCAAAACCAGGACCCGAACCAGGGACCTAAGCGCATGTACTTGATGGAAGATGCGCTGACCGGCATGCACAGCCAAAAAGCTTATCTTGCCTTTCTCGTCCTCGGTGATAAGACAGGCGTTCAATACTACATGGGCGCATCCATTGCAAATCCTGGCGATGGTGGTGACGGTGCGGACAGCACCAATATTTCTTTCAACACCCTGAAGTCTATTTTGCACAGCGTATACAACGGTGTAGACACATACAAAGACCCGTTTACGCTCGACCAAATGAAAGCAATGGTAGCACCACTTGCCACCCACACTGGTATCATCACTGGTATCCCTGCTCTGAAGTCCACCGCCGGTGACACCATGGAATCAGAGCAGATCGAACGTCTAGCCAGCGGCTTGCAAGGCAAGGACTTCGGCATGATGGTACTGGCCGCGCCGATTCCGAAAGCATACGTAACCAAAGAAGAGTTTCACGTCGTCGATCAAATTCAACGCGCTCAAGAAAACGAAGATCCGGAGAAAAAACGACGCATCAAGTATTATCTCGAACTGCAAGACGCTTATCTGAAACACATTCAGCTTGGTACGGCGATTGGCAGTTGGCAGGTCGGCACTTATTTCTTTGCGCCCGATCGCTCAGTTTTTGCTCGCCTGCAGTCTTTGATTCAAGCAACGTATGTAGACGAAACCAGCCGCCCAACTCCGTTGCGTACGCATGAAATCAAAGGTCTGCGTGAACACGTCGCTCAATTCGGATTGGTGAAAAACCAGAGATCCGGCGAATCGTTTCAGACTTTGCTTGGGTATCGTTTCCTCACACCGCTCAATTCACGCCTTCTTTCAGCCTATATTCACCTGCCCAAACGCGAAATGCCGGGCTTCCGCATCAAGCGCTCTGCAGAGTTTTCCCTGGCCAATATTCCGCCCAAAGATCCGGTGCGCATTATTGCAATCGGCAACATCCTCGACCGCGGCGTAGACACCGGCAATCTGTATTACATCGACGTAGACGCGATGCAAAAACACACTATCGTCTGCGGGGTAACCGGCGGCGGTAAAACTAACACGTGTTTCTATCTGCTCGGGCAGTTATGGAAATTCAAGATTCCATTTATGGTTTGCGAACCGGCGAAGTCAGAATATCGGCACATGATGCTGATGTCGGAAACATTTAAAGGCGTCGGACAGGCATTCTCGCTAGGGGATGAAACGGTATCACCATTTCGCCTCAATCCGTTCGAAATTATGAAAGGCGTAAAAGTGCAGACGCACCTTGACGCGCTCAAGTCAGTTTTCAACGCCTCTTTCGAAATGTACTCGCCTATGCCTCAGGTTTTGGAAAAAGCGCTCAACTCGATTTACTCGGTCAGAGGTTGGGACTTGGTTCAAAACAAGTGCAGAAGATTGCCTCCGGGAGTCAATCTTGGCGATCCGGATTGCCCTCCGGAAATCTATCCGACCATGAAAGATCTCTACGAAATCATCGAACCGATTACGGAATCGTTCGGATATTCGGAAAGAATCGGACCTGACGTTCAAGCCGCTCTTAAAGCCAGAATCGGCTCATTGCTCATCGGCGGTAAAGGGCAGATGCTCAATACGCGCCGTTCAATTCCCATGGAAACACTGTTCGGAAAACCAACCGTTATTGAATTGAAGATGGTTTCCGAAGACAGCGAGAAGTCATTCCTTATGGGAATGATCATGGTTTTCCTCTACGAATACCGTGAAGCGTTGGGACCCCACGACAATTTACAGCACGTCATGCTCATTGAAGAGGCTCACCGACTGCTGAAAAACGTACCGACAGCTCAGTCCGGTGAATCAGCCAACCCTGCCGGTAAAGCGGTTGAATTCTTCACCAACATGCTCGCTGAAATTCGTTCGTATGGTCAGGGATTCATCATCGCCGACCAAATCCCGAACAAGCTGGCGCCGGAAGCGCTGAAGAACACGAACTTGAAGATCATGCACCGTATCGTGGCGGTCGATGACCGAGATTCCATGGGCGGCGCCATGAACCTTGACGATATTCAAAAGCGGCACGTAACAGCGCTTGGACAGGGGCGCGCCATCGTCTATGCAGAGAAGATGGAACAGCCCTATCACCTTGCGATCATGTTCGACAAAACCAAGGAAGTGCCACCACCCGAGACACCAGAAGAATCAGACCAGATCGTGCGCGATGCCATGAAAGGCCTCGATATCGTCGCTACGTTCGACAGGCATCTTGGCTGTAAATTCTGCTTGCACAGGTGTGACTCCAATATTCTCGACACGGCGCAAATGGTCGCAGACGATACGCTTTTCCGCCAGGTTTACAACCGCTATCTGCTTTCCACGCTGAAAGATCTAACTCAACTCGTTCACTTCCTCGCGCAAATCATCCACGAAATCCAGCGGGTTATCGGGGGTCGAGCGCGTTCTGGCAACATAACCGGCATCACGTGGTGTGCACTCACCCAGGCAACCGAGCGTTATTTCGAAAGAAAGGGAGAGGAGAACTACTGGTTCTACGATCAAGTTAAAGAGCAACATATGCGCTGGCTCAATCTTCTCAGACCGGCATTCCAGCCCACTGAAGTCAACAGAAGATTGGACATCGCCGTGCTTCGACAGTGGCGCGATGACTTCCTTGAATTGCACAAACGAGATCAAGGTCCACTGCCCACTTGTGGTCCCTGCACGTCAAAGTGCTTGTACCGCTTCGAAGTATCTGAAGTTGTGAGAGATCCGAAAATCAAGTTCGACTTCAACTCATCAATCAACCGAAAAGACACTCCCGCGTCGGATTCGGCAGCATGGTTCTGCCGACTGCTTACAGAGCGCCTGATCGGTCAAGGTGATGTTGACCTGGCCTACTGTCTGGCTGTTCACCTGATCAAGGATCAACAGCTATCGACAGACGCTCAGTTGGTACTGCTACACAAAGTTCGCACCGCCCTCGAAAACTTCCAAAACGAGGCCGAGGCGGAGCAACAGCAAAATGCCTGACGAAAATCGACAAAGAGATTTCACGCCACCGCCACCGTCGGGAACGCCCCCGGCGCAACAAGAGCCTCAACAACAAATTCCACCCGATCAATTGCCCTTCGTCGACGAACTTGGCATTCAAGACGTCGATGATCCTCTTGCAGGTGGTCGCGGCAGGCTGTTCTCCGCAGCCGGTCGTTTTTCTCCGGTAATCGAGTTTACGGATCAACATGTGATCATGCATCCACCTCAGCTGCCTTTTTCTGAGGATGGTCCATCAGAAGACATCGTCACAAAAGTCGATTCACGTGGTGTTTTACTTGATGAGATGGGCAATGCAAAGCATGTTGCCGGAGCGCGGTTCAAGGGGCAGGTACTCTGGTATCTCGGTGAGCAATTGCCAGGCACCACAAAATATTTAGTCGCCTGGTTTGATTCTCAAGGACAGCCACATAAGCTCTACGTCAACGAAGAGCCGCTTACCATCGATGTTGTGTTCCGCCTGAGAAACAAGACTCACGACGGTGAGCTATCATTTTTTGCAGATGTGACGACGGATTAATGCGTATGGGCGCATTGCGTGGGGTCGCATTGCGTGGGGGCGCATTGCGTGGGGGCGCATTGCATGCGCCCGTTCTTGTAGGGTCGACACCATGCGTCGACCGCATAAATAACCGGTCGACGCATGGTGTCGACCCTACATTACAGCGGACAGGTCCTACGCAGTGAGGCGCTTGCCGGCGAGGAACTTGCGGCAGTATTCTTGCCAGTTCGACTGCAAGTCGTTGTGGATGAGCTCTTGTGCAGCAGACGCCGGCAAGTCGATTGGCATCGTTCTTTGTTTGCCGTCTGATGCAAACTCGTGGCGCACTGAGGTGTTTTCGTTGATCTCGTAAGAGAGGATCGGAATCCAAACATCTCCAGTGAGAACTTCCAACTGAGTACGGATGCAGTTGCCTTCGGGCGAACTCGATTCGACAACGCGGCAGTTCTCGCCAAGTTTTTCGATCAAGCTATTGATGATTGTTTCTTCAACCCACTTTCTTTCATCAGGATCGAGGTTCTCTGACAGAACGTTGAACGAGTTGGCGCCCTTACCGCCAGTAATGACTGTATTGTCGCTGTCCTCTCCTTGCAGAGAAATCGTAGATTCTTCGCTGACGTCTTCCTGCACGATGCGCGGAACAGGCACTGCCGAAGTGATGGTGGCAGTCTTGGTAGACGCAGCGATGAGCGGTTGATTTCTTACTTCGACATCGACTTCCTTTCCGACTCCGTCGAATGAATATGTGCAACCAGGGCAGCTGCTTGCTTCAGTCGTGGTCAAGCGATGGCATTGCGGGCATTGGCGGCTGGCAGTTTCAAACTTGGAAGAACTCCAGCTGGTGATGCTTTCACCTCTCATGCGATCGCGGTATTGAGCAATTTCTTCGGTGGTCGGCAAGACGATTTGAGTACCGCGACGAAGTGCGGCGGTGGGCACGCCCTTGTGGTCTGTAGTTGTCGGCAAGCCATTCTTCTCTGCCAACAGCTTCCACAGGGTTACATCACCCAACTGGGGATGCTTCATCGCGACGGAACGTAGAGTATCGCCCAGTCTGACATTGTATTTCTGGCTGGCGGTGTCGACGGCGTTGCCAATCTTGCCGAGCAGTTTTTCGACGTTGGCTCTGCGCTGATCTGCAGCTGCTTTGGCGTCGATGGACACAACATTCTCGCCGGAAGAATCTTGCTGCGTGAACAACTCGAGACGTTGCTGTTGACGGAACTCTCTGATTTGTTTTGGACTCGGCAGTGTAAGGACGACACCTTCTTTGACGGCATAAACTTTCTTGCCATTGACGTACTTGATCTCAATCTTGTCTTTATTGATTTGATAGATCAAATCGGCAAGTTTTGGATCGCGCAGGCGCTTGGCCGCGATGGACTCGATAGTGTCGTTCGGACGAACCAGATACTTGGTTTGCTTGTTGTCTTGGCGAATCTGTTCTTCTTTCTTCTGTTGTTCGGCCCAGAATGCGTCTTGACGAGCCTTGATGATTGCATCGTTTTCGCGGCGATTCGCCAATGCGGTGAGCATTGTATCTGTGAGTTTCTTGGAATTCTCTTCGTCTTTTTCTTTCTTATCGCGGATGGCTTCTTCGCGTTCTTTGTAGCCTTCCAGCTCCTTCTCTTTGAGATCAGCGATGAGTTCAGCGTAGCGTCTATAAGTGTCGTCTTCGCGCTCTTTAGATTCGCGCAGATCCTCGGCAATGTCGGCGTACTTGCGATCTTCCGCTTGTACGGCTTCTTTGTAGTCTGTTTGACGTTCATCTGCCAGATGTTGGATAAGCGCATTGATAGCCGCTTGCGTTTCCGCTGCCATCGCCACCGCTTCTGCGGCAGACACATTGCTCTTATGGTCGTCGGCATCCAAGCCACGTCCCTTGAGACCTTCGGCACCGTCGAAGTGAACAACGTTTTGATGCTCTCTAATGCGATTTTCGTAGTCGCTGAGCAAGCTGCCGGAGCTGTCCTTCGGATCTTCTTTCTCATCAATGATAATCGGCTTGGGTTCGGCCTTAGGCTCAGCATGCTCCGGACGCAACGGTTCAAAGTTGACTTTGAGCTTGTTGGCGATGTCTTCCGGCTCTTCCTGCTTTTGTGAAGCGACAGGTGCATGTTGCTGCGGTTGTTGCTGATGCGCAGGATTCAGCGGATCGCTGCTGGTTGCCGGAGTTGGTGTCGCCGCCGTAGGCGAGCTGGGGGTCGGTGATGCAACCGGCTCGAACGGCAATGGCGGCGTCGGCTGTGGTGTATAACCACCCGGCGCGTTCGGATTCGGAACGTATGGGTCGTTAACTGGTGTGTGCGGATAACCACCAGGATTCAACGGATCACCATAGCTCACAGGAGGCTGCGCGGGCGTTCCAAAACTCGGCGGGTTGCCGACATAAGGATCGGTAACTGGCGGCACTATAGGTGGCGTCACAGGCACCTGTGTTCCGTTGTAAATCTGTCCACTATCGACAGGCGGAACAAATGTAGGCGTCGGGTTATTGCCACCATATACAAGGCGCGAACCGTCATCGTTATAGATGACATTGGTACCATCAGGAGTGACAGTTCTAACTATTTGACCAATCGGGTCATACCAATGCTCGGCGCCGTAAGGATCGACGTAAGAGCCATTGTTTGTAGAGACATTGCCGGAATGGCTTTGCTGAGGCGGTTGGTACTCCGGTGCGGATGGATTCGGCTGAACGACCGGGCCCGGGTTGGACGGTGATCCGCCACCGATCTCGAATCCGATCGGGCCGAGACCTACATGTACTGTCGGATCGCCAGTGTAAGGGTTGATGCCGATACCGACGTTGACGTCGCCATTGCCGATATTGATCGGGTATTGTGGTTGCTGTGGTTGAGTGGGTTGACCGTAGTCGGTCGGATACTGCGAACCCGTGTTAGGCACGTTGACCACAGTATCTGTCGGCGGATTCTGTCCGGTCGGATATTGCGTGGCAGGAGGCAGTTGAACAGGCACCTGACCAACAGGCACATCAACTCCATTGGCCGGAACCTGCGGTCTGGTATCACCTGGCTGTTGTGATTGACCGTTGCCACTGCCGATCTCAAATCCAATCGGTCCAATTTGAACCTGAACTGACGGATCGCCGGTGCTCGGATTGATACCAACGCCGATCGACACATCTTCATTTCCGACGCGAATCGGAGTTTGTACAGATCCTTGTCCTTGCTGCGTTTGCACAGGTTGCTGAATGCCGCCATTGCTGCCGGTAGTCGGCTGAATTTCAACGGTGCCAGTGCTTGGTGATGGCGGCAACAAGCGTCCATCAAGGTCGGTCCATAGCACAGTGCCGTTCGATGACGGAACATTGGTGGCAGGCGTGCCATCAGGATTGACATAAGTAATTCTAGTGTTACCGCCCGAAGCTTGAGCCAGGGTATCCGGATCAGCCATGATGACGGTCGTTCCACCTTGTTGAGGTGTATAGCCAGCCGGTACAACAAACTGGATTTCAAAGTCGCCGGCAGGTGTTCTGACACCAGCACCAAGTCGAATTACGAGAGTGGAATCAGATGTTCCTTGTGGCGCATTGCCCAACTCAATTCTGAAAGTGCCACCAGATTGGGTGCTCGTGCCGCTGCCGGAACCAACATTGAGAACCGGGGCGTCACCAGGATTGAATACATAGGTTGGTTTGCCAGTCGTATCTGGAGTTACTGACCATGTGCTTCCACCAGTTCTCGCGCCCGAATCAACTGTAGGCAATGCGATTGGCGGTCTGACAACAGTAGGATCGTAGACGAAACCACTGTTCGTTTGAGTATAGGTTTTGCCTGTTTCGCCTGGTGCGTATGTGGTGACTGAAATAACCTTACCGGTCTGCGGGTCATTTACTGTGCTGACCAGCATTCCAGTCTTACTGTTGAATGCAATGGTCGTGACGACTCCACCATTGTTGTCTGTTGCTGTGGCTACAATCGTTCCACTCTTGTCGGTCGTGACCGAGTATGTGGGTTGCGAACTCGAACTGGTGCCGGAAGAAACAGGATTCGTCTGAACAACCTTGATGTTGGGATCGTTCGTCGGGGTTTGAACCTTCGCCGGCTCAGAAGTTGCTTGTTTGTTGTTCGTTGGATCGGCGCTACTGGTCGTCTGCTTAGCAGTATTCGGATCAGCGCTAGCGGTCGGAGCTTGCTTGACTGCATTAGGATCAGTGGCAATGTTTCCGCTTTGTTTCTGCTCTTGTGTAACACCAGATGCGGTGCTTGAGCTGGTCGCAGTCTTCGTGGTTGAGGGATCGTTTGAAATGTTTCCAGTGGCGGCAACAACTTTGCTCGGATCGATGGAAACGGATACGCCAGTCTTCGGGTCGGTGATGGTGACCGCGCCAGTCTTCGGATCTGCTGTAACAACTGGTCCACTCTTCGGATCGGACGAAATGACTGTGCCAGTCTTCGGATCGGTTGCGATTGGCGAACCGGTCTTCGGATCTGTTGCAACAGGAGTTCCAGTCTTCGGATCTTGAGCTACGCTGCCAGTGGTGGTGGTATTTCCGGTTGTAGTAGTGGACTTGCCGGGATCTGTTGCAGTAGAAGATGTTGTGGGTGACTTGGGATCGCTCGATGCAGTTGTAGTTGTTGTTGTCTTTGTTGGATCTTGGGATACTGGGATGCCGGTCTTCGGATCCGTGGCAACAGGGGTTCCAGTCTTCGGATCTGTCGAAACAACCGGGGTCGAACCTGTCTTCGCTGGGTCGGCAGAAACTGGAGTGCCGGTCTTCGGATCGGTTGCAATTGGAGCGCCAGTCTTCGGATCTGTCGCAACCGGTGCGCCGGTTTTCGGGTCGGTTGAAACAACGGGAGCCGTGCCTGTCTTTGCGGGGTCGGCGGAAACTGGCGTGCCGGTCTTTGGATCGGTTGCTCCAGCAGTTGTATTCTTCGCAGGATCTGCCGTGACGGGAGTTCCGGTTTTCGGATCTGTAGCAACCGGAGTTCCAATCTTCGGATCGGTAACAACAGGTGCGCCAGTCTTCGGATCTGTGGCAACTGGTGCTCCGGTCTTCGGATCGGTTGAAACAGCGGGAGTTGTGCCGGTCTTCGCAGGGTCGGCGGAAACGGGAGTGCCAGTTTTCGGATCCGTTGCTCCGTGTGTTGTATTCTTCGCAGGATCCGCGTTGACCGGCGTTCCGGTCTTCGGATCGGTAGCAACTGGTGCGCCAGTTTTCGGATCGGTTGCGACTGGAGTTCCAGTCTTTGGATCGGTGGCAACCGGAGTGCCGGTCTTCGGATCGGTTGCTCCAGGTGTTGTATTCTTCGCAGGATCCGCGTTGACCGGCGTTCCGGTCTTCGGATCTGAAGCAACTGGTGCGCCAGTTTTCGGATCGGTTGTGACTGGAGTTCCAGTCTTCGGATCGGTGGCAACCGGAGTGCCGGTCTTCGGATCGGTTGCTCCAGGTGTTGTGTTCTTCGCCGGATCCGCGTTGACCGGCGTTCCGGTCTTCGGATCGGTAGCAACTGGTGCGCCAGTTTTCGGATCGGTTGCAACTGGAGTTCCAGTCTTCGGATCGGTGGCAACCGGAGTGCCGGTCTTCGGCTCGGTTGCTCCAGGAGTTGCGTTCTTCGCCGGATCCGCGTTGACCGGCGTTCCGGTCTTCGGATCGGTAGCAACCGGTGCGCCAGTTTTCGGATCGGTTGCGACTGGAGTTCCAGTCTTCGGATCGGTGGCAACCGGACTGCCGGTCTTCGGATCGGTCGCTCCGGGTGTTGTATTCTTCGCCGGATCCGCGTTGACCGGCGTTCCGGTCTTCGGATCTGTAGCAACCGGAGTGCCGGTCTTCGGATCGGTTGCTCCAGGTGTTGTGTTCTTCGCCGGATCCGCGTTGATCGGAGTTCCGGTCTTCGGATCTGTAGCAACTGGTGCGCCAGTTTTCGGATCGGTTGCGACTGGAGTTCCAGTCTTCGGATCCGTTGCTCCAGGTGTTGTGTTCTTCGCCGGATCCGCGTTTATCGGAGTTCCGGTCTTCGGATCGGTCGCGACTGGAGTTCCAGTCTTCGGATCTGTCGCGACTGGTGTACCAGTCTTCGGATCTGTCGCAACAGGAGCACCAGTTTTTGGATCTGTGGCACCAGGAGTGGTGCTCTTCGCAGGGTCGGCCGACACGGGAGTTCCGGTCTTCGGATCTGTCGTGATCGGAGCACCGGTCTTAGGATCGGTCGCAACTGGTGCACCGGTTTTCGGATCTGTTGCAACTGGTGCGCCGGTCTTCGGATCGGTTGCACCAGGTGTTGTACTCTTCGCAGGATCAGCTGAACCAGTCGTTCCAGTCTTCGGATCAGTCGAGACTGGAGCTCCGGTCTTCGGATCTGTCGCAACCGGTGCGCCAGTCTTGGGATCGCTAGAAACCGGTACGCCGGTCTTCGGATCAGTTGCACCACCTGGTACTGAACTCTTAGCTGGATCAGCAGAAGTAGTGCCTTTCGGATCTGTTGATACCGTGCCACCAGTCTTCGGATCTGTTGATACAGCGCCACCAGCCTTCGGATCTGTTGATACAGCGCCACCAGCCTTCGGATCTGTTGATACCGTGCCACCAGCCTTCGGATCTGTTGATACCGTGCCACCAGCTTTCGGATCTGTTGATACCGTGCCACCAGCTTTCGGATCTGTTGATACCGTGCCACCAGCTTTCGGATCTGTTGATACCGTGCCACCAGCCTTGGGATCTGTTGTGGTTGTTCCACCAACTACTGGCGCTGTTCCCTTAGCAAGATCTTGGCCTGTTGTAGTTGTTGTCGACGCCTTCGGATCGTTCGGTACAACGGCACCGGTCTTCGGATCTACCTGAGTTCCAGCGTTTGCAGCATTGCCGGTACCATTCTGTCCATTTGCACCTTGTCCGTTCGCAGCCTGTCCATTGGCACCTTGACCGTTGGCGCCTTGCGCTGGCTCCTTGCCTTGTGCAGGCTCTTTGCCTTGGTTTTGAGTTTGTCCAGCACCGGTTCCGGTCGAACCACCAGTGAGAATCTTGGTTGGATCGATTTGAATTACGATGCCGGTACCGGTACCGAGTTTTGAAGGATCGACTGTGGTCGGAAGTGTAGGATTGGCTTGACCAATCGGCTTGAGCACTTCCGGATTTACCGGGGTACCGCTTGCCGGATCGGTGCGCAGACCTAGCGCGTATGCCTTGTCCGGCGGCAACATCAAGGCCAGGTCGCCAACACGATCTCTGGGCATTTGCGAGATTATGCCGCGGAGTTGGTCGACAGACATATTAGATAGTTCGTTGTTGGAAATGGCTTTACCATCAACAACGATGACTTTACCGTCAGCCCCGGTGAAGTTGCGGAGATCGTCTCTGGTTACGGGTTTGCCGGTGGAATCAACAAGCACTTTTCCGTCAGAGGTAACTATCTGACCTTGCTTGTTGACACCGCTAACCGAAACAGCTTGAGCGGTAGTGTTTTGCTGATTCTGCACAGGAAGCGGTTTAGCGTCGGTCGGCAGAGCCTTCGCTTCTGTGACTACGACATCTCTCTGATGTTCTTGCGATTGACCGCCACCATTGCGATTGAGTTGGGCGGTGACGATAGCAGCGCTTGCCTTTTCAACTTGCGCTTCAACAGAGGCTGAAACAGCTCTGCGCAGCTCGGGTACATCACGATCTTGGATGACATGCGCTTTCTGCTGCTGAATCGCTGCATCGAGGCGAGTGTTTTCTTGCTGAGTGATTTGTCGTTGTGTTTCGAATTTCTCTCTGGCAGCTTGCAGTTGTTGCGAAGCTTGAGTTCTCGCATCCTCGCTCTGCTTCGCAGACTGAGTGGCTCTTTCGACAGCTTCCGTTTCTCTTGCAACACGCGCCTTGGCTTCGTCGACTTGACGCTGTGCCACTGCCTGCGCTTCGGGTGACTTGGTGGCCGCATCGCGCTGACGTTGTTCCGCTTGAGCCAGATCTGTCTTCGCATTCGTGAGGTTGCGGTTGGCATCGACAACTCTGGCGGCGTCGTTGGCAGCAACTCTTTCCGCAACTTTGTTCTGTGCTTCGGCAGCGTTTGCTCTTGTTCTGTCGAGACTGAGTTGAGCTTCGTTTGCGGCTTTCTGAGCTTCTGCTTGTGCGATCTGTGCTTTTGCAGCAGTGGATTCTTTGAGCTGCGCATTTACTTCGGCATTGACCGCAGCTTGCTGTTTGTCTTGAGCAACGCGCTGAGCGTCGGCAAGTTTTTGCGCATCGGCTTGCTTTTGAGCTTCGGATTGCTGCTGTCCGCCTTGTTGCTTTTGCAGCAGCTCTGCCTCTGCCTTGGCTCTAGCAGCTTCAACTTGCGCGTTGACTGCTTGCTGACGTGCTTGTAGAGCTTCGGCGTTGGCTTTTTCAACTGCACCGTTGGCTGAATTGATTCTTTCGATGGCCGCCTTGTTGTCGAAGTCCGCTTTCGTGACAAGTCTTTCGGCGTTGAAGAGATTTTCTCTGGCCGACCTGATATCGGCAAGACGAGCACCCTCTTCGATCATCGCGTTTCTTGTGGCGGTGTCGCGAGAGAACTGGGCGACTCTGGCGTTCTCAGCAGAAACGTCAGCAGCTTTGATTGCTTCTACGCGCGCCTTGTAACCGCCGTCACTTGGACCACCACCACCGGCAGTGACTTCAACGGGGACCGGTCTCTTCTCATTGGCAACGATATTGGCTGCACGGATTTCTTCGGATGCTTGCCTGCGCTGCTCGATTGTCGGTTGCTCGTTGGGCTTGATCGTTCCAAGCGGCGCGGCTTGAGTTGGGTTTGGAACGCTCGGCGTGGCAAGCACCGGCACCGGATCGACCTTCTTAGGCGGCGTAACTTGTTCCACACCTTTGACGGTTGGAACGATAGCTTGCGGTCCCTGAACGTCTGCGTTTCTTTGACCTTGTCCGGTTCCGAGAACAGTCGCTCCAGGTTGAACAACTTTGCCGCTTTGGGAAGCTGCAATTTGATCGTTGATTTGCTGTTGAGTAACAGCGACGTTTCTCTGGGTGCCGTCGGCAAGAATGACTTTTGCTTCTGGAGGCTTGCCGTCGTTGCGGGTTGTAGCGATGGTGACTTCGCCATTCGAGTTGACGGTGATAGAGCCTTTCTGCGGCTTGGTGCCTTCGCCACCAGGATTGACTTCGACGCCTTTGCTGTCGAAGACACGCGTGGTCATGGTGCCGGTGCCGGATTCCTGATGAATTCTCGTCTCGTTGCCGGTGACGGTATTACGGATAACGACGTCGGTGCCCTTCGGTGTGACCGTCGTGACAATTTGGTTGCCATCTTTGGCAGGACTTGTGAAAATCTGGCTCTTGCCGTCTGGTGTCGTTTCGACGCGCGAACCGTCTGGTCTGAAGACAACCGACGAACCGTTACCGCGATCGATTTTGACTGGGTCTGTCTGTCCGTCTGCGATCCACTTTCTGTCGCCGGTGGCTTTGTCGATTTCTAGGCGACCCTTGAATGGCGCATCAGCAGTGGCAGTCCAATTGCCCTGGCTGTCGCGGGTCATCTTCTGCCACGTGCCATCAGGTTGCAACTGTTGGCCGGTAGAACCGTTGGAAATAAAGCTCGGCTTGCCGTCTTTGTATGTTATGTTGGTGGGTTCACCGAAGTAACCATTGCTGACCGATGTGATATTGCCGCGTACGTCACGATTGATCGTCTTCTCGATCGACGGAATTTCGTATCCGAGCACATCGTATCCGGTACCAGGCTTGCCGTAGAATCTTTCGGTCGACGTGCCTGTCGCCTGGATAGTCATCGAGCGCTCGTCGGTACCGAGTCTGACGGTGCCCGTGCTATCTACCGCCACATAATTGACCCGCTCAGGCGGATTGCTGGATGGTTCGTACTTAACCAGCGGCATGCCCGTCTTCGGATCAGTTTCACCTTGGACTTGGTGACCTATTTGTCTTACCCATGTGGTCTTACCGTCTTCTCCGGTAACTGCCTGCCAACGCTCATACGTCTTCTTGGTAGGATCAGCTTCGTCTTTGGTGACTTTGGTGTACGAGGTGAGATTGCCTTTCTCATCACGTTCGAAAGACGTCATGTTGCCGGCAAGATCTATGGATCTCAGGACATTGTCCTTGTAGTCCTTTATAAGGACCGAGCCATCCATTTGGATTTGGCTGTAAGAATCCTTGCCGCGCAGTTCGGGCAGCCCGGTCTTCTCGTTGATTACGACTTCGCCGGAAATTTCTCTTCCGCTTTGGGTCTTGAAGCTGCCCATGTTCTTGCCGTTTTCGCCAGGCGTAACGGTGACATGGAAAGGTGGAGAATTTGAACCCAGCGCATCGCGGGTGTAACCCGTCATCTGCTTGTAAGACTTACCGGTGGTCGGATCGACGGCGTCGGTGTACTGGAAGGTTACGCGGCGACCGGAAGTGTCGATAGTTTCTTTGAGAATGGGACGGCCAAGCGCGTCCTTACTGTCGCCGCCGTACCAGGTAGATGTAGTTCCATCCTGGCGCTTAATTGTTTTGTTGCCGTCTTTGTCGAACGTTTCAGTGTCGCCACCGACAACAGAACGTGTGAAGGTAGGCGTATTACCATCTTTGCCATTGTCGAGAACGATTGTGCCTTTCCAACTGTTTGTCTCAGCAGGCAAAGTCAGTGGACCGCCGGTCTCCGGATTGATTCGCGTCCAATCGGTGCCGTTGGTAGTCTTCCACGTATTTCCCTTGCCGTCGTTATACTCGGAGATGCCACCAGGAACAGTGTCATCCCGGCGGAAAGTTCTGGTATTGCCGTCGGCATCCGTTAGTTCTGTAACACGGCCTTGTTTGTCGTAGGCTGCGTAGGTCTCGTTGGGACCATTCTTGGTAAACTCAGTCCGGCTGCCGTCTGCGTTGAAGAACTCAGACTTGTATGTGTCCGTACCGCGACCATAAAGATGTACTGAATCATAACCAGAATTCAGACCGAGATTTTCGCGATATGTAGGAGGATTGGTGGACAGGTCCATGCCTTGCAACGTGGCGCCGCCATCCAAGCTTTCGTAGACGGAGCCGTCGGGCATTTTGGCTTTTAGTACTGTGCTGCCGTCTTCGGCGTAGGTAATCTCTGTGGTCTTGCCGTTGGCATCGCGCATGGAGACCATGTTGTCTTGCGCATTGAGGCGGACTTCAGATCCGGACGGTCCGAGAATTGTCTTCTCGCCGGTTGCGGAATCACGGAAGCTCAATTTGCCTGGCTCAAACTTACCGTCGAGAGCTACATCATTGAGCGTTGTAGTGCCATCGCTGAAAGTGTCGTTCTCGCCGCGAGTGAATGTGCGGCCGTCCGGCAAAGTGAAGGAATCCATCTTGCCGTCTTTGTCTTGCGTGAAGTGCATGCTGTCGGCAGGATTGCCGGAGCGATAGACGGAGGAGATGTATCCTTTATCATTGATTTGAACTTGTGAACCATCAGTGTTGTTGATGGTGCGCTCGCCATTGATGTGAGCGACCTCACGGGTGCCATCGCGCGACGTGAAAGTGACATCACCGTTGGCTCTATTGATACTCAATTCGCCGTTGCGCTTGACGCCGTCTCCCTTGTCGTTGGTCCAAGAGCCGTCCTTATAATTCCAGGTGTTGCCCTGGTAGTCCTTGTATGTTGTCGGATTGCCTTTGGCGTCGAAGTTCGAGAATTCGGAAGTCTGCCCGAGCTTGTTGGTGATGCTGGTGACATTTCCGGATTTGTCGAGAACCATCGCGCCTTCGAGGGCTTGGTTATCGATGCGTTCTCTGCCGGAAGTGAGTTCGGTGGTTGTGACCCACTTATCGTTATCCAGTCTCTCGCTGAAACTATAGCGACCGGTTTTGTCTACGCCGTTTTCGCCAGTCCAGTGGATTGTTTTGCCGTCGACGGTAGTCGTTGTCCAAGTGCGTCCGTCTTCACCTTTTGCCTTGGTGAGGTCGGTCTTCCAAGTTCCGCTTCGGTTCGTGACCGAATTCATTTCGACTTCGCCTTTCGGATTCAAGCCGTAGCCGAACTTGTAGGACTGATTGTCGGCAGTGATTACTTCGGTGACGCGCTCTTGTTGTTTCTCGCGCGCAGCATCGGGCGGCACCAATGCAGACTTGACGGTCGAACCATCTGGATTGCGCCGCAACCAGGTGCCGTCCGCCTGTGGAATGGTGTAGCTTCCATCGGACTCGACACGAACACCAGTGCCGTCCTTGCCGAGTGTGGTCTTACCGTCTACGCTGACCCATTTGCCGTTTTCGTTCTTCCACTGACCGACTTCGTTCTGATTGACACTGCGATTGATGGTGAGGAATGTCGGCTCGCCGGTTTTAGGATCGTATTCCATCTTCGACACGAGCGTGCCGTTGGAATCGTATGCCGAAGTGACGCGACCGGCGGCGTCTTGCTCCACGATCGAACGCTTCGGATTGTTGAGGTCTGGAGTTCTTGCCGAACCATCAGGATTGACCAACGCTTCCGGATGCATAACTTGTCTGGAACCATCCGGTCTGACCGTTACGGTGTTGCCGTCATTGTCGATGAAACGGGCGTTTCCACTCTTGGCGTCGACTTGCAGTCTGTCGCCTGTGTAGGTGCCGTCTTTTGCTGTAATGCTCGTGGGGATGCCTTCACGCGATCTTTCGATCACCATGTTGTCTTGCAGAACAGTCGTGCTGCTGCCGTCCGGCTTATAGGTAGTTTTTGAAGCTACCTTGCTGTTCTGAGCATCGCCAGCGTACTGGATGTATGAGAAGCTGCCATCTTTGTTGACCTCGACACGACCGGTCCAAGTACCGCCGTCTTGTGTCTTGTAGGTCGCGACTTTCTGACCTTCGGCATCGGGGGCAGGGTATTCGGAACCGTCTACTTTCTCCATGACGAACTGCTTGCCGTCACGCCCCGTGGCGACCACATTAGAGACGACACCGTCTTTCGAGATTATGCGCGTTTCGCGACCGTTCTCGTCGCGTACGAAGACATTGTTCATGTCTTTCGTATCGACCACCTTATCGACAGGTGCATCGCTCACGGGTTTGGCTGCAGTTACAGCATCAAGTGCCGCCGGCACCGGTTCTGCTCTTCGAGCACCGTCTTCAACCGTAATGCCACTCAGTTTGAAATCCCCAAGCATCTGCGCTGACTGAGGATTGTTCAAAACCCCGGAATCAGCGCCGACTGGAGCTGCCGGAGCCAGTCTTATCGCTTCGAGCTCTTTGTTCTCAACGGTGTCCGCTGAAGGGGTCGGTTTGACGACCTTCTTCTCGGCTTCTTCCGGATTAACGTTGGGATTAACGGCCATAGTACCGAGGTTTTCTCCAGGTGGCGGTGATCAATCGCCCGGATTTACTTGGTCTTGCTCAGGAGTCGCGAGCCTTGGTAAGGGATCCACGGTGCCAGGAAGTGGCTCCGTTCTGTCTTTTGCGCCTCCCGCCGGACGGCAAGGTCCTTTGGGTTCGCGCGTTGTCAATAGTACTCCTATGCAGTAATTATTACTGTCGTCTAATTTACATTTGCACCAAAAAAGGCGCAATTCAACGCCAAATCAGGCGTTAAACTTGCTTAATTCTCGCTAATGTGAGAAAGGTTTAAGCCGGATTGTTGATTATTCGAACTGTTTATCGAGAAAACGACTGCAATAACCTTTCCAATTGGAGCTCAGATCATTTCCGGCCAGTTCTCTAGCAGCCTGCGGTGGCAAATCGATTCTCACCGAACGCTTGCGTCCGTCAGGCGTGAATTCGTTTCGCATGGAAACATCATCGTAAATTTCGTAAGAGACGACGGGCTCCCAACCGTTTCCTCTCGAAACTTCCAACTGGCAAACTATGCCCTGCCCATCACATTTGACGATGCGGCATTCGTCATTGAGTTGATCCATCGAGTGATTTCCGGTGGTTATTCTTGTCGGAGCATCTTCGTCAGCAACAGGTGGCTGCACGAATACGGTTTTTGCATCTTCAGGCTCGACACTTACAACAGGGCTATTTGCAAATTGAGGCTGGCGTTGTGAATACGTGTCACGATGAACTTCATCACCGCCATCTCCGAAACCAGCAAAAGCCGCTCCACAAGCGGGACAGATGGTTGCACTATTAACAGTCATACGTCCACAGCCATCACACAATTTAGTCGCAACTTCGGTAATTACTCCTGCGGTTTTGACACCACCGGTAGTGGGCACCGCATTTGGTGCACCAGAAGTGCGGGCTCGATAGCTCTCCACATCGACATTGCTGGGAATCATGAGAACGGCGCCGCGAGTCAGAGTCGCGAGGGGAGCACCTTTGCTATCTGTTTCTGTGGAAATCCCATTCACTTCTGCCAGCAGCTTCCAAAGATTGACGTCCTGCAAACCGGGATGCTTCATCGCCACTGATTTCAGACTGTCTCCCAGTCTGGCAATATACTTGATTCGTCCGTCAGCAGGCTTTGATCTGCCGATTGGACCAAGCAAACTTTCGATATTGGCTCTCTTCTTCTGCGCGGCTTCCATCGCGGATGCTGCCAGCGCCGCGGTAACCTCGGCAGAGGTCGCCGGCTGAGAGCCAGGTATTGTTGGCGGTCCACCGGTTTGACCGGTCGGGACACCCGTTGCCGGACCCCCCTTATTACCAGACCATCCGGCACCAAAGCGCGCGATGAGCTCGTCGTCTGCCGACATCTTCTTGTCTTGAGGACCGGCGCCTGCGGCGGCTCTGGCGCCCGAAACGCCACCTTTTCGGTACTCTTCAATCTCCGTTGTGGAGGGCAACCAGATAATCATCTTCGGCTTGAGATCGGGCACTTGCTTGCCGTTCTCAACACGCAATTGAATGATTTCCTTGTTGATCTCGTAAATGAGCGGAGCCAATTTGACATCGCGCAATTGCGTCGTGGCGATGCTTTGCAGAGTGTCTTTCTCGCGCACGATGTAACGGCGGCGTTTCTCTCTGTCGCGCTGTTTGTCCTTCTCGTCTGACTTTTCCTTTTCCTTCTGCTCTTGCTCGAGCTGCTTGCGTTTCTTTTCCGCCAACGCAGCGAGCATGAGAGCATCGAGACGAGCCTTCTCTTCGCGCTTGTGCTGCTCTTCTTTCTCGCGTTTTTCCTTTTCTTCCTCTTCTTTCTTCTCGCGCTTGCTTTTCTCGTCGAGGAATTTCTCGTCTTTCTTATCTGGCTGCGCCAGTGCATCGGTTCTGTCCGATCTTGCTTCTACCGGCTTGGAGCCAGGCAGTGCAATATCTTGCTGACGCTGTGCCTGAATATTTTCCGGCTTGGCGATATTCGTTTCTGACTTGGCCTCTGCTTTGACAGCGAGGTCGGGTCTTCCAACATCGGCACGATTGGCAGCATCCATTCTGGCCGCATTTTGAGCGGCGACCTGAGCCGCATCCATTCTTGCTTGCGGTCCTTCGAAACGTGCACCAGGAGCTGTTTCACGTCCAGCTTGCTGACCTTCCTGACCGGTCTGTCTGACCGCCTGTTGCACCGGATCTTTTCCAGCGCGCAGGTCGAGCATCTGACGAATCGCCATCTCCTGAGCCGGTGTCATCCGTGCCACCAAGGCCATAGCATCCGCTCTGTCGCTCATTTGGCGATTGATGCCATTCTGCTCCATAGCGGCAAGACGTTCGCCAGGACGCGTGGGGTCGAGTTTGCGGCCGAGAATGTCTTCGATTCTCAAAGCGTTTTTCGATCCATCCACTCCAAGCTGTTTGTTCACATCGCCCAACATCTTGGTCAGATCGCCGAGCAAGCGTTGAGTATCCTTTGGGTTCAACTGCTGATTATTGATGGCATCTTTGTTCGCCTTCATGAAATCGTATAGGCGCTCAGTCGGACTCTTCAGTTGATCAGACACACCCATGAGGTCTCGAACGCGAGCAGGATTGAACTTGCCGTCAGGCGAGCCGTCTGTGAGAAATTTTGTCAGTCGATCTGCTTTAGAAGGATCAAGGCCTTTAAAGATATCGTCTATCCTTTGTCCTTTGGTTTGCTCGAGGCGCTTCATCGCATCAGCGAGAAATTCGCGCGTAGCCTTATCGTTTAAGTCGAAACCAGGAATGCCCTTCTGGTTCGGCCCGCCTTTGAGCGCATCAAGTGCCCGGTTGGCTTGATCGCCGCCGTCCTGACGTCCGCGCATTGTCAGATCGGCACCCTTGCCATCGCGATCTCGCGCATCCTGCCAGCGCTGCTGCAATTGAGCCAGAGCTTCGGGATTGTTCTTGAGTTTGTTTTCCAAGCCTGGAGGAAACGGTTGATCTTTTGGTTGTCGCGACAGTTCCTGCAATTTGGCCAATTCGAACTGACGTTGGCCAAAATCACTGCCTGGTCTTTCGCCGCCTTTAAATGGATCACGTCCATCGGGGCGTCCATCAGGACGGCCATCGGGGCGGCCATCAGGACGACCATCTGGGCGGCCGTCAGGACGTCCATCTGGGCGGCCGTCAGGACGTCCATCTGGGCGGCCGTCAGGACGTCCATCTGGGCGGCCGTCAGGACGTCCATCACGTCCAGGGAGCGCCACATGTTCAACATTGCCTTTAAGTACATCCGGAATGCTCTTCGGAACGCGATCGCCACGATCTCCGCCCTCGCCCTGATTGCCAGGCTTGAATTCCGTTTTTACTTCTCTCGTCTCAGTTTTAGGCGCAAGGCGAGCTTGCACTTGCTCTCCCGATAAAGCACCGGGGTTATCTTTCAAAGCATTTCGAACGTAGCTTGCGCCCTGGTCACCGAACTCTCTTCGAAGATCTCTAATTGCTTCGCGTTTCACATCACCATTGTTTTCGGTTAAAGATTTTGCATAGGCAGCAGCAGCGGCTCGCTGACCATCAGTCAATTGTTGCCCGGGCTGGAACGTCGTCTCAGGACGGTGAACGCCATCGCGATCGCGATCTTTCGCCGGTTTCACCTCGGCAACTACAGGTTGCTCGGTGGCACCACCAGTCTTACGCTCGGGCACGACTGCAGTAACAGGGCGTTCGCCTCCTGTTGTGCTGCCAGGGGGCGTCTCCAATCCATGCGCTTTACGCTGGTCTCTCCAGAAATTGTCTCTCTGGTTTGCCGGTAACGCAGCCGCCTGATCTGCCAACTCTCGCATCTGAGTCCGTCCGACCTTACCTTCCAGCTCGTCTTTCTGCGCTCCTGTCACACGTTGAACTGGCTGAGGCTCCCCCTCAGTGCGCTGACGCTTGTTACCAGGCAAGGTCGACTGATCAGTTGTAGCCTCGGGCACGACGCGCCGGTTGGTAGTACCGGCAGGTTGATCTGTAACAGCGTCTCCTTGCGTTCTTCTTCCAGTCGTCTGCGCCGGCGGATCGCCACCATTTACTTGGCGAGTTGGTTGCAGACTGATTTCCGGTGGTCTCACACCATCTTTAGGTATGCCGACCAGGCGCTGCGGCTCACCTTCGCGGCGAGGTGGATCGATGCGATATTGATGACCTTCACTGGAGTAGCCGAAAACTTGGTTACCTTTCACGACGGTGTTTAACTTCACTTGAGTTCCGTCAGCCTGCGTAAAAGTCTTTTCTGTTACTTGACCCGGACTACGGTCGTTCAACTGAATAGTCTTTGGTCTTTCATCGAGTTGAGCGCGAAACTGGTCATGAGCCTCAAGTGGCTGCCCACCACCAGGAACGTCACCGCCGGGATTCTGCTCGAGCGCGGTCGGAGTTTTAATCCGTGTATCGTTATCTTCGACCGGTGGAGTCGTTTGGCGCGGCAACTGATTCATTCAGCATTCCCTCAGCTAAGAGATAAGGACGTCGTGGACTCCATCCTTGCGGTATAAGGCTAGGTCGATCTGTTGCTAGCTTAGTAAATCGGACAGCGGACGCATCCGGCAGAAGGCCGGGCGCCTTAATAATAAGTCTCCATAAATAGGTTGTCAACAATTCGACATAACCGCCCACATTTAATCTTCGCCGGTGTCTAGGGTCGCCATTGTCAAGGATAGATATCAACAAGGCTGGTTCGAATTTCTAGGCAGGCAATGCACCCAATGATTACTACGTTCATTGTTGTCGGCATTTTTACCGACAGTTTTGCTCGTTTTTCATATCTAGAAGCCGAATTGACGTTACTCCAACACCCGGGAAAACGCTAAATGGATTCTGTCCTTTCAAGCAATCAAAACGAGCAGATAGTCGCTAAAAACGGCCAAGGCGCTCCTGAAACCGAAGACAATGAAATCGATGTTGATTTTGACGAAAATCACCAGCGCTTGTTGTTTGGCGGGTCGAGCGCTTCAACGCCTGAAGCATCCTCAGAAAGCACTATTGCAGCCGTTTCCAAACCAGGACAGCCGGTTCAACGCGCGCGCGAATCTACAGATGATCTCAATCTGGTAGCGATTTCCGCGCTTCCTGCCAATGGCGTCAAAGGTGACGCAAAGCCAAATACGCCTACCACAACCTACGAACCCAGCGTCTCCAATCCCTTACCTGTGCTGGCTAAAACTGGTGTTGCCTCCACCGTCAGCTTGCAAACACCGAATTCGGACAATGCCATTCCGGCCGGACGTCGCTCCGGCGCATCGGACAAGATTGCTGTTCAGCTTGCAGCTGACGCAACGCCCAAACCAATGATTACGCAGGAAGTACGACTGGACCAACTAGACAGCGAAACCAAGCACAGAATTGTCACAGCCAGCGTCAACAGCTTGTATGAACGCCTTGGACAGCCCGTTCCTACCGGAGCAGGAGATGATAACGCGCGCCCTATCGTTTCACTAGCGACAACTAGAAGGTCAGCAGGGACCGGCGACGTACAAGTTTTCAGCTCTACGCCTGCAGCAAATGTTCCAGCAACCAATCGCTCAGAGTCTCGACCAGTCGCAGAACCGCTGACAGGAACAAGAAATTCTGCCGAACTGATGCTACCAGGCAAACCAGCAGCAGATGTCAAACAAGAAGTTGTACACCCGCCCGTGACAAGAGGATCAGGTGACCTGCGTGTCGTAAACGGCACCATTCTGCCTGCTCAGTTGGCGGAAACATTCAACACTACAGGTGGTGCAAAGACAAGAGTTGAAGCACCAACTGACGTCACCACACCTGGTGCACGTGTGAGAACACCAGCTGAGCCAACCATTGATTCTAATGCAAACGTTCCTGTCAAAAGAACAACTGATTCCTTTAGCCCAGAGACGATGAGTTTGCCTCGCGCAAACGGAAAGTCAACAACTGATGGACCTCTTACTGGTACGCTTTCAGTCGAAACTCCAACAAACGGCACGCGCCCCAGAAGCAGTTCAGAATTAACAGTAACTCCGGACAATGGAACGACTCTGCCACGAGTGACAGGCAAACAGGTCTTTGAAAACACCGGCACACAGTTGCCACCAGGAACGATCGCAGGCGACATGCTCGGCATCAACAGAGCTCCTTCCGCCAATCGCGCTTTCATTCCGGAGCAGCCGCTAGCTAATCCAAAATTCCCAGTCCCCACCGAACAGCCTATCAAGAGAGCAGGCTCGCTCGACACGTACCCAAGCGTTCCTACTCCTGCAGCTCCGGAACTTGTTGTATTGCGCACACCGCGCGCGCCTGGAGATCCGGCCGAAGTACCGGGAAGCACAGGGACAAGAATGGGTGATGTGATAAGAACCGTCACCAACGGTCCGGTCATCCCTTCGCCAACAGTCCCAGCCGACAGACATAATGGCGACAAGACCCTTCCTGTAATCAAGCCTGCCGGTTCACTTCAAGAGATCGCACCAGCACAGACCACTACCATTGGTGGCAAAGAAATTACCACAGCGGGAATTCCAACTAATCCTCTAAAAGATGTTCGCCAAAATGCAATTGACTTGCTGCAAACAAGCACTGAGCAAGTAGCTTCGATTGCCACTACAGTGAACAGAAATGGTGCCAAGGTCAGCGATGTTCCGTCGTTGCCGACAAGACCCGACGGTCTGCCGCCTACGCAACCGGTAGGTCGCATCGAGGTCATCGGTGGAACAGTCACGATAACCACTCCTAAACCGGGAACAGACGTCACCGCAGTATCTCCGAGTCCCGCGCCGGCAGTTATTCGAAACGACGGCACTATTAAGGTTGCCGACGTTCCTAAAGGTGGTACTACCACTGATACCGGTAGTTCAATTGGAACCACTGCCGCTAAGTCTGTTTCCAACAACGGAGACCCCATTCAGCAGCCTAGAGTCACTGACGGTATATTGCCGCGCACAGACAATCAGGCAACCGGCTTACGCAATGACGGTCAAACAGTTCTTCCACTCAGTCATGGAAATCGCCATGGCGAAGTGTTGCCGCCGACGAAGACTCCCGATGGATTGCCTGTGGACAAGACCGGCAGACCGATAGAAGCCGGTAACGTAACTGACAGAAACGGCGTCAAAATCGCAGACACATCAGTTCCAGGCAACTCCGCAATTCCTGGCAGCATCATTGCTGGCGCTGATAAAGGCTTGCCGAGAGCTACCGAGCCTACAGTAGCAGGCGACAAGACTGTGCCGAAGAATGTGGATGGTCGCCCGGTCGAAACTGGTCGCAATGGCGAAGTGCTTCCACGTGGTGGCGAAACCCTTCCACGCGGTGGCGAAACTATTCCACGCAATGGTGAAACTCTTCCACGCAGTGGCGAATCCGTTCGCACTGCTGATGGTGGCACAAGAGTCACAGGTGATTCCGTCCCTCGCAAAGACGATGCTTCATTGAAGGGCGCTGAAACTGCAATCAAAGGAAGCGAAAGCGTCGCAAGAGCCAGCGAGACAGGCGTGAAAGTTTCCGACTCACTTGGCAGAGTGGTAGAACCTGCTGCTAAAATTTCCGAATCAGCCTCCAAAGCAATTGATGCTCCTGTCAAGGTTGCCGACAACGCGAAGGTTTCGGACAAGGTCGAAGTCGCTGCAAAATCGGCAGATGCGCAAGGCAAGACAGCTGGCGAAGTGGCTACAGTCGGCAAGTCTGTTGAACTGGCAGGCAAGATAGTCAACGAAGTAGCGCTCGGTCAGAAGATTCAAGATGTAAACGCCAAAGGCATTTCCGATGTCTCACTAAAGAGCAATGACGCTGTTCGCGGCACGGATGCCAACATAAAGGCGCAGGATCTCATCGCAAATAACGCTCAAGTCGGCGACAGAAATGTACGGCTTTCTGATGCCATTGTCAGAGCTGCAGAACTAGCAATCATCAAGGGTTCCGAACACAATCAGCAAGTAAAGCTCGATGGTAGTGTTAGAGTTTCCGACCAAAGCATTCAAAGCAATCAAGTTGCCAATCAAATGAATGCATTGGGCAATCAAATGAACGCCAACGCTCAACAAGGCAAAATCGATGCTGTTCGCAACGATGCAAATGCCATTGTTCGTGGCGATCAAAATCAAATCGCACAAAACCAACTCGGCATTCATAATCAAATTGCACAGCACAATGTGATCGGCAGAAACAGCGATCAAATCGCGGCTCCGGCTGCAAAACAATCGCCTGATTGCCCGGTTCCCGGTCAAAGAAATGTCGACGTCAAAATCGATCAAGTGGTAGCCGACATCCTCAACCATGTCCGCAACAACAAAGATCAGCATGGTGGAGCGAAGATCATCAGTTCTCTCGACCAAGCTAACAACGCTGCAAATCAACAGCATGATCCAAAGGCACTTCTCGATGCGGCTGCCGTGCGTCGAATTTTGGATGGACAGGGCATCACGCTCAGTCCTTCAGCACTCAATACACTCATGGAGGGAATCAAGCCGACAGGCGAACAAGCAATTGACTACGCGCTGCCGAGCATCGGGTCGCTCAACCTCAGCCAAATCATCAGCCTGGGCGAGCGTTTACAAGAAGCAGTGTCGGGCGCAGGTAATGAAACCTCCGAACCGCAACCAAAAACCCAGCTTCAACAACACAGAACCAAATACCTCGTCAAAGAAGGAGACACGCTCGAATCGATCGCGCAAGAAAAACTCGGCGATGCGCGACTCGTACAATTGCTTATCACAATCAACCGCGCTCTGGTCAACTACAGACTGGAAGGCGAGAAGAAAGTTGCTTACGTTGTGCCGAATCAATATATGTGGTTGCCGACGGACCACGAATTGGAGGTTCACAAACGGAACTTCTTCGGCAAACAAGGAAAAGATGGCTCGGTTGCCCTGGCTATCAACTCCAAGCAAAACACACCAATCATTCCACCAGTCAGCTTCGACCACACCAAAGAAGTTTCGGCAGAAGTCTCTCAAAGCATGCAAGATTTCCGTCCGGCTTCCAGCGCTTCCAATCCGCTTTCAGGCAATCGCATGTCTGCCGGTTACGAAGTAAAGAAAATGGTTCCTCAAGCTGGTTCGATAAGCAGCTCTAACAGCGGTTCTATTGGTGATTCCGGAAGCATCAGCGGCAGCGGCAAGATGGCAGGCAATCTGGACAGATTGCGCCACGCTGGTGACAGAAGAAGCATCAAACTTGATGAAATTGAATACGCTTCGACTCAAGTGAGCCACCGTCAGTGCTACCAAGTGCGCGAAGGCGAATCGTTGATGTCGATTGCAGCATCTCTCGAATCTATGGGCCACATCAGCATGTGGAGACTGCTTGCGAAAATCAACGGTTTCCAAATTGAAGAAGGTGGTCTCGGCAAGCCAGTTGAAAATCTGCATGCCGGTCAATTCATCGTTCTTCCCACCACGGAGGAACTCTCTGAATACAAGCTTTTGGAAAAGTTGACCACAACATCGAAGTCGGCATCCTCGAATGCAAGCGTTGCAGAAAATGCTTTCTCATGTGTTCAACATCAAAAGCAAATCGCTACTCCACCTCCGCCGGCGCTTGTAGCATTGGCACAAGGTGTAGGCGGTTTGACCACAGTGCAAAAACTTTCGTCTTACACGCGTCTCGTTCTCAACGATCTTCCACAATTGGAAAACTGCTTCAGCATCACCGTTGAAGCGCGCTGGAACGGACAGTGGAAGCCGATGGCAGCTTATGAGTGCCGCCACGGGCAAACCACACGCCATCTCTATAACAAGAACGGCGAGATCAAATCGATGGAACTCGACCTGCCACCGTACGTGGTGAAAGAAATGGCAAGAGAAGACTTTGTGCGCAACTGGAATGCATACGTCAATATTTTCATGGGTAATGCTGCCAGCGTGTAGAGCATAGAGTCGCGTTGCATGCGACGATTTGCATTCTTTTGGGGTCGCATTGCATGCGACCGCCTTAGAAAGAAAGGGCTTATTTAGTCCCGAATCACGTTATCGTTCTCAATCCCTAACGCTAAATCAATCTTCTCGATCACCTCGGGAAGCATGATTCTATGCATACATTCACCAGGTCCATCGGGTCTCGCGACCTGACAGAACTTAGCGCCGTGACAGCGGCAGGCCTTGCTCTGGTCGATGGTCATCACTGAGTAACCATAAGGACCGCTGCGCTCAGGATAAGTAGCGCCGTAAAGACCAATAACTGGAGTACCGACCGCCACAGCCAGGTGAGCAGGACCGGTATCACCGGAGATGGCAAAGATGCAGCGCCGCAGCACGGCGGCTGTTTCCGCAAGGGACAGCTGCCCTGCCACGTTAACGCAAACATTGCCAGAATCCTTATTTATGCTTTCGCAGAGCTCAGCGTCATCTTCGCCTCCCACGAGAAGCAAACGAAATTGCTTTCTCTCAGTGAGATTTCTTATCAGATATATCCATCCGTCTCGAATCCACGCTCGGTGCGGGCGATATTTGCCTACGCCAGGGACTAACGCTATCAGGGGCTGTGCGGAAAAATTTCCATCCGCATTTAGCTTGTCCAGAACTTCCTTTGCAAGTGCTTCTGGAAAAATTGATGGGAAAAGCGGATCAGGCATCTCTGGACAGAGGTGCTTAACGGTTGCCATAAAGTTGTCGACCGCATGCATCGTCGTTGGTGCATCGGTTCGCTGCTTTTGATAGCGGACGATCGGCACCCGAGTAAACCAGGGCAAAAATTTCAGCTTGCTCGAATTAGAAAGATCGACAAAAAGATCCGGCTTCATCGCCTCGATCTGTTTGACCATTTTAAAGAACCCTTGGTCTCTCGAAAAATCTATGAACTCATCGACATGCGGGTTCAAACCCAGCAAAAGCTGGCGCAGTACCGGATGACTCCAATAAGTGATTTTGGCTCCGGGATAATTCAACTTGAGCGCAGCGGCGACAGGTGTCGCCAACATGGCATCACCTATAGCGGCTGGGTGCAATATGACTATATTTCCGAAACTGAGCATTATTGGCTAGGCTTCACTGGACTTTATCGCAACATGAATTATCATAGATAGTTATGAGCAACGATGGATACTTTGTACTGGGGTGGCCCCAACCGAGCGGAAAGATAGCTATTCTTTGTCGTTCGAAAGGAGCCAACGGCGGACCAGCGCTATGTTATACGAAACGAGAAGCAATGCAGTTGCGCACTCGGTTGGCAAACGACCCGCGCGGGGAAGATAATCCTACCGCTCGGCGCATCATACAGAAGCTTTTCGTCTACAGATATATTCTGCGAAAGCCCTTGAGCTGGCGCCCCGGCGACTTGTGGGTTTATTTAGACCCCACTTATCTTGAGCCGGCTGAAGCAGTCTTTAGCTTGTAAGTCTTTTACATTCCGAATTACTTAGTCCGACCTTAACCTCGGGGCTGCTATTTATTGCTTGTGAAAAGCAACTTCCGAGATTTCCGAACTGGGTCTAGCCATTCGGTAGAGGCAAACCTGAAATGAGCCTGGACGTCGATACAGCAATCGCAATTCTGGCGATTGCACTTGCGCTCGGATTCGATTTCGTCAACGGCTTCCATGACACTGCCAATGCAGTTGCCACTGTTATATATACAAAAGCACTAAAGCCCGGCGTAGCGATTGTTATGAGCGGGATTTTGAACTTCCTGGGCGCTCTTATCGTGGGCACCGCGGTTGCGCAGGTTATCACAAAGATCATCCCGCAAGACGCCGTGACGCTGTCAATAGTGGTGGCAGTGCTGGTAGCTGCGGTCTTGTGGAACGTCATCACCTGGTGGTTCGGCATTCCTGTAAGTTCATCCCACTGTTTGATTGGCAGCTTGTTTGGTGCCGGTGTCACCGCCGCTGGTGTGAAAGGTGTAGACACGCACGAACTCTATAAGGTTCTAATGGCACTTTTGATTTCGCCATTGACCGGGTTTGTCGCCGGCATGGTTTTGACGTGGCTCGCTTTGCAACTTTCTAAAGACAAGGAAGATCCAGGCAGCAGCGCTCAGCATCACCCGAAATTGATGCGCTGGTTGCATATACTTTCGAGCGCATCGGTAAGTTTCAGCCATGGCAGCAATGACGGGCAAAAAACAATGGGCATCATCACGCTCATTCTTGCCACTCATTTCGCCAAGTACGGTTACACCATCGGAGACGTCCCGCTTTGGGTGAAAGCTTCTGCGGCGACCGCCATCGCGCTGGGAACGGTAATAGGCGGCTGGCGCGTAATTCGTACGGTAGGAACCAAGATCAGCCGCGAGCGCTTGAGCCACGCTCAGGGCTTCGGCGCGTCCATGAGTACCGCCATGATCATCATGATCGCATCGGCAATTGGTGCACCAATCAGTACAACTCACACCTTGAGTTCTGCCGTCGCCGGCGGTACGATCCCAATGCACGGAGCTGAAAAGCTCAACCCGAAGACCCTCAAATTGATTGTTTTAGCATGGGTTTTGACCTTGCCCGTCGCTGCCACTCTTGCAGCCGTAAGCTATCTTTTAATCAGAGCCGTATGGAAGGGGTAACGCGATGAGAAAGGGAGACTAAAATGCGATTCGTAGTCGCTTTCAGCAGCCCGAAAAGAAGCGCCCGCACGGTAGAAGCGGCGGCTCGTCACGCCAAGGCATTGGGAGCGGAAGTCGTTTTGGTTCGCATGGTGCCAGACCCGGAAAAGGTTGGCGTTGTGGCGCAGCTTATTTCTTCTGATCGCCCAGTCGACAAGGCAAAGTCTCAAGTCGATGGTGTGGTGGAAAAACTGAAAGAGCAAGGCATCAACGCCACTGGCGAAGTGCGCGTGGGCGAAGTAGCTATGGGTATCGTCAAAGCGGCTGTCGATCTGAAGGCAGATTTGTTGTTTGTTGGCACGACAACCATCGGCGCCCAGTCACCGACCTTTTTCTTTATGAAAAAAGATCCTATCGTCCACTACTTGGTGGACCATTCACCAATTTCGTTGGTATTGATCCGCCACGACGTCATACCTGATTCAGAATTGGAAAACGAATAGTTTCCGCCTTCTTCATTTACTCCGGGCTCTCCGTGTGGAATTCCGCCGGATTCTCTTTCTGAAAGAAGTGGTCCGAACACATCGTCGAGTGTGTTCATGCCGTTTAGACTGCGGACGACTCTCATCCCGGGCAAGGCCTCCAAAATGCGCCTTCCATACTGCTTTCCGGTCATGCGCGTGTCAAGAATGGAAACAATGCCGACATCTTTCTTCGTGCGGATCAGCCGTCCTACACCTTGCTTCAAGCGCATCGTGGCATGCGGAAGAGCCAGGTCGTTAAACCAACTCCACTCTCCTTCTTGTTTCATCGCTTCGCATTTTGCTTCATAGACAGGGTCGTCCGGTGACTGGAACGGGATTCTGTCGATAATGACGCAGCTTAGTTGATCGCCTTCAACCGATACGCCCTCCCAGAAGGTGGACGTTCCAAACAGCACCGCTTTTGGTGTCTCACGAAACCACTCGACGAGCTTTTTCCTGGGCATTTCGCCTTGCCGCTTTGCCGGAAATGGTAATTGCGGAGCAAGATATTCGAAACTCTGGATTAGATTAGAGCGGCTGGTGAAGAGGACAAAGGCACGCCCGTCTGAAAGTTCTAAAATCCTTTCAATCTCATCGCATGCCTTCATCAAGAATTCTTTTGTGTTTGGCTCAGGCAAATTTCGCGGCAAATAGAGCAAAGCCTGCTTTTCAAAATCAAACGGACTGGAAATTTTCGACTGAATCACATGCCCTTGCATGCCGCATGAGCGCTTGAAATATGCAAAAGGATCTTCACCGCCGGTCGCTAGTGTTGCGGACATCCAAACGGACGAGGAAAGACCGGTTTTGTCTAGAACATAATCATGGATATAGCCGGAGACGTCTAAGGGCGCTGCCACCACTTCCACTTTGGAAAATGAATTGTCGCCTTTTTCAATCCACAAAACCCAGTTTGGATCAGGTTTTGCCATGAGTTCCAAACAATTGATATATCCACCGAGGGTAGAGATGATCGCTTTTGCTTTCAATCGAGCACGCTCGCGTTCTTGCCCAACATCAAGCACGCCTTCGAAAGTTTCATCTTCCAGCCATTTTTTGAGCTGTTTGAGAGTCAAGGCAAATTCGTGCGCACCGTCGATCGGCTCACGAATGCGAGTTTTTAGTGCAGGAAACGCGTAACCCAGTCGATGGAAAAACTCTGTCGACTCGAGTTCTAAATCACGAATCAGTCCCAGAGGCGCTTGCACCTTCTTCAACGCTTTGGAAGCGGTTATGCGCACGCCGCGATTACTTATGCCATTGCTGAAAACATCGGTAGCTACATCCGGCAGATGGTGCGCCTCGTCGATAATCAACATGTCATATTGCGGAAGAATGTTTCCATGAGAAGCTGCGTCTGCCAGCAGTAGAGCATGATTGACTACAAGTAGATCGGCCTTTTCAGCACGGCGCCGCGCTTCAAAGTAGAAGCACTCGCCGAATTTCGGACAGCGATTACGAAAACAATCATCAGAATCGGAATTTACTTCAGTCCAGACATCGTATGGAGGTACAAAGTCCAATTCGGACATATCACCAGTCTCGGTATCATGAACCCAATCGACAAATTCTTCATCGATTTGCTGTTCCAAAAGATGATCTTCGAAACGGCGCAACCCAAGGTAATTCCCGCGCCCTTTCATGAGGGCGGCATCAAAGTGAAATGGCAGGATTTCCTTAAGTGCAGGAATATCCTTATTTATATATTGCTCTTGCAAGGCGATGGTGTTGGTCGACACCACAACTTTCTTGCCCGATAAAATCGCCGGGATCAGCGCGGCAAAACTCTTCCCAATCCCCGTGCCGGCCTCGAAAAGCCCGGTCTGCTGCGTTTTGAACGTGCGCTCAATTGCATGCGCTAGTTCAATCTGCTGAGGGCGATGCTCGTACGAAGACAACCGCTCATTGAGAAGAGCAAGTACGTCCTCTGTCGTGAGCGTCGAGCGTGACAATTCCTCTCAATCCTACGAAATGCGAACTATTGAATAGGATTGCTTGTTGTCGATGCTACTTGGCTGGTGGCGCGGTGATATTCCGGAAGGGTGATTTTTTGTCCGAGACTGAGCACGTTTGCGTTACGCATGCCATTAGCGCGGCAGATTTCATCCAACAAGCGCGGGCTGGCGTGCTTGTAATTGCGCAAGGCAATCACAGCAAGGGTGTCGCCGTTTTGAACTTCATATGTTGATGTCAAAGGAACGATTACATCGGTTCCGGCTGCTGCAGGTGCTGCAGCTTGATTTGAGCCAGCTTGCTTGTTAGCTTGCTGCCCTTGGGCGACGACGATCTTGCTGGGCGAGCCGCTGCCGGCGTTTGCCACTACAGACGATACTGTGGAGAATCCCCACACACCCAACATGGAGACGATTGCGCCACCCATGAATCCGATCGTCAAATAAAAGCTAGGTCCTCTCTTCGGCGTATTGGCTGTGCGCTCAAAGTCATGATGCACACCGGGCCAAAGAGCTTCTAAAACATCTGAGTGTTGTTCTTCGGTTTCCACAATTGGTGAACGCTCCCATCGTTCAAAGCTTCCTGAGGAAGTAACGTTTGCCGAAGGATTAAGTGACGGCATGGCGTTGGAGACGTCCTTCCTAAAACCAGGTTCCTCGCGTGTGTACTCTTGGAGTGGCTCGATTTCAATTGTGTCTCTGTCGCGACTGGCTACTGTAGTCATCACATTTGCACCGGGGTTTTGCCTAAAAATGTCTGGCACTGGGAATTCCTAAATGACCGACACTGCATCTTACCGGGATTTGACACAAGAAGTCAAACATCTTCACTATGTCTCAAGATTCCCGCCAGGATTGATGTTGCGGAATTTTACAACCTCCCAAATTGCGTGCACAGACAGGGAAAAGCGCCTTGGTGGGCTAGTCACATTAAATAAATGACAACCTTCGGAAAAACAAGATTAAACGGAGGTGGTGCAGCAGTCTAGGATTTCACAATTGCGTAACCGCGGATGGTGGCAGCTTAATAGCTCAACAGGCCAGCCGATAGGCGCTCTTGAAAACCAGATCGAGACATATTTGAGATCGAATCGGAGCATATCGCCTACACATTAACGAGCACTTAGGTTTCTCGCAACGATTCCTTGACTTCGCAAAAATTTTCATACTTCTGCCAAAAACACTTGGCAATCACTCTTGAATTTTTACTGTGGCGAGACCGTCTCCGGCTGATCGTTTGCTCGCGCTTCAGCTGCACCGGCGCGTACTTTCGAATCGCTGTCCACTCTGGGCTGCACCTGCTTGATAGCCTGTTTGTCACCAGCTATTACCAGAGTCGACTGATCCGGACGGAAGACATTCCTTATAAACCGGTTAATAGATTCGGCGTCAGCATTGGCAATCTTCAAAAGCAGCTCACCCACGAAGTCGCCTTCTGCACGTTCCAAAGCGGCGTCCAGCACGCTCTTTGCGGCTGCCGATAAATTTGGCATATAGCGAACACAAATGACCCCGGAAAGATATCTTTTCACTTCCTGAATCTCGTTCGGCGTCATTCCTTTTTGTACGAACGCTTTCAACTCAGTATTAATTGAATTCACTTCGTTGGCGACGGCTTTGGGCTCGGTCGGCACGATCAAGGACCATGACGTCAAACCGCCTATCGACTGGAATCTCGAGTTGATATCTTCTGTCGGAAGACTCGTAGCCAACACCGCTTCGTCTGTATCACGCTGAACCAATCGAGAAAAAATCGGATGGTTCGTCAGCGCACAATCCGCAATTGCCAGATTGCAAAAATCTCTGTCGCTCGGTGATGTTTTTACCAGTTTGCCAATGCAAACCATGGTCTGTGAGCGGTCCTTCGTAGGAACGGAAACTTTGAGTGAGCGGCGCGCCGAAGGCACCAAACTTGGTTCTGCGGCTAAGCGGGAATTTGACTGCCAATTCTCGAAAACAGCTTCCGCGGATTTGATCGCTTGCTCTCCGTCGAAATCACCGGCAATCACAATCATTGTGCTTCCAGGACCGACAGTGCTGCTGTAATAGTCTTTGATTTCGTTCTGCTTCAACGCTTCGATCACTTTCGCCTTTTCAGACGGATCGGACGGGAAGTGCGGAGAATTTGTCGCCAACAAACTGCGCATCAGTGCACGATTGACGCGCGCCGCAACTGTTTCATCAGTACGTCGCAATTGTGAAATTGCATCCTGCTTCGCTTTTTCCAGCTCTGCATCAGCCAGTGCAGGAGAGGCGAGAGACTCGGCAACAATGCCGAGCTGCTGAACCATGTCTTTCGCCAGACAGCGAGTTTGGAATGTAATCTGTTCGACGCCGGGCTCAAACTTGAGCATCGCTTGTGGTGGCAGTCCCAAGTCTTCTTGAACGGCTTGCAACTGTGCTCGGGTTGCATGTTGCGTTCCGTAATTGAGCGCGTTTGCGAGAACCATCGCCAGCCCAGGCTTAGCTGTAGGCTCATAAGCTTCACCAGCGCGAATCGCTCCGGTAATTTGTACGATCGGGCACAAACGGCTTTCGAAGGCGATAACGGTCAGCCCGTTTTTCAAAACTTTGCGCGTGTAATGTCCTGTATGTAAGCTGCTGCCGACAGGCGGGCGCGGAGAAGAGTTCTTCGCTACTGGTGGGCGTGCAGGGACGCCAGTGGTGGTGGTTGCAGCGGCTCCCGCTGGTTTTGTCGTGGTCGCAGCAGGTTTTGCTGCAGTCGAAGCAGAACCGGCCTTAGTCGGCTCTACTTTCTTTGGATCTGCTTTAGCGGTTTCAGCTTTCTTCGCGTCTGCTGATTTAGATGCGTCAGCCTTCTTAGCATCAGCGGGCTTAGCTGAGTCTGTTTTCTTGACCTCTGAAGCTTTTGTATCCGGCTTCTTCGAATCGGACGCTTTGTCGTTAGCTTTCGCCGTCTCCGTCTTCTTGGTGCTTGCAGAGCTAGAGGATGCCTTCTTATCCGTGCTCTTCGCTGTTTCTTTAGCAGGAGCAGGGTTTGCCGCCAGTCTCATTGCTTCCGGAGAAGTGGCGGAATCATTCTTCTTATAGCCGACAATGGTCTGTTTCGAAATTTCGAAACTAATTGGTGTGTGTCCGTGATTTTTATCAATGTGAGTATCAGCTGAAGGAGTTTTTGGTGGACTCTGCTTTGTTGGTGGGGAAGAAGGCTGTGGTGGTACGGCTTTCGGCGCGCTAGAAGATGAGAGAAAACCGACAACGCGATTTTCCGGAACCAAATAAAGTCGTGCAACTCGAAGCAAGTCCGCACTGCTGACGGTGCGCAACCTTTCCGGCCACGTGTATGCATTTTTCCAAGAACTGATACTGTCAAAATATCCAATGTAAAAACCGGTTCTGTATGGACCGTCGCGCTCTGAAAAACAGGCAAACTCAGCTTGATTCTTCGCACGACGAAGCTCGGCGTCACTGACGTTTTGACTTCGCAACTGAGCGATTAAGGCATCTATGGAATCAAGTGTCTTCTGCAATGTCTGTCCGGAGGCAGGAGTCGCGGTGAAAGTGATCAGTCCTGGATCGTGCTTTAACTCGAACTGGCAATTCGCACCTGCGCAAATCTTGGGCTCCATAAGCTTCGTTTTCAATCTGCCAGCAATGCTCGCATTCAGCAGCTTTTCCAAAACTGCCATCGGCGCACTGTCTTGTTCTGCAATCGAAGGAGCGTGATAGGAAACCTGCAGCAATTCTGTCTTGCCTGGATACTTCATCAAGACTCTGCGCTCGGCCCGCTGCTCCGGCTCTTTTGCACGAATCGTCGGAATGGGTGTGGCGGAACGTGTGAAAGCACCGAAGTACTTCTTGATCGAGGCCAACGCGTTTGCAGAGTTAAAGTCGCCAACCAAAACAAGGGTTGCGTTATTAGGTACGTAGAAACGATCGTAAAAACCTTTAGCATCTTCAGCCGTAAGGTTTTCCACATCCGACAACCAACCGCGCGTAGGACTGCCATATGGGTGATGGAGGAATGAAACACAGCGGACTTCTGACGCCAGCATCGCTGCCGGATCGTTCTTCTCTTCTTCGAACTCTTTTTTGAGGTTGGCAATCTCGGCTTGTACCGCAGCCTTCGTGAAGCGAACGGAGCGCATACGCATCGCTTCAATTTTTAGAGCGAGATCAAGCTTTGCCGGATGGAGAGTTTCAAAAAATGCTGTGAAATCGTCGCTTGTAAAACCATTGAATTGACCGCCATTGCGAACGATGGTGGCACCAAGTTCACCCTTGCGGAAAGTACCGACTTCGTCGAACGCCATGTGCTCGACCATGTGTGAAAGCCCGGTGCCTCCGGCCCTTTCGTTACGTGCGCCTACTTTGTACCAGACCAGACATGACACAACTGGCAGCGAATGCTCCTCAACAAGGATGATGCGCAGCCCGTTGGGCAACGAATATTCCTTAGGCTGCGGCGGTCCTTTCGCTTTTACTTGAGTGAAAGCCGGTGGAATCAGGCTTGCATTCCCGCCTGTGGCAGGGCCCGTTGAAGATGTTGCTGTAGCGGAGTTTGACGGTGTCGCTGCGGACCCGGACGTGGAAGGAGTTGCAGACGTTGAACCGGGCGAAGCCGAAGTCGGAGTCGAGGTCGAAGTCGAGGTCGCAGGCGACTTTGCAGGCAAAGAAGTCGTAGTACTTGGGGAAGAAGTCGTCGAAGGCGACAAAGGCAGTTTGCCGTCGAGCGGCATTTGAGCCAATGCAGCGAAAGGCAAGAGAAAGCTGACGATAGCAAAAGCAGCCAACGCCGCTGGTTTCACACAGAAGACAGCATGCGAAAATTCAAGACTCGAAGGTCTGCGGTTGGGAGATGAACAAAAGATCATCTTGCCGGTCCAGCCTCCTGTCCTGCCGAAAACACTGGCGCTTGTGCTTATTCCGAAGCACTAAGTCGCAACGTGCTTGACTTTAGCACGACGTTCCCGCGTTACGCGCGGAACCAAATCTATAGTTATCTTTTCTTTCAATAAGTTGAAGCGCCAAGAGGCAACTGATAAACTTTGACTCATCAAAGCTGGAGAGGCAATGGCGGCTGGAACTAACAGCGTCCTGGAATCGAAGTCGCGCGGGCTGGAGCCCGGCGTACGCTCACAGCTAAAGATTGTTCTTGCCGGCAACCCGAATGTTGGCAAATCAGTAATTTTCAACGCGCTTACTGGATTGAGCGCAGATGTCTCCAACTATCCCGGCACCACCATCGACATTGCGCGCGGCGCATTCGGCGAACACGAACTGGTCGATACCCCGGGGGTTTATGGAGTATCTAGCTTCAACGACGAAGAAAAAGCCGCTCGCAGGCTGATTGTCGATGCTGAACTGGTGGTGAATGTTGTTTCCGCGTTGAGTTTGGAACGCGACCTTTTCTTGACGCTGCAATTAATCGACATGGGCAAACCAATGCTCGTGGTCATCAATCAGTGGGATGAAGCGAAACATAGAGGTTTGTTGATCGATACGGCAATACTGAGCGAAGCGCTCGGCGTGCCGGTCGTTACCTGTGTTGCTGTTCGAAAAGAAGGCATCGAAGCCATTGCCGCGAACCTTCATCATGCGCGCAAAGGCAAATGTGATTCATCTCTGTCGCATTTACTCGCTCCATTTATCGAATGCAATGTTTCACCTGCGCACGCTCTTCTTATTCTTGAAGGTGATGTCCAGTCAATTGATGCGCACTCGCAAGCAATCACAACCATTCGGGCTGAACGCAATTTTTCTGCAACGACTGAACTTCAGCCCGTCCAGCAGAACGAAAATCACCGTCAAGACATTTACCGTCGCAGACGGCAGAGAGTCAACGAAATTTCGGAAACGTGCGTCAAGTCTCTTTCGAAGAAGAAAACATTCTCCACAAAGCTAGGCAGACTGCTCCTTCACCCAGTCGCTGGAAGTGTTGCCGCTGCATTTGTTTGCTACATGATTTTCTATCAACTGCTCGGCGTTTTCGTAGCAGGAACAGTTGTAGAACTGACTGAAAAAAAAGGCATGAAGGTCTATTACGAGCCAGTAGTCAGACGCGTTGCCGCAAGCACGTTCCCGTGCACGATCACTATCGACGACAAAAAATTCGACTTCCCACAAGGCACATTCGCGAACAACCTTGCCAGTGCAAAGCTTGACTCTGCTCTGAAATCAACTCCGCCAGCCGATGTGAAATACGACTTCTGGAGCCATCCTTCGGCAAAGGCGGTCTTGGGCAACATACTGGTCGGTGAATATGGCATGTTGACTCTTACCGTCACCTATTTGCTCGGTTTGCTTTTCCCGCTTGTTCTCGGATTTTATTTCGGACTATCGATGCTTGAAGATTCTGGCTATCTACCGAGGCTTGCCGTGCTTGTAGACCGAGTCTTGAACAAAGTGGGCTTAAACGGTCGCGCAATTATTCCTCTAATTCTTGGGCTTGGTTGCGTGACGATGGCGACAATTACGACAAGACTCCTCAGCACACGCCGGGAAAAAATGATCGCTACTGCTTTGCTCGGGGTTGCGATTCCATGTTCTGCTCAGCTTGGTGTTGTGTCCGGCACACTGGCTCAAATAGGCGGTCTTTACGCTTGGGCAATTTATGGCGCTATTGTCACAAGCATTCTCGCCACTACAGGCGTCGCACTGAATATGGTACTGCCAGGCAAGTCTGATGCTTTGATTATGGACCTGCCTCCGATGCGACTGCCTCGCATGGATAATGTTCTGAAGAAAACCTGGTCTAAATCTTGGAACTTCCTCAAAGAAGCAACCAAGCCATTTTTCATCGCCGGATTTGCAGTCAGTGTTGCGCACATGACTGGATTGCTTTCATTATTCGTAAACGCTCTGCAACCAATTACGGTGGCATGGCTTCACCTGCCATCCGATCCACGCATTGCCACGACATTCGTTCTCGGAATCGTTCGCCGTGACTTCGCATCGTTCGGATTGACAGAGGTTTCCATGACCGCAGCACAGGCGCTTACCGCGATGATCGTCATCACGCTGTTCGTTCCTTGCATCGCTACCGTGGGCGTAATGACAAAGGAGCGCGGACCCAAAGTTGCTTTCTCAATCTGGATCGGCTCATGGATCGCCGCATTCCTAATCGGCGGCGTGCTCAGTATCGCCCTGCCGCCGGTATTTAAGTTATTGGGAATGTGAAGCAACATCTATAGTTGCTCACACATTGAGTCGCGCTTCCATTTCTGTGCAGTTTGCCGTGATGATTTTTACTGCACGTTCGCACGCTGAATGCGACCGACCCTCTGACTGCATGTTTGAGAGTTCTTTTTCCGCGACTGATGGAAGCCTCGAATAAAGACTTCTTGCAATTCTTTTGAATGCTGGGAATGAGTAGCCAATGTCCTCACACAGTGTCCGCCACTGATGAGCAAATATCTCTTTAGGTTCATAGTAATCACCGATCTCCATCGCGAGTTCCTGTGAATAATCTGGAAATGCTGCTGTACAAACCAAGTCATAGAGTGGAGCAAGAGTAATGACATTCTTACCGTGCAGCAAGGAAAAGTTTTTCCCATGAGCATCCAAATTACTTACGAGAAAATTAAAGACGACTGCAGTCAGCAGCTTTTGACGCGCCAGCGCTGGAACTGCAGTTTTGGTGAGTAAATGGAAGCAGTCCTTAAGTGATGGGCCTCCGTCTTCTTGATACTTTTTCTTGGAAGGAATAGCCATAGCTTGGCAGAAATCTTCTTGATGCACTCTCGTTAAGGATCTCTGACTGTCGCGTATACGGTCATACCGCTGCACCAGAAGATAAACAAGGTCTTCCGCCTTTCGTAGCTGCACCTCTGCGACATCGATTCCAAGGCTAGCTGCACTCTTCATGCAAAGATATTCGCAAAAGATCACTCCGGGCTCTTCGCGAAGATCAGGTTTTAGGATGTGCGTAGTAGGTCCGAACTTCGGTATTCCGATGCCTTCTGGAAGAACAGTCACCGCAGCTTTGTCTTGCACTCCAGCAAGTGAAAGCCTTATTCCTTTCACTTCGACAAAAAGAGGACGCCTCGGTAACTCTCGAATATGCTCTGCGAGTTCTTTCTCAGATAAAAGGTTTACCTCTTCCATTCCTTCTGCGGGCACCGATTCACCACGACTTATGATCGATAATGCGCCCGCGCATTCTGCACCAATTGACCTCAATAGACTGAACGTATTACCTTCACTTACACCAAATCTTTTCCCGATTGCTTTTCTTGCTGCGTCCCCTTCAGGAAGCAATCCACCGAAAAAAGCTTCACAGTGCTTGTGTCCGTATGATTTCTCATGCAAAGGCATGCCTACCGAGACAGGACGAACGGCCGTGTCTGAGTATGTGAATGTCATCTCGTCGTCACGCTCCAGCTTCAAAGAGCCGGAAAGTTCGGAGTTCAAATACACATCTAATTCATCAATCATTTTGTTCATGTGCTGGAATATTGGCCTCCAATTCAATTCCAAGCATTTGCAAAACTTGAAACGTTTTCCCTATCTCACATGTAGGCTTGGCCCGTTCCAAATCGCCAACAAAGCGTGGTCCTAAGTTAGATGCACCTGCTAAGTCTATTTGTGTCATCCCCAGGGATTTTCGATGCCTACGAATGAGGTCTGCTAAGTCATCGATCGAAAGAATCTTCTGTTTCATTGCTTCTACTCACATTCCCGTACGGTAAGAATAACAGAAATTTGAAGCATATACGATGGAAATCTTCCCGCTCGGGAATCGAGGAATCAATCTTCGAGTCATCCCGTACGGGAATATTCATCAATAAAATGTTGCTCCCACACCAATATCTTCCCGCACGGGAAGACCTGAAGAAAAGTATGGTCGCAAAAAACCCTAGCACCAAATGTGGTGCGCCAAAGAACTAATATCCAGCTATCAAACGACCAAGAATAGGCCCGGTATCGCCTTAGGTGTCATTCGCACCTAAAATCCCATCACCCTATTCCTAAACCTTCCGCAAAATCTTTGTTGCTTCAGCATCTATCGGCTGCGCTTCATCGCGCCTGTTCAGCGCCTTTAGCGCATTCGCCACTCGCTGCAATGTCCACGCATACTCACGCGTTTCTTGCAATTGCAAATCTGCCAAAATCAAACGCGCTTCTTTGTAGTGCCCAAGCGAGTCATCATACTTTCGCATGTACATCTGGTGGTCACCGTAAAAACACAATGTCTCGGCATACGCGTGAGACTTGAGCTGGTCCTTCTTTTCATATGTTTTCATCGCGGCGACGTACAAAGGTTCAGCCTCATCAAATCGCTTCAGCGCATCGTACACACGCGCCAAATTCTTTCTTGTATTGGCGACTTCCAAATTGTCGTGCCCAAGCACCAACTCCTGCACCCAAAGTGCGCGCTTAGTCGGTTCCAACGCTTTGTCGGGATGTCCGGAATAATACATGGAACAGCCCACGCTGTCGAAATAGACGAACAAGCACATACCGGTAAAAAGAAAGAACGTCACGGCAATTGCCTTCACAAGAAGCGTTTTACCTAACGACTTGGAAGCTTTGGGTTGCTCTTCGATAGCAGGCATAGGAAGACGTCACCTGACGAGAGATGGGCGAATGTTATGGTGCACGGGATCCCTACCCTTGATTATCTCATCGCCCGCGCCGCCTGCCTATGCCCCGAGAAGGCAATATATGCGGCTGCGAAACCCTTTGTGAAGCGCCGAAAGCCCCAAAGACTAACCATCCCGGGCGCCGTGATAATATATGAATTCTCCGGGCACCGTTGTCCCGCTACGCCGTGGCAGGCGTCGCCAAGAGGTTAAGGCACTGGATTGTGGTTCCAGTATTCGGGGGTTCGATTCCCCTCGTCTGCCCCATTTATTTTGAAAGCCTCGCTATGCGGGGCTTTTCTGTTTTTTTCCGGAAGGAAACATTTGCTAATCTCCATATATGGGAATGACTCCCCCTAGAGCGAGATGGCAGATTGAACGATCTACACATTATTTTGATCACAATGGGAGTTACTACAACTCTCGTTTTTCTGTCTGCAGTGATTGGTATTAGATGGATAGTTCGACGCGGATGGAAAAACAAAGAGGCCACTCCAACACCCATCGGGTTCGGCATTCTCACTGGCGGCGCAGCTGTCGTTCTCTGCTTCCTCTACGCGCTATTTGTTGAACCGTATTGGCTTGATGTTACTCATATAAAACTCCAGTCAGCCAAAATTCCGTCGGGCTCGAAAGGCATCCGCATCGCGCACATCTCCGACATTCATTCAGACCCGCAAGCGCGCCTGGAAGAGAAGCTACCCTCGATAATCGCTGATGAAAAACCGGACCTAATAGTCTTGACGGGAGACTGCATCAACAGTCCTGAAGGACTTCCGATATTCAAAAAATTCATCGCGGAAGTAAGCAAAGTGGCACCAACGTTTGTCGTGAAGGGCAATTGGGATGCGTGGTACTGGGACAAACTGGACCTTTTCTCGGGTTCATCCGCGATCCAGTTGCACGGGAAGCAGGAGCTAACGCCAAACGGTATTCCTGTCACGATTGTCGGCTTTCCTGTAAACGAAGGGCGAGACCCAAACCCAGCAGGTGGGATCAAAGCACTCGAAAAGACTCTGCGGACGACCGCATCTGACGGCAACTTTTCGATTCTCCTGTATCACTATCCGGATTTGATTGAAGAAGCAGCAAAGAACAATATCGACCTCTACTGCGCAGGGCACACACACGGAGGTCAAGTCCGGTTGCCATTCTACGGCGCACTCGTTACCCTCTCAAAGTTTGGAAAGAAGTATGAGGCTGGGCTCTACAAAGTGCAAAACACTGCATTGAATGTGAACAGAGGTCTGGGAATGGAAGGCAGTATTGCCCCACGCATTCGCTTTCTGTGCAGACCGGAGTTGACGATCATTGATGTCGAACCTGCCAAACAGAACCAATAAGTTTCCAATTAAAATTTCAATGATGCCTTTGTAACGACAATGACGCGTCGATTGCGACGGCGCTGGAAACACAGGCATAGAAATGCGGGCGAGCCGCCCGCGGTCCCGGGGCGCATGCAATGCGCAGCTACGCATTCGTTGAATAGGTCGTCCCAAAAGCGCGCAAGGACCCCACAATAAAAGCGGGCGATGCATGGCATTGCCCCTACATTATTCTGGGGTTCGGAGACGGTAGCCGACGCGGCGCATTGTCTGAATCATTGAGAAATCCTCGTCGAGTCCGGCGTCGATTACCTGGCGAATGCGCTTCATTGATGTTCGCACTGCTTCAGATGTTGCGTCCTTTTTCTCCTTCCAAACCTGCGCTAAAAGTGCGTCGGAACTAAAGATTTCACCTGGATGCCGCATCAAAAATTCGAGCAGCTCGAAGTCTTTGGGCAGGAGGTGCGCTTCCTTGCCGGCTTTGAAGACCAAGTGTTTCTGCGGGTCGAGTTCCACATCGCCAATCTTAAGAGTGGCAGAAACAAAAGTTGCCGGTCGCCGCGCCAGCGCTTTAACGCGCATCCCCAGCTCGCGGATGTTAAACGGTTTCGTCAAATAATCGTCGGCACCCGAATCGAATCCGGTTTCTTTATCAACCACCTGACCTTTTCCAGTCAGCATCAAAACGGGTGTGACGCCTGAGTTTTCACGGTGACTGCGCAAAATATCAATGCCGGAAAGTCCTGGCAAATCCCAGTCGAGAATGGCGACATCATACTTGCCGGAGTTCAAAAACTCGCAGCCCTGATTGCCCTCGTAAGCAATGTCGAGCTCAAAGTTTTGAGCCTCCAACCACTCGCGAATAACCGAGGTCAAATCCCGATCGTCTTCCACCAGAAGGACCTTTGCCACCGACTGCCTCCGACCTACCGTTGCGAACAATATTCCCGCTGACTGCACTGTGAATCCCCTTTGAAAACACCAGACCATTGTCATCACTGCCATTGCTATGATTGCGTTAGCTAAACAGGGCGATGCATGGCATCGCCCCTACGGAAAAAGACAGGGCATCGCCCCTACAGTTAACAAATCCGGGGTCAATTTGAGACTCTCCCTCACTCGTCAAGCTCTGCTGCTGGTAGCAATACCGCTTTGCTTCGAGATTGCTTGCGTTGGCATGCTGCTTCATGCGCAGAGGGAAGCTGAGATGGAAGCAGCACGAGCCGTTAAAGCCCGGCGCATTGCTGACTGCATAACCAGACTGAACAATCAGTTCTACAAATCCTGGGAAGCGGTAATGAGTTTCAAACAAAATTGGCTCAGGCATCGCAGAATCGATCTTTCTTTTAGAAATGAATTCGGGCCGATCAAAGAAAACTACAAAGAGCTGATTGCACTCACCGACGATCAAAAGACGGTGCAAGGCAACATAACTTCTTCGATGAATCAGCTCGATGAGGCGGATCGCATTGTCGCCGAGGCTGCGCGCGATGTTGAAGCGGGAAAAGTGGAAGAAGTTCTGGAAACGCACGCGGCGAAAATGGCTCGCTTGAAGCAAATATTCAGAACATGCATGTCGCACGAGATGACTATATTTGCACAACACGAGAAAGATGTCGCCGACAGCAGTCACACACGGCAGGCGGAACTGAGACAGCAAATTGTTGTCTACGCAGTTCTTGCAGTTGTCTTCAGCATTTTGTTTAGCGCCGCTATTGCCGCCTTCGTCGTAAAGCGCATCACATCGCGCATCGGAGTGGTCAACGATAACGCTTTTCGCCTGGGCGCCGATCAACCATTGCATCCACCAATGAAAGGCAACGACGAAATTGCGCAGCTCGACAATATGTTCCATCGCATGGCGGATGAAATTCAGGAAACCGCACGAACTAAAGAAGATATGGTCAATATGTTGACGCATGATTTGCGTACTCCGCTGACCTCGATTCAGGGCTGTTTTACGATGCTCGACGAAGGAATGCTCGGCACATTGAATGAACGCGGCGAGTCAATGGTGAAACTGGCTGACAGAAATAGCATGCGCATGATGAACCTCATTAACGATCTGCTCGACGTTCAAAAAATCAAGTCCGGCATGATGACGATTGAGACTGAAGACGTAGAGCTCTCCACTGTATTTAAAGAAGTGCGTCTCAATTTCGAAGATTGGATGAAAGAGCATGATCTAAAAATGGAAGTGGAGGAAACTGATCTATGCGTGAAGGCTGATGCTGAAAAGCTTTCTCGTGTGTTGTACAACCTCGTTGGAAACGCTTTCAAATTCTCGCCCAAGGGCGCAACGATAAAGATGTCTGCGCAAAAGGTTGGAAACGTTGCTCAAGTATCAGTCAAGGATGAAGGGCGAGGCATTCCAAAAGAAGCACAGAAAACTATCTTCGATCGCTTTCAACAAGTGAAAAACGACGGTGAAAGTAAGGGCGGAAGCGGGCTCGGGCTAGCTATCTGTCAGATGATTGTGGAATTGCACGGCGGCAAAATTTGGGTAGAAAGCGAACCAGGGAAGGGGAGCGTTTTTACTTTCACGCTCCCTCTTTCTGGGCGCATCACGTAACTTTTCAATATGATTCTCCTTGAGGGAACTTTTCGAGGGCGCATACCATGCGCCACCCCGTGCTGCTTCATTAGAAGCGCAGTTGCGTTTTGACATTTTCATGTGCGGGCTTCGTCAACTCGCGCATAAATCCATACTTTGAAGTAGACATCAAGTCATCATCTTTGCCTTCGCGAATCAATTGTCTTGCCTCTTCTCTGCTTACATTCTCTACTAGGTGAGCAGTTACTTTGCCATTCTCAGCTTCAAAGAAAACCCCCTTTCCGTCTGCTTTTACATTGGCGTTGACCGCCTCCTCGAATTTGCGAAGTGCAGTCATAGAGCCACGTGACTGCGTCAACACATCCTTAGCAAGTTCAGCAAGATCTTGAGCCGCATCACGCTTTGCAAAAGGAGAACGCGCCAACAAAGCCTTATCGATCATTGCACCGATTGCTTCTGGATCTTTGATATTTAGCTCCTTTCCATCACCCAGGTTGTTTTTCAAACTGTCATAGCGATTTCTAAGGTCTTCGCGGCAATGACTGGACTTCTTGTCACCAATGTCAGGACCGTCAGCCATCGGTCTGCGTATCACGCCAGTTTCAGGCGTGTCGCAATTCTTTTTGTCACCAATGTCAGGTCCGTCCAACATCGGCTTGTGTATTTGACCGGTTGGTTTCTCTTCTCCGCCATTTGGCATTCCATCATAGTTGAAGCATTTCGCTACTTGATCTTCCTTTGGCTGCCCGCAGCGTGACACCGCTTTATCGTTTTCGGTAATCTCAACATATGGCAAAAGATCTTTCGCCATTGCATTAGGTTTATCTGTCGCGCCAATGCTTTTGAAGAATGCCGCCAGGTCTTCAACTTGACTAAGACTGAGTTTTGCACTGGTATTTTCAGAAGGGGCGAAACTCTCTTTTACTGCTGCTAGCTCAGGCATTGTAGAAGCTCCTGGAGAGAAGAAACTGGTAAGGGGCGGGCGTCCATCGGTGTCTACAAAATTACCTGAGCGCACGGGCACGAAGGTGGCATTAACGTGGCGCTATCGTGGCGAGTAGCCCAGCGTGCCGCCCAGCGAGCCGCCAATCGCTGAAGATGCTCACAAAACTTCGATCAAATGGGATATTTGAGTGAATCACATCAATCTATGTCATAATCGGGCTAGGTTCGGAATTTATGGATTTCCCCGAACTGACTTTTTGAATTCTCCAAACTACTGAAGAAAACTCCTAAATCCTCTGGCGCCATACAGACAAAGGGGATTTATGAATACTTTTTTTCACTTCTTTGGGCTTTCGAATTCGACGATTTCGCTTGCCCATCTCAACGCCTTACCTCAACCAACACAACTGTTGCTGGCATACTGCCTACTTCAAGGCAATCCTAAAGTGTCCCTGATGAAAGGCGATATTGACGCGGACGAAATGATTTCTGCCGGTTGGCTCGGCATCGTGCCCAACATGACCGCGGGACTTCGCACGTTCAAGTTTCAACCAGACGTCTGGGCACGACTGAAATCACTGCGTCCTGAGTTTCTGGACAACATTTTGGTTTCCGAAATTCAAAGCTATGCAAAATCGAAAAGCTCAAATTATCCATGGATTTGGTGACCATCTAGAGCACCGCGGTGACTGCAAAAAAGAGGAGGAACTGCAATGGTAATTTGTCCTATAGCAAGAATGATGCACTGCACAGGATGTATGTTGGTGAATATTTGCCCGCTCAAAACAATCCTCGGCGATTACAACAAAGTCGAAGGTTGCGAACAGGAAAAGGCAGAAGAGAATCAAACAAAAGAGAACAGTTCAGCGGAGCCCCCATCGGGGGTTTTGTAAGTGCAAAACACCGTTGCGAAGGCTAAAAGTCCGCAAATAAGACGGGGCGTATCATCGCGAGCCAAGCCCGGCCAGGCGCAAGACGTAAAAGGCAGCTCAGGGTAGAATGAGAAAACCAATTCTGAGGTGAGCGATGAACATCAGACGCCTGGAAGTCCTAGCCATGTCGGCACTGTTCTTGGTCGTGCTGGCTGCATTGCCTTTTTGGCAGAAGCTCGGACACCTGACCAGTGAAGCAGGTTGTTTATTAGTGAACACTCCGAGTGTCGTTGCTGCCGACAATAGCCTGGCTTTTCAACTTAGAAACTTGCCGACGCTGATTTTCGGAATCTTGCTTGTCGCTTTTGGACTTTCTCTCCTCTTTGGTTGCTGGCAAAAGAAGGGATCGCAGAAAGAAATGTACACGTGCGCAACGTGTTCAACACCTTACGAACACGGTTCTAAATTCTGCCACTCTTGCGGCGCAGAACTTTAAAGGTACTTTGGGCTGCAAGCAAAAATGAAAATCGTAGAAGTTCTAATTGACGGCATATTTGAAGCTCCGCAAATTCCTGTTGGTCGAAAGCAAAACGTTTCAGAAATTTTGGGGCAATCGCTGTACAGAGCATTAGGGCTGGTGTTTGCGACATTCGCAATTCCAGTAATACTTGCTATTCCGTTATTGACTCTCTATTACTTCTCTTGGCTGGTTATGAACATTTCGTAGTAGAAACTACCCTGACGCATTCACTGCCACAACAGAACCTTATTGGTTCGTGTTCGATTTCTCTTTCTCTTACTCTGCGATTTGTATGTCTGTTAGAACCCAGAGTCAGGCGTTTTTTTGTACTGCTGCGGACGTTGTTGCTGTGGCGACTGTTGCAGAGGTTGTTGCTGTCGCTGTTGCATCTGTTGGAGCTGTTGTTCTAGCTGCTGAAATTTCTGCTGCAGCTGCAGTCGCTGTGATTGTGGGCGTTGCGACGGTTGGAACCCAGTCCGTTGCTGTTGGGGAGGAAATTCATCTTGCGATTCATCTGGCAATTGGTTCGACACACCGCCAGGCTCTCCACCTGTTCTCTTAAAGACTTGCATCCGATTATTGCGAGTCTCAATACTCAGAATACGCTCTTGAGTTTCAGTTAAAACAGATTTCGGTCGCTCCGCTGGAATCAGCTCAGGATGCCCACTTGCCTCAAGGAATTTGATAAAGCTATCGCGATAATCAATGCCATTGTATTCATCAATAGGATTGAATTCCTCCACGCGAACTTCCATAACTTCGATGGTGTCTTCGAATTTGACACGTCCGTCCTGATTGAAAACACGGCACTCTACAACAGCTTTAACCACTCCATCAGATTGAGGAGTTGAGACGCTCAAATCTTCTTGTTGAAACGAACTCATAATCTGGTTGGTGTCTTTATCAATGCGAACACGCGTGGAGAGAGAAAACGAAGTGTACTTACCTTTCTCCATTGCATAGATGGTCTTTCTTTGCGGCATTTGGTATTCGACATAATCGTCGGTTTCCACTTTTCCGACGTTTACGAAGACAGGCTGCCAGATTCGTCCTTTAGCATCCATCTGATAGCCGGTGATTAAGTCGGCGCGCGTTTGATATGACACCGGTCTGCCGTTAACGAAGCGAGTGCTCTTCTCCTTATGCCAAATTCCTGCAAACCAATTGGGAATTCGACGCCACTCCGTAATGTTTCTCTTGCCGGTCTCAACAGCGCCTAGATTCATGCGCTGGCCTTCACGCAAACCCGACTGCAGTGGAGCAAGCGAATCACTGAACTCGATGCCAGCCTTCAGAGGTTCGGCACTGAGGGAGGGGCTGACGCAAAAACTACAACAAATACTGCAGAGCAAAGCAAAAAGAAAGACTTTTGCTGAAACGCCAACAGTTGCGTCCACGAGTGTCCGAAAAAGTTTTTCTGGTATGCCGTGAAACAAAGTAAGTTGCAAGTGCGAAACACCTTTCTCAAGTTTTTCATCAAGCGAGATCGCAAGAAATGAATTATTTCCGGCGCCCAAGCAGTGTGCAAGCCGTTTTAACTAACTTGCCGCCGCAATAGTCCACTTTATCAGGACAAAAGTTTTTGTGTCGGATGTCATATTGCCGCGTTAATTTTCGCTCGGCACTTGGAAAATAGAGATCGTCTACTCGACAAGGTCAATTTTGGCTCGCTGTAAAATTCTGCTATCCTTGCACCATAAAATGGTGCCCCACAAGCATTCACCGTCCTCTGGAAACACAGGGATTTAGAGAGATATGAGCAACGAACCCCGCTTGCCAACATTAGTAAACCAGGCAACCGGCGAAAGATACGTCTTAAATGACCCATCTATCAAAATGGGACGCGCTGATGACAATCAGGTCATCTTGCCTGACGACGGCTATGCCTCTGCCACGCACGCTCGTATCTTCTGGGACAACGGAATTTGGTGGATCGAAGACCTCGGAAGCAGCAACGGCACAAGCGTTAACGACCAGCTGCTTACCAAGCCGCACCAACTGGCCCCGCTTGATGTCATAAAAGTGGGACGAACATTCTTCCGAATCGAATAGCCAGGGCAGCCCAGCGCGCCTTCGCGTCCGCTTAACGCCGCTTTCAGGCAATTAATTATTGCCTTTATCCGTGTACTGCCAGAACTGGCCGCCTTCGTCATAGCCGGAAGTGGTTCCGGGAATGGTGGGGTTTTCGTCTGGAACCGTGACCGGCGGAACAGTGCCAGGTGATTGAGTGGGCGACTGAGTGACTTTGCCTTTCTTGTAATGGAAGGTTCCGGGCGCATCTGCATTGCCGTTTTTGCCGGCACCAGGTTCTTTCGAATCTGGTACTGACACTGCCGAGCCAGTGGTGGTGCTCGATGAGGTCGAATCAGAAGATGTCGAGGAACTGTCTGCTGCACTTGGTGCTGAAGGCGCAGGTGGCTGGGGCGCCATAAACGAGGCAACTACCATAATCACAAGCAGAACTAAGACCAGCGCGGCGCCTCCGATCAGCATCTGCTTATCCTTTTTCTTCTTAAGCGCGATGGGACAGTCATTCGTCATGAACTTTCCGTCTTCGCGCTTGTACAGAGGCGCATTCTGCCGGTTTTCCCGCTTAAATATGAGGGACTGCGATTCAGTCATATCGAAGCCGGTGAAGTTATAAATTTGAGCACTACACTCCGTGCAGTATTTCACGCGCTCTTTCGGATTGTCCGGATTATCTGCCCAAACAAACGGACAGTTGGGCGATACCATCTTGTAGTCATCGGCAGTGAGGACCTGCTTAGGCGGCTCAGATGCCTTCTGAGCGATTGATTCAGCCAGTCTTTCTTCCGCCCGACTAACCGAAGCAGAGAGACTTTCTTTCAGGAAGTCCATATCAAGCATGGTTTTGGGAATAAATCGTTCGGGTTTAATCGAACCTTGCTTCGCTTCCGTTGGCTGTTCCTGCTGTTCTTGCTTTTCTTGATCATGCGGCCAAACTGTGGTCACACCCTTAAAGTCCCCGTCAGCTTGGCTGTGAGGACTTTGGCTGAGTTCAACGGTGCCAGTTTTCTTTTTCACCTCGGCGCCTTGATCCCCAGCTGAGCGCCAATCTGCGGACACTGCCGTATCTCCGGACGGAGCAGAATCCGCCAGAACATCATGGTCTGGCGCCATGGATTGGTCCTGCGAAACACTACTTGCATCTTCGTCCGCGGGGCAGAGGTTGTCGAAAGAGAAATTGTCCAAAGGATGAAGCGAGCGGGAAACGCGCACCGGTGCGGTCGAGGCAGGCACTTCGGGGGCAGTATTCTCACTGGGGAGACTTACACCGGGCATGGAAGGAGAGCTAACCAAGCCATGCTTACGTATACCGAGCATGGTTTTGCGAAGTCGTTCAGCTCGAGAACCAGGAGGGCTCATCGCCGTGTTGTCGCGGAGAGCTTGTGCAAATTCGTTGAGATCGTCCATGCTGACGTCGTCATAACCGGCGGAAAAATCGCGCGGAGGTTCTTGCTCTTTAGCATTTGCAGCTTCAACGACTGCATTGATGTTCGAAACATCGACCTCAAGCATCGTCTTCGCGACTTTACGTGGTTGCTGTGGCGGAGGCGAAACAGACTCTGCGGCAGGCGTCGACACGGATGGGTCCGTGGCAGACTGACCGGGATGTGGACTTTGCTCTGCGGCTTCTTCTTCAGTGCCCGTAGCGAAATCAGCTAGCTCGAAAAACTCTTCAGCCTTGAAGTCGAGCATTGTTTTGGCGATCTTTCGATCTGCCGGTTTCGGAACTGGAGCTTTTGGCGCGACGGACGGAGGCGCGGCCGAGTCTACTTCAGATTCCTTGATTGCAGCGGCAATTTCCTCTTCAATCGCTCGTGCCGAGGCTTCGACTGCATCACGAAGTCCAGCACTATCGAAATCCATCAAGGTTCTTGCAACTTTACGCGGAGGTTCTTGTGCATTAGGAGCAGTTCCAGTCGCTTTTGAAGCCGCTTCATGCAAGGCTCCGACATTTGACTCCGGCTTAGTATTTGTTGCTTCAGCAGCCTTCTTTTCTACTGAATCGCTCGGAACATCTAGATTTGGAGAGAAATTCACATCTTCATCAATGAGAGTTTTCGCAACTTTTCTCTTAGCTTCTCCTGCAGGAGAAGGCGCTTCAGCATCCACATTAGAAATGGAATTGGCTTCAAGTGGCGCTGAAACCGGCGTATTGGCAGCCGGTTCGTCAATCACGGATTCTGTCTTCGCCTCCTCCGAAACATCGCCAGTTGGCGACAAAACCGGCTCCTCTTGAGGCTCTGCAACCGCAGCCAATTCATCGTCTTGGCTCTCAGCAGACTGTCTGGGAGTCTTGTCTTTCTTTCTCTTGCCGCTTGTTTGACCTTTTGCAGTTGACTTAGCAGCTTCAACTTTCTTAGCTTCCGAAGGTGGGGGAGAAGCTGGTTTGCTGTCGACCTTGGCTTGGGCAGGCTCCTGTTTTGAAGACACTGATTTTGAGGCTGCCTCAGGCTTACCTTTGCTGCTTGCTTCAGAAATCGATTGCTTTGAATCTGCTTGATCGGGCTTCTTCTCTTTCGCCTGCGACACTTGAGTTGCGGCCGGCTTGGATGCCTCTTTCTTTGGTTCAGCCACGTCCCTTTTCGGAGCGGCTGTTTCCTTGGCAGGCTTTGCTGCAGGCTTTTGCGTATTTGGTTTGGTTTGTTTAGCCGAAGTCTTTTTCTTCTTGCTCATGACCATCCAAAGTCCTTGTGCGAAACCCTTTCCCGCCCGCAATCATCATACCTCAGATGACCTGTAGCAAAGCCTTTGCGCCCGTTGTTTATCCCCTGGTATCGCAATTTCCAACAAGTTCGGACAAACTGTCTGGAATTCCTTATACGTGACGCCTTTTGCCATTAGGCGGACGGCAATATAATGTTGATAAATCTAATCTTGGAATCCCCTAAATTTAGATCTACGGTCGTACATTTAACATGTCAAACCGGAAGCAACGATGTCCGGAAAGTTCTGAGGGATGGAAGAATGCTCGCACGAAAGTATAGAGCCCGTAGAAGACGCACCAAACATGGTGCAGGTATAGCTGAGTTTGGGCCCGGAATTTTGGTGCTTGTAATATGCATATTTTTTCCGCTGGTCGACCTGTTGAGCGTGTGCTTGTCTTACTGCACAATTATGGTTCTCAATTACAACCAAGTTGCACAAGCGGCACTTATTCGAGCCAGCGAAGCGGCAGATCCAAGTGGAGATATAAAGAAAGGAATACCAGATACCTGGCGCAGCGGCATGGGCAAATTCGTGAACATGACCGGTAACATCAATACCGACGTAAGCTATAGAAATGGACAACAAGAGAGTGGTGCGGGAGCAACTGACGCACAGGATGTAATCGTACGAGTTAGAACATCGGTCACTTGCAACCCTTTCCTTCCTATTCCATTTTTCTTCGGCATCCCCGGAATAAATGCACCTTTCCCCTTGGTAGTTTTTCAAGAGAAGCAAATGGAAAATCCAGATTTCTCGCAACAGTAGTCGATTAATTAGGAAAGTACAAAGTGAAATCAAAAGTACGCAGCCGGAGATCTAGAAGAGGCGTCAGCTTGATCGAAGCTGCACTGGGAGCACTGATTCTGATTCCAATTGCACTTTTGATCGTTGATCTGATTGCAATTGTCATTGCCAATTCAATGAATGACACGGCTGTAAAAAACTGTGCACGAGCGGGAGCAAACCAACCAAACCCACAATCTGCAGGAGAAGCCGCAGATAAGGTTTTGGCTACCTTTCAACAATCCGGAATCGTAAAATCGTTAACACTCGACGATCTTGCCTATACGGAAAATGAAGTGTGTACGGCTCGAACCACCATGGTTGTAAGAGTGCCGGTCCCTTTTCCAGGTCTAAACGAAATAACATTCAGAGGAATGGCTGTTGAGCCAATTGTCGGAGCGGCCCCCCGCTAATTTTTCGACGTAGTCAGTAATCGTTCTTGCGGCGTTTTTCTAAGAGTCAACCGCAAACTTTCTAGGTGAGGAACAAATTCGATGATAAGGGCGCGACTGGCACGAAGAGAAAGAGGATCGATCTTAGCCCTGACATCAGCCCTCGGACTGGCGTTAGTCGTTCTTGGCGTCGGATTTTTCTTCTTCGTCATGTTTATGAATGCGCAGAAGGAAACCAAGAATGCAATTGACGCAGGCACTCTCAATGTCGGCAGAAAGGCGCTCGACGAGATAGAGGTTCCTGTAACAAACAAGTGCTTCTGGGATGTCTGCAAAGATCCGCCCGACAACAGTATCATCCCTAATCCCACCATCAACTTACGCCGCATCAACAGAATCTGGGCGGAAGCGATGCTGTACAAGATCAACGCTCTGGCGCAGCAAGATCAAGGACAAGACAACAACGGCATGAGCAATGCGTCAAATGCACTGCAAAGCGCCGAGCAGACCAGTAATTTGCTTGCGCTTCGCCTGAAAAATCAAGTCGAGATGTATCCGTTTTTCAAGGACCTTGCAAGACAAAACAATATCCGCATGATTGGTAATTCTGCGTCCGTGAAGGAAATCCCGGGCGGTAATTGGCAAACTTCGAAGATTATCGAGGGCACGGACAAAGTTGCAGAAAGCAACATCATGATTGGTGGATCAACAAGCAACAACTTTCTTGCTCCCCATGGTTTCACCTGGAACAGCAACAACGTTACCAACACCAGAAGGTCTCCAGCGCCAGCCAACAGCAATGGAATGTTCTTCCTAAAGGGATATGAAAATCTCGACTTTGGCGGAGATACATTTTGGCAAGTGCCATTTCTTTTCGAAGATAAACCGCATATGGTGTCAAAGAATGATTTCGAAAAAGCCAAGAATAATGCTGCAGGATGGTCGAATCCAATTCCTAATGCCTTTTCTGCCGAAGGCGTAGCATCGCAACCAGGAAAGCCAGCCGAAAAAGGAATTGCCTGGGTAATCACCAATCCGCGTCAAACTTATAAAGCAGCAATACCGCACAGCTTCATCAGATTGAGAGTTGAAAAACCAAAAGTAAATTGGCAGTTCGTTCCATTGGCCTTTCCGGTGACATTCTTTACCGATACGATGTCCGGATTCATTCCCGAATCCATGTCTAGCCCACCAGCTCCCGCGGGCGGCCCCCTTTGCGCAACAGTGCAAGCAGTCAGCGTGCAAGTAGGTCTGGAACTTATCGGCATTTTGGCGACTGGTGTTGACGGGATGATTTTTCGTCCGCCATCGGCAAGTAGTGCCGACACCTACATCGAGAAGGAACTCGTGGCTAGGTGCAATGAAATGATCACAAAAGTAGGCAAGACGGTGAAAGCATCAGATGTGCATTCAGCCCTTTCAAACCCGGTTTGCACAGGCGCGCTCATTGGAGGAGTGTCACAGGATTTTGCGCTTTACAGTCCCGACGGCAATTCATTGAGATGCATGCCGATCGTTGGTGGCGCTGTCGCCGATCCTACAGTTCCGTGGTTGTCGTTGATTGCAAACCAATCACCTGACGGTACAGAGAAGAAAAAGGGCGAAAACGGCATTTCAATACCCAGTGGCGTTGTGCCTTTTCACCCAGTCATCGTTCCAGATCCCTTCTGCGTAGAAAGCTTTGGCCTTGGCATAGGTACAATGGACAAGTCTCTTTTCTGGCAGCCAGGAACCGGTTTTAATGGTTGTCTCGGAAAAGTCAGAGTGCAACGAGAAACTAATGTGATTTCGATTGGTGTTTGTGTTCCTATCTAGAGGATTGAGGATGCGCAAGGTAATAAAGTGCGTACGAACCGCTTCAAGAGCAATGTTTGGTTTGATGATTCTGTTGTCGGCCACTTCGCACGCCGCAATAGCACAAGCACCACCTGAAACATTGGAAAAGGCTCGCAAGTTGGGAGTGCTCAACCTCAAGAAGGGTGAGTTGCCATCCTATCTCAAGATTCCAAACGTACACATAACCCAGTCGGTCCCGACCAACTTTCCTGTTGATGTGTATCGCAGCAATGTCGTGACCACAAACTTTATGAACACCACTCAAGGAGCGCCGACAGCGACATTGTCCATCGTGACAAAAGACTCGCCCAGTACGGTAAATTCGTTTTACCAGTCCGCGTTGCGCTCTCGCAGTTTTGCGCTGCAGATACCAAAGGCTGAATTGCTCGCCAAAATGGGTCCGCCCGGCACGGCCTTCATGATGCAAGGGACAAGATCGAAAGAACAAATTTCTGTGAGCATCGTTGGCCGACAAGATGGAAATACTTACGTTTCCGTCAATTGGATGATTTTGCCCTAGCAGCAAATAGAGCGGCAACAATTTCCGTACCTTCACGCTTGTCCTCAGCAATGCCGGGAAAAGGCGCGCGATGGTCAGCGTGCCTGGTAAAATTCCAACATTGGAATCCTCGGCCGCCCCTCACGATGAGAGCCTTAATGACCAGAGTTTCGTCCATATCAATCGCTCGCCTGACGGCGGTGAGCGTGGCAATCGGCGCTTTCATAGCGCTGGGAATTAGCAATTGCCAAACCGTGTTTGCTCAGGCAGCAGGCGGCAAGAGCAACTTGTCGAACGCACAGTTGACGGCGCTGGTGCGCGACCCATCCGTAGGCTCTCGAGCGTTGAGCGTCACGGTTGTTGGAAGCGGACCGCTGGTTACTGTTCTGGCAGAAGAGAGGGAAGCCGCGCAGGACAAAGACCTCAAAATCGATGCGATGTTTTTATCTAGAACATTGATTGAGGGCGCACCGGGACAGATTGATAAAGTGAAAGTTCTGTTCAGTCAAACCGGCAAACCCGCCCGACACATCACCATTTCGCGTGGAGAAATCAACGATTTCAGCGCCGGAAGAATCTCGGCAGCCACATTGCTTCAGTCACTCACCCTGGTAGCCGTCCATGCGGAAAATATGCCGGAAATCACCGATGGTCCTGAGGTTGAGAGACGTCTGCTTGCCTGGAAGCGCATAGACAAACTTCGCTCACAAGGGACTGGAGTGTCCCCATTCGAGGCGATCTTCAAGGAAATTCAAGGACTGGCAAAAGCAAACGATGCCGAGAAAGTCTCTCAGCGACTGACTTATCTGGAATCGAAGCTGACCGGTCAAGAGGAGCAGGTCAAACAAGCCAAGGACTCATTGCGCGGTCGTGGCGTTCCGGCAGTCAAAACAGCCTCAACGGCAGGCGCTGGAGCGGGAGCGGCAACGCCTTCAGGACATAGCGGTGCGCCGGCTCAGAGCGCAGCCAGCGGCTACATCCCGCCGGAAGCTGATCACTTGAGGTCGACCTTCAACGCTCAAAGCAGCGAAATTATCAGCCAAGTCACTCGCAAGAACAGCACGGAAGGCTTCAAACTGAGAGATTTGAAGGCGGAAATCGAGAAGGCCTTTGCCTCCCATCAAGATGCCAAAGCATTTGAAATGCTTCACAACTTTGACCTAATGGCTACAAAGATTTTAGGCACTTCGGCATTTGGTCCCGGGGGTCAAGGGGGTCAAGGAGGCGGAATGGGCGGCGGGATGAATCCCGGCGGAGGCCCGCCCGGTGGCGGTCCCCCAGGCGGCGGTCCTCCCGGTGGCGGACCACCGTTCTAAACAGCCTAAAAATCAACAAACTATGATTGGTTCACTATTTGTGGAATATAGGAACCGGGCGCGTGCATTGCGGCCCTACTACCAGAGTGGAGCAAACCGGTTTGAGTTCCGGCGAAATACTCGAAGACGCTCGAGATAAGGGGAAAGCCCGCGATCCGCTTGTGGGAACGGTTTTAGACGGCCGCTTCCACATCGATGATGTGCTCGGTTCGGGCGGTATGAGTGTCGTTTATCTTGCCACTCAAATCAGAGTCAATCGGCAAGTCGCGATCAAGACCCTGAAATTGCAATTGGACACAAAACAGGTCTACCGCGAGAGATTTCACCGCGAAATAAATCTGCTCTGTGCTCTTAGTCATCCACACATCGTCACGGTTTACGATTGCATTTTCGACGACGAACAACAGCCATACGTCGTCATGGACTACTTGCGCGGACGCAGCTTAGAAGCACTCATTAAAGAAGAGGGTCCACTCGATATCGATCGCTTCGCGCGCATCTGCGTGCAGGTATGTAGTGCGCTTGATTATGCACACAAAAATGGTGTCGTTCACCGCGATTTGAAGCCAGGCAATCTTGTCTTGATGGATGACGAAATGGATTTCGTAAAGGTTGTGGACTTCGGCTTGGCAAAACTTAGCGAAGAGAGTCGCAAGCTGACTCAATCGGGCGAACTATGGGGAAGCCCACCATATCTAAGTCCCGAGCAATGCATCGGCAAACCTGAAGATGCACGATCCGACATTTATTCATTCGGTTGCGTCATGTATGAGATGCTCACCGGAAAAGATCCTTTTCACAACGGCACCACAATTTATGAACTGATCCAGTATCACGTCAACACGCCACCACCCTCGATGCGTTCGATTAATCCGATGCTGAATCTGCCGGACGAATTGGAAAGAGTCATCTTCAAGGCGATGGCAAAAGATCCAAAAGATCGCTATCAGACTGCCGGCGAGCTCAGCAATGCAATGGTAAAAGCCTGCGCTGAAACGGCATCACGTGAGTCAGGCAACTTGAAGATAATGGCGGGAATGGGAAGTTCGAGCGAGCAACCAAGTGCGGTATCAATAGGATCTTTCGCCAACAATTTCAATTTGGCACTCGATCCTATGGCTGGAATGAGTGTTGAAGATGCTTTTCTTGACAGAAACAGTAAAGCTGTAGATAGCAGCGAGGGAGCAGGCAAAGGACCCTCGACGCGCCAGTTGGCCAGAGATAGATTTAGCAACTTAGATTCAGAGAGTGAACCGAAAAAGTCCAGTGCAGGAAAAATGGTAATCGCTGGTTTCATTGTCGTCGTGCTTTGCGCAGTCGGACTTTTTGCCGCTGTTTCAATGCACAATGGCAAGACGGAAACAGCATCAACGCAGACAAACAAATCAACAGGAAGTGACTCTGCATCAACATCTACTGCGAAGCCTTCGCCGGCACCAGTGGGTGATGTTGCACCATCAAGCGCGACAGTAAAAGTGAAACCCACGGATACTGACGCGACAGACTCAAACAAGATGAGCGCACAAACTGCCGGCAAAGACAAAGACGAAATGCCCCCAGCGACAGCAAAAGCGGCGCCACCTCCGCGCGTTCAAACTACGCCGCGCGCCCGGACACAACCTCGAGTACGCCCTGTTACCGCTGTCAAACGCAGTGTTTCACCCAAGCCTACAGCCAGCTCAAGCGGAAAGAAACGCGATGCCTGGAACGATCTAAAGGGTCTGTACAGCCACTGATATTGGCTAGCCCAAAATCGCCATTTGGTCGATGTCTAACCTGTTATCAATATGCTAGATTTGCCGCCATTAAAGGGTTCGACCGAGCCCAGGCGCTGAGAAATTCTCGCCGAAATTTTTGCACCCTTGTCAGGAGGTTTAGATGAAACGCGCTTTTGTCCTCTCTGTGTCACTGTCTCTGGTTTCCTTGGCTACCTGCTCTTTGGGAATTCAATCGGCTTGCGCGCAGGGAAATTGGGCGCAGACATTCGGGCGGATGCCGCAAATGGTGGATGTCACCACCCGCCTGGCTCAGATGGTTCAGAGCGTCAGCGAAGCTCAAACGCAAGGACGCCTGTCCGCCCAGCACGCTGCCGGATTTAAGGCTGATTTGGACCGCATTAAACAGAATGAGAATCAATATTTAGCGGATGGAAAACTCACTGTGTGGGAGCGAATGCGGCTCTCATTCGAGCTTGACAATCTCCAACGCCAGATAGACGCCCAGCTCGCCCCCCGGACCTCGGCAATCGCAGACATTCCAGGGCGCACGGCAGAAATTACACGTGAAATTTCGGACGCGCTTTTCAGTGGACGTTTGAGCAGGCAGGATGGAGAAGTCTTTCTTGCGGAACTCGATCGTATCAAGCTGCAAGAGAGTAACTACAGAGCTGATGGAAATTTGAACAGCAACGAGCTTTTGAGTCTCTCAGTAGATCTCGATAAATTACAACAGAACGTTCATGCAAAAACTAAGCCAGTAACCGTGGATGGTTCAAACACCGAGTCGAAGAAAACCGAAATCAACAGACGCGTCAAAGATCTGATGGCCAGCGGAAAAATCACGTTGGCAGAAGCTAACACGTTCGGACAGGAACTGAGCAGGATCGAAGCGCAAGAAACCGCATTCAAAAACAACGACGGAAAACTCGACACCAACGAATCCTTGACTCTTGCTATCGAATTGGAAAAACTTTCCACTGCCTTGGATAGATATCAGCCATCCTCTGCAGCCAATCCACCAGGCATAGATCAACGCCAGCAAGAAGTTGAGAAGCTGATTACAGATGCGCTCTACTCAGGCAAACTCAATTCACAGCAAGTAATGGACTTGAAGCAAGAATTCGATCGCATCGCTTCGCTCGAATCGACGTTTCGCATGGATGGAAGTCTCTCGGATACAGAAACTCTTACACTGGCTCGCGACCTCGATAGTCTAAAGGCAAAAATTGAACTCTACGGTGGCACGCCATCTCTGCAAAGCATTAGCCAACGCATCGCCGATGCAAAAAAGCGGCTTAATGCAAGTGAAGGAGCTGGACGACTCAATCCGGCAGCCGCACAAGAATTGCGCACACAGCTCGATCGCATCGACGCTCGCAACAGATATTTCATGCAGGACGGTCGCCTGGACGAAAATGAAACCACAACCCTGGCAGGCGACTTCGATTCCTTCCGAATCAACTTCGATAGAGCGGTGACGCCTCTGCCTGATATTTCTTCAACACGTAAACAGCTGGAAAGCAGAATCGCAGAAGCACTCGGCTCCGGGCGTTTGAGGGCAGAAGACGCCAATGCATTGAAAGCCGATCTTGCACGTATCAATGGATTGGAGGCAACATTCAAAAGCTCCGAGGGAGGTTTGAGCGACCAGGCAACCATCGCTCTTTCCAAAGAGTATGATGCTGTTGCAGCGCGCATAGACAAATCGCTTCCACCACTTCCCGATATTGCAGCCAAAGAAAAGACGATTCAAAGTCGCATCGAAGAGGCTTCTCGCACCGGCGCCATCACAGAAGACAATCGGCGTGACTTCAACCATGAGTTCGATCGCATAAAAGATGTAGAAAATGCCTTTAGAAGTTCAGACAATGGTTTGTCAGATTGGGAAGTTATGACTGTAGCTCGCGACCTCGACAGGCTCGATGCGGAAATTTCTCGCACGCTGACAAAGCCGGTAAAAGTTGACACTACCGGCGGTGCAGCCGACACTCGTGGACATTGGGCTGAACAATACATTGCTCTTTTGCAAAAGCGCGGCACCATTGGCGGTTTTCCCGATGGTACGTTCAAACCGAACGATTACATCACCAGAGCACAGTTCGCAGCTATCGCGACACGTGCTTTGAACTTGCCACCGGCAGGAAGACCGGCAAATTTCAAGGATGTGCCCGCGAAATATTGGGGAGCAAATGCGATCAGTCAAGTAAGCGACGCTGGGTTGGTGACTGGATTCCCGGACGGTAGTTTCCGCCCGGAAGACAAAATCACCCGCGCTCAAGCGTTAGTGATTCTCGCTAAAGCTCTTCAAAATCCCAACGCCGACACAGCCGGTCTGGGGCGCTACAAAGATGGCAACACTGTGCCGACATGGGCGCTACCTAGCGTCGCTAAAGCGGCAAATGCAAACATCATCGTCAGCTATCCAGATTCGGAATCTATTAAACCTAATGAGCTAGCTACAAGAGCAGACGTCGCCGCATTGACTTATCAAACCATGTCGAACCTGGGAGAAAAACTTCCGGCAATTCGCGTAGGACTAGAAGCCTCCGGCAAATAACGTAGGGGCGATGCCATGCATCGCCCGGTTGAAATCGGGCGCATGCAATGCGCCCCTACGCTTCCAAACGCGAGCCGGTAACGACTACTAATTCAAACTTACCGGGAAGCTTATCGAGCCGAGATTATCCAAGTCGATTTCCAGCGGCTTTTCCAACTGAGCTACAGCAGCTGAACGGCGAGTTTCTCGTTGTTCTTTATATGACTTATCAGCGGTCACAATCATTTCGTTGAGTCGCAAATTGGTCTTGCTGATGATTTCAGAAACAGCTTCTAAATCCATTGGCGTCGCAAACGAGTAGCGTGTGCGCAGCTTTGTATTGATGCCGGAGCCATCAACCGATGCCACCATCTCGATAGTACGAGGATAGATCTGGCTGAGCTTTCTTCCCATTGGATCTTGAATATATTGAAGCGAACATTTGACTGTCCGTCTGTCGTCATCAACTGAATCCACCAGCCAGGCAGCGCGACGCTTGTCCAAAGCTTTGATGTCGAGACCATTGGTAGCTTCCTTCAAGCAATCCCAAGCAACGGGCAAGGAAACGGGCATTTCGACTGCTTGCTGAGAAAGTTTGATCACGTCGTCCGAATACGCAGTCGACTGCGCTTCTTCCATTGCTTCCAGTTTCATTTTGGTCTCTCTGTAAAATGCGCCGCGCGCAAAAAGCGGCATTGTCAGACCTAATACACAAATCAAAACAATGCTGAAAACCAACCTGCCATGCTGCGCTGCAGGTGTGGAAAGAAATACGCCGACTACCGGCAGTACAAGGCACAGAACAATTAACACGACTGAGAAAGCAACTAGTGCTTTGAAGATTCCTGAGGTTTCCTTTCTACTAAGGTGCTTAAGTTTTTTCATGGCGGAGGACCTGTCAAGAACATTGCAACCATAATCTCACGCCATTTTTCCGGCGCCCGTCTTGCATACAAAATTCTTAAACATCGCTAATGTCACTCAAGGCGGTCGTTTTGGGATTTAATTCCGCAACAGGCTAGGGTTTTTGGCGTTTTTGGAGTTTTTCGCCGCAATTTCAAACCGGCGAAACTTTTTTTGACCGCACGTGTATTTGCCTTTGGAAGCGCGCAATCCAACTCGTACATACGTGCAGGAGAAACAGAATGAGAAATTACGCAGCCCCACTTGCGTTGACCGCAGCCGTCCTGGCTGTCCTATCCACACTCACGCCACCAGCCGAAGCCAGACGAGCATTTGCGCGCGGCGCAAATGGTTCGATGGGTGCATTTGCTCATCAAGGGCAATACGGACAAAGAGCAGGAGCGCGCGCATTGGGCGCCAATCAAGGCTTTGGATTTAGAGGAGGCTCCTATCAAGGTCCAAATGGAAGCACTCTGCAAACGGCACAAGGTGGCGCTTATAAAAAAGGTGTCGGTGCTTTTCGAGCAAAACAATTTCAAGCAACCGGAGCAAACGGCGGTAACGCGAACGGCTACATGAACAACGCCTACAACGCGCAAACCGGCACCGGTACCAGAAACAGCGGAGTTTCATACACCAACCCGCAAGGACAATCGTACGGATATGACGGCACGACAAACTACACAAAAGGTCAGGGTGGAACAACAACAATCGACACGCAAAACAAAGGCGACTATACGGTCGACTGGCAGAAAGGACAGAAACCTGTCGTAACGCAAACCAGCACTACCACTCAGTAGTGTAAACATTGAGACAGCTCTGGCGCGATCGTGCGTTATGGTTTTCGAAAGTTTCTAAATGTTTTATCGAAGCGACGAGGGGCACCAGAAATGGTGCCTCTCCGACTACTGGTAGCCGTAGCCGTTCCTCGCATTAATGCAATTATCCAGAAGCGAAGACTCCGACTGAAACACTTTCTCAGCCTCATTCAAGTTTTCCTTGAATGGCTCCAACAAACTACTAACAGTCTCTTCTGCTTTCGCTCTCCGGCTCCGGAATTCTTCGTCGGTTTCTCCGAACGATTTCACGGATGGAACAAATGAATGTGTCACGGACTCTGCTCTCTTCAAGTTCTGCCGCGACTGCTCCAGCCGGTCGAATGCGCGGGACTTCCTCAGCTCAGCTTCTCCGACGTAGGCAGAGCGAACATAAACACTGTCAGCCATCACATCTAGAGCCAGTGGAGTTTCTTTGGTGATTGCAACCAGTCGGGGCAGACGCCCCTTTAACTGTTTCACTTCCTCATCATTAATTGATTTGTCCGCAGCCGCCGGCAGAGGCATTTCAGTGCCCGTTCTAGGCGCCGTCGCACTTGCTGGTGTCGCGGATTTTTCACTCGGTTTACCGGCCGCTTTCGTTTCCGAATTTTCATCAGGTTTTCGGCCATGGCGCAGAAGCATCATGCGGCAGTAGCCAGAAAAAGAACTAAACGGCGCCAGACTGTAGCATCGCTCATACTCATCAAGGGCTGCATTTGTTTTACTCAACTGCATCAGTGCATTGGCGAGATAGTAGTGGGCAATCGCAGCATTCTTATGCTGTCCAACTACAGCTTTTGACAAAAATTCTTGAGCCGCAGCGTAATTCTTTTTCTCGTAAAGAGAGATGCCTTTTGCCAGAGGGTCGGAAGAAACAGGTTCGGCAGCCCATGATGGGATTCCGGCTGATAGTTGAATCACCACAATCAGTACATTCAAAAATACAAAACTGTTTGTCATTCGCCGAATTCTATGTTTCTTGAAACCAGAGGATTTTTGAACTGCGCTGTTTCTATATCTCGTGTAGCCAGTCCATGCATTTTCATGTGGTGGTAACAGAGTGCACGAGCCAAGTAATAGTCCGACTGATTGGGGTCGTCCACAATACATCCCTTTAAGCACTCCATTGCCGCAGTCCACTTACCTAGTTGAATGAGCAGTTTTGCCTTACGCCAATAAAATTCTACGTTATTGAAATTTGCCGCCGAAGCCTCATAAGCAGAAGTCAGCGCCTCTTTCGGATTCGGCACATTGGAAAAATAGCTGGCAGTCAATATCAATTTTTGGTTGGCTGAAGGAAACGTAGAACCTCTTTTCCCAGGCAGAGCCATAGTTACGGCGTGGGTGACTTCAGAGCCTGCCTGAACACCCGCTCGACCAGAGCCACCGGCAGCTGTACTGTCGGGCTCCAGGTCAGCCAGAACGGTCGGAGCTACCTTTTGTGGTTCGGCGGCGGGAACAGAAAGAACAATGTCGTTGCCGGCCCACTTTGCATTTAACATCGGCGACTGGCGGGCGCCTGGTCTGTCTTCGCGCACTTCTGTCTCAACCAGCTGTTGAGCCTTCTCGAAAGCAGCACCTAAAGCCAGCTTCCCACTCGACGAGCGCAAGGCCTCCAAGAGATTCTTGGTGAAGACCCCATTCTCATAGCGTTTTGATTCCCAGGACTGTTCATCTGGTCTGCTGCTGCAAATTACTAACTGCCCGGAACCTTCCGCAACTTCCTGCGCGTTCATGTTACCCACGCGCAGCATGCCTTTTGCATTAGGGTCACTGCTGCCTGAGTGACAAGCATCGAGAACCAGAACTACGCGATCGGAAAGAACACGGCTGTGAATCTTGTCGTTCACCTCCTGCATGCCGATGCCTGTAGCATCAAGGTCTTCAGGATCTGCGTCGTAGGTCACCAGATAGCTCTTGCCTCGCAAATCCATTTGGGAAGGACTTCCATGAGTAGAGAAGAAGAGAACAATCAAGTCGCCTGGGCGCGCCAGACGAGCCAGAAATTTATTGCCCAGCTCGGAAATTATGCGGCGACGTGTCGCCTTCTCGTCCAGCAGCATACGTACATGCGTTGGCTGAAAATTTGCCTCTTTGATCAAATAGTTGTAGAAGTCCCTGGCGTCCTTTGTGGAATATTTGAGCGGCGGTATTTTTGCATTCTCAAAGTTGCTGATGCCCACTACCAGAGCCCATTTATCTCGAATCGGACGCTTAGGATCGGCAAGGGCATTAGCCTGCACCTGCCCCGTGTTGCTGCTCGAGGATGGTGCGGTCGCGGCTTGTCCCGCTGAAGCAGTAGTTTGGGCAGAAGCAGAAGGCATGGCGGCTGTTAGTAAAGCAAGAGCCGCAAATAGCAGTCTGGCACGCAACACGGTAATTAACCTCGCGAAACTACAAACCGGACTCCAGAGGATGTATTCCACGAGTGAACTCATTTAGCACTCAATAAGAAGTATTTTTATTGAGGTTGTGAACCTGACTTTGCTCCAATCTGAAGCTTTTGGTGGCCTGACAAAGCAAGCGAAAGAGGTGAATCAGCAATAGCCTGCATCAGTGTAAGGATGAATGAATTGCTGCGGAGGGAACTGAGATGCACTGTGTCGATGAAATTGTCGTCTGTATCCCAAAGAGGAGTATTGAAGTCTGTCAATTGAACATCGTGACGGGCGCAAACTGCTCTCACCCTTTGCAGGTACGACTCATAAAATCCCTGAGCAAGCAATTTTTTATTCGAACGGCCTAACGGCATGTTAACGACAAGAATCTCAACACCATGATTCCGAGCGAGTTCGAGCATGCGCTCGAAATAAGCAAATTGCTCATCAACCATATGCTCGTTGACTGGATTGTAACAGCGCAAAAACAGCTGGCAGGTTTTGGCAGATTCATAGTGATCGAGTTCATAACCGGGATAGGCAAATGTTGCGCCTTTCACTTCCTCGGGGAAAATGCCGTCCTTCTGCGGGGCCAAATCCATTGTCGTTCCGCCGTACTTTTCAAAAAGGACAAAAGGGCATACTTTTTCGATCAGCTTTTTGAAAACCAGCCCATAGTATGACCTCACATCAGCGCGGTTGCGCCAAAGTTTGGAAACACGACCAAGCGCAATGTCGCATTTCTTATCGAGGGAGAGCGAAGTGTCGCCGAAAACTGTCTTCAAATCAGAGAAATTCGAAAGCGTCTGAAACGCGTCAGTCGAGTAAGTTCCACGGACAAGATTGTCCTGAAAGTCCCGAGGGGCGATACCACAAACCAACGCAACAGGTTTGTTTTTCGCCTCCAGGAAAGCTCGAGCAATAAAATAATCATCCGATGCCATGCCACCACCAATAGCGGCATTGAATACTCGAACATTCATTTGGCTAGCACTTCGATTCATGCAACTATTCAGCGCATGCTCACACGCGGTAGCTCTTCTTTCGGAAAAACGCTGTATCGCGCGTTGTCTGTGAAGCGACTCTGCCTGCACCACAGGCGCCACTATGAGAGAACTTCCAAGGAGCACCATATATGGTTGAGTGCCGTGCGACGAAGTTTCGTCCTCGATGCTTCTCATCGACTTGAACAGCTCGCGTTGTTCGACTGTAGCAACCGGCAAACGGGCCAGAGGATGTGCAAGGGCAAACCAACTCTCAACTGCAATGCAGAGACAGAGAGCGGCTACGACGACTGCAATGGATCTCTTTGCCAAACTCATTCGAGAACTCAAAAAACGAACAACCCGGCCCGGACTACTTTTCTAAGGAGAGGATGATACCTCTTTCCTAGACTGAATTTCCTTGACTAAGTATTAGAATTCAAGAGCGCTTAACCAGTTTCAAAAGCCGGTCAAAGACAAATTTCAAGTCATCTCGGTGCCAGACGTCATGGAGAATTCGTTCGCCGCCTGGTGGCCAAGCCGGCTCTTCGCCGAAAGTCTCTTCGTCCAACTCCTTAAGATAAGTCTCGTACAACTTTTGCGCATCATCAATTCCAGAGCGGTCAAGTTCAAAAGCTAACATGTACTCTCGTGGAACGAAGAAATCGGGCTTGTACTCAATAGCATTCTCTATCTCGGTCTTAGCTTCTTTGTCCTTCCCCATGGCTGTGAGCCAGCGAGCCATCCTCAAATTGATGCGAAATCCCTTCGGGGAAAGTTTCAACGCGTTGCGACACTCTTCGATTGCTTCGTCACGCCGACCCAGGTGCCAGAGCGCCTCAGCTCGAGAAATTTTGACTCCGGCAGCTCCGTTTCCTTCGTCGAAAAATTTAGTTTTAATCCAGGACATTGGCAATGCGCCTGTCACAAGTTTGTCGCCCTGCTCTAAAAAGCGCTCAGCATCAGCTTTCTCTTCTTTGCGTGCGCTCACATCGGCGCGGTAATAGTTTTTCAGAACGTCCAGATAGGTGTAAGAAGCTTGACCCAAATCGAGAAGAACAATCAAAAGAAACGCCGCGCCCATAACCCCGATCATTTGAGTAGCCGAGACATCTTGCTGTGCCAAACGTTTTCTCAATCTGTCGTTGATTACAACATGAGGATTCGCCGCCTCGACAGTTTCAATCAACTTCTTCTGAAACTGGGGCGATACTACTCCTAGTGGCAATTTGAAAATCAAATCAGTGGGCTCTTCCTTCGAAGCGGGAGAAGAAGCACTAGCTTGCGCCGCTCGTTCTGCACCAACGCGAAGCACACGGCTACGGATATGCAGGTTGCCCCAAATGGTCAGTTTTAACTCGTCAATTGCCGAATAAGCAACTTTCTTAAGACCAATTGAAAGAGCCGTTTCGTCTAGTTTGAGCCAATTCCAATATAGGACAAGGGGCAAACCATTGCGAATAGGGGATGCAATTTGCAGCAACTGTTTTCTCTCAAACGAAAGAAGAATTTGATGAGCAATGGGAAGAAGCACGATAACAACTGGAATCCCGAAGTAACGAATCTCCGTGCCAAACCAGGAAGTTGTTGAGTAAAGGCTGAGAAAAATCAGCTCAAAAATAATGAACGCGCAACTAACCACGACGAAACCGCGGTATCCCCAGGCAGTAGGAATTGGTTTGTCCATTTTATTTGCCGCATCTGAATGCTTTTGGTTCGCGAGCGTATCGTTTGTCGTTGTCTCGGCTTTTTCAGTCATGATTGTGCAGATAATAAATCGCTCGAAAAGCCCAGAAAACCAAAGACACTAACGTGAAACCCTTGCTTGCTATTCTCGCACACGGGAAATTAAAGTCTCGGATGTGATCTCTATACAGTTTGTTTAATAGAAAAAGGCAGCGGGCACAAAATTTGGGATGGCTGTGCGGCAGCATCTCTTGGCGACCAAACGAGCCGGCGCCCTAGCATTCCAAGCTTTCGCAGCGGCGGCTAAATTACCGAAAAGGCGGTCTTAATGTCTGTAGTGGAAAAATCCATCGGTGAGCTGTTGGTCGACAACGGTCAAATAAGCGCCGATGAATTGAAGCTTGCCGAAAGAGAGGCAAAAAGCACCGGAGAGCCGCTAAGCATCATATTATCGAGACTCGGACTTGCTTACGAACATCACTTCAAGAACGCACTGGAGCTTAAGTACGGCGTGACTTACGTCAGCCTAGCTCGCACCGAAGTACAGCCTGAAATTCTGAAGATCGTGCCGGAAGCGAAAATTCGCGAGCACATGATGGTCCCTGTCAACGAGAAAGGTTCACGTATCACAGTTGTAATGGTCAACCCGGAGCATACGACCGGATTGACGGCGCTGAAGCAATACTTCGGAGACAGGCAGTTCACGCCCACAGTCTGCACTGAAGACGACTTTATGCTCTTCATGAGTAACCTCTACCAGGAGCACCTGAACACCAAGTCCGTCGCAAAAGAAAGCAATGGCGCCTCAGAAGATACGGGAGCAAAGAAAAGCGACACTCCTGCCGACGACGCAAAATCTGAAGACAAGCCGTCTCTTTCGCCACTAGCCGCCTTCCTTGCGAAAGGCAAAGCAGAACAAGAAGCTCAAGCCAAGGCAGAAGCAGAAGCAGCAGCCAAAGCAGAGTCGGATGCGACAGCCAAAGCAAAAGCCGATGCTGAAGAAGCTAAAAAAGCAGAAGCCGAAGCAGCTGCAAAGGCTAAAGCGGAGGCAGAAGCTGCGGCAAAGGCAGAGGCGGAGGCGAAAGAGAAGGCAGAAAAAGAGAAGGCAGAAAAAGAGAAAGCCGAAAAGGAAAAGGCTGAGAAGGAAAAAGCTGAGCAGGAGAAGGCTGAGAAAGAAAAGGCTGAAGCTGAGAAAGCAAAAGCTGAAGCGGCAAAGGCAGGCAAAGCTGAGCCGGAAATCGTAGTTAAGTCTGACCTCGACAGCTCCTACAAGGCTGATTTGGACAACCTGTTCAGGTCAGAGCCTGAAATTCCAACCAATGATGAAACCGGCAAGTTCGACTTGAACATGCTGCAAAAACATATAGAAGAAACGCGCAGCAAGGCCGGCAAGAAACCTGCTGATAATGTTGCAAAATCAAGTGAAAAAGAGCCGCAAGCGCAAGCTCCAGTGGAAGACAAGGCGACGCAAAAAGCAGATGCCAAAGCCGAGGAGCCGAAGAAGGAATCGGAGACTTCAGAGGCTGCGCCTGTCGAGAAAGAAAAACCAAACGAGAAGGCCGAAGCCGAGGACAAGAAAGAATCCGAGAAGATAGAGCCGGACGACAAGAAGACGGAATCGGAGCCTGACGCAAAATCTGAGCCGGCAGCAGAAAAGAAGGAAGAAGCTAAGGAAGAAGCTAAAGTGGAGGCGAAGGCTGAAACGAAGGCTGAAACGAAGGCTGAAACGAAGTCCGAAAGCAAATCGGAAACCAGTTCTGATGCAAAGGCCGAGACTAAGTCTGAAGTCAAAACTGAAACAAAGAAAGATCGCCCGGACGCCAGGGATGTAGCCAGAGAGTTGGCAAAAGAGCTCGCCGAAGAAAGCGGCAAACCGGGCGACAAGGATGACGAAGCGACCGGAGAATTCGATGCGCTAGTCAGTCCAACAGTGGAGAAAAAACAGCCCACTCAAGAATCTAAGCCTGAGGCAAAAGAGGAGAAGAAGGCGGAAGTAGAGACACAACCTGAAAAACAAGAAGAAGCAAAGCAAGCATCCCAAGAAAAGGCGAACGACGTCAAACTGGATCAAACCGGCGAAGAGTTCAAAGCCATTACGCCAAAATCCAGTGGAGAAGCTGGTCTCGGCGAATGCGAGCCGGTAGCCAGCGAGTCGGTCGCCAGACCGCCGGCAGCCGGACAGAAACAGCCCGATGCGCTCGAAAAAGAAGGCGACGATGCAGCCGTAATCATGCTATGCAATCAGATTCTCGCCAACGGCATTGCTAAAGGGGCCTCCACCATTCACGTCGAGGCAGTGGACAAGCAGGTTTTGGTTCACTACCGCATTCAGGGACAATTGATGATCGTGCGAAAGTTGCCAAAAATGCTTATGCCCGCCCTCACCCAACGCTTCCGCAAGATGGCTCGCGTCGACCAGCACGACAGACGTCTGCCCCAGGATGGCAGGGTCAAAGTGAGAATGTCTGGCAAAGACTTCAACCTTAGAATGACTGTGGTCCCGCATCTTGAAGGCGGAGACCACATTCTCGTGTGGATTGAATAAAACTTCTCTGGCTCCGATTCTCATTTAGAGTCGAGTATCTCTGGTCTAGCTGCAACCGGTATTTATTAGAAAGAAAATGGCAAGTTAGCTTTGTAATGTAAGTTGAAAATCAACCGTCGATCGGTTGTTTTCCACTCTTGGGGACTCAGGAACCAATGGCACTAATCAAGAAAGACTTTGGAGAACTGCTCGTAGACAACGGGCTGATTACTGCCGAAGAATTGAAGCTCGTACAGCAAGAGCGATTGCGCACCGGTGAACCGATCAGCCTAATTCTCTCGAGGCTCGGTCTGGCCAACGAAACCCATCTTCAAAATGCGCTGGAAATGCAGTTTGGAGTGAAATACATCTCGCTGGCAAAATCGCAGCCGGAATTGGGCGCGCTCGAGCTATTGCCCGAGACCTTGATGCGCCAGCACCAGGTGGTGCCTGTCAGCAGCGAAGGTAATTGCCTGATGGTGGCAATGGTCAACCCGAACAATTTGCTTGCGCTGGACGACATCAAGTATCGCTTGAAAGGCATGCAAATCAAAACCATGGTCTGCACGGAAGACGACTTCCAGCATTTCATGGAAAACATCTATGCGTCGCGGCAAGACTTGCTTCAAGAAGAGTCGTATGAAGAAGCCGATCAAACTTTTATCGAAGCCGAAGTTGATCTTTCCACGCTGGATCTAATCAGCAGTGCAGAAGATCACGTCAACGATCTCGACCTGGCAAAACAAGCACAGGATGCGCCAATCGTTCACCTCGCAAACCAGGTGCTCGCCAAAGCCATCAAGCGGCATTGCTCCGACATTCACATCGAGCCGACAGTCAATTCTGTTGTAATTCGCTATCGCCTTGATGGTGTTCTTTTCGTTGATCGCAAGCTGCCACGCGCCATCTTGGCGGCTCTCGTCTCGCGATACAAAATTATGGCCGACATGGATATTGCAGAAAGACGATTGCCGCAAGACGGTCGCATCAGAGTACGATTCTCGGGAAGAGATATCGACTTCCGAGTCTCATCTCTGCCTTCCAAACATGGCGAAAAGATTGTAATGAGAATGCTCGACAAGTCCGGAACCATGCTCGGTCTGGACAAGCTTGTCAGCGACGAAAGCACACTTGATGTGATTCGCGAGATGGTAAGCAAGCCGTACGGAATAATCTTTGTCACCGGACCAACAGGTTCCGGAAAAACAACCACTCTCTATTCGGCTTTAGCAGAACGCAATTCACCCGAAGTCAACATCGTCACAGCCGAAGATCCGATTGAATATGAGATGGCAGGCATAACGCAAGTTCAAGTCCTGCGCGAAAAGGGTCTGGATTTCGCCCGCATATTGCGGTCATTCTTGCGACAAGATCCAGACATTATGCTCGTTGGAGAAACCCGCGACCGAGAAACAGCAAAAATCGCAGTAGAAGCGGCTCTCACTGGTCACTTAGTATTTACCACCCTGCACACAAACGACGCGCCCGGTGCGATCACTCGTTTAGCCGAAATGGAAGTGGACCCATATCTGGTGGCATCGGCAACAATCGGCGTTGTTGCCCAACGATTGGTTCGTCGAATATGTCCTGATTGTGTGCAAGAGTACAAACCGGAAAGATCCGCCCTGGAATATCTCGGTGTTCTCGACCGCTTGCAAGAAAAACCTGCCGAATCGACCATCCAGTACTTTCGTTTCCGCACTGATGAGAAGGGCTGGCCAATCTTCCAGCGTGGTACCGGATGCGATGGCTGCAATCAGACCGGATATAAAAACAGAATCGGTGTTTTCGAAGTCATGCGCATGAATGACGAGCTGCGAGATTTGATCTCAAAAGGTTCGAGCACTGCGATGATCCGCTTTGCCGGCAAACAATCCGGCATGATCACCCTCAAAGACTACAGCATTCGCCTCGTCGGGCAGGGTCTGACTACGGCCGACGAAGTAGTGCGGGTGACACTGGCTGATACCGAGGGCGATGACAAACTCTGCCCGAAGTGCAGAACACCGATAAGCGACGACTTCATCAAATGCCCGTTCTGCCAGCACGATCTAAAAACTACCTGCACGCGCTGCGGAACCCTCCAGCAAGAAGGCTGGACAAGCTGTCCGAAGTGCGGACTCACGGAAGAAGAAGCGCAAAGAGAAACCGAATGCACAGGTTGCAATGCAGAAATATTAGGCGAATGGTCACGTTGTCCTTATTGTCAGGAACCCAGAAAACAGAAGAACAAGATGTAGGGGGCGGGAAATGAATATTGAAATGCAGGAGATTCTCCAGCTGGTCCAGGACAGGTCAGCATCGGACCTGCATCTGAAGGCTGGTCAACCGCCCGTGTTGAGAGTGTCCGGTAAACTTTTGCGCAGCCAGCTTGCCACACTGACTTCTGCCGACGTGGAAAGACTGGTATTCGAAATCCTGACACCTGAGCAGCGTGCGCATGTCGAGACGAATTTCGAACTGGACGCCAGCTTCGGCATTGATGGCGTTGGGCGCTTTCGTATAAATGTATTCAAAGAGCGCGGCAATTATGCAGCCGCATTTCGCGTAGTACCATCCACAATACCGTCGCTTGACGATCTTTGCCTGCCAAAAATCTGCAAAGAGATTACGCAAAAGCCGCGCGGTCTAATTCTCATCACCGGACCGACCGGCTCAGGAAAGTCTACGACGCTGGCTTCGATGATCGACTGGATCAATGAAAATCGCTCCGAACACATATTGACAATCGAAGATCCAATTGAGTTTTTGCACACAAGCAAAAAATCAGTTGTTTCCCAAAGAGAATTGGGCGCGGACACAAGAAGTTTTTCCAACGCACTGCGTTCTGCATTGAGAGAAGATCCGGACGTCATCCTGGTCGGTGAGATGCGGGATTTAGAGACCATTCACCTGGCGCTTACCGCCGCCGAAACCGGACACTTGGTTTTCGGCACCGTCCACACAAGTTCTGCCCCGCAAACAATCGACCGCATTATCGACGCGTTTCCACCTGCCCAACAGCAGCAAATTCGCATCATGCTCTCCAACGGCTTGGTCGCAATTGTCAGCCAAACACTGTTGCCGCGGCAACAGGAATCAGCCGGCGGCAGCCCGGTAACCAAGGGGCGGGTACTAGCGGCTGAGGTTTTGGTGAACACCGCCGCCATATCGAATCTGATTCGTGAATCGAAAACCGCTCAAATTTACTCGTCCATTCAAATGGGCGGCAATTTGGGGATGCAGACTCTCGAATCGGCACTTGCCGCCCTCGTCAAACAGGGTGCAGTCAGCGCCGCCGATGCGCTATCGAAAACTTCCCGCCCTGACGAACTCGAACAACTACTGGCGTCGGCGTCCAAAGCGCCGACAAGAACCGGTGCCGGCGGCAGCCAGGGATTCGGCTATGGTAGTTTCGGTTAGATTCTAAATTCGGCTGCAGGACAACATGGACTTTGTCTACAAAGTAAAAGACATGAGTGGAGAGGTCCGAGAGTCCTCTGCCAAGGCCGACAACGCGCAATTGCTCCGCGCCCGGCTGACTGCCCGAGGCTATGAAGTTCTCGAGATAAAGGAGCGAGGCTTCTCGCTGGCGCAAATCCCTTTTTATACAGAGATGGACGCGGCTATTGCCAGCCTCGAGCCGATTAGTCTCCGGGACATGGTCGTCTTCAGCCGCCAATTCGCCGCCATGATTAGCGCCGGGGTGCCGCTGTTAAGAACCCTGTCGATTATTGTCGAGCAATGCAAGAACAGAAAACTCAAAGGTTGCCTGGAAGAAGTCCGACGCTCGGTAGAATCCGGCTTGTCGCTGTCCGACGCCCTGGTGCGCCAGCATGGTGTATTCGACAAACTCTATGTTTCTATGGTGCGAGCCGGTGAAGCGGGCGGATTTCTGGCGGAAGTTTTGACCAGGCTGGCTGATTTTCTGGAAGCCCGCCAAAAACTGAACCAGAAAGTACGCTCGGCGATGGTTTACCCCTCGGTGGTTTTGGCAATCGCCGTTCTGGTTTTCTGGGTGATGCTCACATTCATCCTGCCTATCTTCGAAGGTCTTTTCAAAAACATAGGGACTGAGCTCCCGGCTTACACGCGCTTCCTCATGAGCCTTTCGGACTACATGAGGTCCATATGGATGGCTCTCTTCGTCGTCTGCGTGCTGGTTTCGCTCTATTTTCTGCGGCGCTACTACCGGACCGAAAAGGGTCGAGAGCACATAGACGGCATATTTCTTTCCTTGCCTCTCTTCGGCGATTTATCAAGAAAGGTTGCGATAGCCCGCTTCTGCCGGACTTTTGGCACTCTGATTAAAGCCGGGGTGCCGATGTTGTCGGCACTGGATGTGGTCAAAGACACCGCGGGAAACGCCAGCATTGCCCGCTCAGTGGAGAGAATCTACAACGAAGTTCGGCAGGGCGGCTCGATTTCAAAACCGATGGCAAGAATTTCCCTTTTCCCGACAATGGTCACCCAGATGGTAGCGGTCGGAGAGGAGACGGGTAATCTCGACGAGATGTTGACTAAAGTCGCCGAATTTTACGATATGGAAGTGGACAACTCAGTCGAATCATTGACCTCGTTGCTCGAACCCATCATGGTTGTTGGCATTGGGGGAATTGTCGGGTCGGTTGTAGTGGGTATGTACCTGCCGATTTTCACGGTCATCGAACAACTTAGATAGCAATTCATATTTCCAAGCACTGGCGATTAATCTTTTTGTTTGCTAATCTGCCTTAGGGTTCTACAATATGTCTGGCGGGTCTGTGAAAATATATCAAGTGAGCAAAAGCTTGCACGTACAAAAGTCATCTATATCGAGCGGCACAACAGCCAAAATGGACACTACAGGAAAAGGAACTGACCAGATACATCACTGGCTTTCCAATTATTCCGAATCTCGTGATCCGGCTTTGCGGGACTCGATCATCCAAGCGTCGTTGCCGCTTGTGAAAAGAATTGCCTACGGTCTGGCGAGACGCTCGACCGACCCTGTCGAAGATCTGATCCAGGTGGGCTCCATTGGGCTCATCAAGGCAGTCGACCAGTTCAAGCCTGATGCCGGCGCCAAGTTTCAAACTTACGCCACGCACTTGATTACTGGCGAAATTCGACACTACTTGAGAGACAAAACTGCCATGATCCGCGCACCGCGTGAATTGCAGGAATTGTCCTTCCGCATCAACCGCTTGGTGCAAAGTCTTACCGCCCGTCTGGGCCGCGAGCCTTCAGACGTTGAAATCGCGCACGAGCTGGAAATTCCAGTCAGCCGCGTCAATGAGGCCTACGAAGTCGATCGCAGACGCACTTTGATCTCTCTGGATCAGGCGCTGTCGAATGATGCCGGCTCGGAGCAATCCCTCATCGACACTCTGGTGGATGGTAAATACCAGACAAACCAGATGGCTAAAGAAGACCGCTTCATGTTGGCTGAAGCAATCAAACAGTTGAGAGACGGTCTGCGCGAAGTAGTGCAACTGACTTTCTACGAAGATTTGAGCCAAACCGAAGTGGCGCGCCGATTGGGAATTTCGCAGATGCAAGTCTCACGCAGATTGAGAGCAGCAACTGCCGAACTTCATAAGATCATCACGCAGAACAGAAAGACCGGTGGCCAGAAAGGCAGTTAGTCGATGACGGATGTTGTCATCCAAACGACGAACTTATCCAAAGAGCTAACCAGCAGTCTTTTACGCCGCAAAGTCCGCATTTTGAGCGGGCTGGATTTGAGCGTGACTAAGGGCGAAACATTTGGTCTGATCGGACCGAACGGTGCAGGCAAAACCACGTCCATAAAACTGATGCTCGGACTGATGCGTCCAAGCGAGGGGAAAGCCGAGATTCTTGGCATGCCCGCCGGCGACAAACGGGCGCTGGCCAGGCTGGGCTATCTGCCTGAGAATCCCTACTTCTACTCGCATTTGACCGGACGAGAGTTTCTCGATTTCGCCGGACAACTGTTTGGAATCGAAGGGAAACAACGATTCGAGCGCGCCAAAGAACTGATTGAAACTGTCGGCTTGAGCGAAGCGGCAGACATGCAGATGCGTAAATATTCCAAGGGCATGCTGCAAAGATTAGGTATCGCACAATCGTTGATCAACAGACCAGAGCTGGTTTTCTGGGACGAGCCCATGTCCGGTCTAGATCCGATCGGGCGCAGAGATGTCCGCCAAATTCTTCTATCGCTCAAAGAAAAAGGCACCACAATTTTTTTCAACTCTCATCTTCTGCCCGACGTAAACGAACTGTGCGACAGAGTCGGCGTCATGTGCAAAGGTCGTATGGTTGTGCAAGAGGAAGTGAAAAACATATCCGGAGGCGGCAACTACAAAGATCTGGAAGATTTTTTCCTTGAGGTAATTGCCAAAGCGGAAGCAGAAAACAAATCTGCATCATCTGCAGAAACGCAATCAAAGGAGGCTGTCTCGTGACGGAAATCAGCCCCAAGAATTCGACCGGCTCAGTCAATACTGTCGCGCCTGTTCTTGCGATTGCTCTCAACACGTTTCGCGAAACAGTTCGCGACCGAATCATCTACGCACTGATCCTCTTCGCAGCCATCGTTACAGTTCTAGGCATTATTTTGGGCTCGCTTTCCGTCGGTCAAGACATCCGCATCCTCAAGGACATCGGGCTCGCAGCAATCGCACTGATTGGCGGCATCATTGCTGTTTTTGCCGGCACCAATCTTGTTTATAAAGAGCTCGAGCGCCGCACCATCTACATAATTTTCACCAAGCCCGTGAGCGGGTGGCAGTTCGTGCTCGGAAAGTACATCGGGCTGTGCCTTTGTGTTTTGGTTATGGTGGCAGCCATGGGCGCTTTTCTCGCCATCATAGTCGCTTCTGTTGGTGGCGGATTCGCAGGCGCCTCTTTCTTCGATCAGCTTAAAGAGATCACTCAAGAGTTGTCGCTCATCTATCTCGAATTGCTTTTCGTGACCGCTCTTGCCACGTTCTTCTCGACATTCTCGACACCAGTCATGAGTGTGCTTTTCACTCTGGCGATTTGGCTAGCCGGACATTTGGGCGAATCGCTTTTGGAACTGGGCAAACTCTCGCAAAACCCATTTGTCGCCCAATTTCTCAGTGTCATTTTTTACTGCCTGCCTGATTTTGCGGGATTAACCCGAATTCGCGGGCATCTCTTATATGGGACTGTTCCGGGGACAGAGGTACTGACGTACCTGATTACTTATGTCCTCGCTTACGTCCTCATGCTGCTTGTTTTAGCGGCTATAGTGACAGAAAGAAAAGAATTTACATGAGCGTATCTATTTCGGATTCACCAGCGGCGCTTTACTCGCTCACATTCATTGTGGGTGCGTGTGTTGGTAGCTTTCTCAACGTTCTGGCCATCCGATCGTTGGCCGAGAAAAACCTGCTGTGGCCGCCTTCGTCATGCCTCGACTGCGACAAAAGACTCGGTGCTTTTGAGCTTATTCCGATTGCCTCATATTTCTTGCTGGGCGGAAAGTGCAAGCATTGCAAGAAGAAAATCTCCTGGCAGTATCCGGTTGTTGAGCTATTTACTGCCGTCTGGTTCATGATTGTCGTCTGGCGTTTCGGCTTGACTCCGGAAGGCTTCGGCATGCTTTATTTTTCGTCGGTACTTATCGCTGTGACAGTCACCGACTTCCGCGAAAAGCTCATTCCTCACGAAATTACATATCCTTCCATTCTCTTGGGAATTATGTTCAGCGGTTTGGTTCGCAACGATTTCATAGGCACCATGGCTGGTATCGGTGGCAGCTATATACTTTTTGATTTCATTGCTTTCTATGGTCTGAAGATATATCCGCTATTGCACCCGGAAGTCAAAGAGGCAAGAGAAACTGCTCTTGTTGCAGAAGAAGATGACGACACCATTGACGATGCGCTTGGCGTTGGTCCCGATCCGGTAGAAGAGGAATTCGAAGTTATGGGCGGCGGCGATGCTGTTCTGGCAGCGCTGGTTTCGGCATGGCTGGGCTGGGAGCGTCTGGTAATTACTGTCATGCTCGGATTCATACTGGGCGCGCTTCTCGGTGGTTTCTACCTGGCAGGCGAAATGAAAAAAGCAGGCATCCTCGGACATTGCATTAAGTGGGGACTAATTTGCTTTGCGAGTATGGCTGTCATCGGTGCAGGCCTCTTCTACATGCTTGCTAAAGTATCCAGCCAATCAATATGGGAAGTGCAGTGGGCAGCCTCTATCGGAATTTTCGCCATCGGCGGCGGCGTTCTGGGCTTCATATGGACAGGCAAAAAAGTCTCGAAACCATTCCCCTTCGGTCCGGCGCTAGCAATTGCAGCCGGCATTTCGATGTTCATTATGCCCAACTCGATTTTTCCAGCTGAGCGAATGTAAGCAGCACGAAAGTAGTACAGATTCAGTAATTTCCAGCTGGCAACGATATGGGCCTGGCGGATTTCAGGATCATATTTATGTCCGTTACTATGACCGTTTTTGGACTAAACTTGAACATGTAGACCGATATCAGGATTGGGCACCCTGGCGAGCAATGAGAAAAGGTACTGAGAATTGTTCGGTTTTGGAAAACGCAAAGGGCCAGCGCTAGGGCTGGATATAAACAGCGATAGCATTACGCTTTTGCAGCTGGAGAAAACTCGAGCTGGTATCGAAGTGGCGCGCTTTGCCTGCCAGCCCACTCCTGCCAACGCCGTTCGCGAAGGTTTAGTCGCCGAACCCGAGCTGATTGGTGAGGTCGTCATCGATTTGATGAACGACGCCGGCTTGCCACCATCCGGGCAAACGCCTGTTCTCAACATTGTGGTTCCCGCGCAAGCTGTCGTGATTCGTCTGATGCCGGTTCCGGTCGGTATGCCTGAAGACGAATTGGCCGATGTAGTTACGCAGGAAGCGACGAACCACGTGCCGTTTCCAATTGCTGATGCCAACCTCGACTGGGCTGTCATGCCTGCAACGGAGCGAACAGACTTCGACGGCGTGCGAAGAGTCGACGTTATTCTTGCAGCGATCCAGCGCAACATCGTTGAAGCATATTGGCGCATGGCTGACGCAGCCGGAGCAAAACTCGGCAGAGTCGAGGTTTCCTCCCTGGCTGTGATTCGAAGCATGGCACTGTCCGGCTATCTCGGCTCGTCGGGACATCTTTCAATGATTGTGAATATGCGACAAGATGCCACCGATATCAATATTGTGCGCAGTTGCATGCCGCTGTTTGGCCGCTCGGTGATGTTGGGCGTAGAGACCATGACCGAGGCCGTTTCGCGAAGCTTGGACATTCCCTTCGATCAAGCCCTCGACATGCTTCCTGAGATTTCAATCTTCAATCCAAATCCGGCCGATCTAAAAATGGGTCAAGCGGCACAAGTAGCCCGCACCATATTTAGTGACATCGCCGACGAGCTTTCTAAGTCTCTAGAATTCTACCGCTCGCAAGTCGGCGACGTAAAAATGGATCAGATCGTCCTGGCCGGACCGGGCTGCATGGTGCCCGGACTCGATCAGTTCTTCTTCAATAAGCTGAACATTCGCACGGTAATCAGCGATCCGATGCGCGACATAAGACACGACGAAACAGAAATCGTCGATCGCATGCGACCGATTCTCGCCGCTCTCGTGGGCTCGTCCATTGAACCGAGCTGGAACCCTTCTTACACCGTCGATCTCGACTTGAACAAAGAAGGACGCGTGCCATTGCTCTTTGACGAGCGCGCTACTCAAACCATGACCAAGGACCTATCCATGGGTCCACCGCCCTGGCAAAAGCCCGTCCTTATAGCCGGTTCAGCGCTGCTTGCACTTGGTTTGGGTGCTTATGGCGTGATGCGTTATGTCGATCTTCCGCAAAAAGACCGAGAGATCGAAACGCTGTCCAATGAAATCATGCTCGGCAACCGCCAGCTCAAATCTATGGCGAACACGCGTCAGGAAAACACCGTTCTGAGCGCAAGAAAGCGGGTACTGGACGTGCTTTTGAAGAAGCACAACCGTTGGTCAGCGCTCTTGTCGGAATTGACAGTGGACACGCCGAAGGGTGTTCAGATCGATAGAATCACACTGCGTGGAAAAGAAATGAAAGTCGAAGGCATTGCCATTGATTTCAACAGTGTCTCCAATCTTGCCATCAACATGGGCGAATCAGTATCTTCAAGACTCGCAGGTGGACTGGGTTACACGGCAGGAGAAGACACCAGAGAGATTAGACTTTTCAATCTCGGCAAAACTTTCTGATGCTAACGCATCCGGTTCTACAACCACCAATCCGTCTCAGTTGATTCCAGCGGAGCCCTTGAAGACAGGCAATTCAGCAAGTACTCAAAAGATTGCTGGACTAGAAGGCGGTGACAAATATGCTCACTAAATTTCAGTACGCGACTCTTGCAGTGATTTACGGGCTTGCCATCCTGGTCTTCGCAATGCTCGTCTACCCGGCGGTTACTGAAGAGTCTGCAAAACTAGTCGATCTCGCTCAGCACAAGCAACAAAGAGAGCAGCTCGATATCAAGTTAAAAGAGAAGCTCAGGATAGATCGAGAGAAACAAGCGCTGGTCGCTGATATTGCCTCGTTGCGCAACGCTGTTCCAAAAGAAGCAAATATCGATTTGCTTTTAATTGATCTGGAAAAACTGGCAAAGGAAGCCAATGTTGATTTGATTGGCTTTGAAACGCCGGGCACAGAAGATGTGAAAGAAACTCACAAAGAGATGGTCGAGATGCTCGAAGATCTCAAAGGCAAACAGGCAAAAGCAAAACCCAAGGATGCGAAGGCGGCTGCCGCTCCTGTCGGCGCAAAACCAGCAGATGTCGGCAGCGAATTAGGTCTCAAGCAGATAGACAAAGAAGTCTATGTAACAGGCAGCTATTCTTCTCTGGTGCAATTCGTCCGCAACATTGAAGCCTATGAGCGCGTGATGGGTGTTTCACATGTTGTTATTGCCAATCCAAAAGAAGAGGCGAAGGCAGAGACGGACAAAGCTTCTGAGCGTGCCAAGAAGCTAAAGCTAGGTCAGCCGGTGATGTGTTTCCTTCTTTCGGTTTATTATTTACCTTAGATGCTATTGCGCTTGATACTGCTAGTAACTGCCGGTGTGCTCCTTATTGGAGGTGCATTCCTGTGGATCAATCACATAAATGAAGAAACGAAAATGGCCGAAGAGCTCAACAATGTTCTTCCGCCTAAACGCGCTGCCCAGAAGGCGCCTGTATCTGCCGCAGGAAGCACAACAACCGTAACCACGACAACAACCACAAACATCATTTCGGATTCGATTGCCGGTGTCACAAAATCGGCTACTCAAGCAATTGATCCAAATGCAATTGGTTCGAACATCGCAAAACTGCAAGATTCCTTGAAAGACATTCCCAAACATTTGATGCCGGCAGAAGAGCAGAAGAAAGCCGAAGCGACCGAGATAGCCGCCACGAAGCTGGCGCTCTCAACTCAATCAGCCTACGCATTGCCGGCGATAACACGCCAGCAGGCAGCGCCAATTGCTCGGGAGAGTGCGGGAAAGACCGATCCCCTTGCGCCGATTGTTGGATATAAATCCTTTCCGACCTTTGGAGAACGAAAGAACAAACCCGAGGCTGGGACACACGAGAAAGGAAAAACGGGACTCATTCCTCCACCTCCGGTAGACGCCATCCCGCCACCGCCTCCGCCGCTCTTGCCTGGTCCTCAAGGCGAGTCTCTGCCTCTGTCAGAGCTGCCCACACCGCCTGAAAAACCATCCATTGCCAAACATTTGAAGCTGGTCGGTATTCTGGGTGACAAAGCTTTCATGGCTGTCACTGACCCAAATTTGAGGAGAACATACCGCCTGCCCAAAACGCTGGCAGTATCACCAGGAGACCGCGTAGATTTTCTCAGCGTCGTTGCCGTAACTCCTTCCTCAGTTACACTTGAGGAAGACGGCGAGCAAATGGTGAAGCATCTGTCCGCTCTTCGTTAGCATCGGGCACGAATGATAAACTAATCAATGCGGAAGTCTCGAACAGTACGGCAGTGACCGCCGGAATTCCCCGAAAGCAAGTATCGACTTGCCAAAGCTATGCCGAAAAAGGAAAGACACAGAGTCGCAGAGGAGGCGGCTCGGTTCATGATTGAGGGCGCTGAAGCGGAGTATCTGCACGCAAAAGAGCGTGCAATATCGATGCTCGGTTTATCCAGCAACAGCCATCTGCCGTCCAATAAGAAGATAAAGGAATGCATCGCACAACTGACGGCGAGCCAATTAGGACACGAAGAAGTAAAACGCAGAGTCAGAGAAATGAGAGAAATTGCTCTTGAATTGATGGAAGTTATCGAAGATGCAGATCCGTTTCTCATCGGCAGCACCCTCACGGGACAGATTCGCAACAGCTCAGACATCGATTTACATGCCTACAGCAACGATTACCAATGTATTCAAAACCAGCTAGTTGACTGGGGTTATGAGGATATCGACGTTGAACTCGTTGATAATCGCAAGGGTCGCTTCATTCATTTGAAGTGGTTCGAGCGAAACTATCCAGTCGAAATTACAATTTATCCGTGGAGTTGGAGAGACGTCATTCCCTACTCTTCAGTAACCGGCAAACCAATGAAACGCGCTGATACCGCAGCTGTCCGCGCCCTGTTGAAGCAGTCGTAAGATCCACTCTCTCTGTAGGTTAGTCGTCCAAGCTACAAAATACTGGTCTTCAAGATTCGGATCCGCTCTCAGTATCTTTTTTGCGGCTTAGGATAGTTTTGACATTGTCATTGCGGTTTTCATCAAATTCACAATCCCCCATTTGGTACGAATTGTTTCTTCACCCATAAGTGTCAACCGCGCGGCGCAAGGAGCTAATACCGCAAGGTTTGTCGGGTTTTTGAAAGTTTCGAAAATGAATCACCGCTCTCGATAATCACCGAAGAGAAATCACTCTTTCTGGTAATAGGCGGCGTATTGGGCTGTGAGCTATTTTGACCATAAGGGGGGCAATTGCGTGATTACGAACTCCCGGGGCAAGAGTACTGCAATCCACGCAAGCGATCAATAAACATGGGCTACTTACTGCAAGAGCCGGATGCTCAGAAGAATCTGGGCGCGGTATTGGACAATATTGTCAAAATCAACAATCTAATAACCCGGGCATCGCAACGCAGCAATGTGTTCGCACCCAGTGATTGCCCGCAAGGGGACCAACTCCTGTCGCCTTGCTATGCTCATACAATTGTTGACGCAAATGTAGATGATGGGATTTTGACGGACAGCGATATCGACCTTTTGATGCTGATTGGTGAAGGTTTGAGCCGCCAACAAATCAGTTCTGAGCTAGGGGTAGATACTTCTCAAATCAGCAAATGGCGTGACGAGATCGTTCGCAAAGCCAGACTGCTAGATACATAACGTCGGTCATGGAAACACCGGTACGGTAGTTCGCACTAGTGTGGTGCGATATTGCCGCTGTTGTCCGGAGAGAGCGCTTGCTTCTCCGGACCTAGCTTTTTGTATGCCCAGAGAAAACCCAATAGCATAAGGAAATCAGCTATACCAAAGGGTTTCCACATATAAGGCATGTTGCCGCCAACAAAAGTATGCAGCGCAACGACACTGCAATATGATGCCTTGAGCAAACAGCCGTAAGGTATCAAATTTCTATTGGCTCTCGGATTTTCAGCAATCTGGTAGAACATGATTCCAAATAGAATCAGCAGCAGAGCCGGAAAATGAATGTATCCCCAATGGTTGGGCGGGTCGACTACAAAGACACGGAAGAACCAGGGAGCAACCAGTAAGAAGACTGCGCCGAGCACAAAATCGTAAGCAGAACTGAAATAGAAAAGTGCCGATATCGTCTTCAGTTCCTTTTCGCTCATATTGCCTCTCGGTGCGCGCGCCTCCGGCAAATTATATTATCTTTCCATTGGCGCATGAAACCGTCCCGGCGATGTTTCATCATCTCATCCCCGTACAATTCCACGCCGAGCTTGCGAAAGCCCGCGGACAACTCGTCGGCTGTCATGTTCGTCGGTCTGAAGTTGACATCAAAGAGAGTACATTTGCTCCAAGCTCTTGGCTCGATCAAGCGGTCGTCAGCAAGCAGACGGCGATAGTATGGCGTGCCCGGAAACGCCGTCGGAACAGTAATTTGCACATCAAAAGGAGTAGCTTCGCGAACGAATTGCAGGATAGCAGGGAAGATCTCCTCGCCCTGTCCATCAAGACCAACCATAAAGCAAGCGATGACACGAATTCCGTGCGACTGTATCCGGTGAATTGCCTGTTTGTACTTCTTCCAGCGCTTCGCTTTCCAATTCGAATTCAGTTCTAAGCCGTTGAGCCCTTCTTCTACAGGGCTCTCGAAACCGATGAGCACTTGCTTGCATCCCGCCAATTTCATGGACTCGAGCAGTTCGGGATCGTCGGCTACAGACACGTCAGTTTCCGCAAACCACCGCACATCCTGCTCGGCAATCTCAGGCAGAAGAGCTTTCCAATAGCGCTTGTCGACGAAAGCATTGTCATCTACAAACTCGATAAAGGGGCGTGGAAAGAGTGCTTTCAGCTGCTTCATTTCAGCAATCACAAGGTCTTTCGGCTTCTGCTTATATCGCCTCGTGTAGAGAACCGAACTTGCACAAAACTCACAGCGCATCGGACAGCCACGACTGGTTTGCAACGTGACTCGATTGTACTTAGCGGGATCAAGCAGTCTGTACGCGGGCAGAGGCGAGTCGGACAGATCGAAATTGCCGAACATGCTGCCATAGGTTTCCTTCAAACAGCCGGCTTGAGCGTCCGCGAGCATTGACTGCCAGAACAACTCGCCTTCCCCAATCATCACACAATCGGCGTGCCCGAGCGCCTCTGCGGTTTCGCTCGAAACATGATTTCCGCCCATGACCACCGTCGTTCCAGCCGCTCTCAGCCTGTCAGCCAGTTGGTAGGCTTCCTCGATCTGAGCGCTAAAACAAGAGATAGCCGCCAGGTCATAGCCCTGAGGCAGGCTTGCCATTTCATTAATGTCAGGAACTTCAATATAAGTCTGCTCATGCTCCGGGGGCGTAAGGGCGCCCAGAGTGAGCAATCCGAGACTGGGGAGCGACGCGATCGCGCGGCTGCGTTCGACAAAGCCAGGCAAATTCAAGCCAAGGCGCAACAACTCTTTGTCGTTGGCTCGAATTCCATTCATAGATATAAGTGCGATCTTCAAGTCTTTGGCCCCTGAAAAATAGCGACTAAAACTGCCGATGCGCCAATAATAAGGCTGAGCACGGGGATGAAAAACAGGTTGCGCAACACTTTCTTAAGTGATGCTCCATAACAGATTGTCGGCATAGCGATCTGCGCAACGATGAAGAGCACGGACGCCGTTTTGACCAAATCGCCCGTCAAATTGAGGTGTCCGACCGTAAAGGCAAAGGCTAGATTGACAAAGGCAATGCCGAAGAATGACACATGACCCAGGCGCATTAAACGCCGCGGCCAACTTGAATAACCGCCCATCCATTCTTCGTCATGAAAGAAAAGTCCCGGAATGACTCCGGCGAAGAAACCTACAAGAATGGCAATCCAGGCAGCAATTATGTTGGCCTTTTCCATGTTTCTCCTGGTTTCTCCTATTTATGTATCCGGCAGGCGCGGGAACCCAGCCACTTACCGCACTTTAGCGCACAATGAAAAAGAAGAGAGAATGGAGCAAACAGTTCACAAACCTATTGGCAGCGCAAGGCTGCTATCATTTTCTTCTTCAATCTACCGGGCGCATTAGGTGCCATGAGGTTTTCATCGCAATATGACTCAGTCAAAGTCGGATTCGAAATGTGAAACTGCCTCCAAGTGCGAGGCTGACACGCTTTCCTCATCGGAGTTGACCAGGTACAGCCGCCATCTTTTGCTTGAGGAAGTAGGTAAGGACGGACAGCTCAGATTGAAACAGTCGCGTGCGCTAGTCATCGGCATGGGCGGTTTGGGCTCGCCAATCAGCTTGTACCTTGCGGCCGCAGGCGTTGGAACCATCGGCATCGTTGATTTTGATGCAGTGGAACTCTCAAATTTGCAGCGGCAGATTTTGCACTCGACAGAAAACGTAGGTAAGAAGAAAACGCAGTCAGCGAAAGCGCGATTGCTCGAAGTCAATCCGGAAGTCAACGTAGTCGTGCATGAGGAGCGCATCGCGGTGGAGAACGCGTTGAAGTTGATTGCTGATTACGAAGTCGTCATCGATGGAACGGATAACTTTCAAACTCGCTATCTCGTCAACGACGCGTGCGTGCTAGGGAAGAAACCGCTGGTGTACGGATCGATTTTCCGCTTCGAGGGGCAAGCAACTGTCTTCTATCCACCGACAGGTCCTTGCTATCGTTGCATTTATCCAGATCCGCCCGAGTCTGGTGCAGTGCCAAACTGCGCTGAGGGAGGAGTTCTCGGAGTTCTCGCCGGCGTTATTGGCTCTATCCAAGCAGCAGAAGCGATTAAGTTGCTGCTCGGAAAAGGACAAACTCTAATGGGTCGGTTACTTCTGTATGATGCGTTGGAAGCAAATTTCGACACATTGAATTTGAAGAGAAACGACAAGTGTCCACTGTGTGGAAAGCAGCCTAAAATCAAGACCTTGGAAGAAACGAATTTCGTGTGCGCGACCGAGGCAAGTTCTAAAATGGAAACCGGTGACAAGGCAAAAACAGAAGTGACTAACAAAAAGCAGAAACTCAGTGATGAGGACAACTTCCCCACAGCAATCACTGCAACTGAACTCAGTGAACTTATAAAAGCAGGCAAAAGCCCTTACCTACTCGATGTTCGTAGCATCGAAGAAACGATGATTTGCAATCTCGCCAATTCGCATTTGATTCCGCTGCCGGAATTAGAATTCCGCCTCAAGGAATTAGACAAGGAAGAAGACATCGTTGTTTACTGCCATGCCGGTGTTCGCAGCCATCACGCAGCAAGCGTAATGCGCAGAAACGGTTTCAAAAAAGTCCGCAACCTCACCGGCGGAATCACCGCCTGGGCCCTCGACGTCGACCGCTCAATGCCACGGTATTAATTTAAGAATGCCTCTCGAAGGTGAGTGGTCTACTTACGACATGGAACCAAGAGGGAATATCCTTCCGATCCAAAAGGACTATAACGCTCTTTCTAGTCTCACTCGGAACGGTCGATATCTCCAATGACATTTGGGCGATATGGCAGTTCTAGAGAATTATCTAAAAGCACCTGCTCGTAGTGACACATGCAAGAATCCATGGACCGGTACAAGGCATCCAGTTCCAAACTAAAGTCCATCCCCTTTTTCGACAGTCGGCGTATTTCCCTGACGAACTAGTACATGTTGTTTAGATCATCACCCTGAAGCAATAACGCTGGGAATGTCCTGCCTGGGTAGCGAGCAACAATCGCGTTAACAGTTTCGCTGTAGACTTCAATCTCGACTTTCTTCAAGGAACCCTTCCTATCCGATGTGGAGGATAACCACAGTGTTATCGTCAACCATTTGAAGATACTGATGAATAAGCTTGATCGCGTCCATGAGCGCCTTTCCGCGTTCGGGAAAATCAATTTCTTTGTACATCAACTCTTCAATATAAAACGCCTCTTTTGCCTGCTCTTTATTGATCTTTCCTTGACTTAATAGCTCATCACGCCTTTTAGCGATTTGACTCATGACGAGTTCATGCTTCTGTTTTGCCGCTGCTAAAAACGACTTTCGCAGTTCGTCTTCATTAAAATTGGTTGGATCTAGCTGACTCAAATACCTATCTTTGAGGCCCTTGTCAAAAACCCACCATACAAAGCCACCATGTCTTTCACAAATGGCTCGACTCATGAGATCGATGCCTTTCGTTTCCTTCAAATACTCCAAAACCTCATAGAGAACGTAGCCAGACCAATTGAGCCTGTATGGCTGCTTGCCGTTTTCATGAACATAGGCCCAAACGGCTTTGTAGTGATCTTGAGTCTTTACAAACTCTGATGTTTTCCGATCTTCAGGACTGACTACACGAACAACGCGTGCTGCATTCTTTGGGAGAAGGATTCTTTCAGATTCCGGTACTAGTTTTGCAATCTCACAAAACTTCTCAAACTTTTCTTTTGGTAATGCGTAGAAAGATTCCACCTGGCTAGCACCAGAAGGAAGAATATGTGCACTTAGCAAAAACAGCAAAGAGATAGCAACGAAACTTGCCTTGCTTGCCAGTTCAGAATACATACAACCTCATCAACCGATGTTTATTAAGACGACGTTGTCGTCGTCGACAAGCTCAAGATATTGGTGGATGTACCTAATTCCATCCCACAGCGCTTCCCCTCGCTCGGGAAACTCATCGAGTTGAGGAGGTCCTGAAAGCATCTCCTTCGCGCGCTCTTTGCCAAATATCTTTTCAGCTTCCTTGATCTTTTCTGGCGTCAACTGCTTTTTTATCTCCGCCCAGGCTTCTATTTGAGCTTGCTCTTGATTCTTCTCGAAGGTACTCTTCAACTTGCTTTTGCTGTACTTCCTTGGATTTAGAGCCTCTAAATACTTGTCTCTGGATTTACTATCCAAAACATACCATTGGAAGGTTTCGTCTTCTTCACAAAATTGGTTTTCGAACAGACAGATATTCTTTTCGTCCATTAAATACGTAAAGACGTCGCAAAATACTGCACCAGACCAGTTGTATTTGAAAGGTTGCTTGCCGTGTTCATAAACAAAATCCCAAACCTTTTTGTAGTGCTTTTGACTTTTACGAAACCCGGGACTATCCATATCTTCAACTGCAACCAAGCGAATAGTGGCAGGAACACGCTTCTTACCATCGCGCTCCATCTGGCGCTCTAGTTCCATCCGATCTTTAACAGTCATGAACCGCTTAGGTTTAAGACGAGCCAACTCAAAGAACTCCTTAGTCTTTGTCTTTGAAATTAAGAACAAGTTCTGATGAATTGACATTCTTACCCTCCCGAAAGAGCGCAGATGATGTGCACTTCGTCGGCGGATTTGAGTGGTGCTTTGACTGTGTCAACGGTTTCCTTATTCACGAAAATCTTGATGTGCTGGCGCATGCGACTGTGTTCGTCGATCATTCGGAATTTGATTCCGGGATATTGTCTATCCAAATGATTGAGCAATTCGTCGACGCTTGCGCCGTCGGCATCAACTTTAGAAGCGCCTTTCGTGTAAGACCTGAGGGGGCTAGGGATATGTACTAGCAAAGGTTTCCCTCCTAAAAGACTGAAACTGAGTTATGCCAGTGTTGCGGTTATTGAATAGATTTCGGGCAAATGTCTGACTATGCAACTGTAGCTCGCACCTTCATCAAGGCTTCCCCATATTTCACCACCAGTGGTGCCGAAGTACAATCCCAAGGGCAATTGCGCATCAGCACACATTGCTTGGCGTTTGACGGTGAAATAACCGTGCTCGGGCGGCAACCCAAGATCGTGGCGGTGCCAAGATTCGCCGCCATCTCTTGTTTCGTAAACAGCTGGTCTTCCGCCGACGCTGGTGCGCGGCCAAACATCGGTTCCATCCATCGGAAACACCCATGCCCGCTCGGTGTCATGCGGGTGGACAACAATTGGAAATCCGATATCGCCGATTTCCTTCGGCATGTTCTTGCCGATACGAACCCAGTTTGCATCGGCTCTGTCCATGCGATAAATACCGCAATGGTTTTGCTGATACAAGCGGTCCGGATTTTTTGGGTGCATCACGACGAAGTGCGGATCGTGGCCATACTCGACAGATGGATCAGGAATCCAGTCTGCCTCGACGCCCTTGTTTAGAGGTTTCCACGATTTGCCGGCATCAAGAGACTCGAACGTTCCACCAACGGAAATTGAGACATACATGTGATTCGCATCGCGAGGATCGATAAGAATTGAGTGTGTTAGTTGTCCGCCCGGAGTCGCAGACTCTCCATGCAATCCTTCTTTTTCTTGGCAGTAATTGTTGAAGCCATCTACAGGCGCCCAGGTGTCGCCACCATCCGTGGTGATGAACATGCCGGGCGGTGCGGTTCCGGCATACCAAACGCCTGGTTGTGTTTCATGTCCAGGAGTCAGCCAAAAGACTACTTCGACAGCATTCTTCTTGCCGTTGTCGCCCTCCTTGCCGGTTTCTCCACCCTTGTCCGCTTGCATCTCGGCGAGATCCTTTTCAGGGTCTGGATTGCCTCCATCTGTGTCTACGCCTTTTGGGAATTGCGGTGGCTTCGAAGATTCCTTCCAGGTTTTTCCGCCATCCTTGGAATAGAAGACAGTTGGACCTAAGTGCCCTGCCTTCATCGCCATTATTTGCGAGTTGGCGTCCCTAGGGTCGACCATGAAATGGTGAACGATATGACCCAGGTAGATCGGTCCCTCCAGATTCCAGGTGGAACGCACCGGATCAGAGGTAAGGGTGAATGCTCCCTTACGCGTGCCGATCAAAAGCTGGACCCTATTCCCATGTGGCTTTGCCATTACACAACTCCCTGAAGTGGAAGCAAAATTATATAAGAGTTGGCAGCGGATAAAAACCGGGCGACGCGTAGCGTCGCCCTTACAGTGAAGGGGAAAAAAATTTTGGGCGCATGCAATGCGCGACTACAAAACCGGGCGATGCATGGCATCTCCCCTACATTACGAGCGGCGTTCGGGGAGAATGGAGACGCCCATTCCTGCTCTTGCGATCACGCGGGAATAGTCCTGCGGTGTATTGATGTTGAAAAACGGCGGCAAGGCTTCGGCATCCTGGCGCTCCGGCATCCATTCATAGATGCCTGCTTTTAGTCCCGACAGAAAATCTTGGACTGATAGATTACCGGCAAAGAGTGACTCTTCAAGAGGTTTGATGCAGTTTTTAGAATAAACACCGAACAAGGGTTCGATTCCTTGTGGGTGCGAAAGAACGACTACATCGTTGTCTTGGCGGCGAGAAACCAGCTCGCGAACGAGGCGCTTGTCGATGAGCGGCATGTCGCACGCCATGACGAATGCGTAGTGATTGCTCGAAGTCATCAGACCCGAGAGAATTCCACCCAGTGGTCCGCGGTGCGGCAGGATATCTTTTACGACGTCTACTCCGAGATCTTCAAAGCTTTCCACTTCATTGGCGACGATGAAAATCTCGTTGAACAGATCTCTTATTTCGTGAACGATGTGCCCAATCACTGTCGAGCCTTCATAGGGAAGGAAAGCTTTGGGTCTGCCCATGCGCTTGCTCTTGCCGCCTGAGAGAATCAACCCTGTCACCGGAAGTGGCAGCGGTTCGCGCGTTGGAGAGTCGATGAGGAAATCCAAGATTATTCTCCTACATAAACAGGCTTTCTCTTTTCAGCAAACGCAGCAAGACCTTCGAGACGGTCTTTAGTGTTGAGCAACGTCAAATAAGACTTGGTTTCCAGAGCCAGACCAGCTTCCAGATCGCGGTCATAACCATTGTCGATAGCTTCCTTGGCAGCAGCGAGCGAAAGCGGCGCGCCGGTCGCGATCTCTTTAACCCACTCACGAACGGTCTCCATGAGAGCAGGATTGAATTCCGCATCTTCTGGTCCTTTTTCAGTTACGACCTTGTGAATGAGACCAAACTGTTGCCCTTCGAATGCATTGATTGGAGATCCGGTGAGAATCATCTCTTTGGCCTTCGATTTTCCGATCAGGCGCGGCAGGCGTTGAGTGCCACCAGCACCAGGAATGATACCGAGTTTCACTTCGGTAAGACGCAGTTGTGCTTCCTCGACCATTACTCTGAGGTCGCACGAGAGCGCCAATTCTGTTCCACCACCATATGCGGAACCGTTGATGGCAGCGATAACTGGCTGCGGCAATGTTTCGATTGTCCGCATCGTTTTTTGAATCAATGCGAGATAGTCGAGCGTTTCAGCTTGAGTCATGCCCTTGCGCTCAGCCAAATCTGCGCCGGCGCAAAATGCTTTCTTACCGGCGCCGATAATGGCAACGACGCGCACACTGCGGTCTTTTGCCACTTCGTGACAGGCATCAATTAAAGCATTCAAGAGCGGGCGATTGAGGCAGTTCATCACCTTGCCGCGATTCAGCTTGAACCAGGCGATATCACCTTCGCGTTCTACCAACAAAACATTTTCGCTGTCCAAGGACTTTTCCCCGCTGTTTACTGCTTCACTGCACTGGCTGCGCTCGCCTTGCTGCAACTCTCTTTTTCTCTCGTCGACAGGCATGCTCGCAAATACCTCCCAGGAAGTTTCTTCTCTAACAATTGTTCAGCAAGACTACCGGCATCCACCAGTTTCTCCAGATCAACACCTGTCTTCACGCCCATGCCGTCGAGCATGTAGACCAGGTCTTCGGTAGCAAGATTGCCTGCGGCGCCGGGAGCATACGGGCAGCCGCCCATGCCTCCGAGGCTGGAATCGAATATTGAGATGCCCAACTCCAGGCCAGCAAGAACGTTAGCCAGAGCGGTACCTCTCGTGTCATGGAAGTGCAGTGCCAGCTTGGAAATATCGGTGCTACGCAAGACTAGTTTGACGACGTTCTCAACCTGGCGCGGTGTTGCCGCTCCGATTGTGTCGCCCAAGGAAATTTCGTCGACGCCCAATTCGACAAGCTTGTCAGTGATTCGGGCAACCTGGTCAGGCGAAACCGTACCTTCATAGGGACACTCAAACACAACAGACAAATAACAGCGAACCCATTTCCCGTCGGACTTAGCTTGCTTAGAAAGCTCACCCAGTGTGGCAAGCGCTTCATCCACCGACTTGTTGATGTTTTTCTTGCTGTGGGATTCGGTGGTAGACATGAAAAGCGCGATGTGGGACAAACCAGCTTCATTAGCCGATTCGTAGCCTTTCATGTTAGGAACCAGTGCGGTTTTTATAACATCATCTGGTAGTTTGACTGAGCGGCAAACATCCAAACCGTCCGCCAATTGTGGAATCCACTTCGGACTAACGAATGACGTCACTTCGATATTTTTCAATCCAGCCGCAGCAAGCGCCTCGATAAGGCGCACTTTGTCTGCAGTCGGAACGTGTCGAGACTCGTTCTGCAACCCGTCTCGGGGTCCGACTTCCACTATCTTTACTTGCTTGGGAATGCTCTCGAGCATGCCGCGCGGTTCCTCACTTAGTGTCGTTACTACTTATTATTCAAGGTCCATGAGGGGATCGCCTTCATTTACGAAGTCTCCAGCAGCAACTTTGATGTCTTTGACTGTGCCTGCGGTGTTGGATTGCACCGGCAACTGCATTTTCATCGATTCGAGAATTGCGACGTCCATGCCGTCGGAGACTGTGTCTCCTGGCTTGACGAGGAGTTCGACAACGACGCCGGCCATCATGGAAGGAATTTGTTTCATTGGTTCTGCCGTTTGAATTGGGTTGGGAAAAACTGCAAGCGAATTGCAAATAAGCAATCCAAAATACGCGACTCCGGGCACAGGAGTCGGAAACCGCTCATATGCACGTGCGGGCGCATATGTTATCAAAGCGGCTCGAAAGTCTCATGATTTCTATGTAAGCGCACGAATCATGATTTCTGTTTTAGCGAATTTCAAAAACTGATTTAGCGGAAAAGCCCGCGCAGAGCATCGTTGATGTCGCGGACCGTTTCTTCGTCCTCTTCTCCCTCGGCGGCAGCCGGAGCAGTTGTCGGATCCGCAGCGGGAACCCCTGGTGCGGTCTCAAAACCTTGTGGCATGGCCACTTGTGGTTGAGGGGCAGGAGCAGATGCAAATGGATTGGCGGTAGTGTCCGCTTGCAATGGAGACGGGGGCGGAAACGCCGGAGCAGCCGGAGCCGCTTGAAATGGTTGTGGGGAAGCGACAGGCTGAGGCGCCGGTTGCGCTGGTGGCGTGGCGACCGCCGGGAACGAACCGGAAGCAGTGGCCGGAGCAACAGGCTGGAATGCACCGGATGCCGTCGCCGGGACGTCACCGGGCGGCGGGGAAGAGAAGAGCCCGTTGGCTATTGTAGTCGGGACGGCAAAAACGCCCGAAGAAGTCGGTGAAGTCGGTGCCAGTGCTGGGTTTACAGCGGGTGCCGGAGCGGCAGCAGGCGCCGGAGCGGGCGCTTGGACGGGCGCCGGTGCAGGAGCGGGAGCTTGTGCTTCTGACGCCGCAGGAGACGGTTTGGTCAGAGCTGCTAACGCTTGAGAAGTCGATGTTGGTTTAGGAGGCGCCGGAGCGGGGGCTGGTGCAGGAGCTGGAGCAGGAGCTGGAGCTGGAGCTGGCGCTACAGGTGCTGTCGGCGCGGCTTGCGTAGGGGCGGCTCCGGCAGCGGCCGATGCAGCCAAGACGTCCGCAGGCAAGGTCCAGTCACCCCCAGCGGTATGTCGAGCCATCATCTGGGTCACTTTCTCTCTATCTATGGCAACAATTTCCAGCTTGGTTTTGCAATCAATAATCTTCTGTTCCAATTCCAAAATTTGCTGCTCGACAACACCTATCTCGGCAGAATTAAGCGCTTCCTTCTCGTTGAACTCTTCGAGAAGCTGTTTCAGCATTTCGGGATTGATGGACATATAGCGACTCCAGAAACTCCGGACAAAACGATTAGACCCCCGGGGTCCCTATGAGATTATTACCACCAAAAGAACAAATATCTACCCTTAGACCTTTTTGCCTTCATCTTCTTCGTCTTTCGTTGCTTCTTTTGTCTCTTCGATAAGAGTGGTAAAAAGCCACATACACAGCTTATCCAAGGAGTCCACGGGTGGGACTGAATCAGCCATACGCCACATCATGCCTTGCTCTGCAATTCTGACCTGCAAGGTGGATATGGGTTTGTATTCGCCTTCCACCAGACTACCCGCGAGCATTCGGCTGGTCGGCAGCAGATAGAAGTCGATATGGTCGTCCTTGCCCCTCACCACAAGGCTGAATAACTTGGTGGAGAATCGGGCGCGGAAAAAGGTTTCTGTTTCTTCAATCTCTCTCATCCGGTTGACCTTGGTAGCTTCGGTCACGTCACCGGATATGGTGCCGGATACGTGCAGGTCAGTACCGCCCGCTATCTGGTTGAACTCGAAGGCATAGCGCTGAAGCAACCCGTAAATCTTGTCGACGAGAACCTCCACGCCTTTTTTATAAGCCGCTTCCCTGTAAAGCTGCTGAAGTTGAACGCCACGCTGCTCGGCAAGAAAGTGCATCGACTCTTCTTTTAGACGGCTCATCCAGTCCGTGCCACTGCTGACGCCCTGGTCCGCGGACTCGTGGTAAACCAAAACTTGCTGTGCAACATTGGCAATTTGGTCAGACTGCTGCATCGCGTGAAACTGCACGCTTTCCGGCGTCATCCCGGGGCCTAGCCCTGAAGGGTTTTTCTGTTTGGCTGGATGAGCTTCCAGGAATTTGCGTTTGTCGCCATCCTTTCGAGATCCCTTGCCCTTGGGATTCTCTTTCTTCTGCCACATCAGACGGCCTCCTTTCCAGCTGCAAGCCTTTTTTTGCAACCAGTCTCAGATATGCTTTACCCTTACAATTAAAGGTCAAAACCAGTTTAAGCGCAGACGCAGCAAGCTGAAACACTGATTTGCTGGGGTTAAACCGGGTTTCGGGCGAAGAAGCCAGCAAAAATCACTCGAAACGGGGATTAGCACCGTAGGTACGCCCCTGAGATGCTACCGCGTTGCGAAGATACAAATTATCGGCTCCCTACCGTTCGATCTGACACCAGGGCAATTTGGCGCTGAACCTGGAAATTCCACGATTGGTGAGTCTGGAACAACCTGTTAAATGCAAATTCCTCAAATTGCGCAACTTTGTAAGACTCATGAGTCCTTTGTCAGTTATCTGACATCGATTCAGTGAGAGATTCTCCAGGCGCGAATTTGTAGAAATCGCTTCCATGTCGCTGTCCGTTAGCTCGCAATCGGAAACATTTAGTTGCGCAAGTTTAGGAATCGAGGCGAGTTTGCGCAGACCTCTTCCGTCAATTCGAACTCCATTCAGCTGAAGATCTCTCAGAGTGCTGCATTTGTTCACGTATTCCAGGCCGCGATCAGTTATTTTGCAGTTGGCCAATTTGAGCTTACGCAGTTCTTTGAGTTTGTACAGCGGTTTGAGCGCGTCATCGACATCAATCGAATTTTGGAGAGATAGTTCCGTCAAACCGGGTGTACTACACACGATTTCCATTTGAGACTCGGAAAGCGGCACCTTCATGTTGTCCATTTCCAAACTGCGCAACGCTTTCATTTGCGATACAGCTTGAAGAAACTCAGGTCCGAATTTCGCGCCAGAGATTTTCAGGGCAGGAACTTCGAGTTTGGAAAAGTAACCTAGAATAAGGTTTGAAGCCGTTAACCGGCTATATTCAAAGTTGATCTTGGTGAGATTAGGCGTATTCGTAAGCTTGCCGATCACCGTGTCATCGATGTCCTGATCGCTAAGTGAAGCGACACCATCCGAGAAGGTGTAAGCTTGCTCCACCTTCTCAGCAGCTCCGTGCTGACTTTCAGTTCGCAATTGCGCCTCATCGACCATGTACCGCATAGTGCCTGAAGTGAGTTCGGCGCGAATCGGTTTGTTCTTTTCTCCAGGCGATGAGAAGCCTGACCAGGCAAGAAATCCGACGAAAATAAGCACAAGAAGCCCTGTAGCACCGACGACAGACAGAGTGACAGGATCTTTTTCGAGAAAGCGAAACGCGGTGTGCTTCTCTGATTGGGGCAACGGGGAATCTTTGAGTTCCGCAATAAGAGCCGAAACAGCCTGTTTCATTTCCTTTGCATTCTGATAGCGGTCCGCCGGATCTTTTGCAAGAGCTTTGCGCACCATTGCCTCTAGACCATCGGAGAACTTCGCTCCAGGACAGGATTCCTTGAGGGATTTTGCTTCGTCTTGAATATGCTTGATGATCGTTTCAACTGAAGTTTCTGCGTGATGTGGTGGATGTCCAACTAGAAGCTCAAAGAGGATGCAACCAACTGAATAGATGTCGGAGCGCCCGTCTAGCGGTTTTCCAAGACACTGCTCCGGGCTCATATAAAGCGGGCTGCCAAAGATTTCGCCCGTTTGAGTAAGTTCGCTACTGGTCGTATCAGCGCCAGGCATAAGCTTCGCAATTCCAAAATCGAAAACTCTAGCGCATTCATTTTCCTCCCCAGGGTTACAAACAATAATGTTGCTCGGTTTCAAATCTCTGTGTACAACGCCCTTTTCATGCGCATGAACCAGTGCGTCTAGAACACTACCAATCAAGTGTAGGGCTCTGGAAGGCGAACATCTTCCGGAAAAACTGACCAGTTCCGTAAGCGTTTTGCCCTCTGCGAAATCCATAACAAGAAAGGGTTCCCCGCTTTCCGTCAATCCAACATCGTAGACACTAACAATGTTCTGGTGGTTGAGACGCCCTACTGCCGTGCCTTCCTGGTGAAAACGCCGCACGCTCTTTTCGTCCGACACCCTGGATGAGGACAACATCTTGATTGCGACATCTCGTCCCAGCACCTGGTCGCGAGCCTTGTAAACTACGCTCATACCACCGGAACCAACATGCTCGATTACTTTGTACTTGCCGGCAAGAACTTGTCCTTCCGTCAAAAGATCTTGCGACGATTGAACAACAAGAGAAGGATTCTGCGTCGCATTAACAAGCGTCCGCTCGTCAGGAAAGCCGAGCTGAGGTTCATTAGCTTTAAGATCTTCTTGCGAACTCACAACACTCTACTGCTACAAAGACTCTCACTTCGGCGCGCAAATTCACACCAAATGCGGTACCAAAACTGCGCGCGCTTAAACCGGCCCCTAGGTAATATACCCACAGCTATTTCATTAAGAGCGTGGGGGCGCATTGCATGCGCCCACTTTTTAGGTGCCCGCATGGCAGCGGCGGGCGATGCATGGCATCGCCTCTACAGAAGGCTGGGCGCATGCAATGCGCCTCTACAGAAGGCTGGGCGCATGCAATGCGCCCCCACAGAAGGCTGGGCGCATGCAATGCGCCCCCACAGAAGACCGGGCGCATGAAATGCGCCCCCACAGAAGACCGGGCGCATGCAATGCGCCCCCACAGAAGGCTGGGCGCATGCAATGCGCCCCCACAGAAGGCTGGGCGCGTGCAATGCGCCCCCACCATCGTCTAAGCGTTTTGGAGATAGCGGACCAGTTGGGTGTACTCGTTCAGGTCGGCAGATGTTTGCTGCAGGTCTAAACCGTCGGCATAAACATGCACCAGGGGCTCCACCGCATCCGGCAATACAAGAATCCAATGCTCGGGGCGGGTCTGAATCTTCACGCCATCCAGCAATTCCATCGGGCGATCCTGGTGTTTTTCCACCAAAAGACGCATTACGCGACCCTTTCTTTCCCACGGGCAATGGACAGAGTCGACTTGATAGATGAGCGGCGGCAAGTCCGCGACAGCTTCGCTGAGCGTGCGTCCCTGGAAGGTCAAATGCTCCAGCACTTGTCCAACAGTGAACATTGCGTCGTAGCCGTTTTGGAATTCCGGGAAGATGAAGCATCCGTTGGCGCTACCGCCCAGTACTGCTCCTTCTAACTTCGCTGTTGTGCTGCCGATTTCGGTTTCCGACGCCTTGCAGCGGACCACCCGGCAGTTGTAGCGAGCAGCGATTCTCTCTATTGAAGAGCTGCTGTTGACCGGCACAACAATCGAGCGACCCGGCTTATCACGCAGAATAATGTCGGCGACAACAGCAAGCAGAAGTTCACCGCGAATGATTTGACCGGTTTCGTCAACCAGAGTCATCTGTTCGCCATTTCTTCCGACCTGCACGCCGAGCTCCGCATTAAGAGCTTTAACAACGTCAGCCAATTGCTTGCGCATACCAATTCTTTCTTCGGGGCGCGGCGGCATGTTGCGGATTGATGAGTTGAGAACGACTGTTTCAATACCGATCTGCCCGAGCAAATCCGGCAATAGAACGCCTGTTTCAGCCATCGCATAGTCGATGACCACCTTAGGCGCCTGAGTTGCAATGGCACCGGATTTGGTTTTTCTTGTGTAGTTGCTGCCCGGGACGATACAGAAAGGAACTTTGTCTTCTTCGAAAACTTGTCCTTTGACGTGCTTCAAGAATTCGTCTGCATAATACTCGCGAACACGGCTCGGGAATGTGATACTGCCAACATCTGCGGGCAAGCAGCGTGGGAAATCTTCTTTGAAGAACGTCGTTTCGATTTTTCTTTCCATCGCCTTTGTAATGGCGATGCCTTCACTGTCAAAGAACTCGATGGAGATCTTGTCTGGCTCTCTCTGAGACACGCGGATGTGCATGAGTCCTGCCGCTCGCTGAGTCTTGACATAGTATCTAGCGATTGGCAAAGACATTGATTCGAGGTTCTGCACTTCAATGCCAACTGATACCAGACCAGATACAACCGCTCGGGAAATCATTTGACTGACTCGCCAATAATCACGGCTAACGAGCACAGGGCCTGACTTTAACGTGGAACCGTAGGCTGCCGCCAGATTAACCGCAAACTCCGGAGTAATATCGATATTGGCCAGACCACGAACACCATGGGCACCGAATAAGGTGCGCGGTGCTTTGGTGCCCCAGATAACCGAAGAAGTTACCCGAGCGCCGGAGTCGATCAACTTATCAGGCCAAACCCTTACGTCCGGGCTAATTTGGGCTTCTTGTCCAATGTTGCTGTTCGCACCAATGATTGCCCCTTCCAAAATTTCAACTGAGTTGTGAACGGTAGCTCCGTTGCAAATTACACATGCAGTCAGATTGGAATTGCTGCCTATATATGAATTGGACCAAATTACCGGCCGCTTCAAATTCGCCTTTTCTTGAACGACGACGTTGTCGCCCATAACCGTGAATTGGTCAAGCTCGGCCTCACGACCGATGCGGCAATTGCGACCGATCATAACCGGTGGTTCTATCTTCACCGAGGCATCAATCTCGGTGCCTTCACCAACCCAAACGCCGGGACGAATTTCCGAAGAAAGGTTTTTAAGTTTTACCTTTCCTTCCAACACGTCTTGATGTGCCTGGCGATAGACAGCGAGGTTACCGATGTCGCACCAATAGCCATCATCGACGTATCCGTACATCGGCTCGTTTCTCAAAAGGAGAAGCGGGAAAAGGTCATTGGAGAAATCTTGTTCGCGACCCAATATGACATAAAGCATAACTTCGGGTTCGAGAATATATGTGCCGGTGTTCACCGTATCCGAGAAGATCTCAGATGCACCAGGCTTCTCCACAAAGCGCTTAATGCGCTGCTCTCCGTCAACAATGACGACACCATAGTCGAGCGGATTCTCGACGCGTTTCAACACAAGAGTCGCTTTCGATTTCTTCTCTTTATGGAATTTGACGGCTTTGGTCAAATCCATATCTGTCAAACTGTCGCCAGAAATCACTATGAATGTAGAGTCGAGTTGATCTTGAATCTGCTTTACGCAACCTGCCGTTCCAAGCGGTTTTCCCTCTTCAACGGAATAAGAAATTCGGCAACCGAAGTCAGTCCCGTCGCCAAAGTGATCGCGAATCGCATCCGGCAAATAATGAAGTGTAAAAATGATGTCCTTCATATCGTGAGTCTTTAGAAGATTGACGATATGCTCCGCCATTGGTGCGTTAGAAACAGGCACCATGGGCTTCGGCAAGTTACTGGTCAGAGGTCTCAGTCGGGTTCCGGAACCTCCGGCCATGATCACCGCTTTCATTTTTGTGACCTCCATATCAATCAACTCAGGGACAAGTTCTTAAGCTTCAAAACAGTAGCAACTATCAAGGACCGGGAGAAACAGCCGGCTTGCTGGCACTGACAGGAACTTTTGGTCGAGAAGAAACTCCATCCGCACCAATTTTTCCAGCTTCAACCAGCACCTTTTCGTACAACTCTTCAGTGCGCTTGGCGATCACTTTCCAGTTGTAGATATGCTGTACTTTCTCGTATGCATCCTTGGCCATTCGCTGGGCCAGTTCTGGATTTCTAAGCACTTCCATGATTCCCCAGGCGAGGCTGTTGGAATCGCCTGTATATGTAGTCAAACCTGTTACTCCGTGCTCGACGAAGTCAGTCAAACCACCAGTGTCGGAAGTGACAACCGGCTTGCCTGCAGCCATGCCTTCCAAGGCCACAATGCCGAAAGGCTCATAAAGACTTGGAATGCAAACGAGGTCGGAAATCTTGAAGAACTTCTTGAGTGAATCATCATCAACATAGCCGAGGAAACGGACGTAATTGTCGATGCCCAGAGAACGAGCCTGATTCTTCAGATGATCCATGTAATAGCCGGTACCGACCACCAGGAAACGCGCTCCCGGACAGGCGGAAAGAATTTTGGGCGCAGCATCCAACAAAATTTGCACACCCTTTTCATTGACCAATCGACCGACATACAAAATGATTTGATCGTGCTCGCCTGCGTATTGGCTGCGCATCGGATAAGGATCAAAATCAAAATTGAAAGTGTCGGGATCGGTTCCATTAGGAATAACAACAATCTTGTCTTTCGGAACGCCGAAAAGGCGCTGCAGCTCTGCATGCATGCTATGGCTGTTAACGATGACTTCCCAAGATTCGAAAGTCAGACGCCACTCCATCTGGTGAATGTAGCGATTAAGGTCATTGTGAATTCCATGCATGCGGCCAGCTTCGGTAGCATGCATGGTGGCAACCATCGGAATGCCGCATCCGGTCTTGATCGTCCAGGCAGCGTCGGTGACCATCCAGTCGTGCGCATGCACAATGGAGAAAGGATGCTTGCGGTGCAATTGAATCGCATGTTGCAACATGCCGAAATTCAAGCGATGCACCCAAGTGAGAAAGTCGGGTGTTGTGTCGGTTTGGTTTTTCACACGATGCACATGCACGCCGTCCATAACTTCGTGCTCGGGAGTGCCCGGATGGTCTGCAGTGACGACATGCACTTCCCATTTGTCATTGGCGAGCTGCCGAGACAAAGCCTCGACCACACGAGCCAATCCGCCAATTATGCGCGGCGGATATTCCCAGGAGAGCATGAGCAGGCGTTTGTCAGTCATAGATTACTTTCGTCTCCTTAGCCACCGATGATGCTATTGACACTCTGTCCGCCGGCAGAACCAGTCTTCTCGATGGAAGGTCTGGCTTCCGAGACCGGCGGTCTCGACATCAGAGTCATTATCGCGCCTTCCGGCGTAGTTTTTCCTAAGAGCATCGACTCCACAGCAGAAGCAATGGGAAGGTCCAGTTTGAGCCGTTTTGCAAGTTCACAAACAGCAAACGTCGTCGCCACCCCCTCGGCAACCACGCCCAGCGAGGCTTCTGCCTCTTTAGCGGTAGCGCCCCTGGCTATGGCAGTGCCCAGCCTGTAATTGCGCGAAGTTACGGCGCAAGACGTGGCAAAGAGGTCACCCATTCCAGCCAAGCCGGCCATTGTGGAACCCTGCCCGCCGAGGGTCACGCACAATCTTGTCATCTCCGCCAGCCCGCGGGTAAGAAGAGCGGCCTTCGAATTGGCTCCTAAATGCAACTCGTCCGAGACACCCGCGGCAATGGCGATGATGTTCTTTAGAGAACCGCCCAACTCTACTCCCACGATGTCAGTATTTGTGTAGACCCGAAATCTTTTCGACGTCAAAACATTTTGGACAAAGGCAGCCACATCGGGCTCCTCGCAAGCGACAACAGTAGCCGCCGGCATACCAAGCAAAATCTCGTCAGCCAGGTTAGGGCCGGACAAAGAACATACATTGGCGTTAGGAATGCTTTCGGAAATCACTTCCGACATGCGCTTCAGTGTCTCGAGTTCCAACCCCTTGACGGCGCTCACAACTATCGGCGGCTTGGTCGAATGTTCCGCCGCGAGAATTTCATGGATCCCGGCGGAAAGTTCGCGGACAGTCTGCGAAGTGCACGCCAAGATCATTACGCGCTCGGCTTTGACGGCTTCCTTGAGGTCGCTTGTCACTTTCACGGAAGCAGGCAATTCGACTTTGACAGGCTCTTTGACGATACGTTCGGCCGAAAGGCGCTTGGCTTTTTCCGGACTGCGGGTGTAGAGAATCACATCATGACCGGCATTTCCAAGCAGCCATGCCAGGGTCATTCCCCAGCTTCCGGCGCCGAGAATTGAGATGCCTGCGTTCTTATGAACGGAATTTGCCGCGTTGTCAGCCACAGTTTGCCGTCTTCGCCAGTGAAAACAATATTCTACGAGGTTTTGCCGGAAGTTTCACACGTTTTACCCAACTAAGAGACACAAATCTGCAGCACCACATTTAGTACCAGAACAAATTTTCAAAATGATACAGAACTACTTGCTGACAGGCTGGTTGCGATTGCTGGGAGCAGCGACAGCACAATTGCGTCCCGAGTCTTTCGCCTGTTTTAGCGCCTTGTAGGCTTCGCCCATCCAACCTTCCAAATCCATATTCTTCGGATCGAGCATGCAGACTCCTGCACTCAATGTCGCATAGAAGCCGACATGCGAAGGAGTCGTATGGCTGATTCCCTGGAAATCGGAGATCAGGCGGCTGGCAAGTGTGACTGCTTCTGTTTCTTCCAGTCCTTCCGCAATAACGGCCAATTCGTCACCACCAATTCGACCAAGGATATCCGACTGCCGAACACGTCGGCGCAGCAGCAAAGACAGCGCCTGAAGAACCTTGTCTCCACCGGGATATCCGTGGCGTTCGTTAATGGATCGGAAGTAGTCGACGTCGACAACAATCAAGGCAGTGTGTTCGTTGCGGCGCTTTCTCTCTGCAATGACCCGCTGAGCTTGATCCATGAAAGCCGAGTGATTCAGCATGCTGGTCAAACCATCGCGATGCAGAAGTGTCTTCAAAAACCGCGAACGTTCAATTCTGGATGAAACAGCAGACAGCAGAAGCGCCGGCGGGACGGGCTTAACGAGGTGGTCGTCACCGCCAGCTCTGGCTGATTCGATACGCGCCTCCAAGTGACCTTGCGTCGTCAGGAAGAGCACGGGCAGTGTTGCATAGCGCTCGTCTTGTCTGATGAAACGCGCCAGTTCATAGCCTGTGACGCCCGGCAGCATCGCATCAAGCAAGACAAGATCCGGCTGAAACTGAGAGAGCGCGGATTCGAAGTGTTTGGGATCAGTAACGGTACGGACCTGATAGCCGGCTGATTCGAGAAAGGCGCGAATAAACGCAGCCTGGTCCGGATCGTCTTCCACAGACAGAATCTTAACTACTTCCTTCTTATGCTTATCCAGCAAATATCGCAAGCGGCGCAGCATAGCCTTTGTGTCGATGGGTTTTTCGAAATGCGAGTCGGCACCGCAGTGAATCGAGCGCACTTTGTCGAGGAAGCCGGTACGCTTAGACAATATAATGATTGCCGGTTCGTCGCCGCCGTTCATAGAACGAATCTGCTCGACCATCTCATAGCAATCGCCGTCCGGCAGTGGGATTTCAATAATCACACCAATAGGAAGCTCGGCCTGAATCTCGTTAACGGCAGTAGACATCGAGCGCGCGGTGCGCACCGGATAGCCTTCTGCCTCGACTAGGCGAGCCATGGTCTGCAGATCGTTTAAGTCTTCGCCAACAATGAGAATGTCATTTTCTGTACGCTTTTGTTCCGGCGGCGCGCCTGTCCCCAGCGTCACCGTATCGGGCGGAGCGTCCTGTTCTGAAAACTGAAAAGAAAGCTCGTGAAGAAGAGCTTTCAACCGGTCTACATCAGCTTGCGGTAAAGTGCCGCGAATAACCTGCTCGCAATGAGATTCGCCTTCGGAGCCCAGCATTGAAACGGCGGGATAGCCGTACATCGTGCCCGATCCAGCCAACCAGTGGAAGTGTCGGGTCAACTGTTTAACAGTGTCGATATCGCCCGGCTTCTCAATGAGAATACTGACCATCTCGACAATCTTGCCAAGTCTTTCCGACGAGCGCCTGACATACTGCTCTTTCAGTTCTCCGAATGTCTCTTTCCACTCTTGCATGTAGCCGGCTTATCTCCCCAATAGCGCTTTCACTTGTCCTGCTAGAGCTGTCGGATCAAAAGGCTTAGTCAGAACCCCGATTGCTCCCAGGCGCTTGAGGCGCTCAATTTCACTGGTCATCGCTTTTGCGGTGAGAAAGATTACCGGAATGCCTTTGGTCTGCTCGTTGGTGAGCAGTTCGGCAAGCGTGCTTTCACCGTCCATAACCGGCATCATGCAATCGAGAAGAATGCAGTCAGGCTGTTCAGCTGCCGCCTTCTCAACGCCAACCTTGCCATTTTCCGCTTCCACGACATCCAGCCCGCCGAGAATATTCAAGCTCATGGCGGCAATACTGCGTGTGTCTTCCTCGTCATCGATGATGAGAACTTTCATGCTGATATCAGCCCCGCTCGAGTGCCTACAAGTTTCATATACCCGGTTTTGCAGATCTAACAAAAAACTTTGAACGCCTTAATTCCCCACAGATTCGGGGTTTTCAGGAAACCATCTTTTGACCGGCTCCAGCTTGCGCGGGTGGGATGCGGAACCAGAAGACCGAGCCCTTGCCCTCTTCTGAATCGACACCGATCGTGCCGCCATGGGCTTCGATGATGCCCTTGCAAATTGCAAGACCCAGACCTGTACCGCCTTTGCGCTTTGCGTCAGAGGCTTCGACTTGTTGGAATCGTTGGAACAAGAGGTTTTTGAACTTGGCAGGAATGCCTCGACCACGGTCGATCACTTTCACTTCGATCCAGTTCGGAATCTCGTCAACGCGCACTGTGACCGTAGCGCCCTTGGGTGAGAACTTGCAGGCATTGGACATCAAGTTGACGATAACCTGTACAAGTCTGTCGCCGTCCGCGTTTACGCTGATTTGCGACGGCACCATCTCGAGAAGCACGCCATTGTTGTCCGCGAAAGTTTTTACTGATTCGAAGGAACGCTCGAGAACAGTGTTGAGTGCAACTTCTTGGAAGACCATGTCCATCTTTCCGGATTCGAGTTTTTCAATATCGAGAATGTCGTTGATAAGACCGATCAGACGAATGGTGTTTCTTTCGGCGATGTTCACAACTTTCATGGCTTGATCAGGCAAAGCTCCTAAAGCGCCTACGTTCAAGAGGGTTAGTGAACCGCGGATAGACGTGAGCGGAGTACGCAATTCGTGCGAAACGGTAGATACGAATTCCTTTTTCAAGCGCTCTACTTCTCGTCTTTCTGAAACATCGAGGATGTTGGCGAGATAGAAACGTCCGTCAGCCATGTTGAACTCAGAGAGTGAAAGCTCGATGGGGAAGTCTTCTCCCGTCTGCTTCAAAGCGTCGAATTCACCTACTCGGTTCAAGGCTTTGTGGAACATGTTATCCATGAACTGCTGCAAGTCTTCGCGGCTGTTCATCGAATAAAGTCTGGCTTCAGTGAAAAGCGTCATCAGGTGGCGACCGACCATCTGGCTGGATGTGAATCCGAAGATCTGCTCAGTACGCGGATTTACAGATTCAATGATGCCTTCCGGGCTAATGATAATCAGACCGACCAGCATGTTCTCAATGATTGTTCTGATTCTCTTTTCAGACGCTTTCGTGGCTTCTTCAGCCAATTTCCGCTCTGTAATGTCGTGCGCTACACAGAACATCGAACGCTCAGATTCGGACCAGTATGCCGACCACAAGACTGTCACGGTGGATGAATCTTTCCGTTTGATGCGGTTTTCGAAGTTCATTGTCGCTTGTTCTGCCCGAATGGCACGAACGGCTTTGATGGTTTCCTGAACATCTTCAGGGATGATCAAATCGATAAAGCGCTTGCCCATCAGCTCGTCGGGAGAGAAGCCGAACATCGACATGGATGCGGGGCTGACGGCTACGAATTTTCCGTCGATGTCGATCGAGCAGATGACGTCGGCTGAGTTCTCGATAACGGCGCGCTCTTTACGCGATGCTTCTGTGAGAGCGTCTGCCATGCTGTGGAATACGCCATCCAAGTGAGCGATTTCGTCGCCCCCTGTAAGCGGTGGGTTGAGAGGCTCTCCACGAGCCAAGCGAATTGAGTTGTCGGTAAGAACATTCAAACGACGACCGATTCCTCGGCTGAAGAATAGTGCAAGTGCAACTGCCAATAAGATGTTGAAGACGACGCCTACAACGAGGAACAGTTTTACCGTCGCTCTGTTTCTGTTTTGAACTTCCGGCGATTCACTTTCAATTTTCCGTTCGTCCTCAGTCAATCCGCGCAATTCGTCTTGCAATCGGTCGGCAAGTGAACGGATTTCCTTGTACATGTGACGCGCTCTAAATTGCGCAACGTCAACCCGGTTGTCATCAATTGCAGCTTTTGCTTCACCGAGAATTTTCAAACCGGTTACCGTGATGTCGGCAAGGTTTTCCAAAATCTTTTGCTGTCTGGGGTTGTCGCCGACCAAACTCTTCAGTTCGTTCAAATCTTGCGGAATCTGGCGCACAATCTTGTCATAGCGGTCGCTAAACAATGGCGACTTGGTGATTGAATATCCACCCATCGCTACGCCTGCGTCGTAGAAAAGTTTCGAGAGCGTGTTTGCCTGCGAGATGATCGCCTTAGAACGGATCTGTCTCTGCACCTCGATTTCCGCCTGCCGGAGCAGCATTGTCAGTGTGAGCAAGAAGATCAACTCAAACAGCAGAGGTACCGAAACTAGAATCAGTCCCTTGTGCGATAGTTTGAGGTTAACTCGTTGCAAATTCAGAAACTCTCTCCTTCTTTAGCGCTTCTTGAACTTGTTTAGGAAGCGATCTAAGTCTTCGTTGGTTATCGGCTTATTGTTATTGCCGCCACCCTCGCTGCTGAGGTCCTTAGCCATATCGTCGATAATTTGCTTGGTATCTTCGTCAGCCATCACCTCTACGCTGCTCTTGACGGGACGATAACCGCTAGGCATCGAATAATAAGATATCGGAATTGGGCAACTTTGCGAGCGATAAGTATCGAGTTGCGTTTTCGTGCCCTGCTCGGCCGTCGTAACGGTCAGTCTGAGCGGGACATTCATTGTATTAGGCAGACCATACATACTGGAAAGCAAGTCTGCCAATTGCGGCGGCACTTGAATCTCCTCACATACCCAGTAATCGGCGCCTTTGAGGTGCTGCTGAACGCGCTGACCTTTTCTAGCAGCAACTCGCGCCTGCACGCCCGCCGGGTCATTCATTACATATTGGGTCGCCCGCAGATTGGCGATGTTCGACACCGAGCCTTTCTGCCAATTAGCCGCACCAAGCTCCGATCTGCGTTGCGGCAGATTGGCTGTGACCTGTTTTTTGAACGTGTCCAAAGTCGCGGAATAACAGACCTTGGTGCGGTCGTTGAACATAATCACGTCCCAGTTAGGCGAACGGGTCACGAAATTGACGCCAGCCTTGGGATTGACGAATTTGAACCCGGACGGACTGACGTATAAATACATGTCGCCCATCATCAAACTCTTCTGAGTTAGCACCCAGCCCTTGTCATCAACTTGAACAGGCGAAGTGGACACCACAAAAGGCAGTACCAGAGCCAAAGTCAGCAAAGCCGCTCGGCGTAGAATTCTCGGCAATCTGCCGCAGCGCGTCATTTCGAGCCCACCCTCCCGTGGTTCTACACTCCCGTTATTCCATGTACCCTGTATTTATGGCTGAAAAACTAAATTATTAGCCACCGCTCCCAGTTTCGCTTCCAAGCCTCGTCCGCACAATTATCGCGGCCGACTTAACAGGAAGCAGCAAATTTAGCGTGCGACTTCTACTTCTTTTTGCGACGCAGGTCAGGGTCGCCGCCACTGAAAAGCTCGAACTCTTCATTCTGCAAGGAATATTCCGCACGCGAAAGGCGGTATCCGGAAGGGACTTGAAATTTCTCCAGTGGAAACTTGGCTTTGACTATACTGCGCGTAGACACTCTTGGTCGCTTGTCGAGAGTCGCCTGACTCAATTGAAAGTACAGAGGCAGTTTTTGAATAGTCGGAAACCCCTCCATTCGGGAGACGATATCGGCTGCACCGCCAGGGATATTCACATCCTCAGCAGCCCAAAATCCGCTCACCCGCATATCTTGAATGACCTTCTCGCCTGTCTCCTTGGAGAGCTTTCCGGGCGGTCCCTTGCCCGTGTCAACCACATAGCGACCTGCCTTCACCCCGGCAATGGTTTTCTCTTCGACCTTTTTCCACTTTTTCGGATGTGGGTCGCCACCCAGCAGTTTCAAAAACCGTTGGATCATGAAGCTTCCGGCTGCTTCAGGCGTGGTCTCATAGTACGTCTTTTTCGCGGAATCGTACGCAGTCACTGTTTTGAAGGGAGCCCGACTGACTGTCACGCCGGTTCGCAATGGATGCGAAATGCACAGATACTTAGGCGTGACGGCAATCTCAACGTCCCCGCCCAACCACGAATAGTGTTTGATCAGCAGTCCATCCAACATTGTCTGAGTTTTGGATGCCGGTTTCACAACAGCACTTGCAGTCGGCTTCACGTTAAGCGCTTTGTTTTCCGCGGCAGAAGCGCCATTGCAATTTAGAACTGTCGCTGTGAAAACAGACAGGAGCGAAAACGTATAACTTTGTGCGTTTCGATACCAGGCAAGCTTGATCATTTGAACATCACTTCAGCCTTTGAACAGTCGTGTGCGCGGGTCGAGGACATCACGCAGCCCATCGCCCAAACAATTGAAAGAAAGCACGGTCATAAAAATGAACAGGCTCGGAAAGCCCAAAAGATGCGGATACGATCGCAACGAGCGCCATCCGTCACTGGCGAGCGTTCCCCAACTACATTCGGGTGCGGACAAACCTAATCCGATGAAACTTAGAGTAGACTCGGACAAAATTGCCGAAGGAACAGTGAATGTGAGAGCGACGATGATCGGTCCCATTGCGTTCGGCAACAAGTGTTTCATAACTATTGTGAAACCGTCCTGCCCGGAGGCTTTCGCTGCTTCGACAAACTCCTCTTCCTTGAGTTGAAGAAGTTGTGCACGAACCAAACGCGCCGTGCCCATCCAACTGACGAGTCCCAGTGCAAAGAGAATTCCAAATGTTCCTTTCCCGACTAAGACGCCTACTAAAATCATCACAAGCAAGTCAGGCAGCGAATAGGCTATGTCCACCCCGCGCATGAGCAAAGTATCAATTTTGCCACCACAGTATCCGGAGATAGCACCATATGTGGTTCCGAGGAGAAACGCGACACCTGCGGTTACAAAACCGATAGCAATTGAAAGTCGAGATCCGTAGATCACTCTTGCAAACAGATCGCGACCCAGTTCATCAGTTCCCATCAGGTGTTTCAATGACGGGCCGACTAGCAAGTCGTCAGTCGCCTGATCAAAGGAATATGGAGAGAGCGGAACACCCAGAGCGGACAAGATAGCCAGAAGGCAGATGAGACAAACAACCCAAAATGCAAAGTAAGCGCTTGGGATTTTTCTCAGGCGAGTGAACGCCAACTCCACACGGGAAACGGCTTTTACGGGTTCAAGCCCAGCGTCGATGGATGCTGTCATTTAGCCCTCCACCTTCATGCGCGGATCAAGAACTTGATAGGCAACGTCGACAATCGCGTTGGTCACGATCAATATCGCAGCGAAAACCAGCGTCGTCCCCATGATCAAATCGTAATCACGATTTGTCACTGCGGTAACGAAGAAGCGCCCCATGCCTGGGATTGCATACAGGTATTCGACAACGAAAGATCCTGTTATAAGGATCGCAGTCAGGGGTCCGAGAACAGTCACTACTGGAACAAGCGCATTGCGCAAAGTATGTTTCAAAACAGTCGCCCAGTGCGAGAGTCCTTTGGATCTGGCGGTTCTCACCCAATCTTTCTCGAGAACTTCAAGAACACTCGCTCTCGTCAAACGCGCCAAATATGCAGCTGGAGAGAAGGCCAGAGTCAAGGAAGGCAAAATCATGTGCCAGGGACTTTCCCACAATGCAACCGGCAAAACTTTCAACCAGATGCCAAATATAAAAATCAAAAATGCGCCGATGACAAATCCCGGCACAGAAATCCCTGCCGTCGAAATGAACATCGCAGTCACATCCAACCAAGAACCGCGATTTACCGCCGCCAGAGTGCCCAGCGGAACACCGATGATTACTGCCAAAAGCAAAGCAGTGAAGCCTAGCTGAACTGACACAGGAATCGCCTCGGACAAAATATCGCTCACTGTCCGGTTGATGTATTTATAGCTGATACCAAGATCGCCTTTCGCCAATCTCGACAGGTAAATCACATATTGTTGAGCAACTGGTTTATCCAACTGATACTTGGCGTTCAGGTTGGCAACAATCGCGGGAGGCAGGTTCTTATCAGCGTCGAAAGGACCACCGGGAACCGCGCGAATGAGAAAGAACGTAAGTGTCGCCACTACCAGCAATACCGGTATGGAAGTCAGCATTCTTTTTATCAGCAGTGCCAACATGTTGGCTGGTATCTCCCGTGGTTTGTCGTTTCCTTCATTCTAAAGTCTGCGGAGCGTCTTTATCCTGGCAGCTGGTGCCGGTTGAAGCCGGCGCTCTCAAGGGGCGACGCAGGGTGTCTCGCTTACGGTTTTTCTATGTACACCTTCCTAAAAAATTGCAGGTCCATGGCGTTGAATCCAATTCCTTTCACCCAAGGTTTTACCATCGTATTTTGCGTCGCCCAATAGAGCGGCACAATCGGAGCCTCGTCCTGACAGAGCATTTTGTCGCCCCGCGCATACATAGAGGCGCGCTTTTTTTGGTCTTGTTCTGCGGCAGCTTTATCAATCAAATCGTCATAAGTAGCATTCGACCACTGTGTGTAATTGTTGCCATTGTGAGTTGTGAACACGTTCATAAACGTTTCTGGGTCCGGGTAATCAGCGCCCCACGTTTGCCGGAACATCTGCGGCGGATCGCGATGCAATATGTCGAGATAAACCTTCCACTCATTGACTTCGAGCTGAAGTTTCACGTTCAAGTTTTTCTTTATCTGCTCTTGAACGGACTCTACAACCAGCTTCGCGTCCTCTCTTTGCGGATATAAAATCTTCGTCAAAGGAAAACCTTTGCCGTTCGGATAGCCGGCTTCAGCCAGAAGTTTTCTCGCTCCTTCTGGATCAAACTCGCTTTTCGAGTCCTCCGAATATCCTTCCAGTGCAGGTGGCACCCACGTATAAGCGGGAGCTTCACCGCGTCGGAGAATTTTAGGAAAGAGCGTTCGATCAACCGCCATCGAAATTGCTTTGCGCACACGTTTATCGTCAAACGGCTTCTTTTTTACGTTGAAACCGAGATAACTGCAGCGCAGTAATGGCAGATTTCGATACATAGGAGAGTTGCGAAGGCTCTCCACATCAGCAGTTGGAAAGCTTCGGTTATCTACATAATCAAGCTGATTGTTCTCGAACAAGCCAAAAGCTGTTGCCTGTTCGGGAATCATGAACATCTTGATTTTCTTCAATCGGGGCGGACCTTCGAAAAATTTCTCATTAGCCGACAGCTCGATTTTGTATTCGTGCTTCCAAAGAGTGAGTGCAAAAGGCCCGTTTGTGACTAAGTTTCCAGGCTCAGTCCAGCGATCACCATACTTTTCTATCAGGTCTTTGCGCAAAGGGCATGTTGAACAAAACGCAGTCAAATACAGGAAGTACGCCGCAGGCCGCTTCAGCTTCACTGAAAACGTCCAGTCGTCAAGCGCTTTCACGCCTACCAAGTTGGGATCTTTGATTTTGCCGGAGTTGTACTCGAACGCATTTTCAATGTCATAAAGGAAGAAAGCATAAGAAGCAGCTGTCGCCGGATTGAGCAAACGTTTCCAGGCATATTCGAAATCGTGCGCGGTAGTGGGCTTTCCGTCCGTCCACAACGCGTTTTTTCTCAAATGGAAGACGAAGTGCTTTCCACCGTCGAGGACTTCCCAAGACTCAGCACAGCCGGGCTCGCACTTCATGTCGTTGTTGTACATGGTGAGACCGGTCATCAAGTTGGAAACAACGTCGAATGAAGTCGAGTCGGTCGAGGTCTGCCAATCAAGACTGGGTGGTTCAGCCTGCAAATTGATGCGGAATGTATCGGGCTCGTAACTAGCAGCGCCCTCCCCGCATCCCGACAGCGAAATCAGAAATATCATCCCGAAAGCCAGTGCTAAAGCGGCTTTTGAAAATTGCGTTTTTGAAAACCTGGAAGAAATCGAGAAATTTCTCACTGACCGAGTATTAACTTCCGCTAAATAAGCCGCATCAATTCGAGCAATTTTCGAATGAATAGGGGTTGAGGGGGGTTCCGTAATTGCTTGTAACACGCCCCAATTCTAGTCTTGTTGACAGATTTTTTCTTGGTTAGATATACTTTGCATTGACGCCTCCCCGGAGGCCATTTTGGTCTGTGCGGTTTTTTCAGACAAAACGCACAAGGCAGCTTTGAGCGTTTAGTTTCAAACCTATTTCTGTTCTCACGCACAGACCGGCAACACTAAAGACAAGATTCAGTTTCGGCTGAACGCGCAATTACCAATCGACAATGCATGCATAGGCTGTATTTAGCCGGTTGGGAGCTAGAAAGGGAGTAGAAAGCCGTGGCCAAGAAGGACGACCGGATCATCATCACGCTTGCTTGTGGCACTTGCAAACGCCGCAATTACACGTCGATGAAGAACAAGAAGAACGATCCGGACAGACTCAGCATCAACAAGTATTGCAAATGGTGCCGTCAGCACCTCGAGCACAAAGAAACCAAGCGCTAATTTGAGCGAGCGGTCGGACGCTCGGGCTCAGATTTGAGATCCCGACGTCCAAGTTCCAAAGAGGTCAAAAGAGTTGACCTTCAGGACTGATAGCACTTGACGTGTCCGACCCGCTACTAACTTTGCCCGACCTTGCCTGGTCGGTCCAAAGTGAATGCGCCTCTAGTTCAACGGTAGAACAGTGGTCTCCAAAACCATCGGTCAGGGTTCGATTCCTTGGAGGCGCGAATTTTTAAAAGGCCAGTCTTCTTCATTTCGGATGACCAAACAATTTGATGTCTACTCAGAAAAAAGATAAGGGCACTACACCGTCAACCAAGTTGACGGAAGCTGATGATTCATCCGAATCATCCGGGCAAAACGCCACCGAAGCTAAAGCAAAGGACGAAGCGCCCAAGGATAAGAAAGTGAAGGACGACGAAAAAGGAAAGAAAGACGAACAGCCTAAGAAGAAGGGCGAACAGAAGAAAGCGGCGATAGACGATACTGAGATAGAACTTGGTGAATCACTAAAAGATATTCGTCAATTCCTCAAAGACGTTGTTGTCGAATTCACGAAAATTACTTGGCCTGGAAAACAGCAGGTAATTCAGGAGACCCTCAGCGTGCTGTTTTTGGTGGCATTGATCACCATTGCAGTTCTCGGTTTTGACTGGTTTTTAGCTCACGCTATTTTCGGTCCTCTCGAACACTGGGCAAGATTGCACGGTGGTGGAGTTGGGCTGCACCACTAGGTTCTCAAGGCTGGCTTGGACAAACTAAAAGGAAAGTAAGGGACGATGGCTTTCATAAACAGTGACGGACAAAGGCGTTGGTATGCCGTGCAGACTGCATCCGGACACGAGAATAAAGTGAAGGAGCATATCGAAAAGCGCATCCTGACTATGAATGCGCAAGATAGAATCTTCGGCGTCATTGTTCCGGAAAAGATGGTGACCAAGGTCAAAGACGGCAAGCGCGTTGAGAAGAAAGAGCGCGAATACCCAGGTTACGTGTTTGTGGAAATGATCCTCGATGATGACTCCTGGCGGGTAGTCAGAGAAGCACCGGGCGTTACCAAATACGTCGGAGCAGGCAAGAAACCGATTCCCGTGCAAGACGGTGAGATCAGAAAGATTTTGAGACGGCAAATGGCCGTTACCGGTGTCAAAGGCAAGAAGCCTGCTGTCATCGATGTCAAGGTGGGCGATTACGTTCGTATTACGGGCGGACCGTTCGCAGACTTTACAGGAGAGGTAACGGAAGTCAACCTCGAACGCGAGCGAATCAAGGCGTCAGTCATCATCTTCGGTCGCGCGACCCCAGTAGAACTGGAGTTCAACCAGGTTATTAAAGTCTAAAAGTGATGCATTGGATGTCCAATGTGCCATAAAATCAGTAATTCTCGACATATATAGGATCTAGGGCCGTGAAAAAGGTAGTTGGCAAAATCAAACTGCAAATCCAAGCGGGTAAGGCAAACCCCGCACCGCCTATCGGACCTGCTCTGGGTCAGCATGGCGTCAACATCATGCAGTTCTGCAAGGAATATAACGCCAAGACACAGGACAAAGCAGGGACGATCGTACCGGTAGAAATCACCGTTTTCGAAGATCGCTCTTTCGACTTCGTTTTGAAGACACCGCCGGCATCCGAGCTTCTCAAGAAAGCTGCGAACGTCGAAAAGGGTTCTTCTCACCCGAACAAGACCAAAGTCGGTTCGGTTTCCAAAGAAAAAATCACCGAAATCGCCAAGATCAAAATGCCCGACCTCAATGCAACAACCATTGAAGCCGCTGAAGCAATGGTCAGAGGCACCGCCCGCAACATGGGCATCACAGTCCAAGAGTAATCACAAAAGTACAGAAGAACGCAGTAAGGAACTCGGATCATGGCTAAGCTCACCAAGCGCCAAAAGACCTTGAAGGCAATCAAAGAAAAATACCCAAATCCTTTGACCGCCGAAGAAGCATTCAAGGTTCTCAAGGACGAAAAAACCGTCAAGTTCGATCCCACGGTCGAAGTGCACTTCAGACTGGGTATCAACCCCAAGATGAATGACCAGCAAATTCGCTCCACAGTGAATCTGCCCGGCGGCACAGGCAAAGACGTTCGCGTCGCTGTTGTTGCCAAAGGTGAGAAGCTGACCGAAGCGACTGAAGCAGGCGCCGACGTAGTCGGAGCCGATGACCTCGTCGCCAAAATCGGCGAAGGCTTCATGGATTTCGACAAGCTTGTCGCCACCCCGGATGCAATGCTCATGCTCTCCAAGATGGGTAAAATCCTCGGACCGCGCGGCTTGATGCCCAACCCGAAAGATGGCACCGTCACTTTCGATATCGCCAAGACAATCAAAGAACTCAAAGCCGGTAAGGTTTCCTTCCGTGCCGAGAAAGACGGCGGTCTCGTTCAAATGGCAATCGGCAAACTGTCCTTCGACGAGAGCAAGCTCTTGAAGAACCTGGCAGCTGTTGTTGACACCATCAACAAAGTGAAGCCGGCATCGGTAAAGGGAACCTACATCAAAGCTGTATACCTCAGCTCGACAATGGGTCCTGGACTCAAGCTCGATGTCAACGCACTGCAAGGACTCGGCAAATACCTGGCTGCATAAGCTAAGTAGCTAAGACCACAAAGTATTAGGGGCGATGCATACGCGTCGCCCCTTTTGTTACACCTTTGTTCGGTGGTTTGTTGCGAAGCAGAAGCGAGAACTCTGCCAATCTGATGAACCGCTCAAAATGGTCCAGGTGTAAGCTGCGCAGTATTCGGCACTACGTAAGTGAACGGGAAGCTCTGTCCTGACTGGAATACCAGAGGCGCGCCGCCGCTGTATGCGTATTTGACCAGGAATGGTCTCACTTCGACGGTCGTCACGACCGTGACTGTGCCGGTTACCGGACCGCCAGTTTTGCCGAGAGAAGTAATTGTCGATGCAATCGTAGCTTCAGCCGGAGTGGTCGTAACCGAAGCTAGCTTGAAGTTGGACAAGATACCGGCTGATTGGGTATTGGCGCGCTTAACAACAGCATCTGCACGCTTGTAGATGTCAGAACCATTGAGTGGCAAACTCTTGGGCGGACCGAGGTCGCCAAGGTTGCCGGATGCTGCGACACGAGCAGCTTCCCGGCAGGTAGAGTCGTTGACTTGAACTGCCATAACGATAACGGCAAGGTCGAAAACCAAAAGTACAATCGGGACCAAAACCATCAGTCCGACGCACAGTTCGACTATCGACTGCCCTCTTTTCTTGAAAGCCTTCACTTTTCCACCCTCGCGCATGCCATTTCAACGAGCTCCCGGTGATCAAACTATTCCCGTAATGGTCGCCAGTGAAACCAATATTACTTGTATAGCAGACACTTGAAAAATTAGAGCAACGTGAAGTGTGCGTGAAGCCAGGTAGCACCCGCTAGATGAAACTGTCACATAAAAGCGGAAGCAGATGACGAGAGCCGCTGCGACGGTTCGTCAAAACGCGGGCAATGGATTTGCAATCCCGCACCGCATACGGTGTCAAAGATTTGTCTTGCGAAGCTTAGACAGCAGCTCCGGCAAGTTGAGCTTTGCCGTAGAGCGCAGCATCTTTGCGTGGATGCAGCTTGAGGATGTTGTATTGCGTGTCGCGTTGCGCCGCATCAAATCCTGCCAGGTGTATGCAGCGAATCATCTCGTCAAGCGTGACATCACATCTGGTGCCTGCAGCCGAAACGACATTTTCTTCCATCATAGTGCCACCGAAATCATTAGCACCAAATGCGAAGGCAGTCTGTCCGAGACCAGACCCCTGAGTAACCCATGACGACTGGATATTGTGGATGTTGTCCAACATAAGACGTGAGATTGCCACCATGCGCAAATACTCTGTTGCCGTGGTGAGGTTTTTCACTTTCTTGCCCAACGGTGTTCCACCGGGCTGGAAACTCCATGGAATAAACGCGGTAAATCCTTCAGCGAGATCTTGCAGATCTCGCAAAGCAATCAAGTGTTCGATGCGATCTTCAATTGTATCGACCGAACCATACATCATTGTCGATGTAGTGCGAATACCCAATTTGTGAGCCGCTTCCATCACTTCCAACCAGCGGCTGGCGGGAATTTTTAGCGGGCTGATGATCTTCTTAACGCGCTCGGTGAGCACTTCGGCGCCACCGCCCGGAATTGACGTGAGCCCGGCTGCAATCAGGCGTTTCAGTGTATCTTCCAAACTGAGATTGCTGGTGCGGGTGATGTGGTCGATTTCCGAAGGAGACAATGCGTGCAAAGTAAGATTCGGAAAATCAGCTTTCAAACGGCTGAGAAGCTCTTCGTAATATTCGATGCCAAGCTCAGGATTATGACCGCCCTGCAGAAGAAGCTGGGTGCCGCCGATTTCGACGAGCTCGGTGACTTTCTCTTTGATGGTTTCGTAGGGCAGAACATAACCCTTATCGGAGCCAGGAGGCGCATAGAAAGCGCAGAATGTGCAATAGGCGTCGCACACATTGGTGTAATTGACGTTGCGGTCGATGACATAAGTAATCGGCTGATCATCGGGATGGAAGCGCTTTCTCACTTCATTGGCTGCATAGCCGATATCCATAAGCGAGGCTTCATTGAAGAGCTGGACGCCCTCAGCAAAACTCAGCCGCTCACCGGCAATCGCTTTATTCAGAAGTTGTTTGACCATGTAAGAAGCTCCCATAGCCCAAAGGCTAAATCTCATCGCTGGTTTGGTATGTTATCAAAAAGGACAGGCGCCTTACATTGGCGGAGCCTTACAACCGACAGGATAAAGGCGGTTCGGTTAAGATTTAGATAGCTGAAAAGCTCTAAAATGGCGTTCAATAAACGCAATAACTCGGAGTTTCAAACAGGTTGGTCAAGTACAAGGATTACTACCAGATTCTCAATGTGCCGCGCAGCGCAACCGATAAGGAGATCAAAGCCTCCTACCGCAAGTTGGCAAGGCAGTACCACCCGGACACAAATGCGGGTAATAAAGCTTCTGAAGAAAAGTTCAAAGAGATTGCCGAAGCTTATGAAGTTCTAAAAGACCCCGAGAAAAGAAAGCGTTACGACCAGCTCGGCTCCAACTGGAAGTCAGGCGAGCAATTCCGCCCACCGCCGGATTTCAGCAATTTCAATTTCGATTTTGGCGACCTAGCCGGCAAGGGCTCACCCTTTTCGGACTTCTTCGAGGCAATATTCGGTCAGGCATTCGGGCAAGAAGGCATGCCGCGCCCGGGTCAGGGTGGTCCCGGACGACCACAACAGCGTCCAGGCGGACCTCAAGGCGGGCGCAGCCCTCTCGACCAGGAAGCGGAAATCGAACTGACGCTGGAAGAAGTGGCCAAAGGCACAGTCCGCACTCTGCAAATCAGCGGCCCGCAGGTAAAGACGAAGACCATCGAGGTAAAAATTCCCGCCGGCGTTCGCCAGGGGTCCAAGATTCGAGTCCCGGGTGAAGGTGCAAAGTCTCCGGTCAACCAGGGTTCTGGCGATCTTTATCTGAAGGTCAAAATAAAACCGCACGCAGATTTCACCATGGAAGGCGACAATCTCGTCTGCAACGTCAACATCACCCCCGCTCAAGCGGTTGTGGGAACGGAAACTTCGGTGCCGACCTTAGAAGGTCCAGTAAAGATCCGTATTCCGGCCGGCACTCAAAACGGCCGCATGCTGCGATTACGCGGACGAGGCTTGCCCAAATTGAAACAAGCGGATCGCGGCGATATCTTAGTGCGCACGAAGATTATGATTCCGACTGAACTTTCTGACCGCGAAAGAGAACTCTACACCGAACTTGCGAAGCTCGAGAAAGACAGCAACAACCACAAAAAGTAGCTGTCGGTCCACGACACGTTTCGACTGATGCCGGTAGGGTCGACTCCATGCGTCGACCGGCTTGTTCTGGTTCTTGTAGGGGCGCATTGCATGCGCCCTCTTCAATCTTTCAATTTTGCAGGCGCGTGCGACGCGCGCCCACGCCCCGACGGCTTTTAGTCTAGAACATGAGCATTCTGTGCCAATCTTGCCCAGGCAATGGAAAAGCTCTCCAATGCTGCTTTCGGATTGACATAATGATCGACTCTGGACTTAGCTTCTTCGCCGAGTTCCAAAAGGTCTGCAAGATATTTGCTCTCGTTCAATGAGTCCATAGCTCGCTCTTTCAGACGCTTATATTCCTCTTTCAACACGTGGTCAACGACTTTCGAAATAGCCACTCTGACGTTGTCGTCATCATCGACAAGGGAATCAGCGGCCTTGAGAACGACTTGCGAAAAATCAAGCGCGGACAAGTAAGCCTTCGAGCGTTTCGCCCCACTGTCTTTAATTGCCTTGTGAAACGACAAAGACGGCAGCTCAGGAGCGTCTCCATCAGAGAATGGAATCTGTGGAACTGGCACAACCTGACTGCGGCTCACCACAGTTGGTAGCACAGCTTCGGCATTCTCGGCGAAGAGAAAAAACATGGTGTGCTCCGGCGGCTCTTCCAAAGTCTTAAGAAGCGCGTTTGCAGAGGGTCTATGAAACACGTCTTGCGACGCGTCTTCAACAATCACAATGCGAAATGCGGAACTTGTTCGTGCCAAGGTTTCCGTCATCTGCCTGGCGCTCTCGACTGAGATTTTTCTCGAACTAGTAGATCCGCCCGGAGCCAGCTTATAGAGGCACTCAGGATGCGCATCTTCCTGAATCCAACGACAATCGCGACACATGTTAACCGGCTCGCCACATAGCGATTTGGATAAGCAAGAACGGTCTTCCGGCATGCGAAATGCCTTGAACGCCTCATTTGCTTGTTGAAAAACTTCGTCGCCAATCGGCAAACCCAACAAATTTTGAACAGGCTCGTTGGCACCCTGCTCATTCTGCCAGTACGAGCGGGTCCGTTCGCAATTCAGGAAAGCAGCCATTTGTTTTGCCAGTTGCCATTTGTCGTCGGCGATTCGACCTGTAAGTAGATAAGCATTTGCCAATCTTCCTTTTGTCAGAGCGCCTGTCAAAAGGTCCACGGCCAACCGCTGACGACCGGACAGATGTCTATCAAATATGCTTGTTTGGGGCGTATCTGCGGGCATTTCCGAAAACTCAGATAAACAAAATACACGAAATCGAAGTCTACCAAAGTGTACTAGGATGTCGCAGCAGTGACCTTTCCAGCCTGCACTCGGCAGCGAAGAAATACTTAACTTCGCATGCGCAATCAAGTGTTTGACAGCTCTTGGCGAGTATCTTAGACTATCTGAGGTCTAAAAGCGGCTGCCCATGTGAAGCGTTAAGGGCCCTCCCGCACTGACCAAGCCCTATTTCGGGGCATGATTCGTCGTGTTTTCACACTAATTTGAGAGGCGAAACCGGTGGCTAACGTAATAGTTGTAGGCGCACAGTTCGGAGATGAAGGTAAGGCAAAAGTTACCGACCTTCTCGCTAAGAACGCCGATGTAGTTGTCCGCTATCAAGGCGGTTGCAACGCCGGACACACAGTCGTTGTCGATGGTGAGACATACAAGTTCCACCTGATCCCATCCGGTGCTTTGTACCAGAAGACCTGCATCATGGGTCCTGGCATGGTAATCGACCCTGAGCGATTCCTCTCTGAAGTGGAAGCTCTAGGCAATTTGATTAGCGTTGATAAGCTGAGAGTTTCGACTACAGCTCACGTCACAATGCCTTATCACCTGATGATTGACGCAGCCGAAGAAGATTCACGCGGCGATCAAAAAATTGGTACCACCAAGCGTGGTATCGGACCGACTTACGCCGACAAATGTGCACGTTCCGGTATCCGCGTTGAAGACCTGCTCGACGAGAAGGTTTTGCGCTCCAAACTCGAATGGATGATTCCGAGAAAGAACGTCATCTTGGAACGTCTCTACAATTTGCCGCCGCTGAAAGTAGAAGAAGTATTCACTCAATACTACGAATACGGAAAGCGCATGGCTAAGTATGTTTCCGACACCGCAGCCATCATTTTCAATTCAGTCGGACAAAAGAAAAACATTTTGTTTGAAGGCGCTCAAGGCACGCTGCTCGATCTCGATCACGGCAGCTACCCTTACGTCACTAGCTCGAGCCCGACTGCAGGCGGCGCTTGCATTGGCGCCGGTATCGGACCGACAATCATCGACCGCGTCATCGGCGTTTCCAAAGCCTACATGACCCGCGTCGGAGAAGGTCCTTTCCCGACCGAGCAAGAAGGCCAAGTCGGCGACATGCTCAGACAAATTGGTAAGGCATGGGCTGAAGTCGGCGTGACGACCGGTCGTCCACGTCGTTGCGGTTGGTTCGATGCAGTGCTCGGTCGTTATTCAGTAAGAATCAACGGTCTCGACTGCCTGGCCATCACCAAGCTCGACGTTCTCGATGAATTCGATGAAATCAAGGTTTGCAACGCCTACAGAGACAAAATTACGGGCGAAACATTCAAAGAACTTCCTTCGATCGGAGCTTCATTCAAAAACATGGAGCCTATCTACGAAACCTTCAAGGGTTGGAAGACCTCGACCAGCGAATGCCGCAGCTACAAGGATCTCCCTGTAGAAGCTCGTAAGTACCTAGACTTCCTGGCTGACGAACTGGATGTGTCAATCGCCATCGTCAGTGTCGGTCCTCAACGCGATCAAACCATCGTCATTGAAGATCCGATTCACGGACCGAAAAGAGTGCTCACACGCAGCACGTAAAAATCTGATTGGAGGGGCGATGCATGCCATCGCCCGTAAGAAAAAAAGGTCGACGCATGGCGTCGACCCTACGGAAGGCTATTTCGATTTGTTCATCAGCTTCGACAGATTGCTGCGCAATTGATGTTTCCACAGACCGGCCAAATCGTTTTTCTTTGACTTGAGACGCTCGATTCCAGCCAATGCAGTTACAGAATCTGGATCAATCTCGATGACTCGCTTGTAGCACTCCATCGCACCATCGTAATCACGGAAAGAATTTTCCTTTACGCGGGCGAGCCTGTTGAGCCCTTCCACGGAATCCGGCTCGTATTGAAGCAATTTCTGAAGAGACGCCTTTGCCTCATCATGTCGATTGAGAAGTGTACAAATGTCGCTCTTTTCAAGCAGCCAATCGTGTTTCTGGGGGTTCAACTGTATCGCTTTCTCGATATGACCGAGCGCAAGAGCCCCTTCTCCACGCTCTCTATAGATATTTGCCGCCATAAAATGCACTTGTGCATCGTTGGGGTCACCACGCAAAAGCCGCTGCAATTCCTGCTCTGCTTCCAAAAGCAGGCTCTTCGCCATGAGGATGCGGACAAGAAGAAGACGCGCATCAGAAGATTTCGGATCGATTTTCAAAGCCTCACGAGCGGAAACCATAGCCTGATTGGAGTCTTCTCGCGCCATGTAGGCTTTGGAAAGTTCGATATAGGCGGATAAATTATTGGGCTCCAACGCCACTACAGCGTTGTACTCATCAATTGCGCGGGGCAGAAGACCCATCTTCGCAAAGAGCCTGCCGGCAGATTTATGCACCTGAGGCTCCTTGGGATGTGCCGCCAGCAATGGTTCCAGCACTTTTCTGGCTTTGTAGAAACTGCGTGCCTCAGTCAGCTCGTCCACTGTTTTCAGCTCGGCGGACAAAGAAGCACCCACACTTTTGGCAGCCTGGGCAGCCATTGAGGGATGCTGCACCTGAACGAGAAAAGACGCCAGCAAAAGACAAAATGAGCTAGCAAACACCCTGAACCCAGCTGCATTGCAGCTCCTGGGACTAACAGGCGCAAGTGTTTGATTTGGATATCCCGAGCGAGTGACCATTTTTATCAGAGAAATGTGCTCTCTCTTCCTCATCTTTTGTGACTTCTAGTGTGCATGTTATCAAATGGGGAAGAAGGAAAGTATGACTGCAGAGCTTACCAAGCCCGATACTAAAGCTAAAGTTGTGCGCAAGGATTTGCAGCACACAACGCTTCTCATTGGAGCCACTTTCGCTGGCAGCATCGTTGTGGCATTGTACGTTTTTGCTGTTTGTACTCTCAATCAGCAGCACAAAGACTCTAATTCTGTAGACCGTGCGGTTTACATGGCGGCGCGCTCGTTGTCCGAAATTACAGCTTCGCACCCGACGATTGGCAGAGTCGGGTTGATTGACTCTGCCCCGCCGCAAGAGCTTTCCTATGCCGAAAGAAAGCGGCGTCCTCGCGTAATCGGATTGAATTCGCTATATGCGACATTGCGCGTAGATATGCTCATTGCTCAGAAATTGAACAGCCCTGCGCTGATTGATCTGTGCGCACGCGACTTGAAGATTGCAAAACAGTTGGAAGCCGAGCTGACACGTCGCATGTTTTCAGCGGTTGAACAAACTCCGGTACAAGACCCAAGCATGGCGGAGCAACCGGAACGTGTCGCTCGACAGCTTACCGGAACAGATAACGAGGCGGAAGCCTCGGATACAGACCACAATGAAGACGACTCCATTCTGCAAGAAGTGTCGAGACTACTTTCCGATGACGTGAAAGGCAGAAGTCCCAACCTTGTCGATGTCCGCCTGACGCTTGGCTCCGTAGAGCCTGGTCGCCTCAGTACACAAACGTTTGCACCGCTCGAAGACAGCAATAAAGAATTCGTGAAAGACGGGATGTATCGCTCCGGAATACCGGTTCCCATGCCCAATGGACAAACAATCACTTTCCTTGGACAGCCGCGCACAACCAGAATCATTGAACCATCTTGGTTCAAAGCAGGCAGCCACGGCACCGCACCATGGGCGGTGCAACTGGAAGCTATCTACGAACGAACAAAAGAGAAAGGCACGAAAGAGAAAGTTACAAAAACCGCATGCGCAGTGGTTGGAGGTGAACCTGTTTATCCGAAGTCATCCGCCTTTGTTGTCAATTTCCCACAGGGAAAACCCAATCAATTTGAAAACCTCTCAGACATTTTGAATTACAAAAACTGGACTGGACAGGGAGAGTGGCAACAAGTCGTAGGTACGGAAGTGCCCGGAAAAGGCAGCCTCGCGCCGCCTATGGAGGCAATCTCAGGCGGACTCTCACCGGGCAGTGCTCTAGCACATGCAATGTATGACTGGTTGAAACAAATGGGACCGCTCGTCGAGCCTGCTAATTTCGAAAAAATGATGCATCAATCGTTTGCAAAAGCGATTAAAACAGCGTCCATCGATAGCGCGACGAACCAGGCAAACAGCTGTCTTACAGTAGATACAGGCTCCAGAGAATACGCGCTGCTCAATCAAACAAATCCCGATGGACCAGGACAACTCGCGCTGAGTCATTGCTTTTCCATTAGAGATCAGCGCACCATGAGTAATAAGATTCCGCCGGCTTCTTCGCTTCCGCTGGTTGTAGACGCCAATGGAAAGTGTGTGCTGGCAGGAAAAGACAAGTTCGACAAAGAGTTGCTCAGAGACTTTCTCTCTGCGGTTTACGAAACCAATCTGGCGGCACTGGAGTCGCTCGAAACATCGAAGCAAATGATAAATCGTGCCAAAGCATCACTGAAAGAACTCGACCAAAAGATGTATTTCGAGCGGCAAGAGTTGACATCCGTCTCGGCGCGCATGCACCGTATTCGCACCCAGATGCCGTTTGACCCAGAAAATTCAAGCAAAGCAACCGGTCCACTAAAGCCAAAAGACAGCGAAAACTTGCGCCAATACAATCTTGCAAAAGACAGATTGGAAGCGCTAAAAGAGTTACTCATCAACGACAAAGAGCAGCGCGATCGCTACAGAAAGCTAAACGAAACAGCTCGGCTTGTTTCCCTCAATGCCAATAAGGTCGGCATCACGACTTACGATCTTTGCACCCACTCGAATCAAATTTTAGTCAACGGGCTCGCGCGCACACAGGCGCCATCGAGAGGTTTTCTCCTGGGCGGGCGCTTCGTTTTCATGCCACAACCAGTACCGATTCAAGAAGAAGAATTCTTGCTCACGGACGAAGAAAAACAGAAAAGGGTCGAATCAACTCCGCAAAAAACAGTCAAGGGAGACTTGATTTCAGACTGGACAAATCCGGACATGCACCTTGTTGCTGAAGCCAACGAACTCTTGGAGACGGGCAGCAAGACTATATTTGTTGAAGGTCTGCCCCTTAAACTCTACTGGCTGCAACCACGAGACATTCCGAGCTGGACCAAAGTGACTTTTGTCATTGATTCCAACGCGCTGGTAGAAACTCCTGAGAAGCGAAAACTCAGCAACTCAGATGGTAAAACGGCTTCAAAGACGAAAGCGCCGGTGGCAAGCGGAAAGGACAGCAATCCGCCCCCCAGCGAAGCGCTGGTTGCCTTCAAGGATTACGCATTTGGCAACATTCGAATCCCGGCAGGACAGATGCTCTACTACTGTGCCAATGCCGTAAAGACCGGGACAGAGCCGAAAGTTAGTTGGTCGGTGGTAATCAGAGATCTGATTTCATCCCGAAGCGAAGGCAGCATGGGAGAGCCTGTCAGCATTCCTGATGGCGACTGGCGCAGCGCGGCGCAAGGACGAAACGGCGAAATACCGGGACTGGCGGGTGAATTTCAACTGCGCACGCCCCAGCCTGTAACCGACCTCGGACAATCCGGCTCATATTTAACCAACCCGGTCACGGGTCAACAGATTCCACAAATTCCGCCATTGCCGCCAGAAATGCTGTAGGGGCGCTGCCGTCGGAGTTTCAGTCGGGCGATGCCGTCGAAGTTTCCGTCGGGCTATGCCGCCGAAGTTCCGTAGGGGCGATGCCATTCATCGCCCGGCCGGATCGCCGACAACCTGGCGGCTTTGGGGGACATGTATGCAGCGCCTAGGGTTTAGTCTCCACTACTGATTCGAAACCAACTACTGATTCGAAACAAGCGCACACCCGTGCGCAGCCAAGGATTTCTTTCCAAAGAAAAAGGGGCGCATATTCTGCACCCCTCTAGAATTCTTGACGGTGAACAACTTAGTTGTTGTTTTTGTTTTTCTTGCGGCTCTTCTTGCCTTCAGAATCTTCTTCACCAGCACCAGCGCCAACGCCAACTGCATCTTCGATAGCGGCGATACGCTCGTAAAGTTCTTCCCAATCTTCACGGGTGATAAGTCCGAGCTCTTTGGCAGCCTTCTTCATCGAACCCTTAACGTTGGTGGAAACTTTCTTTTCAACTTCAAATCCCTTCTTTTCAGTTTCGGACTTGAGGTTTTTCATAAATTGTTGGACCGAATCGGTCTTATTGGTACCTTTTTCTTCCAAATCGTCGAGAAGGTCTTGTCCAACCTTAACCAGGTCGTTCATTGCGTCTTTGATTGCCGATTTAATGCGGTCTACATTGGTAGCTCCGCCAACGCCAGTCATGACTGCCTTCTTTAATAATTTTGTTCGCTCGCTCATAACCACTCTCCACTTAAACGCTGGTCTGGTGCTGATTCGTTTGATTTTAGAGTGGTAATTAGAAAAGAGCCTTAAGTTCACAAAGTTATCAATATAAAGCGTTACACTATCGCGTCTCCAAACGGCTGAAAACTTGAACTCAAGGGCCGTAAAATGACTTGTTGCAGGTTGGCTGAAGGCTAGTCAAGCGCCGCACTCAGTCTCCTTTAGAACCTTCTTGTCGACAGCAGCGGGGCGACATCCAGCAAGCTTCGGCAAGCAGCGCCGGTTTCTACTTTTAGCGAGGTAATGTTTGTGCATTTGTTGAGAGCATTTCTTACACTGCTTGTATTGATATGTTTGGGCATCAACAGCATCTGCCCACCCGCACTGGCTCAAGCCTCGCAATCGGCCAGACCCAAACTCGTACTATTAATTGTTGCCGATCACTTTTCCTACAATTACCTGAGCCGCTATCAAGACAAACTAAGCAGTGGCGGACTTAGATATCTAATGGAGCACGGCGCCAACTACACAAACTGCCGCCTGAGCTATGCAACGTCCCAGAATGCGTGCGGGCAAGCCGCTATCTCGACCGGAGCCAATCCTTGGCTTTCCGGAATCGTCGCTGACGAATGGTACGTTCCGAAGAAGAATAGAATTATGAGCGCCACCGCCGACGATACCTACCATTTGGTTGGTGCCAGCGGACAGGGTGCAAGTTCGATGCGTTTGGTCGGCACCACCATTGGTGACCAGATGAAACTGGCAACAAACGGCAGAAGTAAGGTTGTTTCTTGCTCGTTGCGCGATACATCAGCCCTGATGCTTGCCGGTGTTCTCGCCAACGGCGCATATTGGTTCGACCGCACAAGTGGCAGTTTCGTTACCTCATCACAATACTCTGTCGACCTTCCAGCTTGGGCGAAAGCTTTCAACGACCAGCGCTACGCCGACAAATACAATGGCAAGCCCTGGCAAAGAAGCCTGCCGGAGACTGAATACGGCGCATCCACTCGCGATGACTATCCGTACGAGAAAGCAGTAGACGGTTGGTCAAAAACTTTCCCACATACCATTAGTGGACAAGGCGAGGCTTTCTACAACGCCTTCTCGATGACACCGTGGGCCAACCAAATGACCTGCGATTTTGCAAAGGAAGCAATCGAAAAAGAGTTTCTCGGTCAGCATAATGAGCCGGATATGCTCTGCCTCAGCTTGGCTGCCGGAGATCATTTGACTCAAGCCTTTGGACCCTACAGTCAGGAAGCTGAAGACCTCGTCCTCAAAATGGACCAGTCTCTTGCCAGCTTGTTTCAAGTCGTCGATCAGAAGGTCGGCTTGAACAACACTCTCATCGTGTTCACTGCTGCGCACGGGACCATGCCGATTCCGGAGTTTCTCAAAGAACGCAGAATGAACACCGGCAAGATCGATCCAAAAACGTTCAAGACTTTGCTCGACTCCGCGCTCGATTCACAGATCGCGCCAGATGACTGGATCGACGAGTTCTCACCTCCCAATGTTTACCTAAAACTGGAAACACTCGAAAAGCAAAAAGTCCGCCAAGCTGATGTTGAAGCAGTGGCCGCCAAATTAGCTAAGTCGATCGCTGGTGTTGGAGACGTTCTTTGCCGCCACCAATTGATTCTCAATCAAGTGCAAAGCGGTGGAAACGCGGAAGCTCAAAGACGCAGCTATTACTGGAATCGCTCCGGCGAATTGCTTATTTATCCAAAGCCGGGATATGTATTCGCCTCTGAATCAGCTGGAACCGGCAGCGGCTCGCCGTTTGCTTACGACACCCAAGTGCCGCTGATTCTGTGTGGAAGCTCAATTCGTGCAGGACGCTTCAGCCAAACGGTCAGCCCCATCGACATTGCGCCTACGGTAACCAGTATTCTGGGTATCGAAGCGCCGTCGCTCTGCGAAGGCTCCGGCTTGTCAGATGCAATCGGGCAAGTAATGGGACCACCTAGACCAAGAACATCCGCCGCGCCGGCTGCTGCACCCGCAGCACAGTAATGTAGGGTCGACGCCATGCGTCGACCGGTGGTCTTGCGGCAACGCGGACCGCGAAGCGTAGGGTCGCATTGCATGCGCCCTTACGCAGAAGAAAAGATAGAAAGGTCCACACACCGGAGGAATTGAAATGGCAGAAAAGGAGACTCTCGTTCTCGTTGACGGCAGCTCCCTGGCATTCCGCATGTTCTACGCGCTCTTCTCAATGGGATTGCGCAGTTCGTCCGGCATTCCAACCGGGGGGCTCTACGGTTTCTTCAACGCTATCTTCGATCTGATAGAAAAGCACAACCCGACAATGCTTGCGGTCGCCTTCGACCGCGAGGAACCCACCTTCCGCAAGGAAGAATATGTGGAATACAAGGCAAATCGGCAGGAAATGCCGGACGACCTGAAGAAGCAATGGCCGCTCATCAAAGAGGGCGTCCAGATGCTCGGCATTCCTTTATATGAGCTTCCCGGCTACGAAGCTGATGATGTAATCGGCACAGTCGCAAAGGATGCCGAACGACGCGGTATCCGCGTGGACATCCTGACTGGCGACAAAGATGCGTTTCAGCTAGTCACCGATGTGGACGGTGATATCCAGGTTCTCATGCCACCGTCTCGTGGCGGTGGGTTGGTAACGTACCGGCGCGCTGAAGTGTTCGAAAAAATGGGTGTTTGGCCTGAGCAAATCATTGACTACAAGGCTCTTTGCGGCGACTCTTCGGACAATATTCCGGGTGTCAAAGGCATTGGTCCAAAGACTGCAGTCGAACTTTTGACGCAGTACAAAACGCTCGATGGTATTTACGAGCATCTCGAAGAATTGAAGTCCAAATCCGTAAAAGGAAAACTGACCGAAGGCAAAGAAATTGCGTACAAGAGCCAAATGTTGGCGACAATCAAACTCGATGTGCCGATGGAGTTTGACTTCGCGCATTGCCGCCTGGATTCAATCGACACCAGTAAGGCCAGTGAGTTCTTCCAAGGACTCGGCATCAAGTCAATCGTCAACCGATTGCCAAAAGTTCTCGCACGAATATCAGGTGGTGAAGTCGCACAGCCTCTACAAACAGGTGAGATTTCTTCACTCTCAGTTGTTTCGGTGGAAGTTGAAGCAAAAGTTTCAGTCGGTGCAGGAGTTGGTGCTGAAACAGGCATGAGCGGCGGCAGACAACTTGGGTTGTTCGATTCTACGGAACCGGTCTCACATGCTCCGGTATTTGAGAAGCGCGCTTTCGGTCCCCCCTCACCACAAATCATCACCACCGAGGACCAGCTCAATCTATTGATTGACGACCTTTCCAACCAAAAGGCATTCGCTATTGATTTGGAAACAAGTGGAATCGAATCGCTTGATACCAATATCGTTGGATACGCAGTTGCTTGGGGCGCGGGGTTCGATCTAATAGACGGAAAACTTTCCCTCCCGGAGAACTCCGGCACCAATGGTAGTGGCATCAAAACAGCATACATTCCGGTGGGGCACTCCGGTATCCTCACACAGCAGCAACTGGATCACGATCTTGTGAGAGAGAGGCTCAAGCCGCTTCTGGAGAATCAATCGATTGGAAAAATCGCTCAAAATGCAAAGTTTGAGATGAATGTCCTGTCGCTCTACGGCATAAACATGCGTCCAGTGGCTTTCGACACTATGATTGCAAGCTACATTCTCAATCCTGACGACAAGCACGGATTGAAAGATCAGGTGAGCAGAGTATTCAATTATGAGATGGTGCGCATTGCCGAGCTAATTGGAACTGGCAAAAAACAGGTCACCATGGAAATGGTCCCAATAGATAAAGCCGCTCCATATGCCGCTGATGACGCTCGCATGACCTTGGAACTTGCTCGCACATATCTGCCTTTGCTGGACAAAGAACAGTTGTTCATTCTCAACGAGATTGAGTTGCCGCTGTCATGCGTTCTGGCAGAGATGGAACAGAATGGGATTGCGCTCGACATTCCGTATCTGAAGAAGCTCTCTGTTGAACTGTCTTCGGACATTGCCCGATTGGAATCGGAGATATTCGAACTCTCCGGTCACTCGTTCAATATAAATTCGACTCAGCAATTGCAGAAGGTTCTCTTTGAGGATCTCGGATTGAAACCTCAAGGCAAGACGACAAAGAAAACAGGTTTGTCGACAGATGCAGCAGCACTCGAAGCCTTGAAAAACGAACACGTAATCATTCCAAAGCTGCTTGAATACAGGCATCTCTCCAAACTGCGTTCCACATATGTAGACAGCCTTACGAAGCTTGTTAGTCCGAGAGACAACCGCTTGCATGGAACGTTCAACCAGACTGTTGCAGCAACCGGCAGACTTTCCAGCACGAATCCCAACCTGCAAAACATTCCAATCCGAACTGAAATCGGCAGTCGGATTCGCCGCGCCTTTATCCCCGAGAAGGAAGGCTGGGTGATGGTTTCCGCCGACTATTCTCAAATAGAATTGCGCATGCTAGCTCACATGGCGGAAGATCCGACGCTGATCGATGCGTTCCAAAAGAATCAAGACATTCACCAGCGTACAGCAAAGGAAATCTTCGACGTTCCTCTCGAAGAAGTGTCCAAAGAGATGCGCGCCATAGGTAAGACGATGAACTTTGCGCTCGTCTACCAACAAGGCGATTATCGCACAGGCATTGACTTGGGAGTGTCTACGGCAGAAGCGAAGAAATTCCGAGAGAAGTATTTCAACACCTATCCAAACGTGATGAAACTTGTGAGCGAGACTTTGGAAACCGCTCGCGAAAAAAATTACGTCGAGACAATTTACGGCCGCCGCAGATATTTCCGATATCTCAATGACCGCAACTCAATGATTCGCCAAGCCGATGAAAGAGCCGCGTTCAATGCGCCCCTTCAAGGTAGCGCTGCTGACCTAATGAAGTTAGCGATGATTCGTCTCAGTAAAGAACTGAAAGAAAACAAAATGAAGACAAAGATTGTCTTGCAAGTGCACGACGAACTTGTTCTCGAAGTGCCCAATGATGAATTGGAACTTGCGAAAAAGGTCATCACGCAATCAATGGAATACGGGCAACCGCTGAAAGTACCGCTGGTAGTGGACATCGGCGTTGGTCCCAATTGGATGGAAGCGAAATAGTTCTAGTTCAACGGAATCAACCCGACAAGTTCAAAACGAAATGCCTCTGTATTGGCTGAATATTGAAGATCACATTGCGCGACACTTATCACTGATTGAGTGTTTTGCAAAACCGCAAGATCCGCACATATTCTCAAAGTCCATTCTCGGCGAGCGCGAACGACTCTACGGTGTCTATATAAACAACCACGAAGATTACATTTTCGTTTCAGATCAGGCTGTCCATCGTATTAAAGGTGAAAAGATCCGGACAATACGGTACGAAGACATGCGCGAAGTCGATCTTCCCAAAGATCCAGAGCAGCGCGCGCTTTATGTTCACTTAAAGGGTGGAGACACCTTCTTATTGCCGATAGCCAATGAGACCGAAGAAGAACAGGATTTCTACGCTTTTAGAAATTTTCTTGTTGCAGTGATGCATCAGCCTCATTACAGCGTTAACCCTGAAGAGATAGAACGCATCCAAGACGGTGCCGGTTTGCAGGAATTCCTGGAAAAACAAGGGTCTTGGGAATGGGAGCTTTACAAGGACATCACCACTGGGCTAAGGGATGGGTTTCCGGAACCGTGGCAATTAGATTTATTCAAGATCGACAGAGAGTTGTTGGAGAATCCTGGAGTATGGCGCCTGCTGGCGCTTTTCCTCTGCCGCTCATGTGAAGAAGCGCAAAAGAGATCCCAAGAAGAACCACCCGGTTCTCGTACTACTCGCGATATTATTAAGGCGATAGAGATAGGAAAGCCGCCAGATGCACTATGACGAAGAAGGTAATGAAATAGACGCGCCTCCGCTGGGCGAGGTCGAAATCGACAGCCTGGAGGTCCCTCCTGAAATCCTCAATGCTTTGAGCGAAGAAGCCGCCAACCTGGTGACCTTCGCCATCAACGACTGCAATCACGGCATGCTCACCGACGCCGGGCTATTGCTGGCGCTCGTAGCCTTCGACGGAAAGCTCGCCAGCATGATTCTCGAGCGCAAAGACCTCACCGTAGGGGCTATCCGCAAGGACGTGGGCTTGCGCATGGGCAAACAGCGCACATATTTCTCCAATCTGGTCCGCTCAAACGCTTCTGCCATAAAGATTATGGAAAAAGCCAAAGAACTGAGCGAAGAAAAGAAGAAGAAGGAAATCACGCCTGAAATCATCCTCTACGCCATGCACGACTCCAATGACGCATGGGTAAATTTGGTTCTCTCAAGCTTCCAAAAGAGCTGGTAAGCAAGCCTTTCGGCCTGTACCATAGCGAATCTGGCTGAGCACCTGCTGGTTGCTGAGCGGTTTTTGCAAAGCTGCAGTGTTGAGCAAATGACGGACCCAAATGTACACATTAACGAAGAGCCGAACCCAGAATCCACCGCCAGTGATTCTGAGAAAGCGACCGAGGCGTCAGGTTCTGCAGTCATTCCGCTCGAGCCCAAACAGGTAAGCGGCTACGTCAGTACATCGTTGGACTTGCAAGAGGAGATGCAAGGTCCAAGCCTGATCGACGACGACCTCACGCAGCAGCTAATCGAGCGCGGTGCGAAGGATTGGTCGGCTATGTACGTCGCGAAAGTCATGTGGATTTTCGCCATCACACTGCCTCCGTTTTTTCTTTCCGCTTTTTTCGGATATTCGTTCTTCCAAGTTTTCTTCGGTCTGCTGTTTCTCGCCTGGCTGACGGGAACAGTGATGGCGCGCCAAGTGACGACAGCAATGAAAAACCGCCATTACGCACGGGTAGTTCGATTGTTGCCGAACACACTTTATTGGACCACGATGTGGTATCCCTACACGCACAATTCCCACATCTCAGCAACGGATGCCTTCGTCCGACTGCTGATGCTGGAAGGGCGATTCGTAGAATTTCAAGCCGTTACTCTCTACAGCTGGGGTCTAATAGAGCCTCATTCGAAGCAGCGTAAGAAATCTCCGAAGAACTGGGGCGTCGCAAACAATCTTGCCGTCGCACTTCTTTGCCAGTGGAAGTTTGAAGAGGCTGCCGAGGTTTTTCGCGACTTGCTAAAACGTCCAGCCGACAAGCGTGCGGAAGCAATTTTGTTGAACAATCTTGCCCTTTGTCTTGTGAGGATGGGACAAATTGAGGAAGCGGATAAAACGCTGCAAGAAGCGATCAAGAAAGCATCACCACGCGTAAAGCAGCACATCGGCTGGCGACTGGACTTTATCAAAGCCTCGATAGAGACGGAGCGCGGCAATCTGGATCTGGCGGAAGAGCACGTCGAAAAGGCTCGCGAGTTGGCGCTTCGGTACAACGATAATTTAGAGTGTCAGCCTCGATGCGATGCGCTGATGGGGCGTATTCGTGCAAAACAAAATCGAGCGGAAGAAGCGGAGCTGTATTACAAAAACACTATCGATTCGATGTCTGCCTCCAACAATCCGTCTTACATTGCGCTAGCCGTCTATACTCTGGAGTTCGCAGATTTCTTGCAATCTCTGGGCAAAGACGAATTGGCAAAGGTTCAAAGAGACAAAGCGCAGGCGTTCCGTGATCTGAATTTGCTGAACGAACTGAAGACAGTCGAGGCCATAAAAGCTCGTTTGGAGCAGAAAAAACCAATTATCGTCCCGATGGGGCTGTGTAATTTGACAGAGCGCGATGTGTATCTGGAACAAGTTCCCGATTTTGCAATCCCTGCGATGCCCAATCGCAAAGAACTCGCGAATCTGCTTGAAACGCAGGAAAACAAGCCCCAGAACGAATCCGAAGGTGAAAGTCAAAATGCTTGATGATCACATCGAAGAGTTTCTGGGACCCATCAAGAAACGCTACGAAAAGAGCATCAGCGGAGAGAAGCTTCCGTTTCAAGTCGTGCACTGCCCTCGCGGAATAGAAGGGTTGCACACATACTCTACGCTCGGTTTGAGCAACTATCCTCTGGAGTGCAGAGGTCGTCACATTCAGCAAGAACTGATGATTTCGGTGTTGAATCAGTTCGCTGGCTTGAACATTGCCGGGCTGCTGCAACAACTTGCAATTCGCGCGCTGGAACGGCAAGCAGCCTTCGCACCCGGTGACGTGATTGCCTCACCCCATCAACTGTTTGATGGAAAACCGTTTTGCTCAATCTACACAACAAAGCCTGGCTTCATGCCGGAAGAGTTTATCAATTACAGCACCGGGGACGGTGACAAAATTACTTTCTCGATTCTCCTTCCGATCACGCCGGCAGAAGAAAAATATATAACGCTTCACGGATACGAGCGCTTCGACCTGCTATTCATCGGGTCAGGCGCAGACATGTTAGATCTCGATCGGCCCAGTTTGGTTTAGGAGAACCTGGAAAGGCGGGCGGCAAGAATGCCGCTCCTAAATAGGTTTTCCGCAGACACACTCTAGTCGTTCATCGCGTTGAAACTGATTCGATTGCCGAATGGATCTGTAACATCGAAAGTCATCTCAGACCAGGGAGCCGCCTCCAGTCCAGGTCTCTGATACTTGTAGTCCTTTGCGGAAAGTTCTGCATAATAGGTTTCAACAAACTGGCGATCCATGGCGACAAAGATGTGTGAACCGGGACAGCAATCTCCGAAGTGCTCAGACAAGTGGAGAACCAAACCGCCACGCGACACCTGCATATAAATCGGCGTGTCTTCAGGTTTGTCTTCCCAATCGACATTGAAGCCAAGATAGTCGAGGTAGAACTCTCTCGCCTTCGCTTCGTCAAAGATTCGAAAGATGGGAATGCTTCGTTTGATTTGCATGTGACTCCTCGGGCTTACACTAATTCGCAACCACTGCGCGGAAGCGCACGTCACCGGCGGCGACCTTCTCGTAAGCCTTGTTGATGTCCTTCAACTCGAAGGTTTCAGCCATCACTTTGACTTTGCCGCGCGCTGCAAAATCGAGCGCTTCGTACAGCATCTCCGTTCCGTTCTGAATAGAACCAATGATTCGTGCGCGTTTGAACAGTAGTTCGCCCGCAGAGAAAGTCAAAGGTTCGTTGAAGAACCCCATGATTATAAGGCGTCCATCATTTCGCAAACCTTTGAAGGTGTCCAAAGTTTGCTGGCAAGAATTGCTCGTGGCCAGTATCACATCGGCACCACCGAGTTTCGCCAATTCCTCTCCGTCCGCAACGACATGATCGGCTCCGAGTTCGAGCGCAAGTTTCTTCTTGTCGGCTGAATGGGTGACGGCGATCGTGTCGAATCCGCACGCGCGCGAGTATTGAAGAGCCAGGTGCCCTAGCCCGCCAATGCCGACAACTGCGACCTTCTCATGTGGTTTCGGCTCGGCAATTCTCAATCCGGAATAAACCGTATAGCCGGCGCAGAAGATAGGAGCAGCTTGTTCATACGACAGCCCATCGGGAATGAGCATGGTACCTTCAGCGTAAGCCACCATCAGTTCCGCATGGCCGCCGCTCATTTGCAAACTGGTGCCGATGCGATTTGGGCAAAAGGCGTTTTTCTCGCGCATGCACCATTCGCAGCGCCCGCATTCGTGTTGAACCCACGGCACTCCGACGCGATCGCCAACTTTCCTTTTCGTGACGCCCTCGCCGACAGCGACGATTTCGCCGACCGGCTCGTGCCCGAGAATTCCAGGATAGTTCATGGGAATCTCGCCCTTAGTCTGGTGCACGTCTGTGTAACAAAGACCGCTGGCGTGAATGCGAATCAATACTTGATTGACGCCGGGTTTCGGATCATCAACCTCTTTGATTTGCCACTTACTGCCTTTCTCAGGGACTACCGCTGCTTTCATGATGCTTGCTCCACCGCAGCTACAACCGGCGGTTCATTAGCTTTTTTACCCTTTGCCAAATTGCTGTTTTTGATGCCGTAGCAGAAATAGATGACGAGACCAATTGGACACGTGATCGAATAAACAGTCAAAACGAGCGGGCTTAGTTTGGACGCCAAGATTGCGCAGCCGATCGCTCCGAAGAGTGCAAGCAACGGATTGACGAGTTTTAGCCTGAGCGCACCGATGCAGACAAAAACGAATGCCACCAGAGTGCCCAAAACCATCATGTCGGCGATATCTCCAAACGGGACAAAACCGGCGGTAATGGCAACCAAAATCCCATTGATAAGAATTCCGAGTGTTGGATTTCCTTTGTTTGTCTTCGCGAAAATAGGCGGAAGCAAGCCATCTTCAGCCATGTTTCTGAAGATTCTCGGACCGCCCATGCAAAGCACGAGAAGTACGTTGAAAATGCCGAGTACCGCGCCGATGGCGATGAACTGCCCGGTCCACGTTTCACCGGCAGCTGCAAGCAAGTTGGCCAGAGGAGCAGCAGCTTCGGAGCCGACGAAAAGTGAGTTTTCCTGACCATTGATGAAGCAGGGCGCAAGGCCTGTTGCAACAGCCATAACGGCAACGTAAAGGAAAACAACCAGACCAACGCACCAGCAGGTAGCCAACCTTGTATCTCTCATGCTCTTCGATTCACGCGCAAAGGTATAGAGCGCATCGAAGCCCACGTAAGGGAAAACAGCAAGGGCGGCACCTTGCAAAACACCGTTGAAACCCTTGGGCATGAAATCAGCCCAGTTAGCAGGATTGATGTGCTTGATGCCGGCGATGAGGAACATCACAAGCAATACCATTTTTAGAATGACGAGGAAGAAATTGAGTTTGGCTGATTTACTGACGCCGCCAAAGATCAGAATCACAGTCACTACTGCGATTACGGCCATGGCCACGACGTTTACACCAAAGTGGTGAACCCCAGCCGCGTCCACACTTGGTCCGGACAAAACTTGCGGCAAGGAAAAACCGGTCGCGCGCTTCAAATATTCGCCCCAGGCAATTGCCACAGCCGACGAACCGAAACTGTATTCCATGAAAAGTCCGAATGCCACAACCCATGCGAACAATTCGCCGATGGAGTGATAGACATAACTGTAAGCCGAAACGCCCTTCGGCACGGCGCGTGAGAATTTTTCATAGCAGACTGCAACCGCCATGATGATCACGCCAGTGAGCAGGAACGACAAAATCCCTGCCGGACCAGCTTTTCTTGCAATCATCCCCGGCATCGCGAAGATACCGGCGCCAATCGTGGCACCGATTCCCAACGCCGTTAGCATGACCCAGCCAAGATGCTTGGGTGTGTTATCCACCGCATCGACGTTAGCCGGTGCGCGCCTCATCATAGTTGTCATTAAGGACATGTTGAACCTGCAAATCAATCTGAAACGGAGACATTAACGGGATGCCGAGAGCCGGGCGCAGAACGCCCCAGCGGAGAGAACAGGTTAGATATCCGCTTTATTGAAGACGGAACTCGACGATTCAGAGAATACAAACAATTGTTTGATTTGGCCTGAGCTGAATCTTGGAAATGCTAGCATAGCGAATTAGTTGAAAGCCAAGAAACGTGGCTGAATCGCGCGAAAAAAACGCGGCAGAATCGCGCCAAAGACATGGCAAAATCGCGGCAAAGCCGCGGCATTAGAGTACTGAGAGGTCCATTGAAATGAAGGTCCAAAGAGCAGCAGTCATCGGCGCTGGAGCAATGGGTTCCGGCATCGCCCAGGTCTTGAGCCAATCCGGCATTCACGTCATCCTCAAAGACGTCAAGCAAGAGTTTGTCGACAAAGGTCTTGCCAACATCAAAAGAATGTATGACTCGCGGGTCAAAAAAGGAACTCTCACCCAAGAGGAAGCCGACGAGCTTTTCGGACTAATCAAGGGTTCGACTGACTACGAAGGTTTCAACAACGTCGATATCGTCATCGAAGCTGCTCTGGAAGAAATCCAAGTCAAGCTTGCCATCTTCAAAGAAATCGACGAAATCTGCCCATCACGCGCCATCCTTGCATCCAACACGTCGGCGTTGTCGATTTCCGAAATTGCTTCTGCAACCCGCCGCGCGGACAAGGTCGTCGGAATGCACTTCTTCAATCCCGCTCAATTCATGAAGCTGGTAGAAGTCATTCCAGGCGTCAAGACCTCCAAAGACACAGTCAAAACCGCAATCGAACTTTGCCGCGACATGGGCAAAGTTCCTGTCGAAGTAAAAGAGTGCCCAGGCTTCCTGGTCAACAGACTGCTCTTCCCCTACATGAATGAAGCGCTCTGGGCTTTGACCGAAGGCGCAGGCACCCCGCAAGAAATCGACGAAGCGGTCGAAGCTTTCGGTTTGCCGATGGGTCCTTTCACCCTCTTCGACATGACCGGCATAGACATTTGCGCACACGTCAACGAGTTCCTATATAAAGAATACGGACCCCGCTTCACGCCGTCGCCTCTTCTCAAGCACATGATTAAGGGCGGCTTCCTCGGACAAAAGTCCGGCGCCGGTTTCTTCGTGCATGAAAAGGGCTCCATTCCCAAGAAAGGCGAACCGAAGACTGTCAATCCTGAGTTGGCAAAACTGATTGAAGCGGCAAAGAAAGACGCGCAAACCGACGCCAAAGCATCGAAGAAATTCGAAGCTTATCGTGTGCTTTTGCCGATGTTCAACGAAGCTACCTACGCTCTGCAAGAACATGTAATCGAGCCTTCAGATGTGGATGTGGCGATGGAATTCGGCTGCGGACTGACACGCGGTCTGCTCACAATCGCCGAAGAAAAAGGTCTCGACTGGTGCTTAAACGAATTGGATAGCTACCACAAGGATCTTGGCGAACGCTTCCGCGCTTCGTGGCTATTGCGAAAGCTGGTGCGCGCCGGCATTCACGATTTCTCCAAATTGGAACAACAGCCGGTAGCTGCTCGCTAGAAAGGGCACGTTTCGCGATAGGCAACTATGTTCAAGTGGGTCGCACTATGTTTGCTCATTTGGTTTCTCTATCACATTAGGGAAATCTTCCCGCCCTTTGTAATCGGCGGCATCTTCGCATACCTGGTTTTGCCGCTTGTGCGCTACGTGCACAAGGAAGCTAACGTACCATTGGCCGCGGCGGTGCTCGCCATTTACGTGGGAATCGGCGGAGTGATTTTTGCACTCTGCTGGTTCTTCGGACCCATGCTTGTCGATCAGGTGACGAACCTTTGGAGTCAAAGGCAAGAAGTTGCAAACAACGTCGTTGCCTCAGCCTCGCAATCATTCGGATGGCAATTGCCACCAGACGCAGCCGACAAGCTGGCAGCCAACCTCGATCACATTTTCAGACCGGAAGAGTTTATGCACGGCATTGAACTTTTCTCGAAAGGCGCGCTTGGTGTTTTGGTTTGCGTGGTGTCGTCCATTTACTTCATTACTGACAGCCATCGCGTAGGACAGTTCTTTCTCCGCTTCATTCCTGAAGATCAGCGGCAATTCGTTACCAACATCACGCAGCAGTCGAACGTCATGCTGAGCAGATATGTGCGTGGGCAACTGTTGCTAGTCACCATCATGTCAACAGTCACCTGGATTTTCCTGCACTTTATTTTCAAACTGAAATACGCCCTCGTTATCGCAATTGCCAGCGGTTTTCTCGAGATCATTCCCGTGCTGGGTCCAATTATTGCTACCAGTACTGCCACCATTGTTGGTGTCGCACAGCACGGCATGGATGTCGCGCTTGGCATTATCGTTTGCTACACGCTGGCTCGGTGGACAGAAGACTACGTCATCATCCCGCGCATCATCGGACACGCAGTTGAGCTTCACCCACTGGTAGTCATTTTCGCTGTCTTGTGCGGCGAAGTAACAGCAGGCGCGCTGGGTATGTTGATCGCCATTCCAGTTGCTGCGTGCATAAAACTGGTAGTCGACTTTCTCTATCCACCACTTGATCACTCTCCTCACAAGCCCGTGGGAGCGCCAGAGGAAAACATCACCGAATCAGCTGTGGCGCCTCTCATAGATCCGAAAGAAGCTTCCAGAATCGAACCGTACGAAGCCTAGCAGAAACAAATAGAGGTCGCTTCGTGCGCATATAGCGCATTACATGCGCCTTTCGCGAGGGCGGCAATAATGCCGCCCCTACGGGTTACTACCTGGTGGTCTGCTGTAGGGGCGGCATTATTGCCGCCCGCCCATAGCAGGTTGAGGCAACTCATATCGAAGTTGCGATCCGCCACGGGCAATTGATTTAGATTCAGTCGGCATAGGTGCTTGAGAGCCGTGATGTGAGGGAGCCTCCTCGCCGGGTTTCAAGTACTCAAGTCCGCCATCCAAATAATCCACTAAAACAAACGAGCCGATCGAAACCGCATACGCCAACATTCCACAGGTCAAGTGAGCGGCTGTTAGCTTATTTGACTTGAGCAGCAGCATGAAAATTGTTCCAGATACAACAGCAACAATCCCAGTCAAAATTGTTCCGGCATCAAGATTCCAGCGCGTACATCCAACGCCGAATGCAACCGGGATGCAGCTTTGAAAAACCAGCGCGCCGGTGATGTTTCCCAAAGCGAGAGTATCTTTGCCCTGGCGTGCCCAGAGAACACTGTTGATCTTCTCCGGCAGTTCCGTGGCGATGGGAGTAATGATCAATGACAGCACCACGACCGGCAGTCCCAGGTCTTTCGCCAGGTCGTCGACGTGATCGACGAAAATAAACGCACCGCCGATAATACCGCCGAGACCGAGCACAATTTGCGGAATGATCAAACGCAGTTTGTCCGAACCGCATTTGAAAAGCCGGTCGAGGAACAAGTGCTCCGGTGTCTCCCCTACTTCTCCTTCGTGCTGGAAGCACTTCCACACATAAATCGGCTAAATAAGGAACAGAACAATCGCGATCACGTAGCGAACATAAATGTAGGGCGAAGCCAAAACTGCCAGCATGGCAATGGTGTACGCAGCCGTGAAATAACGAAGGTCGCGCGCAATGACGACGTGATTGATCTGCAGCTCTTTAGGACGCCCGCCGCTCTTAGAGCATAGAAGGACAGTCAAACCGCAAAGTCCCAGTGTCAGAGTACTAAGCATGAATGGTGCCCCGGCGATGGCGCCGATGCCTACAGATTCACCATTCTTAGAACCGAAAAAGATAACCGCTACAAAAGGAATCAGCGTCTCAGGCAAGGCGGTGCCAACTGCAGCTAGCACGCTGCCAACGACACCCTCGCTCAATTGGAGCCTTTGCCCCAACCACTCGATCCCATTTGTAAAGAGCTCAGCTGCAAGAACAATAACTACTAATCCAGCTAATATGAGCCCAATTTCGCCCAGAATTCCCATCTTGCTCTCAATCTATATAGATTCACTGAATTTAGCAGAAATCTACACGCACTGCTCGCCTCCCGGCTGGCTTATTGGCGTTTTTGCTCATCCGACTGTCAAGTAGGGCGATTTTTGCGGAAAAACAAACGGAGCCACCCTCTACGATTTGTTACTTGACTCTCATGGAAAGAAAGATCGGCGAAAGATAAGCGCAGCAAAGGATTACGTCCTTTTTGAGTTTCAACTGATATCAATTGAGCTTCAGAAGGGGCAGATCCATCAGTTCTATAGATTATCGGCGCCAAGATTTCGATTCCTTTGTGAAACGGTTCACCAGAGCCGGAATCTGTGATAACTTGGCTCTTTGGTTTTGGCGGGCAAAATAGCGTTTCGCCGCTCAGCCACAATAGGGAAGGCTTTTAGGATGATCACAATCAAGGATGTTGAACATGTGGCAAAGCTGGCGCGGCTTGAGCTGACGCCGGAGGAGAAGGAACTCTTTGCCGAGCAGCTCTCCAAGATTATTGACGCCTTTGATGAACTAAAAGGTGTTCCGACCGACGGCGTAGAACCTATGTCCCATGCCATTCCCATGCCGAATGCTTTGAGAGAAGATGAAGTTGTAACGCCGCCTGGACATGAATCTCTGCTAAAGAACGCCCCGGATCGTGAAGGGGTCTTTTTCAAGGTTCCAAAGATTGGCGATTGAACTCACGCCCGGATGACAAGATGGGCTGGGCGTTTCCGAACATCATCTTGAGGATCCCACTATCTACGTCGAACATAGACAAAGGGTAGACTCAAGATTGAATCCGTATAGACTTGGAGAAAACCTCAAAGATCGGCGGCCAGACTGGCTGGAGATCCATTATATTTATGGAGAGGGTTGGACGAGAGGTCCCCGGTAAAGATCCGGCGAGATGTTCAGCAACTATATAGGGAGGCGCAATGAACACCAGGTATGTCTTTGTTACTGGTGGTGTCGTCTCTTCTTTAGGAAAAGGGATAATCGCGGCCTCGCTGGGCAGACTGCTGAGAGCCCGCAATATCAGTACCACCATCGTCAAACTTGACCCTTATCTGAACGTCGACCCTGGAACCATGAGCCCGTACCAGCACGGCGAAGTCTTCGTCACTGAAGACGGTGCTGAGACTGACCTGGACCTCGGGCACTACGAACGCTTCATCAACCTCGACCTGGGACGGATGAACAACGTAACCGCCGGCTGGATTTACAAGAGCGTTCTTGAAAAGGAACGCCGTGGTGATTACCTGGGCGGAACAGTACAGATGATTCCGCATGTCACCAATGAAATTAAAAACTTCGTTCGCAATGCAGCCAAGACCTCGCAAGCCGAAGTTGTAATTGTCGAAGTCGGCGGAACGGTCGGTGACATCGAAAGCCTTATCTTTATGGAATCGATTAGACAGTTGCGCAAAGACGTCGGTCGCGACAATGTCTGCTACATCCATGTCACGATGATTCCTAACCTGCGCGCGACAAACGAGCTGAAGACAAAGCCAACGCAGCACTCGGTCGACACTCTGAGGAGCCGCGGTATACAGCCTGACATTCTTTGCTGCAGAACAGAAAAAGCGCTTTCGACCTCAATCAAGGAGAAGCTCTCACTTTTTACCGACGTCGATCTAAATGCTGTCATTCAATGCCGCGACGTGCAAAACCTTTATGAAGTCCCACTTTTCATGGAGCAGGAAGGGCTTGCAGAGCGCGTTCTCGATAAGCTTCGCATGCCGAATAATCCACCTGACCTCACAGAGTGGAAAGCACTGTGCGATCGCATAAAACGCCCCACAAGCGCAATAACAGTGGCTATTGTCGGCAAATACGTCATGCTTTCCGACGCCTACATCTCAGTTGTTGAAGCACTGCGCCACTCCGGCGCAAAACTAGGCACTACCGTCACCATCAAATGGGTGCTTTCAGAAGATGTCGAAAAACATGGTGCTGAGCCTTATTTGAACGATGTCGATGCAATTCTTGTACCGGGTGGTTTCGGAGACCGCGGTATAGAAGGCAAAATTATGGCAGGCGAGTATGCACGCACTAAGGGCATCCCGTACCTTGGACTGTGCCTGGGCATGCAAACAGCAGTCATCGAATTCGCGCGCAACGTTGCGAACATGGAAGGAGCACACTCTACGGAGTTCGCCCCAAGCACCAAGTATCCTGTTATCGACTTGATGCCCGATCAACACAATGTTGTTTTGAAGGGCGGAACTATGCGATTGGGCAAATACCCTTGCAATCTGAAAACCGGCTCAAAAGCTCACAAAGCTTATGGCAACGAAGTGATTTCAGAACGCCACCGCCACCGCTACGAAGTCAACAACCAATTCAGAGAAGAGCTTTCCAAGAAAGGTCTCGTATTCTCAGGACTGTCGCCTGACGGCAGATTAGTCGAGATGATCGAACTGGCGGACCACCCGTACTACGTAGCCTGCCAATTCCACCCCGAATTGAAGTCGCGTCCGGATAATGCACACCCGCTGTTCGTTGGCTTAGTGGATGCTGCGCTAAAGAGAAACGGCATAAAGAGCACTGACGGCGCCGCCGCTCAATCTTCAATGATGCAAAAGGGTCAAACCCTGGCAAGCTAGTTAAACGTCCTCGTACTTCTTCCTAAATCTTCTCGATCCAGCCGCTACCATTACAAGTAGGGCAAGGACCAACGTCAGTGGTTCGAATCGCCAAAAATATTTTTTGCAGCTGGGAACTTTGCCGTAAGTCCTTAGTCCAGTAGACAGAGAACAAGGATCGATAACTCGAAAGACAATAGAAATCGGCGTAGGTTTGCATGTGCCTACGCCGATTTCTTATTTTCGCAGTGCTTGGTTTCACGCGGGAATAGACACGAGGGCGACAGGTCACAGCAAAGGAAAAGTCCCGCCTTTCGACGGAACCTTTCCATTACTTCAATTCGAGTTTGCTCAATAATTAAAGCTTGGCGCAAAACTCGTCTAGTTCTTTCTCGGCGGCTTCTTTAGAATGACCGTAACGCTCTTGAATCTTTCCTAGCAGTTGGTCTTTTTTTCCTTCGACCAATTTCCAGTCGTCGTCAGTAATTTTGCCCCATTGCGACTTAACTTTGCCTTCGAATTGTTTCCAATTGCCTTCGATTTGATCCCAGTTCATATTTTTCTCCTTTGATTGGTTATTAGATTGCTGGTTGAAATAAACTTTTTATGGACGAAGATCTAGCGGCTATGCGCCTTTTCTTCATGAATAGCATTGACGTCTTTGGCGCCGAGTTCTTTGAAAATCTTCTCTGCAGCTTTAACCTCGTCCTTGTTTTCGGTGTGAACTGAAATGAAAATTCTGTTCAGTTCCTTCATCTTTCCTTCGTACTGTTTTGCTTCGATTTCCGGCATCCCAAGCCCGATCAAACCACCACTCAATCCGCCGACAGCGCCACCAACTGCGGCACCACTAAGTGCAGCCATGATTGGACCGGCAGCAATAAATGCACCGAGACCAGGCAAGGCAAGCGCACCAACGCCAGCCAACCATCCCATGGCACCACCGAGAACCATTCCGGCTCCAGCGCCAGCTGAAGCGCCTTCCGGAGCTTTGCTGTGCTTCTCATAGCCGGCGTCTCTGAAACCTGCGGTATCAGGCATTAACAATGAAATATCCGCACTTCTGAACCCAGCGTTCTTCAAGCTGCCAACGATCGAATCAGCTTGCATAAGATCATTTACCAAACATACAACTGCGATTGACATTACAAAACCCTCCTACAGGCTCCGTTTATTTTGCGTTCACTTCCAACTCATCCAAAACTTTGGAATCGTCTGCAAACTTCCTTGCGGCACTGGCAACCTTCACCTTTTCGGATTCGCTGTTCACGACACCGCGCAGGGTAACGGTGCCGTTGATTACGACTACTTTTACGTTCTTCGCGTTGATTGATAGACTTTTGTCGTTGACCAACTCTTTTCTTATTGATTGCAATCTATCAATGTCAGCTTTCTTCTCAGATTGAACTTGCGGTGTAGGAGATTCCTTGCGTGAATCTCCGTAGTTTTGCGCCGTGTTATCAGGCTTCTTCGACTCCATCTTGTCCAGCTTTGCAATCAGTTTTTTGCGCGCTTTAGTGAGCTTCACTCCTTTCCGTGCGGGAAGGAGTCCGTCGTACTTGGCGCGAATTTCAGCTTCTTGCTGCTCCAAAGCCTTTTGATCTGCGCGCAACTGAACTATTGCCTCACGAGACACCGAACCGGTCTTTTCTGCCTCATCGATCCGATTATTCAGTGTGACGCGATTGTTTGCGAGTGCAGCACCGGACATGATTTCCAACGCCGCTAAGACAGATGAAAACGTCGAAAAGGCTCTGCTCTTCATGTGACAAAACTCCTCTTGTACAGTTGAAAAAGAAACAGTCAATCAATTGAAAGTTTCGTGTTCGCCATTAAAGTCGCCAGAACAATACCGCTGCAAACGCCTTATTGAACTAGTAATTGTGGGACCAGCGCGTGAGGGTAACAGTTCCCACTTCCGGTTCTTCGTAATGATTAGTTGGATCCGGCCTTGAAAAAGTGGCAGGACAGACAAACGTAAAAAAGTACTGTAGTAATTTTTCAGACCTTGGGAACAACGCGGCGAATGCTCGGTCTTCCCCAAATTGGACTAGCATCATCAAAAAAAAAACGGTCCGGACTGAGTCGCGGACCGAATACATTAGGGTGCACAATATGCACCTGTGGTTTTGAAACAGAGGACGCACATAATGCGCCCCACGCGTCGCTTATTTAGTTGTTTCCGTGCGGGTCGTACTCTGAGATGAGCTGCTTCTGAACGCTGATTCTCTCGAATTGACTAGAGCCGGGCATCTCGTGAACATGCAGGAACAAGTCACCATTGCTGCCACCATTTTCATTCCACCACTTTTGAAGTTCTCTGCGAATAGACTCAGCTTGAAGTGAGAGATCGGGAGTTTCTCCGAAGAAGACAACTGTATGATTTTTCGGACGACTAACGGCGTCAGCCTTGTAAGTGACGGCATAAATTGCTCCACCACCGGCAGGCTTCCACTGCTCGAGGGTGCCTCCAGACATGAATCTATAGCGATTACGTTTTCCAAAAGTCAGCGCGCTCATTCTTTACTCCCTCTCTTAGATTGCCGCTCCAGCGGCTCGGAACCTCACGGTCCCGAGCCGTCAGAGAAAAATTACCTGCGATTTGTGCCGAAGCTTTGGGCCCGCTTTTCGCGTGACTCAGCCAGTGACACATGAAGCGTGCGTCCACCGAACTCACGACCTTCTAGACCACGCATTGCAGATTCTGCCTCTTGTTGAGTAGACATCTCAACGAAGCCGAAACCACGTGCCTTGCCTGTGGCTCTGTCCATTACGACTGTTGCAGAGGTCACATCACCAAATTCGGTGAATAGTTCCCTAAGTTCGCTGTCACCACAGTTGAACGAAATATTGCCTACAAATAGTTTGTTTTGCATTTGAATTGAACCTTTGATTTGAGTATTTGATCCAAAGCTGAAGCATTGGACCACAGAAAAGTCAGACAGAATCGAAGTTCAAAGCAAACGCTACGAAACCACGTAACTGCGGCACGGCAAGAGAAATTTTTGAATCGAATGAAACTTTCGTGTATGGCTTCACAAACTCTACCTTCGGGCTTTAAAACTCGAAGGTGAGCAATAGCCTGACTCTTCCCATCATAGCACAGACTTTTCCAGTCCCAGGGGGCCTGCCGCGGGCGCCTTGTGGTATGATGTCAGTAGATTAGTTTGTGAAAGTGTGCCTTTCGCTGGGATTTGAGACCTGTTGAACCGCCTCTATTTGCACTCGGTCTTGTTTGGACGGCTGTGCCAAACATTGACGTTTACGGTTGAAGAAGATAGGCGGTTGATTAAGCATGAGTTGCAAAATCTTGATAGGGAATTTGGATGTGGATGCCGACGAAGATGGTATTCGCGAGTTTGTCCTGCCAATTATGAGTCAGGTTGTCTCGCTCGAGGTTCCCAAAGAAGAAAGAACCGGAAAGAACAGAGGCTACGCTTATGTTGTCGTGCGGTCCGAAGCCGAGGCGCACAATGCTGTCCGCCTTCTTCATGGACGCAACTCGCTCGGACGCAATCTCACTATCACCGTTGTTGAAACAACTCCGGTAAAAGGAAAATGGTATAAATTCGGCGCCGTTTAGATCTGATACCGCTGGTAATGCCGCGCATAACCTTTCCGAATTCATCCAAGCTGCTTAAGCAATCTTTCTGTCATACATGGAAATCCAAGCAACTGTTCTGCGTGGACGAGTAAAGTCTACGCTAGTGACACCTTCATGGTCTTCGATATGATGAATGAACTCTTTAAACTGGACTGTAAGCATCCTTTTCAGATCATTATCCAGTTGAACGATCGAGTAAGCAGTTTCATTCTTTAGTTGTTCGGAACTAGATTTCATGGCTATCGCCTCCATCTCCACATCATGCAGTTAAAGACCACTCAGTTCCTTAACATGTTCCTTTACACATATATGGAAAACCCCAATATATGTATTAGCGAAAACGTAGACTGAGATGGGGTTTCACCACTCAAGCGGTTTGGTCTAGATTTTTCAAAGGCAGGGGCATCTGTCTGAAATCTTCCTGGTCCCCTGTCATCTGTTTCGCTTCCAAATCGCTGTTGGCTGGTCCGTCAATAACCTCACCGGTACAATCAAATCTAGAGCCATGTGCAGGGCAATCCCAGGTTTTTTCAGCGGAATTCCAGCAGACGATACCCTTTGCGTGAGGGCACACGGCGGAGCATTCGACAACCACTCCGTTGGCATCTTTATACACAGCAAAGTGTTGTACACCGCGAGCAATGATTGCACCTTCACCTGGTGGAATTTCCTCGGCCGACTCAACCTGTCCGCCCGAGAAATACTTCGAGTATTGCGCTACTGAATTGACGTTTTCTTTTAGATACTCGCTAAGAGTTGCAGCAGTTTTCCGGCTGGGATCATATATCTCGGAATAGATATTCTCGCGCCCAACTATCTGGTCACAGATAATTTTTGCTGCCAAAGTGCCATTCGTAATACCAGAGCCCGAGTAGCCGGTGGCAACATAGAAATTCTCTGATTGACCAGGATCTCTTCCAATAAACGGAAGCCCATCCACAGGTTCATAAATTTGTCCGGACCATCTGTACTCAATTGGTCCAAGCTGCGGCAGCATCATTCGCGCCCACGCTTCAAGTTTGTTGTAGCGTTCGTCATAATCTGATTCTTGCCCCGTGCGATGGTCTTCTCCGCCTATGATTGCGTAGATCTTGTCACCCTTTTGCGCACTGCGAATATAGTGATAAGGGTCTTCGGTGTCCATGTACAGTCCTGGTGGTATAACGTCCTGCTCCACTTGACCGGCGATGACGTAGGTTCTGTATGCGGTTTGCTTCGTATGAATTGAAATCAAATCAGTGATTGGCGAGTGCGTTGCGACGATTACATTATTGGCTATAATCTCGCGATCGTTGGCTGTCGTCAGTTTTGCTGGCTGCCCTTTTTCAAAACCGGAAACGTGAGTGCCGGAGTAAATCCTTCCACCCAATTCAGTAATGCGCGCAGCGAGCCCATACAAGTATTTGAGAACGTCAAACTGCGCTTGATGATTAAGCATCAAATACGGTATCTCTCGATGCGACCAAAGCGAAGTCTCTCCAAAGACAACATTATTGAAACCAATATTCTGCATCGCTTGCATCTCTTGGAAGAGCGTTTCCGTTTTATCCTGTTGACCGAGCAAAAGAAATGCGTCGACATGAGAATAATCGCAATCGATACGTTCCAGAGCCACGATATGACCTATTTCACTAACGGCTTCGATCTGGCTGGCTGCGATTTTGGTCGCTTTCGCCTCACCGAAGATGCGTACCAGCTCTTCATAACGCCTATCGAGAAATGACGTTATGTGAGCTGTGGTTCTCTTTGTCTGTCCACCGCCCAGGGCACCATCATCGAGGATAAGAACCTCTTTTCCTTCTTTTGCCAGATAGTATCCGGCGGTGAGACCGGTGATTCCAGCTCCTACGATCGCCACCTCACAACTGGTATTTGTCGCCAGCGGCTGAAATTCAGGCATCGCAGTCGAGTCGTCCCAGAGCGGGGTGGAAGGTCTTGAAAAAGTCATAAATCTGTCCTCGATCTATTTTTCTGATTCTGATTGTGAGATGCAGCTGCTTTGTCAAATACCTAAGCAGCAGAATTTTTCTTTCGCGTGCGTTTTTCTTTTGGTTTGGTAGCAGATTCTTTCGCCGCTGACTTCTGCGCAGACTTTGGTTTGTCAGAAACCAATTCACCGGCTTCGCTGCCACCATACAATTCTTCTACTGGCTGCACACCGGCGCGCTCCATATTTTTTTCAGGGAATTCCTTGCCTAACAGTTCTTCCCTGCGAACTTTCACTTTCGCACCTATCTCTTCAAGCTCATCCTGTGGGAGTCTCGGGAGCATTTCCCACTCTTCTTCTTTAACGTGATGTTCGATCATTTCCTTGAGAACTTTCACTTTTGCGTCAGTTTTTTCGTCCATCGCCCGGACTTTCTTAATCTCCGCAATGATCAAGTCGATAACATGGTGCTCTTCTTTCGCTTCTGTAACGTGCTCTTCTGCACCCTCGACTTCCGGGTAGACAAGCTCTTCTTCAAGCTTCGTATGAATATCCAGCTCCGCAAAAATTTCACGCAAGACCTTGCGTTTCTCGCGAGTTGCTGATGCTGGCAATTGTTCGTACTTTGCAAACAGTTCGCTCACTCGCCGATGGTCAGCCTTCAACATTTCAACAATGTCGGCATGAGCAGCCTCGCCGGATTCGCTCGAAAGTCCGAATATTGCATTCAAAATCTTGTTCATTACGATGTCTCCTCGATGCCTTCTCTAGATGCTTTTTGGATGCTGCCATGCTAGACCGCAATGAGCAGCAATAGTTCCGAGTACATGTAGAAAGATGGCGTCCCTGGCGCGTTTAGGAATGGTAACGGGCGATGCATGGCATCGCCCCTACAGGTACAGAAGATGCATGGCGTCGCCCGTACAAGCGCAGAAGATGCGTGGCGTCGCCCGTAAAAGCACAGGAAATGCGTGGCATCGTTCTCGGTTACAATGCCCGAGGCTCCTTACTTGGAGCCTGATTCAGCATGCACCAGTTTCGGCTTGTCCACACCTGGCTTTTTGATCACCTGCTCCGGTCCAGGATAAGCATCCTTCTCTACAAGCTTTACGCCGACTGTCTTGCCTGTCATCAGAGATTCATTAATCGCCTCGATGACGAGCATATCCGCCAGACCTTCCAGTCCGGACGGCTCCGGAATAGTGTCATTAATGATGCAATCGGAAAAATGCAGCAACTCCGGTGCAAACTGGTCACGCTTCGGAATCTCTTTCTCCGTATGCCGTTTACCTTGCTGTATCTCGTATTTGAGTTCAGTGGCGTAATCGTAAGCGGGATCCATAGAACAATGTCCCTCGGTACCCACAACGTCGTATCGCGAGCGATCAGAGGCGCCAAAACTGCAAACGAACGTTGCAATTCGCTCGTCCGGAAAGCGCATGACAGCGCCTACAGTTTCATCAATCGAAGCAAAGCGCTCATCAGTGCAAGAAGCGGCTAATGCGGTCACCTCGATCGGTTCCGATTGGAACAGATACCGGGCTGCGTTGATACAGTAAATGCCAATATCATAAAGTGGACCACCACCCATGTTGCCTTTGGTGCGGATATTTCCTTCCTTTACCTGCAAGGTAAACGTCGAGTTGAACAAACGTGGATCACCAATTTTCTTGCTGTTGCAAACTTCCACCATCTTCATGTTTGCTTCCTCGAAGTGGAGGCGATAGGCGATCATTAGCTTCACGTTGTTTTGATCACAAGCTTCGATCATTTGAATGCACTCTTCGCTGTTCATCGCCATCGGTTTCTCGCAAAGGACATGCACACCTGCTTCTGCTGCGCGGATCGTGAATTCCTTGTGCATGTTATTTGGCAAAGCTATATATAGGGCATCCAACTCCGACTCGCGCAAGCACTGATCGAAATGATCGTAATCATAGAGTTCGTCCACTCCATACATCTTGCCGAGTTCTTTTAACTTAGTCGGGTCGTCTGAAACCAAAGCTGCTAGTACAGAGTTCTTCTTCGCGTGCTCAAAAGCCGGCAGCACGGCGACCTGGGCGATGTGCCCCAAGCCGACGACTCCATAGCGAAGCTTTCGACCATTACTGGATTGCGGCATAAAACTTCCTCGTGCGTGTTGTGAATAGTGAGGTGACGCACAGACAAAAGTACGGTTCCAGCCGTACTAAAAAAGTGTCTAACTTGAGATGCGGTTTTATACGAGCATATACAAAGCGCATCAGTTGCAAAAATCCCCAACCTTTCGGACGGGGATCATGCTGGCGGTCTAACTTGTTTTTTGCTGCAAAGGCAGCGTCAATGTTTTCGCGAGATTGCTAATCTTGTGCTTCACCGACAATTGCCTAACAAATGTTACGCAGCTTTCGGTAGGTTCTTCAGCAACGTACTCAATGCAAGGTGAGTTTCGTGTTGAGCTGGAAGAAGCTCGTTAAGGATGCACACTCTTACAGGTCCAATTACAAGATCGCGCTGAGCTTCATAATTGACGAGGCGCTCAGCTTCAGCTTGTTCGAGCATGGCAACCGAGTCCCTTTCATTAGGCGCGCTGTCTTGCACGAACTTATCAAAACCACCCCACAGACCAGCGCTTTCATTAGGAGTGCCGCCCATCGAAAGGACGTGACTGGTGAGAAGCGCTACGCGTGCCATGTGATTGTTGCGACAGTAAGTAAGCGTTTCCAGCACATCTGCTTGTCTGGCTTTACCAAGCGCTAGATCGTATGTTTCCACACAGCTTCTCTCGCCTGCCAAAAGCGAATTAAACTCATGTACAAATTCGTTATCCATCTCGTTTTTTTCCTTATGTTGATCTTTCGCTTGTTCCAAACTGTTTCTAGACTGTTCTAATAGTCTTGTCATTCAAATCAAATGCAAATCAAAGTTCATAGACCACAAGTTTAGTCTGCGTTGATATGAATACCAGGAATTCTGACGCGGACTCTATCGCCATGCCCATCCTTGTCGACTTTGAGAAAGGGCGCGCGCACATGCACTGAGCCACTATTGTCGTCGGAATCCATTTTTACGAACGGCGCTCTAACTCGGACGCGGCCATCATTGGTTTCGTCTTCCGGGAGTCTTACATGGATGCCGTCACTCTCAGACGTCGTTATATGAACGTCGTCCTTAGAATCGACGGGGTCAATTTCCGTTGTCACCGTTGTCGTCTTGAGATGATCGCCTTCTCTCACAACTTCGGTGCGCTGAGTGTAACCATCACCGGTGTGACTTGTTTCCGACACCTTCTGAGAGCACGAACACAGAAGACAGATTGTGGTGCCCACCAGAATCGATCCAGTAAGCATTCTCGACATCGAAATAAAGTTCTTGGACATAATTCACTCCACGTCTTAGGTCCCCTGCCCTGCCCCGTAATTCCATTTTTCGGGAAACCTGCCGGAGAGACGCGGAAAGTGTGTTCAAGTTCCTTAGACTTTTTCGAAACTTGCAGGAAAGCGCGAAACCGAAGCCTGGATGGACGTTAGCGCGGAAGAGGCACCAACTCAATGTCGGAGGGGAGGAACAGCGGGTGGCGGGGCTGTCCTTTCAAAGTGATGCCAAAACAAAAGAGTGGATCTTTTGAAGAAATAAGCTTTAAAACCTCAGTATCCCGTCCATGCAAACACCCCCAGTTTCCCCACGCTACGACAACCAGGGACGACGTTTCGACTGCTTTGCCTATGTATTGATCGTTCAACTTACCCACAGGACGGCGGCAAGCCCTCAGCTCTTGCGGATAAGCGGTTCTGTACGCAAACAAATTGACTACTTCCAGAGCACCGCAGCCCAATTTTTCCGCAAAAGCAATGCATCTGGAAATGGTGGGATCGTTCATCTCCGCGTCGGCACGGCTCGGGTTTAGCATCACAAAGGCGGCTTTAGGACGCTTGCAATTCCACATGCGAGAGAGCGAGTAGCGATATCTGCCGCTCTTGTCAAAGATTGCACTGCCCGTCATCTCTGGTATTGCGAGTTTTGTTCCTTTCATCCCAATATTCTAGTTTGCATTCGACTAGAATTGAATGGGTGAGCATCGATACTGATACTGAATTGCTAACATGAGAGTTAAACTGACTAGCACGGCTTTTATGCGCACACTAATTTTGTGCACTCTAGCTAGTCTGACGGCGACATTCGAAACACCGATGTTCGCAGAACAAAAACTGGGATTGCCTGAATCTCCCGGCGAGAAGATAGAGTACGTGAAGAAAAACATGTACAAGGTGCAAGCGGCAACCGAGCGTTATGCTGGACACCATCAGGGCAAATATCCGACAAAAATCGACAGGGCGTTCCAAAGTTATTTCCCTTTTGGCGGCGCTGATGACGAGAATTTCTCAACACTGTCTTGTATCTACAATCCTTTCACACGCGCCAAGGAGATGCCGGTTCTCGGCAAACTGAAGAGCCTGGAAGAGGCGCGGAGACAGGCAACGCAAAAGATTGCCGCTGGAGTTACAGAATACACTCCCATCGATAATGGGAAGAGTTACGTAATTCGTGGTGCTGGAGGAAGAGGAGAAATTGTGACTGTAGGAGCAACCGGACGCGACTCCAAAACAACGCTCATTCTTTCAAGCGACCCCAATCTCGCAGTGCGCGGAAACATGATGGCCGTTCAGTTCGCCGCAGAGAGCTATTACGAAAAACACGGCAAATATCCGACGACCCTGGATTCAGAATTCAAAAACTGTTTTCCAAACCACAATTCTGCACAGCAGAAACTTGGCGGGGCGCAAGAACAAAAAGGGCTTGATTCACCAGTGGTGAAAGCAACTGGTTTGTCAAAGCTGACGATAACTGGTTTGCCCTTGAAAAATCCGTACACCCAAAAACTGGAATGGCCGCTGCTGGGCAAGTTTAAAACAGTGAAAGATGCACGATTCACCCCACCGGGCGACCTCAAGCCGGGCGTCATCGAATATAATCCAATCAATGGCGGCAAAGATTATGCGATTCGCGCAGGCGGTCCGGAAGGAAAAGCTTTCATGCGCCATCACAATAAGACCCAAACGTTCGTACTATCCAAAGAAGGCGAGCTTTAAGCCAGCCGCTTAAATCCTATGTTTTTTCAAAAACTGAGACTACTTGTCCCGGCACTGTTTCTAGGGCTGTTTGGACTTGGTGCACTTGCTCAAGACGAAGAGCTTTTTGCGCCGGTTGAAAAAATGGTCAATCCGAAATTCAAGGACGAGAAAGAACGGCAGGAATACATGATGAAAGTGGCTGAGCGTGTGAGATCAGCTGCACAACGCTATGCCAGTCATCATAAAGGCACTCTTCCGAAGCAAGTAGACAACGCCTTCATGTCATACATGATCTTTGGAGAATGTGATGATAAGACTTTTACGTCTTGGTCTATTCCGATCAATCCGTATCTCGGTAAACACAAGCCGATTCTGACGGGAAACATCTCTGATCCTGAAAAATGCAGGAAGTCGCCGCCCGGAAAAATGGAACCGGGATCGGTCGAATATAGCATCGCTGCTAGTGGCAAGGACTTTACAGTTCGCGTCGGCGCAGGCAATAGAAAAGCAATGCTGGATCCGAAGAATAAGAAACAGACTTACGTGCTTTCCAACGATTCCGACTCACAGGTTAAGGCTAACATGCGCACAGTACAGTGGGCCGCCGAGCTGTACAAAGAGGACCATTTCAAGTTTCCCAAAGTTGTAGATGATGAATTCAAATACTACTTTCCCTGGGGAGATCCGAAAAAGAAAAAATTGGGCAATGCATTGCCCAATCCATATTCAGGGAAACTCGAATATCCGGTCTTCAACGCCATGAGCTGCGCCTACAAAGAAAGACTGAAGGCGCCGATCACAATACCTCCAGGGCGAGTGGAATATTCAAGCACCGACGATCAGTCGAATTACTGCATTCGCGCAGGCGATCGTGCGGGCAAAGCTATCGCCGGAGTTCACGGCTCGAAGTCAACACTTGTGCTTGCAAAAGATGGAGATGGAAGTGGCCACGGCAACGACGCTCGTTAGGCGTGAATGTCTCACGTAATGTAGGGTAATTGAGCTATTTCAGATTAGAAACGCCCATGCCGATCTGGGCAAGTTCGGTCGAAGAGGGAAATCTTGATACACGGTAAAGTTCCGGATGAAATGGAGTGGGTTTTAAAAGCCCACCGACGACCTCCAAAACTTTCTCCCAGGTATTGCAAGCCACCACTTCCTGATTGGATTCTTTGCTATCGCCGGTAAAGACTACGGAGTCTGCTCGCGGAATCACACAGGGGACACCTTCCGGCCAGACGCTGCAGCTGGAGACGGACCCGTCTTTCCTTTGCGTTGCCAGATACGGTGTCACTACCGCCGGTTCTCCGATACTCTGCAACCACTCAGAGACAACCCCACGCTGATCCGCATAACTACGGGCGGTGGCAGAAATCCGCAACACTCGAAAACGCTCGTACAAAGGATGCCCTTCATGTATCTCAAACGGCACCCATTCTCCGCCGCGCAAAACCAGCGGCACGCCAACCATTGAGCGAGGCTTGTCAGCCATGGGTTCGATAACATTGAGTACGGAAGCCAAACCTTCCATGTCATCGGCACCAGTCATCACTAGATTTTCCGCGCTGGGCAACATAGCAACCGGCGCGCCTTGAAAAGGCAACGATTGAATAAGATCTGTCAGCAAGATTCTCGATGCGTCATAACCGTCTTGCCAGTTCGAAATAAAAACGCCCGTAACCGCCTCAACCAGCGGCTTCTCACTTCGTTTTTTCAGATTCTCAAGCGCACACTGATACACCTGATCGAATGAAACGCCCCACTTTGCCAACTGCCTCCCCGTGATTTGAATCATCGCGTCAGGAAAGTCATAGCTCAGCCCAGCGGCAAAATCATCACCGATGACTACATGGGGAATCTCCTGGTCCTGCGGGAGTTCATCACTATTGGCAGTTATTCCTTGCTCTAGCGCCAGGCGCATTTGCATCACCTGATACAAATATCGATGGCGAATAATCAACATCAAACCATCTTTAGCTTCCTCAAAAGTTTCCGGCAGGTTATTTCTGTTTACGCCAAGAAAGAAGCTGCAATACCGGTCAACAACGGCGTTTCGCTCAGACTCCAAAGCGGTGTTGTACTCGTCGAACATGGCAGCCAACCCAAAAAGTTGCTGCGGTTCTCCACTCTCATTTTCTACAATCAATGCAAATCGGACGGGTTCATAACGCAGAGTTCGATCTTCGCCACGGCTCTGGAGAGCAGCCTTGACCATCTCGGCAAAGTCTTCGGGGGAGGATATGCAGGGCAAATTTTCGCCCGAACTCATTTACGGCCACCTCGATTCCACAGTTTCAAGCATAGCGCATTTATGGGGGCGTTGCCATGCATCGAACATTCGCCACGGTTGTCAAAAGCCCCACCGGTTTCAGTTTCATCGACTCGATGGTTTATTGTCCAGCCGGAACCAGTTTCCATCTGTCCGCAGCATCCCCAGAATTCCAGAGCCACACTTTTTCTGATCTAAAATGAGGGGATGCAGCGGGACATCCAGACGCCTGACAAATGCCAGGCCCGATTTACACGGGTTTCGTCACTGCACGGCGCATTTCTCTGGCTAACATTTTTTGTGTTTTGCACCATAGCCATTCCTATTGCGCTCGCCGCTCCGGCGACACAGCAAGTCGAAATCTGGCAACAGAAGCACGGCTACCTCGGCACCCTTGAAGTCATACTCGCCCCAAATGCGATAAGAATAAGCGAAAAGGGAAAAGACATTGTCATTCTCGCAAAAGCACCAGACTGGAAAGTTTTTGTCTACAACAAGAAAACAAAACTGTTCTACGACATGACACTGGACGTCTGGAAGAAGCACGGACTGCGCGTTACCTGGACAATGATGTCGGCAACCAGCGACTGGCCCATCGTAAAGGCGGGTAACGAAAAATTGTTGAAACGGGATGCCGACGTTTATTTTCTCGCTGCAGATCCCAACGCAAAAGCAAAACTTCGCATGGGCAAACCAATAGACTTCAGCTACGGAAAAGCCGGCGTCTATTGGATTGATAAAGCACCATGCGCAAAAGAGCGAACTGCAGTCATGCTACAGCTGTATAAAACACCGGAGGTGCAATCCACTCCTCTAGCCTTGAAGACATTCAACAAAAGAAGCTATGGCTATCAGGGCGCGTCAAGCAACGCACCAGAGAAAGAACAAATGCTGCTTGAAACTCTCTCAATAACTAAGGCTACAATGCCAAGCAATACATTTGATCTTCCGCCAGGGTACAAGAGAGCAAAAGACGACCACGATGTAACCATCGGAAAGAACAACTCCGATTCGCTCGATTCAATTGTCGACCAAATGGGTCTGAAAGAGAACTTGAAGTGAGAACAACCGAAACGAAACAGCTGGTTGCCTGGTTTTAACAGACCCGATATTCTGCGCGAGGATTTACACCAAACTCTCTCAGTTTTGGCTTTACACGTTTCAAATTGTCAGTCCTTTTTCCTAACGCGATGCGCTTCAACGTCGTCAGAGCTCTATGGGAAACAAACGGATTCTCATCGTTGGCCAAACACAGAAGAACGAGCACATTGACAGAATAATTCTCCGCCAAACTGAAGCGGACGTCGACGTGCTCGTCAAACGCCAGTCTCATAACTACGTGCAAAGGCGTTGCCGTATTGCCACCAACAGCAATGCGGACTTCTTCACTGCTGTCGGTACTCAACTCTTCCAGGAATACCTGAGGCGTGGCTTGGTTTTCTGCAACACGAATTCTAATTCTGCTACTGGGATGTTGAGACAGAACATACAAGTCCGTTGCCGGCGTGTCATATCGACCAGCGCGAATGTAGTTTATATCATCCATAACAGGTACCTCCTCTCGGACAAAATCGGCGTTCTTCTTCCAAGTCAATTGGAAACGCTTGGCTCACTATCGGTATTTGCAGCAGCTCTTACATGCGGCAGACAAGTAAGGCAAACGGATATATAAGACACCAATGCGGCAATGGTTGTGACACTCAATAGGGCAACAGGTGTCGCATGCATAGCTTGCATAACAGATGCCGCTAAAGCGCTCGCCAGAATCATTACCGAAAACGCAATCCCAAGCATTTTGAACTCACTCATCATCAATACCTCCAAAAACATGTAGCAGTACACACGCCGACTGCTCTCATCGAGCAAAACGTCAACGGTTTCAGCAAGTCTGGCTAGTGTTCACTTCGGCAACAGAGGCGAGGAGAAACATCACCTATGCCGCCGACCAGCAACACTTGCAATTTTTTTTAGAACTTCAAGTGGAGGTAATCTTCTAAATCAACAGTGAGCAATTTAAAAGCCACAGAGGCTGCGGAACAACGCACAGTTTAATACTTTGCGGCTGCAAGAAATCTGCAAGATTTGGATGAAGAACGCACTCTGAAAACAACACACTCAAAAGAGATGAAGCATCAAAGGAATCCATTCTCGGCTTGGATTCAGCCAACACAACAGTAGAACTTACAGCAACAGTGCTATAGAGACCGTCGTAGTGAGTGAATTTGCGATCGCTCGAATGGAATCGATGAGGCTCGATGATAATCAGCCCCAGCAACAGAAGTGCCGCGATCAAACTAATGATTGCATTGCGATTTCTCATCATATGCAACCTCCCTAAGCCCAGCGTATCAGAAACATCACAAACGGGCAAATGCATGAAAGCTAGTTGCAATGCTCGTTTTCACAACAGCTAAATGCAAGCATTTTTGAAGGCGGATTGAAAGAGTGAGCGCAAAATCGAGGCGAAATCGAAATAAAAACGAAAAGAAATTGCCGATCCGGGAACAAATATCTGCTCAGTTTTCTCCGCTGTGCCGACTTAAGGCGCCTAACCATCCCTTGTACCAGAGTAGTCCAACCACTCCAAGAGTAAGCACGAGCATCAGCATCAAAGCAAATGGATAACCGTAATGCCAATTGAGTTCCGGCATGTTGTAGCGTGAAATCTCAGTATTGAAGTTCATCCCATAGATGCCCGCAATTAGCGTGGGAGGAACGAACAACGTAGTGATGATCGTGAGCACTTTCATCACTTCATTCATACGAGTGCTCAAACTGGATAGATAAACATCCATCAAATCAGCTGCAAGCTCTCGATAGGTTTCGATAAAGTCGATAATGCGAACAGCATGGTCATAGCAATCTCGCAAGTGAATGCGAGTCTCCTCAGAGAACGTAACTTCCATGTCTCGTATCAACGTATTAATCGACTCGCGAAGAGGCCACACGGCACGCCGCAAAGTCAGAAGTTCTCTTTTCACTGAGTGCACATTACCGACTACAGTGTGACTTGGTTTTGTAATGATATCGTCTTCGAGCTTGTCCAGTACTTCTCCATACGTTTCCAAAATAGGGAAATAATTGTCCAGCACAGAATCGATGATTGAGTAAACCAAGTAGTCAGAGCCTAATTTTCGAATATGCCCTTGTCCCTTCCGAATACGTTCGCGAGCAGGATCGAGAGTATCGATTGGACCTTCCTGAAAAGTGACGACAAAATGTTTGCCGCTGAAGACGCTCAATTGTTCGGCTTCCAGATGGTCAGTGAATTCCATCATATGCATAACGAGAAAGAGGTCGTCGTTGTATCGCTCAATCTTTGCTCGCTCATGCACGTTCAGTACATCCTCAAGCGCAAGGTGGTGGATGTTGAAGATCTCACCGACTTCTTTCACGACCTCAGCGCTTCCGAGCCCTTCGACGTTCACCCAAACAACCGGCCATTTTCCGATGTACTGACGAATATCACCAGCGTCAGTCAACTCTTTCTCGACAAAACCTTCCGGTCCATATGCGATTACATTGAGAGTTGTCTTCACCGCATCCGGTGCTGGAATTAGCGTGCCGGGAGCCGAGCCCGGAGGCAAATGCGTCATCCGCGTTTTGCGCTTCGTGCGTCGTCTCTTGGACATTAGCGGTAAAACCTCTCGTTCTCAGCACCGTGTAAATCCGACATCTTAAACCCTCTCGGGGTGACTCCATGTGTCGCCCCTACGGTTACTATTCGGGAAATACAATCAACATTCCTTCGCGAGGTAATTCATCGGAATGCTTACCGTCAAACTTGGATTTGACGACGGGCGCGACACCGCCTTTTTCTATCGCCTTCTCAGTTTCTGCCTCATTTGCAATTCCTTTGACCGCAAACGAGTCGAAGACATAAGGCACACCCTGCGATCCTAGAATCGAAGGCCCATCCATCACATGAAAGTGCAGGTGCGGAGCCGTGGAATTACCAGAACTGCCAAGCAGCCCGATTACATCGCCACGCTTTACTTTCTGCCCTTCCTTGACTTTCACACTGCCGGGCTTCATGTGCGCATAGAAAGCATAGTTGCCATTGCCAATGTCAATAACTGCGGTGTTGCCGCCGGGAAAGAATGCTAGCTGATCGCCAGTCGCCTGATTCGGAACCTGATCCTCAAACTTATCTATGACACCAACCACAGTGCCATCGGCAACCGCGATCAAAGGTTTTCCATATCCAGCAAATTGCGAGCAGGCTTTGCCGTCACCAGTAAAGACATGATCGTCATCCGTCATTAGCAGCCAGTCAATAGCATAGCGCTGTGCAGCGACAAGCCGATTGCCTTGAGGAAAAAGCGCGCGGCGATGTCCGAAGTCACCGGCATACCCGCCAGCGGCGTACCAGCGGCCACCTTTGAGAGGAGGTCCGACAACCACCGGCGCTTTCTCTTCCACCTTCACGCGATGATGAGCGTTTTCAAAACGGCGAGTCTTGCCGGCAAAGTCTGTTTCAACGACAACTTTGTGCACCAACTCTTTCGGTGCACTCTCTTTGTCCTTGAACTCGAGATTTACCCAGACAATTCCAGAGCTGCCGGCAGCAAAAGTGTTTCCTTTTTCGTCCTTTTTGCCTGCCTTGGAATCTTTGAGGTTGAGCGTGTGCTTCTTAAGCTCTGCAGGGCTGTAAGCCTTGATCACATGCCCGTTTGTATCGAGGACCTCAAAAGAGAGGACTTTCGTCGGGGCGGAATTGTAGTTCAACAACTGGACTTCGTAGACCAGGTTATAGAGCCCGTCGCTGCCGCGAAAGAGACGGGGCGCGCTGACAGGAAAGAGCATCAGCGGTGTCCAATCACAGGGCGCTACAGCTCTGTTAGGAAAGTGGGAAGGGGTCGCTTCTACTGGAATCGGTGCAGATTTCTTAGCACCACCTGCGGTTGCAGCCAGACATTGTTGATTGGCAGGGGCAATTGACCCAACCAAAAAACTCAACGCAAGAAAAACGCTGCTAAAGTCCCCTAATCTCATTTGAATTCCCCTTATCTTTGACTGGAGAAGTTTACCCTAGCCAGGTGCAAGTTTCATTGAAAGAGCCTGTTGAGAACCAGTTTGCGGTCCCCATTAACTCGAAAATATGAGTAAATGGGTATAAGAAGGCAGAGGCGTCCTCATGCCTGGAAAAATGACCCGACGGCGGCTGGCAGGCGGCAGCATTAATATTCAGCACGAATAGTCCACATAGACGGGCTGTGACTAGCGGAGAAGTAATCATGGTTGAAACCTACAGACAGGGAGACGTGTTGTTGGCGAGAGTTCCATCCTTGCCGAAAAACGCCCAGAGAAAAGCAGTAGAGCAAAGAATTGTTCTGGCATGGGGTGAAACCACCGGGCACGCGCATGCCATTGACGCCCGTTTTGCCAAGCTTTACCAGCACGGCGCAGAGAGATTTATCGAAGCACTTGACGGCGCCATTCTGGTCCATGAGGAGCACAGCGCTATCAATCTCAAACCCGGCATTTATCGCGTGGTTCAACAGAGAGAATACGTCCCAGGCTCGAGCAGGCTTGTAGTCGACTAGTATGTCCTCGGTTCCGTTGGAAGTCGGTCAGAACGCTGATGAAGCGGTAAAGAAAGTCGCGGAACGCTCCAAACCGGTAGCGTTTAACACTAACGCCGCCGACCGCCGGAAAGCCGAAGAAGCGGTCTGTGGCGTCTATACCAGCGCGGGCTTGAAAGCGCCGAGGTATTTCGTCTGGTTCGATTCGCCCTTTCACGGTGCGATTGCGGCTGCAATGGTCTCGAAGGGTACTAAGAGTGTTCACAAGCAAGTAGTCACCGATCTTAAAAATCAGTGCAGTGCCAAACTCTGGAAAATGATCGACGCAAAGGGAGACAAGCTATGGTGGACAACTGTTCAAAGTAAATTGACGCCGGCGCTCAAGCGATCATTCGCAACCCTGCCTCAGCAAATTCGCCGGGCTGTTCTTGCTAGTTTTGTCGGACATGTCGGACCAGGAGTCGACAACATAAATCTCGAACTCGTGTGGGGTCAACTGGCGCCTCCGGCTCTTCTCTCAAAACTGGTCGGACAGCTGTGCCATGTCTTGCCGGAAGAAATTACGAAGCCATTCGAAGAGTTTGATGACCGCCCCCTGACTTGCGGGCTCGCCATTTCAGCAATGGGGCAATTTGCCATTGCCGGCTACGGAAACTTGGATGCGGACTTGCCTTTCTACGACATCACGGGAGCGGCCGGTTTCAGAGTGCCAGAAATAATGCCCCTTTTCCACATTGCTCGCTTTGGTCATTACTGGTGGCCGTTTGACGACGTGTGTTTGATGGTCGATCGTCCGATCCGCCTGAGCGTTGATGAAGAGGGCTTATTGCACAACCCAATCGGCTGCGCCCTTAGATATCGCGATGGCTGGGAAACCTTTGCATGGCACGGTACCTTCGTCCCTGACCGCTTCTTGGAGTTTGGCATCAAGAAAGATGTGACTCACATTTTCTATGAGCCCAACGTCGAGATTCGCCGAATGATGCTTGAGATGTACGGCTTGGAAGCATTCATCAAAGACTCCGGCGCCAAAGTAGTGCAACGCGACAAATGCGGTGTGCTCTATCGCCAGCATTTCGGCGACAATCACGAGGACATAGTTATCGTGCATGTCGTCAACTCAACACCGGAGCCCGACGGCACGTATAACAACTATTTTTTGAGAGTGCCTCCGGAAACGAAAACTGCACGCGAGGGCGTTGCCTGGACATTCGGCCTGACGGCAGACGAATACGACCCGCTCAAAGAAACATAAGCGCTGCATGCGCCAGCCCAACCATCAGAGATTAAAAGTCGTGCGTATGCTTCCCATAGCTATTCTCTTGCTTTTGGGACTTTCCCCATTGAGAACAGACCTATTTAGTTATTACATAAAAGCACCTGGTTCTCCCATGCAGCGCGACAAGAAAATGCCCGAGATTCTGCCCGAAAAAGGCAAGCCAGTCGATCATAGCCAGCCGCAGGAAGGCGCGCAGAATCCCAATGTTTCTGCCATCATCCACTCGCATCTGGCTGAAGCGACGAATCTCTATCGGCAAGCAAATCCGGCTCCGAAGCCCAGACACAGCTATTTGGAAAATGCCGTCGATGGGACGCTCTCGCTCGTAGTCAAAGACGAAGAGAAGCGCAAAGAGATGAACCATCTCGGCACCGAGTTTATGAAAACGGCGGCACTCTTTTCGCGCGGCAAGATCGGCGTCGCCACAACGATGATTACCTATGGACTGGACAAAGCCAGCCCGGATGACACCGCGATGAACAGAGTGGCTGACTTCACGCTGGGCGCGGTCAAAGGGCAATCGATCAAACTGATGTTCGGTGCTGTCTCTCGCAGCTACAGTTTTGCGCCGACAAAGGGCGTGCTTATGGGCATCGCCGCCCGTGATGCGGATATCGTTTTCGACCGCCAGACATTTACCGACCCGATGAAAACGGCAGAACGTCTCAAAGCCGAGACGATCAACCCGCAAGCATGGCTCTTCGATGCGGCTGTGTTCGGTGTTGCGGAAGGGGCGTTTGCAGGCGTCAACAAGGCTATGGGCGGTCGCCTGGTGCAAAACCAGCTGGCATCGGGCATGGTCATGGGCGGCAGCTTCGGCATGGTCAACGGCGGCAGCGGCGAAATCATGCGACAACAGGCTGAAGGCAAGCCTATCGACTGGTCGAAGGTTGTACACCGAGGCGTCATCGACGGCGGAGTTGGCGCACTGGGAGCCGGTGCCGGCATCAAAGCCTCAAGCACGCAGGCGCATGCACGAGTGGAGAGTGTTCTTGGAAAACCAGTTGAGAAGCTCTCAAGCGCGGTTGAGCGCTGGCACATCTCACGCACTACACAAGCGCGAGAATTTGTCGTTGTAGAAGGAAAAGCGGCTCTAGACAAGTTCACAGCCAAGCATGAGGGCGATGCAACGCTCAATGTTCGCGAAGTGAAAAGAGTCCTTGGTGTCGAAAAGCTCGGCGACGTAAAGAGTCTCTTCGTCCAAAGATTCGGCGAAGGGCAGCCCGGTATTCGACCAGCCGCAAACGCAGCCGATCTGATCGCCACTTGTTTCCCAGAAAAACTCGATGCTGCACAAAGAGCCAAACATGTCTTTCCAAAGGCAAACGGCACTATCTGGCTGGAAACAAGCGAAGCTGGGCGCATAAAACTGGCAACAGGCAAGACTCCCTGGGAGCATCGCAACTACAATCCAATCGGCAAAATCGTACGCTTAGATGGACATTCAATCACGATGAACGTGATGGGTCCTCTGGAAATCGGCAGTGTGCACGATCCTGAGAATCCGAAATACAAAGATGCGTGGAACCAGTACGATGGCGAATTGGCTAGAGCAAAGAAACTGAGCGCGGATGCTGTCAGCACCGACGTTTGGTGGGGTGCGATCGAACCGAAGCCCGGACAATTCCAATTCAAATACTACGATATTCTTTCCTCGAAAATCGCCGCCCAAGGAATGAAGTGGGTTCCTATCATCTCGCTGCACGAATGCGGTGGCAATGTCGGAGACACAGCCAATATACCGATCCCTATGTGGATCTGGAATAAAGTGCAAACAAGCGCCGGCTCCTCAAACCCCGACGTGGGCAAATTCAAGAGCGAGCAAGGCAACGTCAGCCACGAGTATGTCGACTTCTGGGCAACCAAGCATGCATTGCCGTTCTACCGCAATGTGTTCACAGAGTTTCAAAACCACTTCGCTGGAAAAGCTCCAATTATCGCCGAGATCAATGTCAGTCTCGGACCTGCAGGCGAGCTGCGTTACCCATCCTACAACTATCACGATCAGGGCAGCGGCTGGCCGACGAGAGGCGCTCTGCAAGCCTATTCCGACCTCGCTCGTGATTCGTTCAAAACATTTGCTGTTGAAAAGTACGGATCGCAAGAAGCAGTGAAAAAGGCTTGGGGCGAGAAGTACGGCACTGAAATCGCGCCACCGAAAAACGCCGAAGACTTCTACGCAAGTGGCGACTATCGCAATACACGATATGGCAAGGACTTCTTCGACTGGTACAGTAAGTCACTGCAACAGCACGGCGATCAGGTTCTCTCCTCCGCGCTGGATGTGTTTGGCTCCAAAGGCTCAGCATTTGCCGGCATCGACCTGGGTGCCAAAATCCCTGGTGTTCACTGGCGCATGGGATATTGGGAAAACGGCAACATCGTCTTCACTGGACGACAGGCAGAACTGTCCGCAGGTCTTATCTCGACCGGAAAAGAAGACTGGAACGAAGCTGGCGGATATGGCTATCGCCCACTGCTGGAAGTATTCAAAAACCTCCAGATGAAGAGCCCGTTCTCCAGGGTCGTTCCGCACTTCACGGCTCTCGAGTTGCCAGACGGCCAAGATGGCGCCATCGCACAATCGCTCCCCAATTCTCTGGCGAAATGGGTCGGCAAGGAAGCCAACAACCAGGGTCTGATTATTAAAGGTGAAAACGCCCTGGCGGGCACTCTATACGACAAAGCCGCCTGGGAGAGAATGGCGCACCTGCTTAAAGGATGGGGCGATAATCCGAATGAAGGTTTCTATAACGGCCTTACCTTCTTGCGCATGTCTGACGTTCTGGCCAGCGAAGTCGCTCAACAACAGTTCTCAGCCATCCTGTCCAGGGTCCGCCCAGCACCGGTAGAGCCAGCGAAGCAAGCCCAATAAGGATTTACAGACTTGCTTGACAGACTTAAAAGCTGGGAGTATATTTCAGACCGTTCGGTCCGAATTCTGAAAACATGGGCAAAGGCAAAGTAACCCGCGACATGATCTTGGGTAAGGCAGCGGCTCTATTCAACAGCCGTGGGTATTTTGGCGCGTCTATGTCAGACGTGATGAACGCAACAGGTCTGGAAAAGGGAGGAATATACAACCACTTTCCGAGCAAAGACCAACTGGCTCTCGAAGCGTTCGACTTCGCATTCCAAACCAGTTCTGCCGAAGTCATGCGACACCTGAGTACCAAAGAGAAGGCAGTCGACAAACTGATGGCATTTGTAGATGCCTTCGCGAGCGTCGCGGCCAATCCTCCGATACCAGGCGGATGTCCACTCCTAAACAGCGCTGTTGAGTGCGACGATGGACATCCGGAGATGAAACTCCGAGTACAAAAGGCAATGGATGCTGTCCTTAACACTCTGGAAAAATTGATCGCAGGGGGAATAGAGGAAGGTGACATACAGTCATCAACAAATGCACAGATGGTGGCAAGAACATTCATCGCCACATTGGAAGGCGGCATCATGCTGACCAAACTCTATTCGGATACCGCATACATGGACGCCATTGCTACCAGCCTTCGCAGTCAAATCGCAGCAATTCGGGTCAGTTCGTAAAACTTAAGGGCATCGCCCATAGTACTAAACAGTCGATCCGTGCGGGCGCACGGGTGGCAAATGCACACAAAGACTTCGCAAAGGCCATGCGCCTTTTAATCAAGTCAAAAGGAGCGAAAAATGTCAGAGACAAAAACGATTGAGAAAGAAACCAAGAAAGGTACGAACTATTCATACTACAACGGCGGGTCACTTGCAGAGTGGGCTGAACACAAAATGATGCACCCACGCCGTGGAGAAGTTAAGGGAAAACACTTCCTGAAGGATCACCTGGATTTCACCGGCTGCGAAATATCCATTAACTCCTTGCCTGTTGGCGGCGCCATGCCGTTTTCGCATCAGCATAAGGAAAATGAAGAAGTCTACATTTTCATCAAGGGCAAGGGTCAAATGCAAGTCGATCACGAAGTGATTGACGTCTGCGAAGGCTCAATAGTGCGCATCGCACCTAATGGAATGAGAACATGGCGCAATGTCGGCGACGAACCGCTGCTCTCAATCTGTGTGCAGGTTCGCGAAAATTCACTGAGACAACATACATTTGAGGACGGCATTCCCAACATGGACCCGATTCAGTGGCCAAGCTAGTTTTATTTATTCCGTAAAACATCCTTTTCGGTTGGGGGCGGCATGCCTGCCGCCCGCCGACTTGGTTTATGCCAGTTTCTAGGAAGTAAACCATTAAGAAAGGGAAGCGGCGGGATAAATCCAGCCCGTGCGCATGCAATGCGCAAGCTACAAAAAAATCCACGAAGGGCGACGAAATCCGTCGCCCTTTCGTTTAACGCTTGGAAGTTTCCAAAGGGTTAGAATTTTGGACTCACTCACTGGACTCATGGGGGTCACAATATGTCCAAGTTTCGGATTCCTGTAGCAACCGCTCTTTTGCTATACCTGGGCGTTGCCGGTGGAATGAGCGCTGTTGAAGCAAAGCCATCTTCTGACAAGTCCAATCGGGTAAAAATCGCAGCGAAGACAACGAAGTATTCCGAGAAGGAAGGCTTTGAGCGCAAAAAACTGGACATTATCAATACGCTCAAAGACAACGAAGTTACTCGATTTATGACTCTGCGCGACGGATTGACACAAGCGTTTGAACTCGACAAGGTACTAAAAGGTGGAGGTCCATTCACTTTTCTGGCGCCCAGCGATGACGCGTTCAAACATTACCCGCAAGACGATCTATCGCAACTTTTCGACAACAAGAAAAAGCTGCGACAAGTTCTGGAATATTGCATTATTGACGGCAACTATAGCGCCGCCGACCTTGTAAAAATGGGAACGGTGAAAACTCACGAAGGTCACAACGTCAGCTTCTCCAACCCTGGCGGCGACTACTACGCTGACAAATCACTGATGAAAGTAATCGACATTCCGTGCACAAACGGAACGTTGCATGTACTGGACAGGCTGATCCAGCCGCCACTGGCGAAATAAGATGAAGCCACGGCTGAGCTTCCGTCAAATCTGGAATATGAATTTCGGATTTCTCGGAATTCAGTTCGGTTGGGGTCTGCAGTTGGCGAACATGAGCGCCATTTACACCAAGTTGGGCGCAGATCCGGAGCATATTCCCATATTGTGGTTGGCTGGGCCGGTAACTGGTTTGTTGGTCCAGCCAATAATTGGCGCCATGAGCGACCGTACCTGGTGCAAACTGGGTCGGCGACGCCCATACTTCCTGGTCGGTGCAATTTTGGCGTCGATCGCGCTTTTCCTCATGCCGGACAGCTCAGCGCTTTGGCTTGCAGCGACGCTTCTATGGATTCTCGACGCATCGATCAACATAAGCATGGAACCGTTTCGCGCCTTTGTCGCGGACAAATTGAACGCCGAGCAGCGAACAACCGGTTTCATTATGCAGAGCTTTTTCATCGGCATCGGTGCCACCATGGCTAATGCTCTGCCGCTGATTTTTAGAAACTTTGGAGTAACCGGTCTGGCAGCCAACGGTGTTCCGCTGACGGTTCAGTACTCATTCAAAATTGGCGCAGCAATGTTCTTGCTTTGCGTTTTGTGGACGGTGTTTCTCTCGAATGAATACCCGCCTGAAGATATGGAAGCATTTGAAAAGCACCGCGCGCAAAATCCAGGCGCACTTGGACTACTCAAAGAAGTTTTTCAAGAAATTCCCCAGGCTGTGCGCGAGATGCCTAACACAATGAAGCAGCTCGCTGTGGTTCAAATATTCACCTGGCTTGGTCTTTTCTGCATGTGGATGTTCTTCGGTTTGACGACGGCATATCACGTGTTCAAAGCTCCGGGTCCAAGTTCGGAAATCTTCGACAAAGCGACTGAATGGGCCGGTTGGTGCTTCGCTGTTTACTCGATTGTGTGTTTCATCGTCGCCTTCATGTTGCCGAAGCTCGCAAAGAGATTCAGTCGCAAACTGATTCACGGTGTTGCCCTTGCTCTCGGCGGTTTGAGCCTTCTATCCGTTTATTTCATTCAGGATCCAAACACGCTGCAATTCACCATGATTGGTGTTGGAATTGCCTGGGCGTCAATTCTTGCAATGCCTTATGCAATTTTGTCAGCAGCGATTCCACCTGAGCGCACCGGCGTCTACATGGGCGTCTTCAATTTCTTCATCGTCATTCCGGAGATTCTTGCGTCGGTGACTTTTCAACCTTTGGTGAAACACGTGTTCCACAATAACCCATTGTATGTTGTTATGCTCGGGGGCGCATCTCTCATCGTGGCAGCCCTTTTGGTATCAAGAGTCGAAGACTCAGGTGAAGTAGTTGAAAGTGCGGGCAGTGCCGGACACTAACACGTAATGAGAGATGCTTTTTTGAAAGTGGCAGCGGCAGCATGAAGGAACCAGAATCCCGTCCAGAACTGGCAATTTTGTATCGCGATGAATTCATGATCGCGGTCAGCAAGCCGTCTGGAATGATCGTGCATCGCGGCTGGGATAACGATCCCATTACTGCCTCCGACATCGTGCGCGATGACATCGTTAATGCGCAGGTTTTTGCCGCTCACCGGCTAGACCGCGGCACCAGCGGTGTTTTACTCTTCGCACTAGACGCGGACACCGCACGAAATTTACAGAAGCAGATGGAGGAAGGCGGATTTCAAAAACGTTATCTCGCGCTTGTGCGCGGACCAATGAAAGAAGGTTGCCTACTCGATCATCCTATTCCAAAAGAAAAATACCACGTTCGTGTTCCGGCAGTCACAGAGTTCATTCCCATCGCACATAAAGACCGCTGGTCTCTGGTTGAAGCACGTCCAAAGACAGGACGTCTTCATCAAATCCGCAGGCATTTGAAACATTTGAGCCATCCGGTGGTTGGGGATGTTCGCTATGGAAAGGGCGATGTTAATCGTTATTTCCGAGAGACTTACGGTCTGAATCGCCTGGCGCTACATGCCCTTGAACTGACGCTACGAAATGGATACGATGAAACCATTACCATTCATGCACCCCTGCCAACGGATTTGACAAAGCCATTAGAAAACTTGGGTATTTGCTATTAATCGGCTTGTTGTGCGCAGTTATTTTAACGCTCATAACAGGTATACCAACGACGTTTGGTGCAATGCTGATCTTGTGTTTTGTGTGCTTAATGCCGGTTTATGCGCTTCAACTGCTATTCGAAAAAAGAATTGGATTTGCTTACACAGACTTGATGCTTGGAGTCAGTAAGGTAGATGAGTTGCAAGTTGCAATCCCGCCTGATGAAGCCTTCGACCTATTCGTAGCGGAGCTGGCTACAGGGAAGTTTAGCGGGGATGTTCAACTGGAGAGAGGCAGTGGCTCCATAGTGCTACGCACAAAAGTAACAGGTAAATCCTTTGGTGAAATAGTAAAAGTGTACATAAACAAATCGGACTCTGCATCGTCGATCGTTACCATTTCAAGCAAGCCATTAATTTCAACTACCTTGGTTGACTATGGCAAAAATGCCGAGAACATGGAGATCATTCGCGCAGCAATCAGGGACGCAGAGAAGAAATATCTGGACAAAAGGCTGCTTCTATAACGTCAATCAGAATATTGTCCGTCTTCGACCACCGTTCCGACTCCTTGCGACAATGAGATAAGAGAGCCCATAGCCATGAATGCCATGCCGATGTCTTGATAGAGTAAGTCGCTGTTCTTCACTTCATCGCTCTGCGACGCCAATTCGGGAAGGGCAATAATGTTCTTCACTAGCTCAAAGCAATCTGGTTGTTGAATGCAGTCTTGCAAAAAAGTCCAAGGCTGAAGCATCAACTTTTTATCGCGTGAAACGATGAAATAAAAGTCGTGCTCGTTCTCATCCTTCGCGCACGTCCATGCCCAGCCGTATTTCACGACAAACAAATGCGCCAGTACGGCACCAAGTTGGACCAACAACAATTGAATCTGGTTTTCTTTAAACTGCGATCTTGCCTTTTCAAATTCAACGAGAAACTCAGTCAATCTATCAGCAAGTTGGTCGGGCTCATTTGCCAAACTCTGACAGCCAAGCGTCCGCAGCCCATCACGCAAATGAGCGTCCAACTCCGACTTTAAAACGGGCGAGAGAGGACGCTCTTCAATTTGCATTTTAGAAACAACCGTTCGAGAGATTAGTTATTCTTCGGCGCATCCACCGCTGGAGCAGCAGAATCGACAGAGACGGAGCTGGACTTCCAGCTTTCTTTATCAACCTTCCAAGCTCCATCTTCTAAAACCATGGTGCACTCACCTTTGGTCTCCTCTTTGACTTTGCCGAGAAGGGGGCGCTCCAGAATCACAGGCTTGCCATCACCGACAATCAATTTCAGACTGGCCTTACCGCCTTCAATTTTAGACGAAACGACATGAACGTCTTTCGGGCAAGTGTCCTTTATGAACCCGAAAAACATAGCGCGTTCTTCTTTGGGGGTAGAAAACACCTCTTTGGCACGTCCAGAGCACATGAAAGGTGTGACTTCGTCTACGCTCTTCGCATTGAGAAGCGTCTGATGATACTTCGCATAAACAGATTCCGGCGTCTGCTTCGCATCTTCGCAAAATGCCGATGGGCTGATCAATACAGCCAGACTACCGACGAGCAGAGAGATAGATGCGATGCGAGTTTTGATTTTCATTTTGGTAATTTATCCTGTTCAGACTTCCAACTTCCGGTTCTACGCGTGAATCGGGAGCTTTAGGAGGAAGTGCGAGCACGCACCAATTGTCCGCCTTTTACACTTTGAACCACCCTCTTGACATTCAAATTAGAAGAACATAAGAGAGCCAACCAAAATGTCGCAAAGTCTCACTCAGACCAAACGCGCAAGGCTTTGAATGCTCTACCCAAGCCAATCAGTTGAAATCTAAGCCTCGGCTAAAGAAAAGGACTGTCAAACCGGCAAAAATATCCATTGGCAACGGGCCAACTGCGGCTCACAAGCATTCGGAACGACCGATCCGCAGCATTTCAAATAATGCTTTTCAACAGCCTTTCCTATTTCATTTTCTTTCCGGTGGTCTTCGCGCTTTACTGGCTGTCTCCTCGCGCGCTCAAAAAACCACTCTTGCTTTTAGCCAGCTATGTCTTTTACATGAGCTGGATTCCAAAATACGGCTTGCTGGTCGCTGCACTCACCGGAGTCAATTACGCAATCGGATTACTGCTGGCAAAGTTTCAAAGTTCGCAGCAGCCAGACAATCACGCAACTTCCTCCGTGTCTCGAATGTCGACCGGGACCAGACTGACGCTTATCTTTGGACTGGCGATAAACCTAGGCTGCTTGATCTATTTCAAATATGTCAACTTTCTTTTTGCAACCGCTACAGACGCTCTCAATTCCTGCGTCAAACTATTCCATGTGAAGGCGCCTGAGTTCTACGCCATCACACTCGATATCATCCTGCCTTTAGGCATTTCCTTCTTTGTCTTCGAGTTTATCCACTATTTAGTGGACGTGGCAAAAGGCGAAAAACCTGTCCGCAACCCAATCGACTTCGCGCTGTTTGCGGCATTTTTTCCATCGCAAATTGCTGGTCCAATCAAGAGATTTGAAAACTTCAACGCACAACTTGATACTCGGTCCGGACACACCGGCACCGCGCTAAAGTTCCGCAGCACTGACATGCACGCAGGTCTAGCACTAATTTTGCAGGGACTGTTCAAGAAGGTGGCGATAGCTGACAACCTTGCAATTTTGGCCAACGCCGGCTTTAACCCCGCAGTAAATTTGAGCACTGGCGACACATGGATCGCCGTACTCGCGTTCACGTTCCAAATCTACTTCGACTTCTCCGGTTATACGGATATGGGCAGAGGAAGCGCGCAAATGCTAGGTATCTCGCTTCCCGATAATTTCAACTTTCCGTATTTAGCAAAAAGTATTTCTGATTTCTGGCGGCGCTGGCATATCTCTCTTTCGACCTGGTTACGCGATTATCTGTACATTCCATTAGGCGGCGGCAGAGCGAACAAGAACAGAAATCTGTTCCTAACAATGCTGCTTGGCGGATTATGGCACGGTGCTGCGATGCATTTCGTGGTGTGGGGCGCGTTTCACGGCGCGATGTTGGCTTTGAACAACTGGTATGACAGTGTCGTGAATAAAAGCACAGCTCTAACGAAATTCCACGGACAAATCGCCGGAAAGATCTGTGCTTGCTTGTTCACCTTCTTGTTGGTCATTATTGGGTGGATTCTCTTTAGAGCAGACACTGTCACGCAAGCGCTGAATATGATGCAGACGATGTTCTTGGGAGCTGGTGAGAAAGCTGCAACATCTCCTTTGCTATGGACGGCATTGACACGTTCACCGGTGGTGACGGCATTGCTTATTTATTGCTGCTACGCCTCGCTTTGCTGCTTACCGAAGTTTCGCTCGGAAAAGCTACCGGAGCTGCAACCACTTGATCCACTGGGCTGGACTGTTCGAATCCCGTTTTATGCAGTAGTAGCCATAGCAGCAATTGCCTTCGCGCCCACACAACCATCCTCATTCATTTACTTCCAGTTCTAACGCCGTTTCACTTCAATGATTAAAACCCCGACACCACCAAACGCCAAGACAGAGCATGCAGATGCGCTGCAGGTGGGTGGCGCGACCGGAACAAACAGTCGGACAAAAAACAAACAAATAGTCATTCTTGCCGTTGCTGTGAGCAGCCTCATTATCTCGATCTTGATGCTCGAATTCTGCCTGGCTGTTGCAGGCGTTGGTGAAGAAGAGTATTTGAAACGCGACCCAGAGATCGGTTGGGTCATGATGCCGAAGAAACACATCACTTGGAGGCATGAAGGTTATTCGATTGCACAAGTAAACAGCGCCGGCATGCTGGATCGCGAATTTCCGCTCGAGAAAAGCAAAGACACATTGCGAATTGCGGTAGTCGGCGATTCCTATGTAGAAGCATTGCAGGTGTCTCGAGAACAAAACTTCTGCAAGTTGTTGGAAGACTCGTTGGGCAAAAACGCAGTAGCCAGAGGCAAGAACGTGGAAGTTCTTAATTTCGGTATCTCCGCATACAACATTGCACAGATTTACCTGCGCCTCAAGAATCTTGCCGTCAAATACCATCCCGACATAGTCATAGTCACAGAATCAGTAGACGCAACGAGATATCTCTCACCTGAAGGCGGAGGCTTCTTCCGTGCACGTCCGAACTTCACCCTGGGGCAGGACAAAGAACTCATCTGCAATTACGACAAACAAAATGCTTGGTTGCAATCTCCAGAAGGATTACGAGTCCGCTCAACTGCGTGGTTGAGAGAAAACAGTCACATTTGGGGAGTCGCTGCAAAAGCAGCTGAGCAAGCGACCATGTACATGGATGAGATCAAACGGGGTCATGCGAAATTTGGAGCGACGGTAACCGACAAAAAGACGACGTTCGAGACAGCTAAAGGTCCAGCCTGTGTCAATGGGGTGTTTATCCAGCCGGAAGCGACATCCAGTCCGCGAATGCCGAGTGTGTTCCTGCCACGCTATCAGGAGGCACTGGTCAAATGGTGGCCGGTTCACCGAAAACTGCTCTTTGAGATGAAAGAAGAATGCAAGGCTATCGGCGCGGAGATGGTCTTGGTTCGCCTTCCTCAAGTCAACGCCTACGACAACGTCACTGAAACCAAATTGCTGAAAAGGTTCGCCACCAGAAATGGTGTCAGTTTCATTGACGCAACAAAAACATTCCAGCTCTATAAGGACAAGACGGCGCCACTCTTCTATGACCCGCACATGAGCGAGCACGGGCACCGGTTGATTGCCAATCAACTTAACGAAGAATTGGCACCCGTCATCAGAAAGAAACTAGACGAGAAGGCAGTTTTACCCAGCATTAGCAAGTAGCAAGTTGAGACTCTCAGCCATAGTTGGATGAGTCCAGATTGCGTCTCGCATTTGCTCATATGTCAGATTGCCTAGCATACCGGCTTGAACGACCGACATGATCTCACCACCTTCGTGCGCAAAGATCGAACAACCCAAGATGTGTCCGGTCTTCTTGTCGATAACAGCTTTCAATATTCCGCGCGTTTCTCCAGAGGTTGTAGCGCGCGGGATTTTCGCCGCTGGCATTTTAGCAATTAGAATGTCGTGTCCCGCTTTTCGTGCATCCTGCTCAGTCATGCCGACGCGACCAAGCTCCGGATCCACAAACAAAGTATAAGGAATCAAGCGCCCTTTGGTAGAACGCTTCTTGTCGTGCAGAAAGAGGTCGCGAAGAATGCGGAAATCATCCCAACTCACATGAGTGAAATGCGGACCACCGTTGCAGTCGCCAATTGCCCATATGTCCTCGGCAGAAGTTTCCAAATACTCGCTGACTTCGATGTAGCCGCGCTTGTCCAGTTTCACACCGGTAGCTTCAGGATGAAGTTTGGCATTGTTTGAAACTCTGCCCGTCGCAACAAGAATGTGCGAGCATTCAAGGGTTTCATCCGCGTTTGCCTTCTTCAACGTCAATTTTGCAGTTTTTCCTGAGCGCGAAACAGATGACACCTCGACACCTGAGATGAAGCGAATGCCTTCCTTTTCCAAAACTTCCCTTATTGCCGCAGCGATGTCTTCGTCTTCCTTCGGAAGAAATCTATCTGTGCGCAATAGAACTGTAACTTCACTGCCTAGACGCCGGAAAATTTGTGCAAATTCGAGAGCAATGTAACCGCCCCCGATAATGCAGAGGTGTGACGGGAGTTCTTCCAGTTCCATTATGCTCGCGTTGGTGAGATAGCCGGCTTCGGCTAGTCCCGGAGTATTGGGAATCATCGGGCTGCTACCGGTGTTAATCACAATACGATCAGCCGTCAGTTTTCTACTGCCACCATCTATGGTGTTCACTTCTACAATTTTGTGATCGACAAACTTAGCAACTCCCAAGACAAAGTCCATATTCGGAGTGCTGCTAAAGAGCTGCTTGTGGGTATCGACCATGCCTTTCACTACGCGGCGCTTGCGATCGATAACGCCCTTAATTTGGTTGCCGCCGTCATTCACAGCCAGTCCGAATTGCGCGCTGTGGTGCACATGGTGCAGAAGCTTTGCACTTGCCACCATTGTCTTGGTAGGTATGCAGGCAACATTGATGCACGTGCCGCCGATTTGCCCCTCTTCAACGAGCGCCACTTTCTTGCTGGCGGGTCCGAGAACCATCGCCAGAGACTTACCACCTTTCCCCCCACCAACAATCAGGTAGTCAAAATGCTCAACAGCAGCCACAATCGCCTCCTGAAAACCATCGCAGTCTCGTGCAGTTACAGGGGCATACTATACCGCGGACCAATCTTGAAGGTCACACGAAATCCGGCAACCTGGATCGGAAGTGGAAAAATTGTAGATTGTGGTTGGCAGTGGTGCTTAGAAATTCAAGCGCAGCTGAATTCTCGAGCCATTGTTATGGTGATGGTGGTGATGATGATTGTGACCGCTCTGATACCGATCGTAATAGCCACGGTCAAAACCAGGATCACGGAAGATATTCACGCGCCCACCATTGTGATTGTGAATCATGCCGAGAATTTGACGCAGCATCATTTGCTGAACATATGCTTGGCGAGGATCGAAGTCGTAGCTGTAATCGTTGCCGAATGCCATCGGACGACCATAGCGATCATAGAGAACGTTCTGACGCGGGTCGTAAACGGAACGTTCAAATTGATCGTATTGCATGCTCGGATCTAGCACTGCATAACGGTCAGTCTGGCGGTAGTCTTGCGAGTACTGACCATATTGGTCGAAGGGCAATTGAGTGTTTCCGTTCTGCGAAATGCGCAGCGTGTCGTCGTAATACAGGCGCCAGGGTTCAACATAGCCGGCAGCATTGGGGTCTGTGACCTGGTAGCGTCCGAGGTCGGAGCCGTAATCCTGTCTCCATTGTCCGCTATTGTCCGCGTAGCCAGTGCCGGGAACATAGGTGTTGCCGACGTCCGAGCCGTAGTCTTGTCTCCATTGCCCGCTATTATCTGCATAACCGGTTCCAGGGACGTAGGTCTGCCCGACGTCAGAACCGTAGTTCTGTCTCCATTGTCCGGTGCTGTCGACATAGCCGGTATCATCGTTTTGAATACCAGGTCTGTAGGTCTGGCCAACGTCATGTCCATAAGTCGAGCGCCAATCTCCGGGGTTCTCGCTCTGCACGCCCGGTCTGAAAGTCTGCCCGACGTCGCTGCCATAGGTTGCACGGTACGGGCCTGTGCTCTCGCTCATCTGACCGGCTCTAAAATTGTTCGCAACGTCGCTGCCGTAGGTCGCACGGTACCGGCCGGTGCTTTCACTCATCTGACCGGCTCTAAAATTGTTCGCAACGTCGCTGCCATAGGTCGCACGATACCGGCCGGTACTTTCACTCATCTGACCGGCTCTAAAATTGTTCGCAACGTCGCTGCCGTATGTAGCGCGCCACTGGCCGCCACTTTGGGTCTGCCTCTGCTCACCTTGCTGGTAATTCTGTCCAACGTCGCCGCCGTAGGTGGCTCTGTAATTGGCGCGCTGATAGGCGTCTTCATAGACGCCGCTGTTGTCGGATTCTGGCTGGGAGTACCCAGCATTTGAGAAGGTTTCGTAGGTCATGTGAGTGAAGAGGTTCTGTGTACAAGGAATATGTCCAGAATATGGCGCCCGGAGGGGGTACACAACCGTTTACCCCCCGGTTTCCACCACTCGAGCCGGGAGATTTCATCTTATATGTGAAGAGATCATGGTGGAATTACGACCTTTACAACGAAAACGGGCCCAAAGGCGCATGCCATTCCCTAAAAACAGAGGAGAGGAAGGCTCCCGGGGCAGGGCACCTTCCTTCCTCACATCGGCGGGCGCGAGGCCCGTCAACGGATTTGTGGTGAGTCGCTAGAACGCTCTCATATGAATGAGAGGCGCACCTACATCGAGCAAATGCCGCTCGGTGCGGTGTTTCACTTTATAGCGTTTCTCAACAACAACTGGCGGATTGTAGGTTTCCATCACAACAGGTGCGGGCGCGCGTTGGATGACAACCGGGTGGGATATAACGCGGTTTTCCAAAACTACCGGAGCAGAATTTGGAATGAACACACGATTAGCTACCGGCGCGACAACGGGAGTCTCAATGAGCCTCACGGAGTTGGCGACGGACGGTACAAATACTGGTCTCGGCGCGACAACACTGTTGGTGACTGTGCGCGTCTCAATGACATTGGGAGTAGTCGATGAACTGAACCTTCTATACTCCACAACACCAGGCTGCAAAATCGGCGCCACACCATCTGTGGTGCTCCTAATTTCATAGCGTGTTATCGTGTCTGCAAAAACCGGTACTGATGCCGAAAGCGCAATCGCCGGGAGTGTTATTGCAATTAATCGATTTCTAAACATTTGGGAATCCTCCTTCCAGCAACAGCGATTCGCTCAATGTGGCTTCGAACCAGGGGCGCCGCTGTGTGATTGCCGAAGCAATTCTCCGAAGAAGACTGCACGAAGCCGCAAAGGTTCCTGCTTCCGACAAGATTAATTCGATTGTCTAAACGGGAGTTTTCTAATTAGTAAGAAGTCGAAGTTCTTGAAGTGGTTGTTAAACCCACTCTCCCATCGTTTTACATATTTGCGTTTTACAGTCGTAAATCAGGTTTATACCTGCATTTCGACGGGTAAGAAACTCCAGCCAAGCGGTTAGATCTGTGAGTCGGCTCATCTTTCTCCATTGCGGAGGTAGCTCACCGCCTGCGCTTTTGTAGCCCCGCTCTATCGCCGCGTCTATGCCAGGAACCTCACCAAGAGGGGCTCTCAGCAAATTTCCAAAATCGAAAAACGGTGTTCCACTAAAAGCAAATTCCCAATCGATAACCGCTGCAACATCCCAGCCGGCATTCCCCTTTTTAACAAGAATGTTGGATCCATTGAAGTCAGAATGAGTCAGACATGGTTTGCCTCTCCATTCATCTAGAAGACCGCATTCAGCCTCGATGAATTTCAAGATCTTTTCTGTTAATGGCTCTCCCAATCTCTCACCAGCCAGATTCTCGAGCAAACATTCTTCTGCATAGCGCAGAAGTCCTTTACCACCCATTTGCATTGGTGATGGAATCTCCAAATGATCATTGAAAAATCCGAACTGATCAAATTGAAAGCGATGAATTAGCGCCAGCGTTCCACCTAATGATTCGCCAAGATGGTCTACATCACGAGGTCTCAATTCGCCAACAATTGTCTCCAGGCGAGTTCCTTCCACCCAACTCAAAATCATGAATGGATGGTCGCTGATTGGATTCACAGTGGAGAAGTGAATGGGTCGGGGAGTTGGAACGTTGCCTTGTATTAGCTGAATGAGACGATATTCCTTCTCTGCGGCTGACGGATCGCGCACGCAAATTCGCAAGTGAAGCTGATTACCGGACTCTGTTTGAACAAGAAAACTAGAATTCGCTAACCCACCTTTTGTGGGCTCTACTTTAACAACCTTGTAACCCGCAACGTAATAGGACTGGAGCATAGTTTCTGCCTGCTCATTAGTGAGCAGCATCGTCTCTGTGTCACGGTTCCAACGATCGCGCATTATCGCCTCAAGGGTTCACAACAGACAACAAGGATACAGCAAAATGGATATACGCACCGGTTGAGGGGAGCTGACCGATTAACTTATTGGATGGGACAAGAATAGCAACGCTGATATGATTACGCGGATGGCAGTCAACAATATCGCCACAATCATCAAACCGGGCGTCGATGAGCAATCCGCCCGCAGTGAAAAACGTTATCGCTCCCCGCTGAGATATCCAGGAGGAAAGCAAAAGGCTATCGAACAGATAGCTCAACTCTTGCCCCCTTCCGCTCGTGAGTATCGCGAACCACTTGTAGGTGGTGGAAGCGTCTTCTTCCATGCGAAATCAATCGGATTCGCAGAAAAATATTGGATTAACGATAAATTCAGCGAGCTGCACGCCTTTTGGAAAGCGGCACAGAATGCGGACACTTGCCAGCGTTTGATGCGCGAGCTTGAATTGCTTCGACAAAGCTTTGGCGAAGACACGGAAAAAATCAAAGAGTATTTTCTAAAGGCGCGCGCGGAAAAAACACCGGATAGATATCGCGCTGCTTTTCTATTTTTCTTCTTCAATCGCGTCACGTTTTCTGGCACAACGCGTGCAGGTGGATTTTCTGCAGCAGCGAGCCTGCGCCGCTTCACCGCATCTTCGATCCAGCGGTTAGGACCAATGCCTGAAGCGTTGCAGGGCGTGGAGATTACAAACCTCGATTACGAGCATGTAATTCAAAAGCCGGGCAGGAGTGTCTTTATTTTCTTAGACCCACCATATTTCAAAGCATCTCGCTTATACGGTCGTGGTGGCATTTTGCACGAATTCGATCATGTGAGATTGGCAAAGGTTTTGAAAGAAACACCGAAGCATCGCTTTCTGATTACCTACGATGACTGCCCGGAGATTCGGAAGCTCTATCGCTGGGCAAATATTCAGAACTGGCAACTGCAATACGGAATGAACAATTGCAATCTGAAGAAAGAAAGTAAGATAGGTTCAGAACTTTTCATTTCGAACTACTAGCAGACGAGATAACAGAATCAATTGAGTCGAGCAACTCCAATGGTTCAAAATGCAATATTAGAACCACTCAGAAAAGCGAAGATGGTCGCGCTTTCTGTCGCACTTTCTGTCGCGCTTTCTATGAGCTGCCAGAGAGCCTTTGCCGACAAGGGATTTACAGGAATGAAGCTCAACGAAAACATCGTCGTTGAATTTGTCATGCCTAATTCGCCTGCTCAAAAGGCGGGAATTCTGCGCGGAGACAAAATAGAGTCCGTGAACAACATACCAGCAGCAGGAAAGAATCTGACGCAGGTTGCCGATCTCATTACTGGACCGTCCGGCACAAAGTTGTCGCTGGTCATCGTGCGAGGGACCAATCGATATAGATGCGACTTGGTTCGCGCAGTCTCGGAAGCAGCCCTCACAACAGCAGCAGAACGTGATGAGATTAAGGGCGGCGGCATTTACACAGGGCTTGCGGTTGCTGACAGTTTTCGAATTGAGAGTGTAGACGAGAATTCACCCGCTTACTTTGCAGGGCTTCGTCCAGGCGATCAAATTGAATATCTCAATGGAACGAACGTGAGGGATTTTCCCGGAAATAAGGACATGCTAGACATGCTCGTCAATCCCAGTGGTGGAGGATTGAATCTGAGGGTTTGCAGAGGGAAGCAACGTTTCGATGTTGCTTTCGGCGGTGGCAGGAAGCCTAACGGACAACCAAAGAAATTTACTACGAGCAGCCCAAGTGTTCCGGTTGCCTCAACTTCTACTGCAAGCTCTTCCGCAAACGCAAGCCGTGCCTATTCGCCACAAAGAGCTGCTTCTAGCTCGGCACCAGCGGCAACTGCATCGAAGGTAGAAACGGTTGTGCCCATTGAAATTTTTCGAAAAACACAATACACGGACAACACTGAACAGCAAGTGAGAACAGCTATCGCCAAGGTGCCGAAGCAGGTTCAAGAAGCAGTCAAGCAAAGGGGAATTGCAATACTAATAGTGCCGGACATGTTGTCCGCGCATCCGGAGTTGAACATCGAAAAACCGCGGGGCTATCACGGAGGCGGATACGACAATTGCGGTGGTATGTTCAGCTCAGGTCCAAAGAAAATTTATATCGCGGAGCGCGTGTCCTGGCAAAGCAGCCCACTGAGAGAAAACTGGCACTTACCTGGTACAGTACTACACGAGATGGGTCATGCATACGACAACACCGGTAGCTACTCGAAGTCAGAAGACTTCGTCAAAGCATATGAAGACGATGGAAAATACTTAGGTAGTGAACAGCGCAGGACATGGGAGTATTTTCTTCAAGAGAACGACGCGGGTCGTTCGGAGATGTTCGCAGAACTCTTCGTAGCTGTAATTTCTCCAGCAGATGACGATAGAGCAGCAAGCCTGAGCAAAGCATTTCCGCGCTGCACAAAGTTTGTTTCCCAATTGCTTGGAAAATACTAGAAGCCGTTCGCTAATTCGAGGTTTCAGTTTGTCGCTACTGTGCCTTTGTGTTCTTAGCATCAATTGATTTAGCGCGCTTTTCATAGGATGCGGATTCGGACTTTCTTCCCGCTTCCGAATACATTACAGCCAGATTGTTCATCGCGTCAGCAACTTCCTGATGATTGCGTCCCAAGGCTTTCTCTTGGACAGCAATTACGTGCTTGAACAATGGCTCAGCGAGTTCGTACTTCTTCTGCTCGGTGTAGAGCTTGGCGAGCGTGGTTTGGGTTTTCAGAACTTCCTTGTCATTAACTCCACAAACTTTCTCGCAGATGGATAGCGAACGCTTGTAGGTGGTTTCAGCCTTGGCATACTCCTTTTGCTTTGCATACACGTGTCCAAGATTGAACAAGGTAGCGGCTAAGCGTTTATCTTCAACTCCACCTTTTTCGGCTTCCTTTACAGCCAATTGCAGCTCAGTTTCGGCTTCAGCAAAACGCTGCTCTTTTAAATGCTCGCGACCAGCCTGGACATGTTTCGACCATTCATCAGTATCGACGCCGGCACCAGTCAAGATCGGCAGCGCATCGGCATCCGCATCACCAGCCGCCGATGCGAATTTCTTGGATAGTTCTTCCGCTTCCGCAAGTTTTTTCTCGGCGCGATACACCAAGATCAAATTATTCGCGTTATTAATTACTTCTGGATGGTTCAATCCAAGTTTCTTTTCTCTAATCGCTAACGAGCGCACAAAGAGTGGCTCTGCCTCAGCGTATTTGCGTTCGTAATAATAGAGAGCAGCCAGATTGTTGATACTGGTTGCAGTGTCAGGGTCGTCCGCGCCCGCAACTTTCTCCCAAATCGGAATGGCGCGCTTGTAGAGAGCCTCCGCTTGATCAAACTTTTTCTGCGAACGATAAACGACCGCAAGATTGTCCATCGCAGTAGGGAGATACCTCTCGCTTGTCAGGTCGCTCGAAGTCGCACCATCAAGCATTTCAATAACACGCTTCAAATGCGTTTCAGCTTTGGGAAGATTGTTCTGAGCAAGATAGAGCGTCCCCAATGAATTGAGACTCATCAGAACCACATTCTTGCCTGGTCCCTTCGCCTTTTCGGCTAGTGCCAAAGACTGCTTAAAGAGTGACTCTGCTTCTGCGAATTTCTTTTGTCGTTGATAAACATCAGCAATTCTACTCATGCTCAAGGCCAGATAAAAGTCGTTGTGATCTTGCTCTGCTACTTTTTGTGCTTCGGCAAAATTTTTGGTGGCTTCCTCGTAATTCGATTGCTTGAGGGCTTCCACTCCCGCATCCATCGATTTCTTAAAGCTGGCATCATCAGCAAATGCGCATGGTGTGAAACCGGTCGCAAATAGAACTGCGGAAATCACAACCATTCGTGCCGATAACCGATTCATATTCTTTCCTCTTTGTTATTCTTACTTACTACGCAGGGCTTCGGTTCTACATTTCGGGCGCATGCAATGCGCCCCTACAATCACCTTTAGTTCTACGTTTTAGGCGCATGCAATGCGCCCCCACAAATCACCTTTTGGCTTCCAGTTCTTCCCAGCTTTTGAATAGCTGCTCAAGCTCCTTTTGCATTTGCTCCTGCTGCTTCATGAGCTCTTGCAACTTCGAGTAATTAGACGACACCTCCGGCTTATTCATGTCCGCTTGTATGATTTGCAGAGCGGCTTCCTTCTTCTCAATTTTGTCCGGCAGGCGCTCCAACTCACGCGATTCTGCGGTGGACAAGCCAGAGCGAACTTTTCCTGCGGGCTTCGCAGGCTTCTCCTGCTGCTTCACTGGCTTCACTTCCTCTTCGGAAGCAAATTCTTCTGCCACTTGCTCATACTGTTCGTAATCGACGAAGAATTCAGCTCTGCCCTTTCCATCAAGCGCAAGGATATATTTGGAAACGGAGTCGAGCATCATTCGATCGTGCGTTACGAGAATCACTGCTCCCGGGAAATCTTCCAGACTCTCTTCGAGAACTTCCAATGAAGGAATATCAAGGTCATTGGTGGGTTCGTCGAGAATGAGGATATCGGCAGTTTTCAGCATCAGGTTTGCGATCAAAATTCGTGCCTGCTCGCCACCAGACAGATAGCTAATCGGCATGTTCAATTGGTCTGGTTTGAAAAGAAACTTTCGCGCCCAACTAGCGATGTGCATGCTTCTGCCGCGATAAGTCACTGATTCGCCCTGGTGACTGAGTGAGTCTTTCAGCGTTTTGGTTTGATCCAATTGCGCTCTAGTTTGATCGAACCAAACAATTTTTAGCTCGTCCGCGCGTTTGACCGTTCCGGAATCCGGCTGCAAATCACCCGCAATAATGCGCAGCAATGTCGTCTTCCCTGTGCCGTTACGGCCGGCAATACCAAGTTTTGTCCCAGGCGAAATCACCAAGTCAAAGTCCGAGAGCAGCTTGCGTCCGCCAATCTCTTTCGAAACGGATTTAAGCGAAAGCAATTCTTTGGTTTTGCGCCCGGAGGCGTCAAAGCCTATTTCGACGGGCGAAGTGAGAGCGTTGCGCTGCTTTACCTCTGCCAACTGCTCCATCAATTCGCCGGCGTCCTTAATACGACCGCGAGCCTTGGTTTGCCGGGCTCGGGCGCCTCGCTGCAACCAGGCAATTTCGCGCCGCACTTTGCTCGCCAGTGCTTGCTGCTGATGCACCTGCGCCTCGACTTGGACGTCCTTGGCTTCGAGAAACTGGCTGTAATTGCCCTTTACGCTGAGAAAACCCTGTGGGTAGGTTGGGTTGAGTTCGATGACCCGATTGGCGACTGTCTCGAGAAACGCCCTATCGTGGCTGATCACCAGATAGGCAAAATTCGATTTCTTGAGAACGCCTTCGAGCCAGAGTATGCCTTCTAGGTCCAAATGGTTCGTCGGCTCGTCCATGAACAGAAGTTCAGGTTGCTGAACCAGCACGCAAGCAATAGCCAGGCGCTTACGCCACCCCCCGGAAAGAGTGCCAGCGGCAGCATTCCGGTCAGGGAAGCCTATATCAGTAAGGGTAGAATCGATGGAAGCGGCGCGCTCGTGCTCTTCAAATTCCACTTCCTGGGCGGCTGCGGTAACAATGTCGGCGACCGTGGCATGGGCGGGATAAGTCTGCTCCTGGGTCAAAAACGAGATGCGCAGCTGCCTGCGAGAGACAACCGAGCCGCCATCCGGTTCAACCATGCCTGCCAATATCTTAAGCAAAGTTGATTTACCGGCTCCGTTTGGACCGATAAGACCTATGCGTTCACGGTCTTCTATCCCAAATGAGATGTCGGTAAAGAGAGGTCGCGAACTGTACGATTTGCTGATTGTTTGGCAGCTGACGAGAATTCCCAAGCGCCAAGGTCTCCGTTTGTGTGCAGAAATAATAGCCAAAAAATTAGGCTTTTTCGTTGTCTCTACGCCATTTTGTCGTAAGAGTGCTCTAATAGTTGAGTACGCGGCTTCCGCGTCTCTAATGAAACACGAGCTCCGTTTAACCGCGAGAAGCTCACAGGGAAACTCGAACGGCCATGCTCAGACTGGACAAAATAAGCAAAATCTACCCGACCGGCGAAGCACTTAAAGAAGTCACCTGGGAGGTTAAGAGCGGAGAGCGAATTGGATTGGTCGGTGCCAATGGCGCAGGAAAAACGACGCAATTCAAAATCATCATGGGTGAAATTGAACCCACATCGGGCAATGTCATCAAACCGGCAGGATTGAAAGTCGCATGCCTCAGCCAAGAATTTGACGTGCATGTTGAAAACACTGTCGTCGACGAACTGCTGCGCGCATTCAAAGACGTCGAAGAGATTCGGCATGCACTGCATGTGGTGCAGCACGAGATGGAAACAGCGGCGCCGGAAGACATGAACAAATTGCTGCACCGGCTGGACAAACTGCAGCGCGAGTTCGAAGCCAAAGATGGATACGCGCTTGAGCACAAAGCCGAAAAGATTCTGCCGGAAATAGGCATGTCGCTGGCAGACGCAGATCGGCTCGTCGGCGAGTTTAGCGGTGGCTGGCAAATGCGCATAGGTCTCGGCAAGATTATGCTGCAAGAACCGCAATTGTTGCTGCTGGACGAACCAACCAACCACATCGATTTGGAAACAGTCGAGTGGCTGGAAAAATATTTGAAGAGTTTGACCATTCCGATGGTGATCATCTCTCACGACAGAGAGTTTCTCGACCGTCTTTGCACCAGTATTGTGGAAGTTGAACGCGGTGTTTCTACCTGCTACCTCGGCAACTACACGGCTTATGTCACAGCCAGACAACAGGTTCGTGAAGCGCAACAAGCTGCTTACGAGCGCCAACAGCGCGAGCTGGAAAAACAACAAGCATTCGTCGACAGATTCCGCGCGAGTGCTACACGAAGCACTCAAGCAAAGAGCCGTGAGAAGCAACTCGACAAAATAGAACTCATCGACGCACCCGAGACAGAAGAAACAACGCTGAGATTCCGCTTTCCAGAAGCAATTCGCAGTGGAAGAGAAGTTGCGACAATTCGCGATGTTACTCACAGCTATGGAGACAAAATTGTCTTCCTTGGCGCCAATCTCGATATAGACCGCGGCGATAGAATTGCACTTTTGGGGCCAAACGGTAGCGGGAAATCGACTTTGCTCAGACTACTGATGGGTGCAGAAAAACCCACAGAAGGAACATGCGCGATGGGCGAGCACAATATCATTCCAGCCTATTTTGAACAGAACCAAGCAGAAGCGCTAGACCTGAACAAAACAGTCTTAAGTACGATCGCTGATGAAGTTGTTGATTGGCCTGATACCAAAATAAGAACGCTCTTGGGTTGCTTTCTCTTTCCAGGTGATGAGGTTTTCAAAAAGGTAGGCTCCTTGAGTGGTGGAGAGAAAGCGCGTCTAGCATTGGCAAAAATGATGCTACAGTCCGCAAACTTCCTGGTTCTTGATGAACCAACCAACCACCTCGATATACCTGCCAAAGAGATGATCGAAGAAGCCATCACTCACTACCTTGGAACGGTCGTTGTTATCTCTCACGATCGTTATTTCATCTCCAAGATAGCCAACCGTATAATCGAGATTCGCGATGGTGAGTTGGTGAGCTATAGCGGCAACTATCACTATTACTTAGAGAAAAAGGAAGAAGAGAAGAATAAAGCCATCGCACAAAAACACGCCGAGGAAGAAGCAAGACGGCGAGCAGAAAAGCTGGCGAAACAGAAAGAGAAAGAGAAGTCGCGCAAGGAAAAGAAGTAGCGCAAGGAAAAGAAGTAGCGCGAGAATTAGAAGTAGCGCCCGACACTAGCAGCGTGCAACGCGTCTGCGTCGTGACACTGTCGCAAAATGTTTGCTCAATATTGAAAGCTAGGGAACCCAAACGCAACAAATCGGTCGAAGCCTCTGCAGAGTAGTTATCGGAGGCGGAGGCTGAAAGCTTATGGAAAGAAACGATCAACCAACTGTCCTTATCACGGGCAGTAGTGGGCTTATTGGCAGCGCCCTCGGACTCGCGCTTCATAAACACTGCCACGTGGTTGGGTTGGACAATGAAGGTCCCCCTCATCCCCCCGAAAATTTTGACTGGCTATCCGTAGACCTCACTTCAGATGAAAGCGTTCAAAACGCGTTCCATATTCTGGAGCACCGTATTGGAGGAAAAATAGACTCTGTCTTTCACTTCGCTGCTTACTACAGCTTTTCTGGCGAAGACAGCGACATGTACGACAAAGTCACCGTGCATGGTACCGAACGGATATTGCGTTGCCTTGAGCGATTCGATGTGGGTCAATTCGTTTTCACAAGCAGCATGCTTGTGCACAAACCCACCAAGCCGGGTGAGCTGATCACTGAAGTGTCACCTGTTGAAGGCACCTGGGCGTACCCGGAATCGAAAGTGAAGACTGAACAACTCATCGAGAAAGCCCAAACAAAATTTCCGAAAGTAATTTTGCGAGTGGCAGGAATCTACGATGACTACTGCCACTCCATTCCTGTTTCGCACCAAATCGAAAGGATTTACGAAAAACAACTTACGAGCATCTTCTATCCAGGTGATGTAAATGCTGGTCAAACATTCTTACATCTCGACGACCTCATAGAAGCCTGCATCTCAGTCTTCGAAAAGCGTGACGCGCTGCCCGATCCATTCACCGTATTGCTCGGGGAAGAAGAAGCTTCATCCTATGCAGACATACAAGAAGCGATCTCACAAGCGCTCTACCACGAGCCCAGTTTGATTGAGCCGATTCCAAAACCAATCGCGAAAGCGGGAGCCTGGGTCCAAGACAAGATCGGAGATACATTCATAAAACCATGGATGATCGACAGAGTTGACGATCACTACGAACTGGACATCAGCCGCGCGAAGATCTTTCTTGATTGGCAACCGAAGCACAAATTGCTGGAGACAATTCCTCTGATGATCCAGCACCTCAAGGAAGATCCAGAGGCATGGTACAAGGCTAATAAGCTAGATACGCCTGAATGGCTCAAAAAGAAAAGCGCTTAGCAAATAAGGAGTGCACGAAATGTCCCTGCAAGCGCTAGAAGCTGAAAGAAAAATAGCTCCATTTATTGAGCCAAAAATCCATTGGAGCGCCATTGCGATAGCAACCTGGCTCGCATCAAACGCTTTATCTCTGTATGCAAACAGTCAGAGCATGCTCACCAGCGATCTCATCTCTGCGACTGCCATAATCGTGCTTGCGTTCATGGCGTTGCGGCAGAAGAATGAGCGGTTTGACACCGTAGTGCAGTGGGTTTCAGCATTGATCGCCGCGTGGCTGATGTTTGCGCCTCTGGTCTTTTGGGCGAAAAGTCCAAGTGCATATATGACTGACAATGTCGCTGCCAGCTTGCTCGTGCTTTGCTATTGGATAATTCCGCACGCAAAAGACTCATCAAAAGAGATTGCCGAAATACCTCCTGGTTGGGATTACAACCCTTCCGATTGGTGGCAGAGAGTTCCGCTGATGGCTCTAGCGTTAACCGGATACTTCATTGCGCGCTATCTGGCGTGCGCTCAACTCGGCTACACCGGTCCTGCCTGGGATCCCGTTTTCAACGGCGGAACAGAAAAGATACTGCACTCAGAAGTCTCCAAAGCATTCATTATTTCCGATGCCGGGCTTGGCGCCGTTTCATATTTGATCGATGCGCTGGCTGGAATAATCGGAAACAAATCGAGGTGGCAGAGTATGCCATGGATGGTGCTGCTCTTCAGCTTCTTGGTTATTCCGCCTGGTGTGGTAAGTATCGTACTGGTTATACTGCAACCGGTGGCAGTTGGAAGTTGGTGTTTCCTGTGTCTTGTTGCAGCATTCAACATGCTCTTTATGGTGCCTTTTGCACTGGACGAAACGGTTGCCACGTGCCAGTATTTGCAGCGAGCGAAGCGGGCTGGGCATGGCTATATCAAAACAGCTTGTCTGGGCACGAAGGTCTATGCGGATCAAGTTGACAGCGTTCAAAACAAGCAATCTATGGCATCAGAAGTGGTGCCCCCGCTTGGACTGTTGATAAGCATGATCGTATCCGGAAGTATGCTGGCGATGCCGTATTATCTGAACATCACTGGCGCTGCGGCAGTCAATTGCTATGTAGTAGGCGCGCTGGCAATGACGTTCTCCGTTATGGCATTCGCGGAAGTTTGCCGTACAGTACGATTGATTAACCCGGTCCTTTGCACATGGTTGGTGGCATCGGTTATTTTCTTGCCTGGCTATTCACTTATGTCTGCTTGTGTTGTAGCTGCGGCAGCCATTGTGATCAGCCTGTGCAGCATAAAGAAGGGAAAGATTCTGCACTCTTACGGCTCCTTTAATAGGTTTATTCACTAAACTCCATTTTCACAAGAATTTCACAAACGACTTTTTGATTATCTTTTTTGCGCAAACGTTACCGAGGTATTTTTTTCGGGCGTAATAACCTTAGCGTAAATGACCTATTACTTACTGGCGGGTCTTCACACGGTCCTCACATTCCGACCATAGGATGGTTGTGTCGGAAGTGAGTCAGCCATTTCTAACCGACTGAAGTTTTTTCTGGTGAATCGCTGCCTTGTGGGCTGGCAGCGGACACTGCACAAACTTCAGGAGGGGCGCAATGGCGACCTCACAAAGGAGTAGTAAGTAATGGCAATTGGAAAAACGCGTCCACGTAAGCGTCTCTCGGGCTTACTTGGGTGTCAGCGCTCACCAATTTCCGCTTGCATAGCATTAGGCATTGCGTTGCTTTACGGCACCAATGCCGCTTTAGCTACAGGTGGAATGGTGTACCAGGGCGTAAACATCTCGGGAGGAGAATTCAATCAGAAATGGGTACCAGCTCGGTACAACTGGGACTATGTGTATCCGTCGCAATCAGATATCGACTTCTTTGCCTCAAAAGGGATGAATACGATTCGGGTGTGTTTCTCCTGGGATCGAATGCAACCAACTGAAAATGGACCTCTCGACCCAACCGAATTGGGTCGTTTGGACACAGTTGTGAATATGATCACCGCAAAGGGAATGAGCACGATTCTCGATCCTCACAATTACGGTGAATACAAAACAAAACTTGTTGGAGTGCCGAACGGTTGGCCGAATTCAATGTTTGCCGACTTCTGGAGTCGATTAGCAACGCACTATAAAGGCAATTCGAAGGTAATTTTTGGCTTGATGAACGAACCCATCGGTGGTGGCATGACACCGACCACCTGGTGCGCTTCATCGCAGGCTGCGATTAATGGCATACGTGCAACAGGTGCTACCAACCTGATTCTCGTCCCATCCACCAACTGGATGCACCCGGTGAATTTCATCCAGGAAAATGCATCCGCGATGATTAATATTACAGACCCTGGAAATAATTGGTCCTATGACATGCACCAATATTTCGACTACGATGGCTCCGGCACACATACCGACACAATGTCGCCGGCAAACGGAGTTGCCACTTTAAGTGCATTCACGGCATGGTGCAGGCAAAACCATAAGACTGCATTCTTAAGCGAATTCGGAGTTCCGCAAGACGCGAACGCCTTAGCGCTCTTGGATGCGGTAGTGAAATACATGCATGCCAATAAAGATGTGTGGACGGGCTACACATACTGGACAGCCGGTGCGTGGTATCCATCGGATTATATGTTTAGCGTACATCCCGTGGGCGGGCGCACGACACCACAGATGCAGGTGTTGATAAACAACCTGGGCTCGGAGCCGGAACCGCCGCCTCCTCCGCCTCCTCCGCCTCCGCCTCCTCCTCCACCTCCGCCACCCCCACCACCCCCTCCTCCTCCGCCTCCGCCGGATCCACCGCCGCCTACGAAGCCGCCCAAGGAGCCAAAGCCTCCCAAGCCGCCGAAAGAACCCAAACCGCCTAAGCCACCAAAAGAACCCAAACCGCCTAAGCCGCCAAAGGAGCCAAAACCGCCAAAGACACCGAAGACATAGGACTTCCCGTGAAACAGCGCCGAAAACCAAGTTCCTGGTCACCTTGGTCTCGGCGCAAAGGGTCGACCGAAAAGGCGAGTGTCATAGAGCGTTATCCTCGTAGCTTATCTATGGCACTGCCCTTCGGGCAACTCATTCAAATCAGTTGGGTTTATTCATGAACTACATCAATCGCAAAAGTCGATTCAAGAGTGCTCAGCGCAGCAACAAGGGAAATATTCTTCTCTTGATTCTCGCTTGCACCTGTCTGATTCTGGTGCCACTCTTGATTCTTGTTGCGCAGGGTGGATTTTACTTCGTCGACAGAGACCGCGCCAAAAACGCTGTTGAGGCAGCTGCACTGGTGGCAGCGAATGATCTGTCGAGAGTGATAATCAACGACTCGGAATTCGGATATGTTTCACTGAGCAATTTTCCGCCCAATGGTGAAGGAACATTGGCGCGAGACGGAGAAGCTTTACCGGTCACCGGTATCAATACACTAATGGGTACAATTCGTCAGATTGCAATTCTCGGTCACGAACTGCAAAACTCAACACTCAAGGAACTGGCCGAAGACGATCGTGAGTCGTTGGAATCGACGATAGATGATCTCAACGCAGCTCTCAGCGGTGCGCTGGAATCGCATGACGACAACAATAGAAAGAACGCGAATAGTGCAAAGGGTCCTAGCAGGGCGCGCGCTTCTCAAGGCGCAAAACTGGAAGACAATCACGGTCAAAAGATTGATATTGAGAAAGATGTTGCAGACTTTCTCAAAGCACATTTGCCTCCCAGTCTGAAGCTTGAATCTATCGAACTTGAGAACGGCTGGCTATCGAGTGCGGCAAGAAGCTCGGTGCCATTGCCCAGTCCTCAAAATTTCTCGCACATAGAAAAAGGACAGGCAATCGACAATGAATATCGTGCTTTTGTTGACGTCCCTCTTTTTGACAAATCATACACATTTGCAGGCTTGGGCAAGTCGTCAGGACTCGTCAGTGCTGCTGATTTCCAACCCGCGGATGATAAGCACATAAATTCCATAGTTCGAGTCAAAGCTGTATTTGTTCGAAATAGTGAATTCAAACGAATGCTTCCTTTTGGAATGGATGCGCCGGGAAAAATCGAAATAGCGGCCGCAGCTCAGCCGTACAGCATGGATGACAGCGGTCCAGCCGGTGTCATGACGCTGCGATTTTGCGGTTCGTCTGTGCCAGGGATGCATACATGGCGCGATTTGCTGGAACCATCGAATTTTCATGACCGGATGACGATGACGTACCAGGCTCTGGGCGGAGACTATCCTCTTGATCCTCTCGCGCGCATGCGTCCCAGCAAATTGGACAGCGCAGACGGCACATCGCAACAATTCGCCGAACACCTATATTACTGGCTGCGCAATGGACATCTACGACCGCGCATAGGTTCGATTATAGATATGCTCAGCCAAAGGTTTCAGTCGCGCCCCAACGACCTTTATGCCTATGAATTCAAAAATGATGGAAATATATCGCGTAGAGTAATTGCCAAAAGTCCGTTTCCGCCTGGCGTCACTTCAGAGAGTCAGGTTTCGACAACGGTAGACACTTGCACAACTTCGGGCATCAATCCAATTATCATCTTCAGAAACAACGTTAAACGGCTTGGTACCGAAACCGGTGGCAAACACGCCGGTCAGCCAATCGCGGGTAATCCTCTAAACTGGTGCGAGCTGGCAGAATACGGAGGAGATGATTTCATCGCCGGAGCCGTTCATAAAGGCAGGCTGGCGACCGGTCTTACTCTTGTTAATCCCTTTGACGCACAGTCATCCTTCAGAGGAGCGGATGGAAAAACAATATGTCTACAACCAAGAAAAAGTTATTACAGCGGAGGACTTGCAGTCGACATTGAGATTGGCGGACTGGTGCAACCAACAGAAAAGGTCGAAGAAACCACCATCAGCCTGATTAAGAACGGGCGCGGCGGATATACGCGGCCGTGACAGTTGAATAGCTTTCCCACGGCATGACCAGGAAGAGAGACGCCCGCACGTCTCTCTTTCGGTTTCTGCCAGTTATTTTGTAAACTCAAATAACGATTCGCTTAAGTCTGGCTTCTTCCAGATGCCAAACCTCATGCGGAGAAATCTTGTTTGCGAAAAATCGGTCGTGCGTTACAACAATCAAGGCCCCCGGATATCCATCCAAAGCTGCCTCCAGAGACTCAATCGCCGGAATATCCAAGTGATTGGTAGGCTCATCGAGCAGCAACAGGTCAGGCTCCTCAATCATGCATGACGCTAAAAGAAGTTTGGCTTTTTCTCCTTGGCTCAAACAACCGATTTTTTTGAAGGCATCACTTTTGGTGAATTGGAAACGATGTAAGAACGTCCTCCAACTGCCTTCGTTCATCTGACGCGATGCAATGTTTTGCAAAAACTCAAGCATCGTCGCATCGCTCGGAAGCGATTCCTGATGCTGAGGCAGGTAGCACACTTTGATTCCATCTTTGAGGTACACGTCCCCGGATGCTGGCAGATGCTTACCGGTAATCAGATTAAGAAGCGAAGTCTTTCCACTGCCATTTTCACCGGTCAAGACTATGCGCGCGGAACCAATCAGCTCTGCCGTTATCTCTTTCAGAATGACTCTATCATCAACCTTATACGAGGTATCGTTTAAGCGCACTATCGGCGAACGATGCAGAACACGCCCTCCTATGCTGAGTCGCATAGAATCCAGATTGCGGGGTTTTTCGAGCTTTTCTCGCTCAATTATTCGATTAAGACGAGATTCACGCGCCTTTGCCTTGGCTGCAACTTTCTTTGATCTCCCGCGCAAATAGTCATTGACTGTGCTGTTCTCAGTTTTGCTCGCCTGTTGCTTTACTTCACGCACATCGTTTGTTAACTGCTTAATCTTTTCCTGCTGTTCCTTGTACTGTCGCTCGACACGGAGGCGCTCCGCATCCTTTCTGGCTTTATACCAGGAGTAGTTGCCAGAATAGCTCTCAATTCTGCTAGAAAGAGGGTCCAATTCCAGAATACGAGAACACGTTCGATCGAGAAAGAATCTGTCATGCGAAACAATCATGCACGCTGCCTGCGTGCGAAGCAAAAATCCCTCAAACCACTCGACAGATTTGAGATCGAGATTGTTTGTAGGTTCGTCCAGCAGCAGCAGATCAGCATCACGCATCAAAACTCGCGCCAGTGCAGCACGTGTTTTTTGCCCGCCGCTCAGTGTTTTCAGCTGACGGTCTAGATCAATATGCTCGAACTCAACATCTTTGAGCACACGATGAAATCTCTTGTGCTCGACTTCAGATACCGACAAAAACTCACCGAGAGTGACATCATCTTCGAAATGAAGGCTCTGTGCGACATACCCAACCGTGAACTTTTGCGGCAAGAAAATTGAGCCATCATCGGACTCGATGCAACCGGAAAGAGTGCGCAAAAGCGTTGTCTTGCCGCTTCCATTCGGACCGACAATTCCGACTTTCTCGCCATAGCCTATCGAGAAAGAGGCCTGTTCAAAGAGCAATCGCTCACCAAAATATTTTGCAAGATTTGAAACACGCAACATAAAACCAACCTCCCGAAACCAAAGCGTGGCTCAGGATGCCGGCTTGACCATGGGTGAGCGACAGCATTCCGATGAAGAAACTACCGATCAAAAATGCGTGCGCAGCACTTAATCAAACGAGCACGCAGCAACCCAAAGTCAGGCGACATTAATCCAAACGAATGAATTTGCCCTGAGCCTTTTTAACGGGTTGCTTGATCGATCATCGATATAGTCCTTATGAAGAAAACAATTTAGAAAATATTGTGCGGCACACAACCAATGACAGCAGCCGACAATGTCAATATACCACAAAAATATGTGCAGACAAGCTACCGGCGCCATCGGAAGTTTACAAGACAGCAGTTTAACAAAGAAAAAATGGATATGTAGGTAGAATAGGCAAAATTGCATTAAAAGGAACAGCATATGCCTCTTCATTACATCGATGGAAAGTTCACCAAGGGTGGTGGCACGGAAACAATCGAAGTTCATAATCCTGCAACGGAGGAAGTGATTGACACGGTTCCGCGTGGCACAGCGAAAGATGTTGAAGCGGCGGTGAAATCGTCAAAAGAGGCGTTCAGAGAATGGCGCAAAACGCCGGCTAACGCGCGAGCGCACATGATGCACGAAGCCGCGGCAAAAATGCGGGAGCATAAGGACAAGATCGTCCATTTGCTTACGTTAGAAGAAGGCAAACCGGTGCCTGAGAATGAAGAAGAGTTCGAATGGCTGGTCAACACGTTTGACTATTATGCTGAACTTGGTCGCCACGAGCGCGGACGGGTTTTGCCATCGGGCGAATACTCTCAGCTCAATTTGGTTTTGAAAGAACCTTACGGCGTAGTGGCATGCATCATTCCCTGGAACTATCCGCTGCTTTTGATGGCATGGAAAGTCGCGCCTGCACTAGCAGCAGGAAATACTGTGATTATCAAACCGAGCGAAGTGACTCCGCTTTCCACCGCATATCTTGCCGAACATTGCTGGGATCATTTCCCACAAGGAGTCATCAATGTTATCAACGGTTTTGGTAAAGAAGTGGCAGAACCGCTTGTGCAGCACATTGATGTTCCTGTAATCGCATTCACAGGCAGTCTTGCAACAGGACAGCGCATCGCTTCCATTGCAGCTCCAATGATGAAGAAGTTGCATCTGGAGCTAGGCGGCAAAGACGCGTTTGTGATCTGTGATGATGCAGATCCTGAGATAGCTGCACGCGCACTGGCGTATGCCGCGCTGACGAACGCAGGGCAGGTATGCACTTCCACCGAACGCGTGTATCTACCGAAGAACAAGGCAGCAAAATTCACTGAGGCACTTGTCGCTCACGTGAAAGAGTTAAGACTCGGACCTGGACTGGACGCATCCACGGACGTAGGTCCGATGATTGGCGCGTCATACAGAGAGAAAGTGGAAGGACACGTGGCTGATGCGGTTAAGCATGGCGCAAAGGTGTTGACCGGCGGACGGCGTCCACAAACTCCGCAGAAAGGATATTTCTATGAGCCAACTGTTCTAACGAATGTCGACCATTCGATGAAAATCATGCGGGAGGAAACATTCGGTCCGGCAATTCCACTGATGGAATATACCGACTTCGAGCAGGCAATTGAACTGGCAAATGATTGCATGTTTGGGCTTGGAGCCTGCCTTCTGACCAGCGATCCAATGAAAGCGAAACTTTTCCTCGAAGAAGCGAAAGCGGGAACAGTTTGGATTAACGACCCACTTACCGACAACTATGCCGGTCCGTTTGGCGGCATGAAATTGAGTGGTGGCGCGCGTGAGTTGGGTCAAGAAGGGCTTGACTCATTCCGTGAAACGAAGCATGTACACTGGGAGTTCGCCACAGCACCAAAATCGTGGTGGTATCCTTACGGCAAGAATTAAGTTCAGCCGCGTGGTGGCGCGTTGCACGCGCCTCTTCTGTGGTGGCGCGTTGCACGCGCCCCTTTTCTATAGGGGCGGCGCCATGCGTCGCCCGGTCCGCGTAATGGCACACTGCATGCGCCTTTCGCGCGTACCGCATAGATGCCGCAACTCAATAGATGTATTGCTTCTCTCGCAAATAAGTAGTTACTGCGCCAGCAAGTCAGGTCTTGCATGCGACCTCTTCGGATGCTTGCTGGTGAACTCAGCTGAACTGTTATTCTCCTCACCCTGCAAATACTTAGGCGCCTCGTCAGTTTGGCTCATGATCTTACGCTGCAAAGCCTCGAATACCACAGGCTCGACTTCAACAATTCCTGAGAACGGGTACAAGTATTCGGTTAACAAATAAATGTTCAGCGTAAGTGGTACGAGCAAACAGGACAACAAACCTACGTGAAAACGTTTGCTGTCCGGAGCAAACAAAAATGTCAGCGTAATGATGCCCGCAGCACCGAAAGCGATAATGGCCCAAAAGTGTGGTGGCATTCCAATGGCAATAGTCGACGTACGCACTCGACGCAAGCCGCCAAGAACGTTCATGGCATCAAAGTACGAGTCATATACAACCAGCTCGCGATCGTTGGTCGGCGTCACCGACAAGGAAGCTTCCCATAGGTCATTCATAATGGCCTGAGACTTATCGCTTGCCTCTCCTTTAGGCAAAAGCGGCCATTCATCCTTAATCACCGAGTCAACATAATCGCGGCAAAGCTGTCGAATTCGCTTTCTGTCCACATCCCGCAGCCCTTTCGCATCTCTGAACACTTCACCGACTGCATTTGCTTCGGCAACGATATTGTTTTGGGCCGAAGTGTAATCGCGCATAGCTTGCGCAATGAAGAACCCAAGCAAGACGGCAAACATCATGCCGGATACAGTCAATGCAGGCTGCATCAACATGCGGTGAGAGACGCGGATCTCACGGGGAATGTACTTGCAGACAAGATATGCTGCCCACGTAGAAACGACGGCAAGCATCGTCAGAAAGAGCAGGACGGATCCTATTACACCCGGCATTTTTCAGTTCCTATTGTCAGTATTAGTTTCCCGTATCTACATTAGCTGATTTTTGTGTTTGCTGAGCTTGGTGTTTCATGATTCTCCCGTTGCCCGCCTTCGGGGTTATCCGGCAGCTTGATTCGCCAGTTTCAGTAAACCTGCTTACTGTCGCCTTGTACCGTGATATGCAAGACTACTGCGGAAGGTTGAGCGTGATTGGTGCCCAGCCTGGCTTAGGAAATCTGATGATCACTTGGTCAGCGCCTTCGGTATAGGTGCTGGCAGTAATCTTGGACTTTAATCCAGGTCCAACATAGTGCGCAGAAAACGAGAGAGCACCACCGGCAGTTTTAGATTTTAGATAACCGTCTTTGTAGAACTCCATTGTGATGTAGTAGGGCTCAAAAGATTCCTTCGTCAAGTTGAGCAGTTCAGTCGTAACGAAATAGCCGGTCATTTTCGGGTCAACATCTACGACTTTCATTTGCACCATTCCGTTCGATGCATACTGCCCATATGGAGCTGTGTTTTGAGTGGCTGGAACTGAAGCTTGCTCTGGCAGCCCGCAGGTGTCAGCACCACCCGGCTCGTCTCCGGTACGCAAACGCATCTGTCCCCAACCCGGCTTATCGCATTTGACAAGAATCGCATCCGCATCAGTTATCCCGGAGAAAGCGATCTTTGTCTTAGCACCGGGCGGCAACTGGTTGTCCGAGCCGCTGACTTCCGAACCGCCGACGCCAGCCATCAAATAGCCTTTGTCGTAAAGGTAGTATTTGAAGTTGTAAACGCTTATTGGTGCAGCAGTAATATTCTGCAGTTCAAGAGTATAGAACGTACCGGTCATTTTCTTTTCGACATCCAGCATCTTAAGCTTGACCTTACCGTTGCTGGCATACTCGCCGTACACAGCAGCAGGCGCAGGTGCAGCAGAAGCAGGTGTGGCGGCTGCCACCGCAGAAGGTGCAGGCTGTGCTGAATTCGAAGTCGGGTTTACTTGTGCACCAACTGGGGGACGCTGCAATCGATTCGGGTTCTGCGCGGATGCTATAGCAATTCGTGTTGGTTGCGATTGAGAAGGAGGTGTAGCCGACACCATTACTGGTGCAGAGGTAACTGGTGCGGCAGGCGAGGTTCCAGCAGTTGTCGCGGCAACAGCAACAGCAGGATTCACTACCGGCTTCGTAGGAGTTTCCGGCAAGCCGGGTCTGGGACTGGTCGGCACTGTCGCTATAATCAAGTCGCTGCCAGTCCACTTAGACTTTAATGCAGGAACTTGCAACTCACCTCGATCGGCGAGAACTTCAGTTTGAACTTGGTTCTTCAAATAGTTGTACGAATCGCTCAGCTTCGGGTTCTTCCTCAGCGAATCGATCAAGTGGTGCGTAAACACACCATTAGAATAGCGCTTCGATTCCCAGGAAACCTGTTCTGGTGCGCTGGAGCAAATCACTAGCTGACCCGTGCCAATCGGAATTTGATCGGCGTTGAAATTGTGCTGCCGAATCAAACCCTTCGCAGCAGTTTTTGCAGCGCCACTGTGACAAGCATCCAGAATCAATACGACTCTATCCGTGTGCACGCGCTGCTGAATCATTTGGGCGAATTCATTCATCGGTATGCCAGTTGCATAGAGCTGCTCACGGTCGGTGTTGTGAGCAACGATGTAATTAGCTCCGACCACATCCATTGACGAGGGGCTGCCGTGGCTCGATATGTAAATCACCACCAGGTCATCAGGCGCAACCACGCGAGGCAGCCAGCGGTCGCCAACTTGTGAAAGAACGTTTTCTCTTGTCGCCTTTTCATTCAAAAGCAACCGCACATGATCTTTGGCAAAGTGTGCTTCGTTAATCAGATAGTTGTAGAAGTCAGTCGCATCCTTTGCCGGGTATTGCAAATTCATCGATTGATCTTGAAATTGACTGATGCCAACCACAAGAGCCCATTTGTCAGGTACCGGGCGATCCCCTTCCGCTGCCAGGGAAGGTGTTGCACCGAAGACCAGAACGCAGACCAAAAGCAGGGTGACAACGATTTTAGGCAATGGAAATCCGGCAGCGAATCCGATTACTGGAGGCATAGTTCATACTCGGCTTGGGCGCATAAGATGATAGCGAACAGGCGAGTTTATATTCAATAGATCGGTATAGACTTAGATTCAGCGACGAGGATTACTAGGCTTAGGGTGGGGCACAGTTTTCATGCACCGGAATTGTCCGGCTGGACTACCTTTGAAGAAAGCGCAGTCAACTGAATTTCAGCGGACGCGCCACTCGCTTGACTTCCGTTCGATTCTAATTCTTCTCGGACTTGTATCCTGCACAACACAAATTGCTGGCTGCAACCGGGAGCCCGAATCGAATAAAGAAACCGTTGCCCTCATTCCAATGGGCTCGACGGACGAATTCTGGAAGAGCGTTCATGCCGGTGGAGTGCAAGCATCGCAAAAGCTTGGCGTCAACATCATCTGGCAAGGTCCCATTCGCAGAGACGACCGGACCGCACAAATGGACGTAATCGAAAACATGATCGTGCGCGGCGTCAAGGGAATTGTTTTGGCGCCGATAGACAACATGGCGCTGCGTGCACCAGTCGAAGACGCCTACCGCAACAAGATTCCGGTGGTGATTATCGACTCAAATCTCAACTCAGACAAAACCGTGAGTTTTGTCGCCACCGACAATTACAAAGGCGGGGTCATGGCCGCGGAGCACATGATCAAATTGCTGAGCGGAAAGGGTCGTGTGGCAATGTTGAGAAACGTCGAGGGCAGCGCGAGCACTGACAATCGAGAACGAGGTTTTCTTGACACGATGAAGAACGCACCGGAAATCAAAATCGTCAGTTCGAACCTTTATGCAGGCGCAACGACCGAATCTGCTTATAAGCAGAGCGAAAACCTCTTGGCGCCATTGAAGTCGGCACACGGAGAAGTTTCACTCGACGGAGTATTCTGCCCGAATGAATCGAGCGCCTTTGGAATGCTGCGTGCATTGCAGGATGGCGGTCTAACAGGAAAAGTCAAATTCATTGGATTTGACTCTTCGGAAAAACTTGTTGAGGGACTGGAGAAGGGACACCTGGATGCACTAGTAGTGCAGGATCCGGTGCGTATGGGTTATTTGGGAGTTGAGAAGCTGGTTGATTATCTTCACGGGAAAACCGTCGAGAAAAAAATTGATGTGCCTGCCACACTGGTGACGCGCGAAAATCTGAGACAACCTCAAGTTAAAGAATTGGTTGCCCCCGATATCAAAAAATGGTTGGCGGAATGAACCCAGAACACCGTCTCAAGGTTGAAAACATAAAAGTCCGCTTCGGCGGTACCTTTGCGCTGGACGGTGTTGACTTCTCCGTTGCGCCGGGAGAGATAGTTGCGCTGATCGGAGAAAACGGCGCCGGTAAAAGTACCTTGATGAAGGTCCTCTCCGGTGCGGTGATACCGAACGAGGGAAGCATGTTGCTGGATGGAAAGCCTTTTGCTCCGCGCAACCCGGAGGAAGCACGGCACAGTGGTATAGCGATGATTTACCAGGAATTATCGCTACCGGCAACCCTCACAGTGCAAGACAATATCTTCCTGGGAATGGAACTGTGCAGGCCACTGCTGGGAACTAACTGGATTCTCGACAGAGCGAAGATGCGCAATGCTGCCGAATCTGCATTAAGAGAACTTGGTCACGACATTCCGCTAACTACGCTTGTTCGAGATCTTTCCATTTCCGATCAGCAGCTTGTTGAAATTGCGCGCGCTCGCGCAGTAGGGTGTAAGGTCCTCATACTGGATGAACCGACAAGCAGCATTACAAGACATGATGTCCAGCGTCTTTTCGCACTGATGCGCAATCTCAAAGCGCAAGGGCATAGCATCATTTACATATCGCACTTCCTAGAAGAAGTAGAAGAAGTTGCCGACCGTTTCGTTGTGCTGCGCGATGGCAAAACCGTGGGCGGTGGCAAGATTGGCAACAGCACCCATGAAGAGATCGTCGCACTTATGGTCGGCAGACAACTTACAGACCTCTATCCGCGAAGCAAGCGTAACTTCGGAGAGACTCTGCTGGAGCTGGAATCTCTAGCTGGAGACGCAAAACTGCAAGGCGCATCATTTCAATTAAGACGTGGCGAAGTATTGGGAATATTCGGTCTGGTTGGCAGCGGTAGAACAGACTTGATTAGATCAATCTTCGGGCTTGACACAATCAGAAGTGGAAACATCAAAGTTGGAGCGTATTCCGGTCAGGCCTCACCCGCACAAAGGTGGTCGCAGGGAGTCGGCATGGTTAGCGAAGATCGCAAAGGCGAAGGACTGGCAATTACGCGAACAATTGCAGAGAATCTGGTGTTGTCTTTTCCACAGTCTTGCGAGAAAGCCGGGACGTTTTCTCCCTCAACCATGGAAGCTACCGCAGATGAATGGATTGAAAAGCTGTCAGTGAAATGCAGAGCCTCCGATCAAAAGATAGGAGAACTTTCCGGCGGCAACCAGCAGAAGGTCGCTCTTGCAAGACTGCTACATCACGGCGTTGACGTTTTGCTCTTGGATGAACCTACTCGAGGAATAGATGTGGGCAGCAAAAAACAGATTTACGAGCAAATAGATAGCCTAGCTCGCAACGGAAAAGCTGTACTTATCGTAAGCAGCTATTTACCGGAATTGTTGGGTATTTGCGACCGGATCGCGGTGATGAATCGGGGAAGGTTGTCAGAGCCGAAAAATGTTGAAGGACTGACGGAAAACTCAGTGATGTTGGAAGCAATCGCATGAACAAGCACATCAAAGATTGGGTAAACAAGTTGATGCCGCTTGGCGCTCTGATACTGGTTTATGCCATTTTTGCAGTCATTGCCCCTCCTAGTTTCGTCAGTCTAAAGAATCTCGAACTCATCGTTCGTCAAACGACAATTGTTGGTATAGCTTCCCTTGGAATGACGCTGGTCATCATAGGTGGTGGCATTGACCTATCTGTTGGTTCAATCGTTGCACTTGTGACGGTTGTAATCGCCTGGTTGTTGATGGCGGGTTCTTCACCAATTCTTGCTGCTCTAGGTGGTGTTTTTGCCGGACTTGTCTGTGGTTTCATCAATGGTGCGCTGATAACCAGATTGAAACTTGTTCCGTTTATCATCACGCTTGGCACACTATTGGTATACCGCGGATGTGCGAAGGGTTTGGCACACGAGCAAAAAATCGATGCGCCCTTGAGCTGGATCAATGAACTATTAGCGGCTTTAAAACCAGAACATACTTGTATGATCGTGCCTGGTGGAGTATGGCTGCTAATGCTGTTAGCGATTATTGTGGCGCTGGTTTTGCGATACACCAGATTTGGTTTGTACACTTTCTCAATTGGCTCGAATGAACAAGCCGCCCGTTTGTGCGGTGTTCCAATAGAGAAGGTGAAACTGCTTATCTATGGCATCAGCGGACTATTCGCCGGTTTCGCAGGGTTAATGCAATTTTCCCGGCTCACTGTCGGCGACCCGACTGTTGCACAAGGATTGGAATTAGATGTTATAGCGGCCGTTGTAATCGGCGGAGGAAGTCTCGCCGGAGGAGAAGGCTCAGTGCTCGGAACGATCCTTGGCGCACTAATTATGACCGTCATAAGATCAGGTTGCACCCAGATGGGGTTGTCCAACTGGGTGCAAGAAATTGTTACCGGAATCATCATTGTGGTTGCAGTCGTACTCGACCGCATGCGTCACAAACAAACGTAGGGAGAATTCCAAGGAAGCAATTTTACGCCGACTTCAATTCTCCTTCGGGTGCAGATGGCTTGGTGTTGAGTTTTTCAACAAGCTCTTCCGCTTTCTTTTGATCCAGACCGGCTTCATCATCTCCGGTCTCATCGCTTGCGACTTCAACATCAGATTCATCTACAGATTCATATACTGATTCATCTACCGATTCATCTACTGATTCATCTACAGATTCATCTACAGATTCAACATCAGACGTTTCATCGTCCTTCGATTCCTCTGCCGACTCCTGCTCGTTGGACTCGGCTTCCTCCCCGCCGGCTTTGCCTTTTAAGTCCTTGAATGTCTCTACAGCCTTCTTTTGCAGGCGTTTTCCAGGTTCCGTGGCTAGAAGCGCAACGGCTGCTAATCCCCAAAGTAAAAGTCTCATGGTCGTCTCCTCGGTCATAAAGGCAACTGTTTCCTGGGGTGTGGACTGGAATGTGATTTGCAAGTTCCAACACGCGGTACATTTGTGAAACTTCTCCACCAAGGGCATCGAGAAAGCTTGCTGTCTGGAAGAACACGTCATTGACGTGCTGAAGATTAAGGGCATGACCGATGAGAGCGAGACAGGCACAATTTACGCCTACGATGCGGAAGCGGAAGAATTCACACTGCTTTAGGAGCAACAAACAGCATCCTGGCCAAGAAATAGTCGATTAGTTTCCAAAATAGATAGTCAAGCTGGTACAAGAGACATGGGAGCTCTGGTTGTCACGGCTATGGTTTCAACTTGGAGGTTGATATGTCCGAAGATATGGCTGAAAGCACGGGCGCCAGCGTACAGGTCAATTACGGACCCCTTCTGGTAAAGGCTTTGCAGACTTCTGGCGCGCTGACGCTGCAGCAAGAAGCGCAGTTGCAGGTCGCCTTTTCGAAAGCCGGGGACACTCCAGGCGAGCAAGTTTTTCAGGAGAGCGGCATTTTTACGCCCAACCAAGTGACTGGGCTAGGTAAAACCTTGCGCCTGCTCGATCAGCAGCGCATCACCATAGAAACAGTCGCAACCTGCTTGTCCACGATGCTCGGCACATTCTCCACCCTGGAAGCCGCGCTAACCGAAGTCGAATACAACGCCGTCCCGGAAGGACAGACAGTCTACGGTTAATACTTTAAAACCGGTTTGTTTGTATCATTGAGCGCTTTGAATGGTAGCTCGATTGCTGGCGTTGGACTTAAGGAGTATTTAGATGCTGTTGCGTTGCCTCGTTGCGGAATTTCTAGGAACCTCCATGCTGCTGGCCACTGTCATAGGCTCCGGCATCTTGCTCCATAGAATTGACGCAGGCAATGTAGCAGTGACAGTCTTCGGGATCGCGGTCGCAACTGGTTGCGTACTCTATGGATTGATTCAAATGCTCGGCTCGTTGTCAGCACACTTCAATCCAGTCGTCACGCTCGTCAACGCAATTCAAAGAAATCTCCGCTGGTCACACGTTGCACCATACATTGCAGCGCAAATCGGTGGCGCGATTGCAGGAGTAATTGTCGCGAACTTGATGTTTGGCGGTGCCGCTGTTTCGATTTCCGATACCGAGAGAAATGGATTCGGAAACTTACTCGGCGAATTCGTCGCAACCTTTGGGCTGCTGGGCATCATTCTCGGTGTTTCACGCAACAAGCCGGATGCAGTTCCGGCGTGCGTTAGCCTCTACGTGACCGGCGCAATTATGTTTACTTCGTCAACCTGTTTTGCAAATCCGGCGGTTACTATTTCTCGCATTTTTACCGACACCATATGCGGTATCAGACCTGTTGATGTTCCTGCATACATTGGCGTTGAGCTGCTAAGCGGCCTGGCTGCGCTCTTCTTTTTCTCCTGGCTCTACAGTACTAAGGCCGAAGCTGCGGAGACTATTGGGTCCACGCAACAGTCCCTCCCCCCAGCGCCGAAAGCCCCTCGCTCCTTCGTTTTGCCCCAAGAATACACTGATGGCTATAATACAGAGAAAGAGCGCGAGCTGACGAGTATCAGGTAGGTTGAAACGCGCTCAAACCAAGTGACGTGGAACATGCGCGCAATTGCACAGAACAGACACAAAAACACCGGCAGTGCGGCGATTTTGGTTGCATTGGCACTCTTAACAGGCGGGTCGATTGCACTCTGTGAAAGTGCCTTCGCGATGGGGCCAAACGGCACACACGAACTCGATTTGGCAAATCACGCATACATCACTGGGGACTTCGAGCGCGGCGTTCAATATGTAGATCTTCATTTACGCAAGTTGCCGAATGATGGGGCCGCTCATTATCTCAAAGCAAACTGCCTAATGAAGTTAGCGAGATTGACCGAGGCTTCGCGAGAATATGCTTACGTCATGAAGCTAGCGCCTGAATCAGTGATTTCTAATTATTCGAAGGATGCGCTGAAACGAATTGAAGCGATGCCGCCTGAGCAGCGGAGCGTTGTTGAGAAGGCGAGCAGTTCCGCAAATGTGAGTAACGGCTCGGCTTCACCGCGTGCGAGATCTGCGGGTTCTAAAAAAGTTCCACCAGGTACTCTCGAACTAATTCGATTTCAGGCAGCACGTGCCAAAGAACATGCAATGCAATCAGGCGAAGCAGCTGCGAAGGACGAACGCCTGAAGGCTAGCTCGCAAGGAAAGTCGGAAAAGGATCGCGTCGAACGGCTATCAGCTTCAAATGGTCAGCGTGGAGATCATCCACCACTTTCTGCCGCAGAACTGCAAGCAATGCAAGAGAGAGCAGCGCGAAACGCCGAAATTCTCAAGCAAATTGGTGATGCGAAAGCCGCTCGCAAAGAACAAGAAGCGCATGAAAAGGCGGTGGAGCTTCAGCGTCAGGCAGAAGATTTAGAACGTCAACTCACTGACGACAATTACAACAAACATCGCGATATAAAATTGAATCCGGTTGGGACTAATTTGTATGTGCGTAATTATTCGAAGATTGCACCAACTGTAAAACCGATGCGCGCCCAAGCGCAAACCCTGGACGGCTCGATAACGGGTCAGCAAACCTCTGCGCAACTGCGAAATTCAAATGGTTCTGCAACCCTCAAAACCAATACTACAGGACAGGGTGCAGGTTCACTCCGCCGCGAAACCAAAGTCCGCGGCGAAGTAATTCCGCATTAGGTAATTCGCAATATTCAGATTGACGATATTGCGTCGAGAAGTGTAAGCTGAAGTCTGTTCTCCTAAAGAGAGTCCGCGATTATGCGACTGAGGAATACACATTGCAGCGCCAAAGCAGCCGTTTATAGCAAACGGCGCGCCCCTTTCGTGCTCTCTTTTTCGAACAAGGATTTTCGACCAGACCTCGCTGTCGATGACCGAGTGCGGGCGTAGCTACGTAGCATTTCGCTAAGCGACGCTCGCGTTTAAACATACTTATGTCCCACGTGGACGTGGCTTTCGCGTGCCTCCGTTTGATCACAGTTGACAGAACGGATGAATACAAGTGATTGCACACGGATTATGGCGCTTGCAGTGTATGCGCCTGATTTGAGTCGCGTCCGTTAATTCTGAGGAAACAACAATGACTATTTCGTTGAAGAATTTGGTGAAAAACACAACAGCGCAATTCGTTTGCTACCGCGATGGCGATCTTTGGTATCGCATTTGTGAGTCGAGCAAAATTTCGGGAGAAACGAATGATTTCGAATTCCCCGTCCCCATAGCTGATACAGGGACAGGAATTTTTCCAGCCCAAATGAAGTCGATAACGCTAATGCGCTGGATTCGCAAGCATTTGGAGAGAATTCACAAAGGAGGCTGGTGATAGCAGGCACCGGATGCGGGATGCTGGAGCCATGACTACATCCCGCTTCGTGCCCGAAAGGACACAATGCACCTCATAAAGATAAAAAAACTTCCTAATTTGGAACCGATGCCCCCATCGCTCGGTCGTACCTCGGGAATAGGAGGAGGAAAACTCATGGGCAAAGTGGAAAAGTTGGTTGACTTCATCGCCGAAACGATTGAAGCCGAAGCCGAAACGCTAGCTGAAGGCGTTAAGGATATGACAGAGAAGGTCGCGACCGAGACCAAAGAATTAGCAGAAAAAATGACTCCCGATCATCTGAAGGAAGAGGTGAAAGACCTCGCGAGTAAGCTTACTCCGGACAATCTGATGCATGAAGCTAAGAAGATGCGGAAGAGAATGAGCCCGAAGCGCATGACTGAAGATGCTAGAAAGTTGGCAAAAGGTGTCACGAAGCAACTGTCTCCGAAGAAGCTCCAGGCTAGAGCCAAAGACTTTGTAAGTGCTATTACTCCGGACGGACAAGACGAAAGAAACGCAGAATTGAAAGAAGAGTTCGCGAAGAAGCCGAGGAAAACGACTCGTAAGTCCGCAGCAAAACCGAAAGCACGCGGCACCGCTAAGAAGTCGACGGCTAAGTCAAAGGCAGCCAAGCCGAAAGCAAGGACTGCCAAGAAAACCGCCGCTAAGTCGAGCAGAAAGCCAACCGCTAAGAAGTCGGCGGCGAAACCAAAAGCGAAAACAGCCAAGAAAACTACCGCTAAGAAAGCTGCACCGAAGCGGACTGCTGCCAAGAAATCGACAGCCAAAAAGCCGACTGCGCGGAAGGCACCAGCAAGAAAAGCTAAACCAGCAACAAAAGCGAAAACCGCTGCGAACAAAGCCGTTAAGTCAGTCACGAAAGCTGCAAGCAAAGCGACTAGTGCAACAAAATCTGCAGCGAAGAAAACTGCAACGGCCGCACGCAAAACGGTTCATAAAGCAGCCAATAAAGTGAGCCGCGCAACCGCCGGAAAGAAACGCTCGGCAGCGCAAAAGAAGGCTAGTTAGGATTTACGTTAGCTCTCAAGCTTGAAGGGTTTCCAGAAATGGAGACCTTTCGCTTTTGGAAGACGTAGAGAGCCTGGGAGCGCGGGCGGCAAGCCCGCTTTTCACTGGAAGCGCCTGCATCTTGCTGCCTGGGCGTGGTGGCGCGTTGCACGCGCATTCTAAAACCGGGCGACGCATGGCGTCGCTCCTACAGTAAAATGGGCGCGTGCAACGCGCCCCTACGGTAAAACGGGCGCGTGCAACGCGCCCTACGGTAAAACGGGCGCGTGTGACGCGCCCCTACGCTTTATGAAGGAAGCAGACCTAGCGCTTGCAATTCGTGCACTGGTTCATCAAATGAACAAGAGCCGATCGAGTGCATGAAATTCTCGCGAGCATCTTTGATCTGCTCGGCAGTTAGTTCCAACCCTCGCCACTTTGCGGCACCGTCAAAAGTAAAAGCGGAGGCATCGGTTTCGGCAACGATGGGCTCAATGTTTTTCTCGCCTTGCCATGCGAATGCTGATGCCATCAATACGTTTAGAAAACCATGCATCACCGCCCGTGGTGCATCAGCTTCATAAGTAAGTGCATATTCTGCGCGGATAGGATGATGCAATCCGGCGGTTGCTTTGAAGGGCAAGCGGCGTTCTGCACAGGCGGTGATAAACGCTGCGACGTCCTTCGGCGACGGAATTGCTTCCGGCTTAACGCCACCGGTGCGGATTTTGGCGAAGTTTCCTGCTGATTGAACCGCATCAAGCTGGTCCAAATTCGCAACTGCAATTTCGCAATAGACCGGATGTTTCGCCTGAATAACAGCCTTGCTTTCAAGTGTTGCCGCTCGCGCATCATCCGCCTCAGACAAAAGCGAGATGTTGCCATCGAGCGATGAAGGGACGTTCTGAAGTTCATTGGTTCCGACAACCAACCATCTGAGCATCCAGGAAAATTCGCCGCTTTGATAGCTGTTGTAATTCGCCACCGCTGTCTCGAGAGAAAGAGCAGCCGGCGGATAGATGCCTGCGTAGTCAATCAATCTTTCGAGCAAGGCACGCAATGCCGGGGCGATTTTGGCTGGAGCTGTATTCATTGGTGCTTCTTCGCAACCTCTAAAAGGGAGACGGGCGCCGCTGATGTTAACACAAAAGGCCCCGCAAACTGCGGAGCCTTCCGGTTTAACTAACGATTGACGAGCCTACTTGGCTGCGCAGGCTTCCATGTTCTTGAAGAACTCGTTGCCAGCCTTTTGCATTTCTTCCGGCGTCAAGTCTTCCTTGTGAGTTGCGAGGCTCCAACCTTGTCCGAACGGATCGGTCACGCGAGTGTAGCGATCGCCCCAGAACATGTCCATCGGCGGCATGAACGGTGTGCAACCAGCATCGACAGCCTTTTGGAAAGCTTGGTCGACATCTTCAACGAAGATGTGCATGGTAGCGTGGCAATTGCCCAATGTCGAAGGGCTGGCGCCACACTTGCTGTCGTCCATTTCATCGCAGAAATAGATGTTCGAATCGCCGAACTTCATAAAGCCATGCATGATTTTGCCGTCTGGTGAGCAAAGACGTGCGACTTCCTCTGCGCCGAAGGCCTTCTTGTAGAAGTCCATCGCTTTCGCGCAATCTTTGATAATCAGATACGGAGTCACGGTTTGAGCGTGCGCCGGTTTCTAACTCTTAGCTGTAGGCATTGTTATCTCCTAGTGTGATGTGATTTGACTCTGGGGATCAAACTTGTATTGCTTTCTGTAGGGGCGCATTGCATGCGCCCAATTCTTGAGGTCGCATGCAATACGACCCAACGCCTCAGAATGCGAGCGCTTCATTACGCAAAATGCGCCACGAATTTTTCGAGCGATGCAGTCCAACCGAGTGTGTGACCGTGCAGGCAATTGGCGTCGTTAAGATTGGCATGTGTCAACTTCAATTCAGTTGAATCACCCTTCGCGATAAACTCGACCGTCACAAGCGTGCCGGAAGCGGGGTATTCGCGAGACGTATTATTCCAGGTGTAAACCAATTTCTGGTTTGGTTCGATCTTTTGATAAACACCGGACATGCAAACTTGCTCGCCATCACTGCAGCTGACATCAAAACGATACTCGCCGCCTACGCGCAGGTCTTGCGTGACCTTGACCGTCGCTGTTTTATCGCAGCCCAGCCACATGCTCATCTGCTCAGGTTCCGTCCAACCGCGATAAACCAGTTCTACTGGCGCTTTGATAGTGCGTGAAAGACTGAGGGTAAGAACTTCAGCTTTGCTTGTCGTTGTCGTCATTTTGTTTCTCTCCGAACGTTTGTGATGCGATGTAGCGCTCAAAGTTATCCAACTGCTGTGTCCAAAAGCGCCTATATGCCTCGATCCAGGCATTGGCTTCAGACATTGGCTCCGCGCACAACTTTAGATAGTGAACACGGCCCTGTCGTTCTCGAGTGACAAGGTTAGCATTTTCCAACAACTTCAAATGCTTTGAAATTGCAGGTAATGACATTTGAAATGGTTCTGCCAATTCCAAAACTGAGCAGGTACCTTTAGCTGCAAGATTGCCGATGATGGCTCTGCGGGTGGGATCCGAAAGAGCGAAGAACGTTCTGTCGAGTTGCTCGGAATAATGCTTAACCATTATTGGCGGTCTCTTTCTTCTCGTCGGTCTTTTCTTCAGCCTTTTCCTCTGCGGACTTGCCTTTAGCTGTTTGCGAAGTCTCAGAAACAGTCTTCAAGCTAGCAAGACCCTTCTCGAATTCTTTGCCGCAGCAGTCATCCATGCTCATGAACACTTGCATGACTTTGCACGGAAACGCATTGTCACCATCCATCGCCCACGTGACTTTGGTTGCGTCGCCTTGCGGCACCATTGTGAAAGTGACCTTGCTTGTGCCTTCAAATGGTTTTACGAAGTGGAGATCGAGTGTGATTTTCTCTGGCTCAGACGATGTAATCGTCATGTCACCGGTACCTACGTTGTCGTTGCCAACCCAAGCGTACTTGGCGCCAACTCCGGATTCCGGACCGCTGAATGAGCGCTTCATGTTGGGATCTTGTTTTTCCCAAGGTGACCATGCCATCCAATTTTTGTAGTTATTGATCTGAGGATGAATTTCGGCAGGAGATGCATTCATCGACAGCGAGCGCTCGACATGGACAGTGTCAGGTTTCGTCGCCGCAATTCCAAGAACAGCAATCACGCCAACCAGAATGACGCCCACCGCAATGGCAATCGCCTTCTTCATATGCTCCACCTCTCTCATTTAACGATACGGTTAAATGTTATCACGAGAGGTGCATTTTTGATCACGCAGTGCGTATTCTGTAACCGCAGGCACTTAACAACCAGAAATTATGGGGTACTTAGCTTGAGTCCAATTAGCCCAACTAGCACGAAAAGAGCGCTTACAATTCTCGCCGTGGACAGCGAATCTCCGAGCCACAGAATTCCCACAATAAAGGTACCGATTGCACCAATTCCGGTCCAAACAGCATAAGCCGTGCCTAGCGGCAAATTCTTCATCGCAAGGCCAAGCAAGACAACGCTAAGAACAGTCGCCACGACGGTTCCAGCTAAAACCCACGGGCGGGAGAAACCATCAATGTGTTTCATGCCAACAGCCCAAGCAACTTCCAAAAGTCCAGCCAAAAACAAAATCATCCAGGACATAACAGCCTCCCAAAGCGGGCCGTCCCGGATGAATCACAGACCAGGTCGTCCTGGCACTTTTTTATTCTAGCACTAACTTTTCAGACCTACTTCTTCGGCACGAGGTTGCCTAGTTGCAAGCCTTTGTGTTCGTCTTCGATTTCAACATTCTCGGTTACCCAAGGCTGGCTGTCAGCAATCATGCCGCCATAGGTAATGCGCCATCCAACCAACTTATCATCAGCATCAAAGGCAAACTGCAATGAACTACTACCTGTTCCACAGTGCGCACCAGGTGTAAGGCTAAAATACGTCGTCTTCACACCGATCTTAGACTGCTGTAGGTAAGGAGAGCTTTCCAATTTTCCAAGCACTTTCTCGAGATCGCTCAAGGGCATGCCAATCAAATCGTGCTGTCGCAACAGGTCTACAAACACAACACTACGATTTGAACCAGCATTCGCAAATTTGCCATCCGCAGGAAGCTCTTTATCAAGAGTCCAGTGCGTATCATCAATTATGACCACACCTTGATACTTGGGCTCAACCAACCACTTGCCGCTCCTGTCAATTACACCGTGCGCAAATCCAGACGGATGCTTTACGCACGCTACTGCACGATTTCCAATAAAGCTAAAACACAAAGCGAAACGAGGCGCTATCACAATCTTTCCGGTAAGGTCACAATATCCCCACGTCGTACTATTGTTAAATGAACCACCAAAACCGCAGGCAATCCAAGCCTTTTTCTCAAAATTCTTCGGTAGTAAAACCGATGTGCAGTCCTTCGGAAACTTTACGAGCAGTTTTCCAGTGGAATCAATAACAACTATCTGGCCATCTTTATGAGCCCAAAATTTTCCACTACCAATGGAAGTGATGGCGTCATAGATTTTAGGAACTATAAACTTTCCACTCGTTGAAATAATCCCGGCTTTCGGCTTTCCTCCTTTCGGATACTCGGCAACGACAGCAACTCCACCATCAAACATTTGAAGTTCGCTATCTTTAAATGGACCAATAACTAGCTTGCCTTGGATATTTACATAGCCAGTCCATTGTCCATTGCGATCGATGTATGTTGCAGCCGCCAGTCCATTAGAAAAATCCTTAACCTCGGCGTAGCGCTCGAAGTTACGCACGGCTTTTCCTTGCTTGTTTACAAAGACCGTTGGGGTAAAGTCCTCGCTTATATTTAAAAGTCCTTCAGAGAAGCGACGGGTGTTGACACGGGTCCAATCTGGTAGTTTGGCGATCGTATGGCCCTTCGTATCTAGCAACCACCAAGCGTTGGAGCCGTCCTCTCTGTAATTGCTAACAGCGAACAACTGCTCCCCGACATACCGAATGGTATTGAAGCTAGTGGGAATAATCAGTTGTCCCGCGGGAGAACATACTCCTAATCCGTTCGGTCCATTAACCACAAGGTACTCTTCTTGTTTTTCAGACAAAGTAAGACCCGCAGGCAAGACAGGCTCCTTTGCTGCCGCAGAAGCAGCTTGTGCTTTTGCGGCTACTGCGGAGAATAACAGTAGCTGAAATAGTAAAATTGAGCGGACAATAAAGTTCAAGCTCAAAGGCAGGAAGGCTTGTCGAATCAAATTACGTAGAAATATGATGTTGCTTATACAAGACATTTGATTCATATTGGTAATTCGGAAACCCACCTAAAATGCCAAAACTAGCAAAGTCACTGACCGTATCACTTGCTGCATTCTACACAATTTGCAGCTGTTTAACAGCACGCGCGGACGACGAGAAGTCCACCTCAGCCTCAATACTCAAGCAAATCGATGCCAGCGTCGTATGGAAGTATGACGAATGGAGAGAACTCATTTTTGATTATCTCTACGCTCTTAAGACAGAAGGTAAGTCGGCTAAGGAACAGCTCGAATTACTAACCAAGATTTGCAATCAAGGCAAATCATCTCAGCAGTTTAGATATGGTCCTGTTTATGTTCAGCATTGGCTAATTCCATTGAGCGAACTCCACGTAAACGATCTCGATTCGATGAAAGTGCTGGATCGCGCGCTTTCAACCTTTGTGCAAGCAACGCCATTGGAAGTTCCACGGCAGGCTGCAGAGAGACTTTGGAAACTCGGATGCGAAGTAGAGAAGGTTGAAACCGATACGACCGAGACAAAAAAAGTAAAAGTCCTGACAATTTGGCATTTGGCTTTGTTAACTCAGAAAGACAAGGTTTTCGGTCGTAAACTTGGAACCATGGCACTAGAGCATATGGCAAATTTTGTGGATACTCCTGCCGTCGAAAGGAGAGATGCAATCTTTCGAACCATGTATGGCTATTCCGAAAATCCACGCACCAAATATGATGGCGACCTTTTGTATCGCAACGTTTTCGCGATTGCGAAAATTTTGAAAAATTCGAAAGACTTGGATGATATTGCAAATACTGGGTTTATATACTACCAACTTGCTTTGAGATGCGCACCAAAAGCAGCCCTGGTGGCACAAAAGGAAATAGCAGATTCGGCAAAACTATCAAAACCAAACGAAACGATTACGAATTCAATTTACCTACAACTGGCGGCAGCATATTTAGGCGACCAACAAATCAGTAAGGCGGAGAAAGTTCTGCAAGAAATTCGCCATCCTTCATCGTTGGTTAAATTGCTGGTCGCCGATTGCTTTTGCAGACAACGCAAATATTTAGAGACGGAAAAACTCACAAAAAACTTGGAATTGATATCGTCTACTCTGGACCTACAGAATCCAAACCAAATCATTGCAGCAGCGAAAGCAATTCGTGCTCAAAGCTATGTTGATCAAAAGAAATACGCCAGCGCTCTGCCTCTCCTGGTCTCAGCAGATCAATGGTTTAGCGGTAACGCGTACGACAATGTGGTTATACGAGAACATCCCTATCTTGAGAAGATTTTGCCCAGCGAAGCAAATATTCTCTCCAATCTGGTTTTGGTTTACGACAAGCTCGGACGAAAGCAAGACAAGCGGCGCACAGCAGAAACGTTGTCTAAAGTTCAAAGGGATAACCAAAGAAAAACCCTATTGAAAGAAAGGGATGAGTTACTGACTCTGGCTGCACGCCCAGAGAAAGATTCGGAAAGAACATTTGATGAAGCTAAACGCAATATTGAAATTGTGCGAAATTTAGAAGAGTCAGCTAAGAGTAGGACGACTCAAATTCTAGAATACGCCGAGCTTTTAATAGCTTATGGCAAAGAAAACAGTGCCGAGCTCTGTTTGAATAATTTGATGAACGAATCGTTATCGGCTGAGAATAGCGACCCAGAGTCGCGGTTACGACTGGCAGTCGACCGGATATTCATCGCCGAAGCCAAGGGAGATCTGGCTACGGCCGATAGTATTTCCAAAGCACTCCCCGAAAGCAATGAAAAAATATCGCTCGATAACCAACTTCGAGTTTCGGAGGCAAAAGCACGCCTTTCAATTCTAAATGGTAAGTTCGAGCAGGCGGAGTTATCTTCACGACTCGTAGAATCAGTGATGGAGCAAACATCTAACGATGCGCGTGAGCACAGCGAGTCGAACAGAGATAAGTATGTTCGTCAGCATCAGTTAGCACTCTTAGATCGCGTGCAAGCCCTCAATCATGTGCACAAGTTTAAAGAGGCTGCGAAGTTGTCGCGTCTGCTCTTGCGCACCAATCAATGGCCCCTCGATCACATTGGAGCAGACGCTGCGGCGAATCTAGCCTATGCATATTCTCAGGATGGCCACCTAGGTCTTGCAGCTACATTTAGGCAAGAAGCTGAGTACAAGAGCTTCGGAAGCTATTATTTGCCGCCTTCACGATATCTGGCTGATGCAAAAATGCGTTTGGCGGATCTTGCGGCGACTAAAAGTAACCCCATTCGAGCAGAGCGTTATCGCGCTGAAGCAAGAGAAATTCGTGATCAAACACAAAAACAACAGCAAAGCACTCCCTGAAGTAGCTCCGAACATCAATTGACAACGCCAAAATGGGAATTGAAGTTTGTTGACATGGGCTTTAAAGTGTTCTGAGGGGAACCAATCTTCGTCAGGAGCTTCACTTTGATGCATCCACGGGAAAATCAGCGCCTGCGCGTCCTTCATGCTAAATGGACGCTCCAAACGTTGTACCCAGAGGATGTCCCGGAAATTTGCCAGCTTTTGATTAGTGAAGGGCTCGATAGTCAAACTCTTCGCAAGCTCGCCGCGCTGGACCCAACCCAGTGCGAATCAGTGCCGCAGATGCTGCCTCGTTTGTTCGGCGAGATGAACCTGGAAGAGCGCACAAAAATTGAAGCGGCTTGGCTTCTCGTGCACGAGTATGCGACGCAAGTTCAAAAAGGGCACATGGGTGCGTATGAAGGCGCCCGTCGCATTGGGCAGTACGGCAGCGACTTCGACCCGCTCTATCCATATTTGAGGCCGTTCATTGCGGCGACCGAAGAATGGGATGAGTATCCGGAACATTCGCAGTCACTAGAATCCAAAATCAGAACCGCCGCTGCTGCCGTTCTTCAAATGCAGCCGCCGCCGACTCCGGGAAAAGGCTCCGAGGTCGATCGCTTAGTTAAAATCGCGAACAATCAGTCAAAGCAAGATCAAACCTACAATAAGAAGGACGCCGCTCAGCAACTGTCCAAGGCAATTCCAGGCGGTCATGTTGTGAATGGATCTGGTGAAGGAAACTGGACTGCAATCGGCGCGCAGAATGATTTGTTGATTATGATTCTACATTCGAAACTTCGCTTTGCAGTCGTTCGCTGGGAATTCGAAAAGTTCATTCAGAGCCCCGCAAACAAGTTGGGCGTCCTATACACCAGCGTGCCCAGCCCTGATTCAAAGGTACTCTCGCTTACCCACGAGACGGTCGGCATTCTTTCAGGAAAGGCAATGGAAGCTACCCTTCCGCTGCGCTGGCTGTCGCTTAATGATCTGCGCAGAATGACCGAAGTACAGTAGCCTTCAGCGCGCACCTTTCAGTCTATTTCAGCATTCCCGTCCAACCCTCCTAATTTCTCGGCTGGTCGAGTAGCTCCCTCTACGAAGCTGTACTACCCCAAGGAATCCTTTCATGAAAACTCCGACTCGTCCTGCCGGCGTTCCTGATGAAGCAATATGGGTCGAAAAGGAAAAGACGTGGCAGCTAGGCACGTCGGACAAGCGCGGCGTCATAAAGAAAGTCCAAGTACCAGTAGGTGAATGGCGCTATTGGCGCGCGGATGGAACTCTTGTGTGCGTTGCCGGTTTTGATTCGGAAGGTCGCCAGCACGGAATGCTGGAGCGCTACCATAATGACGGAACACTCGCCTCGCGCGGCCAATGGAAGCACGGTAGTCGACACGGGCACTTCGTCTATTTCAACAGCGAAAACGAAACCGACGAATGTTTTCCAGCAGCGGACGAAGTATGGCGATACGAATTCGATAGTACCGCTAACTGGCAAGAAGAGAATAAGCACTGGTTTCTCAAAGATGGAACAGAATGCACCTCTGATGGCAGACCTCTATCCGAGGCATTTGACCTTGATACTATATTCGATGCCGCTGAACCATCTACATTCTTGAAGGACCACGCGGTTGAAATTCGCTCTCTCTTAAACGAGCAAGAAGAAATTACAAACACCGAAGATCCGCTAGAGATCCAGGCGGTGTGGGGAGTTCAAAACGAAGAGATAGACGCGTTTGTAAATCGAGCTGCAGAAGGCGGCAGTGGCTTTAGACCTGCAACCAGCAGCAGAACGTTCGAAGACAATATGTGGTTTAAGATGATCGCGCATCCTTGGGACAATTGCTGCGAGGAACTTGCGGCAGCTTTCATGGGCGCTGTGAAAATCGGATACTTTGGCGATAGCGACCACGTCTACTCGACGCTGTTTCAACCATCGAGAGAGGAGCCGAAACCCAATGGAATTTTCCTTTGGAGTCACGATACTCATTACGTTGACGAAGTGTTGTCGCTATCCATCAATGAATTCGCTTACCGCGTAGCGCTGGCAGCATCATTCGAGCAGGAACGCATTTCCGTCAAAGCAGCAGCAAAGGCATGGAAAAAACTGGCAGGAAAGTGCTACGTAGGCTGGTGTGCCGGCGATGGGCTGGAGGAAGCAATCAACTACGTCGACGAGGCTGGAGGGTCGGATGAAGATACGGCCGACGATGGAAATTCAGACGGAAGAAACTCCGACGACTCCGTAGACGAAAGCGAAGATTCCGCCTCCGACGAAATGGTTCGTGGCAATTTCGAGTGCGCACTAGATCCGCAGTATTCGATTACGGGTCCATTTTGGCGCGCGCAATGGATAGTAGAATTGCTGAATGAAGATGAACGCCGCAACTGGAGCGATATCAAAGAAACCTTTCGCCCTGGATGGAACAAGCCTTTAACAGAAGAGCGCTACGCCTCGCTTAAAGAGTCCGGCAACACACGCCTGCCGCAAACAGCGCTTTATTTGCTCTGGAGACTTTTTTGGTTCAAGCAAACAGACCGGCTCAGAGAATGCTGTGATCTCTATCGAAATCACAATGCACGAATTGTTCGCGACCTGGTGGTGTTTCTCGAAGAACTAGAAGCCGGGCGAAAAGACATTTACTGCATCAAAGACATTCACGCTGTGCGAGAAGAGTTTCTCAAGCTTGATCTCATTCCCGAACGCGAAGAAGAGAGAAATCAGGAAAAGGCATTGAATGCTGTTGCAGAAGTGAAGCGACTTGAAACAGTCTCTGCAGAAGTGAATGAACTCGCAAAGGAAGGACTCGAAAAATTACTAGAAAAGGCTTGGCAGTGTGTCACCGATATTGGTGCCCTCGAGAAGTTCGAGGCAGCAGCAAGAACATTACCAGGACATGAACTGGAATGGCGGTGCCTTGATTTCGTGCGCAACTACGAGTTTCGACGTGGTGATACGGAAGCAGAAGAGGAAGCCGTAGGAGTAGGAATATGGCTGGGACAAAACGGCTGTGAAACACTGCAACCGTTCATCTGGGGAGCGCTGTACTCAGAATCATATCTGCGAACGGCCAACCTCCTTACGTCAATCGGACGCACCACCGGCGCGCTCGACAAGCGACTGGAAGCCTGCTGCTTGAAACAACTTGAAATTGTTGAAGAATACCACTTCAAGCGCGCGCTGGCAGTAAAATTGCTTGAACAGTTGAAATCGGAAGCGGCCATTCCTGCCCTATGCAAACTGATCGACGAATACTTTGAAGAGCTTGCAGACAAGCATGACTTCGAAGCCAGACTAGCGACGATACCTTGGGTTGAGTGCCTCACCGCCACAGCCGAAGCGTTAGGAGCGTTGGTCGAGGTTGACACGAAGAAGAACGAAAATGAACGAACTGTTCGCCAAGTACTGCACAATCTGTTGGTTCATTCGCTGAAGAATTACGAGGAAAAAACAGCAGTCGCGTCGTTAAATGCGCTTGTAGCATGGGGTGAAACACACCTACTCCCACAGATTTCTTCCATGTTAGCAAACGACACGCCAAGCCAAATTGCTGCACTTCAGGCAGTAGAAGCTCTCGCTTCGAAATGGAAATCGGCGGACCGAAAATCGTTTGTCACTATGTACTTTAGAAACCCGTCCGACGACAATAATTCTGTCACCCTGATGTACTATCGCGCCGCACATGCATTACATGCGGCAGATCCGAAACTCGGCAAGACTGAGCCGATTGAAAAGGCTCTTGCTGAAGCGCGGCAGTTGTACACATATGGTGGCGACCTGTGGAACCAGTTCCGCATCCTTGATTGTCAAACTGTCGGAAAATTCCCCCAATTGGATATTAACTCCATCAAACACTTTCTACAATCAGCCAACACAGATGTTCGCGAAGCGGCTGAAGCAGCCTTTGTGTCACGTGGTGTTCCTTTTGAAGAGCATCATCCAATCGAGTGGCCAATCATTTGGAAAACGTTGTCCGAGTCAGGATTGGACATGCAAATCGGGCCCAGTGAAACTGCAACCGCGAACAAGAAGATGGCTGACGCTTCTATCAAAATCGCAAAACTAATGCTCGCGGATAACGCCATCTGTTTCGGTCCCCCAGCGGCTTGGCTCTGGCAGCACCCGAGCAAAGAGTCCGCAGAAGTTTTAGCGCAAGTCGTCGAGAAAAAACTGAAAGCGGTGCCCGCAATTGAGAGCGGCGAATATCTTCCTTCAGAGTACACATGGTTGATGCGTGCCTTGGTAAAACACGCATCGTACCCACCTTGCACGGCGCTCATTTCTCGCTGTCTCGCGCATGAAAACCGCGACATCGGCGGTGCATTACTGAGTGATTTTGATTCGATGCCCATAGAATTCGCTCCCGAGCTTCTTAAGATTGCAGAAGAGCGTGACGGCTGGCAACGCTATTCAATCGCGAAGTGGGCGATAGCAAACAAGGATCTAGCCGAAATTGCAGAGGCCATGAAAGCAACTGGAGTCACAGCGAAGAAGCTCAAAAGCTGGACTAGCTAGTTAAGCGTAGGGGCGATGCCATGCATCGTCCGCCCGATGTTCAGAATTGTCTCGCGTATCCAGTTCGGCGCAAGCGACATGTGATGCGCAGCTACAAATTCACTATTTGCCGGCTTTGCGGGTCCACAAAACAGTGTCGGCGACGTAGTGATGAACGGACCAATTGTTCAACACAATCAACGAGAATTGAGTCCAGAACATATCGATATTCTTCGCACTTTGATTGACCAAATATCCAAAACCGATGAGCATAAGCCAGAAGACTGGAAACGCGAGTAGAATCGGTCCTTTCATCAGCTTTTCTGTCAGCTTCTCGGTTCGTCCATCGCGTTCTAAGTAATAAACCATCGCGACGTATTGAATCGCGTGATAGATCGAGATGAACAAAAATCCTCGGACATAATACTCAACGGATAAGAATCCGAAGTAATGAACACCAAAATACAAGATCAACATCAGCAACCCAACCGGGTTATAGACGCTGTTGTTCTTCGCCTTTATGTACTCGCTCACCAATCCGAGCAAAAATCCAGCGTAAGCAAAAACCGCAAAAGCAATCATTGCTGCATCAGGAACATTCATCGGTGCAAAAGTATCCGACGGTTTGCCGTTCCAAATATGCCAAAGCATGTCAGAGCGCCCAAACACAAATAGAGGGACAGCCAAATGGTACGCCCAGAAATTGAGCTTCCGCGCGAGATCGTTTTCTTCATTCTTGCGAGAGAAAATTCGATTGACGCCATACATCTGACGCAAGTAGTGAAACGACTGCCACATCGCAGCAATCGTTATACCTAGGATAAAGTGACCAGCGGCCCAAAAACCTATTAGTATCGCCCAAGTAGCTAGGAAAGCAGGCCAGCCGAAAATCCAGTGAACCTTGCCTTCACCGATTTTGCGCTGCAAGCGGACATAAGTCGCTGAAGTGTGTGGCGCAGTTGCCAGAGTATTAATCCAAAAATTCCACGCGACGGTTTCCTTGCTCAGCCCCGGTTCGCCCAAGAACAAGATCACCGGCAAGTAAAACGCCATTCCGCCAAGAATGATCCATTGCACTTCGTACCCGAACGGATTTAGAAACGTGAGCTTCGGCAGCCACGTAAATTTTCGAGGATCATGTGCAATCGACTTACTCAAGGACTCCGGTCCCAAACAGGCAGGCTTTAACTATAGTATGCCCAACAAGAATGGCAAGACGATGCAGATTCTCAGTTAATCTCGTGCAATGAGACTCCAGAAAGCCAACAGCAGCGGGGGCTTGCAATACTTAAGCAGTTACTTGACTGTTGCCAATGCGCCAGAGTATACTTAAGCAACCACTTAACCATTCATACAGAGGCGACCAATGGCAAATCAAACTCAAAATCGTTCGGTTGTGCACGATGTTTTTGTGCTTGAACGTGTTTACCCACACCCACCCGAGAAAGTTTTCGCAGCATTTGCAGATTCCAAGAAAAAGCGCCGCTGGTTTGGCGGAGAAGACGAAGGATTTGAAATCCAGAAATTCGAAATGGATTTCCGCGTCGGTCAACTTGAAACTTGGGAATTCAACTTCAAAGGTGGCGAGCCAATCTCAACAGAAGTGCGCTACCAAGACATCGTCGAAAACAGCCGCATTGTCGTGGTTTATACAATGGACTTTAGCGGCAAGCGTGTCTCTTCCTCGCAAGTTACAACTGAATTGATTCCGACAAAAGAGGGCACCAAGTTAATTCACACAGAACAAGGTGTATTCTTCGATGGCGTCGACCAAGCGGCAGGACGCAAAGAAGGTACACAAGGTATGCTCGAAATATTGGCGAAAGTGTTGGACAAAGACTAGGCGCCGGCTTGGTTGTTGGTGAAGTAAAGAACGACGTTCAGAGATAAAAAGTCGATCTCCATGTTGTGACGCCTGATATGATTGGCGCTGGTTCCAGAAAACTCAACCGGGTCGTAACAACATGGACGCCAACAAATATTACGTGCGGCATATCATGGCCGCGTGGATCGCATCGGAAGAAATCAAAGGTCCCAACATGCGAATGGACGACGCTTACTCGCAAAGCGATCGGCTGCGCAGGCAATTTACGCCATTAATCGAAAATGCATATTGCATCGCCGACCTGATGTTAGAACTCGGCGACAAGCGCGTAGCCGACGGTGTCTGGAAGCCCGGATTTTAGATTCGTGACACCAAGTCTTCAACCACTGCGATCAGCCCGGTAACCACGCGAGCGAGATTGTTGTAGTCGAGTTTGTCTGGCGTATCAGTTTCCTCATGATAGTGCGGATAGCGATAGAAAGCAGTATCCGTCACCATGAGTCCGGGATATCCATGCTTCCAAAAGTTTCGCTGGTCAGAAAAGTCTACGCCTTTTATCTGACTGGGCACCGCAATTCCTTCAGAAGGAAACTTTACTGAGTTGCGAAACGTGCTCAGACAGCGATTCATCAATTCAGACGATTGCATGTTCGACACAAACGAAATGAAGTTTCCAATCTTTGGATAAATCAAACCAAACGCTGAATGTGGAAATTTCTGCGAATTTGGTTCATCCGAAAAATACCCAATTGTTTCCAGACAAATCATTGCTGAGATCTTGTCGCCACGCTCCTTGCATCTATTCGCATGAATTTGACTGCCCATTTCATTTGTGGTGAAAAAAGGCGGCTCTTCGTTCGTAAACGCCACAAATCGAAGCGTCTTTTTCAGCTCCTGCATCCTTAGACTTCTCGCGATTTCTAACAAAGCGGCGACGCCGCTGCCGTTATCGTTTGCCGCCGGACAATCGTAAACAGAATCATAGTGCGCGCCCACAAGGACTACATCAGGCGATACACCCGGCAATTCCGCTATCACATTCCAAGTCTTGTGTGTTTCCAGAGGAAACTTAAGTGTCTTCGCGGTCTTCTCAACATTTCTGTGGCTGGCAACTTGAACCGAATACTCCTCGCGCTCAATCTCATATCCGCAGCCTTTCAGCACATACTCGATATAGCCGGCCGCCCGCTCCAAACCTTCAGGCGCACTCGTCAAACTTCGCGGACCAATATCTCCAGCGAGCATGCACACGTGATCGTGGAGCCTTTTGGCAAGCGCCCGCTCGTTCTCTGTCAATGGTGGAAGTGGACCGCGGTGTGACCCCATGAACCAATACTCGATTAATGCGTCGAATCATTCGGACAGGACTGATTTTAACCTTGTTTTGGAGTATGCTTCCCTAAGCACATCCTGCCGGTCAAGGAGAAAGCAGATGGATATATACGCAATGCGCCACATTATGGCTGCAATTATTGTCTCGGAGGAGCTCAAAGTGCCGAACATGCGGCACGGCGATGCATTCTTGAGCGATGACAGGATGCGTAAGCAATTTACGGCACTTATTGAAAACACCTATTGCATTGCCGAATTAATGATCGAAATTGGCGACAAGCGAATCATGGAGCCTGCACAGTACAAGGGCGAAAACCCAACAGGTTAAACCGACGAGGCAGTTCGCGATGCTCAGACTGGCTCTGGCGATTTTGCTATTTACATCCTTGATGGTTGTATCGCCAGCCCAAGCAACGGACACACCGACTGGAATTGAGACAGGAAAAACGCTGCTCAAGGACGCTCTAGAATCCAATGACCGGGAAAAGCTAGACAAAGCAGCTGCGATTTTTCAGACAGAATGGGATAGGCCAGGCAGCGACCAGGCATCGATGGTGGTGGAAGTTAACAACACCGCCCAGCTCTATCAGGCGATGGAATTGCAAAAGGAGTCGCTTGATTGGTGGCGGAAGCTATCAAAAATCGAACCGGAAAATTGGCGGGCATGGGCGAAGATCGTTCAGTGTTCGCAGGCACTGGGTTTGACAAAAGAACGTGACGAGGCGAGAGAAAAAGTCTTTGCGCTTAACAGACAGGGTAAGGTCGAGCAAAAGTTTTTCGTGTGCGAACAATTCACCGACGGTGACAAACGAATTATGTCGCTGGAGTATTTCAAACCGGAAACAAAGCTTGGTGTGATGGTGACGTTTCGCGTGATGGAAAAAAACTCGCCAGACACTCTTTTCAGACGATACACGCTCGGCGAAATTGAGTCCGATACACAAATCGCCAGGGAACTCAAGGAAATCGGTCCCAACGATCACATGTACTCGATTGACGGATTTAATGAGGGAGGCCAGTGGCTCATTACCATGACCACGAAAAGACCTACCTACGAAGAATTACGCGCAATGGTGCTGAAAGATCTCGCGGTGGTACGCAAGGGCGCAGCGAGGAAATAAGTTCACTACTAAGAGAATTCGCGAAGTACCTATCATCAAGTACTACGCTAATTACTTGTATGGAACAACTTTGAACTTCCCTGGAATTCTAATTTTCACAAACTCGTTCATTCCAACAAAATCAAAATCAGATGCTTGAAACCTAAACACCTTCTTTTTACCTACAAAGACTTCTGAGTAAGTTGGATTATCACTGTCATACCCGTCCATCACTTTGAACTCATCGATAGAGTTCCAGGCGACAAACCTTTTGTCATTCGCGAAGTGGAAGTAGGTAATTCCTTCTTCGTCTAGAACTATCCTTCTTCCTGTATGTACACGGCGTAAGTGTGAGATCCAGAGAAACACCCCAGCCACACCCCCGACAAAGATTGAGACCATCCCAAACACATCTGGGATGTGTAAAAGAGAGCCAATAAAGATCATAAAGAAACAGACGACAACAGCTACAGCAATTGCAGAAATAGAGAAAATTCCGACTGTCGGTATGACGTAGGCTTCCTTTTCAACTCTGATGGGAAACTCTTTGCGCTCTTGGCTCACGACCTTAACTCCAAAACTAGCACGTTTTTAAACTTCGAAACGTCAAAAGGGCTTCCAGTTCAGGCTCTCCAGACAAGGTCAAACTTGTTTCTGCGAATAAACAGATTGGATACAACTCCCCGGTAAATTGCACTCAGTTACCGGCAAGCGCAACTGGCGCGCAATTGGGAGATTCTACGATGGGTATCGATGTTGTAGCAACAGCTAAAGAGTTCCAGAAACATGCAGAAAGCGGCTATCTTCCGGAAAATCTGGCAAAGGAAATGCAGAACCTCAGCCCAGCAGACAGACTGGCAGTTGCCAAACAAGTTGCCTGGGACATGCAACAAAAACCGAATGCCAACCTGCCCAAAATCGAATTCTATGACAGTGGCGATTTGAAATCAGTCGAGAAGACTACCAAATCAGGTAATGGCGAGTTCGTCGATCACACAGTTCTGGACAAGCAAGGCAGAACCAGAATGGAAGTGAAGACCGCCAACATGAAAGAGTCCTATGAGACTTCAACGAACATCGAAATCAAAGAGAAAGATGAAAACGGCAAGGTGACTCACAATTTCGATCAGACAGTCAGAGTAGGCAAAAGTGGTGATGTCACCGTGACCTACGACGACGACAAATACACCTACGACAAGACCACAGGCAAGCGCGTTTCGCATGTAGAGAAAACTTCTTGGGGCAGCCGCAATATCGATTTCGATCCGAAGACTGGACACGAGAAGTCCGCTGTCGAAACCAACGCCAAGGGCACCGTGCAGAGAACCTACGATTCGAGCACCGGAAAAATCCGTCAGGAAGAGTTCGTTAACAATAACAACACAACCGAGACGGTCAAGTACAACTCCAACGGTGACAAACTCAACAGTGAAGTGCGTACACCTAATGGCTCGCGTTTAACGACGTTCAGCCCCAGCTCCGGCAAACCGGTCCACCTGGAAATGCGCAACAAGAAAGGCGAAGTCGAATCGTCCTTCGACATCGTAGACGGAAAGTACATCAAGAAATAAATCTAGACAGATAAGTTTGAGGGAAGAAGCGGGCAGCGGAACGAAAGTTCCGCTGTACTGCTATTTACAGAGGGAACAAGATTTGGGTGCGAGCTCACGATGCCTGAATTAGAGTTGAGAAAAAAGGTCCCGAAGCCAGCGAAATCGCTTAAGATAACGCGACAAAGCTGAGGAGAATAGCCAAGTGTCGAAAAGCTTAAATGGACGACTGTCGCTCGTAAGGTTTACTGCAACTGCAATCACAGCATTAGTGGTTGGAATAGCTGCGACCGGCTGCTCCGGTGGAAACGCGTCCGGCGGGCAGGCACAAGGCGCCCTTCCAGTGATAAAAGCGGATCTGGCGCACGTTCAATTGGAGGTGCCCGGAACTCAGAAACTTATCTACGAGATGAAAGAAGCGCCGGGCTTTACTTTGGACACTAGTGATTACAAGTTCCAAGAGATAAAAGAGCTGGCAAGTCAGAAGACGGCAGTTCAAGTTATCGCGGGGCAAGGCAAGGTTTTTAGACTGCCATACTCAACAAAGCAATTGCAGTACGCGATAACGCCTGAATTCAAAATTGAAAAAGGTCAACGCTTGATCTGCGGCATCGGCTATGAAGTTCTGAAAGATGGCGCCGTTGCTTTCTACCCGACATGGGTCGGAATGATCGACGTCAAATAAGAACGGTCATTGAGCCTGTTCCATTTCCTTCTTAAGCTGATCGATTAACTCGGCTGCAGGTAAGCTGCGAGCCAAAGGTGCTCCTTGTCCTGCCCACTGAGCGCCATAGCCACCGTCACCGGCACTTTTGGCTGCCGCATTCAAAGCTTTCCCTGCATCGTAAGCTATTGGATAATCAGGAACTTCCTCGGGATCAATTTCGCGCCCAAATTCAGTAAATGAGTTCGCAAGACATCGAGCAGGGCGACCAGAAATAGCGTTAGTCATGACTGTGTGATGAGCGGACTCTGAGTGCAAAGTCGCGCGGAAATAACTGTCCGCCGACGACTCTGGACAGTCGATGAATGCCGTACCAAGCTGACATGCTTGGGCGCCAAGATTGAGAAACGCCACAATGCCGGCACCATCCATAATACCGCCAGCAGCGATGACCGGAACTTTTAGATTCGACACAAGAACACGCACCAACGCGGACAAACCTAAGCAGTCATCAATCGCAGAGGGATCGAATATTCCGCGATGACCACCTGCTTCGTAGCCTTGTGCCACCACCGCATCAATTCCGGCGCTTTCCAACTGCCTTGCCTCGCTCAAATTCGTAGCACTGCCGAAAAGAACTATTCCAGCGCCTTTCAGGCGATCAATCTTAGTCTGCGCTGGCAAACCAAAGTGAAAACTCACAACCTTCGGACGCAATTCCAGAATCAAATCGAGCATCGCATCATCTTCGATAAAGCTTTTGTAAATCTCCTGCAATCTACTCGGAGGCTGCACGTTGAAGTTCGCAAACTCCGGTGCCAAACGGGACAACCATGCCGTTTCACGTTGCGAATCAGCGACAGCAGGCTTGTGGCAAAACACATTTACGTTGAATGGTCGGTCTGTGAGTTTTTGAGTTGCGAGAATCATCTCTCGAGCCCCCGCCGCATCCACAGCCCCCACGCCGATAGAACCCAATGCACCAGCGTTCGAAACCGCCGCAGCCATTGCAGGAGTTGAAACACCCGCCATCGGAGCCTGAATGATAGGCAGTTTGAGGTCAAGGCTCTTAAGGACTGTGCTCAACGAATTCTCCAATAGGCTCAAACAACATGAAAAAGTTCGAGAATCTAGTTTCTCATCATCCCAGCTTTCCATCTATAGATTGGTTGGGTTGTTTCGGGATAAACAACATTTTGCCGTTGTCACTTGACAGAGAACGACGGCCGGGTTTCAATATGTAAGCACTTACGTAAGTCCTTACATATATCATTAACACCGGCGCACAGGAGTGCACTATGGACTATTTGGAAGAATTAGGTGGACTAGCTCTAGGTAGTCGCCTTAGGCGCTTGTCGGACCGAATCAGCCAGGAGGTCGCTTCCATTTATGCAGCGCAAAAAATTGAGTTCGACCCACGCTGGTTTCCGATATTTCATCTATTAGCCAGCAAAAAGGAAGCATCCATAGTGGAAATTGCAAAAGCAATTGGTGTGACCCACCCTGCGGTTAACCAAATTGCACAAGAACTCTTATCGGGAGGAATGATTGTTGCTGAGTCCGACGCAAAGGACAAGAGAAAGCGCATCCTGTCTCTCTCTAAAAGAGGTCAGAAGCTGCACAGAGAACTTACAGAATCGTGGAGGATCATTCGCATGTCTGTATCAGAAACAATAGAAGAAAGCGGTCACGATCTAATTCCGGCACTTGAAGCTTTGGAGTCATCGCTAGATAAGAAGAGCCTGCTAAGTAGGTTCACCCAAAACAGCGCAATAACAAGTCAAAAGATTGAAATCGTTGATTTTGAGCCAGTCTTTAAGGATGACTTCCGTAAACTCAACGAAGCCTGGATCAAGAAATTCTTTTTTGTCGAGGACGAAGATAGAGAAGTCCTCTCGAATCCCGAACGCATCATCGGTAACGGCGGCGCTGTTCTATTTATTCGTCTTGGCGACAAAATCGCGGGAACCTGTGCACTCATGAAACTAGACGACTCAACCTACGAGATTGCAAAGATGGCTGTTTCAGAGAACTTCCAAGGACTCGGTCTTGGAAAGAAACTCCTTCTCGCTTGCATAGAACGCGCCAAGCTTCTGGGCGCAAGTTGCGTGTCCCTCGAAACCAATACAAAGCTCGCGGCTGCTGTGCAGCTCTACAAGAAGACCGGTTTCAAACCAGTTTCGTCAGAAGATGCACACAAATCCAAGTATTCGAGAGTAGATCTAGTAATGAAACTGGCTTTGCGTTCGGAATCGAAATAAACCGGTCGCGAAATCAACCTAAACTTGAGAATCAAAGAAAGCAATTCAATTGCCGTAGTTGATTCGCGTCAATATCGTTCCATTATCGCAATTCATTTTGACGACTTTTCCATCCTGGTCGACCTCAAGATCGACACCACAGCTTCCGCTTACTGCGCCCCACCACTTAGATTCCATTTTCTTTCCATCGGCAGAAATCTCTCCAGAGCCAGTCATTCCTAGAAGAGGCATTGCCCAACCGCAAGACCGCCCCTTCTGCCAATAATGATATGTAAAACCATTGGTTCCGGCAAAGTCGCCGGCAATATCGGTGATCGCCCCCTGCGACATTTTTCCAACCCCCTGTGTCTTCTCTGAGGAGTAAGAAGAAGAAGAAGTCCGCACAGGAGCCGCAGGCTCGTCATCGATTTTCGGAGCCGGACGAGGAGCAGTTGGCACCGCTGCTAGTATCAAATCCTCACCCTTCCATTTAGTTGCTTCCAGTACAGGTGTTTGGGTTACCCCTCTTTCGGAGACAACCTGCTGCTGCACCTTATCCTTCAAGAGATTGAACGCGTCACGCAGTTTCGTAGTTGAACCGCCAGCCTTAAGACTTTCCATCAAGGCGCTCGTGAAAACGCCGTTAGGCTTGTTTTTTGCCTCCCAAGACGATTCGCTCTTTGAACTAGAGCAGATGACAATCGAGCCGGCACCCTGCGCAACAGCTGCTGCATCAACGTTGCCTACACGTCTTAGGCCTTTACTTGCCTCAGCGGCACCTCCCGAATGGCAAGCATCAAGTATGACGAGAACGCGATTACTATGCACTCTCTCTTTGATTGTGGCAGCCAGATGTTGAATCGGAATTCCGGTCGTGAAAAGTTTGTCAGGATTGGTATCGTGAGCAACCAAATAATTTACGCCGGCCACGTCCATCGATGATGGGCTACCATGGCTCGAAATGAATATAAGCACCAGATCCTCAGGAAGAGCGACTCTGGGCAACCAGCTGTCTCCGAGTATGTCGAGAATTCTGTCTTTGGTGGCACCTTCGTCCGTAACAAGCTTGATGTGATCGGGTGCGAAATTACACTTGCCAACGAGAAAGTCTCGAAAGTCGGCGGCATCTTTGGCGGCATATTTCAGATTCATCGATGAATTTTGAAACTTGCTGATGCCGACCAGAAGAGCCCATTTGTCTTTTATTGGAGTACCGGATATATCCAAGTCAGATTCTTCGGCAGCAAAAACGCAATTAAGCGGCAAAAGCGCAAAAAGCAGTGCCACAGATACCAAGCATTTGAATTTCAGGATTTTCTTCATGTCGGAGATTGTGCAGAAATGCTCACGAGATTTTACACCACATAGCAACGTGGCATATACTTTATCGAACTCGTAAGCCTGGATGATAAATGTCACCCTCAGCATCAATTCAAGTTCTAAACATACTAAGTAACGACGCCAGCAGTCGCGCCATCCAGACATTTTTGTCCGCCCTTCAGGGCATCGCCATTACGTCCGAAGCCAGCTCACAAGAGGAAACTCTAAGGATTCTCGCCGACCAAAAGGTTGATGTTGTGCTTCTCAATCTGCCGGCGCAAAATGTCGATGGCATCGAACTGACTCGGCAAATCAGAAAGCTGCATCCGAGCGTACGAGTACTAATTTCCACCGCTAACAACAAACCAGAGGACATTTTCGCGGCGATGGACGCAGGTGCTGATGGTTATGTTCTTGAAGGAAACGAAACAGGGCTTGAAATGGCAATTAGAAGTGTCAGGTTGGGCACTGTCTGGTTCGACCCGGGCATTGCGGCACAGGTCTTGGACACGATAGTTTCCGCCTCAAGCAACAGCTCAACGCGAATTCTGCAGACAGGATTACTGGTGCTGCCGCTCATGCCTGAAGACAAAAGTCTGCTTAGCAACGTTGCCGCCAGCAGCTGTAAGGACGGAATCTGCATGGTCGATCCATCATTCGTGAAAAAGCTCCGGCGCTATGCACCTTCAGAGTGGTCACACTGAGCAGAGATGATTGAACGTGCGCGCTTATTAGCACTAGATGTGGGAGACAAGCGAATCGGGGTCGCAGTGTCCGATGTCACCGGTATGCTAGTGACACCGGTAGAAACAATTCACAGAAAGAATTCAAAAACTGATATAGAACGAGTTTTAAAACTCGCTGCTGAACATGAAGTCGCTGCACTGGTGATAGGCTTGCCAAAAAACATGGATGGCACCGAAGGTGAGCAAGCTGCAAAAGTAAAATCATTCGCTAAGAAACTCATGCGCGAAGCTCGGTTGACTGTGCATTTCGAAGACGAGCGCTTGAGCACTTTCACAGCCATTGAGCGTCTCGTGGAACGCGGTGTTCAGACAGGCAAGAACCGGGATTTGGTGGACATGGAGGCCGCTGCCATTATTCTGCAATCGTATTTGGACAACCAGACAAAGTAATGCTCGAACTCACCAAAAACTTGAATTCAGATATCGTCCTTGAGATCATAAAACTCTCCGAACGAGCGCGAAATTCTGAACGAATGATGTTTCAAAAACTCATGTCAAACCATGCACAAGCGAACACAGAACCAATTGCTGATTCGCAACCCAAAAGTTTACTCGATGTTTTGCAGGACTTGTCTGATGAGCAAGTGATTGAACTCACCGCGCTTATGTGGCTCGGTCGCGGCGACTACTCTAGTGGAACAGTGAAAGACGCATACCTGGACGCTCTCGACGTAGCACGCCAATCATTCAAGCGAGAAGAAGTCGGCTATCTGGTTGATAAACCTCTCAAAACTTATTTGCTAAAGGCACTGGAGTTTGATGCAAACGGAGTGATTTCATGAGTGAAGCCAAACAACAATCTATGATGCGAAACAAAATCAGCAGGCGATCAGCCTTGCTATCTGGTGCCGCCACACTGCTCGCATCAGCCTTTGAATCGGCAGCTTTTGCCGCCGAGCAAAAACAGCCTCATGAATTTAGCCACCTCGATCACGAAAAGTTTATGCTCCTAGCAATTAAGCAAGCGCAGAAAGTTCCGGAATGCCCGTTCGGTGCCGTAGTTATAAACATCAAAACGCAAAAGGTTCTATCCGAAGGCTGGGTTCGTGTCGAGAAAAATCCGATCTGGCATGGCGAGATGACAGCCATATACAATTGTCCAAATACCGACGAAGGGTTTGATTGGCGCGAAGCCGCTCTCTATACAACGGGCGAATCATGCCCGATGTGCCAGTCTGCGATCATCTGGACAAAGATGCCGCTTGTAGTTTACGGCAGCTCGATACCATTTTTGCAAACCTGTGATTTTGGACAGATCGACATTAGAGCGCAGACCGTGATAGACGCGTCTCGCTACGGGAAGTGCGCGATTATTGGTGGCATTCTGGAATCAGAATGCAATGAGCTTTTCAAACGCGCCAAAGAGCTAAGTTCTAAGAAATCATAGATTTACCGACACTCGGAAGAAACAGGCAAAAGATCGAAAATTGACATGCAAAATATACTTCGACACGTCGTTATTCTCAAGTTCAAGCAAGTTGCTACAGACGAACAAATCGCGAAAATTGTGCGGGAGTTCAGCGGTCTTCGCCCAAAGATCTCGCAAGTATTAGACTTAGAGTGGGGAACGAACGTTAGCCCCGAAAATCTCGCAAAAGGATTCACGCATTGTTTCCTCATAACATTCAAAGACGGCACCGCCCGCGATGAGTATTTGGTTCACCCTGAACACAAAACGTTCGTTGACTCACTCTTGCCACTTGTCGAAGACGTATTTGTAATAGATTTCAACAACACCAAATCCTGACACCACGGAGTTTTGTTCGTTTTGGAAAATGAACTAGTAAATGAGTTTGCAAGGCTTCGGGAAACGGCTTACAGAGACTTGCGCACACATTCTAATATGAAGGGATGCGAGCATGTCTTCCAATATTTGGCTCTTCCGTCCTTTTCGCCAGGTGTGGCGTTTGACGTTTTCCGTAAACCACACAAAGAACTGGATACTGAATTTGTACTCGTGAAAACGACCTGGCGATCAGACATTGACGGGGAAAAATTTCGAACGCCTGTTGAAAGACTCAAACATCCTCGCCCATTGGAACCAACAATGGAAGTGCAGTTGCTAGCTGTACCATCCACAACGCTATCTATTCTAGTGAATGAATTGCTTGAACTCAAAATGAAATCAGCAGAGCGTATCGGCCTGTGTCTTGACGGAATAGCTTATGAACTGACCATCAATCATTCTGGTTCGGAGTGTTCCTTGCGATGGAACATGCATTTAGCGGACGAGTGGGAAGGCTTGAAAAACTGGATAAGAAAGGCAGATTCTACCTTCAATTCGACTCTGCCAACGAAAGAAACGAACAGTAGACAAGAGAACGACTGACGGAACGGGAGCCTCATTATGATCATAAGAATGGACCATGTCAGCATTATCGTTGACGATCTTCCAGCAGCAATCGCGTTCTTTAAGACGCTTGGCATGGAGCTTGAAGGTTCGATGCCGGTCGAAGGAGAGTGGGTAGATCGTCTCAATGGGCTCAAAGACGTCAAAGTAAACATCACAATGATGCGAACACCGGATGGCAATGGTAAGGTTGAACTGACGAAATTCCGCAGTCCAGAGTTGGTCGACATAAATCCGGCGACTGCCCCGCCGAATGCGTTGGGTCTCAGGCAGATTATGTTCGCAGTTGACGACTTAACTGATACCGTCGAACGCCTACGCGCCCACGGTGCAGAACTTATCGGCGAGTTCGTCCAATACGGGGATATGTACAAGCTGTGTTATGTGCGAGGTCCTGCCGGGATCATCGTGGCGTTGGCCGAAGAATTGTTCTAGCACCCTAAGCGTTCTGCACACCTTTGCATTTCGGATAACGGTGGCAGCCCCAGAAATTTTTTCCGGCGTTCGGACCACTCTTCAGCACGCGTCGAATCATGCGCCCATTGCATTCAGGACAGTTGGGTCTCGCAGTTCTCCATGACGCGTTGGAAACCGGTAGCCGTTCCTTCAAATACTTCAAATCCACTCTTAGCTGAATCAATTCCCGGTGCAGCCTTCGCATCCTGGCATCAGGTGTCGTTGAACGATTTTTCAAATTTTCAACGGCGTCCGACAAAATTTGCGCACCATTACTTAGTTGCTTCCGCACCACTCTAGCTTTAGCTTCAATTTCACCTTCAATCGTTTGCTTAAATTGAATATCTACATGGTTTCTCTTTGCGCTGTATTCAAACTTCGATTCTATTTCCTCGCGCCACTTCACGAGATTCTGGGAATTCACCGGTCCAAAACCGTTCACTTGCAATACTTTCTCGAGCGTGACATCAGCAGCAGTTTCTATACCGAACGAGATCAACGCGGCTTTCTTCGCAGCGCCGACTTTTTGAATTTTTGCCTCTTGAATTTGGAACTGCTCCAAGTAGTCGCGCAGGTGCAATGATCGCCGATTTTGCATGTAGTCGTTGACACGCGCTTTCAACTCTTCCGGTAATTGTTCCAGAACAATTTTTGCTTTCTCAAGAGAGGCACGAATTTTTAAAAGCTCTTCTACACCAGTGTTCTTTCGCCATTCAGCTTTGCATTGCTCCAGCTCTGCCTGTACTTTCTCGTACTGCTTTCGAAGCTGTTTGGTATACGGGAAACGACGAGTGAACTTATACACTCCTGCAACTGCGATACCAAGCCAGATCAACCACGCTGTAGGAGCGATGATCGCCATCACGCCAGCCAGCACCAGTATTAGTGTCGCTGTAAGATTGCGATGCCCTCTCCAGTTCAGAATTTTGGCACTAACCTCAGGCAGGTCGATGTCGGCGAACTGCGGTTCGAGCTCTTTCGGTGTCGGGATGGCAACAGCTTCAATTGCCGCCCAAGCCGCTTTGATATCGAAGAAGACTGGCGTGGAATCTGTGGTTTTATAAAGAGGTCGAAGGAAAAGCGAGATGCCGTGGTGCTGTTCCATCTTGCACCACGGACACGCGGTCGCACCGTTCGGGAAGAAGTGCAACTCGTGGACAGAGCATCGCAGCAACGACCGCTCAAGCGACGTAAGTACCTGAACCCAGTGTTGTGCAGAAGGACGTTTCGTACCTGGGCCAAACGCAGCATCGAACGACTCGCGCACATCAACCGGGAAGACCCCGAAATCAACAGATCCAGGCGGTGGCGACATTCCGACCGACCGCTTTCCACTGTAAACGAAACGGTACTCTCGAATCGCTCGCTCGATCGGCATCTCTCCTGACGAGTAAGCGCCGGAGAAAGGATGGCGACCCATACAGAGCAACTGGAAGATGATGACGGCAAGTCCGAACGCATCATGATCAACAGTTCTGAGAACTTCCCCTAATTTCTTGCCTTGCAATTCAGGCGGCGTGTATTCAGGAACTCCAACACGGCACAGATAGTGTCGCGGACCATCAACGATCTGGAAACTGTCCGCGTCGATAAGCGTTGCTTCAGCGCTATCCGAAATCAAAATTCCTGAATGGTTTATGTCGCCGATCACGCAATTCGCGGCATGCACCGACGCAACCGCCCGCGCTACGTTTATTGCAGCTCTAACTAGAAAACGATAATCGGCATGCGGGAATGTTTTCTTACGTGCGGCTGGCGAATAGAGCTCGTGGAGCGCCTTGCGGCCGCTCACCAAGTTCATTAAGAACCCCGCGAAGCGTCCATCTTTCTGGTGAGCAATTGCCAATGGAAACGCAGCATACTGCGAATTGAATTGCGACAGCGAACGGATCATCGCTGCAATTTTCTGCTCTCTATTTGCCTTGTCATTCAGCGTATAGACTTTCGCCGCGCAATCGAGCCCTTCGACTTTGTAGACTTCGCCCTCGCCGCCTTTTCCAATCCGCTGCCCGAGTCTGACAGCTTGTCCTGCTACAACAAGTTCCATCATTTGCGCACCGCCAGTATGATCGCCTTGTCGTCATCGGTGCGAGCATTGATAGGACTGCTGTCGAGATATTTAGCGAGCTGCTGAGATAAAGTTGAGTCGCGCCCAATCATTTTGCTAGCAGATAGTGGACGCAGCAAACCGTCGAAAAAAGCTCGGTACGGACGCTGCGCTGAGATCTCCAAGGCCAGCCGCTCAAGCCCATCGGTGAGCAGACACAGCACATCGATCTGAACATTTACTCTAGAGATACGAACATTGGGTTCCGGAAAATCTGTAATGAAATTTGTTGTCGAAGCATATTCACCGTTATGCGGCCAACTTGCACAAACCCATTCCTCTGAATTCTTCGCTTTATAGACTGCGCATCCATCACCAATGTGAATAAACGTCGAGCCGCCTTCATACGAGAGCGCGCAAACAATCGTCGCCGCGAAGTCTCGTGGTTTGAGCCCGCGGTTTTGCGCTGCTTCGCTGATTCTCGCTCTTACAATGTCAATCCACGAACGGATCGTTTCATCCGATGGAGCAGATCTGTTGTGTGCATAGTGGGTGCGGACAAGAGAACTTAAAGTTCGACACGCGAGTGACGCACCTTCACCGCCCCTAACGGCACTGCCTGCACCATCCGAAACAATCGCAAAAAGGTTTCCGCTGTTTTCTATGAAACAGCATTTGTACGCATCCTGAAGACGGGCGTCCATCCTCGCGTGCGCCGTGCCGCGCGCTGCAGCTGCAACCCATGTCCAGCTTGTCGCATTCAACTTACGACAGCCCATCCCTCCGGCGCAACCGGGTTAGTCAATGGCACACTGTCTCCTGGATTAGACCGTGACACTGAGCTGAGTGAGTGTGATAGCCAAGCAAAGAGTTCTTTGAAAGCGAGACCTTTGAGCTTGAGCGGAGTCCTGACCGATAATTTGTTCAGCACTTTCATGTCAGCAGACTCAACACCAACGGCGTAGAAAATAAACTCCTTCTTGTCCTCGCCTTCCTTAATCAACCGTTTTGCGTTCTCCCAATAATCGGTTGGGGATCCGTCGGTGATCAAAAAGATCCAGGGGCGGTAGTAAGCGATACCGTTTGCTTTATATCGATCCTTACGCTCACGAAGCATACGAATGGCTTGCTCGATAGCCATACCGATCGGCGTCACGCCGTCTGGCTTCAGCTCTCTCGGCTGATACCTTGCGGCCGATTGGAAGTCGGTTTCGACTTTCACAGGTCCGAAAGTTATGACAGCAAGTTCCACCCGTTTCATGGCGAGGCTATCTTCAGCCAATTGCTTTTTGAAGACAGCCAGGCCTTCGTTTAGCTGCTGAATACGAGTTCCTTTCATCGACCTAGATGTGTCCAATAACAATATGCAAGGACAACGCGGCTCGGGATTCTCTGCGAATTCGACGTTGCCGAAAGGCAAATGCTCGTATGTTTCGACCATGAGTTCTCCTGCAAATTGCTATCTGCAAGAACCAATTATATCGTCAATAGTGCGATGCTCACGAAACCGAACTCATATTTTATGCTGTTCTTGCTCCACATTAATCCAAGAAATATCTGACGCATTGCCGCATGGAGACACACTGCTAAGCTATTCGGCATAGTCCGCCTCACAGGCAGGCACCATATCTAGTGCATATCGGAGACAATCAAGTCGCACATATAGACAAGACACATCTTTTGGATATGCGCCAATTGTTCGCCAGCAATCAGAACACGTCAATCTTTCGAAAAATCTGCAAACCAATGGAAAGGCGCATCGAGCAGACCAAAATGATTCCAACAAAAGGTTGGTAAACTGGCACCCCTTACACTGGCTTTTGGTACATCGCTGACAGGATTTATGAAGTGAGAACCGATAACCGTCTTTTTCGCATTCTGCATGCTCTTCTGCATATGGCTCGCGACACTCGAGTTTACACTTCTGAAGAACTAGCAAAAATGCTAAGCACGAATGCTGTCATTGTGCGTCGAACCATGGCATCGTTGCGAGAAGAAGGATATGTACATTCAGAGAAGGGACACGGTGGTGGTTGGCAGCTCTCCTGCGATTTGGATAAAGTCACACTTCTAGACATCTATCAAGCAGTTGGAAAACCGACGATTTTTAACATTGGTGTGTCAGACAGTCAGTCTGATTGCATGATCGAGAAAGTCGTGAATGATTCGATTTCAGAGGCAATGAACGAAGCGGAGAGCCTAATTCTCAAAAAATTTGGAGATACCAAATTATCAAAGTTAGGAAACAAATTAGATAAGTTACTGCCCGGCAATAGCAGCAGCAGCAGACACAAACGCTAGGAGACACCAGCGTTTCTACTTTTACTTTGGTATCATGCAACTTTTGCAGTTACGTGATACAAATATCGACCATGAACAAACTGTGCACTATTTTGCTTGCGCTGAATTTTCTTGCATTCAGACAATCGGCCGCAGCCACTGAGGAGATCTGTATGCCAAATCAATCACAGAGCGATGATGCACAACACCAACACTGTGATAAACATTCTCGTCCATTTCAAAATGCCGATGAGTTCGCCGCAAAATTTGATGATCCAAGCCGTGACGAGTGGCAAAAGCCAGACGAAATTTTCAATTTAATTGACCTGAAAGACACTGATAAGCTCGCAGACATTGGTGCCGGCACCGGATACTTTACAATCAGGGGCGCAAAACGAGTCCCCAATGGGCTTGTTTACGCTGTGGACGCGGAGCCTGAAATGCTCAGCTACATTCACAAAAGAGCCAAAGGTCTTGGTTTGAACAATATAAAGACCTGCCAGTCAAATCACCATCAAGTAATGCTTCCTGAGCCAGTCCAAGCGATTCTCATCGTCAATACTTACCACCACATTGACGACAGATCAGCGTACTTCACTAGCTTGAAACGTTGGCTCGCCCCTAACGGGCAGCTAGTTATCGTGGAAGGCAAGCCTGGAACACCAATGGAACCTCCGCCGCAACTCCGGGTGGCGCAACAGCAAATAGTTACCGAATTAGAACAAGTAGGCTATTCGCTATGCAAAGAATCAACAGCTCTTCCATATCAATCTCTTCAGATTTTCACCCTGAAGCAACGATGAAACTTCAGGTTCGGGTAAAAACTTCAAGTTGGAAACGTTTCAGTATGGATTTCACCCTTCCGGCCGAAATACTGAACACGGCGCCCATCTAACTGAACAAAGTAGCCAACGCAACCAGCTTCCATCGTCTTGCGAACAAAGTCGAGGTAACTATGCTCGCCCCGCTGACTCTCACAAACTGCTGCGGCAACATCTTCTGCGGAGAATTCCTGCGCTGTCGCATGCTCCGGATGAGGCGAACTGACTACGTGTGATTGCCCGTTCGCCAGATAGTAAGTAATTTCTTGTCGGGAATAGTCTGCGTGATAGCGCTCTACACCGATACTCTTCAACGAATTTAGTACATCTGGAAAAGTCATCGTTCCAGAAAGAGAACCGCGCACACAATCTTCCATTTTTCCGATTGTATCTTTGGTGATTACAGTCATAAATTGGCTCCGACAAAAAGGGGCGCATAAAATGCGCCCCTACAGCTGAAAATTGAATTGCGAAAAATCGGCCGGTCGACGCATGGCGTCGACCCTACAATAAAAAATGGTGGAGGCGGCGAGAATCGCCTGGGCAGTCATTCTCATTAAGACTCGTCAATTGATTTTGTTTGATGGTGCGGGTTTCGGGCCTTTTGTCGCTTGCGCGAAGCGGCGCTAATGGTCACGAATGGACACATGAGGGGCCACAAAATGGGCCACAGATTTTGAGGGAATTTTGGGGTAGTCTCACTGACAGAGTTGACGCCGTGTTATCAAAATGATAACCTGAGCCAAAAGGCGCAAGATCAACTCATTTGACAAGTGGTTATCAAAACGATAACCTGGAGTAATGGACTAAGTGGAAATCGTCAACGAAAGCGATCTGCATTCATTCGCGAGGAAGCATTCCAACGCGCGGAGGCCGCTGGCGAACTGGATTGACGTAACCAAAGCAGCCACTTGGAAATCGTTTGCCGAAGTTCGTGAGACTTTCAGAAGCGCGGATTACGTCAAAGAACTAGTGGTTTTCGACATAGGCGGAAACAATTACAGGCTCATCAGTTCAATTGACTATGCAGCTCAGCGCGTCTACGTCTTAGAAGTGATGACACATGCAGAATATGATCGGTGGAAGGCATGAATACGGCAAGAGTTGACAAAGCATACATGGAGCTGGTCCGGGAATTCCCCCTGGTCCCGCTGCGTGACAAGTCAGAATTCGACGAAGCCATCAAGGTAATGAAGCGACTGGCCTACCGCAGAAGCAGCCTAAGCAATGGCGAAGCGGATTATCTAACCGTCCTTGGTGATTTGATTGCTCAGTACGAGAAGAAACTGCCTCGACTGGCCGAAGAAATGACACCACGAGAAGCACTGGCTTTTCTTATGGAATCCAATGGATTAGCCCAAGCAGATCTCGTTGAATACGTCGGCTACAAATCAAATCTGTCGGCGTTCCTCAGTGGTCATCGGGGGCTGAGCAAGCGTGCAGCCTGCCGGCTTGCAGAATATTTCAAAGTATCGCCTGCATTGTTTCTGCCCAAAGAATGAAATTACGAGAGTGCACCACTATGTTGGAATTAGCAACAAATCTTTCTCCAGAATTAGTTGAGGAAATTATCCTGCTATCTGATAACGACAGGGCCACTGGCAATGCGGTTTTGCAAGCAACTGCCGACAATTACGAAATGGGAATCACACTGCTTGATGGATTGCGAGCAATGCTTGCAGCCGAGAATTTGCCCGAAAGAAATCTTCGGGAACTACTACACACGCTTTCGAAACAACAACTTATTGAACTGACGGCAATGATGTGGCTCGGACGCGGTGATTCACCAGAGACCTGGGGGAAGCCTGTCCGCGAAGCATTTACGCTACTATGCGACGAAGCTCGAGCCAACTCGGACTTACATGATATAGATTACCTGATGGAAAAGCCACTAAAGGCTTACCTGGAAGCAGCAATGCAACTAGCAGCCGACGGAACAGTACCTGGCTAGTCCAACTTGTATGATCCTTCCAATCGCTTCTCAAGCTACGGTTTCCGGCAACAAATGAGTACGCCTTAGCGCCTAGCCTAAGGCTCACCTTCCCTTAACTATCCATTCGCTCGACTTGTCTTCTCCGCTTCTTGTGCCAAATCTCCCACGACAAGACAGAGTGTGCTCTTGCTCAAGCAGTCGGATTTCACAATGCCATGGAAAATTCCATGAGTTGTTCGACAAATATTGGTTCTTGATCTGCTGCAGCACCAGCTCGACGTCACTCTTGTTTAGACCGGACTCCTTCCAAGATTGGAGCGGTACCGCATAAACATCTATACGCAGTAAGGGCTTTAAACCCTCTTGCCGCCATTCATCGGAAAGACAGTAATCCGCTTCAGGTGCATAGTGCAGTTCAATTACGCGTACGATGCCGATATCACGCAGAGTATCTCGATCCTTCTTCCAGTATGACTGCTTGTCGCAGAACACTATCTCTATGCACAAACACTGAATGGCTGCGTCAAAAGCCTGCCGGAGCGCTTCCGTCTTTAGCACATACGTTGTTCCTGGCGGTTTTTGCCGCTTCAGAACGTACAGATGTTGATCGACCAGCGGCATGAATATTTTGCTATGAACAGATGTTCCGTTCCGCCATGATAGCAGACGATGTAGGGGAGACGCGGTCAGCGGCGCCGAACCGAGGGGCGGAGACCATACGGTAAGGCAAGATAAAGAGTAGTTCTTCTTATCCCGAAATGCGCTCCCAGCTAGCGTTTTAAGAACCGCTGTGAGCGCACAGATCCAGAAAATCCGGTCCTCTTATTCGGAATCGCTCGCAGGATAAGCATTTTAAGAACCGACATGAGGGTAGGGCATTGACTCGTTCTGCTCTTTTTATTTCGGGCGACGGCGATTCGATGTACAGCAAGTGAAAAAAAGACTTGCCGCCGTCGCGAGTTGAATGTTAGCAGAACGGTCAAGCCGGGTCCTTCCAATTTTCAGGCTCTGGACGAAAGCGATACCAGCAAGTGTCGCAGCGCAGCAAGCCGAGCCGATGGTGGCACACCATTCGGTAAGGCAAGATAAAGAGAATCTCTAAATATCCCGAATGGTATGTATGGCACGGCTTTTGAGTACAGGATCAGCTGGCGCAGTCTGCAAACTCCGCTGCAAATACTCGGAATCTTTCACCAGAACGGAACTTTGAGTACAGGAGGAAGTGGATGAAAAACGCGATCAGTAATTTCCCTAGAGACAGAAAATCGAAGTGTCGATGACAATTGTAGTAACAACCGCGCAAGCACAAGCGCGAACGTTGACAGTCATTTCTCTTTATTGATCGCCGAAATTTGTTCCGGCGATCTTTTTTGTTCGAAAAGTCGCAATAAGAAAGCGACATTTCCAGCCCCGAATTCTGATCGCGGGCAAGGAGATCATCATGTCCGAAACAGTTCCCAAGCTTCATTCAGTAGCCGCAGCAGCCGAGCATCTCGGCGTTTCACTGAAGACAATGTGGCGGCTCATCAATTCCCGTCAAATTACATTCATCAAAATCAATCGCCGTGTACTCATATCAACCAACGCAATGAACGAGTTCATTCAAGCAAACACAGTCAATAAACTTGATTCAAATGACATCGCACGAAATTTTGTCTATCGCTAACGGAATTGACACACCTCACACTAGCTAGCATCAAGTTCTGATGCTGATTTTTTAACTAGCAAATACTCGTTAAATGTGCGATCATTAGAGCACCGTATATAGTGCCTAGTGAATTGCGCGCCAGGAGGATTATCCATGGCAGGCGTCAAAGATGGTATCTGGAAACGTGGTAACAATTGGTACATCTCGGTAAAGGTCAATGGCCGTCGCCGAGTGAAATCATTCGGCCGCGACCGCAAGGCCGCGGAGCTTGCGCTAGCGGAAATCTTGAAGCATCGCGCAGTTGCGAATGCCACCAACGATTGGTCAGGTCTGGCTGAGTTTACGAAGCCGAAGACTCGCAAAATATTTGCAGAAGTCGCCGAAGATTACCTCGCCGAAAGAGCGAGTTTGAAATACAGCACACTGCGCGGCTACCGCGAAGTATTGAAAAACTATTTACTGCCATCGTTCGGAAAAATGGAAGTGAGCGACATCACTGAAGAAGATGTTGCTCGATTTCAAGCTGAAGTCTCGAGGAATGTTTCGGCAGTGAGAACAAACAACATTATGGGTTTGCTCCGCTACATCATGAAAGTGTGCCTCCGCAGAAAACTGATCGCAGAAAATCCCACGGTTGGAGTTCGCCCGCTTACCGAAAAGCAACCCGACATAGATCCGCTCACAAAGGAAGAACTCGATCTTGCGCTTTCCAAAATCGTTCCTCATTATCGGCCACTCTTTACCTGTCTTGCATGGACCGGAGCCAGACCCAATGAGCTGTTCGCTTTACGCTGGAAAGACGTTGATTTCAATCGTAGCGAAATTCGCATTAACAAGGGACGCGTGCGCGGATCTGAAGATCTTCCAAAGACCGCATCAAGCTCGCGGGTTATTCCAATGCTATCCATTGTGAGGACTGCGCTGGAACAACTGAAAGGCGGAGATACAGCAAATCTCGATGGCTATGTATTCACGACAAAGAACGGCCAGCCAATCGACAAGCACTTAGATCATGTCTGGCGGAGTGCGCTGCGAAAAGCCGGTTTACGCCATCGCCCATCGTACCAATTGAGACATACGTTTGCTTCCCTGTGCCTACAAAGCGGCGTAGCACCAGGGTGGCTTGCTAACGTACTCGGACATTCAACTTTGCAAACGACCTTCAAGCACTATGCACGATTCATCAAAGATACATCTCGTGAGAATGAAGCGCGCATGGAGCAACTGCTAACATCATCCCAACGGCGGCAAGCAAAGGCATGAGCTAAAGACTCGCCACCGTTGTAAACTACATTAGCGAATCAATGTGCGGATTATTTAGAGGCGTGCGAATGAGCTGGATCCTTCGTGAAGAATTAGAGAATGAGGAGAGATTCGAGCGCGAGTTGCAGCTCGAACGCGATGAGGCACGTCAGATCCTCATGGAATCAGGATTGGTCGAGAGGGTTGTTTTTACAAACTGCATGATTCCGCTTCAAATCGATGCTTTTTTGCCCACAGGTGAGATGTGCTACGGACGCAATGCGCGCGTAGGCGGCGATGTCACAATGTGGGTTTTTGAAAGAGAATGCGATCTCGCCAAAGGATGGCCGCCAATTCTCTTCAAAGGAGAACGCGCTTCCGATGCTGGGAAGTACACCATACTGGCGCTAGAGATGCTCTCACTGATCAAGGAATATCTGAATCACAAAGAACAGTTACCAAGCTAGTTCTGTCCTTGCGGAAGTAATCGTTCGATACCAGGAGTATCAAAGGCTGTGGCAATTTGTTGCCCACCAAGCCAGCACGGCAACTTCGGAAATTCCGCAAACATCGCGCAGGTCCCTGCATCATTCTTTCCGACAAACCAGCGGCATTCTGGCGCGCCCGGCAAGTCCAGTCCAATGCGTATTTCAATTGGCCGCACTGGATGGTCGGACACGGGTGTAATATCTCCGCTCCCCGACAGCACAAGATGGACATGCGTCAACAATGCGCTTCCACTCGGATCGTCGGGACATTCTGGACTAACGTATAACGAAAGTGACGCCGGCGGAAGATAACGAAGGATCAATGCCCGCATCTCAGCCATTGTCAATTCCGGTAATTCGGCGGCGCTCCCCACGCCGAGCATCGCCCCGTATTCCTTGCCATCAAACACAAAACATTCAGGCAGGTTTTCAAACTCGCGGACCGTTCCGGAGTCCAATAGCTCCTCATAAATCCAGAGCACCTTGTCGCCCAGTCGACGAACCGCATAAAACCCAGTGCCATCGCCTGCAACACCACAGGAACCGCAACCGTATCGTTCAACTCGGGCGTCTGACGCTTGAAACGGAGACATCGACTTCGAGAACAACTTGCCGTCAATTTCAACTCGCCATAACCAAAATCTCAAGCCAGATTCGCCCGAGCTCTCGTAGGGCTGATACGACAATGATGAAGACTTGATTGGATTTGGACGTAATTCTGGCATCACGCATCTCGGAGCGCATAACAATATGCACAGTATAGAACGCGCTTCATCGAAACCACCCCAAAAATCCTTACCAAAACCGGGTGATTTCGGTTCCCAAAAATATTTTGACGGGCCACAAAAGGGGCCACACTTGCGCACATTCTCCTTATTGAGAATGCTCGAAAGCGTGCACCAATGATGCTTTGAGCCCTGTTTGAAAAGTAAATGGGGGAGGCGGCGAGAATCGCACTCGCGTCCAAAGAAGCCGAGAGGCAAGCGTCTACAAGTTTAGTTCAGAAATTTCTACAGTCGCTGATTGCTCAGCCCGCTGCAGGAAGCCTGAACGGCTACCCGGGTTCGCGATTATGTCTTAGGCAGCACTACTAACCGCTAACTTCGTGCTGCGGCAACCACCGTGGTTTGACCCTTTAGTTTCGGGTAGTCAAGAAACTATCGAGTTCCGCTTCTAAAAGGTTAGTTTTAGGCAGCGCGCAGAGCGCGCTTAGCAGAGAAATCAACGCTGATTACATTGGCGTTTGTTGTTTTGCTCAGCTTTTAACGAGGATCCAAGCGACCTCGACCTGCAGCCTACGACCCAACAACCCTGTCGAATCTAAACGCCCCCATGTGGGTGTTTGGCAGATATTTCGCTCTATTCAATTTTCAGGGTGCAAAACTCCGCCCGCACGGGCAAAGTTGGGAATCTAACCTAAGTATAGCAGCGCCTGCCGGCGATCCCCCAAAATAAAGGTTTCCATTAGCTTGGAGAACCTATTCTGGCGAGACTTTTGGCTGGCGAACCGCTAACTGCCACAGGCACCTGTTTTCTGCATAAGCGTTATGCCCGCCCAGCCGTTAGACGTGTCTTGGTCGACAATCGCGAAGCCAGTGTTTTCTATGACGGGCAAAAGCCGTTCAAGTTTCTCCAAAAGTATTCCGGCGCAAATGACTCGACCACCTGGCTTTAAAATCTTCGCGTAATCAGGCAACAGAGCCATGTTGTCTTCGCAAGTAAGATTGGAAAGAATTGTGTCGAACTTTCTATCGGCTACCAGTTCTAACTCACCAGTCAGCATCTCAATGCGCTTGTCGACGCCGTTTAAGGTGAAGTTGTAGCAAGAGTTTTCGACAGCAATTGCATCAATCTCGACTGCCGTAATGTTCGCTTTATCATTTAGCAATGCAACAGCGATTGCGAGAATCCCGCTTCCAGAGCCGACATCAACAACATCTCCAGGTTCTTCGAGGCGTTCAATCGCTCCCAGACAGTAACGAGTGGTGGCATGCAGTCCAGTTCCGAACGCCATACCGGGATCGATGAAAAGGTGCTTGCGCGCAGGGCTTAGCTCGCCTCTCTTTTCCATCCACCATGACGGACAGATCTGAAGCTTTTCTCCAATCTCAAAAGGATGGAATCCCTCCTTCCACTTCGTCAACCAGTCTTGCTCTTCAAGAGCTACTATTTTCAAGGTTTGCAAGCATTCGCCAAGGTAGTACTCTTCGAAGCACGCGCGCAAGTTTTTCAGTTCGTTCTCAGAGAATTTCTCCTTTTCAAACGAAGCGACGATCTTTACGTTTCTCTCGTCGATTGGCTCAACCTGGCAGCCAGTGGCTCCGCATTGAATCATCAACCAACTGCAAATATCTTCGCGATCTGCTGAAGTTTCAAACTCTGCGGTTGCCCAAACTTTTTTCGGCTTGGTTTCTTTCGTCATTTTCGCTCCGAACGATTAATTACCCTGCAAATGCAAGGTTCAAATTTATCAAATCGGGCGCCCGCTTTGCGCTAAGGCGGCGAAAGTGTCACTAGAACTTATTGATCCCAGTGATGTTCAGCTAACAACGGTTAAACCACTGACGGTCAGAACTTATTGATCATCTTGCGAACCTGTTGTTCCAGGTTTCCGGTGCCGCCATACTTCATAAGTTGCTTATTGAGCTGACGCTGGAGTTCAGCTTGAATCTTGCCTTGTATTCCACCTGGTGCCGGTTGTCCAGGCATGAGCGGATTTTGCTGTGCAAGCGGATTCGGTGACGTGAACAGATTGGTTAGCCCACCACCGGATTGCTGCGGCTGGTAAACAGAACCTTGTGTCGCACCTTGTAAAAGCGGATGGCTGCTTGCATTCGGCGTCGGCAACACCGCAGAAGCCGGAGTTTGTTGAGGAGGCAAAAGACCATTTGGGCCTAGATTGCTGCCCGAACTATTGGCGCGGCCGCCTGAATTGTCGTTGTTTGAGTTGTAGTTGTTTGAACTATTGTAATTGTCGCCGGAATTGCTGTAATCGTTATAACCCTGATTGTTGCCTGGATTACCGTTGTTATTCTTTCGGTTGTTCTTTGCAGTTTTGCCCGCATTCTTATCGTCAATGAGATTCATCGCGCGTGCGTCCTGTGCACGCATGTCGCCTGTCTCGTCGACAATCACAACAAAAGCTGCACCATTACTAACATTGGTCATTGCGTAGGTGCCTGCCGGCAAGGATGTATTTCCAGCTTTGAACATCGAAATACTGTCGCTACCACCGCTAGAACCGGAGCCACTGCTGGCACTGCCTCCGGAACTGTCGTTTCTATTGTTGCTGTTGTCGTAGGTACCCTGCTGCGATTGCAACTCCTGCTGTTGCTGTTGTTGCTGTTGCTTCCTGTTCTTCTTTGGTATCTTCGGTTCGGCCTCAGAGGGCATCGCAAGCGAAATCGAAAGCAACACGGCCATCGTCGATGCAAATATCGAAGTTTTCAGCATAGAACATCCCCGGGAGTAGCTAAAGTTCTTTCGAAAAAACACCTATGCACTTTGCTTACCCGTGCGTGAGAGTGTTTAGTCATAATGCTAAGTGAGTAGGGAAACGCCCCAGCCCGTGGAACATAGAACCTACTGCTTACCATCTTGTAATGAGCCTACTGACGCTTGAAACTGGCAAATGTTCTCACATTGATTCTGTTTGCGGCGATTCCGCTGAATATGGTCGCGCAGACGGGTTCTAACGCTCAAACGACGGGGCAAAACACGTCTGGCTCAAACAGCCAGAGCGCGCGCCCATTCCCAACGACGAATTATTACAGAAGCCCATATGCTCGCCCACCGGGCTATAGGCCGGGAGATTATGCCAGACAGGCGTATATGCGGCAAATGCAGCAAGAAGAGGAAAAACGCCACCCCGGACGCAGCCAGGCGGAACAAACGACGCAAGGTCAGGTGGGTCAGCAAACCCAACAGAGTCGGCGCGCAGAGCAGGGTAGGCAAATACAGAGCGCGGTGCAAACCTATCTCGGCGTGACGCCGAAGGGCGACACCTCGAAAGGCTATACATATCAAGACACTGTCAGCATTGACGGCATGACTCGAACGTTCCAATGCCATTTACCGCCCGGCTACAAGTCTTTGAGGAACATGCCGGTTGTTCTGGTCTTTCATGGATTGCAGCTTAACGGCTCAATGATGATGTTTTTGAGCAAATTTAATCCGGTTGCGGACAGGAATAATTTCGCAGTGATTTACGGCGATGGCATCGGCAAAGCATGGGATGACGGGCACGCAGGGCGGGGAATCGACGACATCGGCTATGTCGGAAAAGTAATAGACAAAATTGCCAACACAGTCAGCGTTGACCGAAAGCGAGTCTACGCCTGCGGAATTAGTAACGGCGGATATTTCTCGCAGATGCTTGCTTGTGCAATTCCAGATAAAATCGCTGCGATTGGTGTGGTCGGCTCTACGCTCATGCAGCAAGCCGCAAACGGCTGCCACTCAAACCGTCCGATGCCAATCATGTTTTTCCTCGGCACCAGCGACCCGCTTATTGCCTGGGGTTCGTCAGGAGCGAGCACTGCAAATGGCGAATTGAACGAACTTGTAGACTTGGTTGGTGCAGGAAAGTTCGGCGGTGTTGAAAGCGCGCTCGCTCGATACGGTGGAATCATGCCAGTTCCCGAGATGATCGAGTTTTGGACCACTCATAATCAGTGCGGATCGGCACGTCCCTACATTTCCAACGAGCCGGATAGAGACCCGAAAGACGGCACTCGCGTGCGGCGTGAAGCATACGGATCTGCAGGAAGAGAAGTGATTCTCTATCGCATCGAAAACGGCGGACACACCTGGCCAGGCGGTTTGCCGTATGCTTCGTCCGGTCTGGCAGGAAAGATCAGCCAGGACATCAACGCTTCAGAAACGCTCTGGCAGTTTTTCAAAACACACTCTAGATAATGATTAGCGTAGGGTCGACGCATGGCGTCGACCGCGCATTAAAACCAATCGCTAGGCGGCAAGGCTGCCGCCATCACGATTGCTGTCGCCGTTAGCTAACAGGCGCTGCTGGAGCTGGTGCTACCTCAGCAGTTGGTCTGGGTCCGCGGGGTCCGTGTCCTGGTCCACCATGACGGAAGTGACGGTGACCACCGAAGGACGGCGCGAAGCGCATTTTCTGTCTTTGCTCTGGCGTCAGTGTTTCAGCGAAATCAGCCTTGTACGCAATCATCATATTGGAGATAGAGGCCTTCAAATCGTTGATTTTGCCCTGCGTGCTCAAGATTGCCGCACGGTCAATAGATGGCTTGGTGAGCAGGTCTTTCAAATCACGCTGGCTCTTTTTCAGTTCCAACATTTTAGGTCCTACATTGTCTTTCAATGTATTCTTCATTGCGTAAAGTTTTTCTTTCTGTGCATCGGTGAGATCGAGTCCACCCTTGAATCCGCGATGATGACCGCCGCACATTTTGCCTTTTCCGCCGGTTCTTTCGGCGATGTTTGTCTTAGCTACAGTCTGTTCCACCGACCCAACTTGGGTGTCTGCAAACGCAGGTGCAACCAGGGAAAGCGAACTAACTGAAAGAACGAAAAGTTTCCTGAAATTCATGATGCAATTACTCCTTAATCGCACGAGAGCTCACCGACTGGAAGATGCCTCCACAGTGGAGATCCCCAAACTTCGGCGCAGCCATTTTTTGCTTACAACTGTATAGACGTAAGTTCGCCGAAAAAAGTTCAAAGAAAATCGCCGCCAAAACAAAAAATTTTGGCAGCGACATATAAATATGAATTTCAGAGGGTCTTGAGACAGGTTTGACCGTTGTTCCCGATCAAACAGCAAGACGGAGCTGATTTGACGCCCCGCCTTAATAATGAATTGTGCCGACTCTATATCAGCAGCGATGCACTAGCCGTTCGAATCTGACGAACCACCACCACCTGATGCAGCAGCAGCTTCGGCTTTTTTGTCTTTGAGACGCTTCCAGGCTTTTGCCAAACCGATAATTACCAGCGGCATTGCAAGAACGCAAACCAGAACGAGCGGATCTTGAAATATCTCCATGTTGCTCCTCCACGAGCCAGACTTGTTGGTATTGCTACCCCGTACCCTCTATTGACTTCCAACGAGGCAATTGTCTTGGCCTCAGATTTATTCCCGGGTCACCGGTACCAAAACATAGTACCTCAATTTTTTTAACTTCCATAAATTACTTATCTACAGTCTGCGAATTCATACAAATAGATGCGAGTTGGATTTTGCAGACTTACGAGCAGTCACCATTGGTGGTGCACACAGCAGTGCGCATGGCATCAAGCTTTTGCAAGTTCGCCACAAAACCGCAAAACACTCGTATTCGACTGAATACCGCCAACTTAACGGTCGTCATCAATAGATTAAACTTTGACATATAAAGGATGAGTTTCTGATATCTTTGGTCCGTTCTATCGCCAGGGAATTTAGCGATATCCCGCGATGGCAAGGGCCCGCCGCTTCCCGCGGTACAGCTGTGCCATTTAAGAAAACCTCTTTGCAACCATGCTTAAACGCTCATTTCAAGGAAAACAAGGCTAAGTAAGAAATTCAGCTGCTCACAGGAGAGAGAAAATGAACACAGCCAAACAGGTAGTCAACCCATTGCGCGAACTGTCGTCACACGGGCAATCCGTATGGCTCGATTACATTCGCCGCAGCCTGTTGAGTAGCGGCGAACTGAAACGTTTAGTCGATGACGATGGGCTCAAAGGAATGACGTCCAATCCCGCCATTTTCGAAAAAGCGATCGCAGGCAGCAATGACTATGCGGAGCAGCTAGAAGAACTAAAGAAAGACAGCAAGCTCAAGGCGATGGACATCTATGAGCACATCGCTGTCGAAGACATTCAGAAAGCTGCTGATATTCTCAAACCAGTTTATGAAAAGACGCAAAAACGTGACGGCTATGTGAGCATGGAAGTCTCTCCCTTCCTCGCCAACGACACACAAGGCACCATCGACGAAGCAAAGCGCCTCTGGAAATGGATCAATCGTCCGAATGTAATGATCAAAGTACCGGCAACGAAAGAAGGCATCCCGGCAATCAAAGAATTGATCGGCGCTGGAATCAACATCAACGTCACATTGCTCTTCTCGCAAGACGCATACGAGGCTGTTCACTGGGCATACATCGACGGTTTGGAAAAACTCCAAAAATCCGGCGGCGATTTGCACAGTGTCGCCAGCGTTGCCAGCTTCTTCGTCAGCCGCATCGATACGCTTATCGATAGCATGATTGAAGAAAGATTGAAGACCGCACAAGGCGACGAAAAAGCATTACTCAACAAAGTGCTCGGCAAAGTTGCAATTGCAAATGCCAAGCAAGCCTATCAAAAGTATTTGAATATCCTCAAAGACTCTCGCTGGAAAGAGCTCGAAAAACACGGCGCTCAAACTCAGCGCCTGCTCTGGGCAAGCACAAGCACAAAGAATCCAGCGTTCCCCGACTGCATCTATGTCGACGAATTAATCGGCAAAGACACTGTCAACACCATTCCGCCAAGCACTTTTGATGCGTTTAGAGATCACGGCGTCGTCAAAAACACGCTGGAAGCGAATGTCACGGAAGCCAATGAGGTTATGGACAACCTCGAAAAATCCAAAATCTCAATGAAGGAAGTGACAGACAAACTGGTGGAGCAGGGCGTCGAACTTTTTGCAGATGCATTCAAAAAACTGTTGGACGCTGTGGAAAAGGCGAAGACATCTGAAAAAAAGTCCCTACTCAACAACATGAAGTATGACCTGAACGGTGATATTTCTGGAAACGTTGAAAATGCTATCAAAAACTGGCAAAGCGACAACAGTGCAAAGAAACTCTGGGACAAAGATGCGTCATTGTGGACCGGTGCAGATGAGAGCAAGTGGCTTGATTGGTTGAACATCGTTGATAGTCAACTTGCAGAAGTCGAGAAGCTGAAAAAGCTCTCCCAAGAGATCAAAGATGCGAAATTCAAGTATGCATTGCTACTAGGCATGGGTGGCTCCAGCTTGTGTCCTGATGTCTTACGTAGCACTTTCGCAGCCCAAGCCGGCTATCCGGAATTGCACGTTCTGGATTCGACAGATCCACAGCAAGTAAAAGCGGCCGAAAAGGCAATCGATGTAAAACAGACGATTTTCATAGTTTCTTCTAAGTCTGGCACTACGCTCGAACCCAATATCTTCGAACAGTATTTCTGGCAAAAAACCGTTGAGGCTGTCGGAGAAGAGAAAGCTGGCTCTCACTGGATCGCAGTTACAGATCCAGGATCAAAACTGCAAGCACTTGCTGAGAAGAAAAAATTCCGCCACGTTTTCTTGGGATTACCGGGAATCGGCGGACGCTATTCAGCGCTTTCAAATTTCGGCATGGTACCGGCAGCGGTGATGGGACTTGATGTAGTCAAATTCCTCGAGAGCGCAAAAGTAATGGCACAGGCATGCGCAGCGACTGTTCCGGTAAAAGAAAATCCGGGCATCGTTCTCGGTGTCATCCTGGGTGAGGAGGCATGCGTACAGAGAGACAAGCTCACTATTATCGCTTCACCGAAAATCCGCGACCTCGGTGCATGGCTGGAACAACTGATCGCCGAATCAACCGGTAAGTCAGGTAAAGGCATTATTCCGGTCGACAGAGAACCACTGGCATCGATAGAGCATTATGGACAAGACAGACTCTTTGCATACTTGCGCTTTGAGCCCGCACCAGATACGAAGCAAGAGAAGGATATTGAGGCACTGAGAAAAGAAGGCTATTCAGTCGTCACCATCTCAGTTTCTGATATCTACAATTTGGGTCAGGAATTTTTCCGCTGGGAGATCGCAACAGCAGTTGCGGGTGCCTCGCTCAGAATCAATCCATTCGACCAACCGGATGTTGAAGCAAGTAAGGTCGCAACTCGCGAACTGACTGAAGCATACGAAAAAACAGGTCATCTGCCTGAAGAGAAACCGTTCTTTGAAGCAGAGGGCATCAAACTCTTTGCCGACGAGAAGAATACAAAAGAAATCGAATCAGGAGCAGGTTCAACAAAAACACTCGCGTCCTTCCTCAAGTCTCATTTGTCGCGAGCGAAAGCAAACGACTATGTTGCGTTGCTCGGCTACATCGAAATGACCAAGGCGCATGAAGATGAATTGCAAGCTGCAAGATTGGCAATTAGAGATAGCAAGAAAGTGGCAACCTGCCTTGGTTTTGGACCGCGCTTTCTGCACTCGACAGGTCAAGCCTACAAAGGTGGTCCAAACAGCGGCGTCTTCCTGCAAGTCACCGCCGACGATACCGAAGAATTGCCTGTTCCGCAGCAGAAGTACACCTTCGGCATAGTTAAAGCAGCGCAAGCAGCCGGAGATTTAAAAGTGTTGAACGACAGAGGAAGAAGAGCGTTGCGCGTACACCTCAGCAAGGATGTCGCCAAAGGTCTGAAAGCTCTGACCGCAGCCGTAAAAGAAGCGCTGAAGTAAAGGAAGGACCGAAGTAGGGCCAGATAAGAACGGTCGACATATGGCGTCGACCCTACAGTTAAAAGGGCGATGCGTGGCATCGCCCCCACACGAGGGAAGAAGTTCATGCAATTAGGAATGGTCGGTTTAGGTCGCATGGGAGCAAATATGGTTCGCCGCCTGATGGCTGGTGGTCATGAATGCGTCGTTTACGATCGCAACCCGGAACCAGGAAAAGAACTGGAAAAGGAAGGCGCCACTGCCGCAACGAGCTACAAAGACCTTGTCTCGAAATTGGCAAAACCACGCGCAGTTTGGGTAATGGTTCCATCAGGAAAAATCACCGAAGACGCGATACAAGAACTCTCTGAAATCTTAGAGCCCGGCGACACAATCATTGACGGCGGCAACTCGTATTTCAAAGACGATGTCCGCCGGGCTCACATGCTCAAAGAGAAAGGCATAACCTTCGCAGACTGCGGAACAAGTGGTGGCGTGTGGGGAAAAGACCGCGGCTACTGCTTGATGATCGGCGCTGAAAAACAGGTCTTCCAAAGACTCGAACCAATCTTCGCGACTCTAGCTCCGGGTGAAGGTGATGTATCGCTGACTCCGGGACGTGAGAAGCTCAAGAACAGTGCAGAAAATGGATATATTCACGCCGGCCCCGTAGGTGCAGGACACTACGTGAAGATGGTACATAACGGCATTGAATACGGTTTGATGCAGGCTTACGCAGAAGGATTCAGCATTCTTGCAAGCGCCGACTCGGAAGAATTGCCTGAAGACATTCGCTACGACATCAACGTAGCCGACGTAGCAGAAGTCTGGAGACGAGGCTCCGTGGTCGGCTCATGGCTATTGGATTTAACTTCGATGGCACTTTCAGAAGACAAAGAATTGGCTTCTTATACCGGGTTCGTGCAAGACTCAGGGGAAGGGCGCTGGACGATTCAAGCCGCGATCGAACAAGCGGTTCCGGCAGAAGTTTTATCCGCTGCCCTGTACACACGTTTCCGCTCCAGGCAGCAACAGCCGTTTGGTGAGCGCTTGCTCTCCGCAATGCGCTTCAAATTCGGCGGGCATCTGGAATTGAAATCAAATGCAGATATGAATCGCACGCCAGCGAAGTCCGGCGCGTCGTAAGTTCAACCTGAGCGCGTTTCACTTGTTGAAAAACGATGTGCAAAACGTTCAACAAAAGGGGAAAAGAAATGGAAAAAGCAATGTTTGGAGCAGGCTGCTTCTGGGGAGTTGAAGAGGCTTTCCGCACAATGGAAGGAGTCAAAGACACAAAAGTCGGATACAGCGGCGGATCAACGGACAACCCGACATACGAGCAAGTCTGCAGCGATCGCACCGGGCACGCCGAAGTCATCTACATCGAATTTGATCCGACAGTCGTCACTTACGAACAGCTTCTCGACAAGTTCTTCACCATCCACGACCCAACTCAGTTAAATCGCCAGGGTCCGGACGTGGGCAAACAGTACAGAACAGCGGTTTTCTTCTACTCGCCCGAGCAAGAAAAAGCTGCCAAGGAAAAAATAGAAGCACTCGGCAAGTCGGGCAAGTTTCGCGCGCCAATAGCAACCGAAGTTACGCCAGCTGCCAAGTTTTATCCGGCTGAGGAGTATCACCAACGATATTTACAAAAGCGCGGAGCCAATGTCTGCCATTGACATTGCGCCTGTATAATGTGCACTCATCTGTGGACTAGCTGGGTAGTCCCAATAATGGAGGAAAGAGCTCATGTCGAGCACGGCAACTAGCCAAATGAAACACTTCAAAAAGCTGGCTTTGAGTTTTACTCTCGGCTTGCTGGTAACGACAGCAATCGGGTTTGCACCCACAGTCGCGACTGCCGACACGGTGCAAAATCCGGCTTTTGAAAAAGCTGTTCAATCGATGCAAGCGAAAAACTACAATGACGCGATCAAATCGTTTGACGAAGCGATTGGTTTGCAAGAAACAAATGCCAAGGCTTACAACCTCCGCGGACAATGCTTCTTTGCTCTCAAGCAGTACAAACTGGCTGTCAATGATTTTGGCGAAGCGATCAGATATGATGACGACAATGCCGAAAATTACCTCTGGAGAGGCTCAGCAGAAGTCAAAATCAACGATCACGTGAGCGCGGTCAAAGACTTTGAAAAAGCGATCAACCTCGATCCAAAACTCGCCAAAGCATATGCGGGAATGGGCGATTCATTGAGAGCGCAGGGACAGATCGACCTGGCACTCGCACAATACAACAAAGCGCTTTCTGCTTCACCCAAAGATGCTGAAATCCTCACGAAGCGCGCCGACGCATATATCGATGCGGGCAACAATGACGCAGCAATCAAGGACTACAATTTCGCCATTCAGATTGCGCCAGATTACGGCACGGCCTACATCAGTCGCGGCACCGCATTCAGCGGTTTGCAAAAGCCAGAAGATGCACTCAAAGACTATGACAAGGCTTTGGCCCTCGATCCGACCAACAGCGATCTGCTGAAGAAGCGCGGACATGAATACTTCAAGCTGAAGAATGCCAAAGAAGCGCTTGAAGATTACAACGATGCGCTCAAGCAAGACCCAACCAGCGCTCAGCTCTACTACCACCGCGCCAAAGCGCTCATGCAACTGGGCTCGGATGGCGAAGCGATGGCAAGCCTCGAAGACGCGTTGAGACTGGATCCAAACCAAGGTAACTTTTATCTGGCAAGAGCTTTCCTATGGCATAAACTGGGCAAGTCGATCCTCGCACATGAAGACATCAAGCGTGCACAATTCTTCGATCCGACACTTCCCAAGGAAATCAAGTTCGAGAACGATCCAAAGAACCCGGATCGTTACTTCGAAGAAACTTTCCTGCAAGACACCAACAAGACCGGTTTGAAAGACACATCAGAAACACTCAAGCCCCAGTAATGGCAAGACAGTAACAGAAGGGGGTGCGAAAGCGCCCCCTCTTTGTTTTTAGGACGTTCCTTTCAAACGAAAGCTAACTGCGAACAATTCGCCCTTGCAATTAATCTATTTCGGCAATCGCGGCTAAAATTTTTGGTTAGACGGTACTTCCAATTATTGGCGATGCCGAAGATAATGACTCGTTACCGCGGGATCGAATGGAGGTAATTTTTCGGTGAACGACACTGATCGTCAAAGAGAAGCCAGGAAACGGTGGGAAATCTATAAAACCGCCGGACAGCAGGCGTATCTGCAAAGTCAGCTCGTTCAATCGGAGTTAAGCTGGTTGAGTTCGCTGGAAGAAGCGGAAACGCTTGGCGAAAGCAGCCAGCAGCTCGTCATCTCACTCGAAGGGTTGTCGGAAATTTACTGGGCGCAAAGCAAATACGCCATGGCTGCGCCTCTGTGCCGCCGATTGCTCAGGATTTATGAAACCACGCTTGGCGCAGATCATATGGACGTGGCCGTTATCGCGAATAACTTGGCAATGCTGTATCACTCATGGAAGAAGCATGAAGATGCCGAGAGATTCTACAGACAGGCCCTCGCTATTAAGCAACAACACTTGCCGGAGAGCCATCCGGATTTAGTCAATTTGCTCGCCAGTTATGCGCGTTTGCTTTATGAAACCAACCGCAAAGAAGAAGCAGATTTACTGAAAGCCAATACCGGCGCCTTCGCACAAACGTGGAAGCGCTCCGGCAGCTGGACTGCAATGAAGTAGCAACCAGCAACTCATCTGAAAAGATTACATTTTCGCAACACTGACATATTTGTGGTACCAGTCAATTTGTGTTGGGCAATCTTAGAACAGAGTTCAACATGACCAGCGGGATTGTGGATAAGGCACAAAGCCGCCCCTCATAAGTAGCGGGCTTAGCATTCTTTCAGTGCACAGCTCGCTGGTCGTGCATTTCGGGTCGGAAGGCAGCACCACATCTGGTGCTGCCTTCAACTTGTCTGACTTCGGTAGGGGCGACGCATGGCGTCGACCGCGGGCGGCAAGCATGCCGCCCCTAAAATTCTCCTCGACAAAGTTTCTCGCGACTGTCGGCCTTTCTATCAGCTAGGCAAGCGAACATCACGGCGCAGTTTGTAAGGCACGTTTATTCTCAACTCGTCGAGCGAATCGTCCAGGGAAATCTCATTGTTAGCAGCATGCTGTAGTGCACGCACTCCGTCAACAACCGTGATTGCTCTATGACGAATGAGGAATTGGCAGCGCAGGGCGGCGAGCAAGGTTGCTTCGTCAATTGCGCCTGCCACCACCAACATTTTTCCTATCAGTGATGGATAGCGTGCCGTTAGTTCAATTGCTTTGTTGATCTGCGTCTCGTCGACCAACCCGCACTTCCTGAGCAGTTCGCCGATTACGACGCGTTGCTCGGGTCCGGCTTCATGCTCTTCGGGAAGTTCCGACAAGCCGGCAGCCTTTCTCAAGTCACGAACTCCAGTCTGCAATTCGATGTCACCACCAAGAATTTTACCCTGCAAAACAAGAGCTATTTCAAGAACACTTTCTGTGAGTAAGCCCAGCTCCAGTAGTGCGGAACCAACCGTAAGCTGCCGCTCGAGACCGAGTTCCAGAGCATTCATCAAATCGCTCTCAGTGAGAACGCCTGCTACCATGAGAAACTCGCCGAGCCTGATCGAACGTTTTTGATAACTTCCACTTTTCTGCTTCGGATTTATCTTCAAACCTGCTGCTGCAGTCGCTTGATTGCGCAACTCTTTCGCACCACTCACGTAAGTAAGATTGCCGTCGCGAATCATGCGCTGTACTTCCAGCACTTTCGCCAGCACCGAATGCGATACTATACCTTTGAGAATCAAAACGCGCCCGAGCGGAAGATTTGAGTTGTACCCTTCGTGTTGTGCCTCTTCCAACTGTTCTCTGGTGACGAGACCTGAATCAACAAGCAACCCGCCCAAACTGCTCGGTGAGAGCGTGTTGTGAGCGCGGGTGCGCCAGCCCAGTCGAGCCAGAGCATCGGCAATAGAGAGCCCTTCTTTACGTGCCAGTGGAACGGCCATCTTCGCTTTTGCCAGCGGCAAATCCCAAATCTTCATCATCGACTGCAAAGCCACAGTCAAATTGACGTCAGACTCACTGACCTTATTGGACAAGACCAGCGACCGACCGAGCGGCAAACTGAGTTGCACAGCTTCTTTGATAGACGCTTCCAGATCGTCGGGGCTAAGAAACCCCAATTGGACCAGAAGTTCACCAAACAAAGGGACCTTGTTCGTCATCTTGAATGCCTGAATGGATATCGCTACAGCCGGACTCCTGAACCCGGAATATTAGCAGAACTCGGCTTGTCAGAAGATGAAAGGGCTTAGTCCCATTAACTTAGCGACCGTTGTTGCGCTCAAGACCGGATATGACGAAATTTGCCGCCATCGCTTGACGAAGCCCAATGCCGATAACTGGAGCCGGATCAGGCAGGTGCAGAGGTAAAAACGGAAGCGAATTATTGTCAAAGTGACCGACCAGGTGAAGCACTTTTCCTCTCCCGAATGAGAATGAAACTGCTAGAATCCCCTGCCTGTCTGGATCGAGAGTAGCCAAGTCACGGCTCACTGCAAGCACCTTCACCACGTCTGGTCGCAGCACCCGAACGGTCTGGCTCTCCTCATCTAGTTTCCAACTGGCATTCGAAACAGTCCCCTGGAAAAACTCGCGCTCCGGCAATACCACTTGCGCATCGACAACATTGCCTTTGCTCTTGCCCTTATTCCACTCCACAAAGCCCGGAAAGGTCTGCTTGAGCATGTTATCGAGCGCCCAGTCAGTGGTCAGGAGATAGCCGCCCTGCGCGACAAAATCACGAATGGCTTGCAGCGAGCCTCTGTTTAGCGTACCGGCGCAATTAATGACGAGCACTTTGGTTCTGCTCAATCCGATCTGATTAAGCTGTCCGGCGCCGATGGTCGTATGCTGAATTCCAAGATTTTTAAGTGTGCGATCGGCTTTATCCCATTGCCCTTTAACTTCCACTACAGCTATTGGGTCCATGGAATCTGCTTTGAGGGAAAACTGAGGACGTGCCTTGTTCACCCAGGCACGATAGACATCCTTCTCAACGCGGGCCGGCTTCGGCTTCTTCAACATAACCGCTGTCTTTGCCATGCCAGCCGCAGCAAACGCGTCATCTGGAGCCGTTTCTCGCAGGACATTCCCTTCGAGCAGCGGTTTGTTCATTGCACTGCCTGCGGTGCCTTCCCTTACAGCATTGCCCTGCAATGTCGGTGACTTCACTTTCAGCATCATAGTGCTGTGCCCGACTCCACCATCAGTTTGCCCATTTACGTCGGGGAAACTGGCGCTTATAGATTCAGAGACCGAGCTACCTGATGGACTAGCGGCACCGGATGAGCTGTTGGATGAACTGTTGGATGAGCTGCCGGGTGTAGAACCGCTCGATGTATGGGAACTGGAACGACTGCCGTCAAAAGATGGTGCGACAGATGGCATTGCGGATGACTTCGATGCGCCCTTTGCCACCGCGCTTTCGGATACCCAAGCAAAACCAGGCGCAAGCAGCGCGATTGTAGTAAACGAGAGAACAATGGAAGAACGTCGCCGGGCCAAAACAACCTCTATTCAGCGCCAGTCGGTAACATAATAAACCGACGACGTCGAAAATCTTTCGTTCCCAGCCAGAGCTTCGAAAACCCTAATTCCAGAGCTCGATAATAGTCGTCAAGATTGGAGCCAGTTTCTGAACATTGACGGGCTTGTTCAAGTAATAGTTCATCTTCAGCCCTAGTGCTCTGGCGATGTCCTCTTCGGCTTCAGACACGGTCAAAACGACCACCGGTATCTCTTCCAGTTTCGGATTGTCCTTGATGACCTCCAAAACCTCGTGCCCATTCTTCTTCGGCATGTTCAAGTCAAGAAGAATCAGGTCAGGACTCTCGGCGTCCTTGTATTTGCCACGCTTGCTGAGGTATTCAATAGCCTGCTCGCCATCCGTGACGATAGTCAAGGTATTTTGCAGCCCACTCTCCTTCAAAGCCTCCTCAGTCAAGGCGATATCAGCAGGGCTGTCTTCCACCAACAAGATTTCGACGGGATTTTTCACAAGCTATCTCCTAGTTTCATCCGGCAACGAAAAGCACAATTCCGAACCCTTGCCCAGTTGGGACTCAGCCCAGATAACCCCTCCATGATGCTCGACAATCTTCTTGCAAATGGCAAGACCGATTCCAGTACCCGGGTATTCCGTCTTGGCGTTTAGCCGACTAAACATACCAAAAATTTTGTTGAGATAGCGACTATCCATTCCGATTCCATTATCTTTGACGGAAAATTGATATTCGCCCTCAGCACCCCTTCGCCAACTGATATTAATTTCCGGAGCAGTGTCCGGATTGCGGAATTTCAACGCATTGGCAAGCAGATTCTGAAAGAGTTGCACCATTTGCAGTTGGTCCGCAATAATCTCCGGCAACTCGTCGCTATTAATTCTTGCCCCAGTTTGCTCGATGCTAACGCTCAGATTTTCCTTTACTTGCTGAACGACGGCGTTTAGATTTGTACGTTCAAAACGTTTCTCCTGCGATCGAATTTTAGAGTGATCGAGCACGCCTCGAATGAGTTGCTCCATACGAACAACCGCATCATCGATAAAAACAATAAATCGCTTTCCGTCGTCACCTAGCTGGTCAGAATATCTGCGTTTCAGCAGGTCTACAAAACCCTGCACGGACTTAAGTGGTTCTTGCAAATCGTGGGCAGCAATTTTGGCAAACTCCTGCAATTCCGCGTTGGAACGCGAAAGATTTTGCATCTCGATGGAGAGTAGCTGTTCAAGCCGCTTACGCTCTACAATAGCAGTCAGTTGTTTACCAATATTCGCCATAACTTCAAGAAATGGTGCGTCCGGTTTTTCTCCAGCAGCCGCAAAGAATTCTACGATGGCGAAAAGTCTATATCCTTCATACACCGGCACAGCCAGTCCGCTTTTGATCCCCTGATGTTTGCTCAACCAGACACACAACGCTGAGTCATCGTTGGAAATATCATCAAGCCAAACCGGTGCACCGGACTCCCACGACTTACCGGCGATGCCAACGCCCGAAATAAGCTTTTCACGCAAAACAGAATCATCCGCGCGAATTTTGAATCCTTCAGGAAAGTACCAAACTTTTGAAACCTGACACTCGCCCTTTGACTCGGTGTCAACGATATTGCCGCAACCGATAGACCACTTCGTGTGTGTACAAACTTCCTTGAGCAAGGTGGCAACAGCATCCTCAACAGTTGGCGCAAGATTTATTGCGATGGTCACCGATTGCAATAAATCAACAAGCACCATCTTTTGTTCGAGAACAATTTTCTGTCGCAGAGTCTCTTCAGCAATTCTCTTCTCTGTCGTATCACGCGCAATGCGCGCATATCCTCTGAGGTTCCCCTCCTGATCAAATAGAGGCGTATTGATGAAATTCACCCAATAGCGCGTGCCGTCTTTTCGTTTCCGCCAGCCTTCATCTTCGTATCGTCCTTTTAGAACAGCTTCTCGCAAGCCATGCTGAGGCTCACCACGATCGATTGCCGATTGCGGATAGAAAATTGATAAATTCTTGCCCAAAATTTCTTCGGCATTATAGCCGGTGATTCGCTCAGCGCCTTGACTCCACGTGAGGATATTTCCCTCCGTATCAAGCATGAAGATCGCATAGTCTCTCGCGCTCTCAACAAGCAGTCGAAATTTTTCTTCGCTCTGTCGCACCATTTCTTGAGTGCGCGCGCGATCGATGCCATAGCGAATAGCCCTCTTCAACAATTCGCCGTCGATGCGACCTTTGATCAAATAGTCTTGTGCCCCTTCCTTGAGCGCCTCTGCAACTTGAACAGGATCATCTGTAGAGGTGAGAACAATCAGGGGAGCGCTTCTAGCTTTGGCACGAACGCCGCGCAATGTATCCAGACCTTCGGAATCTGGCAGTGTGAGATCCAACAAGATGCAATCGAAACTTGTGTAGTCCAAACATGCCAGAGCCTCGCGCATTGACGCAGCGCTGGAAATTTGAAAGTCCTCGGTACGCAAAATTGCGCTCACAGCTTTGAGCTGTGCGCGACTGTCTTCAATTAGGAGAATAGACTGCGACATGAGCTACAATCCGTATCGGTACTCCTTGCGATTCACTAACCGAGGTTTCCGGCGAATTCGCCTAATGCCATGCTCAAATTCTTGCTTAAGACCGCAGCGACTGCTTTAGCCTTTATGTATCTACTTCCTGCGCTTCCGGGAATCGAATTCAAAGGTGGCTTTATCGATGCTGCCATATTGGCAATTGTTTTTGCATGCCTCTTATGGGTGGTTGAGGCCGCGGCAATGATGCTTGCAACCGTGTGGACCATCTCCACGCTTGGTTTAGCGCTCCTCATACTTATTCCTCTGTGGATTTTCGGGTTCTGGGTATTTCCCGCGTTAGCCCTTGAGCTAGTTGCGTTTGTAGCGCCCGATCACCTATCCATTCATGGATTTTTGCCCCCAATCTTGGGCGGATTAACGATGATGATCATTAGTATGTTGACTGGCGGGTTCGCCGCGACGCTCAAATGCCTGGATAAAGCCCGCGGGCGGGAGTGATGCGGAAAATGTAGGGGCGACCCATGCGTCGCCCGGGCGATGAATGGCATCGCCCCTACAGGTTTGTCCTAGTCGTCAGAAAAACCAGCGCAACATCTGAAATTTAGAACGGCTTGTATCGGTTGTTCTTCCGGAATATAGGCGTCGAGCAATGAGTCGATCATAGTCTTGATGTTCTTGCAGCCCATCGAAGTCCGTGCACAGCTGCCGTGACACAAGCGAATCGGGCACATGGTCGGATTAACGAACTCATTACGCCACCGGTTGTACAGACCTTCGGCGGGAAGCGAGTTGGTCAACAATGTATCTTCAGCCACAGATGGGTCAGAGCAGGGAATTGAACCGCAGCAAGAGTCAGCGGAAGAGTTTTTTGGAGGAGGGGAAACAGCTTTAGCATCGGCGGATGTTGCGGCGGATGCACCGGAGGCTTCTGAATTGTTGACTGCTTCACTGCCGGTCGGAAGCCGGCGCTCCGGGCGCTCCGAGGTCCCTGAACGTTCCGGCCGCTCTGGACCTTCCACCCGCTGCGGGCGCGCGATCCTTAGAGATTCATCCGCCTGAGCAGCCGTTGCTGCCAACGTGCAGAATCCGAGCAGAAGCACGACAAAATTGAAAGTCGTCCGATTCAAGCGGATTTGCAACTAGTTAAAACCTCAAGAGTCCCCGTAGCGCTCCACCGCCTCCGCCAATTCGGCAAACAGGGCAGTGCATCCCAGTGGATCGTAGCGCATAACTGGTGCCTACTTGCAGTGCGACACCAAGAATTGCCCGTGTTGCGATCCCGGCGGCGCTCGGTCCCTTTCGTTGTGTGGCTTGGGCTGCAGCTTGGTTGCGTTGGGTTTGAAGCTGGAAAGGCTGTGGCTGATTGGCATTCGCAACCGGAGGCGGCGGCGAGCCAACCGACATCATCGGTGCATTCGGATCGTTTACATCCATATAAGGTGCAGCTTCTTCCTGAATTTCGCGGGTCGTCCTCGCCCTGGCGCGATAGAAATTGGGCGCGGCTTGTGGTCCGTGGTGTGCACTGCGACTGCTGTGTTGGCTGTGTCCAAAACCATAAGTCCCCGGCTGCGATTCAAAACGGTCAGAACTTTCAATTGCATCATGGTGCGAAACAGTTTCGCGCCCACCGTACTCGCGATCAGCATTCTCACGATCGTTTGACCGCCCATAGAATGCCCTTATCTCTGCGCGACGAGCTTCTTCCGCTTCACGGTCGGAAGCCGCCGTTCCTTCATTTGAGGAGAACGCCTGGGAAGAACTAGCCCGTGAGCTGCTAGCGTGTGTGCCGGTGGAGCCTGTGCGCGAGCCCGAGCGAGAAGTGGCCGGCGAAGCAGCGGTCTCTACACCCAACTGCGATTCCACGGAGTCAACGGCATCTTGAAGTTCACGGTCATTAGGAGTAAGGGTGAGTGCGGCACGATAACTCATAAGGGCGCCGGCCAAATCTTTTTTCTTCTCAGCAAGAGCACCCAAGTTGAAGTAACCGTCTGGATTCCGAGGCTCGAGAGTGACCACTTTCTTGAACAACTGCTCAGCCTTCGCGTCTTCACCCTTGCGGTGAGCTTCCATGCCTTCGCGCAGGAGAGCCGTTGCCTGACTAACTTTAGGTGCGGCAACTCGAGAGATGCGGTTGCTGCTGGAGGACGCATAGGTCAGGGGCGTTTCGTGCGCGGCAGGACGTTTTTCAAACTTGCGTGCGTCGAGCGCGGCTGTTTCCGCAGTAAGAGTAACTTCAGGCTTCTTCTCAACTCCCTTGTTGCTCGCGGTCGCGGCTTGCTTACCGGCGCCTTTCACTGCACCCTTCGCCACAGATTTGCTCTTGCCTTTTTGCCCTTTGCCTTTGGCAGGCTTAGGCTGCGCGGCAGATTCGTGCGCGGTCTGCGCTTCCGGTGGCAGACTCGTATCTTTGCCGAACTCCTCACCAAACTGTTTGGCGATGTCCCTTACAGTTTCTTTCGCAGAGGCGGTCGTTTCCTTGGAAGGCTCTACCGCAGAGACACTCGCTGCAGAAGCTGCACTAGCGGATGACGGCTCGGCGGGCGACGCGGGCGAAGACGCTTGGACTGCTGGTTGCTCTGTTTTTTCGGCAGCAGTTTCAGCAGGCTTTTCACTGCGCTTCTCCGCAGTATTCTCGGCTTGCTTTTCTGATGAAGTTTCTACCGTTGCCGGCTTCTCGCCAGTCTTTCTAGTAACCTTCAACTTCTTGCGATCAATTAAAAGTGTCGAAGTAATGCGCTCAACGCGCTCTTCTTCGCTTCCAGCCTTCTTCCGTCCAAAAATGCGTTTTTCTACTCGAAGTAGGCGTTCATTAAAATCGCCTGCCGGAACCTCACTTCCAAACAAAATCTTTTCGGCATGCCCAAGCGCCGCCTCATCTGTTTCCGTGGCGAAAACGGGCATTGGCGGACAAACCAAACACAAAGCGAGCGCCAGGCTCAGGGCCTTGTAAGAGGTGCGAGCGATTAGAGACGGTAACAGTCCAGCCTTTTGGCTTTGGGGGTGCATGTGTTAAACCACGAGACCATAATCCGTATTATGTACATTGTTCCCAGAATTTCCAACGACGCCAAAGCGTTCCGACATGTTCCCGAAACAAACCAACATAGTTCTTACCGCCCCTAACAAATCGCCGGTATAGGTTTTTACCTCCGCAACTCAGAATGAAAAAACTCGACTCACATTCGCCCGGGAGGAAAGCATATGCTGCGCAAATTTGCTGTCTCTATGATTATGGCGCTTGCCACCGTTACTCCGGCACTGTCCGCAACTCCATCGACGATTACTGACGCTCAAATTTCCAAAGAGTTCAAAGGATACACGGGAGCCTTCGTACTGAAGGACCTGAGCGACGGTTCGATTGTTAAGTACAACGAAAAGCTGTTGAAAGAACGCGACAATCCCTGTTCTACTTTCAAAATCGTCAACTCGCTGATTGCGATTGACTCGGGCGTAATGAAGGTTGATGACTCGAAAATGAAATGGGATGGTAAGAAACGCGAGATCGAGTCGCACAATCAAGACCAAGATATGCAGAGCGCTATGACTAACTCTGTTGTCTGGTACTTTCAAAAAGTGGCGGAGAAGATCGGTAAAGAACGAATGCAGGAATATCTGCATACACTAAAATACGGCAACCAAGACATCTCGAGCGGATTGACTAATTTCTGGCTGGGCAAAGGGGGATCTCTTTTAGTTTCTCCTTACGAACAAGTCGACTTCCTGACGCAATTGTTTGAAGACAAATTGCCTGTAAAGAAACAATCGATGAGTGACGTGCGACAGCTCATCAAACTCAAGACTGAAGGCGACAATACTTTGTTCGGCAAAACCGGTACGAGCACCGGCGCAAAGTTTGGCTGGTTTGTTGGAGCGATAAAACACGGGGATAAAACATACGTTTTTGCAACGAATGTTCGGGCTAATGAAAACGCCTACGGGCGCAACGCGAAGAAAATCACAGAATCTCTCTTAACTAAAATGGGTCTGCTTTAGAAATACAGTTTCGTGCAAACCAACCTTTAACGCACAGAGCCGCGAGCCGCCAGCGATCCCACGAGTGGGTGGCTCCGTACGATTTGTCAGACAGAAAGGGTAAAAAGCTGAAAGAGATCTGGTTGATGCCCGAACTCTTTCAGCGCTATCCTATTCACTTGTTTCTGTACTAAACTCAAAGTGCAAAATCAAAAGAGCCTTCCCATGCACATGAACAAATTGATGGAACCACACTGGCAAGCAGTCGGTGATTGGAAATCGCTGAAGCTCCCGGCACAAGCGGAGGAGATTCTAAACGTCCAAATTGCAGACGTTAATGAAGAAGAGGACTGCCACGTATGCCTTCTCGATCTCGGCATCGAGACAGACTTTCTTCGCTACGCTCTAAGAGTGGTGGCACGTCTCTTTGAAAAGTATTCGGAGTCAAAACGTTTTGCGCCTCTCGCTGCGTTTATCTCGCTCGATGATGGAAGCGAGCTGGACGACTTCGAAGCAACAGAAGAGAATCCGTGGTTTGACTGCGCGATTCATTTTCACATTGAAGATGCGGACGGCACAGTGTTTATGAATCCCGCCACCATCGAAAGATGCACGCAGCCAGTCTTAATTGTGAAGTCCGACGATCCGATGTTTCTAAAAGATCATGCTCGCGACTGAAGTCCTTAATTCATTCGAACAGAACCCACAAAATTTGCTTCGTTTTATGGAACTATTGGCTAGCAAGCAAGGACTTAACTTCATTCTCCATTCCACGAGTCTCGGCAGAATTCATAATTGTATTTACACTACCAATACCGGCTGCCAGGCCTATCCCCACTAGTCCGGCGCCAATGACTCTAGGATTTCTCCATGCTAAACCTAGCCCGACTTGTACGACGGACGAGAATAGTATTCCATGCGGAAGTTCGCCTGCATTTTGAAGTGTTGTGGATAGAAAATTCTTCGCACCGTATTTGTCAAAAGCAACATTATTCATTTCATCCAAATCACCAGGGCTGAGTTCTGCATTATTGTTCAACGGCAGATCGGTTGGCCCTAGCATCCTGACTATGTCATATCTGGTGCTCAACAAGTCGACCATGTTCCTCTGCGTTTGCGATAAAGATTCGTTGTATACAGATGCTTTTAGCTCAGCTTTATTCAGAAGTTTGTTGTCATCAAGATCGAGCAAGGGCAAAAGATCGGCAAAGTTTTTCGGGTCCGGAGCAGGCGTACTGTCCGGAGATTCGCTCGAAGGGAAAAGCTGAGGCGACGACAGAATCGCATCGTCTGGATTTAAGTATCCATCGCTGAGAACATCTTGCACCGGAACCTCGAATGGAGAATTTTCCATATTGCTCGCCTCGCTGCAGTAAAGCCACTTGTGACTTACAAAGTAGGTTTTTGCGGTAACGAGGTCGTAAACAGGTTTCTCTGCGCAAGCTTAATTTCGTGTATGAGCCAATATTTCCCGATTTTCACTGTTCAATTCTGTGATTTGGATTTGGCTATTGGTCGGAAATTGACAATGATATAGATGTAGACTAGAATTGTTAAATTGAGTTAATTTTACGCGTCAGCCCGCCTCTTTGTCCCCATATTGCCCTTCCGAAGAAACGCGCACATGGCTTTGTACAGACGAAAACGAGGCGCGGTCCTCATGTTTATCGCGGTCATTGTTCTGGTGATCGTGTTGTTAGGCATAGGATTTTTCCTGCTGACCAAACTCATAGGAGGCGGTCGGGAATTAGCCAATGCTACGGATGCCGGCTCGGTGAATTTGGCGAAGAATGCTCTGACTAATCCAAGTAAAAGCGCTTTGTCTTTCGATAATCCGGACATCGCTAGTAATTTTGCGGTAATCCTTGGAAATCCTGACGATATTAATCTCTTGAATTACAACCAATTGGTTGCACACTCTGCGATCGTTGCGCTCTTGGCGCGCGAAGAGAATACTGCCGACGCTGCTAAGAATGCTCGCAAACTATTCAACGCGCTAAATCAAGTCGGGCAATTCTTGCAAAAGAAATTGACCGACAAACAATATATGGAAAAGCATTTTCAGTTACTAGCGGACGCCAACAACACAAAAATGCTCGGCAAAAACCGCATCAGCTTGGCAAATTATGGCGTGAGTTATATGAAACGCGGCTCTGCTACCAATATTGATATAGACGAAACGGTTCTCAAAGCTGCAGACATTGAGAAGGATTTCCCTGAAGTAGAGGTTTCTACAGGAACGGCAGGCAAGAAAAAATACTTTGCCGGATACAAGCCTATTTCAGTTTTTCTGCCTGTCTCCGGTGAAACACTAACTTTCGTCGGTGTACCGGTTGGACCTCATGACCGCACTCACCTGGTTGAAACAATCACCTTCGAGAACAATCGGAAAGACGATGTGGCGGTTGGCATGGGCAATCCGCCTTATCCAGAAAATACATTGCCGCCTAATGCATTTCAATCGCAGGGCACGACGCGCGAGAATCAGACAAAACAGATAGCCGGTGCGGTCGCTTGTGCAATCGTGGGCACGCTCGACAAAGGCTCGAAGCTTGGAATGCCGTATGGATACATCGAGATAAAAAACGGTCCACGCGCACCCGGACCACAAGGCTCAATGGCCATGCAGGGCAAGGACATCTTTTGCCATGCGCTTGCAGGAGAAGGCATCCACATTACCGGTACACAACCGAGAGATTACTTTTGTACGGGCAATGAAACAGAGACAACCAAATCTCTTGATGTAAATCCGAATATGTCAGACGCCGACTTGAAGCGCGAACTCGACAAAGTAAATGACGAGTCGCTTTTCACATCATCTGAAGTAGATCGCGTCATTCGCGAAGCAAAAGATGGTGTCGGCAATTTGACCGACGGCGATCGCGGGCATTGGTACCCGCGCTTGGACAGGGAAGCGACACAAATCCTGAAGAAGAACAACTACGTCGATCAATGGTTTATCTACAATCGCATCAAAAATGATCTCATCCGCGCGCTGTTGTGGCGCTTGAATATTCCCGACCGTTCAAAATCGCTGAAAGTAATTCGCCACAGAGACGGTTCAGAACTAAATGGCCCGCGTGCGCTGCTGCAGATTGATCGCAATACAAACAAGCTCATTTTTTGGCACAACTACAAGCAAGAATTGAGAAGCGACGATCCTGAACTGCTAATGCTTGATGCCTTTAAGAAAGGCTACGATCAATATGGCACTGTGGATTCAGCTCATGTCGGCGGTAACGGCTTCACTAGCCTTGAGCAGTTCAAAGTGAATGTCCTCACAACACGTACTGGCTGTATTAATTGCGCATACGTTCCCGCCCCCGCCACCAAAAGTGGTATCAAATATTTCGACCATTCAAAGAAATATCCGTCTCCGGAAAATTTATGGAATTTCGGACAGGTCAAAACTCCGTATGACTATCTACAAATGATAGACAGCATCCCTGACAGCAAAGCTTGTGGATTGGGCACAGTCACAGACAAGTTAGTGAAACGGTGTCAACTGATCAAGCCAGGAACAAGCCGAGATTACGTTCTAAACCTGCTCAAGTCTCAGCAACTTCCAATGCAGACTTCTCTATATCTGTATGCTGACGGCGGCGACTTAAAGATGTCGACTAGCCCTCCACGTTGGACGATTCCGAACACCTTAGCCGATGGGCAGGGAAGCACTGCCACTCTAAATTGTGGCGCTCCATACAATGTAATCGGAACAATCGTCAACTGCTCGTCGGAGCCACCCAATGGACCGATTAAGAAGCTTCCTGCAAACCCCAAAGCTGATCCGAATACCGACGGACATTTTCCGGGATGGGCTTGGAGACATTCTCCGGAAGCGACATGCACTGATAGTGCCGTGTTCATCCCATCAAGTGGATTCAACCACTTACTGGGAGAATTGAACTTCGGCAATTCCTGCAGCGGCGGCGGTCAATTCTGCGAGCCTAACTAGTTATTTGTTCGACAATTGGAATCGACGCTGCTGAGACCAATCTCCCTGGTGAGAAGGGCTAGTCACGCGCAATCGAGAAAGAGTGCTTTCGCTGTAAATCATCGGCTGTCCAGCAAGCGAAGCAGCGATATCACGCAACCACACCTTTGACCATTGAAACTCATTGAGTGCATTTTGATTGGTGGTTAGGCAGCACAGAAGCAACTCGGTATCCTTCAGAAAATTGCCCGGTGTAGCCATCTGCTTCCATGCCAAATAAAACAAAACTTTTGCGCGCTCTGCCGAAGATAGTGGAACAGTAGACAATTGCTCAGCTTTCAGTTTACCAAGAAGGTACAATCCGATTTTACCGTCAGTGTCTTTTCTGCCTTCAAAATGCGCATTGAGCATCGTTTGCCAATCTGCAGGCACCGGATTAAGAACTCCCGACGCAGCACGCAAAATCCAGACATCCTCACCACCGGAAAGTGTGTCCTCTGCGGGAGCGAACTCAAAGAGGAGTTCGTCCTGTCCGCTGAAAAAAGCAAATGGTGCCACAGCAGCGCGCTTATCTTCGGGAATTTGTTCTTTCAACCACGCCAAAGCCTTTTGCTTACCGTGTGCACGTTTCAAATACCTGTACTGACACGTTAGCAAATCATACATTGCATCCGGACCAGTCTTAACTTTAGAGAGAATTTGAAAAGCCAGTTCCGCCCTATCAGCGCTGTATGCAGCAGCGGCAATCTGACCCAGATTATCATCAGAGTTTATCTGTATCGAATCTAGAGCACCAACAAAAGCGCCCACATCCTGAGGATTGGAAAGCCTGGAAATTATTAGCGGCGCGATTTTCTCTTTCCAAATAATTCTCGGCACCGCCACAGCAGTACGAAGGATGTTTGCGGCTGGTAAAAACTGTTTTTGCTTCAGACAGATTTCCAACTCAACCAGCATCGCATCGAGACTTTTAGGATAGGAGCGACGAAGCTCCTCAGCCCAAGCTTTCGCGCTGCCATAATTGCCTGAAGACAATTCGCTCAGTGCGAGCAGCTTTAAATACGTTTGAGACGAGTTGGATTTGACATTCTTAAGTTCGTTTTTCAAACCGGACAAATCGTTAACGTCATACAACAGTTGGGCTAAGAGCAAACTCTGGTCCAGCTCCAAACCATCACGTGTGACCTTTGCCCCGTCTTTCTTTGTCAAAGTCACTTGCGCTTTCCATTTGCGCATCTCCCTGATGGCCGCTTTCTTGTCACGCGATGCGAGAAACTCTATATAAGATTTTTCCGCTTCCCATGATCTCGGATTTTCGCGCAGTAATTTCCCATACAACTGATTCGCATCAGCAACGTAATCTTTGTCCAGCAATCGCACGCAAGAAATCAATTCCAGCTTCTCCCTTACAGACAAAGAAGCGCTGTTAAACATTTTCATGATCTCGCTTTTGCGACCAAGTATTTGATTCAGTATGAGCTTCGATTGAAGAGAATCGCCGGCACCATCTCTTATTGCGCTAGATACAAGATACTTGTGTGCAGTCAAATCCAAAAACGGAAGTTCAACGAAATCAGCAGCAGGCAAGCGTACTTCAGGTCGGCTATCCAATCGCACGAAAAACAACTCTCTAATGCTCGACCACTTCTTTGAAGCAGGCAAGCTGTTTTTTGCTTGCGGCAACAAAGCAAGCATCGCCGATGGACCTAATTGGTTCAGGTTTAAAAACGCTGATTCAATTGCCTCATCAGCACCACCATGCGGAGACGACAAAGCTAACACCCAGGGTCCAAGTTGTGCCGATGGACCACTGCCTTGGTACTCGAGACAAACTGACAGGCGTTCAGAGAAAACCTTTGCTGATGGAAGTGCCAAGGTCGTCCTTGCCACAATATCCATAGCAGAGAAAAAATATGCGCGATAGAAAGTACTTCTCAACCTGACGGACAAGGCGGTCATCCCTTTATTGTTCGGCGTTGAAAGACCTCTTTCAAAGTCCGAAAGCAAATTGGGGCTGAGAGTGGACGCAACGGTGGGCAAGCGGAATGATAGATTGCGCCACTCCAAATCTCCAGGGCCCAACGAGAATTGCGAACTGACACCTTCGGAAGTGAGCTTTACGTGACCCAAGATTCGAAGCGCGATCGGCATCATTATCGCTGCATCGCCAATAGAATAAGTACACTTAAGAGGCGGCAGAGTGTTAGAACTGGTCAGTGCGGAATTTTCCGCCAACCATTCACGCCAACGGGATTTATCGCGGTTCAAACAAGTCGAGCGGAAATACAGTAAATTGGGGACGCTGCTTTGCTTTTCGCTTTGAGCCAGTTGATGCAGTCGTTCAGTTTGATTGTTTAGATAACAAGCGACGGCACTTTGCTCAGGAAGTGTTTTTGCAAGGCGTCTGGCTGCTCCTTCATATCCAAGAGCATCAGCAATAAGCGCCTTTTCCTCCAAAATTTCATCTGGATATGCGGACTCAACGAAAACCAAGTGCGCCAGCGCAGCCGAAAAGATCTCATCACCGATTTCCAGGTTGTCTAGCAACTCCCATGCAAGAATTGCCAATGCTCTGGTTTTCAATTTCATCAGGGTCAAACTAGGATTGCCGCGAGATTGCAATTCGTCGAGTTTGCTCAAAGCCGCAAATAAAGACTCAGGGGAAGCACTTTCGATTTGCGCCTTAATCGGTGCAAGTTCAGAGTCCGTTACCCCCGTCTTCTCAACAGCCCGCTTATTCTTGCGCGCCCAATCCAAAAGGAACTTATGCAATTCATCGAAAGTAGGAAGTTCATGCAACTCTCCTACGGTTTGATTCTGGTAGACAACCTTCCAGGTCTTATTCGTGTATTGAACATCGAGAAGGTCCTGCTCACCACCCATAGCTAGCTGGTGCACCAACGCAATAGCATTGAGGAAACGTCTGTCAGGGTAAATCGCCGACATTGAGCGCAGTTCCTGCAAACTCTCGTTTATGGACATGGAATCTGCTTTGGAAGATTGCTTCAGCCGACGCTTCAGCACCATCGCCATTGGGGAAATTCCGTCACTCGCATTTTGCGCTGGCTGCTGGCTTTCAGACTTATTTACGGTGGATTTATCCGGCGCATTTCCAAAACTGCAGCCATGCATAAAAAGGCTTAACAAGAGGCAGATTGAAAGCTGTCGGCGAATCGGCATTTTAGAATTATAGCGTTGCAAAACGGCCGAAACAGCGCAATTATCTTGCTTACCAAAGAGAACTCTGGTTGATTGGAACACGCCTCGCGTTACTTAAGCTGCCATCCGTCGCTTGCCCAAGCGCATTCATCAAACGCCCAACGGAGCGTTGCTCGACGGGTTCGTAATTGCTCAACTCGCTCATCGAATTTAGCCACATGTCGCTCTCTTGCGCCTCGGTGTTGATTACTTCGCCTGAGGGGATCTCACTTGGAGGAGGCGAAACATAGAAGTCGCTCACAGGTGAGTTATTGACGGAAATCCAATCTGTAACCATCACCGATGGTGGGGAATTCTCCGGCGTTAACCTTTCGTGAGTGACACTCGGAGGCAAAGTCTCTGGTCTGAAGTCAACCATCTGCGAACCCAACTTTTCTGAGCCAGAAATCTCAGCCGACTCCAACCATGGATCTTCTTCAGGCACAAGGACAGGGCTAGTGACGACAGCGGAGCGCTTGCGTGACGCCTGCAGGTTCGCACTATTGAGCTGCAATCCGACGTCGCTAACGACGGGATCACCATCGTCAGAAAGTGTAGAAATCGGGGCAGGAGAACTCGATGTATTTGATGCACGAGATGGACTTGCGCCAGAACTTCGCGCGGCGGGAGGCGAAGACTCTTCACCTTCGCCGGGACGACCGCTACTGCCGGCGACGCCGGTCGCCTTCGAGGCCTCTTGACCGGCTGCCTTGATTAACCCGACAAAGTCGAAAGCATACTTGACGCAGCCGGTGGCAAGGAAATTGAGGGCGGTTTCATATACGGTGCCCGTGTCAGCCATTCCTTTGAAGCACGCCATAAGAAGAATTGCCGTGTTCCAAAACAAGCTCCAAAATGCCAACGTGATCACGCCTTCCACCCAGTTAGGCAGCGCATCGCGGAATTGTTTCACCGGCCAGACCCACAATCCTGCGACAACCGGGCCGACCCAAAACAAGTACAACATGTAAGCCATCTGGAACGCGCAAAGAACATTCCACGCCGATGTGAGCAATGCATTACCGCCGAAAGCCAACAGTCGACCAAAGACAGAAGCTAGCGGCATACCTTCATCTGTTCTACTTTCCGGAGCGCTATAGGTGCCCGAGCAAGGGTCATCTGTTTTGCTCTGATAAAGATTTTTCTCCAGCCGTGGAATTGAAGTGGTTTCTACTTGGGGCCAAGATTGCGCAATGCCCGCATTTTGATTTTCTTTCGGCCCGCGCACAGGAAAAGCGCGAATCTCAGAGCACACAGCATCCTGATACATGTCGGACGAAGTAATGCGCACGTATTCTGACGCCAGCGTGAATGTGATGCTGTTTGAAAAATCAATCGCATAGTTAACTACAAGGTAGGTGGCAGGTATCAAGAAGACGGCAATCACTGAGCGAAGCAATCCATCAAACGGATTTGTTTGCGTCAACGATAGCGGAACATTGAGTCCGACCATTGCACGAATTTGAGAAAGAATAGCGCCTGGCAGCAAAAGGAGCAGACCAATCGGAACAAATAGCGAGTCACGAATCTGATTCCATTTGCTTCCTGGCTGAGCAGTAAAGTTTTCCATATATTTTGCGCAGTATTCGATGGCGCTTGCTGCTTGCTCTTTAGCGACGTCGCCTGCGGCGTTACCCAGCGCGGTCAGTTGCGCTGTAAAATCAGCGCGCGCTTCATCAGCGGCGTTGAGTGGATATTGCACTGTCTTTGCAACCAAATTTCCCGACTGGATCTTTTGGGAAAACTCTTTCAAATCGGAATTTTGCCAACCATTGAAACCGTCAAGCCCGGACAGCATTTGGTAGTACATGCCTTCGGTTACTTTGCTCTCGGTTTGCCAGCCCATGGCGTTTGCAGGAGTAGGTGGAAAAACAGTGCCGAGCGGCGATGCACCTTTTACTCGGGCGGTGTTTACATAACCCGGCAGAGGACGCCCGTCTTTGTCGCGAATATCACTACCGCCCCATTCAGGTTTACCCAGATATTTGACTTCTGGATTCTTCAGCAGAAATTCTTTCGCCATGTCGTTTAGCGAACTACGACCGCGCTGCTGGTCTTTTTTTACCAGTTCGGAGAGCGGACTACTCTCGGCGGAAGCGCTACCACCGCTTGATGCAAATGCAGTAGGAGTGCTTGCAACTGAGCTTCCACCGCCGCTCGAAGCGAACGCAGTGGGAGTGCTTGCAACTGAGCTACCACCGCCGCTCGAAGCGAACGCAGTGGGAGTGCTTGCAACTGAGCTACCACCGCCGCTCGAAGCAAACGCTGTAGGTGTACTTGCGCGCGAACTACCACTACCACTTTCGGCATAGGCGCTTGGCGTCTGCGCTACAGTCTTGTTGCCACTCGACCTACCAACGACCGGTCTAAAAACGTTTTCGCCATATTGATGTCCGCTATCACGTGATGGACCAATAGTCGAAAATGAATTCCCGGAATCAGCAGACGCTGGCAATATTGCAAAAAGCGTAGAAAGGCAAACGATGCTCAGACGTTTATTCATTTGAACCTCACGGAGAAATAACGTGACGAAGTGCTACTTTACGCGTGCTTTCTGTAGCAACTGATCGACCATATCGCCAGGGCGGAAATCAAAAGGAGCGAAAGGAACATAAACAAGCATTACGAGAAAGGCGGTATAAATCAGGTCTTCCCACTCGCCGCCACTTTGCCCGGACTGGCTCATCCATGACAAACGGGTAGCCATACACAACACGATGGCGCACCACCAAAAACGCCACAGAGTCAAAAGCAAAAGTGCATTCATCCAATTTCCAAAAATCGGCGCAAACAGCTTTCCAATGTTGCCGGGCCAAGCGAGGAATGCAGCCGCGATGGGTCCGAGAAGGAACAAATAACAGACAAGGACCGTTTGGAATGCGAGAAGAACAACAAACGCATGGTCCAGCAGAAAATCGAGACCATTGAACAATGTTTCCCGCAGGGCTTCAGAAGTCGATTGAGATTGCAGCTTCTCGGCGCGTTGAGCGGAGTTGCCGTTGTAAGAGTCGGTGGTTTGCTTCTGTCCCCAGGAGATGACTTCCTGAGCATGCAGCATTTTTTCAACTTCATGCGTCATAGAATTACCGACGTCTATCGAATAGCTGACAGCGAGTTGAACTGCGGGAATCAAAGTAATTGCAACAGCTCCGCGCAGAATGCCGGTTAAGGGATTATTCAAATCTTCGTCTTGCTCAGACTTGTAATAGATTGCGACGAATGACTTAATTTGTGTAAGAAGGGCGCCGGGTAGCAAGAAAAGCAGAGCCATAGGCAAATAGACATTCTTATAAAGCTTTTGAACAATCCAGGCGACTTGGGGTAGGGTTTTCTCGCCGCCTTGAGACGGTGGCTGACTGGCAGATTCGTTAGCAACATTGATCAGAACATCACTGCAAGTGCTCAATGCACATTCAAAACACTGCGCCGCTGCATCACCAGTGCCTTCAGCAATCGTTTGCAATTTAGCCTGCAGCTTTGCTTGCGCAGTTTGGTAAGAGGGGCTCAGCAAACCTTCAGCCGTACGATGTGCTCCGGCCAAAGTGCTGGCATGGTCGACGAGATCGCTAGGTGGAGCGCCTGTCATGTATGGTCGGTCAGCAAAGGCGGCAGGATTTAAATCGCGAGGATACGGATTGTGGTCGGGGGTGACTCTAAAAGGTAGAGGGTGGCGCGGTGGACCAAAATGATTGAGCATCGGGTTCGAATACTCAGTGAACAGCTTTTGAATAAAGGGATGAGGAACTGGCTGATCGCTTAACGGCTTTTTTGCGTTTGTCTGCGGGGTGTTCTCTCTGATCGGAAAAATCTTGCGCGACTCTGGTGTTTCAATCTTGCCAAAATGACGGGTTGAATCATACTGTGCCGTTTTGCCCGTCCCCGGCTCAGTCTCAAGTGCTTCCGCGCGTTCCTCACGCCCTGTGTGCTTGGCAAAATTGAAGTAATCCTTCTGCTGCTCTGAAAATGATGGGGCGTTGACCATTCTGTCCTGGTATATACCTTTGCGTTCGTCCTGGGCCGCGGCGGCCGACGTAGCAAGAAGAGAAACAACGAGGAAAAGCAATTTCGTCTTGATGGAATTGAACATCGATGTTCTCACATAGACTGAAAGGGGTGGGTTGTGCACTGAAGCGGGGAAACTTCGAGCCGGTGGCTCCGTTGTTCCGATATTAAGGACGACCGGTAACAAGGTTGTAAAAGGGACGAAATTGCCGCCATTTATATGTACGCGGCTGCCATTTACGACTCCGTTACCAGTGGCGACTATCGTCATACTCCAACCAACGCACATCCGGTCACCCCTACCGAATTCGCAGTTTCTATATTCGCCACAGCAGTGGCGATGGAGGACTTTCATGCCCGATGTTGCCGCTTCTCCTGCTAATGCTGGTGCCACTTCAGAGTCTGCGGTTGTTGACGCCTATACCGAGGCTGTAAATCCTAATGCTGATGGAGGTGAGTCAATCACCGACAACGAGATGCAGGAGATAAGCCAAGCGTGGGACGCCTACAATCCCGAGCAGGAGAAGGAAAAGTACGCGGAGATTTCTTCTCAGCTCGCGGAGAAAGGCATACTCGGCACCATCATGCTGGATGGATTAGGCAACGAAGAAGGAGAAGCAAGATTCAATCCGGAAGGAGGAAAGCACTACAACCACTACGAAGTAGATGCCATCAACAACGGTATGGCGCCGCCTGCAAGTTGGGATGCCGCACCAGTGGCTCCGCAAACTCCAATCGCTCATAACGACCGGCTCCTGGCCGCCGGACTTTCACAATACTTCGACACCATTGAAAATGCAAAATACCCGGATGTAAATGATCCGAATTACGATGACGATATCGCCGGAATAGAAGACATCAAGGAATGGGAAATGTACTTCGACCCGGGCATGGTGGAAATGTTCGGGCAAGTAGCAGTAGCTGCCGGTGGACCTGATTACTTCGAAGATTTAGCAAGCAAAATTCTCAGCCCTGACAACGAAGTCACCATCGAAGACTTTGAATTCGTGAAAAGTCAGGATGAACTGGCAATGGAAAGTTCGGCTCAGAATCCGAACAATCCTGTACAAACCCTATCTCCGCAACAGAGACAATTTATAGATTGGGCACTCTTCTGGGGGCGTGATCAAGGCGCTGGGTATGGCAATTCTGAGGATGGAAATCCGACAAACATCAATCCATGGTTGCACGAAATTGCTGCATCCTATGGTGCGTCATTCGAAGAAGGTGGTCAGCTCGTTGGAAGTGAATGGGCGAGAGCCGGGAAAGAATACCCTCTCGATCAGGATGATTTGTCAACTGTTCTTTCGCTTGCCGACAAAATAGATATTTCGAACAACCTCAAAGGAACACCTGTAATTTCCGCTTCGCAATTGCAAGCATGGATGAGCGACTCGTCGCTCTCCGAGGAAGAACGCGCCGCAGTTGCTAACATAAGCGCTCATGCTGGACGTTTTCAGGACAGTGAAGGCAATACAAGCGACGGGTCGTTCGATCCAAGCAAAGCAAATATCGACCTGAACAAAGTTGCCTTCGCCTACGAAGGCGTTGACTATGGCTCTCACAGAGCGAATAGTTCCGACGTTGCTAGCGAGATTGTAGCGACGGCAGTAGACGAACTTACTACCGCGATTGACAATAACGATCAAGAATCGACGTTAAACATTATCGCAACGCTCAACAAACAAGAAAGGGAAGAACTGCAAGAACACTTCCAGGCTCAGCATTCTGCAAGCATTCCAGATTACATTGCAAGCAAACAAAATGATGCCGTGTACGGTGCAACCGTCAATGCAGAACTGAAGCGCAACGGAACAGACTTGGATGTTGCAGGCACACTTAACGTCAGTTTAACGGCGCTGAAAGAGGATAAAGTCGGGCGAAAAGATGCAGATCAAGGCGAAGTCGAACAAACAGTGAGAATGGCGCTGGCATCTTTGGACCCAAAAACTCTGCAGTCGGTGAATGAAAAATACTTGGCTGACTACGGTATCAGTCTCGTCGATGATTTGAACGCGAATTCTGAACTTCTTTCCGGTGACACGCAAGAAGTTGTTGGTGCGTATTTAGAACAGCTTGATGCTAATGGAGTAGAAACCGAAAATCCCGCAGAAAATATTCACGTGACGGTGGCAAAAATCGGTCTCGCTAACGGCAATCTAGCAATATTCGCCGAAGGTATGCGAATGACGCCCGACGACGTTCGCGCGGAATTCGAGGCTACTGAGCAGGTCAAAGAACAAATCAAGGCGATTTTTCCTGATGGTGGCGACCAGGAAATTGCCAATGATTATCTTGAGTATGGAACTTTGAGTATTGCGACGCTCGCCACTCATGACAGAAATGACTTGGAGAAGGCAGGTCTTCTAGGCTTCGGCATGGTTGGAAGAACCGACGAAGATGACATTACAAGAGCAGCACATAATGCAACCGACGAAGAGAAAATGCGATTTGTACAGGGTGAAGAGCTGGCAAAACAGGAAGAGGAAGCAAAGGAAAACAACGCGCCATCTCCGGAGCTAACCGCAGAGCAAGCAAAAGCACTGACGTTTTATAAGAGCGTCCATCAGGCTTTAGATGCTGCGGCAGCAGGAGACCGAAACAAACTCATGCGCTGGGAATCACCTCTTAGAGGTGACCCGGAAGTAGTAACAAACATGCTCAGCGCCTATGATTACGGATATTTGGGATTCTTCGGAGCGGGCGGAATTATGAGCGGGACGGATGTTGACCGCGTTTATTCTTCTGTAGAAAACCTGAGCGAGGAAGACTGGAACTTAATTCGTCAAGGATATTCCACCACCGTTTCGGATGGGGAAACATTTGTTGTTCCTGAGATCGAGCAGGCAATGGATGTTCTATCTCTGAAAGAAGAAGATCGCGAATCAATTCGCGCCATGCTAGACGAAAAACTAAAAGCAGAATCATACGACAAAGCTAATGAAGCAGGTCGTCGCAGTCTAGAAACTGTACTTTCAGGACAACCCACGGCGGAAGCCGCAATCAATGCGCTCATCTACATGACTGGCGAGGAGAAGAAAGCTTATCGAACAAACCCAGAATTTAAAGCGTTCGTGCACGATCGATTAAACACAACAATGGGAGAGCTGGCTGACGGTAATCCGGCGCAAAGGACGATGGCCAATCGAATCTTGTCTCGTGTTGGCGAAACAGAAGAAGCGGAGCAGCCAGCATTAGCTCAAGATGGGCAGGAAAAACTAATCGACCAGGTACTGTTGGATTCGATTCGCAATGCGCCTGCATCAAAAACAATCGCCGACACGGAAAAATTGCTCTCGGAATATCCGGAGCTGAGAAGCGATTTGCTCCATGCCAGCCATGAAGCTGCAGCGAATCCAGAATTTGAAGCAGAAGGAATAAACCAGATAGGTTCGGAGCAAACTACACAATCGCTGAATATTGCGTTGCATCGTGCTGTAAATCAGGCAATCAACGATGAGCTAATACTACCCGGCTCAAACTCCGCACGCATCAATCACGAGTCCGTCAACTTGGATTTCTTCGGCTTCGAAGAATGGTCCACACCTTTATTCGAGGATGGAAATCTACCAATCGACAAGGAACTAATGCTCGCCAATAGTGAAACAGAGAGGCTGGAGCTCATGGCGAATGTTTCACCTGAGGAAAAAGAACAGCTACTGAGCGACGACTCGGCTTACGCTGAGTTTCGAGAATCAGTTCTCAGCGACGGAGAGCTGAGAGACGTCGAACTCAACATCATTGCAAAGGGAGAATTTGATGCCGTGGATCAAATTCGCAGTTTTGTTGTTGACTCGGAGTTTACACAAGACGAGTTGCTAAACACATTGGATCATCTGTCACCGGAAGTAAAAACGCGGCTAGCAGATGAATACTTTGCCCGCTATGGAGGTTTGGTTGTCGACGATGTAATGACCAGGGCAACAGGGGCTGAAACCGTAAAGATCGAAACTGCGTTGCAGGGTGTTCAACTTTCGCCGGTGATGACAGCAATTCGTGCGCTTGAGGAAGCACATGGACACAACAGCGCCGTTGACGGTGCGGTGATGCGTGTTTGGGACTGGACAAAACAAGGAATGGATGCCAGCGCGCTCCAACTGTTTCCCACAGCAATCGCACTTCAAAATGCCACTGGCGAAGAGCGTAAAGAACTGGAGGCTCAGTTTGTCGCTGATATCGAAAACTTCATCGAAGCCACCAACAATCATGTAGAGTCACAAAACGAAGCGAAAGAACAAGCCTTCAACATTTCAATAATGGTGATTGCCGCCGCAGCATCTGTTGCAACAGGCGGAACATCTCTGGCAGTCCCAGCGAAGCTTGGGATGGACATTGGACTCACTGCCAGCGTTGGCGCCGCATACAAAAACCTGGTTGCTGCCACTTTTGAAGGTGATGACTATGACTTGAGTGAATTCGATGACAATGCAGTTAGCGGGGCCTTTCTCGCAGTCATGAACAGGGTTGACATACTAAAAGTCTTGGCCGAACCTGAAGGTGCCGCAGTCTTTGCGATAGCTGTAAAAGGCGAAGTGAAAGCAGCAGCCGCGGGCAAAGAAGCAGCGGAAGTGGTAGCTGCAAGGAAGGCAGCTAGTGAATTGCCTTCGAGCATATCAGAAACAAACAATGGATTCGGAAATGTCGACAATGTTGCGCCATCCCGGCAACCTGGCAATTCAATCGTGGACGACGTGGATAGCGAGCTTTGGGAAAGGTCGTCATTCACTCCAGATGAATCAGCTTCGCGTGCTGACGAGATTGCTCCCTCCGAAGCATTGCCTATAGCTGACGACGTCGCACCTTTGGAAGATCCGCCGATAAACCCGGACAGAAGGTACGATGACATCGAATCTACTCGCGCTGATCATCCTCCAATCGTCGTTGACGAAACTGTTCCCCCCGAAGACCCACCGATAAACCCGGACAGAAGGTACGATGACATCGAATCTACTCGCGCTGATCATCCTCCAATCGTCGTTGACGAAACTGTTCCTCCCGAAGACCCACTGGTAAACCCGGACAGAAGGTACGATGACATCGAATCTACTCGCGCTGATCATCCTCCAATCGTCGTTGACGAAACTGTTCCTCCCGAAGACCCACTGGTAAACCCGGACAGAAGGTACGATGGCATCGAATCTACTCGCGCTGATCATCCTCCAATCGTCGTTGACGAAACTGTTCCTCCCGAAGATCCACTGGTAAACGCGGACAGAAGCTACGATGTCATTGAATCCGGTCGCGCCGCCTCCTCTACAACAAAATCTGTCATATCAGAAACGGCAGCAGCGAAATCGGCAGGCTATGATTCTGCTACCGGACTGCGCATTCGCTATCCATGGGGTCGTTATGCATTGAGAGCAGCAACAGCAAAGGGGTCATCTAGAGTTGCCGCACCAACTGCACTTGTTAGCGCAGAAACTCTAGCTCGTCGCGAAGAAATGAACCAGAGTGGTGAGGACCGAGAAGAAGTTGAAGTCCAAAAAGAAATCCGCTCAGAAACTTCTGACACAGCAGAGCCGCTCGTAAACCAATTCTTCACCGGTGAAGAAGTCAACATCAATGGACGCATTGCACATCGACTAGAAGATGGCAGCTATGCTTTCGTAATTCCAGAAGGAGACACGTTGTTCGTAATTCGCAACGATATTGCTACGGCAATGGGACAGGCAGTGATTGCTCCAGGCAGCGCAGTGTATGATGACGATATAATCGTGGCATTGAAGGCAGCAAATGAGATTGGTGATCCGGATTTGATTTACACTGGAAACCAATTCATCATTCCTGTCGAAGTCATAAACGCCAGCCAGTAGAATGTAACCGAAGCAAAGAAGGGCGCACCAGAATCCATTCTGTTGCGCCCTTCTTGTCTCTCGAGAAATTCTTCTATGTTGGTTCTATCTCGTCCTCATTCGCAGCTTCCTGCGATGATGATGACTGTTTTTTCAAGCTCTCAGCGGGAACGTAATATGCTACGTCATGCTGGTACTCGCCTGAATTGAATGCACTTATAGGGTCTTCTGCCAAAACTCTACTGTCTGAGTGGTTGTTGAAGACAGTAGTTCCGTCAGGACCGACGATGCCTATGTGAGCGCCTCCATTGAAGGCTGGACGCGGCTCTCTATATCCGCACACAACTGCTCCAGGAACAGGTCCGTCGACTCGTACCCATCCTTTTCCAACCTGAGGCGTGTATGTTGTACCTGCGGGCGTGGGTTGCCCTTCTGGAGTACTGAGAAGTGATTCCAAACCTGACACGGAGGCATTGTATTCACCCTTCTCAATTACGCCAGCCTGAATCAAGACTTCCGAGATTGTTGCCGCGCAACCGTAAACACCACCAGCGACATCGACCGGTGAGTTTACCCACATAGGCTGTCCAACAGATCTCGCGGCGACGGACAAAAGATCTCTCACTGATCCGCTGAGAGAGGAAATCACATCGCTAGCTTTAGCTTTAATACCATCTACAACACCACCAAATGCATCGCCAATTGATGAAACTCCACTGCTTTCACTCCAGTCGCTCCCGGGTTGAGCGCCTCCCCCATCGGCACTTGAATATCCAGGCGACGAACGAGAAGGCGCACCATTGTAGTCACCCGCGACACCAAGATCTCCTGCACTACCGTAAGACGGTGAGCCACCGTATTCGCTACCGCCGCCTTGATTGGGCATTGACTCTCTCGCTCTAGGAGCAGCATAATCCTCGCCCATAGACAAATGCGAACCTTTTTGCGATTTGCCACCGTGCCTATTGTGCTCACGAGAATTGAAATCAAGTGGCAATCCACGTTCTAGCGCAGTCCAAAGATCAGCTAATGATTCGTTGATCTCCCTCTGAAGTCTGCGTTCCTTTGCCTTATCGGAAAGTTCCAAAAATTTGCTTCGAAGTCGATCTCTGTTGCGTTCCTTCAAAAATTTGTCAATCCAGTTGTGTTCATCACCAGTGGATTGATGTTTAGAAAGCGACCTGTCCTTTCCGGACTCACTGTCTTGCTTTCGCTCTCGCTCACTGTCTCGCACTCGCTCATGCTCAGAAGCGGCTCCAGAATTATCTCTTCGTTCACGGTCTCGATCGTGCTGCAAATGAAAGTCAGGCAGCCCTGAATTATTATGACCGGCCATTCTTCCGGCAGCTCGTGGGAACTCTCTAAAGTCTGTGTCAAAATTAGTTCCTCCAAAGTGCCCTCTAGTGCTTCCTCCACCGGTTCGATCACTAGCACCGAGACCTCGGCGAAATGAATGTATGCTCATTGCGTGTCACCTTGCTGAGTCTGCTTCGCTGGCGTGCAAAGCAGTAGACCAAACACTAATAGCCCATCAATTCGTGCATCCTTGCGATGTATTCCGAATTTGTGGTGCCATTCACTGCATCTCCGGTACCCGACGGATTGAAGTACCAGGATGAAGCTCCATCCCAAGTTCCTGTTGTCTCATATCCTTGCCGCAGAATATACGCGCCCATTCCTAGCTGTCCTTCGACAGTACTGAGGTCATATCCAAGTGTCGCCGCTTCGTCTGCCCAATACTTCGGATTGATCTGTGTGAGTCCATATGTATTTCCAAATGTAGGGTTGATCTGAACAGCGTTTGGGTCGCCAGCACCACCGGTTTCAATCCATACCATCGCTTTCAACTGGGCTGCCGGCACCCCCCACTTCTCAGCAGCTTCAACTATCTGCGCATCCCAACGATCGACTGCTTCACCCATTGACGGTAGTTCAGCATGATTCTCAGGAAGTTTCTTGTTTGGATCTTCTTGGTCATCTAACAGATTCGGAGGTAATTCCCTATTAAAAGCCATTTCAATTGCGTGCTGATTTGCCTCTGTCAGAGGATCATGTTCAGGTTTACGGTCTGCGCTTCTTCCTTTCTTTTCCTTCCCTGTTCTGTCGAATGGATCATTGCTTGGTTCAGGAGAAACGGGTGTTTGAATTGCCCGATAGTTTCTTTCTATCAAATCATCACTTTGACGCCCCGTTACTGCAGCGCTGGGAACATTTCCCTTCTTATTGGACATGAACGATTCCAGACTAGAACTTACACTTTCAGGGCAATTACCCAAATTAAGTGCAGGAAGAAAATCACAGCCTGTATTATTCGCTCTATGCTGTGCATAAATTCTGTTGAAAGTTTCGTCCAATTGCAACTGAACGTGATTTCCAAGATTATTTAGAGTTCTATCTGAAAAACGCGGACCTGAATCTCGAGATGAGTTTAGTGATTCAACGGACATATTGTTTGGTGCCTCATTCTTACTAAGTACACAGATATTAGATTTGGACGGTAACAAAGTGGTAAAAGCGCTTGTGCAGCACATCCAGCTGAAGTGGACGTACTGCACTGCGTTTCCCCTGCACAAACATTGAATGTCTAGCGTGGACCAGACGCTTGAGTTGGTCCGTCGATGTATTTATCCAGAATTGCTTTGTTAATTACAATTGGCTGATCTGGAAAGATCAAGTCATAGTCAGTGATTTTGTTCGCTTGAGCTATATCATGAGTGAGCGGATGATTGTAAATGTCGGCTCCTGGTGGCACTTCCTCCATAACTGTTCGTCCAGCAAGGGCATTTATTGCTCTAATCTCCGTATTCACCAAGTCATAAAGAGTATCTCCAGACTGCACCTTGAACGATATCTCGCTGGGTGAGAATGTCACAGGACGATCATTCATAGTTTGAGTCTGTGCGGCTTGAATTTCAGCATTTCGCCTTACTTCTGTTTGTTTCGAAGCTTCAGCAATTAAATCTTTGGTGTCTACCTGCTGCCCATTATGGAAATCCTCATTACCTCCATAGATAGTTGGTCGCAATTCACCGCGAACTCGCTCAATGTCCTTCATATCTATTTGCTCATCTGCAAATGGATTTGCAAGGTCAAATAGAGAGAAATTATCCTGGAGATACTGAACGGCATGCAGCTCTTGCTCAGTCAACTTGCTTTCGTCGATCTCTCGCAAAGCGTCGCGCGAAACACTTCCTGAGCCGAAAACGTTATCCCAGGTTGCTTGATTATCGAAAGTGTCGAAAACAGCATTCACATCATTGAACTGTTGTTCGGCAGAGGGACTTTCAATAATGCGCTGAAAGTCAGCGGCTCCTATATTGCCGTCATGCAATCTTGCATCATTGGAGTTAAAGCCAAACCCGCTTCCGTCAAATCGATCAATCTCGTTGGTGTAGTTCGAAAAAAGATACGCGCTCAGTTGATCTAGGTTATTGTCTGAATTATTTCTGACAGTCTGAAGTTGAGCGGCGTCGCCAGAACCAAACAGCTCATCATCTCCACCCACCTTTCTTAGGAATGAATCGGAGCCGGTATCTACCTTGCCGTCAAGATCTCTGTCCATAGAAACGATCATCAGTGGAACTTCGCCATATGATTCGACAAGCCGCTGCGCGTCCTGAGCAGTCATCGACGGCATGCTGTTTATTTCTTCTAGCAGCGCCGAGGGGTCGATCCCAACAGGCAAAGCATCTTGCACAGGAGGTGCTTGTTCAGTAACTGGATAATCCATGAAAGAAACTCCTCATTGAATGAAATAGACATGAAGACGCCGGACGGTGAATCGAGCTCAAGAACTCCGAATCAAACGAGATGCTAGATTCGCCGAGTCATAAAAGGAGTAATCATCGATGACCTCAAGCAAGTTGTGATTTACTGTCAGTTCGATGCTCAAGTCACCTTCGCGCGAAGAAAGCATAGGATTGGCAACTCTCTGGCTGGCGTGCTGACGCATGTAAAACTCGACTTCTCTGATGAATGCGAGGCTACTCATCTGATTGCGCGACTGGAATGTGACAGCGCCGCCACCACTTCCAATCGCCTTATCAAAAACAGTACTCATGGGCGTTAAACCTCACCGCAACAAAATCTAGATTGCTGCTAAGAACGAGTGAAGAAGGAGAACTGCAATCGCATTTGTTCTGCAGCGACTACAACCGCAATACTAGGAAGCAAAGGTATCAAAGTTGTAAATCCGCGTGGCGGCAATGCCGGCACTTTCGAATTCGCTATATAGAGGTTCGACAAACGGAGCAAACCGATGACGAGCGATGCATTTTCAAACAGCCCGATTGAGCGCGCTGAATTTACGACTTATTTACTCCATCTCCTGACAATCACAACATCGGACCGTCAGAGGAGAATTACCGATGCCACAGTTGCTTGTTGTCGACAGCATTCCTTTTGCCAGGCAGCACGCCATCAGCATAGCCACGTCCTTGCTGCAGAGAAATTTGGACTTGAAGATCATCGAGGCCAGAAACAATGAGGAAGGGTTGCAAGCATTTCAATGCTATGGACCCGAGATGGTAATTCTCGATATTAGTTTGAGTGGCGCTGGTGGATTGGCCTTGGCTAAGGCAATTTGGGAAACTGAAAGAAAGACCAAAATTCTATTCTGGGTGCACACGCACAGCGATGGCTATCTTGGGGAGGTTGTGCGTGCAGCTGGGGGCGCAGGTCTATTCGGGTATGTTCTCAAATCCGAAGGTGACGAAAAACTGCGTTACGCAATGATGGCGGTCTTCCTGAACAATCATCAATATACGGACCCATTGGTTCGCGCTTCCATGACGCGACCAGCACAGCAAAGCGATTTTCTGACCAACGCTGAGATGGAAACATTGATAGACATTGCATTAGGTTTGACAGACCGAGCAATTTCAGCTCGCAGTAAACTCACTGTGCGTGGTGTGCAAAATCGTCTTGCGACCCTGGCGCATAAGATCCTACGAAAAGATCATTGGAAGCTGAGACAGAACAATGAGCTGGAAGTTTTCAATCCTCGGACACGGCTGGTTATGGAAGCTCTGAGAAGAGGCTACCTGCGCCTGGATCAGCTACAAGCGGCGGAAGCAGAATGCGAGACATGGCTAGGGTTGTCGCAAATGGCCAAACCAAGTTTGAAAACGCAAGGAACGCAACCACAGCTGGCCAGTCTTCTACCTGAGCAGCGTGTGTCTCAAGCACAACTCAACTTCTCGGTTTCGCAAAATACAAATACAGTTGTGCCGCCGAGTCGGCCTTCGACACATGCCATCTAGCTTTTGAGTGAAAGCTGTCAACCGTCTATGGGAATCGTAAAGTGAAAGGTGCTACCTTCGTTCTCTTTGCTGGTGACCCAAATCTTTCCTTTATGAGCTTCAACAAGCATTTTGCATACAGCCAAGCCAAGACCGGTGCCGCCTTTGACTCGTGAATCAGACAACTCCACTTGCTTGAACCGATCAAAAATCTTGTCGATAAAATCGGCCGCAATTCCTCGACCTTGATCAATCACCTGAAATTCGACTGCCCTTTCCACTTCGAGAACGCGAACAGTTACTGTTCCTCCGGAGTTAGAAAACTTGATCGCATTCGACAGCAGATTAACAAGTACTTGTATCAGTTGATCCTCATCGGCAAAAATTACCGCATCACAAATATCCTTAACAAGCAAAACTTTTGAACGTTCGGCAAGAGACTGGACAGAGTTGAGAGACCTGTCTACAACGTCCTCAACCTGAGTATGAGAGGCGACGATTTCGATATGTCCGGCTTCCATTTTTTCCAATTGAAGCAAGCTATTTATCATCGAGATCAAACGCCCTACATCAGCCTCTGAATACTTAGCTTTACTGCGCATTTTTTCGGGAGTGCCATCATAGAAGCCGCTAGAAAGCATTTCCAAGAATGCTTGAATTGAAGTTAGTGGTGTACGCAAATCGTGACTGACCATATTGACGAAGTCACGTTTCAAATTCTCAATTTGTTTTTTCTCGGTAATATCGTGAGCTACGCAAAACATTGCCCCATCAACGCTGGACCAGCCACCGCTCCAAAGGAGTTCAACATAGTTGCCATTCTTGTGTTTAACGGCATTTTCTAGTTCCAGTTGAGTTCCATCTCTCTTGGCAGTTTTGAAGGTCTCATTGGTCTTCTCTTTATCAGTTTCGCGAACAAGCGAAATCAGTTTTTTCCCGAGAAGCTCCTCCGGCTTGTATCCCCAAAGTTTCAGAGCAGCAGAATTGACTTCGCGAAAATTTCCTTCTTCAGTGATAGAACAAATGACGTCTACCGCATTCTCTGTCATCGCACGTTCTTTGCGCGTCAAGTCTTCGAGTTCATTTGCCATCCAGTGAAAGCTTTTGTCCAGCTCCGATATCTCGTCGCCACCTTTCATTCGCTCATGCAGTGGCATACGAGAAGCAAGACGAAAGCTGTTATCCGTAAGAATCTTCAATCGACTTGTAATCTGACGTCCGAAGACTAGAGATAAAACTACCGCCACAATCACATTTGCAACAATGCCTGCAATGATAATCGCCCACACGAACTGACGACTGTTTGCACTTTGCCGGGCGCTGGTTTGTTGAATGTCGGAAGTAGCGTTGCTGAAAACCTCTTGTTTGCTGCTTAGAGAACTTCTCAAAGCCTGCAATTGTCTGTCAGATTCTCTCATCCGAAACTCGACTACTTGCTTTGGCGCAGTAGCCAGCGCTTTTTGCGTTTCCTCAATCTCTTGCAGGGCTGAAAGCGCAGCATCCTTTAATTGAACAAACGCTTCTTTCTGTGGCGAGGAAACTAATCCAGCTTCGATTCTTTTCAATGAGCCGGAGAACGCGTCTTTTCTTTTTTGCAGTTCAATCGAGAAAAGTGGCGCGTTGCTTTCCGCAAGACCTGCCAGCGCTCGTTGCATCTCATCCAGACTTTGTAAGAGACTGGATGACTCCATTATCAATGTCTTTGCCTGCCGCTCTCGCTCGACTTGCTTTTCTGACTCTTGAAACTGCAAAGCCAGAAATCCCAGAATCAGCAAACCGACAAATACTGGAAGCAGAGCTACCAGCAAGCCATACTGACCGATTTTAAGGTTAAATCCCATGCTACTGTCGGGTCTCAAGAAAAAACGTGATGGCAGTCCCACTGGGTAAAATATTACAGGCTCGATGCAAACTACTTACCCGGTAACTGGATAACCACTGTCAGTATGGCAAAACTACTCATAGTCGAAGATGATGACAATCTGGCAGATTCAGTAACTGAGCTGTTGAAAGCCGAAGGGCACATGGTGGAACATGTCAGTTCTGGAGCCGATGCGCTCACGCTGCTAGCGGTTTCTCAGTACGACCTTATCGTTCTGGACCTGGGCCTGCCAGATAAGGACGGGGTCGACATATTGCGCAACTACAGGCACCGCGGCGGAGAAGGCAAGGTGATCATACTCACGGGACGCGGCAGAATTGAAGAAAAGGAGCTGGGTCTGGATTCAGGTGCTGATGATTATCTGACGAAGCCATTTCATGTCAAAGAATTGGCGGCGAGAGTTCGTGCACTTTTGAGACGACCGGAAGGCGTGCAAACCAACGTTCTAAAAACTGCGGAATACGAGTTGAACGCCAAAACGTTTACGTTCACAAAGGATGGAGTTGAAATTCCTCTGACACGGCGGGAATTTGCTCTGCTCGAGTTTCTCATGCGCCATCCAAATCAAGTTTTCAGTCCCGAAGCGATCATTGCCAGAGTTTGGCAATCGGACACGGAAGCGTCGACTGATGCGGTGAAGGTTTACGTCAATCGATTGCGCAATAAGCTCGGCGATACGTTGCAGGCGGAAATTAAAACCGTCTACGGCGTCGGGTACAAATTCGAAACAAAAACCACGGACAAGAAATAGCGCGCACTAGTCATTAGCGCCGCATCACTCCTGCATCACAAGACTTTAGCGAACGAGTCCCCAGGTGCCTTCGACGGTGTGCTGAGAGAGCACCATGCGCAGGTGGCGAATTACGGAGCGAAGTCCTTGTGCATCGCAATCAGACGGCGCCGTGAAAAGCAACGCTTTCAGTGAAACAATTGCGGTTTTGAGAACCTCGATACTGTCTGTTTCATCAACAAGATCGAGGCAATCAGCAACGCGATCGCCCCAGAGGCGTGCGCGGCGTTTCACTTCGAAGGGCAGTTTTCTGTAGCTTGCTTGCGTACGTGCCGGAGCGCCGTCGAGCAGAATGTTGTTGATTACCCACTGACGTTGCTCGTCGTAACCATGACCGAGCGCAAAAAGATTGCGGCTGGGGTCACCGTAGAAAAGATATTGTTCGACAGATTGAATGATTTCTTTGGTCGGCTTCGGACCAGCAAGATTGCGAGCGTAATATCCGCGCCCTTTTCGCCAAGCACCAGGGATGATACCAGGCGGCAATCCACCAAATATATCTCTGACCTCTACTAGATTATCTTCGAGTTCAGAAACTGGGCAAATGTACTCTTTCAGATAACTGATGTTACTGGGCAGCTCTTGCAACAACTACCAAATCCTCACAAACAGCGATCAAATTCATTTGAATTCGACTCTCCTATGTTAAGTCGTTGAACGATCATTGTCGAGCAAAGTGAGCGATTACTTATCGCTTGAAAACCCTGCGTAATCTCCCTACTCTGAGGGATTTTGTGGGGATGTAGTTGTGAAGCGAGCCGCCGCCCCATAGTTTTCAGGAATCGCATTCAACAGATTTAATGGCGCAAAAATCGCCGGCGGTTTCGCAACAGAAATTTAGAGTGCGAAATCGATTTTTGTTTTCTGAACAACATTTCTGTGAAAACTACCAGGAATCAGTGCCGCCCCCACCAAATCCGCCGCCGCTAAAGCCGCCGTCGAATCCACTGAAGCCGCCACCGCCGCCGAAACCACCCCAGCCACCATCACCGCCACCACTGCCGCCGCCGCCGGAGTAGCCGCTTCGAATAACCGGCGGCTGAGTAAAGCCGGATTGAATCGTATACATGCCGCGCCCAAGATCATCGAAGTACCAAACGGGATCGAAAGCGGAGAAGGTAGCGCCGTCGTTATAGGGTTGATACCAATCCGGTGGAGTTACAAGCAGTTCTTTAAATTTCTCTGCCCACATGTCCGCGCAGCCCAATACCATCGCGTAAGGCAAAAGCCTTCCAAAGATGGTCGGATCTTCTTTCGCAAGGACCGCTATACGCTGCTTCTCAGCTTTCTCGACGAATCGTTTGAACGACAAGCATTCCGAAAGAGTCTTCGAGCCGAGGTCGGTACGTGACGGCATGGCACCGGCCGACAAAAGGGTGATCAAACCGGACAGAACCAGACCGCCACCACCGGCGACACCTTCATTCCATGTGTGCAAAGCCATGTATATACCGGCGACAAGAATCAAACCAAGTCCAATCGCACGGAAGAGGGCGCGGTCATTGTCGGGATGTCGTGTGAAATAGCCACCATTCAGGAGCTGCTTCCAGAGGGAATTTTTGATGTCGACGATATGCGGTTGAAACTTACCTTGAAGCGAGGACAAATAAGTCGTGTCGCAAACGTATCCGAAGAGCGCAGCCATGAAAAATGTTTCGTGTTGTTTGAGCGGGATAGCGTTGGCAGGAGGCGACAACTTCTTAAACTCGTAGTCCTTGTCACTCATCATCAGAATGCCGTTATAGGGCAATTGTCTTATCCTGAGGTAGCCTCGAGCCGCAAGATCGATCAGCGTCGACGTCACGTCAGGCATGTCGACTTTCTCATCGATCAATGTGCCGACTTCTGCCGGTGTCAGATCTGACGGAGGCGTGAATTCAACACCCACAGCGCGGCGCGGACCTCGATCTTTTCCTTGAAAAACCCAGTAGAGATAAAGCATGATCGAAGTACCGGCCGGCAATACAACCAGCGGATACCAATCCAAAAACCAATCTCGGGCTTGCTGAATTTTTGTCGGTTGTGGAATTGCTGCAGCCGGAAGTCCTGCAACAATGGTCAGCCCTTCACCCGGATTTAAGTTCTTGGCACTAAATGTGATGTCGTCGGCATCACGTGTAACATTAGCGTGCTTCTTCGAGCCGAAGTAGCCGACATAAGATGTCGTTCTGATGTCTTTGATGTTTACGCCTTGCGGAAAAGTGAGTTTGGCAGTAGCTAAGTCGACTGGAAATTTGCCTTCGTTGCCATTGACGTTCCAGTAAAATTCAGGACCGCCTTCCAAATAGTTGATCGCGCGTCGAACGTCGTAGTCAATTTTGTATGTCATGACTCCGGAAACTTGAACATCCGGATCGCCAATCTGCAACACAATGTCGCGGGCGGCTCTGTGAGCTTCGTATCTGTAAGGATTGCCTCTTTGATCCTTTACACCGGTAAAGTTCAAAACAATGTTGTACAAGCCGCCTTTACGGTTGTACACAGTTGGTATGAAGCGGCGAATACCATGGCGCCGATTGGTGCCGAAGTCCATGACCAATGTTTCTTCAACATGCGCTGTTCCATCTTTGTCGAGCTTAATATCAGCATTGAATGACTTGATTCGCTCGGCAAGGGCTGGATTTGTAGAAACCAAAAGAAAGCACGCCAGTAAGGTCAGCCTCGTCAGTCCGGCGACCTTTGAGCTGAAGAATTTCATTGAGACCTCTTGTTTTTGAAACAACTTGGGTTGAAAAACGACTTGGTTTACAAAACACTTGGGCGATTCTTTTTTCGGCGACTGACGTTGTTGAAAACTATTCCCATTCTTATGGTTCGACCGCCTGGCAACGCCTTCTTTAATCAAACAATTATATATGAGTCTTTCTGCAACGACGAAAGCTCAATGTCCAACCAGGCGGCGGTTTCGTAGCGCTCTTGCAATGAATTGGCGGTCAGCTTAGCGACAATCGCGTCGAATTGAGGAGACAAACCGTCCACTTTCGCCGCAGGATGCAATTGTGTAATCGGCGGGGGGTCGGAGCCGACAGTCAAGAAGTAGAGGGTCGCACCCAGCGCGTACAAATCGCTCTGTGGGCACGGCTGTCCGCGAAATTGCTCGGCTGGCGTGTAGGAATGTTTGCCGACACAATCTCCATCTTTGACGTTGGCAGAACTTCCCGCAACACTGAAGTCAATGACTTTGATGCTGCCGTCAGGCATCAGAATAATATTGTCTGGTGTGAAATCTCTGTGCACGATTGGCGGAACGATTGAGTGAAGGTAGGTGAGAACCTTACACATCTCGCCGCCCAACCGTACTGCTTCAGCTTCAGAGACAGGTCCTTGGCTAGCGACCAGTTGTCTCAAGGACCGACCTTCCACATGTTCGAGAACCAGGTAAACGCGCCTATCCTCAGTAAAGACATCATGGAGCTTCACAACTTTCGGATGTTCCAAACGCGCCAGAATCGAGCCTTCGTTTTCAAACTCTGCAGCAGATTCAATCAAGTTACCCACATCATCGTCACCAGTCAAAATGAATTCCTTGATGACAACAGTTTTCTCCTCTGCTGATTTCGCGAGATAAACGTTCGCCTGCCCACCTGAGTCGAGCTTGCTCACGACCTCAAGCTCCCCATTTCTCAAACGATCGCCGGCATCGAGCAATTCTTTGCGCTGGCGGTCGCTTTTTGAAGTTAGTAAATCAAACCAAATCTGCGTATAGCGAGTTTCAGCAAGAACAGCTGATCCCAGTAGCACCTGCTGCACATTATCAGGCACCACCACAAGCGGTGCCCACTTCCTTATCGCGTAGAAAACCCGAGCACGGTCGTCTTTGTTCATTTGCCACAGTCGCAATTTGATCGATTGAGCGACCGAACCAGCCGTACGGAATTCAACAAACTCGCAGCGACCAATGCGATCTACAATCGCATCCGTAAACGCGGCGCCTTTATTCAGAACTCTGTAGACAATACTGTCTTTGGAAAACAACGAGTCAGGCAACGGATATAGTCGACCGAAACCACCTTGTGTAATTTTGACTTCGTGCAAGTCCTTCCACTTAATTTTGACCGGTAAATACTCCGGGTAGCAAAACCACATCAGCTCTGCAAACCAGCCCTTGATGTTTTTCTTGTCGATCGCATTTTCGTCGAGCACAACGTCGTAAGCATTGCTGCTGAAATTGAGCGGGTAGGTAAACCAAGCACGGAAGAAAAGTGCGCTTGCACACCAGCAAAAACTCGAGATGTAGAAACCGATTAGCAAGATGATTTTGGTAAAGCCCGGATCTTTGGACGGATATCCGAGAAGGGCATCAATTCCGAAGAGGTTGTACACACCGATTGTCGCGGCTGTCGGAACGCCCAGTGCAAAGATTGCAAGAAGGGTAATGGCAAATGCCGGGGAATGGTAGAAGTTGGCGCCTTCCTCATCTTCCACCGGCTTAGACACCGATTGCTCGATGATGATCTTATCTGGCGAATACAAATCCGCACGGACATACTTCTCATTTCTTATGAACATCTTGCGGACATAAGTGATAAACATCCAGACGATGAGAAACGGTCCCGACCAAAACGTGACGCCAGCCATCAGGAAAGGACGAATCTGCCGAACTCCGTCATACACGTAGCCGCCATACTTATTTATGAATCGTAAGCGTGCAACCCAACGCTCGAATTTTTGGCGTGGACCGGCAGGAAGAAACTTACTAAGCTCCTGATACGCAAAGAGTATGAGCACAACCAGCATGATTGGCAGCAAAAGTTTTCTAAATAGAAACATCGCAACAGGAACGCCGAGGATCACCGCCCAAACTAGCCACGGCTTTTCCTTCACAATCTGTTCCATCTTACGAATTGACTCGTGCTCGCAAAGCAGAGTTGGTTGAGAAGGCTCTTTTGCTTGAGAATTGGAAACTAACTCGACCGGTGCTTTAGAACCTTCAGCGGCTGACTCAGGATTCGAGACCGCCCCTGTATCGGAAGCAATCTCTGCCCGTGGTTCTGACACGGACTGCGCCACTGGTTCAAAAAACACGTCAACAGTGGAAACAGAAACCGGTTCGCAGTTCTCTTCAACGACAAGCTTCGGGCTCTCCGTAAGAGCGGTTGGAGGCTTAGGTTTCTTCGCAGTTTTGTTGCGGTTTTTAGTTGCCATCTAGTGTTTCTCAGAATCAGCTTTTTGTCTGACCTTTACTTTCTTCTTCTGACCAGTCTTTACCTTTAGTGTCTGTTCCGGCAATGCCTCAGCCATGAGTTGGATGGTGCGTCCGGCAAGCTCTGCCTCGCCCACGTCGGCAGGAGCGTTTGCCGGAACCTGTGCTGGAGCAGGAGCAGGTGAACTTTCTGTTTCTGTTTCTGTTTCTGCTTCTGTTTCTGCTTCTGTTTCTGCTTCTGTTTCTGCTTCTGCTGCAATTTCTAATACGGAAGGTGCAGTACGAGCAGATGTCGCAACGTACTCTTTGTCTAGCACAGACATCAAGATCTGCCTTACAGATTGAATGCTTTCCGGTCTGCGCTCTTCTTCAAAGTCTGTCATAGCCATGATCAAATTGCGCATTAGCTGAGCAGACCGTCCACTGCCCAACTCCGGCTCACACTGCTGAAGTGCAACCGGTTCTCTAGCCGTCAGCAGGAAATTCATTGTCACACCGAGACTGTAAATATCACTACGCTTCGACGCTCTGCCACGCAGCTGTTCCGGCGCCACATAGCTTTGCTTGCCAATTAACGTTCCGGTGATGCCTTCTATAAATTGATGTGCAGCGCCAAAGTCAATGAGACGAACCCCATCGTGCTCACCGACAACAATGTTTTCTGGCGTGACGTCTCTGTGAATAATGTCCTTCGCGTGCAAATGTTCCAGCACATAGCACAGGCTAAGCGCCCAGTTTGCGACATCCTCAATGTTTCGTGCACCGTATGTATCGACTACGGTCTTCAGGTCCTGCCCTTTAAAGTGCTCAAGCAGAAGGAAGTGATTGTTGCCCTCATTGAACGCATCTATCACCCGTGCAATACCTTCATGCTTCAACTCGCGCATTAATTCACACTCCCGCTGGAAAATTCGAAGATGTTCGCGAGATGTTTCGTCGTCTTTGGGCATTACCAACTGTTTGAGAACAGCCAATTTTCCATTGGCAAGGCGTACAAGGTAAACAGCCGAAAGCGGCTTATTTGCAAGAACTTTTACGATGCGAAGTTGGTGGTTTTCAATTCTCTCACCGCCAACAAACGGAACGAAAATCGAAGATTTGAATTTACCTCTCTTGGAATTCGAATCTGTGGTTGATTTTGCTTCTGACTCTTTGGAAAGCTTGACTCTCAGTGCCACAATGTCCTCAGTGAGTTCGCAGTCTTCTGCATGTTCGTCAATGCGTTCCAGCAAAAGTCGCAAGTCTTCTGGCGGCATGTCCATGACACGAAACGACAGAGAACCACCGGTTCGGAAGCTTATTTTGATACGGCGCTTATCCTTGCCATACTCGATGTCGGGAAGACCTTTGCCCTTTAGAGTAACCGACTTGATGTCCACATAGAGTCTGAAGGTGCGCAGCCACATTGAGGCATACGGACCATCCGGTGCGGAAATGCCATCTTCGTTCACAACGATTTTCCGTCCGGACCGGTGGGGCAGAAAGACGCATCCGGTAACAGCTAACGGGCCGCAAGCGTACATTGCAAGCACAGCCGCCATAAAATAGCGCATGTTGAGATTGTATTCAGTAGAAACGTGCCTCAATCCGCTATCGACAATAGAGAAGTCGAGCCAATTTCGAATCGCGGTGCCCAGTCCACCTCCGGTGAACGCCACCAGGGAGAATACCACTGCATACCAGAAGAGAAGCCACCAAAAAGTTCTTGCCGCATGCGCCAAAAATCTACTCTCATACTTCAATCGCAGTTTGTCACCTGTATCGCGAACAGCAGCGAGAGTCGATTCGGAAATTCGCAACTTCCCGGTAGCTCCCATCAATCGGCGCATCAAAGCTGCATAGAATGCAGCACCACGCATTATCAATGAGAAAGGCAGGGCAAACAGGCCCAGCGCGACCACACCTTTGATTATGAGGGTGGTAATTCGAGACTCGCGATCAGCCTCGATTTCAGAGCTGTTCGCCGAAATTCCTGGCGCCATTACTGTAGGCGATAATCCTGATTCGTTTGCATCCGGTGTTAAGACTAAACTTGAATCATCAGTGTCTTCGATAGCAGCTTCCGTGGAAGGTGGTGGCGGATTGTCGACACCATCGGCAAATGGATCGCTCGAAACCGCAGGTGCTGGGACCTTACCCAGTTCGTACTGATGTACCAAAACCGGTGGCGAGTTTCCTCCTGAGGCTTCTGCCGACGCAAGCAAACGACTGTGTCTGCTGTAAACGTGTTTTTCGTTGTAAGGATAGATATTGGCATCGCGAGCCGAGGTCAAAAACTGATTGGCAAACATCTCGCCAACGCTGCCCTGAGGAAAGCTGAGAAAGTAGACAACCCCCGCATACCAAGCAAGGAAGGCATACACAGGGAGTTCTGCAACGCACTGTTTGACAGAACGACGCAAAAAGCAGGCTAACTTTTGCATCAATGACACATTCGATTCTGCTATTGCTGTTTCCCTTCGCATGCTCCACGGCCGCGAAAGTCTCCCCACCCCCACCAATACAAGAGTCACAAGCGCCAGTGCCGAAAGCGCATAAGTGTTGAACATGGTCAGCACAGCCGCTTGCATGCCGGTCGGGTGACTGAACATCGGTGTTTGAAAAATGATGTTGCGGAGAATCGTGCCGATGTAACCCGCGGACACGGCCAAAGCGCCGATTGTTATCCAGCGCCATTCTCTCGAGTTGAATTTAACGACAGATGACACAAGACAAAACATCAACGCCCAGAGCGCCATGTCACGCATGCAGCCGTCGATTCCTTCCTTGAAGAAAAGGAAGACCATCGAGCCGGCAACGGCGGACAGGAAAAACGAGTTAAAACTGAAATGAGTCTTTGTGATCGAATGAACAGTAGCTTCGGGTGGCGCAAGGCGCTTGACGTACTGCAGGAAAAATCCGACAAAACATAGAAAGATGCATGCCCACGTCACCCCTTGAGCGCCACGACAGGCAAAGCCGACAACAAGGGCTAGAGCAGTCGACCACTTAACTCGATTCTCGAGTTGCTCGGGAGTCAGGGATCGCAGTCGAGCTAATTCGGCTTGCGCTAGTTTTTGCATCGGTTGTAGTAAGTGCCGTAATGGGGCGATTTAAGGGTATGTCAGGCTATCCCTGGTTGTCAAGAGAAGAAATGATGAAGAAAGGGAGTGGTTTAACCCGTTGACAAAGACCAAAAACCCGCCCAGCTTGGCGTTGCCAACCGGCAAAACCCTGCAGTATTCGGAGGTATAATCGAACCACCATCCAACACCTGGAGATTTGCATGTACATAGGAATCGGTATGCTGGTTTTCTTGGGCGTTATCGCTCTCTGGATGGTCGGCACCTACAACCAGCTGGTCATGCTCAGACAGAGCGTTCGGGAAAGCTGGTCGGCAATCGAGACGGAATTGCGCCGACGATACGACTTGATCCCCAACTTAGTCGAAACCGTGAAAGGCTACGCCAGCCACGAGAAAGACACTTTGGAGGCGGTAATCAAAGCACGCAACAACGCAGCGGCCGTTTCCGGGGCACCGGAAGCTCAAGCACTGGCGAACAACGCTTTGACCGGCGCTCTCACAAAACTGATGGCACTCAGCGAAGCCTACCCGCAGTTAAAAGCCAACGAAAACTTCAATCAGTTGCAAAACTCGCTCAACGACACCGAAACAAGAATTTCTCAAGCACGTCGTTTTTACAACGCCAACGTGCGCGAGATGAACACGGCGGTTGAAACTTTCCCGTCCGTGCTCATCGCCGGACCTATGGGTTTCAAACCACAAACCTATTTCGGCATCGAAGATCCCAACGCCTTCGATCCGGTGAAAGTAAGCTTTGGGGGCAGCAGCGCCGCGCAAGAGCCTGGTGGCGTAATCAAGCTCGGCTCTCCCGTTGAGGAAAAGAGGAATTAGTCTCCTGCAAGCGCTGAGCTCTGAAGGTCATGGCAAAAATACTGATAGTTGAAGATGATCTTGATCTGCGACAAATTGTCGAAGATTGGCTCAAACACGACCATCACCTGATTGAGACAGCGTCAAAGGGCGACGAGGCGATGGAACTAATCGGCATTTATCCCTACGACTTGATCATTCTGGATTGGCAATTGCCTGTATATGACGGCATTCAGATATTGAAGAAGTTTCGTCAGGATGGCGGAAAAACGCCAGTCTTGATGCTTACCGGGCAGGATTTGACCGAACAGATTGAACAGGGACTTGACGCCGGTGCCGACGATTATTTGACCAAACCATTTCACATGAAGGAGCTGTCGGCACGGATTCGCGCCTTGTTGAGACGACCGCAAACAGTCACCGACAATGTCCTACGCGCCGCAAACATCAGCCTCAACCCTCGTACTTTCGCTGTCACCAAGGGCGGTGCCGACATCAGGCTCTTGCCTAAAGAGTTTGCATTGCTCGAGTTCTTAATGCGCCATCCGAATCAAGTATTCAGTGCCGAAGCATTGCTCGATCGTGTCTGGCGATCGGAAAATGATGCGGCACCGGAAACCGTTCGCACTTGCATCAAGCGCCTGCGCAGGAAAATTGACGGCGACAGCGAAGACTCAGTAATCCAAACCCTGCACGGAGTCGGCTACAAACTGCACGCGCCCGAGCTGAAAACCTAAACCCTTGCGGGATTATTGGGGTATAACACCTTTGGAGCGTCTATCGACGCGCCAGTCCGATATTCCGGCGGCAAATAAATCGGTACGTTGTGAGACTGAAGCTCTCCCACAAAGGTTTAATCCTGGTTGCCATCCCGCTCATTTTTGAGTTGGGATTCGTCGCCACGCTATACCAGATGCTCAACGAGACCGAGAAAGAAGTCCAGCGCGAGGCTCGCGCACGTGCCATCTCGAAAGAACTCAACAAATTACACTCATTGATGACGCAACAAGCTGCAGGCATCTCGGGCTATGGCTTGATCGGTACATTCAGCATGGCAAAACGTTATCAGCACGCCTCCGAGCTAATTCCAGAAGTGTTCAAAGAATTGAAAAAACTGGTCGCAGGCAACAAGGATGAAGAGAGAAAAGTAGATGACCTGGAGGCTTTCCTCAATAGCGCGGTGAGCGATTTTCGTTCGGTAAAAAAAATGATTGACTCGGGCGAACAGGCGTCGGCGCGCAGCTACCTCAACTCAATGCGAAGCAAAATTCCGATGCTGGCGGCCAAGTTCGACACGCTTGCCGTTGAGGAGCGGAAGATCGAAGACCTCAGCCCCAAGCTGCAAGCGGAGTCGAGAGAAAAAACCAAGCAACTCCTGCTCGCCGGAGTGGCGCTGAATATAATCATTGCCGTTTCATTGGCCGTGTATTTCAATCGCGGAACAGCACGCCGGCTCAATGTTCTCATGGACAACACATACCGTCTTGCTAGCGGACTACCGCTCAATCCGCCTCTACCGGGCGGTGACGAGATCGCTCACTTGGACAAAGTTTTCAACAAAATGGCAGATGCGCTAAAAGACGCATCAGAGAAAGAACGAGCCGTATTGGAAAACTTGCAGCAATCAGAAAGGCGAGTGAGAACCATCGTCGAGACGATGCCGACCGGTTTGGTCATCATCAATACCGAAGGGGCAATTGAATCGATCAATCCGGCAACCGAAAGGATGTTCGCCTACGACATCGCCACGCTTGCCGGTCAACCAGTGCAAAAATTGTTTCCCAAAGAAGCGACCTCCGGGGTCGAGGACATACTGCAAAAATTACTGACAAAGGGGCGCAAGCATATCCTTGAACTCGAAGCTGCAAAGGCTGACGGCGAACCGTTCCCCGTAGAAGTTTCCGTCAACGAATTCGAAGCTTTCGAAGGCGCTCGTTTTATGCTCGTCATTCTAGATATCTCAGAACGCCGGGAAGTAGAGCGCATTAAGCAAGAGTTCGTCTCCATGGTCAGCCACGAGCTGCGCTCTCCGTTGACGTCGGTGCAGGGTTTTCTATCCATGCTAGCTGAGGACATCTATGGCAACCTCAACGACCAGGGCAGGAAGAGCGTTTCAATTGCTGAGCGCAACGTCACGCGACTGATCAAACTGATTAACGACCTGCTGGATATCGACAAGCTGGAAGCGGGGCGTCTGCGCATGAATTTCAAACATTCCGACATGGATCAGGTCGTGCAGCGAGCTTTCGATGCGGTGCACAACTTGGCGCAAATTGAAAAAATCAAACTGGAAAAAACCGGCGTCGCCGCACAACTGATCGCGGACCCGGACAGGCTGGTACAAGTGCTTGTAAATCTGCTGTCAAATGCCATCAAGTACTCGCCGCCCAAGAGCAAAATTACGGTCGAAACCTCAGTTAGCAGGTCACTTACTGAAGTAAAAGTAATAGACCAGGGAGCGGGCATTCCTGAAAAATTTCATCAGTCTATTTTTGAACGCTTTGAGCAGGTAAACACGCCAGAGCGGGCTCAAAAGGGCGGCAGCGGTTTAGGTCTGGCGATTTGTAAGGCGATAGTCGAACAGCACGGCGGGGAAATGGGGCTTACTTCAGAAGAGGGAAAAGGCAGCACGTTTTGGTTTAAACTACCGGAAGCTCCGCCCGGATATGACGACCTCGATGACGAGGACGATGAAGATACGGACGATATTTGATAACGATGACCACGAGAGAAAGAGCAATAACGAGAATGATGCCTGACGTCAAAGTGAAGCGTCCGCTATCTTTGGCGCTTGCAGCAGCGCTTCTCCTTTGTGCGACGGTCCCCGCCAATGCTGATGATGGCTGGGTTGAAAGCAAAACAGCAAAGACGTCAGAGTCCGACGACGATACAGCTAAAACTGAAAAACCCGTCGTCGGTAGTGTCACCAAAGCGGCTTCAGCAGCGATGACACAATCGTTGCCTTCAAACGCCACCATGTTTGACCGTCTTATGAACGCCGGTCTTAAGGCGTCTGCAATCAGAGCAGACGAAGAAGCGGAGAGCAAACTTCTTGAAGCGATCAAAGAAGCGAAAAAACTATTTGCCACTCCCGATCAACTGATCACAGCGAGGCTGTCGCTGGCTGACGTATATGTGCACGAAGAAAAGTACATTTCGGCAGGCGAAGTTTATAACCAGTGCATCGATCTGGCGCGCAAACTTCACGGAACCGAAAGTCGCGAGTACGCCCACGCGCTGCATGGCGCAGCCGCTGTGGCTTTCCATCAAGGAAAAGCCGCCAAAGCCGAACCTCTAATCAAAGAGGCATTGGAGATCAGGAAAAAAATTCTCGACCCACATGACCACGATCTCGGCGAGAGTTACATCTTAAAAGGCTCCGTCGCGGGGGCAAGAGGATGGACAGAGGAAGCACACGCGGACTTCCAAAAGGGACTGGAAATCCTAGAGCAAAGCCCTGGGACTCGCTCTCTCGACCTCGCCGACGCACTGCGCGAAGCTGCGATGTTTTATCACTCGATTGGAAAACGCAGTCGCTCCCGTGATTATTTCGAGCGCAGTTACAGCATCAAAGACAAGTCAGTTAACTTCGAACAACCGCCAAAAATCCAGGGCAGTGTACGATTCAAGTGGGAAGACGGCAGCCCGAGATCCCAGGAATTCGCAGACGCGGACTTTCCACTCAAGTATATGGCGACGAACCAAGTTCGCGTCGCATGCACAATCGTCGATTGCTGGGAAATTCTTGGCGTTCTCATATGCATCACCAATATTGGAGACAAACGCGTCGATCTCGGGCTTGGCAAAGCGAATTTGACAGAGTTCGCAGAACCGCACAAACCGTTTCTCCTCATCCCTGAAAACACTTTTGACTACAGGCGACGCGAGCGGACCATGTGGGACTATACATATAATCGCCCATGGCTAGCCAATATTCAAAAGACGCGCGTCGTTCGCGGATTCGTCCCATCCAAGGGACATGACATGTTCCGCGGACCGAACATATTTGGAATCTATGGTAAGTGGGGCGGTACGCAGCGTATCTTGCCGCCGGAGAAATTCATGCTCAATCGCTCACCGGAAGAGCTTGAAGAACAGGCGCAAGCGGTCATCGAAGAAGACCTCGTTCGTTCTCGCAATCAAGGCGCGTTCGGTCTGGTTCCTGTAACTCTCGAACCGTTCGAATCGAGGACCGGACAATTGTTCTACCTGAATACTCGCAAAGAAGAAGTGATGATTACCGTGCCAATCGGCAATACGATCTTCACCTTCCCCTTCCACGCCCCCAAACGTCGCTTCCCTGGATAAGCAGGGCGCGTGCAACGCGCCCCCACATTGCGTCTCTATAGTCGCCACAACTCCGCCACACATATGCCCGGTGTCCACCACAGCAAAATCGTAAGTTATTGAGGCTCCCCCACCACTGAAGTCATTCCGGACCAGCGGAACTTCTAGTGGACACCAGCTTCTCAATGACGAGGTTTTACCAATGGTTCAGGTCAACAATTTTGAAAATCTGTCGCAACTTCGAGATCTGATGGACAGCCCGCACCAGAATTTCTCCCATCCATTTGCGGAAATGAAGTTGACTGAGATGCAAAATTTGAGCAGCGCCCCCAACACAAGCAGAGACCATCTACCTGGGTTACAGATCATTCCAGACAAAGGCGATTCGACGCCAGCAAAGACACAAACACTTGAGTCCCGAACATCAACCTTCGCGCCGTCGATGGGACAGCGAATTCCTTTTGTCACTGAAATTTCTCCGGAGTTCATAAAAAGCGTCAAGGAACAATTCAGCAGCATGCTGAAATCGATAACTGGAGAGGCTAACGATGCACCAATACTGCGCAAGCCGCTGCCAGAGGTTTCACCAGAAAAACCGCAGTTTCGTGAAAATGCAAATCAGTCTGACGCCAGAGAGCCGATGCTGAAAACTGTCATCAAGCCTAACGGAAACAATGCATACAAAGAGGTAAACACGCTGGGTGAGACAGGGGATGTTGTTTCAACAGTTGACGTTTATCTTGATCCTAAAACACAGTCTATAACCAGAGCCACACGAATGGCTGATGGAAAGCTCTTCTCGCTGGAGACAGAAAACAAAGACAAGAGCAGAGAGGTAATTACATTCGACGAGCAAGAGAGAAAAATCTCTACTCAGCTGTTGCTTCCAAATGGCGGTTACGAAATGCGCGACGCCAATGACAAGATCGTCTTCTCAAACATTCAAACCGTAGTCGGTGAGCCAGTACAAAAGCTGCGCAAGTAAGCTAACGGCATGAGAAGAAAGAGGAATCAGACTCTTTAGTTTCCTTCACCACGTCGGTTCGTCCATTGAATGAAGTGCCAGTCGTCTACAACAGGTACCAGCTCTTTCAGCGATCTCAGCTCGCTCCAGTGCATGTCTAAATGCCACAGGGATGCCGAGCTACCTTCATCTATGTACCGCGCAATTCGTGAGAATAGCCGTCTTTGTATGTTGGATATCTGAGTTCAACGGAGAGTTGCTGCAACGAATTAGCGGCATCGACACGCCTGTTGCCTCGTTGAGTATAGTGACATTGTTCCAGTGGCACGGAATCGGGAACTGGTAAGTTCAGTCGTTCTGCGAGCCATTCGACTATTTCTCTGTGAGTTGTCGGCAGGGTGTCACCACACAGAAAAATCTGACTTCGTTTGTTCAAAAGCAGAGCTTTCATAATCATTTGCGCCAAATCATCTACATGAATGCGCGATACGAAATTCGTACCGTCGCCGGGCAAGCGATAGTTTCCACTTATAAGCCTTTGATGCAGACCGCTGCCCCGCCCGTAGATACCTGGGGCACGCAAAATCGACGCGCCAACCTTCAGCCACTTCTGCTCGGCGTCCAATCTTGCTTTTCCCTGCGGCGATTCACTATCGACCTCAGATTCCTCGGTGACGACTCCTTCTTTCTTTCCATAAACCGCTGTCGAGGAGATGTATACGATGCCATCTGCTTTCTGAGCGGCACGGCAAGCCACAACATCAGCTTCCGAGTCGGGAGGAAATGACACCACTACATACGCGCCGTCCAGCAAATCTCCAAGGTTTTCGAAAGACTCGACCACCACCGGTTCTATTCCAAGCGCGCGAATTTCAGCAACCCGTTCTGCACTGCGTGTAGTACCATACATCGAGTATCGAAACAGATTCTTTGACTCAGGTTCTGACGTGGAAGTTGTGGTTTGCGTAAGTATGGGCGCGAACTCGTGGGACACCTGCGCCAACGCACGAGCGACTTGTCCTACGCCAAGGAAAACCAACTTCCTGTTATGGTCTGCCATCAGAGGTTAAGGTTTTTCCCAGCCCATCTCTTCTACTGCGTCATCAAAACTGACACGCATGCGCTCACAATAGTGGAGCGCGATGATTGCTTGTTCAACCTTCAAACGCTTTTGCTCAACCAATTCATGGCACTGATTTGCAGCACCAAGCAAAACCTTGTCGAGTTTGCCGGCGGCAGTGAGAATTTTTACGACATCACCGCCGTGCTTCTTCTTTACCGTTTGAGCTGTCTGCACGTCCTGCTCTGTCAGCAAGCCGGCTTTGACAAGCAAGCCAATGACCTTCGAATCCATGGAATTCTTCGCGATGGCTTTGCGCGCGCTCTTCGCATCGACCCCGTAGTGCTCGCGGATAAACGCTTCAAGAGCTTCTTCGCGAGTAAGGGCACCGGTGCGCACCACTTCTTGCAGATTGAGTGCGGCTTTAAGTACGGGCACGCTTATGAGACCAGCTTCGATTAGAACTTGCCCCAGCGGAGGCGCGGTACCCTGCACTTCGGAAGAATCAACCTTCTTGGCGGGCGTCGCAGTGAATGTGTTGGTGTCCACCTTGCCGCCACGTGTGTGCGCACGGCGAACGGCTTCACCAGCTTGTTTCGGATTGAGAGAGCCGGCTTTGACCATGCCTTGCAACTGCAAAGCAGCTTCAAGCGTGGGCTCTGGAATAAGACCAGCTTCAACGAGGAAATGCCCGAGCAAAAAGTTCGGACGCTTCTCGATCAAGTCCTTACCACCACCACCACCTATGGCAGGATAGGAACCGGATGCGTATGGGTCGACGGCCGGATAATTGCCAGATGCATAAGGATTTTGCTGAGGAGGATAAGCACCGGACGCCGGTGCCTGCGGTGGTGCCGCTTGAGACGGATCTTGCGGCGGATAGCCCGGCTGCTGCGGATATCCTGGCGGCATCTGTTGCGGCGGATAACCTGGTGCCATTTGCTGTGGATAACCAGGTGGATAGCCATACCCGGGTGGGTAGCCGTATCCGGGCGGCATTTGCTGCGGATAACCCGGCGGATAGCCATAGCCTGGAGGATAACCATAACCAGGCGGATAGCCATAGCCAGGCGGCATTTGCTGTGGGTAGCCGGGCGGATAGCCATAACCAGGCGGCATCTGTGGCTGCGGATAACCCGGAGGCACTTGTTGCGGATAGCCAGGCGGCATCTGTGGTTGAGGTGGTGCCTGTTGTTGCTGCGGTTGTGCGGGTTGCGGTGCAGGCTGAGACGGCTGCGGCTGTGCAGCAGGCATATTGGTGTGCGACTCTTTCATAAGAGCGCTGGATTTATCAAAAGCTGCAAAAGAATGCGGTGCTTCCACTTGTCCGTTCGGCTCCGGTTCTGCTTTGGGCGCAGCAGCAGCCACTTCCGGAGGCATGGCGACCTTCTGAATGTCCTGAGGCAGCGACAAGTGAAGAACGTCCTGCAAAAGCTCGACGTCGTCGAAAGGCGTGCTCCACACAACTCGCGAGCTAGAGCCTTCGCCTTCATAAAGTGTCCACATGGGCTCCTGAGTGCCGCCGATCTCCGAGCGAACGGTTAAACTCCATTTGCTGTTCATCGCAGCAAAGGGCAGTTCTACAGTGCAGCCCTTGTTTATGGTAGCTTCCTGAAGCAAATTCTTCAGGTCACTCATACGGGGCGGATATTTCATCGGGTCCAGGCGAACCTGGCGCTTCGGTTTGTACATCAACGAGGTCCCATTTTTAATATTCAGAATAATTGTGCCCGCCCGAAAACACCGATCAACCTATATATCTTATTTAGTAAGCAATTCCAGCTTTATCAGACTTGTGGAGCACAATTCAAACCATCAATTCTCATTTTACCGGTTAGGTACAGAAGCAACATGATATTGTCGGTTAAAGACCAAGGTCATTTTTGATTCGAGAAATCCACGTGCAATTCGGCAAAAAACTGCCACCAATACTTATCGGTCTCATTGCCGGCGCAATCGTTTTTGAGTCGGTGTTTTGGCTTACGATCTTCAAACTCAAAGAAACGGCCCGCAATGATGCAGCCGAAGCTTCGAAGTGTACAGCCATAGTCAATAAAGTCGACAGCATCTCGCGTTTGGCGCTAGATGCTGTCGGACAATGCGCGGTGCCTGCAACTGTGCAAGATCCTGCCGACATCGACAAGATTGTCGAAAAACTTAAACTCGAATTTCAAGCGCTGCGCAAACTAACACAGGACAATCAGCAGAGGGGTGCACTCGTTGATATAGGCGAAAGCACTGCTATGCAGCATGTGCGAGCAGCCATATCCCTCTTCAAAGCACCACATCCAACCACCCCGCATCAAGCGCACATTGTTGATCCATTTTATGCTCAGATTCAGAATCACGAATTAGCAGTAGTTGCCGATGAGCTTAAGGAGCTAAAGAAAGTTTCTAGCTCGTTGGTAGAAAGTCTTCGGCAGAAACAAGCTCAAACTCAGCAGGATATCAACAATATCCAAATTGTTTGCATGTGTTTCAAAGCCTTTGCGCTTCTCCTTTTCGTTATCCTGTATGCGAAAAAACTGACCGATCGCCTCAACTGGATAACCGTAGTTCTTGTTCTACAACTGATTGGTTTTGCAGCACTACTGCACAATCTGCAGCAACAAAGCGACACTGAAGAGAACAAGACAATTCAAGCAGTCAAAGCAGCAAATGCTATCAAAGAGATCAGAGCATACTTCAAAGACATCAGTATCGCCATTGAGCAAAATGAGCTAACACATGGAAAAGTCAATGCGCCGGGAGTAAGAGCCGAGAACGTCATACATCCACTCTACGAAGATGCTGAGTGCGACATGATTGGGCGCTTTGTCGATAAACGCCATCTGCTTTCGTTTCATTACCAACTACTGAAAGAGCTGAAAAAAGACGACGCAGACGAACTTGCCACAATAGTTTCGTCCAATGAAGCAGCCGACCATGTCTTCAGCATGTTGGAGAATATGTATCACATCCTCCAAGCAGAAATTCCTAAAATGCAGGCGCGCCCAATCGAATTCAGCCCTTCGCGTCAGGCGGGCTGGCGTAAGGTGCAAGCTGGAATTAAGGACATTCTTTCCATCAATTTCCTTTCAATCTTAGACGAGGAGACAGGGAAAACAACAAATAGCCCGAAGCTTCAAGAACTGCTTCGTCAGCAAATCGACGCGGTGTTGATTGCAGAGTGTTTAATCATTTTTGCCTGTCTGAGTTTCATTGCCTACACGGTGCGCAGCGTTACCAAACGCGTCAATGTAATGAATGACAACGCAATTAGACTGGCAAGCAATCTTCCTCTCAATCCTCGAGTAAGTGGCAATGATGAAATATCCGATCTGGATAAGACTTTTCACGCGATGGCCGACTCGCTCAAAGAAGCCAGCCAAAAGGAGCGCGCGATCGTTCAAAACGCCAGCGACGTCATCTGCTCGATAGATGCACGCGGTCACTTCAGTGCGGTAAACCCCGCATCACTGCCTGTGTTTGGTTACACACCAGATGAGATGTTCGGCAAAATTTTTGTCGATTTCATTTTTACAGACGACAAACGCAACGTTGTTGACGCTGTGGAAAAACTGAAAAATAGTGCAGAATCAGAACCGATTGAAGCACGTATGATCAAAAAAGATGGCATGCTAATAGACACGCTTTGGTCAGCGACATGGTCACCGTCTGAGAAAGCACTGTTCTGCGTGATTCACGACATCACAGAGCGCAAAGAAGCAGAACGCATAAAGCAGGAAGTGGTGGCAATGATCACCCACGACTTGCGAACTCCACTTTCAACAATTAGAAACTTCCACGAGATGCTCGCGACTGGACTGCTTGGTGAACTAACAGAGAAAGCCAATAAGATGCTTGCTCTTGCAGACAGGAACGCAAGTCGGATGCTTAGTCTAATCAACGACCTGTTGGACGTCGAAAAAATCAAAGCAGGAATGATGGAGTTGGAGAAAGACGATGTTTCAGCTTCCAAAGTTTTAGAACAAACGGCGCAATCACTCTCGCCACTAGCAGCGGAATCAGGCATTTCCATCGTTTGCGCTCAGCGAACCGTGCGGTCGACGCCATCTACACACGGTAATGTAGGTTCGACGCCATGCGTCGACCTGTCCGGTTCCGAAGACGATCATTCAAGTTCCAAGAAAACTGATGATGACGACTTGATCTTCCACGTAGACGAAGACAAGATTTCTCGCGTGGTGACAAACTTAGTTTCCAACGCAATTAAGTTTTCCCCGCGCGATTCATCTATCACTCTGGGCGCAGAATCAATCAATGGAAAAGTGCTAATCAGCATTCAAGATCAAGGTCGTGGAATTCCGCAAGACAAGCTGGCGAACATATTCGACCGCTTCCAGCAGGTAACGGCTCAGGACCATTCCAAATCAGGCGGCTCTGGCTTAGGCTTGGCAATTTGCAAGGCGATTGTGGAACTGCACGGCGGTGAAATCTCAGTCGAAAGCGAAGAAGGAAAGGGAAGCACCTTCAAATTTTCAATTCCGAAGAAGTCCGGATGAGACTAGAACTTGAAAAATCTGCCGTCGCCAGGCTCGAGCGAAATCTCAAACTCGCCGTTTTGGTTAGGGGAGATAGTTTTCCACGTTGAATCGCTGCGTTGCAATTCACTAATCGCCTCAGCTCCTAACACTTTGACTCTCGCCACAGCCGACTTAGAATCGTTCCGATTGACGATCATAAATGCTTTCTCTTTCTTATCTTCTCCGAACATACCAACCACAAACTCGCCAGGCGATGTGATTTGCAACGGGCACCCGTAGGGCACTCCCAAGGCACCTGGTGGTAGCGGCGCCGTTTGAAAAATATAGAGTGAATCCATCGACATCAGCGTTGAGCTCAGCGCTTTCATCTCCTTGTTTAAGACAGCGGCAGCCTCAACTAGAGGTGTTGCGACTCCATCTTGATACATGCCTCCAAATGCTTTTGGTCCCCAGTAAAGGAAATAATTGATGGCGCGGGCACCGTACGCAAGTGATGTATACACCTGCCATCGCAGTTGCGCAGGAGTAGGCATCATCCAATCCTTCACATCCCACTGACACGCCTGAATGATATTCATAAAGGGAAGTTCAGCTTTCCTTGCGCACTCTCGCATCAAGCGAAGTTGAATGAAATAGAGACCTTCCTCAACCTTCGAGTATTTGACGAAAGTGTAGTAATCATAACTGAGCAAATCGGGCTTGAACTGCCGAATATACTCATTGATGTGATCTTTATAGACCTGCGACGGATCTTTGATTCTCTTTGGTCTGATACCAAATATAGGAAGCAAATTTACGAAACAAAAATGGTGCGGATCGCGTGCTTTTATGTGACGAACAAGTTTTGCAAGCTGCGGGAATTGAGCTTCCTGAGGCTCATCGAAGATGTAATAACCCTCGAGTGTAGGATTGTCTTTGACGCGATCAATCAGCGCATTTAGTTGTTTAACATCACTAGGGCTTTCCATTGTTTTCACGTTAAACAAGGCGTGCTGAAGCAAAACCTTTACTTTGTATTTCTCAGCAAAGGGCAAGGCATCTTCTGCAATCGGCAAGAGGTTATAACCTTGATCAGCAATCGCCTTTACATATACTTCTTCCGGTGGCGGCGAACAACTGTAAGTGATGATGAGGTCCTTCTGTTTCCACCCTGTCCGGTACCTGGCATCCAGAGAACCCAACTTGTTACCAAGGAAAAGAAACGCCAAAAGAAGCGGTAGAACTGAAAAAATCAGGAGAATACTTGTTTTGGAACGCCGCAAACTAAGTCACCTATCGAAAACATCATTATATTAGGTTACGCGGTCCAAATTAGCTGTAAATGTAGAAGCAGTCTATTCTGCGAACTTCCCTTACTGCAGTGCGACGCCATCAATGCCACGAGGCCACTCTAACTCGATGAACCTCAAAATTGCTGCCGCTACTTCCGGGAAAACTTCTACTGTTTTCGTTTCTGCAAGTTCAAGCGGATTCATTGCTTGGTGCCTCTGACAGCGTAGCTCTATGCGTCCATCATCAAGCCTTTCGAGAACATAGCCCTCATGAATGGCTGTGCCAGCTTGTTCCACTGCAGTCTGAGGAAAGATACCCACGTCTTCCAAGATTTTTGTGACTGCCATGGCTACATGAGCTTTGGGAATGGGTAACATACTGCAATCATCTAAGCGTTTTCGCTCTTCCACGTTCAGAGTGCCGCTCATCACCAGCTTTTGCACTAATTGCTCATAATCAGAACTCATAATTAGCGCCCTCTTTGTTTTATATCTCTAGAACTCTTGAGGCAGCGGCCGGAACCCATCTGCAAGCGCTGGAACAAAAATGCCCAGACGTGAGATATTATATTCGCTTACTCGGGCGACATTGGCTATCAATTGGAGATGCGTATGTTCAATAGAACTTTGATCGCAATTTTTTCTCTCGTCATATTTTTAACTCCCGCAGCCTTTGCAAAAGACGCTGAGTTTGATGCGTTTTGGACAAAGTTCAAAGCCGCACTCCAGAAGAACGACAAAGAAGCAATCGCTTCGATGACGCGCCTGCCCTACAACTCTTACGAAAAGCCGATGGACAAAAAGCAATTCATTGTCTATTGCAACAACATCTTTTCCAAAAAGAGGAGAGACGCATTGGTGAAACAAACACCAGTGAAAGACCAGTCGTCATATTTTGTTTTTGTCGACGACGACATTTACATCTTCGCAAAGGTGAAAGGCACATACCTCTTCACCGAAATCGGCGTCAACGATTAGTCGATCTCTTGGTTCTGGAAACTATTTGTCGCAGTTCACCGCAAAGATCTCGTTGAGTTCGGCGAAGGATGCGGCGACTCCGAAGCTGTCGAATGTGCCTTTCTCTATGATGGTTTTCGCGGAATGCATGAAAGCGCCGTAAGCCATTCGCGCTAGCGCGGAGCCAACGGAGATGCGTCGAACTCCGAGATCTGCGAGTTTCTGCACTGTAAGACCCGTGGTTGAATTGGAGATGATCACGTTGACCGGTTTCGGAACAACCGATTTCACGATTGCTTCAATTTCTTTTGGGTCGCTAACCATCGGCGCGAAAAGGCAGTCAGCACCGGCGTCCGCGTACGCAACAAGTCTATCCAGGGTGACCTTAAAGGCATTCGGCGCACCAACCAAGTAAGCTTCGCACCGAGCAGTGAGAACCGGCTTTACGGCTCCAGCATCGATTGCACTTCGCGCCGCCTTGATTCTCTCGATTGCCAATTCGCGCTCGTACAAAGGGTTTTTCTCATCCCCTGTAGCATCTTCAATCGAAATTCCAGCAGCACCGGTCTTCACACAGAGCATCACATTTTTGCCAACCGCTTCAGGCTCGTCAGCATATCCATTTTGAAAATCGGCGTTTACTGGCAAGCTAGTCGCCGACACAATCTCACTAGTATGAGCAAGCACTTTATCCATTTCCAGCGCCTCGATGGCATCCGGCAATCCCTGGGAAAAAGCGTAGCCGGCAGAAGTGGTGGCAAGCGCTTTGAAGCCCAGGTGATGAAGTATTCTCGCAGAACCGATGTCCCACGGATTCGGAATTACGAAGCAACCCTTTTCGTGCAGTGCATGGAATTCCTCGACCGGAGTCATTGTTGATGTAACCATTGCACACTCCTCGACTATTAGTTGACTACCCTACGGTTTCCAATGCAGAAATCAATTCATCAATTGCTTGATACCGTTCTTCCGGTTGTTTTTTCAAACAACGCTCAACAATGGCGCGAACCGCCGGCGGCACCTGAAGTTTTTCAGGAATTGGCGCAGGCTCAGCATAGATATGCGCAGCAATCGTTTCCATTGTGCGTTTCTTATCGAAAACGGGAACGCCCGTAAGAGCATGATACATCGCACAACCAACAGCATAGATGTCGGAAGCAACCGTCAACCCGTCTCCTTGCCAATACTCAGGGCTGGTGGTGAGCGGGTCGCCAGTTTGGTCACGGGTGCGCAGTGTCGCTTTGACCCAACCCAAACTCTTCACTAATTTGTCGGTCAATCCAAAATCGGAAATTTTCACAACAGGATGAGCTTTCAAATTTGAGACGTATATTTTGCTCAACTTCAGATTGCTATGAAAAACGCCCTGTGTGTGCGCGTACTTGAGAGCATTGCAAACAGGGACAAACACTTTCACAAGCTCTTGCACGGAGAGCGGTCCGTTTGTTTTGACGTATTGCTCCATTGATGGATTCTGGAAATATTCCATGACGATGAAAAGTTCATCTTTGGTGAGCCAACCCCATTCAACCACCGATGCGATTGAGGCGTGCTCCAATCGTGCCCATTGCTTGGCAGATTGGATGATGTGCGCAGTCTCGGTTTCGCGATGAACACCGGAGTGAAAAACTTTGAGCGCATATGGTCTGTCCAGGCGAATGTGCTCGACCTTGTAGACTTCAGTGAGTGAACCAGTACCAATGAAATTGCATAGCTTGTAGTGTTTTGCAGCAACCGGACCATCTTTCGGGTCTTCTCTCCTGCCGAGATAACCGCCATCAGCAGGGCAAATCAGAATCTTTTTCCCATCGTAGGTTTTATGACAGATCGGACAAATTGAGGTGTCGGTCTCACGGCAGCGTTCAAGCCATTGCGCAACATCCGAATCTTCACCGATGCTTTCCGTCTCCTCATCGATCTTTGGAGAAGTCCTTAAAATGGTTACCTTCTGCACGCCATCGCCGTTCGATTCAAAGAAAACCTGGAGAAATGCAGTGCCCTTTTTACCGAGCAGGATTAAACTGCCATTGCGCACAGGAAAGGAGATGCCCGCACGAAGCCACTCTCCGTCGACTGCAGTTCCATTGGTGCTCTTTAGGTCTTTCGCGCTGATTCCTTCCGGATGTGCAAAAAGTTCAACGTGTTGATTGGAAACAGTAATGTCTTGAATTAGAATCTGCCGGTCAGATTTACGCACCGGTGATCTGCCAATCAAAAATGATTCGCCCTTCTTCAATTCAAAATGAACTTCCGAATTCTGATCGTTTAGGGTGGGAATCTCGACGGTCATGCCAAGCAGCGTTCCTTAAGCCGTGGTGGGCAGAGATGCGGCATATCTTACAACAAACGCAAAGGCGATAAATTTATCCGCGCATTTCCATGAGATTGCCTGATTCGTAACGCCGCAGACCGACGTAGAACATGATTATGCCGGCGGCAAGGACGCCTAAGGCTCCGCCGACTGAATACAACGCATCAATCATTGACATGTTGCGCAGCGCGCTTACCGGCAGGTGACTGACGAACATCGCAGGCAGAAGGGTAAACAACAAGACTTTGACGAAGCCTTGAAAGATTGGCGATGGATAGGTGCTGAAAGTGATCATCGCGATGCGCAGTTGCGTTAAAACCGACTCAGCGCTGCCCATGAAAAAAGCCAGGCTGCCCGTGAAAACACTAAAGCCGACAAACAGGACTGCAACCGAACAGATAAGAGCCATGAAAAGGCTGAAGTGAGCGAGGTCAGGTTTTACAAAAATTGCGTAGACGACGATTCCGAATAGGAAGTCGCCCCACGAACTGGCGCTGCTTTTGCCAAGTAAGAGATGTGGCAAAACGGCGCGAGGGTAGAGCAACCATGAGTCGAGTTCTCCTCTCATTATGATGCCGGGCAGCGCAAGCGCATTGCCCATAATCATATGAGCCAATCCGAAACCCGAGGCAGCAATTGCCCAGAGAGTAATCACGTCATTGACACCCCACCCCTTCACGACGGGGAATCGCGTGAAAAAGAGGCACCAGAATGCAATCCAAACAAAGTCATTAATGAACATCGCCACCATCTGCGAGATGAACGCACCGCGATAGGCAAGCAGCGATTTGAAATTGATCTTGATATACGCAGACGCGAGATTCAGATAGGAGGTCAGCCAATTCATTCGTCAACCTCCATGGGAGAAAACGCGGCGCAGCGCAAGGTTATAGACGATGCGAATGACGAGAGCAAAAACGAGAATGGCGACTACTTGCTGAATGAGGACAGATAGAAACAGTTGCAAGTCCCCGGTCACAAAAGCTCGTGCTGGTCCGTACACGATTGCGGAAAACGGAAGCACGCGAAGAATCTGTTGCCAGCCCTCAGGAAAGAGCTCCAGAGGAATCAGCATGCCGCCTAGAATCATGGTCATGCGCGAGTAAATGAGCGTCAGTCCGGTGGTGTCCTCGAGCCAGAAAGCAGCCAAGCCGATCAGGAAGTAAATGGTGAAATCGAGAGCGAAAGAAAGAGGCAACAGCATTAAGAACATCGCGAAGCCTTGGAAATTTATGTCTAGCGGACCGACGAACATCAAGGCGATGATTGACCCGACGACAAAATTGAGCGCAAATGAAAGCACTCGCTCTCCAGATGTTTGCGCCAGCATGTTCAGCGGATACGACAATGGACGCACGAGTTGCATCGCCAACGCACCAGTTCGTACATCTTGATCCACGAGTGTAGCAATCGTCGGCAAGGACATGATTATGGACTCCGTGACCACCAGATACCAGAGCATCTGTTTCAAGGTCAATCCGCCAAGAGAAGTCTGGTTTGTCTCGGCGTAAGTTACTTTCCACAAGCAGAGAAATATGTACAAAACCACGAAAAGGAAAATCGTTTTGCTGCCGATCTCACCAAGATACGCGAGTCGAGAACGAATGCTTGTGAGTGCGATGTAGAAATACTTACTCATCCTCTGCGCCTGTGTCCTCGTCTTCATCTTCTTCAGTTGCCGTCGGTGGCGCTGAATAGATGTGCGCAATTACTTCTTCCAATGGTGGGTCTTCGATCGTGATGTCGACTACGGAGCCGATGCGCATGATTTCGGTCATCACCTTCTCAATCGGAATAGCCCGCGTATCGACTTCAAATCTAAAGGCGTGGCCAGATTCCTTGAGTGTTTTCACACCTTCAAGAGCAATAGACTCCGGCATGTCTGCGTATTTGACGCTAAGAACTTTCTCGCTCAAATACTGCCTGCGAACGCGAGAAACTCGGTCGTCCAAAACTACGCGACCGTGGTTGATAACGACTACGCGTTTTGCCACATGTTGAATGTCGCCGGCATCGTGGCTCGTGAGAAAAACAGTCACGCCTTTTTCCCGATTCCATTCTCGAATCAAATCACGCAACTCCTGCCGAGCAATTACATCCAATCCTATCGTCGGTTCGTCCAGGAAAATTACTTCCGGCGAATGCAGGAGACTGCATGCGACTTCAGCGCGCATACGCTGACCTAATGAGAGTTTGCGAACGGGCGTATCGAGAAACTCCGCAAGTTGGAAGCGTTCGATCAGCATGTCGCGCTGCGATAGAAAAACGTCTTTCTTGATTTCGTATATCTTTGACAAGAGTTCAAAAGTATCCCGCGGCGGCAAGTGATACCACAATTGCGAACGCTGCCCAAAGACAACGCCGATGCGCTTGGCTAAGCGGGTGCGCTCCTTCCATGGAACACAACCAAGCACAGTAGCCTGACCAGAACTGGGGTGCAAAATTCCCGTCAGCATCTTAATCGTCGTAGACTTTCCGGCGCCGTTGGGTCCGATGAATGCAACAGACTGCCCTCTTTCAATCGACAGAGTAATGCCGTCAACCGCCTTTACTTCAGACTCAGTCCAGCGCAATCCGTCGCGTTTTTTTAGCACGAAATTCTTTGCGAGCTGAACGGCGCTGACAGCATTTTCCATTTGATAGGGCTACCTTCTTCGTCTACGAGTAGAGGCCGAAGATGTTTTTGTACTTTTCTTTTGAACTTGTGAGTTTCGACGCTTTTGCGATTGAGCGACTCTCGTAGGGCGTGACGGTGGTTTTGCCGCCTGTGCCGCCGGTTTATTCACGGGCTTTGGCGGAGTCGCAGGTTTCGGTTTTGTCGCTGCCGGGTGAGATTGAGAACTTACACCAAGAGGGTCTCGAACATAAGCAGGTTGTGCCGGTCTCAACAAGCCGCCCGGCGCTGGCACCGCTATTGGTGCAGAAGCGGAACTCGTCGGCGCTGGCGAGGACGTTACCGCTGGTGAAGGCGTTGATGCCGGTGCATTCGCTTGCTTCTTCTCCCAGTTGCGCAACATAGCCACGCCGTTTTCGAACTCAGCGGCGCTCGAGTAGAAATTGTGTGCGCCGTTGTCTTGATATGGGTTTCTCACGTAATACAAATATGTTGTACTCTCGGGATTGAGCGCAGCCTTCAGTGAAGACAGGCCTGGAGATCCAACCGGGCCGGGCGGCAAGCCCTTAAAAATGCGAGTGTTATAGGGTGAACGCCGGTCAATGTCGGACTGGTACACCTTGCCATTGTTTCGCCACTTGCCGTCGATTTTCGAGGCATAAACAATGGTCGAATCGATGCCTAACGGCATTCCCTTGCTTAGGCGATTGTAGACAACAGAAGCAACTCGGGGTCTCTCTGCTTCAAGTTTGGCTTCCGTTTCTATCAATGAGGCGACGGTTACTACTTCGTGAATTGAAGCCTTCCGCTGATATGCCTGATCTGCCAGGTGTTCCTTCCAGACCTTTCTAAAACGCGTGACCATGCCCTTCACGACTTCCTTGGGCGTCATGCGTTCAACAATGAAATAAGTGTCGGGATACAAGTACCCTTCCAAATTTCTCGCAAGCGGGTCGATATCTGATATCAGTGAAATGTCATTCAAAAGCGGCAGGGCTTCGGTGTCGGTTCTCAACTTGAGCGCAGGTACAGCTCTCATGGCACGCGCTATATCAAAGCGGTTCCACCCTTCCAGTATGGTGATCTTGTCCGAGTGCGCGCCACCACGTAACACCTCTATTGCGCCTAGAGGAGTGATTGGTGAATTGAACTGATAGCTGCCGGCTTGCACAATTGGCGCGCTGTTTGTCAGCTTGAGATATACACGTAATGACAGTATGTCTGAAATTATGCCTTCTCTTGAAAGCAAGGCCAGCGTGTCTTCGAACGTCGCGCCGCGCGGTATCGCAATGGTTACGACTTGCTGCCGCAATCCACGCGGCTCAGATAATGCCTGCCACTTCCCGTACAGGAAATATCCCGCCGAGAGCATGCAGACAAGCACAATAGCAAGCACCGCGCGCAAAAACGTCATAGAGAAATAGTATAGCCAGGAAATGCCATCCAGGGAAAAACCCCAGGAATGATCTGGTGAAGTTTGCACTGACCTTTCGCCGAGAAGGGCTTACAGTGGCGTAGTCAGTCGGATACCAAACTTGACGAAACCTTCGGTAAACAGATGCTAAAAAAGGAGACGGACGCGATGAACAATCATGTTGCGATTTACCATATCGGCAACCAGGTCAGCCGCATACGGCATTCGTCTACCGAACCTTTCTTGAAAGCTGTAGGCGATCTGGACCAGGCGAGCCTTGACAGCGTCGTAAGCACGATCGTCAGCCTCTACCCGGCTTTCGATTCGCCGGTGAAAGCGGTGATTGACGGAGCAAAAAATTAGCACTGCTCACGCGTGCCAGCGCCGGCTTGGAGAATTTAGACCTTCGAACGCAGTTGGTCCACATCATCGATCACGGCATCGCAAAAGCGGCAGCGTGGCTCGAATCCGCCCGGCGTGCGAACGACCGTATGTCCGTAAAGATTGCAATTCTGCGGAAGACGTCTGTCTTTCGGCTTGTAAGAGAAATAGGCGACCAGCTCTTTCCACCAGCGAACAGCGACTTTCTTCAGTTCGAACTTGGTTCCAACTTTCTGCATCTCCTGCGTCCGCATTGAGCGAACTTGTTCGCGGGTGATTCTTTTTACCTTTTCACCGGTGGGATTCTCGAGTGATCCCAATTCGATGGATGCCGGAAACTTACCATTCCTATCTCGCTCTACCACTTTGATTATCCTCTAGAGTTTTTAGGGGAGGTTTTCGGGGCCTGCGTATGGCACGAAATACAGTCCAGCCTCCTGAGATCCACATTATTGAAAGACGATATGAGTTTAAAATCAATGGTAATTCTGCTAACACTTTCGAGGGGGCAGAAAAATTCCGCATGCAAAGTCGCGAAAGGTAAGCCAGATGGACCGCAAAGAGGTTTTAGCCGGGGCAAATCGAATTGTCATAAAGCTTGGCACTGCCGTGCTCATGAAAGAGGAAGGCGGAATTGCGCTGAGCCGGTTCTACGCCTTCATTGAAGGAATCGCGGGTCTGATGAAACAGGGCAAAGAGGTCCTGCTTGTGACCTCCGGCGCCGTCGGGCTGGGCGTTCAGAAACTTCAGCTCGATAAAAAACCGAAGCTGCTGCCCATGAAGCAGGCCTGCGCAGCAGTTGGGCAGGGTCGGCTAATGGCGCTTTATTCAGACGCGTTTCAAGCACTAGACATAATCACGGCTCAGATACTCCTGACTGAAGAAGATTTCTCCAACCGCAACCGCTATCTCAATCTGCGCAGCACAATCGGAGAATTGATGCGGCTAAAGGTCTTGCCGATCATCAACGAAAACGACACTGTGTCTACTGCTGAGATTGAATCCGGGAAAGACTTCGAGTTTCTAAAGGTCAATTTCGGAGACAATGACAAGCTTTCCGCCCTTGTCGCCAGCAAGGTCGAGGCAGATCTACTTGTGATCTTGACTGATGTCGACGGTCTTTACACTGACGATCCCCGCAAGGCAGACAGCGCAAAGCTGATTCCTCTTGTCCCGTCAATCAATACGGATATTGAAAAACTTGCTTCTGGTCCGGCGGCACCTGGAAAATTGGGGCGCGGCGGCATGAAGACTAAGATTGAAGCGGCGAAAACAGCCACCCAGTCGGGCTGTTCTGTGATAATCGCCGGTGGCAAAGTGCCTGATGTCATTCCACGCCTGTTCTCGAACGAGGAAATCGGCACGCTATTCCTGCCGCACCCAGGAATGACCGGAAAGAAGCGCTGGATTGCATTTGCAACTACGGTCAAGGCGGCGCTGGTCGTCAATGAGGGCGCCAAAACGGCGCTCAAAAATGGTAAAGCCAGCTTGTTGCCCGCCGGAATTGTGCAAATCCGCGGTCAGTTTGAAAGAGGCGATGTAATTGGAATCGTGGACGACGCAGGACACGAATTTGCACGCGGGATCGCCAATTATTCCAGCGAGGAGACCAAACAGATTTCCGGTCAACACTCGGACGCCATCGACGCTAAGATTGAAGTGCGCAATTATGACGCGATCGTCACACGAGATAACATCGCTTTACTTGAAACCGCGTAAAATCAAGCGTGGACAAAAGGCGCGGGGATACATCCAGGGCTGGAAATGGCAGAATCGGTTTTGACTCAAGTGCAAGAAGTCGCTAAACAAGCGCGACTCGCTTCTTGCCGTCTGCCGAGGCTGACGAAGGAAAGCAGAACAAAAGCACTGCACGCCATGGCAGAAGAGCTTGCCAAAAGCGAAGCGAAAATTTTGGAAGCAAACAAAACCGATGTAGCGAATGCACAAGCACTTGTTGCGGAAGGAAAAATGCCTTCGTCCTACCTGAAACGATTGAAACTAGACGCAGAAAAACTCAAAGGCGTCATCGATGGAATCAAGCAAGTCGCACAGATTGAAGACTCGCTTGGTACCGCAACGCTGAAAAGAGAACTCGATGATGAATTGAATCTCTACAGAGTTTGTTGTCCTATTGGAGTTGTGCTTGTAATTTTTGAATCGCGACCGGACGCATTGCCGCAAATCATGTCTCTTTTAGTGAAGAGTGGAAACGCGGGATTAATCAAAGGCGGCAAAGAAGCAGAGAATTCGAATCGGGTAATTTTCAATTGTCTTTCCGAAGCGTTAAAGTCGGCGGGGTATCCTGAAGGATCATTCTTCTTGCTTACGGGGCGAGAGGAAGTTTCAGATCTTTTGAAACTGAACAAAGAAATAGATCTTGTGATCCCACGCGGTTCCAACGATTTAGTAAGACATATTCAAAATAACACCGACATTCCTGTGCTCGGGCACGCTGATGGGATTTGTCATTTGTACGTAGATGCAAAAGCCGATCTAGAAATGGCGCTAAAGCTTACAATTGACAGCAAAACGCAATACCCGGCAGCCTGTAATGCGATCGAAACCCTGCTGGTCAACCGCAAAGTTGCAGATGTGTTTCTTCCCAAAATCATTCAAGCGTTTAAAGAGAACAACGTTGAAGTTCGCGTCGAAAAATCAGCGATTGAAAGTTTCAACCTACAAGATGTTGACGTTGCAAATGATGCCGATTGGACTACCGAATATTCTGATTTAACTATATCGATCAAAGTTGTGGACTCACTTGAAGAGGCAATCGAGCACATCAACACCTATGGCTCCGGTCACACCGAGTGCATTGTGACTGAAGACAAAGCAGCGTTCGAGAAATTCTTTGCGGAAGTAAATTCGGCAGGCGTTTATCACAACGCATCCACTAGATTTGCCGACGGATTTCGCTACGGTTTTGGAGCCGAAGTCGGCATCAGTACTGGCAAACTTCACCCACGCGGCCCGGTTGGTGTCGAAGGAATTATCACTTACAAATACAAGCTCGTCGGCAAGGGACAGATTGTCGCTGATTACTCAGGCGAGAATCCTCGCCAGTTCACACACAAAGACTTGAACAAATAGACTTACTCTCGAAACAAAATCCGAAAAACTGAGCAAAGAGGAAAACAACAAATGCTGAAGAACAAGAAGCTCGCTGTCATCGGTGTCGGCAAGCTTGGTGAAGCACTGATTTCCGGTCTGCTCAAAAAGGACGCGATCAGCGCTTCTGATATATGCGGGACAGTTGGTCACGAAGAGTCTTTGAAGCGAATAAAAGAGAGATTGAACATTGAAGCAACGCTCGACAATCAGAAAGCTGTGAAAGATCGAGATCTCGTTTTGCTCGCAGTCAAACCACAGAACATGGATAGCGTTCTAAAAGAAATTGCACCGGTTGTAACCAAGAATCACCTGATCATTTCAGTCGCTGCGTCTGTCACTACAGGTTTCGTAGAGGAGCGTCTCCCCCAGGGTGTTCCAGTGGTTCGTGCAATGCCGAACACGCCATCGGTCATGAACGTGGGCATGGCCGGAATGTGCACAGGCACCAGTGCCACTGATGAACATAAGAAAATGGCGGAAGCAATATTCAAGTGCGTCGGAGAAACTGTGTTTGTAGATGAATCGTTGATGGATGGTGTCACAGCGCTATCTGCAAGCGGACCGGCATACCTGTATGTCGTCATTGAATCGCTCGCCGAAGCCGGCGTAAAACTAGGTATACCGAGAGATGTTTCGACTTTGCTTGCTGCTCAAACGATGCTCGGCTCGGCGAAAATGATCCTCGATTCAAAAGCACACCCGGCGCTGTTGAAAGATATGGTCACTACACCGGCCGGCTGCACCATCGACGGCTTGATGGAATTAGAAGAAGGAAAGTTGCGAGTCACCCTTATCAAAGCAGTTGTGAAAGCTGCTGAACGCGCACGTGAGCTGGTAAACACTCAGAACACCAAATCCAAACTCTAACAGAGATCTGCGGCAAACTCTAATGAGGAAAGCGTTTGTCCTTTCATTAGGACGAACTATATAAAATGGAGTGCAGCTCATCTGCTTTCAGAGGCAGAAGTGATACAACTAATGGCTGACGAACTTGTTTAGCCTTATCGTAATCAAATCTAAATTTCCGGAAAAGCGAATGACTGAAAAATTGCCCGCGCATCTATTTCTTGACGAACGCAACATCGAATACGAGACAAGGACGTTTCCCGAAACAACCGAGAAAGGTGCAGCCAACGTGGCTCATGCTCTTGGTTTTCGAGAGCGCCAAATGATAAAGACGCTCATATTCGAAACGGCGCAGGGCGAATGCTCGCTGGTAATGGTTGGCGGAGATCAAAACGCAATTTCCGGGTTGTTGAAAAAGGCGTTGGGCTCGCGCGATATTTCTCTAGCAAAACCAGAGAAAGTAATCGAACTGACAGGCTACGTAATCGGCTCCATCCCGCCGTTTCATTGGCAAAGAAATGGAGTGAAAACCTTTTTGGACAAAGCATTAATGGACGAACCAGTGCTTGGTGTCGGAACAGGAAAGTGGGGCAACGAAATTCTCATTACTCCGCAAAACTTAGTCACTGCCAGCAATGCGATTGTGGTCAATCTGACTGTTCGAGAAGAAGGTAAATAGTACAGGTTTACGAAGAATTATTCCTCGCTTGTGCTGCCTTCTTCGGCGAGTTCGTTTTTCTTGGCGGAACTTCCTTTTGACGTGTTCGTTCCGCTTTGTTGGTTCTTCTCGATCTGCGCACTCTTGCCAAATTGCCCTTTCTTGCTACTGGGGGAAGGTCGGCTAGTTTGTATTCCATTCAAGGCAGCTTTCTTTCCCTGAATAACGCGTCTCTCGATACGGCGCGCTTCATCGCGCTTGCCCAGCTTCTTCAGAATGCGCACCAGGTTATTATTTACCCTCAAAGTTTCCGCATTGTTGGCACCAACTGCTTGCTCATCTATGGCAATTGCGCGGCGCAACAATGCTTCTGCTTCCTTCAAGTTGCCTGTCTGTTCCTTCAAAATCGCCAAGCAGGAGAGCACTTCGGCTACTCGAAAACTCTCGTCACCGAGTGCTGCTTCACGAATTTCCAGAGCTTTGTTGAACTCTTGTTCCGACCGACTCGTATTGCCCTCGACAAAATCAAGCGTGGCGATGCCGACCAAACAATCAGCCATGGCAGGGTGGTTGTCGCCGTAGAGGTCTTCGATTATCTCCTTAGCATGCTCGTAGCATTGCCTTGCCTCTCCGTTTTCGCCAGCCATCTGATGCTGAATGCCGAGACTGTTGTAGGTTGTCGCAACATCCAAATGTCCGGTTCCGAGGGCGCGTTTGCGAATAAAGAGAGCCCGCTTCAAAGCGGCCATCGAATCTCTCAACTTGCCCTCTTTGTGATAAATCGAAGCCATCGCTTGCATGCTGGATGCGATGTCTTCCTCGTCCGGCTTCAAGGCTTTCTCGCGAATGGAGAGCGCGCGCTGAATAAGCTTCTTCGCTTCTTGCGTCTTTCCTTCAGTCAAATAGATCATGCCTAGATCATTCAAACTATCGGCAACAAACAGCCCATTCGGACCGCTGGACTTCTCACGAATAGCCAGAGCGCGTTTGATTGCATTTTCAGCTTCGGGATAAAGATCGAGATTGAAATAGAGATTACCGAGATTGTTCAAGGTTTCGGCAATGCGCGGGTCATCCGGCTCAAAGCCACCGGATTTGGCAAGAGCCTGACCAAACAATGCTTCTGCTTCGTGATAGTCGCCTCGGTGAAAAGCTTCTTCCCCTTTTTGATTGAACTCTTGCCAGGAAGTGCGATCCGGTCCTTTCTTCTGTTGACCGGGCAAAAGCGACTCTTTGAGCGGCTCTATCGCTAGTCCGAGAACGACGCCAAGAAAGAGCGAAACTGAAAGTCCGAGAACTCGCAGAATTCTCTTTTTCGTGATCGCAGGATCAGTGGAGGTGGCATGATCTTTCTTCTGCTGGCTTCGGCGTAATTGATTGGCACCGTGTTTACAAACTTCAATGTCGGTCCACAGCGATTCCATAGAAGGGTATCGCTGATCCGGGTCTTTCTCGATTGCGCGCATCACGACGCGCTCCACTGCCTCCGGAATATCAGCTCCCCCGGATGCCTCGCGCACCGCCTGTGGTACCTTGGTCAGCTGACGATGCATGACTTCATGCGCCGACTTTCCCTCGCTAGGTGGTCTGCCGACAAGGGTTTCATACATGACGCAGCCAACAGTGAACACATCACTTTTGGCATCGAGCTTTACCGAAAGCACTGACTCGGGACTCAAATAATGAGGATCACCATTGAGGGCAGACTTGTTTGCGAGGTTGCGAACCTCTTCACCATCCTCCAGAAAGCGCTCCGAAATCCCGAATTCAACGACTTTGACAAAGTCTTTGTAATCCGGCGTGTCATAGACAAAGATCTGCGATGGCTTCAGACTTCGAATGAGCAAATCTTGCTTGTGAGCATATGTCACGGCGTCACAGACCTGCGCAAAAATATCGAGCGTACGCGCGTAGGGCAGCTTGCCATACTGCTTAAGCAAATCCGCCAGTGTTTTACCTTCGAGATAATCAGTGACCAGGTAGGGTCGGCCGTTCGAGACACCAAAATCAAGCACGGTGATGATATTAGGGTGGTTGAGGCTGCTAGCTACTTTTGCTTCTACCTGAAAACGTTTCAAACTCTGAATGTCCGTGGCAGTCAAAAGGCGGATCGCCACAGGGCGATCCATCAGCAAATGCCTCGCTTTATAGAGCGAACTCGATGGCTGTTTGCTCAAACATTGCAAAACCTCATAACGACCAACGACAGTCGTTCCGACGAGCGTGTCCTCCATCTCGTCTTTCATTGACTTGTTGGCGGAAGAAGGCTCATCGCTTTTGGATGTCGGCGCCTGATCTACGCTTTCCGGCGCGCCATTCGACGAGGGAATGGCATCAGGCGCTTCCACTTCTACCGGTTCGTTGTTTTTCTCTGTGGCCAAATTTACTGCCCTGTGAAAATCACAACTTCGCTCTGTCTATTAAGTATTGCCCTCTCGGACAACAACCTCACAGGATGGAATACGCAACTTGAGTGAATTAATTTCGACTTCTGCACCATCCAGATGGCTGAGTGACAATTTTTTCAAATTCGTCAACCCGGAGAGCTTCTCTGCGGCGGACTTGGACGTGTTGGTGTCGTCAAGCCAGAGCTTCTTCAACTGAGAGAGTTTGGCGATTTCATCTAAGTCGTCGTCACCTATTTCAGTCCCGGAAAGATCGAGTTCTTCCAGCGCCGGCAGATATTTCAAATAATTGAGCGATTCTTTGTCAATGTCGCTTTCACTGAGATCAAGCGAAACGATGGCTGAGCGCGCATCTTTATTTCCCATGCTGGACAAGAAATCGAGAGAAACCTCCTGGTTTTTCGACAGTTCCAACTGAAATCGTTTGCCCTGCGGAACTTCCAGGCGTCCTTTCGCATCGCTGAACAGCGTCCAGTACTCAGGATCATCGTCTGCTTCGGTCAAAAGCTCTCCTACTTTGGCGTCCGGGAATTTCAGTCTCAGTCCGCTTGTTTGACCGGATGACTTGACACCTGTCGCTTTGGCTTCGGAAGTGATCGTGTCCAAGATTTGCGCGCCGGAAGACTTGGCAGAAGTGGCGCGTGACGGGGTCTGCTTTATCGGTTCGACGGTGAACGTTCCGGGGCTGTCTTGCGAGGCGCCCTCAGAATCTTTGCCAAGCCAGATCGATGCCGCGGTAACCACAACCATGAGAATCCACATGATAGCGAGCCTGGTTACGTCGATTTCGATGGAATGTCCGGCCACAACCGGCGGCATGGAAATGGGCGCAAATGGCAGCGGCGTGCCGGCAGGCGGAGGACTGGTGTCTTTCCAGGGCGGAAAGCCACCGATGGCAATGAAGCCAACAACGCCGATCAGAACGGCCCGTCTTTGCTTTGCGTTCACTTATCCCTTACCTATCGAAATCTGGGGAGAAACCCGGGAAAACGACCAATTTCTACCTGAAATCGATCATGAAAGAGTCTAGCGAATCTGTCGGGAAAACGACCCTATAGAACAATAAATGTAAGAGAAGCTCACGGAAACGCAAATAATCAAGTGGTTAATGATGGAGCTTGTCATGAATTACGGCGAGAAATAGCAAGAAATATTGGGGCAAGGCGCTTGCCTTAATCTGGCGAAGGGAGTACTTTTTTCGCTTAGTATCAGCAGAGTCGCACTAAGTGCGATTCTCTGGCTGGAACCGATAGAAGACAATTGAAGACTCTGCCCGCATTCAGGAGGACAGTTATGTCGAGTTGGGAGCGCTACAACATCGCCGGACAGCAAGCATTGTCGGCTGGGAAACCATTGGATGCTGAAAATCAATTCAAATTGGCAATCAAAGAAGCTGAAGCGATGAGCCCGAATGAACCCAAAATCGCACAGAGCAAGTCGGCTTTAGCCAATGCCTACAGACAACAAGGCAAGTATGCGGATGCAGAGCCGATGTATAAAGAAGCGGTGGAATTCATGATTCGCGTCAAAGGACCTACGTGTCAAGAATTGGTTCCGATTTACGACAACTATGCAAAAATGCTTCGCGCCGCCGGTCGCGGACCGGAAGCAGACAAGATGGATGCAAAAGCTCGAGCGATTTTCGCTAAATAGTTCGAAAATTTCGGCATCGCACTACCCATTTGGAGAACGACTTTGTCCGCAACAGGAAAAGCTGCCCGCACTAGAGAAACCGAGAACTCAGTGATGCACGACAAAATTAATGGCTTGCAGTATTTAAGTGGCTTCGGCAATCACCATAGCTCGCAAGCCGAACCAGGCGCTCTTCCTGTCGGACAAAACTCGCCGCAAAAGGCGCCATTGGGACTTTATGCGGAGCAGCTGAGCGGCACAGCATTCACTGCGCCGAGAAGTGAAAATCAGCGCAGCTGGTTGTACAAAATTAGACCTTCGGTCTTGCATTCAAAATTCAAAGCACATGAAAAAGGCCTGATTGAGAGCCGTCCTTTCAATTGCGAGAAGGGGATCACGCCGGAGCAATTGCGTTGGAATCCACTGCCTGCTCTCAAAGAAAAAAAGAATTTCGTGGAAGGCATCATCACAATTGCCGGCAACGGAGATTCAGCCAGCGTGCGCGGTTCGGCCGTACACTTGTACTCAGCAAATCAGTCGATGACCGACTCCTTTTTCTATAATGCAGATGGCGAACTCTTGATTGTTCCACGCGGCGGCAGGCTTATACTTGCCACTGAATTTGGTACCATCGCCGCAGCCCCAGGCGAAATCGCGGTGATTCCACGCGGAGTGAAATTCAAGGTCGAACTTCCTGATGGCACCGCAGATGGTTACATCATGGAAAATTACGGACCGGCTTTGCGGCTGCCGGAACTTGGTCCAATTGGAGCAAACGGGCTGGCAAATCCGAGAGATTTTCTGGCGCCTCATGCAGCGTATGAAGATGTCGAACGTCCATTGAAGTTGATCGCAAAATATCAAGGCAGACTTTTTTCGGCTCAACTCGAACATTCGCCGCTTGACGTAGTGGCGTGGCACGGCAACTATTACCCATACAAATATGATTTGAGCACTTTCAATGCTGTCAACACAGTGACGTTCGACCATAGCGATCCGTCTATTTTCACTGTTTTGACTTCGCCTTCCGAGTTGGCCGGCACTGCCAATGTAGACTTCGTCATCTTCCCGCCTCGCTGGATGGTCGCCGAAAAAACATTCCGCCCGCCGTATTACCATCGCAATTGCATGAGCGAGTATATGGGTCTCATCTATGGCGTCTATGACGCTAAAGAAGAAGGCTTCGTTGCAGGTGGCGGCAGCCTGCACAATCAAATGACGGCGCACGGACCCGACGCTGCAACTTTCGAGAAAGCTTCGAATGTAGATTTGAAGCCACAAAAAATGGACAACACGCTTGCATTCATGTTTGAAAGCTCACTTGTGTATGTACCTACAGAATTCGCTATGACAGGCGGGATTTTGCAAAGCGACTACATCGATTGCTGGAGTGGCTTGCCCCGCTACTTCGAATCCCCTTGATAAGCATGGCAAGCTTATTTAGAGATGTCCGATAAAGGACGCTGATGCGTCCGAATGGTTACATCGCCCAAAAATTCCTGCGCAATGGACCTCAAACAAGCGCTGGTGACGTTTATACGTCCGATTGACAAATCGTTTTCTGCCGTTGGAAAAGCGCAGATCCTCGTTCCTTAACCCAAAAGGGTGATGGAAACTAAACCAATTAATCTGCACGTATGCGATTATTCTGAGACTAAGCCTCAATATAGGGGTACTAAACTTAAGTAACTGGTTCTTGGAAATTTCCGATGTTTAAGCCTAAACCACAGCAGAAGGAAGAGCCTCCCAAAAACATGAAGCTGCCGCATGAACCGCAGCAGCCGAACATGAAATTGGTTCGCACGATGTTTGATGAGTGCGAACGCAGGAGAGGAACCACCATCGAATTGCCCTGGTCGGGCGGCGGTCGCAATTTCTTGCTGATGGTCCTCTGGGAAAAGGGCACCGACTTTCCAGTTTGGACTCTTTACGATGAAGCCGGCGGCGACAACTCGATGCTGTTCAGTCAGGGCTTCCCACCGTCAGATCTCGATTTCGTTCTCGAGATGATAATCATGTCTACCAGTCAGGGCGCTGCCGCTCCTGTATCGAGCGGATTTATTCCTGAAGAATTGAGACCAAGTCCCGAGACACTAGCAGCGCAAGCTCAAGAAGAAGTGAAAAAGCCGGACGATATTTGGAAGCAGAGAGTTTCAGACAGCCTCTCAAGAACCACGCAAAGCGGCATGCCTGCTCAGTCTTCAGTTTACCCTGATCCCCTGCCGCGTCCCGAGCCGCCACCCGCGCCACCACCTCCGGTGCCGCAACCGATGCCACACATGGCACCGCCCATGCCACCACCGCAGCCGGGTTATCCACCGCCGCAACCGGGGTATCCTATGCAACCAGGAATGCAGCCTGGTCTGCCGCCGGCCGGACAATATCCTGGCATGCCACCGGCACCTGGTTATCCCCCGCAACCAGGATATCCACCTGCTCAACCCGGCTATCCAGCACCGCAAATGCAGCCTGGTTATCCGCAAATGCAACCGGGGTATCCACCACCGCAACCAGGTTATCCGCCTCCGCAGCCGGCATATCCACCGCCCGCGCCTCCACCGGCGCCTTCCGGCGGACCGGGACCAATGCCTATAGACATGGGTCTGATTTCTAAACGCACCGATGTCACTCTCAACAATCTTCTTTTGGAATCCGGTTTGCTAAACAGCCAATCGCTTGATGCCGCAATTAGAATGCAAGATCTTGTTGAAGAAAAACAGTTGAGTGCTCGCGACGCAGCCAGAGTACTGGCGCGATACCATAATAAGGGCAAGACGATCGAACAATTTGTCAGCGTCGCCATGCAAGAGTTGGCAGATGGCGCACCGGGCGCATCTGGCGCTTCTCAAGGTGGAGGAGCATCGGGCGGTCAAGCGATGGTGTCCGTCAAAGATGCCCTGGATTTGCTCGTTAGAGCAGGCGTCTTGACGGACAACGATATTCAAACAGCCAACGAAGTACGCAAGAAGCACGGAGGCGACATCTCCAAAATACTCGGAGCCGCGAATAAACTGGATGATAAAACCTTTGAAGCAGCCGTGATCTGCGTGCCTCTCTTGCGCGAAGGAGCAATGAAGATAGAGCAAATCTCCATCGCTCTGCAATATTGCAGTCGCATGCGCACCAGCTTCGATGACGCTTGCAATGAATTGAATTGGCCGAATCCTCGCAAGCGATAGTCTTCGCGTTCCTTCGTACATATTGCGTTTACGCAGTTTGTGCATCAGCCAATACATCGCTACAGGCATTGGAATCACCGGCGAAATCAAATTGAGCGAGAGGATGCGGCGGCGTGGATGATGTTCCCAATCCATATATTCATTCCAACAAAGCAAAAGAATTGGAATTGAAAAAGGATCTGCAAGAAGCAGAAGCTGAGTACAGGCGTGCGGTTCAAGCGGCCGACAGCTTGCCGCATCAAGAATACACGCGCGATTTCAACACCGCACTCGATCGAATGCGCAACGGAGTTTCTCAATCCAACAAACATCTGCCGGAAGACGCACTGCCGGAGCTAATTTCAGCATACCGCGAATTGCTAGCCTTGCCATTTCTCACACGCACTCAACTGGCTGGTTTTTATGCCAGACACAATGCCTTGGCGGAAGCAAAAGAAATCATCGAACAAGCGCTCGCCATAGAAGCTGACAGTATGGGGCATGCAGGCAATCATCCTGAAGCCGAAAGACGTGCGGTGGAGTTGTTGCGCAACATCACCGACATACTTGGCCCCTCCAACGCAGAAGAATTGTTCCTCTTGCATTTTGACAAATTAGACGTCAACAAAAATGGATTCGTCGATGAGGCAGAGCTGAAGCGCGCGCAGCTCGACCTTACAGTTCCTCCCGAAGCACAATCGATGATTCGCTATCTGCTCTACCACTACTTCGCGGTGGAAAAAGCAAGTAACGATGAGTTTGGCGAAGAGATAAGCGGCATATCGAAATCCGATGTGCGCAATTTTCAAAAGACTGCAAAATCAAACTGGAAAAGGCTAAAAGAGTGAATAAGATGTTTTCGATAAAATCACTGCGGCTGCTGGCGCTTTTTGTTTTTATGTATTTATGCGTGCCTCATTCGGCTCGAGCCGGTGAAGTCGTTCTGGCTCAGTCTCAGCCACTTGTCGCGCCTAATAACCAGATTCAGCGAATCACAGAAACGATCAATTTGCAGAAAGGACAGGAAAAACTGCAACTTACTTTGACCTATTACAACGGCACAGAGACCGCTCCAGGATTCAGTTGGCTGCGCATTGCGTCACCGACAATGCATTTTGTCTCTGAGAATAATTTTGCCGGAAAGCGCAGCTACAGTGTGGATGTAACCGGAGAATTGACCTGGGGCGGTAATCAACTGCTGATTACCGCAGACGGTCAGCGAGGTTCAACATTTAGCTGGAAACTGACCACCAATCAACCTACAGTGACCAGCCTCAATCCATCGCAACTCAGTCCAGGGCACTCTGTAACCATTCTGGGCAGCAATTTTTCAAGCGACCCGGATGCCAATGTAGTGATGTTCGGTACGCACCGAGCGCGCTGCCTATCAGCCGCTCCAGATAGATTGATCGTGCAGGTACCGGATTATGCAGACAGTGCAAGCTCGAAAGTAACCGTGTCGGTTGCCGGAATGGAAGCCGGCACGCTTGCAGCGACAGTGACTTCCTATCCGTATTTGAGCAGCCTTAGCGCCAGCTGGGTGCCGCCAGGCAGCCAATTCACCATCTATGGCGAAGGTTTTTCGGCCAATCAATCGGACATCTCAGTCTTTGTAGGACCGCTGGAATGCCAAATTGTGAGCGTTTCACCTACGGAGATCACCGTGGTTGCACCCGTCGGCTATGCCGGAGAGCCCTGGGGATTTTATCAGCCTGTGAAAGTGCGGGTGCGAGGGATGCCCGCGCGCAATCAGTTAACAATCAGCATTAGCCAGGTTGGATAGTAAACAATTGGCTCTGAATATACCTGTCTTTTTGCCTGCTTATCCGACGTTTCGTAGAGGTTAGAGCCAAGCTGGGTATAGTTTGAGTCAGGGAAGCGCGCAAGGGCCCGGTATTCATGGGAAAAAACATCCTTCTAGTCGAACAGGATAAATCGTTCTGCAAGCTGATCGTGCCTGTGCTTGAAGGACGTGGTCATAAGGTTTTCCTGGCAGAAAACGGCAAAGAAGGCAAGGGAGTCATACAGAAAGAGAATCTCGATATGGTGATTCTCGGAGCACCGCTGCCGGACGACAATTGCTTCGACTGGCTCACAGCCTTGAGAGCTACAGGCAACAAGGTGCCGGTCACATATATTGCCTCCAGCCAGCCTGAGCTGCACGCCAATCGAGACAGGCTGGAGCGCGAACTAGGCTGTGTGCTTGCCGTCAACAAACCTGTAATTCCGTTTGTATTTGGCGCTCAACTGGAAGGCAAACTCAGTCCAGAAGATGCGCAGGCAGGCAAACTCAAAGACTTCGAAACGATGTTTTTGGCGCTCGTCTCCAAATACGCGCGCATGTTGCCGTCCAAGCTCGAAGACCTGGCCATCGCGATTACAAAGTCGAAGGAAGACCCGGAAGATTCTTCGCTCTTAGCCGAAGTTCGTTCGCAGGCCCACAAGATCAAGGGAACCGGCGGTTCTTTGGGATTCAGGCAAGTCAGCGAATGCATGCTGTTTATCGAACATGCGGCAGCGACGATGCACGAAAAGCCGGCAAACGAGCAGATGGCAGTCTGGGCTGACGTGGACAGAAAGCTGGCTGACGCGAAGATTATGGGAGAGAAAGAAGCCCAGGATGTCGCTTCAGTTGTGAACGCGAAGGAAGAAGAAGGGCAGACAGATGAAGCGCCTGCGTCAATGGCAAGAATTCTGGTGGTCGACTCCGACGACGGATTCTTGGATATTGTCGAAGAACTCGGCAAGCAACGTTTGGTCGAAATTGTCCGGGCCAAGACTTTCAGAGAAGCGCTGGATCGTGCTTGCATTCTGCCGCTTGATGCGGCGCTCATCAATGTGCACGCAGAGCTTCCGGACGAGTCATTCAAATTAGCTAGAGAATTGAGAAACTTACCCGGCTATGAAACGCTTCCTTTGGCGTTCATCTCCGGCAATGCGCTCGTTAAAGACAGAGTGGAAGCCGCCCACGCAGGCGCATCACTATACTTGGATAAACCTCTGGAGTCGGATTCTCTAGAGAAAGCAGTCGAGCATCTAGTGGCAATTCGCACTGGTGGCAGACCGCGCATTCTGCTGGTCGATGACGATGAATTTTTTGCCAATACCATCGCCCTAATCCTGCGCAACGAAGGTGTGATTGTGCGCATTCTCACCGATCCCAACAGGATATTGGAAGTGATGCAAGACTTCCCACCTGAATTGCTTTTGCTAGACGTAATGATGCCGGGTATTACCGGGTTCGAGGTTTGCCGCATGCTGCGCCAGATTCCGCGCTGGCAAGATTTGCCGATTGTCTTCCTTACAGGCCAAACCGGCGTGGAAAACAGATTGGAAGCATTCCGTTCCGGTGGCGATGATTACCTTCCCAAGCCAGTCGTCAATGAAGAGCTTTTGACTCGCGTCAAGGTCCGACTCGAGCGCGCACGCATGCTTAAGGACCGCTCCGACAAAGATACTATCACCGGATTGCTCTTGCGAAGGGCATTTTCAGAGCAGCTTGCGCAATTGCTTGCCGACGGACAACGCAATAAAACTGTCTTTACTATTTGCCTCATCGACGTGGACAAATTCAAGAACGTAAACGATACGTATGGGCACCTGGCAGGCGATAAAGTTCTCGCCGGACTCGGGCAGCTCCTGGCGCGCCGCTTCCGCGTAGAGGACTTACGCGGGCGTTGGGGCGGAGAAGAATTTATTCTCGGCTTCAGGCGAGAATCGAAAGAGACAATGCATGCTGCAATCAACAGAGTGCTTGCAGAATTCCGAGAGATGGTCTTTACAGGCGACGATGGACAGGAGTTCAAATGCAGCTTCTCAGGTGGCATGGCAAGCTATCCGGAAGACGGTGAGTCTATTTACGAATTGATTCAAACAGCAGATGCACGTCTCTATGAAGCGAAGAAACAAGGTCGCAACCGCATTATTCTCAACCATCAAGCCAATCCGGAAAAGAGTCCGGCCGCACCTTAGCTTTCGCAGAATGAACACCGACACGCTGCACGCGAAAGAAAACGGGCGGCGTATCTAGCCACCCGTTTCACTACTTTCGCTGTTACGCAGAGCTATTCGTCTTCAGCCGCACGCTTTTTGATTTCAGCGTTGTACTGATTGATTTGCCTGAGCTGTTGCACGTACGCAGATGTCGTGGACAACTTGCCAGCAAACTTCGGACCGGCTTTCTGATAGTAGGCAACCGCTCCCGAATAGTCTTTCAAGGACACCAGAGCATCGCCTACAGCGCCCTGATAATCAGGGTTGGAAGGGTTGAAGTCGGCAGCCTTGCGATATTGAACAATGGCATCTTTCACTCGGCCCATCTTGTGCAAATAGGCACCATATTCAAAACGAATTTGCGCATCTTTGGGATCCAGGTTGACCAAAGCCGCATACTCTTCACAGGCTTGCGGTACCTGGTTTTTGGACTTGTAGATCTGGATCAAGCAACGATGCCATTCGACTTTCTTGCTGTTTTGCGCGAAAGAAGGATTGCCGATCAAGAGTGTTGAGACGCTAAGCGCCAGCGCTAGTCCAAAGCTTAGGGGACGGGCTGGAAAAATCATTTTGCAAAACCTCCACATAGAAATCAAAGAAACTGCTTAGCAAGATCAGCGGTTGCTGTGCTTCTCGAGCTCTGCATAAACCTTGTTCAGGTTTTCGTCGTCGGCCGGCAATCTGCCGAACGAGCCTTCATAGGTATCGAACATGCCATCGCGAGGTGTGCACCACTCGAGGAAAATAATCCAAGAACTGCCTTTGGCAGGCATTTTGTCATCGGAGAATTTCCAGCCGGAAGGTGCTCCTTCTTTTGACGAGCGTTCTTTGAACTCATAGCGAATCGGCAAATCTTTGTTGAGGGGCGGTCCCTTCAAGATTTTGGTGATTCTGAATTTCGCCTTGGGCGGATGGAAGAAGTTGATGTTTTCACTCTTCTCATAGCCCTGATAATCAGCGATTACAATACCTTCGCAACGAATTGCACCGGCGAGAGTTTGATTGGCCTTATTGATATCAACTTCCTGGTGCTTGGCACTGATTGAATGCCAACCCGCTGACGATGCAGGGTTTTCCGTCGCCAAAGGTATCGGTTTAGTATCATGCGGCTGCGTGGCCGCAGCAGCTCTAATCACAGATTCTGGGGGAGCTGACGGAGCAGATATAGGAGGAGCCGCAGCAATAGCTGTTTTTCTTGCTTTGGCAGCAGGCGAGTCGATGTATTTCAGACCCGCTTTCAAATAAGGAACTGCTTCGTCATAGCGACCGAGGTGGAAAAGCGCTTCGCCATATTCGCCGGAGCACTCGTCTTTCATGGCCGGGTTCAGCTCGATTACTTTCTGCAAAGCGAAGGCGACCTGGTCGTATTCCTTCATTGCATAGCAAGCATCAGCCAAACCGATGTAAAACTCAGGCGTCTTCGGCGCCAAACCAATTGCTTTGCGAAACTCGTCACGAGCTTCTTGATTGCGACCGGCGCGCATTGCATCCTGCGCTTTACCCACATACTTCATCAAGGTAACGGAAGGTCCTTCGTCTTGTGCAAATGCCGAGGGCATAAATGCCAGACCCAGAGACAAGAGAGTAAGACTCCACTTGAACCTGGCCTTCAACCTTGGTAGTTCTCTTTCTATCACCATTGTTACTAAGCGCTCCTAACCGCAAACGTCCATGCTTCTTTCGGGGATTGGTCAAATCCCAGAGGGCTATAGCCTTTTTTCCATCTTACTGGGAGTTTCTAAACAATGCCCAGAAACACTGACAACCATGCCGCCCAACACTGAGAAAGTCCGCTATTGAGCCCACAGAGCGCATTTACGACACAATTGCGCAAGCGCTCGACCATTCAGCTGCCGATAAATTTGGTGAAATTTCCGCATGTTCGGAGGTTTTTCGGCTGATAAGCCTTACCAACTATCGGTTCCGCCACCACCAAAACCGCCCCCTGAAGATCCTCCGCTGAAGCCGCTGCCTCCGGAGCCGGCTGAAGACGATGATGGAGCAGAGGTGAATGTTTGACCCATTGCACGTGTACTGTCGCCCATATTGCGCACGAATGAATATGTGTGGAAATCAGAGCCGTTCGATATGTACCAATCGGGAGGCGTCGTGACCAGGTCCTTAAAAGCTTCCGCCCATTGATCGGCGGCACCCAAAACCATTGCATAAGGAAGCAAACGTCCGAAAATAGTCGGGTCATCCGTGACCAACTTTCTAATTCTTTCCTTCTCAGCAAGTTTTACAAAGCGCTGGAAACCCAGGCATTGATTGAGTGCTTCGCATCCTTTTCTGGTGCGGGCCGGCATCGTGCGAGAGAAAGCAAAAACAATGATCGACGAAGCAATCAGCCCTACGCCATAAGAAGTTTGGACCGGGCCGAAAACAAATGAAAGAATGAAGAGCACTACACCTATGCAAATCCAGCTCTGCCGCACATCTTCCGGGCTCTGGAGGAACATACCCTTGTTGATCAAGGATTGATAAATGCCTTTTTCAATGTGCCGCATCTCGAGGTAGAACCTGTATTTCAAATCCGACAATCGAACGGTTTGGCTGAGACGCACTTTTTTGAACATTGCGTCGATAAAGCGCTGTTCATAAGGGCTCAGAGGCGACTTCGCTTGCTTCTCGCTGTGAGGCAAAAGTGTAAATTCGTAGTCCTTATTGCGCAGAAAGAAAAGCGATTCGGTTTTAAACTCACGGATCGTCAAATACCCTCTGGCAGCCAAATCTACCACTGTCGAAACCATGTCGGAAAGGTCGCACTTTTCGTCGACCAGTGTCCCGACTTCTGCTGGGGACAAATCCTTGGGCGGCTCCCAATCAACGGCTACAGCCTGACGCTTCAGTGCATCGCGTCCTAAAAACCACCACATGTTGAAACAAATCGAGAGCGTAATAGCGGGCAAAACAACCAGCGGCCACCAGTCTGCAGCAAGATAGAGAAACTCTTGCCACTCAGTTGGCTTATTGACCAAACCAGCCGGCAACCCGACGACAACCGTCAAACCCTCGCCCGGGCCAAGTTTTCCACAAGTAAAAGTAGCCGTGTTTAATTCAAGAGAATATGGAGTCGTTTTGGTCGAGCCTTCTTCTCCGATAAAGGCTTTAGCGCGAATATCTGATTTTGTTTGCACGGCAGGAAACACCACTCGTGCCACCACTTTTTCGGTAGGCATATGCGATTCGTTGCCGTTCACATTCCAGTAGATTTCCGGCGCACCGTCGAAGAAATTGATTGCCCGCCGCACCGTATAGTGAATGTGATACTGCTGCAATCCCATCACCGATTTTTTGGGATCGCCAATGATAATGAAAAAGTCCCGCCCCTGGCGATTAGTTTTATATGGAACGTACTGGCCATCGGTAGAAGTGACGCCAAGCAACTTCAAGTCAATCGTGTAATTATTGCCATTGCGATTGTAGACTACCGGGATGAAACGCTTGATGCCATGCCTGTTTGGAGTATTGAAGCGCACGGTAAGATCTTCGCGAACATCCAGTGAAGCATCAGGCTGAACTTTGATGGTGGCATCGAAATTCGTGATTTCATCGGCGAACGCGGAGAGATTTGCGGAAAGTGCCCAGCTCAGCACCACCAGCAGTATCAATGAAAAAACTCTGGGCAAGCGAACTTCTTGAAAACAAATTGGCATATCTTTTCTTCTGTCCGACGATCTAACATATTTCGCGCAGCCCATATTATAAAGTCTCCGCTGCCCCAAAAAGGACGCCCCAGATGACACAAGACGCTCAGTGCCTTATCTGTAAAAGACAAGAAGAGGAGTCAAATCCAGACATAGTCCTAGAGACAAAGAGCTTTGTCGTTCGGCATTCGCGCGAGACGAATATTCTGGGCTATCTTGTCATCGAAGCAAAGCGTCACATCCTCGACTTGACTGAGGCATCAGACGAAGAAGCTGTGGGATACGGCTCGCTACTCAAACAAGTGATGTCTTTGATTCGCAAGCTAACCGGCGCTGAGCGCATTTATACCTTTTCTCTCGGTGAAGCAGTGCCTCATTTCCATGTGCACGTCATTCCACGCACAGACAGCCTGCCTCGCTACTTCCGAGGACGCGGAATTATGTCCTATCCGCTCGAACCAGGACTTAAAGAAGAGCAGATGCAAGAGGTTTGCAAAAGTTTGCGTTATATCGTGAAAACGAGCGCAATCGAGCCTTAGATCAGATCCCTGGCTTAATCTGGGGCAAATCTTCAAATTAGACATTACAATTGACATTATGGTTAGGGAAAGACCCGGCCAGTCATGGAAGAAGATAAATGGAACTACCTCCAAGAGAAGTCCCGGAAGGACTTACGGCATCCGAATACTATGAGCTGGGAATCAAATATAAGTCCATGGGCTGGACTGAACAGGCGCGGGACTCGCTGCTCATGGCTCAAGAGCTCGAGCCTGATTCTGAGATTGCAAAGACTGCCATTCGTTTCCTAAAGACCAAATTGCCACGGTTTCCTGTGCCTCTTCTGGCTGAACAGAGAAACATCGAAGGCTTCAATCAGATGGCGCTGGGCGATTGCGACGGCGCTATGGAAACATTCAGAGCCCTTATCAAAGAATTCCCGGACTTCGAATGGCCATATGGAAATCTTTCCGTTCTTTATCTTCAAGACAATAAGACCAAAGAAGCCCGTGACCTACTGTCCAGAGCCCTAGAAATCAATCCCGACTACGTCAATGGCTGGCTGCATTTGGCTGCAGCTAAGGGCATGGACTTGGATTTTAATGGAGCCAAGGAATGCGTTAAACGGGCCCTGGAGGCCGATCCGACCGATAGTGCTGCCATTGCGATGAAGAAAGCACTCGAGAGCGTCACTTAAACATAAGCCGACCCTATACGAATTACAGGCAAATCTATACAGGGTGTTGCCTCCAGCCACGCATGATTGTAGTACGGTCATTGTCTGCAATTTCTGCAGTCTTTTTGCCGGGTGCCATTCCTAAATGTCATACGGTGAGCCGTCGAGAACTTAGTATTTGGCGTTGCAATTTTGTCTCTCCGTGCCCCCAGGAAGAGTAGAACATGATTAAACCAGGCGAATCGATGTTAATCGGCGAACTCCTCAGACGAGCCAAACTCGTTACCGTGGATGATCTCGCCAACGCAATGAAGGTATCCGGTCAAAGCGGATTGCCGATCGGGCGCGTACTCGTGATGCTGGACATCATTAGAAACGACACCCTAAAGGCCGCTATCCTCGCGCAATCGTTGGTGAGAGACAAACTGCTCACCATGGAGACTGCCATCCGCGCAGTGGAAGTTGCAGCGGCTCGCCGGCTCAGCTTGACCGATTCTCTCGAGTATCTAGGCGCTCTCGAAGACGTCACAGAAAACACCAACAAACTCGGCGATCTGCTTGTCGGCGCAGATTTGATCTCTCGCAAACAAGTTGAAGACGCAATGCACACCAGCACGCACCTTGGTCTGCCCTTGGGACGCATTCTGGTTTTGAAAAACTTCCTCTCCAGTGCGGTTGTCCAAGCTGCTCTGACGATGCAATCTCTCATTCGTGACAATGAAATTGCCCGTGATGACGCCGTCACAATTCTGCAAGGGGCTAAAGAAAAAGACTTCAACCTGGACGCCGCGATTTTGGCTGCCGGATATAAACTGCCGGAAAGACCGAACATTCGCCTTGGTGAACTGCTCGTTTTGGCGGACGTTGTTTCCGAAACCGATTTGATCACGGCTCTGGAATTCGCACTTTCTGTCGATATGCTGATCGGCCAGGCGCTCATGCAATCAGGTTTCATCAATGAAGCCGTGCTGGACGCAGCGCTCGGGCTGCAAGAAATGGTTCGCGCCGAAAACATGACGACCGAAGAAGCAGCTGAAGCGCTGAGTCTTATCCACCAACACGGTTGGACAGCAGAAACCTGCATGAGCGAGGTAAACAAAGCGCAGTTCAAGACAACAAACTTGATTGGACTTGTCGACCTTCTCAAACTGGGCGGACTGCTCAGCGACGATGCATTGAGAAGAGCGATTGTTGACGATGGTCGAAAGGTCAAACCCTTCGACGAGATTCTCCTGAATGCCGGTCAAATCTCGGAAGCTACTCTGCACATCGCAGTTCGCTGCCAGGCAATGATCGATGAAGGTGCGCTCTCCGTTGAGCAAGCCATTGTCGCTCTTCACCACTGGCAGTGGAGCGGTTCGAGCTTGCCGGAAATCATCCAGAAATTCGGCTGGAAGACCCAAGCAAAACGGCAAATTCAAAGAACAATCCATGATTTGCCCGCGGTTTCCAACCTCGCCGTGCAACCTACCAAGCAGGCAACCTGGGAACCTAAAAAGGACAAGGTCGTCAGCTAGTAAACACGCCCCGGTATTGCGCGTAACTCTCAGCGCGTAACGTCTCATCAGCCCGCATGGAAGCAATTGCTCCGGCACTTGCTTTCATAAAGTGAGACTGACGACTTCGCCGCCGGGCCAATTAGGGTGGTCTTTTAACTGGCAGGAAAACAGATTCTGAATCTGTGAGTCCAGGTTCAAATCCTGGTCACCCATCCAGCGTGCTTTGGCGTTCTTGCAAGCCCGAACGCGGGACCGAGAACACAAAGCAGTGGCTCAACTTGGGGTTATCGTCTACCCGGAAAGGACGCCGGTCTCTCAAATCGGAAAAGAGGGTTCGAATCCCTCTAACCCTAATTTTCTATATCATTAGATTAAAACTCCGAATTCCGGGAATTTTTTGTATTGGTCCTTGTTCACGCGACCAAGATTCGCGAACATTATTCGCGCTTGAAAATGATGGCTTGAGGTGGGGAGCGTTGTCAGTCGAACAAAGTCAGGAAAAGAAGTGCCCTAACTGCGAACGGACGTATGGTCCTGACCTCGAGTATTGCCCTTTTGACGGCGGCGTCCTCGCATCTCCTGCGGCTGCCGGCGCGAAAACAGCATCGGGCGGCTACTCGGTTGGACAAACAGTTGCCGATAAATACACGATCCTCTCGCCGCCTAAAGTCGGTCACCATTGCGGTGTATACAAGGCCCGCGACGTGCAAGCCAATCGAGTGGTTGCCTTCAAAGTGTTGCACGCTGAACACAAGAACGACAGAGCAGTTAACACACGTTTTCAGAACGAGGGTTATCTGCTCAGCTCGCTCACGCACCCACATATCATCAGCATTCACGACTTTGGGATCACCAAAGAAGGAACTCAGTTCATGGCGCTCAAATGGATCGAGGGCATGAGTCTTGCCGACCTGATGAAGCAAGACAAGAAAGTCGATCCCAGGCGACTGTCTGTGGTGTTTGCCCAGGTGTGCGATGCTCTTTCAGCTGTGCATCAGCTTATGAAAATCCACGGAGCCGTCTATCCTCACCATTTGATGCTTACTCCGGCAGGAAGCGCTGACATCGTGACCCTCATCGATTTTTCGCGCTCGCAATCGCTGGGAGTAAAACAAGAAGATCCGCCCGATCTGGACTACTTCGGAGATGCCTCAAGAGGCGTACTCTACGCCAGCCCAGAAAGTATGACCGGCGAAGCGCTGGACGACCGCTCGGACATCTATTCCCTTGGATGCATTCTTTATGAAGCCCTCACTGGTATTGCACCTTTTGAAGGAAACAATGGTGTGGAGATTCGCCAAAAACATTTAGCGAAGAAACCGACGGCACCATCTGCAGTGACACCAGGTGTACGCATCAATCAATATGTCGATCAGGTGATTCTCAAAGCATTGGAAAAATCACCGGACAAGCGGCATCAAACCATCGAAAAATTCGCCCGCGACTTCAAAGGCGCCATGGCTAGCTAGCGTAAAAAGGCTCAGCTCATTGCCCTGGAAATCGGCAGACTTCAAAGGTTTGCGAATACATTCTAGTAGGTAATTGAACCCTGTGTATCAGGGCCACTTGTGTCACAACGAGTAGCTTTTCCGTTTTTGTCGAAGTAAAAATAAATCCCCGCCGCGGAGTTTCCTTTATATGTTCTATAACCCACGTAGCTAGTCCCTCCCGGACCGGTTCCTTCAAAATCAGGCTGCCCGAGTGAGGCAGTTAAGGACTCGGTGCTGAGGTTCTGAAACTTAAATGATGAAACAAGCCAGGGAACGAGACGACCTCGGAGTACAACAGATGCTGATCTCCAATATTGTAGATCGAACGGAATTTGAAAATTTTGATGAGGGTTTCCAACGAAAATGCAAACCGCAATCATCGGCGCCGGCAAGAGAGATAGCAAATATTCAGACTTCGTAGGCCTTTTGAAGCTTCTGCCGAAAGCGCGCAGAAAAAAGCAGCATACAATCGGCGCAAGTATCGCCACAGTAGGAGCAAGAGATAAAAACTGAATGACAAAAAAAGTCAGAAGATTCTGTTCGCATAACTCTCGAGCAAGCAGCCAGTTCTTGATGGTCACTTGTTGAGCCACTAAAAGCAACAAATCAACCATCGTGCGGCAGTCATTGTAGATAAGTCCTGCAAGCACCAGCAATGACACCCCTGCAGAAAGCAGGGCAACTTTCATATAGGCTCTAGAATCGTCATCCTTGATGAACTTCACTGGTCTCAAAACTCATCCCAAACGCGATTGCAACTCCATTCATCTTAGATCAGACGCAAATGCCTTTGGACTAAAGTAAGCCTCGCGTCCCTTTCATCCCATGTAGAAATCATTGGCATTCCTTTCGAGATTGATCAATACTAGGACCAAAGGTGAGTTACATGTTCCGACCTGCAATTGCAAAAGCCTGGGCGACAATCTATTATCCAGAAATCTGGTATTGCGCATGGCTAGGCACTATGCCGCTGTTGCTTTTGGGATGCTTGGGCAAGTTCGCCCTGGGAATGATTTTAGACGAAATAAGCTGGACAGAAGTCCTTCTTTGTTGGGGAGAATCTGCCTGGCTGACGGGTATCTGTGGCGCACTCATAGGTGGACTGGCGCACAAATTTGTCATGCAGGCTCGATTCACGTGGATTTTGCTTTCCTTCCTGATTCCTCTATTCGTGCTTGCAGGCATTCCGCTGCTGGAAGCACACTGGAACATCACAGAGGTTATCGAGGCCGGTTCATTTTTATGGCAAGTGATGTTGTACCTTTCGTTGTCTACAAGCGTCACTGCAATAACAATTCGCCTAATCTTCCAACCAATATTGCCGAAGATTCGAGGCATTGTCACTTAGTTTTCGATATCACTCAAAGAGACTGAAGTAATTCACTGCCTCCAGAGCGGGACGTACTTTCCGTCAGTGATTTGGTAAGGCGCCCATGCGAATGAGAAAACATCAACACTAACATTTGTTTTCTTCGGAGCGATGTTAACGACTTCGACATTTTGTGCGGCTTTGTCGATCTCCGCTTGAATGGCTGAAACTTCAGACTGAAATTGCTGTTCGATGTCAGCCATCTTTTGATTTAGCGCTTCCAAATTCTCATTGGCTCGTTCGACATCAGCGCGACTGGATGCGGAACGATTGGCAGCTCTTGCTGCCGTTGTAGCTCGACCGAGAGTGCCGGAATTCATTCTGCGCCGTCCACCTCCGAGAAACGCTCCCAATACTGTGGCGCCCACCGAAATTGCGGTTTGCATGTCTTGCGCTTTGAGCTGTTCTTGCTCGCGGTCGACAGCTTGCTCCGCCAGTCGAATTTTGTTCTCCAGAGTCGATAGCTTTTCCTGATACTTCGCCCGCAGTTTGTCGATTTCAGCATCGCGCTCTTCTTTTGCTTTTTGAGCGACGCGAATGCGGAAGTCTCTTTCAGTTTCATCCTTCAAAGATGACAATTTGAATGCCGGACAGGTGAGCACGAAATGTTTTTCTTTCAAGACCACCCAGTCCTGAAATTTCTTCGCCCATGCTTTGTAGTTTTTCGGTTGAAAAACCCACTGAGGAGGGTTGATGAAATCCGCAGGTGTGGCTGGTTTGGACTCCAGGTCAGTAACTTTGATCTTCTCCTCAGTCCCGTCATCCATCATTATGAAGACGGGGTCTTCTCGAACCGGCAGGAGCCACGTTCGTGAAACGGCATGGTCTAGTTTTGTTTTCGTATCTACAAATCGGACCTGGCTTACTGCGATGATGCAGGGAGCATAGATAAGCTTGCTGTTTGCGCCGATGGTGCCTTTAATAGGTAGGACATACTGCGGTACATCCGGAGGCAAAATCGGCGCAGACGAGCCCCCAGGGGAGTCCGGTTTCGCAGCCTTCGCAGTCCCTTGGGATGTCGATGTGGCCGGAGCTGGTGAACTAAGCGTGACCGCACTTATTCCACTGGCAGAATTAGAAGAGGGTGCGGCTCCTACAGAAGTGGAACCAACCGATGCTTGGGGCAACGCTGTCGCAGATTTTTCAGCAACTGCTTTCTTCTTTCCGTCCATGAGCGTTTTTATTTGATTGCGCGACAGTGGACCGCGCAAATATGAAAGGCTGAATCGCGTTTTGAATGCGCCGAGTCCATCACCTTGCGTGTTATGCAAAAGGAAAGTTCGTTTCTTCAAGGACGAAAGCATCTTGTCCAGAGCCTGCCTGTCGAAGCTGAAACCTTTTTCGCCGGCAACACCTTCAAGACCATCCAGCAATCGATTCTTATCGCGCTCTGTCTGCAAGCGTCCGACAAACCAGGTCCCACAATTTGCCAAGCCTTTGTAGTCGAGATCGACCGGGTTTTGCGTAGCAAGAACAACGCCGAGTCCGTACGCACGCGCCTGTTTGAGCAGAGTGAGCAGAGGCTGCTTGCTGGGCGGGTTTGCTACAGGTGGGAAATATCCAAAAATCTCATCCATATAGAGTATGGCGCGCAAGCTTGAGGTGCCTGCTTGACCGCGCATCCAAGAAATCACCTGGTTGAGAAACAGCGCCACGAAAAACATGCGCTCGTTGTCTTCTAGGTGGGAGATGGACATTATTGAAACTCGGGGCTTTCCGGAGTCCGTGTACAGCAACTTGCTGATATCCAGAGATTCGCCTTGCATCCATGTTTCAAAGCCAGGCGCAGCAATCAGATTGTTAATCGCCATTGCTAATTCAAAGCGCTCTTTCTTGGGAAAAAACGACTCGACATCAAACGCGCCAACTTGTGTGAAGTTAGGAGTTTGAATCAAACGCACAAGATCGATCAGCGACAAATCCTGACCGTTTTGCCAGGCATTTTGAATGATAGTGCCGAGAAAAATACTCTCTCTGCCGCGCAGCGGGTCTGAGGTGACGCCGGCGAGATTGAGAAGGCTTTGGGTGGAAACGCTAACGCGCTCTCGAAGCGATTCTCCGTCCTCCAGAACTTCTGCAGGCGGGCAAGAAAACGACTTCAAAACTGAAAGCTGAATGCCAGCTGTGCTAAACGGTGTATATATCGAAAAGTCAGCGCTGCTTTTGAGTCTTTTGATCCGATCTATATCTTGTCCGTAGGCCGCAATTCCGTCTCGCCAAACTTTCGCTTGCTCTGCTGCAAATTCTTCAATCGTCTGTCCATTCAGTTGGGCTTCTTCGGCACTGACCCATGGTTGAAACTCTGATGGCGACAGGTTTTCGAAGGCAAGCAATAGGTTCGAAATATCGCCTTTCGGGTCGATCGCTAGAACAGGAATGTTATCTATCGCAGCTTCTTCAATGAGATCAATACAGAGACCGGTTTTTCCGGAGCCTGTCATGCCGACAACAACGGCGTGCGTCGTTAAATGGCGAGATTCATACAAAACATAGCCGGGCTCTTCGTTTTCTGCTTCGAGGTCAAAGGGTTTTCCCAAATAGAAAACACCGAGCTTTTCAAAGTCACTAAGTTCTTGTTCTTTCTGCGCCACTTCTTGTCCTCACACTCATTTGCTGAACGTTCGTTCAATACTACTTTTCAGCGAAAATTCGAGCCGAAAAAATGTTGCTGTTTTACCGTTTTCACCTGCATGGGGAAAGTCCCCCCTTGAATCGTTTTTCATATGCTTTTTGAGGCGAAACCGAAAAGCTTTCCCTATCAAGCAAAGAGGGATGGCAAGCCCATTTCTTCAAAGTTTAGCTTAAATGTTTACCCCTTGCATTTGAGCTGTTGGAAACCTAACATGAGGATGTCAAGGATCTTTATTCGCTGCCACAGTTCTCTCGTGGCGGCTGGTGGCTTGCATCAACAAACTTTCGATGGGGGAAGCTTCCATGAAACAGGAGAGACCGAGTCAAGGAACACAAGACAACATCCTTTCTTTCGGAACAGAAGAAAGCATCGTTTTGCGGCTTGATCAACTGGAATCGCTGGGCAAATGCTCAGTCATCTACGAAATTGCACGCATCGATACACTGCTCGGGCAGGTATTTATGCAAGATCTGAAGTGCCGTCTTGCGGCGAGTGCTTGATTGCAATTTATCGACAATAACAGCAGGGAGATAGTAAACAAAATCAATTCAAAACATGCATTGAACAAAAACAACAACAACAACAACAGTTCCTTCAGAATGTGAGGTGATAGAAAAAAGCAAGTCGTAAAACGGTTTCAAGTACAGGAGGAAAACTAGCGACAACGTCAAGACAGCAAGGAGGTTTCAGCAAACAAAAAATAGAGTTCCTGCAGTTTCAAAAATGGAGGTTTGCAACATCGACAAACCAGTTCTCGCCGGCTCAACAAGGAGGTGTCACAAATATAGAACGATTCGCAGATCACCGAGACTTTCGCGTCGAGCACAAGGAGAGTTTAAAGCCGCACAAAGTTTTGAACATCACAAAATCAAGTGTCACTCCCAATCACACGAGAATTTCAACACAAGAAAAAATCAATAGAAAGCATCACACACAACAAACAAACAAACAAACAAACAAACAAACTCAGTCAAAACGTGAGTCAGCGACAATCGCGTAGCGCGTAGACAAATTGGCGTCCCAGTATCCCGCGCTTTTGAAACGGCATCATTCTTCATTCTCAGTCCGCAGCCAACCGAATGCAGTCTTCAGAATCTTGTGTTTACAAGAATCTGAGACGGCGTGCTTCGTTCATGTAGAGAAGCCTTAACGGCTTTTCTACATGCCAGAAGTCAATAAGTCTATACTTCAGAGGGACTTATTGATTCTGAGGGATTGATGTCGGCGAACAAGCGACCAACTGACGGCAAAATAACTTTGTCAACCGTCGTTATGGCGTCCATCGCTATCGGCTGTTTTGCACTGGCGGCATCGTCACCGCAGCTTGCTGCGATTGGCGGTCCCTACGGCATGCCACCGCCGATAATACCAATTATCCCCCCTAACAATCCTTTCAATCCGAAGGTGCCCGTATTTGTGCCAACGGATGTCACGGCACCGAATGTTCAGCTGAGCACTCCGGCGCTTTGGGCACTTTCAGGAATTCAACAGATACCCAACAGTCAGTTTCCCAAAGAGGACCAACTGAAGGGGTCGTCTGAATGGATTTTAGTGCGCTCAAGACCAAGTGTGTCCGTCCGATGCTTCACGTGGTAGCGGTTGCTTGAGCGCCGTGGTTTGCTAGAAAGCGTCAATCGAAGCGCTGATTTTGAGGCGCGCGGGTTGGCGCTAAACCAGGAGGAATTGGCGTGCGCAAGGACGCTAGACTGAAGGCGGCCGGCTCGGATTTGTTGAGCCGGCGCGAAGCGGCGAAGTATCTGGGCGTGGCGGAGCAGACGCTTGCTGTCTGGAAGTGCAACCAGCGCGTCGATATTCCAGTCATACAAGTTGGCCGGCTAATCAAATATCGCCGAGCCGATTTGGATCGCTTCTTGAATGCCAACACTGTGCAAATTCGCCCCGATAGCGAAAAACCTAAAGCAAGGGCTTCTGAGCTGCGCCCAAAAGCCGCAGCACCGACTGAACCATCGATCGGATTTGCAGAAGTGCAAGTCGTGGACCGAGTCACGCGCAAAAAAGCCAAGGCAGAATCAAACGCAGCGGAGCTGGAGGTGGTCCTGCCCAGCGGCATAACACTGCGATTAGCCCCTGGAGGCTCTCTCGATTTCTTGTAGTCTGTGATCGCAGCTCTGGAGAATCCATAATGTTCAACGTGTCACCGGCAGTAAAGATCTTCGTCTGCACGAAACCCATCGACATGCGACGCAGCTTTGATGGCTTGTTCGCACTCGTTCAATCGCTGATTGGACAAGATCCCTTTTCCGGTGCATTGTTCCTTTTTCGAAGCAAGAGCGGCAACTTCATTAAAGTGCTCTGGTGGGACGGCGACGGGTTTGCGATCTTCGCAAAACGACTGGAGGTTGGCACGTTTAAATTTCCAGACGTTCGTTTCGTCAATGGCGAATATGCTCCAGTAGCGATTGAGCGCCGACAATTTGCAATGCTTCTGGAAGGTATCGACACTAGTTCCGTAAAGCGTTTAAAACGCTATCATCGAGACAGCCGAAATCAAAGCGAAAAGACACCCCAAAAGGGGTCACAACAGGAGAAGCCAAACGAAAAGCGTGAGCCTGTGCTCCTTTCATAAATTTGGCGATGAAACATAATAGTACTTTTTCAGACGCTCGCTCTCAAAACACAGGCATTAAATATGGTGGCATCGTCAACCGTTAACTTAAGACACTACTTCGTATAGTGATATCATTAACTTGATACCACTAGCGGTGCATGATGGACGAAGAGCTTGTTCGGCTGAAAAAAGACTACGTTGAAGCACAATCCGAAATCAAACGCCTCACCAATCTCATTGAGAACTTGCAGCGGCAGCTTCAACAAGCGCTCGACGGTAATGAAGAAATGCGCCAGCTTCTCAAAGAATTGCAAGCCAAGCTCGATGTCCTGATCGCTCAATCGAAAAAGCGCAACAAGCGCGACTACGGAAGTAAGACAGAAAAGCATAATCCTCGACCTGCGCTGCTGCAGCCGAGAGACCGCATACCCGATGGGCATCAAAAGGACTCTTCCACCGGCATCAAGCACATTCTTGAAAATGCCAAAAATCTTCCACATCAGCCTGTAGAGCACTTCATCAAATCTGATGCAGCCGTTTGTCCGGATTGCTCCGTCGAAACAGTCTTCGTCAGCAATCTTCTCACCCATCAACTCGAAATGGTCAGCGCCAGCCTCAAAGTACTCGACCACTTGCAAGAAACCCGATCTTGCCCCCGCTGCAAGCAGTACATCATTACTGCCGAAAAACCCTGCGCACCCATTCCTGGCAGCTACGCCGGACCAAGACTTCTTGGTGAAATCATCGTCGGCAAGCTCGACGACGGACTGCCGAACAACCGTCAAGAAAAGATTTTTGCTCGCCACAATGTTGATCTTCCTCGTTCGACTCAAAGCGACTGGATGCAGGCAACAGCCGACACGCTTTCTCTTCTGTACGACCTGATGAAGCAAGATCTGCTCGCCTCCGCAATCATCAAGACCGACGACTCGTCCATCAAGATTCAAGACCGCAACCACAAAAACAACATTCGCAAAGGAAAAATCACGACATACATCGGCGACTCCGCACACCCTGTGAACATGTTCGACTTTTCGCCGGACCTTTCCTTTGAGAAGAACTTGGCATTTCTTGCAGATTTTGCTGGCATTGTTCAAGCTGACGCTGCCGGCGGATTCGATGCCCTGTACCTCGATGGGAGGAGAACAGAAGCCGGCTGCAACGCTCACTCGCGGCGCAAATACTTTGAAGCCGAGTTCACCGAGCAGAACGTTCGCAGCGCGGTTCTCGATGTGTACGCACAGCTGTACAAAATTGAACGGGACATTAAGAACAAGCCGCCAGCTTTCAGACTGGCGATGCGACGCCGGAACTCGAAGCCACTCATCAAGCTCCTTCGAAAAATCATCGTCAGCGCAAAGGTCAAATTCCATCCAACTCACGAGCTGATGAAGGCAATCGGCTACACCCTCAAGCACTGGCGTGCGCTGACTAGATTTCTCAAAAACCCCGATATTGCAATCGACAACAACGAGGCCGAGCGCGCAATCAAATGCTGGGTTCTTGTAAGGAAGAATTCTCTGTTTGCCGGCTCCGATGCAGGCGCTAAAGCCATCGCCACTCATCTCTCCTTTATCGGCACGGCAAAACGCAACGGAATCAATCCCGTCGACTGGTACGCCGATGTTCTGGCGCGCATCAATGAATTGAAAACAACCGAACTTCAACAACTGCTTCCCCAGAACTGGTCACCACCTCAAGGACCATAAGCCCTCAGCTGGACATGCTCTTAGGAAATCAGATCGCCGATCTTTCCGCTACCACGTGAAGCATCGGACGGACACGACCAAGTGCCGAATACGTGCGTCCGACTGTTTATGCCGTAACGCTCAACAAGGGAGATATTCTCGTCACGGTCAAACGCCCGTCCAATCTGGCGCTTGTTACTGTTCCTTATGGCAAGGTTTCAATTGCATCCGATGGCGATGCTGTTGTTCAATTCAACAACGGCATTTTGAGAGTGCAAAACATTGACGGGTTGGGCAAGAGCGTCTGCGTTCAAGTGCAGCCACCCGGAACCGAAATGAAGACAATTCAGTTGGCGCCAGGCTTTGAATTTGTCGCTGGCAATCGCAAACTCGGTCAGCCTGATTTGCGCCCGAAAGACGGTATCGCCAGAAGACACTTCAAATTGCTGGAAGGTGGTCATCTTGCAGTAAGCGAGATTTCTGTGGACACCGTAATTAAGAATAACGACCTGATAGCCGACATCCGCCAGAATGTGACAGGCGTTAAGGAGCGGCGAATTCTCAGTGATATGTCCAAGATGGCGGCAGTTCTCAACTACACCCGCGGCGAAGGCGGGTTCTATGAAGAGAAATAACCGCATATTCCATATATAATCATCGCGTATCGCCTGGAGACCTTCAGTTTTGGCAGTTTAGTCCTGGCTTTTGCTGGACCGAGCCGCGTTGAGCCCCTTGCAGCCGGAAAACAGGTATGCCAGAAGAGAGAAGTCGCAAACGAATACTCATTTTGGGCGGTGGATTCGCCGGCGTTAAGTGCGCACGTACGCTGACAAAGTACCTGTCGTGTAATGAGTATGAAATCGTACTGTTCAACCGCGAAAACCATATGGTTTTCCATCCGCTGCTAGCTGAGGTCGCCAGCGCGGCAGTGCAGCCTAAAGACGTTGCAGCGCCGTTGAGACAACTCCTGCACGGCGTCAAGTGCCGCACAGAGGATGTTCTTTCCATCGACATAACAAACAAGACAGTCGAGTATGAGGGCTATGACGGTAAGCGGCGGCAGATGGAATACGACCAGGTTGTCATCAGCTGTGGTAACACTGCCAATCTTGCTCTCGTGCCCGGCATGGACGACCACGCTTTTGCGTTGAAAACAGTTGGCGACGCGCTCGCGTTGCAAGCACACATCATGGAGATGCTGGAAAAAGCGGAAGTTTGTGAAGACCCGGTGATGAAGCGCTTTTATTTGTCGTTCATCGTAGTCGGCGGTGGATTCTCCGGCGTTGAAGTCGCAGGAGAGATTAACGACCTTGTACGCAAGAGTCGCAAATTTTTCTCAACCATCGAAGAGAAGGACATAACAGTTTCCATTGTTCATTCAGGCGAACACATTTTGCCAGAGGTCAGTCTTTCGCTGCGAACTTTCGCCGAGAGAAAAATGCAGGAGACCGGCGTCTCGATGGTGCTGAACGCCATGGCAGCAGCCGCCACTCCTGATGGTGTAATTCTCAAAGACGGAACCGTACTGGAAGCGGCAACGATCGTGTGCACCATCGGCACCACCACTTTGCCTGTCATCAATCGTCTCGATTTACCGAAAGAACGTGGACGATTGAAGACGGAACCAGACATGAGCCTGCCCGGATTCCCGCATACATGGGCTATCGGAGACTGCGCCGCAATCGTGAACGCAGAGGACGGCAAGCTTTCTCCTCCGGTTGCACAATTTGCCGAACGGCAGGGCACGCAAGTAGCACTAAATGTCATTCGCAGACTGAAGGGCGAACCAACAAAACCATTCTCATTCAAAATGATGGGGGCTATGTGCTCAATTGGCGGACGCAGTGCCATTGCAGAAATCATGGGACTGCGCATCAGCGGCTTTCCAGCATGGTTCGTGTGGCGCGGTGTTTACTTAATGAAACTGCCCTCGTTCTCCCAGCAGATAAAAGTGGGACTGGAGTGGATGTGCGATCTCGTTTTTCCGCGCACTCTGGCACACATGAAAGCAGATCGCTCGCGCCGCGTGAGCCGTGCATACCATCCAACCGGCGATTACATTTTCCATGAGGGCGATCCGGCCACCGAATTCTACGTTATTCAGCAAGGACAGGTCGAGGTCGTCAAAGGTAGCGTCACGGCAGACGGTGAAGAAATTCTTGCGATACTCGGACCGGGAGACTTTTTTGGTGAAGGCGCTCTGATCGACAGCGGCGCCAGAAGCGCCTCGATTCGAGCACGCTCCAATGTTGAAGTCACAGTCCTGGGCAGAAACGTTTTTACACAGATATCTTCATGCCTGGCACCTCTACGAGATGCAGTCGCCAAGGCAATGAAGCGGCGCACGAATATTTGGAAAAACTTGCCCGAAGCGAAAGAAATTTTGGAGACCATTCCCCTTTCGTGCCTGGTTGAGCCGATGACTCATCCGCCACTAAAGCCTTGTGACGCAGTCGAAACCGCAATCGAATTGATCAATATCCACAAACTGGACTTTATCTGCGTCGTTAACGACAACGAACAGCTCGTTGGTATTGTCTCTCGCTCCGATTTGTTCCGCGCCATTGAATTAGCTGTGCAAGACCGCAGTTTGCGTGTATGTGTGCGCGATATTATGGTTCCCGAGCCTATTTTCATTTCAGAAAATGAGAGTACGAGTTTGGCCCTTTCAACAATGCGCGAACACGGTTTGAAAAAACTACCCGTTGTCGAATCGAGAGATTATCCAGTGCTGAAGGGCGCTGTTCGCGTAGAAAATATTCTCGATAATCTAGTGAAACTATGGCTTGCCGGCGAACTTTTGGTCGCGACGAAGTCAGTGCACAAAACATAGCTCAAGCAACTTTCTCGAATTCCAAAGACCAAGAACGGTTGAGCTTTCCATTGGTGGTTAAGCAAACATTTGGCATATCCGAAATTTCAGACCTAAGCGCGGCAACCTCTCGATAAAGGCTTTCTGTCAAATTTCGGGCAACAGCTTGAGGATCACTTTTGAATCTCTCAGCGTAACTCTGCAAATCAACTGGCTCGCCAAATATGATCCTGGCAACATTTGGACTGCCCCATTCATACATAACGGAAGCAGGAATGACTTTGACAGCAATGCCGTTGTTTTGCGCTGAAAGAGCGATGCGGGCTGCTCCCAATTTGAAAGGATGCAGAACGCCGTCGTAAAAGACCGTTCCTTCAGGAAAGACAACGAGCCCATCTCCTTTGCGAAATCCTTCTTCTGCAAAACCGACAAGGTCGCTTTTCGGATCTGCTGGAAACGCACCCACCCAAGGTAGTGTGACGCCCTGATAGCCCTTAAGCTCTGCAGGCGAAACCATATAATTTGCTTTTCGACGCAAGCCACGCAATACCATCAAGCCGTCAAAGCGGGATGAATGGTTACTGACCAATATAAACGGTCCATTCTCAGGAACATTCTCGCGCCCATAAACTTCAACGCGCCGGAATTTAAAGCGCAGCACTATCTCATTGATGATCCACAAGAATAGTGCTCCGAGCCAATTTTTCTTGTCTACTATTTTCTTGAGTCTTCGAATTTCTCTCATGCTAAAGCCGAAGCGAAATCAATCGCTCCTCCTCCTTATTCGGTATCAAGGCTTGTCCTACAAATCCAAGATACAGCTTTCATTGCAAGCGCATGAATCAACGCCTAACACTTTGATGACTGTTGCTAAAAACCTACAACAAATGAGCGGATGGCAGGACAGGCTAGCCTTTCAGCCGGTCAAAGGGGGTCGAATTTTTGAGAAAAAGAGCTTGTTAGATTTTCTCGAGAGAGTCTCTCAAAACCTTTTGATAGAAGAATTCGAGAAAATCTAACAAGCAGCAAAAATCGATATAGTGGACCCGTTCAGTCCAAAAGCCAGACCTAATCAGACTTTTCAGAACTTCCACTTTTCATCATAGCCAAGTATGTAACACCTGCCATTGCAAAGCCAACGAACCAGCCATAGTCGTAAAGCGGTTTCATCACATCCACAACGATGCCAATCCAGGCAAAGAAACAACCAATACAAGTAGCTGCCACAGCCTTCCAATTCCACCCGCTGTTATAGGTATATTCGCCCTTTTGCAAATAAAGGTCAGCCAGATTGAGTTTTTGTTTTCGGACAATCCAGTAGTCGGCGATGAGCACGCCGCCAATTGCGCCCAAACCGCCCGAATAGCCAATCAACCATTTATATATGTAGCCTGAAGGGTCAGCAACCAACTGCCATGGCTGCATCAAAACTCCCAAGATCCCCGTGATCAGCCCGCCTGTACGAAAGCTTATCCAGCGAGGGAATGCATTTGCAAAATCGTTTGCAGGTGAAACAACATTGGCAGCAATGTTCACTGCCAAAGTTGCCACGGCGACTGTAAACATCGCCACAGCAACAACCAGAGGGTTAGAAAAATGGCCAATCAACTTGACTGGATCCCACAGCTCTTGACCGCTCGTGTTCGGATAAATCACGAGCGCGCAGGAGGTGATTACAATCCCCATAGACGCAAAGACGGTCATGGCAGTGGGCAAGGCGACGACCTGACCGATAGTTTGCTCCTTTTGGCTTTTGCCGAAACGAGTGAAGTCGGGCATATTCAAAGAAAGTGTCGCCCAGAATCCAATCATGGCAGTAAGGTTGGGGATAAAAACTGGCAAAAAGGCTGAAAGCGTTGGGAATTTGCCGCCATCTCCAAGCATTCCTCCAAAACCATGTGCAGCAGAAACCGCCCAAACGACCATGGAAAAGCACATGATCATCACGAAGGGAGCTGCCAATCCTTCAACCTTTTTGAGCAAGTCCATTCCCCTATAGATTATGAGAATGTTCAAGCCCCAAAAGAGTGCAAACCCAATCCACTCACCCGGGACGTGCCCTCCGATTGGTCCGCCCAAGGCTGTTTCCCAGCCTGGAAAAACCGATTTAAAAAAGACATGCAGTGCTTGCCCGCCAATCCAAGCTTGAATTCCAAACCAACCGCAAGCGACAACAGCGCGCATGAGAGCAGGCAAGTTAGAACCATAAGTTCCATATGCGGCGCGCGCAAAAACCGGAAAGGGGATACCGTATTTGGTGCCTGGATGCGAATTCAACAGAATCGGCGCAAGAACAATAATATTGCCGAGCAATATAGTGATGACGGCTTGCCACCAATTCATTCCATTGGCAATGAGGCTGGATGAAAGCATGTATGTCGGAATGCACGCCGACATACTCACCCAGAGCGCCGCGTAGTTGTATGTAGACCAGTTGCGCATTGAGACTGGAATCGGAGCAAGGTCGTGATTATAAATGGGGCTTGAAGCAATCAGAGACTCATCTGTCAGCTCTACCCGTCCATCGGCATGTGCGACCTGCGTACCCGACTGATGGGAAACGCCTGTTTGCTCGACGCGTGGTTCAGATTTGCTGCTTTCTCCACCTTCAGTTTGCATTGACAATACCGTCCCGTATTGGTTTCTCGACTTGCCGTCACGAAAGACTACTGCGACATGCACATACACAGTAGCAGCTTCAAGCACCTGCGATTTGGGCTTGAAACTCGCCGATAAATCTCAGCGCGTTCAAATACTTGAATGACAGCAATCAAAATGCAGATGGTTGCTTGATGAATAAGGCATCATTTCTTGCAGACAATTTTCGCGAGAAGAATGGCCCACTATTTGAACGTGCTTTTGGTGCCGAATGCAAGAAACGATCACCAAGAAAGATAAAATTTTCGCGCTGGCGCGGAACTCGAAAACACAGAATCAGTCTAACTTTCTGGGGATTTCAAAGGCACGAAAATCACTTTGATTTTCAATCAAATTAAAGTGAGGTGCGCGCCAAATCTGCATTTGGTGGTATACCAAATATAGACTCAGAAGGAGAGCGGCATGAAAAAACCGAGCACAAAGACGGCTCCGAAGCGCACTAAAGCACGCAGGGCAAAAGTGTCCAGTGCAGCGCTTGCAACATGTCCTGTAAATGGAGCTGGCTGGTGTCCTTATCCGTTTTCGGTTGCCCAACTCGAAAAGAGAATGAAGGCAAAAGCCCAACAAACAGAAACAGAAACGCCCGTTTCGACTAAGCGGAAACGAGCGGTTGTTGAGGCATAAATAGCGCGACTAATGCGCTTTGAATTTTTCTCTTAGGCGGCTTGCGGTTTCGTAGGCTTCCAGGTGACCATGCAAACTCCATTCTTGCAAACGGGAGTGGCGTTTTGGCTTGCGTTCGAACTGACTGATGACTGAACCTGGCAGGCTTCGCTCTGGGTTCTGGACTCAGCGCCGTCGGCTTTGTTATTAATCGTGGTCGGATTCATGGTCGAATCTCCGTTCTGCACTGGGGTTTCCGTTCAATGTCAGAATATTAGACCGATCCAATGAAAGAATCGATTGGTGGAAATACGGTCGAACGCCGGTTTTTCCCACAGAAAGACAGAAAATTCTGCGGAAACTACGCAAATTCATCCCCAAAAGGGAAGCCGGCGCTACTTCTGCGGCGCTTTATAGGGCATGAAACTCAGGAACGGTTTTCCTTGCCAGATGCCTGCTGACACTGTAATTGTTCCTTGAGGCGCAAGCATCAACTTAAACTGGTCGATTCCAGGTTTGATTTCGAGCAGTTCACCGCCCGAAATCCAACTCCAGTCGACTTTACAGACAGCGTCGCCATCGTTTGGAAAACGTGCAGCTTCCGTCAGAGACGGTTCAATGGAAGCCTCCCCGGAAGCGGTTTTCACGTCAAGGAAGAGACACTGGTCTCCTGAAAACTCAATTGCGAACTGATTCAACGTGCTATTTGCCCGCAAAACCTTGCTGCCAATAATCCCGGAAAGCTTATCCTGACAATCTTTCATTGATTTACGCCTCTTAACCCTCCCCCTAGAGGGGGAGATCGTTCTTTATCTTACAGGGAATAATGTAAGTGGGTTTCCTTGCCCAGTTTTTGACCGGGGGGTTTGAGTGGCTATGAGTCACCGTGTTGCAACACGCAAAGTTAGAAACGTTAGGCGTCCCACGGGTAGTGGTGCTATTGCTGAATTCGCACCTGTCCTTTTCATCTTCTTCCTAGTTATCTTGTTTCCTTTGATCAATTTGATCGGCTTCGCCACGAGCTCGGCGACCGTTCTCATGATTACACGCCAGGCAGCAAGCATCGCAGGTTCCTCTACAACCTGGCAAGATGCATTGAACGGCATGGATCAAGAGATAAAAAAATGGAAGAATTCCGGCTTCGGAAAATTCGCCAATATCACGCCATTAGGAGGATACAACGGCTCCGGCGCTGACATGTACATCGCCAGCACAAACCTGTCGTCAGGCGGCACAACCTATGGAACTAAAAACTCCGGGTTGGGCGGACCAGCCGACACGCAAAACAACATCTACGAGTATCAAATCAGGACACAGTTCACGATAAACCCATGGCTCAATATGTCGGGCATGCCTTTCATCGGCTCCGTTCCAATAGTTGGAAAACCGGCAAATTGCGCTTACGTAGCCAATTCCAACGCCGAGCATCCGGAAGGACTGCAGTAACTTTTACAACAACGCATGATGCAATGCGGGCGGCTTATTTGCCGTCCGCATTGGTTTTTGAAGCATTTGACTCCATTTCCCTGTCGTAAACGAACACGCCGTCTAGCATTGTCTGCATGACTTTTACTTTGTGGATGTCTGTATTCGGCACCTCAAAGAGATTTTTGTCTAGCACTATCAAATCGGCTGCTTTGCCTGGCTCGAGCGAACCGGATACCTTGTCGGAATGATCTGAATAGGCGCCGCCAATCGTGTAAGCTGCCAGAAAATCCATCAAATTAACTCGTTCATCGAGATTGAGGGGCTCATCCTTGTTGTCCTCAGGCTTGTCTGCAAGTCCTTTTCTCGTCACTGCGACTTCAATCGCATCGAGCGGATTCAGAGAACTGACAGTCCAATCGCTGCCAGCAGAGAGAACAGTTCCATGACGAAGCAAACTATTGATCGGGTACATGCTATTCGTGCGTTCTTCTCCCAAAACAGGAACAGTGAGGTCCTTGACGAACACATCGCGATACGCCCAGAGAGCCTGAAATGTCGCCGTCACACCGAGTTGGCGGAATCTAGGAATATCGGCTTTATCAATTAGCTGCAAGTGCGCGATGTGCGGACGAAGATCAAGGTCTCCATGCACCTTGCGCGCAGCTTCTATCGAGTTCAAAGCTTGTCGCACCGCGCGATCGCCTATAGCGTGGATATGAATTTGAAAACCGGCCTTTTCAAATGCAGTAGCCAGTTTTGCAAACTTCTCGTCTGTCCAATTGCTGATGCCAGTTTCTTCTTTCTTGTCGAGATAGGGCGTCAAGAGTGACGCCGTGTGTGTTTCCACAACTCCATCGGCAAAGAACTTCGCCTCACCAACTCGAAGGCGGCCACCCTCATATTTTTTCCTGAGCCACAGAGCTCGATTCACCTGTTTCTCATTTCCTTGCGGGTCTGTTTCCACAGCCGCTCTCACTTTCAGATTGAGCGCACCCTTGTCCACGAGAGTTTTGTACGCCTTGAGAATGTCCTCTCCAGCATTCGCTTCGGTGACATGTGTTATGCCAAATGAATGGGCATACTTGATTGCATTCTTGGTTCCTTCAAGCATCTGAGCTTCAGACACTCTAGGAGATTTGCGCCTGATCAAATCAATCGCCGCTTCGCGAAATGCGCCGCTTGGTTCTCCAGTCATCGCGTCACGCTCAATTCTTCCGAGGGGAGGATCGGCAGTTTTCGCGGTAACGCCAGACAACTGAATCGCCTTTGAATTAGCCCACGCGGAATGTCCGTCGTTTGAAATTAGGAACACTGGTCTGTCTTTGACGATCTCATCCAACGTTTCTTTCTTGGGATTTGCATTCGGAAATAGAGTCAACGACCAGTTGCCGCCGAGAATCCATTTCAAATCTGGATTTCTTTCGGAATAGTCCTTCAGTCGTTTCATCGCGTCGGCAAGGTTCGCACAACCTTCCAGACTCAACTGACCGAGTTCGACACCCCCTTCTGCCAGGTGAACATGCGTATCGTGAAAGCTGGGCAAAACCATGCGCCCGTGGAGGTCTATAACTTTCGTCGTGGCGCCTACCCAGTCACTGCTCTGCTTGTGGCTTCCAACAGATAAAATGCGACCTTCTTTAATCGCAATCGCCTCACACCAGCGTCCTGTCGCGTCCATTGTGCAAATCGCACCGTTTTTTAGAACCAAGTCAGCTTGTTTGTTTGCGGCGGCATCTTTCGACCCCGAGTGGGCAGAAAGAGCATTGTTCGAGTTCGAAGAGGAAGAGGAAGAGGAAGAAGAAGAAAAGTCATCAGCTGTTACGCTTGCTTCTGAGGAACCGGTATGAACGAACGGAACTGCAATAGCGGCGGGCAACATAGACAAACTCGCCAAAGCAAAAAGCGAAGCGCTAAAAGCCCTAAACCTGGAAGCAGTAGAAACGAACATGCAAATATTCCTCTTGGGATTTGCCGATGGCATTTGCAATTGATCACAGCCAATTGGAACTGAAGAGTATAATCGCTCGGGATCAAGAAGAGATTTGGGATGCTTAAGTTCGATGTGGTTGTAATAGGCGCCGGCGGGGCAGGCATGATGTGCGCTATTCACGCGGGGCGGCGCGGGCGCAAGGTTGCGCTTATCGATCACGCGACAGTTATAGGCAGAAAGATTCTCATATCGGGCGGCGGTCGCTGCAATTTCACCAACATCAACGCCGGACCGGACAATTACGTTTCCAACAACCCGCACTTTCATAAGTCAGCGCTCTCGCGCTACTCGCCGGGCGACTTCATAGAGATGGTGGAGAAACATCGAATCGCATATCACGAGAAAAAACTTGGGCAGCTGTTTTGCGACGGTTCCGCAAGTCAGATTGTAGACATGCTGATGAATGAGTGCGATAAAGCAGGCGCGACTTTTCTCAAAGGCCGTATCGTCAGAGAAGTCAAAAGAGAGGCAGAAGACAGCAATTTTCTCATTCATACACACAATGAAACTATCACCTGCGAGTCACTCGTTATTGCGACCGGTGGTTTATCAATTCCTCAAATTGGAGCCACAGGATTCGGATATCAAATCGCTCAGCAATTCGGCTTAAAAGTTGTGGAAACAAATCCGGCACTGGATGGTTTCAATTTCAGCTCCGCGGATCTTTCCAAATTCAAAGAGTTGACAGGCGTTTCCGTTGACTCTGTCGTTTCGGTCAACAAAGTTGCATTTCGCGAAAACATTCTTTTCACCCATAACGGTTTATCCGGTCCAGCTAGCTTGCAAGCATCGCTCTACTGGAAAAAGGGAAACCCGATTTCTATCAACATCGCACCGGACATAGACCCAATCGGGTATTTCAATGAACGCTTTGCAGATGGTTCAAACAAAGAAGTGAAGAACATTCTTGCGGAAATCATCCCACGCAGATTGGCGGAAATTTTGTGCCAGATGGAAAACATCAAAGGAAACGTCTCCGAACTTTCTGAAGTGAAGATGCGAGCTTTAGCGGCTCGGCTGGAAAACTGGCAGATTACACCGCAAGGAACAGTCGGTTACAAGAAAGCGGAAGCCACCAGAGGCGGCGTCGATACCAACGCGCTTTCGTCCACAACAATGGAAGCGAAGAAGGTTCCTGGGCTTTACTTTATCGGTGAAGTAGTTGATGTCACCGGTCAACTCGGCGGCTATAACTTCCAATGGGCTTGGGCTTCAGGGTCTGCGGCCGGGCACGCAGTTTAACCTCAAAGTGCGTTTTACACTGGTTCGAGCCCAGTAAATCTTTCGAACCAATTTGTTGTTCTAGCGTTGCATGCTGTGAATGCCCGGGCTAGGCACATAAGGTTCGCTAGGCGGAAACGGATTGTCAAAGCGCAATAGCACATACAATCCTTCTTCCTTAATGACCGTGAAACCTGGCATTTCGAGCAATGGAGGTTTGTTTCTCGACCGCGTGATCACATAGGCGCGTTTGATGCGACTGAGTTCTGAAGTCAAAGCCGCCCATGTCCAGGCCTGGGACATTTGCCTGTCCGCGTAGAACGGAACTCCAGGCTTGCGCATATCAAAAACGAAAGCCGGCTCTGAGACTTTACCGACGAAGCGAGACATCTCGGGAAGCGGGCCTTCCCAGTGTTGTGACAGTTTCAGCGTAAGCGGAATGGCGAGGAACACGCAAAGCAAAACTTGCGCGGTCAAAACAATGCCGACTGCAATTTGTCTCCTGTTGACCCAAGCCATAACCGCTGCAACGCTCATAGCCACAGCCATTGTCGCCCATGCTGATTGGGCGAGCGGCAACACGCCATCAGGAAGACTTCGCACTTTGGAAAGTGCAAAAGGCATGACGAAATAACCGACTGCACAAGTAACCGCAATCAGCGAGACTGGCACCAAAAGCCTCCAGCGAGCAGGCTTTGAAATGGCGCGTTCGATCTCCAGTGCAAACAATATTGCAGCAGCAGGAAATGCAGGAAGAGTATAGGGCAAAAGTTTCGAGACGCTGACGCTGAAAAAGGCAACAGTAATAAACAGCCAGAGCACTGCAAAATACTGCAATGACTGGATGGGGTCGAGGTTCTGCAATGCTTGAGGAACTGCAATAACCTGCTGCAGTATGCCTTTACCACTCGCGATCGGCTGCTTTAACTTTTCCTTCAGTGCACAAACGGTTTCTGCAATCGATTGCGGCAGAAAGAGCGAAAACGGCAAGAAGCCGCCCATTACAGCGGCTACGTGATACCAGATTGGGGCTTTATGCGAATCCACTTCCGACGTAAATCTCTGAAAATTCTCGCGCACAAAAAATTCCTGGAAGTATTCCCCCTTCGTCGCAGCAATCTCGAGTACAAACCAGGGCAGGGCCAATACAGCAACAATTAATGCACCCACAATTGGGAAGAAGCGCTGCCAGGCTTGCTTCAAACCACCAGTCGTTAAGTAATAGAAGCCCAAAATCGCAACGGGAAGAACAACTGCAACAGGTCCTTTGGTCATCACCGCAAGGGCAATCAGGACATAACCGATAGTTGCGAGAAGTTTGTTTCTACTCTCACGAAACGCCGCATAGAAAGCCATAATGGCACCGCTCAAGAAAAGCGAGAGGGGCACATCAGTAATGCACTCGCGTGCTGTTCCGAAAAACAAAGGAGCGGTCATTAGCGAAAAACCAGCGGCAATACCAGCTCGCAAATTGACGTAGCGAGTGACAAACGCCTGCGTCAGGACAACCAGCAATACACCGCAAGCAGCGCCGAAAGAACGCGCGGCAAACTCGCTGACGCCAAAAACGCTAAAGAGCAACGCTTGCGCCCAAATGACCAGAGGCGGTTTTGTGTAGCGAACAATGTAATTGAGATGAGTAGTCAGCCAATCGCCGTTTTTCAGCATCTCTCGCGCGGGTTCCGCATAAAGAGCTTCATCTGGGTTGAATAAAGGAAAGCTGCCGAGCGCATTGAAATAGACGAAGACGCCAACGACGAAGGTGAACGCGAGCGCCAGATTGTTTTTCGCGCTCCAAGCTTGAACAGGAATTTCCTGAGGCGTCTGCTGGACCTTTCCTTCCGTCAAGTTTGTCGTGGACATGTTCATTGCAAATCAGGCTAGATAGAAGGATAAATAGGTCAGGTGGGCAGTTTATGGAAATGGATTGGGCGGAACAGATGAGAAGACTGCGCGGCTCAGAAACCAGAAGTTCAAAACCACGATTTCCAGAATCGGCGGCTTCTCGTCAAAGATATCGAGTTCTTGAGGTGTAAATGACAACGCCGAGCCAATCTTAATGTAATTCTACTTAACCAGAGATACATACAAATCCCCAGGAAGCTCGTCAGGAAAGGTTCTTGAGCCTCTGGTTCAAATTGACGGTAAAACCCTGCTTCAAAGACGCAAAACCACGACCAAATCGCGTTCTCCATCACTTAGAATAGTGAGCTTGTGATGGACGCGCCCGCACGACGCTCTGAGCCCCTCTATGAGGTGGTCGGACCGGCGGTCGGTGTTCCAGCCAGTGAACAAACTATCGGGGTTCTTGCCATGGAAGTATCAAAGAGAATGAAGTCGATCCCTCCGTATATTTTTGCGGAAATCGATAAGAAACGCCAGGCTGCTGTTGCTCGCGGGGTTGACGTAATCAACCTGGGCATCGGCGATCCCGACCAACCGACACCGAAGCACATCGTCGATGCAATGCACAAAGCCATCGACAATCCAGCCAATCACAAGTACCCACCTTTCGGCGGCACTCCAGAGTTCAAAGCGGCCGCAGCCAAGTACATCAAAAACCGTTTTGGCGTGACAGTGGATCCTGCCACCGAAGTAACCTCACTGATCGGTTCGAAAGAAGGTCTGCATAACACGATCATGGCTTTCATCGATAGCGGTGACGTCAACATCATTCCTGACCCAGCTTATCCTGTATACAAAACATCGACCATCCTGGCTGGCGGAGAGCCTTATTTCATGCCGCTCAAGGCGGAGAACGGTTTCTTGCCTGATCTCGATGCGATTCCTGCTGATGTATGCAAACGCGCCAAGCTGATCATGCTCAACTACCCGAACAACCCGACTGCCGGTATCGCCGATCTCGAGTTCTTCAAAAAGCTGGTTGCCTTCGCCAAGAAGCATGACCTGCTGGTTTGCCACGATTTGTCTTATCCGGAGATGACCTATGAAGGTTACGTCGCTCCGTCGATTTTCCAAGTTGAAGGCGCCAAGGATGTTGCCATCGAGCTGCATACGTTGTCCAAGTCGTTCAACATGACCGGCTGGAGAATTGGTTTTGCAATCGGCAACCCGGTTGCAGTAAAGGCGCTGGGTTCGATCAAATCGAACTGCGACACTGATATTTTCCGCGCCATTCAGATTGCCGGTATCGCCGCGTTGGAAGGACCGATGGATCACATCGAAGCCTGCAATAAGCTCTACATTGAACGCCGTGACCTGGCTGTCAAAGAATTGACCAAGCTGGGATGGAACGTAAAGCCAATCAAAGCGACCTTCTACATGTGGCTGCCGACCCCCGAAGGCATGACTTCAGCAGAGTTTGCCGAAATCATGCTGGACAAAGCAGGCATCGTTGTACCGCCAGGTACTGCCTACGGTCCGCAAGGTGAAGGCTGGTTCCGTATGGGACTTTGCGCAGACAAAGATCGAATGAAAGAAGCATTCGATCGAATGGCTAAGCACGAAATCACTTTCGACATGAAGAAGAAAGCGAAAGTCTAAGCCGTTAGAAGCGCATTCGAAGGAAATACGAAGCTATCATTTTGAGGGAGGTCCGTTTCGATGAATCGCAGCCTCCCTCAAACTTTGATGTGGATATTTTTCGCCAGCGCTCTTAACTTCGATATCTTAAGTGCAAGTGCTGCCTCCGTTTTCGCAGAGACACAAAAGGCGCCTTCAGGGATACAAAAACCTGCCGAAGAGCAAGAGTACAACGAATCCAAACTCTTTCCGAAGAAGGGTAAATACCTGGACTGGATCGAAGCGAATAAGCTGAATAATCAAGGAGTCAAACTCGCCCGCGCCGGTAAATACAAAGAGGCGATCTCGATGTTTCAGAAGGCGATTCAGCGCTACAGCCATGATTATGCCTATTACGAAAACCTCGGCGGAGCGCTGCACAATAACGGCAATCTAGAACGCGCTGCAAGTTCAACGGAGATGGCGGCACAGCTTGCGCCTCGCCGTTGGGGCCCCTGGTACAACCTCGGAATCATTCTCACCAAAGAGCACGAATATGTACGCGCGCTAAAAGCACTAAAGAGAGCGAAGGCATTGCATGCACCTGCATCAAAGACAGCGGGAATAGAAAAACTGATCGTGGCGCTCGAGAAAAAAATCGGCCGCTCCATTCCGGCGCCAGTTGAAACAGGCGACGAAACCTCGACGGCATCCGATGAGCCAGCGACCACAGAAAGTAAGAAGGACGGCACTTCCGCCAGTGCAGGCTCAAGCAACGGCGATGCCGACCCAGGTATTACCGCAAGTCCTGCACAAAATTCGGGCACAAACCCTTATACTACGATCCCTGCAGTAAGTCCGTTACCTATGGCTCCCGCTAATTCGATTGAAAAAGGAAATTGAGATGTCAGACAAGCCTCTTGGAGTTGCGCTGGTTGGTTACGGTTTAGCCGGAGAGATTTTCCATGCCCCTTTGCTGAAAACGACTCCAGGACTTGCAGTTACTGTCATAACCACAAGCAACGACGAGCGCAAAAGAAAAGCAGCTGGCAGTTTCCCGGATGCAAAAATTGTCAGCTCCCTTGAAGCGGCCCTGAAGTCGCATTCTGATTTGATTGACATAGTCATCATCGCTTCGCCCAACAAATGGCACGCGTCTCAAGCGAAAGCAGCCTTGGAAGCAGGTAAAGCGGTAGTTGTGGATAAGCCGTTTGCAATTAGCAGTCGTGAATGCAGAGAAGTTATTGACGTCGCCAACAAGCAGAAAAAGCTGCTTACCGTTTTCCAAAATCGTCGCTGGGACAATGACTTTCTCACCATTCAGAAGCTACTGAAGGAAGGTAAGCTGTCTGATGTTGTGAGATTCGAGTCTCGCTTTGAGCGCTTTCGCCCGACTTTGGATACGAAACGCTGGAAGGACAATACTGGACCGGATGAGGGTGGAGGGCTGCTCTTCGATCTAGGCAGTCACCTAATTGACCAAGCTTGCGTCTTGTTCGGAACCCCCAATACAGTGTATTGCGAATTGGACAAACGCCGTGCCGGGGTGCGTGCGGACGACGATGCTTTCGTTGCCCTGGAGTTTGCAGGTGGGGTGCGCGCGCATCTGTATGCAAACATCGTATCGGCAATTCCGGGACCGCGTTTTCGCGTGTTGGCCATGAACGGAAGCTATGAAAAATACGGGCTGGACCCCCAAGAAGATGCTCTTCGAAAAGGCATGAAACCCGGCGACCGCAAGTGGGGACTGGAAGATGTAAGTCTTTCCGGAAAGCTTGCACTGGAAAAGCACGGTAAAGTTGTAAGCGAAATTTTAGTCAGTGAAAAAGGTTGCTACGAGAACTTCTACGCAGGAGTGCGCGATGCAATTCTCAATGACACGGCTCCTCCGGTAAGCCCGGAGCATGCGGTGAGAACAATCAGCATCATCGAACACGCAAGACAAAGTGCGCAGCTTGAGCGCAAACTGGATTTCCAGTCTCTGGTCACCGCACGCTAGCTCAAAACCTGACCGAAATTAGTTAATGAGCGGTTGGTGAAACGCGCCAACCAGTAAGGAACCCTGTAAGCAGCCAGTCTAAGCTGTCTAATTTCATCTCGATTGAGATTCATCGTAGCCTTCTGAAGGACATTGAGGTCGAGCGCTTCTTCACCGATATGCCATAAGCCTCTGAGCACCTTTCCAACGCGCGTATTTTTCTCGTATACCTTTCTTGCTGCCGTTGACTTGAGATAGACTCTTCGACCATGCACGAGACTACGGAAAGAACTGCATGCAGAGCCGGTCACATAGTAAGTCGGCACCTTGTTTGGCTGATCTGCAATTCCAACCTCAAATGCAGCATCCTGCCCATGCACGAAGATCTCTTTACTGAATGCTTTTGCTTTTGCAATCGCTATTTCTTCAATACTCGGCATCTTCATCCCCGGTTGAAGCTTGACGAATAGACCATAAGCGAGTCGCACAATTTTGCAATCACCCACCAACCGGTAGAAAGTCTGATCCACCGATGCTCGCGAGCCAAAATGCAAACACTCGCGAGTTGAAAAGATCTGCCCATATGGCACTCCTTTCACAAACCTGCGAATGTTGCTAGCAGTCGACACTTGATTAGCCTCTGAGTTCCGGTACATTTGAATACGTATCCTGAGCCCAAAAAGTTCAATTGCCCGCAAGAAACAGACAGGCCGTTGGGAGTGAAATTTTCAAAAAAACTGCTTGTTAGATTTTCTCGAGGTGATCTCTCAAACCATTTGTTAGACAAAATCGAGAAAATCTAACAAGCAGTCAAAACTTGATTTCGAGACTCGCCAATTCCCAGAACATCAATATCTACGGGACTTCCCAGCCTTCTCCGCCAGTTTGTCAGTTAATTCGGACACAGAGCAAATCCGATAGAATGTGCGTTTCCAACTTCTCTGCATAATTTTCCAATTTCATGAAAATCGAACTCAGCACAGTCACAGAATGGATAACAGTCCAAGGTCCAGCGCACGAGATTCCAGTTTTTGTCGCACAGCCTGGCAAACAAGAAGACATGCCAGCGCTCATTTTGATACACGAAATTTTTGCTGTTAATGACCACATCAAAGACGTAGCAATGCGCTTTGCAAAGAAGGGCTTCCGAGTATTTGCTCCAGATCTTTTTACTTGCTCGCCTCAGTTTCCCAAAGAGCTAGAAGCACGCAACGACCTTGCTACAATGCGCGAAGTCTGGGGTGGAATTTCCGACTCCACATTGATAGACAATTTGAAATCTGTTTTGAATGAAGCAAAAAGAACTCCCAATGTACTTCCTGACGCAATTGGCACAATGGGATTTTGCATGGGTGGCGCTATCGCTTTCATGTTTGCATCATCAACAAATGAACTAGCTTGGGCAGTCGATTTTTATGGGCGCGTCAAATATCCATCACTCAATGAGCAAAAGCCGAAACATCCGATTGACTATGCCAATGTTCAAACACCGCCCATCCTAGGCGTTTTTGCAGGGCAAGACGAACTCATTACGCCAGAGCATTTAGAGATATTCAGACAAAAGCTCGAAGAGCTAAAAGTGCCATTTGAATTGAAAGTATTTGAGAATTGCCCACATGCTTTTTTCAATGACACCCGAGAGCATTACAAGAAAGAAGAAGCAGAGCAAGCATGGCAAATGGCGCTCAAATTCATGCAAGAACACAGCCGAATTTCTCCAAAAAAAAATTGAAATCGAAAGAGCACAACCAGTTGTTGGAGCTGAAACGTCTTATCAAGGCGGTCAGCGGCAATCGGCAGGAAGGCGCGGCAGAGGAGCTAGCTCCCGAGCTTCTTTCAACAATCGTCTCTGTCATTGCCTTGAATGTTCTCGAACGCAACGAATGTCTCAAAAACCTGTCTTCGAAAACTGAAAGCCTAAGTCATCAAAGCGCCGAAGAGATTTCAAAACTCAACGCAAGACTTTATAGAAGAGCTAAAGAACTAGCGCCAGAAGCTGTTCGCGAAGTGATGCCGGAGCCTATTGCGATAACTCCTCATCAATTGACTGCATTCAAACAATTCTTTAAAGCCACAAAGGATTTTCCACTCTTCGCTAAAGAAACCGCAATCGGGCATACGTATCAGCTTTGCTCGCACATGCGCCGCCAGGATGCTTTGAAGCAAGTTCAATCTTCCAACAAAGAGATGAGCAGTCAGGCATTGATTGCATTCACCCAGCTATACACACCGGACTGGGTAGTGGATGCATTGATTGACCACGCGCTAAAAAGAGACATTGTCCCTCCTTGCGAGCTTTCAGTAATTGACCCGGCGTGCGGCGGTGGCAATTTTCTTCTCCCTGCCTTCGACGCCATGCTCTCGATTCTCGAATCGAATGGTTTTTCTCAGACAGACGCTGCAAAGTATCTAGCCAATGGAGCGCTCAGCGGAGTAGACATCGACCCGCACGGTATCTGGATAACGAGCATGGCATTTAGTGTCAGATGTTTACGCTTGGACGAGCCGCAAGCACTGACCTTTGATGGTCTTCAGCTCCTCGATACAAAAATCAATCGAGAAAGTATACTCGGAACTTTAGATCGAAGCTATGACTCAATTGATGGGCACCCGCTATCTCGGCGCTATTCAACGGTTTTGACCAATCCGCCGTACATTGGCAGAAAACTGCTCAGTAGAGAACTGAAACAATTATTGCGCGAGCACTATCCAGACGACAGTCACGACATATCTGTGGCATTTACACGAAGATGTTTGGAGCTGCTCAAAGACGAAGGCAAGCTGGGACTAATTACGCAATCTTCAATCATGTATCTGCCGAGTTCGAAAGCGTTTCGAAATCATCTTATAGATGGCTATGCACCGACGTTAGCAATTGAGGCTGGTACTGGTGTTTTTCCACTTCAATCCGGAGAAAAAATTGACAGCGTAATTTTGGTGGTTGGAAAAGCACGGCCTTTGCAGAAGACTATTTTCGTCAACTTGCGAAAAGAAAAGGACAAAGCCACAGCCCTTGCCGAAGCGCTGCAGAACCCGAACTCCAGCCCTTTGACTTTCACTCGCGACATCAAGTCTTTTCGAAGATTTCCGAACTCACAGTTCAATTATTCCTGCCCCGAAGCAGCCGTGACGTTGATGGAGAAACTGCCACCGTTAGACGAATTCGCCGAAGTACGGCAAGGACTCGCAACGACAGATAACGAACGCTTCGTCAAATTTGTTTGGGAAGTAGACCAGGAAGAAATAAACAAAGTCTGGTTTCCCTACGTCAAAGGCGCCGGTTCGCAGCGCTGGTTCAGCCCTGTGGTCAATGTCGTCAAATGGGAAAACGAAGGTCAGGAAATCAAAGACGCAGTGAAGAAAGCGTATCCATATCTAAATGGCAAAGTGCACTGGGTCGTCAAAAACGAGAAATACTATTTCAGAGAAGGACTGTCGTTTTCCTTCGTCAACAACTCAAACTTCGCAGTGCGGCTGTTGCCTGCCGGCTGTATCTTCGACGTTGCAGCTTCAGCACTCTTTCCAACCAAGATCGACCGCTATGCGCTGCTTGCTTATTTGAATTCGAGCTTTGCAGGAAAGATGGCGCATCTAATTAACCCGACTATAAATTTCCAGGTCGGTGATGTGAAACGCTTACCCGTCATACCGTTTACGGAAGAGGAATCAGCAGCACTTTCGAAATTAGCAAATGAATGCGTCGAAGCGACAAGGTTGATTGCACAGGAAAACTCAACCTGTTCATCCGCGCTGCAAGCAAGCGAATCCAGAATTGATGACTTCGTTCTTTCGGCATTGAAACAAAGAGACATTCTCAGCGCTCAAGAATTTGCCGAATTAGAAGCCTGGATTTCCAGAAGTCCTCTTGCCGTGTAAGGCTACAAAGGCGAAGTCTCGACACTTGCGACGATTAGATTAGTAGTGCTCCCGGACTTTCTCGAAGTCGTTTTTGACCCAGCTGTAACCGGATTTGACGTCGGTGGCAGCGACATAATCAGTCTCGAATTCAACTTTGTCTCGTTGAGATTTGCGAGGGAAATTCAGACCAGGATTACCGTTGAGACTGTTGATTGCCTCGAGAAGGCCTCTGTCGAATCGCCCATTGCCAGAAGAAGAAACGATCACGGGAAGGACCTGAAGGTTCTTCGTTACCGTCAAGCGTATAGTCGCGCGCCCTGGCGTATCCGCCATTTCGCTCCAGCGAGTGTAAATCGCTTCTGAAAGTTGTTTGTGCCAACGCTCCCAGGCAAGCACCATTTCTTTCGAGCCGCGTTCTGCCCCCAAGTCGAACTTGCTGGGAAGGTTGGCGAAATCGTTTGGCTTAAGCAAACCCAAACGGACGCCGTCATCCTGGGCGCGCCCAGCAAGCGGTTGGCGGAAGGTGTTCGTATCCACCAAGCCACCTCTAAAAGATGGCGCTTCCATTGGTTCGGCACGCTGCAAACGAGTGGATTCCACTTTGCCCGGCAGTCGCTCACCAAAATTGCCCGGGCGCTGTACGCGAGTGTTTTCATCAGCGTGCTCAACACGTCCTTGCAGAACATCTGCGCACGCAGGCTGACTTGGAAACCCGATATTGGCAATCAGTAGCAGTGCTGGAAGTAGTTTCAAAATCGAATTCATCGCCAAATTCCCTGTTTCAAAATTGAGCTTAGAGTCCACCTGTCAAAATTCCCATCATTCCGCCCATTAGCGCCCCTTTCAGCATGTTGGATTTCATGCCGCCGCCGGAGTTGCGAGTCCACATTGCGCCCATCGCTGCTCCGGTGATGGAGCCCAGTGCCGCCCGTTTCACCAAGCTGCTGGTGCCACCGCCGCCGCCGAGAATTCCGCCGATTCCACCTCTGTTGTATCGTCTCGATGAGCTGGCGCTGCCCGAGTAAGAAGGAGATGGAGTGAAGGGTTGAACGCCGTCTCCACCGTCATCGACCGAAGATGCAGAACTGATGTAGTCACTTTGCGGCTGGTTTTTGCGCGGTGCCGGAGCGTACGATGGTCCACCATCGGCTTGCTGAGAATTGTCATAAGCACGGGCGCTGTCATAGTTGCGATTGCCGTTGAAACCGCTACCGCCAATATTTCCGTTGTCGCGACCGGCAGAACTGCCGCTTCCACCGTTTGCAAGTTTGTGATCCAGATCGCTCAAAGCATCACGATAGAGCTTGTTGTTCGGCTGCGCAGCGAGTGCTTGGTTGAGATTCATACGCGCTCTCGACAGGTCGCCTTTTGCCTTGTAGGCTTGCGCCAGGGCAAAGCGAACATCCGAGTCGTGCGGGGCTTGCTTTACGACTTGCTCCAGTTGCCTGACGGCGCTGTCGTACTGACCGTTTTTATAAGCAGTTGACGCTTGAGCAACCATATTCTTCAAACTATCGCGGCGAGAAGCCTCTCTTTGTTGCTCCTCTCTTTGTCTTTGTTGCTCAGCTTGCGCCAATCTGTCCGAATGTTGCTTGCGCTCCAATTGAACTAGTGCCTCTTTCAACTCCTGGTCATTAGGATTAATCTGGCTGGCAATTCTGTATTCATTGAGCGCTTGTGCAGTATCCCCGCGAGATTCAGCGATCGCCCCCAAATTGTAATGCGCATCGGCATTGCGAGAATCAAGAGTCAAAACTTTCTTGAACATCCGCTCGGCTTCAGCTGTTTCGCCTCTGGAATACATGTCGGTGGCGCGCTTCAACATCGCAGTTGCGGCGTCATTGGAGGTAGCAGTATCCGGGTCGTCGTAGTTCGACAGGGCTTGTGGTTTGGCTTCTTCGACCTTGCTCCACGGACTGGTATCCAATCTCGGCGCCATAGGCGGCGCCAGCAAACTGGAAGCAGTGCGAGCGGTAACCATGGCGCTGTCGAGCCCAGCAAGGCGGTCACTTACAGAACCAGTCTTCTCAGTGCCGAATACGCGTTTTTCCAGAATTGAAAGGCGCTCAGCATCAGACATTCCTTTCTGCGTTCTCTGCAAAAGGGTGTTCTCAATCTTTTCGAGGCGAGCCTCATTACCCAGGCTGGGAGAGGCTGCAGCGATGGCAGGAGCAAAATTTCCGAGTATTAAAACCAAAGACAGCGCTACACTCAAGGCTCTCTGTCCGCCAACATCCTTTCTCAGCATAAACGTGCTCCCACACAGGTGATAGCTGCATCACTGCATGCATCCCAACGACGCTAAGCCGAAATTTATGTTCCGCCTCCGGCATCCCCCGAAATCGGGATTTCCAGGACTTCTAATAGCTCTTATCGGGTCTTTACATATCTGCTGTTTTAAGAAGAGCGCTAAGGTTGAAAGTCGCCCGAGATCAGGCTACTTCTTCCACCACTGGCGGTCGCCCGCAGCATATGGAACCGTAAGCGGACCCCATTCAGCCTTTCCGCTTACCGCCATCTCGAGAGCCGTGGGTGTGTTAAACACCTCCTCGAGTGTCAAATTACGTTCAAGCCGCGAGCCAACAGCCTCATAGACCGCCCATTCCCCGCTTCTCTCAATCAGTTTCAAATTGATTCCCGGTCGAGAGATCAATCTGTCGACGACCTTGTCGCTCACAATCACCAGTTGGGGACGCGCATCATCGCCCGGTTTTGCCTGCTTCAACTGGTGCGGATGGAAGAACGAATCGATGGGACCGCGAGTGTAAAACATCGCAGCCGGCTTGAAAGTATTGAAAATGGCGATGTCAGCTTCTTTGTCTTTCAAGTGAGTGGCAATCAGTTTCAAATCATCCCAGCGTTTTTTAGAACCGATCTGAAAACCAATCGGCTGACACAAACCGGCAGCCAAGGCAAATCCTGCCGCGAACGAAGCGACTGCCTGTTCCACTTTCCCTTCTTTGTAAAACCGCGCACAAAAGAGCAGTCCAAGCGCAAGAAGGGCAGACGCCAGTGCTATTGATACTTTGCCTACGGTATCGGTTTTAACAAGAATGAATGACGCTATCGGTCCACCGACCAGAAACAGAAATCCTAAGATGCCAGCAAAAGCAAAAACTGCTTTGGAGACTGGCGCCGCTTTAGATTGAGCATCCGCATCGCTTAGAATCTTGAGCCATTGCTGGGTTTTTATTCCTATGCAAACAGCAAAAGGTGCAAAGCACGGCAAAATATACGTATCCATCTTGGTCTTCGAACAACTGAAGAAAAGAAACTCAGTCAAAGACCAGACACACAGATATAGAAGAAAAAGATTTCTGGTGTCGCTGACTTCTGAGAAACCTTCATCGCTCGCCTGCTTTCGCCTCAATCCGGACTTGAGAATGGAAACTCCGGCAAAGGGTAAGGCAAGAATCCACGGCGCAAAACCGTAGCCGATAACAGGCAAATAGTACCACCAGGCGGCTTTTCCAAGGTTTGTACGCCCGGCGAAACGACCGAGGTTCTCGTAGATGAAAAAGACCTTCAAGAAGAGTCCTTTTGTGGCGAAATGAATAGCAACGTACCAGGGCAAAACAACCGCAGAAAAGATCAACGTTCCCCAGCCCAGCCTCAGGCGCTTCAACCAAGTTTTGAAGAGAGTCATACCAGGACGAGAGACGAGTAGAAAAATAAGTGTGCCGGCAGAAAACAAGATCAGACCAGCTGGTCCCTTCGTTAAAACAGCCAAGCCAAGCGCAACATACAACACCCACCACCAGCGCTTACGGTCCAGAATTGTGCTCATCGCAAAAGCAAAAACTGCAAGATCGACAAACAATGTGAATGCAATGTCGATAGGAGAGAGTCTGGTAACGGCGATGATAAGCGGTGACGAGGCGATGACGAGACCAGCCAGAAGCCCTGCGAATTCGGAGCCGAATGCGCGAGCGACCCGATAAGTCGAAAATACCAATAAGCTGGCGATGAATGAAAATGCGATACGCGCTGAGAACTCACTGACCCCGAAGATCTTGTAAGGAATTGCCATCAACCAGAAAGTGAGGATAGGTTTCGAAAAATAGATTTGGTAGTTAAGATGCGGAGTGATGAAGTCTCCACTCTCGACCATCTCGCGCGCCGCTTCAACGTAATAGCCTTCCCCCGGATCGGTGACGCCAAAGCTGGACATGCCAAGGAAAAACAAGCCCAGGCAAGCTACCGCCAAAATGATCATCGATCGCTTGGGAGTTAGCTGCATGTTTCAAACTCAGTGAAGGCGCTGAGATTCACGAGATAGTTGTCCTCTTGCCCCAAACATAGCGCTTCAGCAAAGGCGCAGGACGAAAACGTTCGCCATACGCTTCGAAGTGTGCTTCGATTTGTTGCAAACAATTATCCAATCCCATTTGAGTGGCCATCGCCAGAGGTCCCGTGCGCATCCCAAGTCCGGCACAAAGAGCGGGGTCCAGATCTTCCGGCGCACAAATTCGTTCTTGCAGGCATAAAAAAGCTTCATTGATCATCGGCAAGAAAAGTCGCTCAGCTTTGAATTCGATCGCCTTTCCATCCTTGCTTTTGTGAGAACCATTGCGCACCGTATTTAGTATCTCTGCCATGGCCGGATTAGCACCGGCGCGTTTACGGGTTTCTTTATCATAAGCATAGAAGCCGCCCATAGTCTTCTGTCCTAGCATCTGCTTCTCGACCATTGCTTCGAGAACAGGACAGGGGGCAAAGCGTTCGCCATATTCTTGAAAGTTGAACTTCGCCACGGCAAGACCAATGTCCGCGCCGTTCATGTCGCGCAGTGCCAGCGGTCCAATCGGCATGGCAAAATCGCATGCGGCTTTATCGATTGTTTCGATGTCGGCGACACCTTCGAGCAAGCACCACAGAGCTTCATTCATGTAGCGGCCCAGCAAGCGGTTTACTAGAAATGATGCACATTCCTCAACGCGAACCGCCAGCTTACCAAGAGATTGTCCAAGCGCAATTGCAGTTTGAACCGTCTCCGGCGATGTTTCCAAACCGGGAATTACCTCGACCAACTTCATCAAGTGGGCTGGATTGAAAAAGTGCATGCCCACTACTTTGTCGGCGCGTCGAGTGAAAGAACCAATTTGAGTAATCGACAAACTGGAAGTGTTGCTGCCAAAAATCGCATCTACATTGCAGTATTCATCGAGACTCTCAAAAACCTTCTTCTTGATGTCGATATTTTCAGCCACCGCTTCTATGACAAAGTCCACTTCTGAAAAACGCGAATATTCCGTGGTCGCTTCAACCAATGCGCGCTGCGCATCCGCCTCTTTCTTAGGCATTCCTTTATCTACGCGCGACTTCAATAGACGATCGATGTTGGCGAGGCCTTTATCGACTTGCGCTTGATCTATGTCTTTAAGAAGTACAGGTATACCTTTTGCGATAAATGCGACTGCAATGGACGAACCCATTGTCCCCGCGCCCACCACAGCAACTCGATTGATCTGCATTTTGAACCGAACCCTAATGAAATACGCCTCGTCAATTACACAGGGCAAAGGTATGACGCGGGGTGTGAGATCTCTAAGTCAAAGCTATTAGTGGATAACCATAGACGCTCCCAAGGTCGTCAACATGGCTGTAATCCTGTCATTGTGCCGTCTGACGTCGTTCGAGAATTAACCACTTGACAAGCATTTGATCATTAAAAACCCGTAGCTTTTTTGTAATGTTTCGTTATCATATTTACACACGTTAAGCGTGACTAAAGTTTCTGCCGAATGCGTAATTTACCTGCGTCCGAGAAGCGCATAGAAGCGTTTATCTAAACGCGCCTATGCGTACAAAACAGGCGATGGTCTAAACAACAATCGCCGGGGTCAAAAAGAACCGGAAAACAATAGGAATCCTCTTTGCTCAAGGCTGTTCCAGCCGGGAGGGCGGATATGTTCGCCTATCTAATCATCGCTGCCGAGTTGTTAGTTCTGTACACAGTGTTCTGGTATATCTTCCTCAAAGAGCCAAAGCCTTACAGAATCAAAAGTGAGATGTGGGGTCGCTACGACTACAACGCTCTTAACCGCTACTTCGAAAGCCTTGAACACGAGCTACACGAAACAAATGCTTCTTCTGCGTACAGCCAGGACACTGCATGGCTGCATATAAATGAAGGTGCCCAAAAGAATCGCCTCGCCACTTTGTCCATCGCCAAAGCTGGATACCCACAACTGCAAGGTGCTGGCGCCAACAATGGCTACTGCGAAGCGCAAAATGCCAAGAAATACAGCCGCCACTATCAACAAAATTACGGCTGGATCATTGACGATCCGACTCGTCTTCAAGGCAATCCGCTCAAGTTTGCAATAGTGATGGTGGAAAAGCTTGGAAATCTCTCCTCCCGACGTCCATAGCTTTTTCCTGCGTTCACTTATAATCAAGCATGCTGGTCAATTGGCCGGCATGCTTTTTTAAGGACCTGTTTCCCTTGACTGAAGACAATTCCCCGTCGCAAACCGGCGCGCAAGATGCAGATGGCGATGCAGCAAGAATTGCATCTTGCCTAACGCGGAATGTGCAAAGTGAAAAGGTGATTGTAGAAATCAAAGGTCTAAAAAAACATTTTCCAATTCGCAAAGGATTTTTCAACAAACAGGTTGGTGCGGTCAAAGCCTTAGATGGTGTTGACTTAAGCATCTTCGAAGGTGAAACGCTTGGTCTGGTCGGCGAATCAGGTTGTGGAAAATCCACACTTGGGCGCGTCATGTTGCGCTTGCTGCCAGCTACTTCCGGCAGCGTAATGTTCAACGGACAAGATGTGCTGAAGTGCGATGCAGAAGCGATGAAAAAAATGCGGCGCGAACTGCAAATAGTCTTTCAAAATCCTTATGCCAGCCTCGATCCGCGCATGACAGTAAAACAGATTATTGCCGAGCCGTTGGAAGTTCACAAAGTTTTGGAAGGTCCCGAACTCAACAAACGCGTTGTCGAATTGCTTGGTTTGGTCGGACTTTCTGTGCGAATGCAGGAAAGATACCCCCACGAATTTTCCGGCGGACAAAGACAGCGCATCGGCATTGCTCGCGCTCTGGCGCTTAATCCGCGAGTGATTGTGTTGGACGAACCAGTGTCTGCTCTGGACGTTAGCGTACAAGCTCAGATACTGAATTTACTGATTGACTTGAAGCGCGAGTTCAAACTTACCTATTTGTTCATCGCGCACAATCTGGATGTCGTTCGTTACATAAGCGACCGAATCGCTGTGATGTACCTCGGTCAAATAGCCGAAATAGGCAACTGCAATCGCGTCTATGAGATGCCGCTGCATCCTTATTCGAAAGCGTTGATCAGCGCTGCCCCCATACCCGATCCACGAGTAGACAGATCAAGACGAATTATTCTGACAGGCGATTTGCCCAGCCCGGCCAGCCCACCGCCGGGCTGTACGTTCCACACGCGTTGTCCGATGGTGCGCGACAAGTGCAGAGTAGACGTGCCGGCTCTGCGTCCGATTGAAAACGAACACTTATCCCACTGCCATTTTGCTGAAGAACTTTTGACAGGCTGCTAATCCACTGGATCAACCTGGTGGAATGCGCTGCCCCTCAGGCATTTTAGGACGCAAGTCTGTATAGCTGCCGTCGGTTCGCTGCCAGCCGGCACCAAAAATTCCTCTGTCGACTATTTCCTGATAAACGCTGAAAACGCACTTGCCCGGCCCGACGCCGGCTTCATCGAGCAATGGTTGTGTCCATTTTCTGAGCGTCACGATGCGCGGCGCGCTGCCGGTGACGACCCAGATTGGAAAACCGGTTTTGAGAAACGCTTTGATTTTCGGCTCCCAGTGCCGCGTTTGTCGGAAATTGCCGGTGTCGATCTCGAGCAAAACTTTGATCGGCTCCATGTGTGGATAGCTAAATGCGATGGTGGCGTCAGCTTGTTCGTCGACGCTGGTGAGATCGCCGGACAATTCGCGCCAGAATTCGCGGCCGGTCGTGAACTCCAGATTGTTGATCAGCCCGCGTTGTTCCGCATCGAGCATGGCCAGTCGGACATCGACCAAGCGGAGGAAATGTTCTTTGTGATACGTGTGGGGCGGTCCGGTAGGTATAGTTTCCCAGGAGATACCGCGATGTTGCTCGAGGGATTTAGCGCCTTGCGTGGTCAAAAAGTAGATTAACTCAGGACGGCCGCGACCTTCCATGCGCCCGCTCGAAGAAGAACCTGTAAACCCAGCCTGCTGCAGCCTTCTCAAGCGCTTGCGCGCGGTTTCATAACTGATGTCAGGAAAGCATAGCCTCGCTAACTGGCTGGAACTGATTGTGCGGTGCAGATAAAGCTGAACGAGCGCCCAGATGTCACGCTCCATCAAAACCAGACTTTTTCTTTTAGGCTTGGACCTTGCTGTTTTGTCAGTCATGGGGTTACTTGAGATTCCTTTGGTCTTTTGGGATACCTGAATTGGAGAAAGCGATACGGCCGTCTGACAACGTCCGGATTACTACCCCTAAAATAATTGTAGACCAGAGATGATTTTTAAAGGCCGATTTACGAAGAAATTTCCGCCTGTCTAGTCACAGTGGCCGAAATTACTTTCACGAAACTTTGCGACCAAACATTGGTGCACCACATGCGGTGCGCAAATGGGTACCGCGTTACTGTCCAAGTTTCTTCAAAATATCCTTGGCTCGATCATCACCCATGAACTGCTTCTTCAAAGCTTCGACATCGGTGCCTTGCGGTATCCTGTCACCATATTTGGCTTTCAGTTTATCAAGAAGACTGTCCGGATTTTGACCTTTCAGTTGCGAAGCAATGTCGGACCCACTCGGCTTATCGTCACTGTGACCGCCGCCGACCGTTCCGCCGCTGCCGCCATCGTAGGCAGTTGCCGGCGGTCTATTCTTGAGGTCGACAGCGCGTTTGGATTGTTCGTCCAGACCTTTGTTGACTGCATCAATGCGTTCTTTCAATTTATCGGAAGGCGCATTGGTTTTTGCCAATTCTTCCACATACTTGAATGCATTCATATAGCCGGCAATACCGATTCCCTGCGCTTTTGCCGCATTGATTCGCTTCAAAAGCAGCCCACGCTCTTCGTACATCGGACCTTCCGACACCAACGACTCGACCTGTACTTTCACTTCCGAACCCGCAGGCGTTGCAGCACCACCAGGAACAGGCGCAGCAGTGACAGCCGGCTCGGCAAATGCGCACTGGCAAAATGCTGATACTGACAGCGTTGAAATGGCTCCTAAGAACAAATGGCGAGCAAATCTGAAAGACCGCATATTCTTCTCCACTGGCGCTAATCTCTGCTTCGGACGAATGGCCATGACGAATGGACCTGACGAATTCTATTAATCCACAAGCACCGTACAGATTGTGCCGAATTGGCTGGCTCGGGACATTAATTAACGAGATTCCGCCATAGTTAATGAAATTCGACAAAAAAGAACAGCTTGCCCCGTAGTCTTACGCTTTTCCAGGCCGGCTTCCTTTTCTATATTGAAACTACGATCCACCCGGAAATCTCAAATGGGCCAATTCGAAAACGGCGAGCGCTCTCGGCTTGCCAACATTAACAGCACGGATGCTCACAACGCCGCACTAGACGGCGCGTCGCTCCTCTTTGATCAAGCGAAACTGGTCCGCAGCGCGAACCCTCCGGCAGAAGGACTTCAGCTGGCGCAGACATCCGGTCCTTTGTTTCAACAAGCAACAGGCGGCAGCTTCCGCGATGCAATTAAGGGAAGGCTCCAGGCAGTGCCATCGGAACAAGTCGGACAGGTTTTGCCGCCGGCAGACGTGGCCAACCCAAATACGACTCAAGGCACCCTCCAGCAGGGCGACTTCACAAAACCGTATCCAACCGTGCGCGACCGCGTTCCCACACCGGTGGGCAATTTGCCCAGGCTGCAGCATAACGAGCCGACGCCGATTACACCATCACTTCTAGAGTCTACCGGCACGAAGAAAACCGACCTGAATGAGCCTTACATTAGTAAGACAAGCGATCAAGGCAATACCCTTTTCGAAAAAATCGCGGCAGCTGGCGCATCGGCATATTTCATCAATCGAGACTACACGCACAGAACGGCAGCAGTAGAAAAACAAATCGCAGCGACTGAATTGGTTTCACCCGGTGCAAGACAGAGCTTCCAGATGGCTCGCGATGGCTTGCTCAATGGCTTGAAAGTTCCCATCCAAAACGCCGAAGTGGCGATGGAAGGACTGTATAAGCGTTATCCGATCGAGCTATTCCAGGGCACGTCAATTCCAAAGATTGGCGGCACCGGCAAGATCATGATGCCGCATCCATGGGATTTTGACCAACTTTCGCTGGTCGACCAGGGGCATGCAGAAAAGTATTTGAAATTGACGTCTCTTAGAGAACAACTGGTTGCTCACTGGCCACCGGTCGCGAGCACTCAACTTGGAAGACTGCCGACCGGCGTCGCAGAATTGTCTATAGTCAAAGCGGAAGGTCTAGTTGCAGAAGCAGCGAAATTCGACGCAGCAGGCTCAGCGTTTACAGGCGAAGTTTCAAAAACTCTGGCAAACAATGAGGCCCTGAGAACAGCAAACACAAATAAGGTATTTAAGGGCGTCGGCGCTATGGCAGGCGCATGGGCGACAAACTTAGTTATGGACGGCGTCATTAACACGAAGCACGGTCCTTCCGCGGTCGTCTGGGGCGCCGATCTGATATCGCCGGCGATACTATTCACCAATCGCAGCATGCTCACTAAATACGGCGTTGTAGCAGGCTCTCACTTGGTCGCCAAACTCTACGACAAGTACAACGAGAAATAAGCTCGTCAAAGCGGATACGACTTCCGCAAAAGATTAAACAGGCAAGTCTGCGTCAATCTTTGCCGCCAGGCGACCGCGTTTTTCATCGACGCGCCAGAGCAAGAGCAGACCGGCAATGAAAAACACACCGCATGAAAGCAATGCTACGCGGTAATTGTTGCCGCTTAGATGCGTGACTGCGCCGAAAGTTATGGCACCGATGCAAGTCGCCAGTTTGTGAGCCATGCCCCACAATCCGAGAAACTCTCCGGAGCGACCGCGCGGCGAGAACTGCCCGACCAGCGCGCGCCCGGCTGAACCTGTGGCACCCATCGCAATACCTACGAAGTTAGCAGCGACCCAGAGATGCGCTTTCTCCGTTGCCATACAAGCAATGAATATGGCAACAGTCCAGATACTCAAAGTGATGGCCAAAGTCTTGATGGCGCCAATGCGGTCTTGCACCATTCCGAAGACGCCTGCACCAATAGCCGCAGTGACGCTCACGACCAGAATCATAATTACCGAATCTGATGCGGTGAAGTGCAAGACCTGCTGCGCGTAAACCGACGCGAGGTGAATGACGGCTGTACTTCCGCAACTATAGACGCAAAGCGTGAGCAAGAAGTTGAAGAGATCTCTGTAATGCCTTGCGTGATTGACAGTGTGGCGCAGGCGTTCGAAACCGACTTTGAAATAGTTTTTGCCCACAACATCAGGCTGCGGCGTCGCTCTTTCTTTTAGGAAAATGAAAGTGGGCAGTGAGAAAAGGAAAAACAGAATCGCACAAATGAGCATGGCAAACGGCACGTACTCGGTCTGCTGCATGCCCTGCGCCTTCGCCCAGGTGAAATAAGCGAAGCACAAACCGAGCGCTATCAAGCTACCTACATAACCTGCGCCCCAACCGATAGAAGAAATCCGTCCCATATTTTCCTGAGTCGATAACTCAGGCAAAAATGAGGCAATTAGGTCTTCGCCGGTTCCAAAAAAGAAATTCGCCAAAGTCAATGCAATGACTGCCGCCCACGCCTCACCAGGCGGGATCAAACTCAGCGTTGCAGTACAGATAATGCAAAGAGTCGTCGTCACAAAGAGCATGCGTTTCTTTGCAGCCATGGCGTCGACGATTGTTCCGAGAACAGGTGCCGTCAATACGATTGCAAGAGCAGACACAGGAATGATGATTACCGACAACAAGAAAGTGCCGAACTCTTTTCCACCTGGACTCTGTCCGCAAATGACATCCACGAAGTAGGCGTTGTAGACCGCAGTCGCTACGACTGTGCCGTAAGTAGCATTGGCAATGTCATAGGCTGCCCAAGCGGCGATTTCGCCTTTGGTCGCCCGACCATGTTCTACACCAATAGGAGCGCCGCTTCCGGATTCCACGCTCGTCTCACTCTCAAATGCAGGCGCTTTGCTCATTTGCTCTCGGTCATTCTAGCGGTCATTATATAGGCTGGGTACAAAACGCAAGTTGCCCAACTATCTGATTGTCGTTCAAATTGCGACTATGTTCCCGAATAGAGACTAATCTTCCAGACACAGTCCCAAAAATTGCTCGGCTAAACTTTCCTCATGCGCAGATGATTTGAGCAGGATGCATTCGGATACTTACAACATTTTTTGAACGGTGATTTGTGGAAGAGCCAGTCAAGCACGATTCGGAAATAGAAGGCGGTGCTGACTTTGACACTCTGGCTCTGTGTTCCGGCGCCATCTGCGTTTCTCTCATAGCATCGTTACTTGTGGCGCAAAGAGGCTGGGTGCTGCAGCACAGAACATATCCGCACCTACCCGTTCTGGATAGCTTTTCCATTGCAGAACCGTTAGAACCGCTTCTTTACGGAATTATGGTTGGTGCATTGGTCGGATTCAATTTTCTCAGGCAGAAAAAACTGCTGGCGGCTATATATGGGCTCTCGGCGGTTGCCGCCATCGCCCTCGATCAAACGCGGTTGCAGCCGTGGTTTTATCTGTTTTCAATCATGCTGCTTCTGATTGCGTCGGCGAAGAGTTTGACAGTCACGCGTTGCCAGAGTGTCCTAAATGCGCTCAGGATATGCATTATCGGTACATACCTTTTTGCCGGATTGCAAAAATTGAATTCCAGCTTCTGCCAGATTGTTGTTCCGTCAGTGGTGCCCAAATTCGCTGGCAGCCTGCCGGAGGACGCAACTTTCTTCATCGGTATCCTAGTAGCAGTCGCCGAAGCGTCGCTTTCCCTGCTCCTGATTTTGAGTCCGACGCGAGTTGTCGGTGCTTATCTTGCTCTTTTCTTTCACGCGCTGACACTTTGGCTGATTACTCACCAAGCTTGGAATGCCGTAGTTTGGCCGTGGAATATTTCGATGATGTTGCTCGTCTATCTGCTTTTCATCCGCTCCAAGCAATCCGCCCCAAGTGATTTTTTTAAGCCGGACTCATGGCAGAAGGTAATTGCAGTCACCATTTTCTTGCTTTTACCGATACTCAACTTTTTCGGATATTGGCCCAATTACCTGTCTTCTGCGCTTTACTCGGGAAATGTCCCGGTCCTGCGCGTGGTCGTTTCGCCGCAAGACGAGGCAAAACTTCCTTCCTCAATCCGGGAGGCGATAGATATATCCAATCGCAATGCTCCAACCCTGATTACGGAGAGATGGGCCATGGGTGAATTAGGGATCCCAAGTTTCCCGGAGGTAAGCAACTTGGAACTATTGGCTCGCAAGCTAGTCGAGTCCGGTAAGTTCAGTAATTCCGAGATATACATCGAGACTTACCCTCGTTTTTTCAAAGGTGAAAATTGCCGCAGAGCGGTATCTTTATCAGCAACTGAAAGACGATGAAATGCCTAACTAACGTCAGTGTTTTTGTTTTATTTCTGGGAATAAACGTAAAAAGGCGTTTTGGCGGACGTCCACCTCGAAACTCGCCGGGAGTTGGTAGATGACTAAGTTGGCATGGAGCGTAGCGGCTGTAACCGACCGCGGGCTGCATCGCTCAGAAAACCAAGACAATTTCTACATAAGCCCCGACATGAGGGTTTTTGTCGTAGCTGACGGAATGGGCGGTCTCAAAGGCGGCGCGCGAGCCAGCAAGTTGGCAGTTGATGCTGTGGAAGCCCACTGGAAGCAGAATCCGCCGGATTTCAGCGACAGGGAAGCGACCCAGCAATGGCTTGTAGATGCTGTCGCCAACGCCAATCAAAGTGTTTTCACCGCCGCCTCGCAGGACGAATCAGTCCAAAACATGGGCACGACAATCGTTGCCGGCGTTCAGACTGAAGCCAACACTCTGCAAATCGCTCACGTAGGCGATTCGCGCGCTTATTTAATCCGGGACGGAAAAACTATCGTCCTCACCCAGGATCATTCCGTTGTTATGGAAATGGTTCTCAAAGGTCAACTCACTCCGGAACAGTTCAAAAATAGTCCTTTCAGACATTATTTGACTCGCTGCGTTGGGCACTCGGGCAAGGTCGAAATTGACCGAACGCCAGTGGAACTTCACCCTGACGACTTGATTATCCTCTCGACCGACGGGCTCTCGGCAGTACTTGACGAAGAGCAGATCTTCCAGGAGATGAAGGGCTCGATTACGCCGGAGGAAATCTGCGAGGCGCTGCTCAAATCCACGCTGGATGGCGGCGCACCGGACAACGTCACTATCCTTGCTGTGAAATACAGCGCGCACATAGAAAAAGACGACAAATCAGACAAGCCAAAGAAGAAAAAAGAGAAAGAAAAAGAAAAGTCTGGCGATAGAACCGGCTAAACCGAGTAACGGCAGTCGCTGATTAATGCTTCGCCTTTACTCTTTCGCTTATATTTGCTTTTCCCTGGTTTCTTCTCTTGTAAGATTATGGATGCATAAATGCATGGTGCACCGTATATGGTTGCACTGTTTTGTTTCTCGAAAAATGGAGATGCGGATATGGCGACAACATTCAGAAAGCTGCTCAACTTGAACAATGAAAATCAGAGCCTCGCAGACAGCTCTCTGGTGGTCGTAGACGCGCAAAGAGAATATTTGGATGGTAACCTTCCGCTAAGCGGAATCGAGGCGGCACTAGACCAAATTTCGCACATACTATATCGAGCGCGCAGTCTTGGCACAAACATCATACATGTCCAACACTTTTCACCAAAAGGCGCGCCATTGTTCAATCCTGACGATAAGTTCGTGGACATCATCGACGAAGTTAAGCCGATTGGAACAGAGCCCGTAATCAAAAAGAATTTGCCGGACTCTTTTGCAGGAACGGACTTAGATGAGCGAATAAAAGCATCCGGCAAGAAGGATCTGGTAGTCGTCGGGTTTATGACACACGCCTGCATCAGCGCAACAGTGCGGTCTGCGCTCAATTTCGGTTATCACACAACAGTGATTGCCAACGCCTGCGCAACCCGTGATTTACCGACCCTGGAAAACAATGACGTCATTTCTGCAGGCACCGTCCATGATGCCACGATGGCCGCGCTCTCGGATTTGTTCGCGCGAGTCATATCTGATGAAAAGGCACTCAAGGACTAGGTTTAGTTGACCTTAGCATCGGCTGGAATTAAGTATTCCATCTTGCGGTTGCGCAAGAAATCATAGAGCGATTGCTTCATGTCAATATTGCCTTCTTTGGCAATCGGAGTGAATTTCTCAACGCGATGGATACGGGCTTCATTATCAGCCTGCATTAGTGGTTTTCCAGTCTCATCATAACGACGAGTAGAAGCGATCATCTTAATTACACCATCCTCGACAGGTTCGTAATTGGTGACGCTTTCTTGTTGAAATGCTTCGACAATCTCTTTGGATTGACGCTGAACGCGAGCCGCCGCAACCATGCTGCGAAAGGAAACCGCCTGCTCGCTCTGGTTCGTAAAATCCTTTGTCAGTACCTGGTGATACTCAACGAATTCAGGAAAATCGGTGGAGGAAGTGTAAGGCAATTTGAGGAAGTGCCAGATGCCGCCGCGCCCATCACGCTGGGTACCGTATGCGAATCGACTCTTAGCTTTGAAGTTGAAAGGTGTGTGGGCGGACTCTTTATGAGTGACCAAGTCCTGGCGCGAAGTCGCTGTCTCCACATCGGCAAACCATGTGCCTGAAAGCCATTCCGGGATTCTTATCCAGGTGCTCTTGGAACCGTCCTTCTCGCCTTCCTTCCAGACAGAGCCAGGCAAATACTTGCTATTGACTGGACCAACCTTCTCTTTGTGTTCGATGCCGCCCTGCACATACTTCTGCGCGAAAGAGGGCGTACCTGACAGCTGCAAGGCTCCCACCAACAGGGCGATTACTGCAACAGAAAGGGTTCGTCTTTGCATCACCAGCTTCTCCTCAACCACTTTAGCCAGTCAATATTAGTAGATCAGCAACGAGCAGCACATGATAGATCAGTTAAGCTCCGGGCTGACATATATACGTTCCACCCAGCAATCCTCCATTCTGTATGCAAACAGGGAAGGCGAATGAGCCTTCCCTGCTGATGCCGAGCGACGTACGGCGTCGCGCCTGCAAGTTTCGTCTACTTGCCGATCTCCTTTCCATCGGACATCATGCGCCTTAGAACAGGCATGCCGTCATTGGAGAGTGCAACTTCTGCAGTCAATCCTTCGGAGTTTATGGATTGAGCGAAGCCTTCAGGGACATAGAATTTCTCAATACCTGTGCTCACAGTCGGCTCGCCGGTGTCTCTGCCGTTATATGTCACCTTCATAACCGCTTCGTCGTTCGTTAATGACTTAGGAATCTCCTTACTGGCTGAGACTGGCTCCCAGCAGGGAGATTTCTTTTTCAGCTTGAGAAAAACAGTGTCACCGCTTTTGCAGTCTTTGAAATCAACTTTGCTGCTCACATCGTAGGTAACGGCTACGTAGTCACCCTTGAACGGATCACGTGGGTCGTAGGTGTGGCATTTCAACACGACGTTCTTACCGAATGCAAGCGTCTGCGCATACGGCAAACCGAACGCCAACAAGGCGCCTACTTGCGCCGTGACAATCAGCGCAAAAATCTTTGCAGCTTTATTGTTGCGCACAAACTTAGGAGAGGTATCCGGAACCGCGATAATGTCGCTACGCGGATTTACACTGTTGCTGCTGTTTTCCTTGGGTTTCGTAAGTATCATTTTTCTTTCCTCGTTGTGTTTTCTATTTGAGATTCCGCTCGGGTACAGCCTTCGTACTGAATGAACGTCCGAGTGCTGCAAACGAGCAAATCATCAAGACGAGGCCCACTCCAAACGCAATTAACGAGCCGTTGAGGGCTCCTCCAGGTGCTGCTGCAAAGCAAATCAAAGCGAAAATAGTAAGTGTTGCAACTGGAATAAATTGGATGATGCGGTTCTCGACCGTTGATGTGAAGTAAAAGAGATAGAACAGATTGGCTGCAAGAAAAGCACCCATACCTAAAAATCTGTTGTTGCCGTCAAGGCAAAGACAGGAGTAAATCATGCAACCAATGATGCCAAAAGCCGTAAAAAACGGCCAGCATGTCTTGGCGGCGGGAGACTTCACTATGCTGGCCAGCAAAAGCAGCGAAGAGACTGCATAGATCTGAATACGCTGAACCGTGGCTCTGTCTCCGAATGATTGATACGAATACTCATTCATCAATCCAAGAATAGACAAGAGAACGAGCGCCACTGACGCAAGTAGATAAGTCAAAGACATCAGTTTCCAGCGCTTGCTGTGCTCATGCCAGAGGTGAAGAATGAAAAACGCCGCGCCTAAGAAAAGAATTGAAAACTCATCAATACGGGGTTTCACGACAGCGAATACACCGACTATCGAGAAGAGGTTGAAAAACAACGCCCAGGGGCTGCGCATGTAGTAAGAGCAGAATAATGAGCAGGCTACTGCTAAGGCGGTGAAATAATCAAACGGGCTATAAGAGAACGAGAATGAACGATAGGCAACAATCATCGCCATCAAGATAGCCGCCGGCTGCGAACGAAAGATGATCACCATTGGCGCGATTCCCATTGCCCAGATGAGCAATTCCGGTTGTTGACCTGTTATCTGAAAATGCTGCGCGACAAGGTTGGTTGCACCACCGAAAAGAATGCAGCCCAGAAAGACCAATGCTTCAGCGACGATTGTCTTGAGTTGAGAGTTGCCTTTTAATTTCCAGCCCAAAATGTAGCAAGTGAGCATAGAAGCAACGATTGCAAGACCTTTCATTTGATGAGAAACGCCCGGCCAATTTGACGAGACGAAGAGCAAAACGCCGCCCCCGACCACACAAGCGCCGGTAATGAGGCTCATCATTAAACCGTGCTGGATGCCGCCGTCAATTGAATATCGAGCCAGAATCTCATCACCTTGAGCGCGATTGAGGATGTTCTCTTCCTGCCAACGGGCAATCTCACTCTGGAGAAAGTCGTAGCGGGCGCGAACGATAGGGGTAGGCTGGTACGGTTTATTAATCAGGTTTTGCATACTGGTTCTCAGTCTCTCTTTCGGGCATTTCGAAAAAACACAGGCATAACGAAACGAACGCAATATCAGGTTGCGTCGTGGAATTAATCCTTCGACTGGGTATCTTTTTAGGGTAGTGCTGCGCGCTTCGCTATTACAAGCGCTCTTTGAGCCATTATGCTCTAGCACCTAGTTCAGCGAACTGGGGTAAATCCCAGGTCCAACTCAGTCGTCCCACTGAAGGAGAGCGTCTCCGTCTTTGGTAGAGTATCGAAAGCTCAAGCAGTATTTCAGGAAAACACAAGGCACGGCTTGAATCGGCAACGACCAAACAAACGCCCTGGTCCCTCGATTAATGAGGCTTTCCTTGATCAAGCGAGAAACAAAACTTTCAGACGATACGGCGAATAAGGTCGACATTTTGGTGTCAGGCAATATTGCTGGTGCCTGTGATGACGAAGAGGACGAAGCAGATATTGGCGGCGCTGAAGAAACACTGCTTCTGGAAAAGGGCAGGAAGCAAAATAAGGTAAGCAAGGCAAAAACGGCCAACGCCTTGACCTTTGCTGTCATAAATAAACGCTATGAACTCTTGGGCTTGGCTGGACAGGGCGGAATGGCTGCCGTCTATAAGGCACGCGATCTAAAGGAAAACAGAGACGTTGCCGTAAAAGTTCTCGATCGAGACCTTGCAGATATGGACAGTGTTCTCGAACGTTTTCAAAAGGAAGTGGCTGCAGCCTCAGCCATGGCGCATGAAAACCTTGCAGCCGTCTACGATTCGGGAGTTACCGAAGACGGTCGCCCTTACATCGTCATGGAATACATGCGCGGTCAAACGCTTGCGCAGCTATTGAAGAAAAAAGCAAAACTCTCTCTAAATGAATTTGCGGAGATATTCGTACAAGTAGCCAAAGGACTTGCTCACGCTCACAGACGCGGCGTTGTGCACCGCGATATAAAACCGAGCAATATCATGCTCTACACGGATGAAAAAGATAAGTTGGGTGTGAAACTACTGGACTTCGGGATTGCCAAATCATTATCCGATATCGACTCGACTTCGTTGCATCTGACACACACAGGACAAGTCATAGGCAGCCCGTTTTACATGAGCCCGGAGCAGTGCCGCGCTCTTCCAATCGATACGAGAAGCGACATTTATTCGCTCGGATGCGTGATGTTCGAAGCCATCACAGGTGGTGTGCCATTCAAGGGCGAAACAGCCCTAGACACTTTGTACAAGCACATTCATGAACCGGCTCCGCGCGTCAATGCCAATCATCCAAAACTGAAGCCTGCCGAGATTCTTGCATCGACAATCGAAACGACTTTGATGAAATTGCCAGAAGCGCGATATCACACAGCGCGCGAACTCGGCAAGGATCTGGCGAAGCTGACCAACTGGGATGATCTACCTACCGACCTCGATTTCGAAGCGGAAGCGAGAAAGTCTGAACCGGTAAAAGAAAAGTCTAGATTCAGTGCCGCCGGTATTGCAATCACAACAGCAATCGGTCTATCCATGCTGGTTTGTGGCACGATGATTTCCACATCGACTCAAGGTCCGCCGCCCACTACAGCAGCAGTGGGTAATGACCGCATTCACCTTGACGAATTGTGGATACTTAGTGAAAGAGCAATCGCAGATCAGAAATACGACAAGGCCGTTACTTATGCGCAGCGAGCTATCGATACAACCAGTCGACATTCAAACTCAATTCCTCACGCAGTGAGCTTGCTCAAATACGGCAAAGCAGTTTACACCAAGGAAATTGGTGAGCCTGAATACATCGAAGAACGTCGGATGAAGAACTTGACGATTGCACAAGAATCATTCACCAAGTCCATGGAGATTTTCGAAAATTACTTGAAGAGCAAGCACGCGGTGCAGCCACTAGAAGTCACTACGGCACTGGCGACACACAATGTTCAAGACCTCAATCGCTATTGGTTTGAGCTGAATGGAGAACTGGCAAACTTGTATGCCAACGATTATCGAGAAAAGTCGAATAGAGCGAAGTATCTATATCAGCGTATCGAACGGCTATTTGCGGTTCGCTCGGAAACTACAAATTATCCGGAAGAACTGGCAAAACGATATCTGCAGGCGCTAGCGAACCTGTATTTCGCAGATAAGGAATATCTGGAAGCGGCAAAATTGCAAGCGAACATTGCCGAGAATTGGGGCGAACGGCTGCTGGACAAGAAGACCGATCCGACAGAGGATGCCTCTTTCAGCGGTAACTGGATTTCGCCCTTTGCAAAGTCGAGTTCCAATTTGCACCTATCACTAAAACAAGCAGGCGACTACGTGACCGGCACAATCACACTTGAAGCCCTCCCCACACGCTCTATTTGGAAGGGCTCGGTAAATGGTCTGAGCCAGGGACATACATCCTCCGCTACGTTTACTTTGTCAGGGCTTAATTCTGATAATTCTTCCGACGAAAGCAGTTCGGCAGCTGTTAAGTCCTCCGTGCAGGGAGAGCTTAGCCTCACACGCTACAAAAATTACCTGGTCGTCAGGTTGTATAATCCTTCCGGCTCGGCAAACATTGATTTGCCGTATGCAGAGGTGCTTGAGTTGAAACCTGTAAAGCACGCTGTGAGCAAGAAGTAAGGGCAAAAACGGAATCCAGTTTTGTAGCTAAAACAATACGGGGCAAAAACGAATGTCTGCCGAGACAAATAAATTAGGCTCATTTTTTGAACAAGTAAAAGAATTCGTCCTCATCTTCGGCGGCAATTTCGCCGTCCTGATTCTTTTGCTTGTAGTCGTAAACTACTTCCTGGCGCCATTTGATATCAAAGGTCAGGTATCAGGAGTCTCGCAAGAAATCACCTACTTGCGCGCAGACGTTGCCACTCTGCTAAAAGAAGTCAGAGAGCTGAAAGCCGCTCAAAAAACGAAGTAGGGTTTGGAACGAGCGACAGCACGTCGCCCGGGGCGAGCCTTACATCTTGCCTCCCCAAAAGGCGCGTGCAATGCGGCCCTATGCTGCCTCGCGTGCAATTTCCCTATTTAATCCCGATTCCCATCATGTGAGTCGGTGTCAATGGTTCAAAACGAATGTCTTTGAAGCCCGCTTCCTTGAGCCATTCTGCGCACTGAGCGGGCGAATAATCGAATCCGCCCGGTGTTTCGATCAGCATATTCAAACTCATAAGAAGTCCGAACGCATTTTTCTCGCGTTCGTTATCAATCATGGCGTCATAAACGATCAGCGCACCGCCAGGATTGAGTGCCTCATAGGCTTTTGCAACGAGCATGCGTTTCTCTTCCAAATTCCAGTCGTGCAAAATATGTCCCATTACGATGACATCGCAATTCGGAAGTTCGCCCTTGAAGAAATCTCCGCTCTCGAATTTGAGTCGCTCTGATACTTCGTTCTTCTCAGCGTATTCATTGAAGATTGGCTCAACAGGTGCCAGGTCGAAACCAATTCCGCTCAGGTGCGGATGTGCTTTTGCAACCGTAACAGCGAGGGCACCTTGGGCGGTGCCAACATCGCAAAATGTTTTGTATTTGCTCCAATCAAATTTCTCAGCAATGAGCCTGGCATTCCCAAGACTGATGCCGGTCATGGCTTGCAGAAACACTTTCAGCTTATCGGTGTCAGCATAGAGCTTTGCGAAAAGATCTTCACTCGCCTGACCTTTTGCTTCGCTTTGCGGTTTACCTGTGCGAAGTGCCTCGGTGAGTCCACCCCAAGTGGGGTAGAGTCTTAAACTCGTCATGATGAGAAAACCGCCGATATAGCTTGGTTTCGCTGCATCGAGGAAGGTGTCTGTTTCAGGCGTGTTGGAATAAACACCGCTCTTTCTTTGGAGAAGTCCGAGTGCCACAAGCGCGTCAAGAAAGTCACGGCTGGAACGTTCATGAAGTTTCAAATTCTTAGAGAGCGTATCAGCATCTGCCGGTGCCTTCGCCAGCTCTGTAAAGACATCCAGCTCCACAGCCGAGAGCAGGGTCTTGGAGCCCCAAAATGCTAGCCCCAACTGCATAATGTTAGCGGGTGTTACCTGGGTTGCGGTTCCAGCTGTCATTCGGTGGTCTCCTTCTCTGGCGAACGAGCACACAGACTAACATCTTGGTTTCAGGCTAATCCATGGCCGTTTTCTCAGTTTGTGGGCATTGTTGTTTCCGGCTTTAAAGCAGCAAATTCCGACTTGGACAATCGATACACCACACTATCGCTGCCGAAACGAGATCTCGTCTCAATGTAGGTAGCGCCGAGCTTTTCTACAGCTCTGCGCGAGCGCAAATTGTTTGGTCCGACAAAGAAGAGAACATGATCGACGTACTTGTATGCGTGACTGAGCATCAAGTTCTTAAGCTCGCGATTATATGTTCCACCCCAGTAATTGGTGGTCAAAAATGTCCAGCCAATCTCGACCTCGCTGGCGGTTTCGTCAAGTCCGTAGTATCTAGATGAACCGATGATTTCGTCGGTCAGTGCATCTTGAATAATCAAAGCACCTCCACATTCGAGAGCGCCTTCGAAATAGCCTTTGAAGACTGCTTCCTTGTAGCGATCGGAGTTAGGGTGTTGCTCCCAGATCAGGGGGTCAGATGCAGCCATATAGAGCCCAGGATAGTCTTCAAACTTCAACGGTCTCAATTTAATGAGCTCGCCTGTCAAAGTAGGCTGCAGTTCAAACATATGAAGTCTCCTGGCTGTTGTCTTTAGCGCCTGACTGATTTGAGCTTCACCATTCTGCAAAGCTCCATAGAATTACTCAGAATAGCTTGTTGGAAGTTATATTGTCCCGCTCTTAACCGATAACTTCACATAACAAGATCCTCGTAGCTAAGCTCCTGCGTGGCTTCGACGGTTGTCCAACCGTTGTCCATCGGCTGTCATACATTAGAGCCATGAGTCCGGGACACCCGCCCGTGACGAACCCAAATACCGGAGGTCCGCAAGACCGCCGAAATTGCAGGCGCTTTAGCCTGGCAACGTTTCTAAAGGAGTCTACCCGATGTCCACATGCGGAAGTATTGCCGGAAAGTGCACCCTGTTTGCTTTTGCCGCCCTGGCACTGCAATCTCCCGCCCAAGCGCAGTCACTTAGCCAATCAGCAATTCAGAAAGAGTATGAAAACCGCTTTGCGCCAACGAAAGAAAGGAAAATCAAAGCTCTTCAGCAACTCATCCTCGACGGCTCCGTCCCCACCTCGACCAGCCACGGCAGTCATCCAACCTCGGGAACGCAAAACGGAGCTAACTACCACGTTCATGCCGGCAACAAGTCAAAGTCCGAATCGCTGAAAACCTACTCCACGCCGCTGGTCTATATTCAAAAGCCCGTGACCTATGTTTTCCAAGCCGGTCAAGGTTATGGAATGACCTCTCACTTCGGCGCTCCCGGTCCCCAAGATGGAGCCTTCCAATTCGACCCCGGCGCTGTTTTGCAAACCAAAGACCTCCCATCCGGCGTGGTTAACGCAGCAATGGCAGAAGGCAGCTTCAACGGTTTGGGTATTCGGTTGACTGACACAGCTGCGAAATTGGCGCTTGGCGATTTCGCACAAACAATCATCGACCGTGCCACCAGCCCGGAGCGCTGGGTGAAAACAGCTCAGGTTGTAGCTCAAGCACAACAGCAAATGCTTGCCGAATCTGCCGCTCAAGTTGCAAAACAAACCTCGCAAGTCAATATCAAAGTTGTAGGAAAACATCTGGTCAACGTCGCCAACGAAGAGACTGCAGGCAACCAAGGAATCGGAAAAGTAGTGCGCAGCGTTCAACTCTTCTGGAAGTCAGTCTATTTGCCGACGGCACTGCTTCTGCTTTTGGTTGGCGCAGTATTGAGCAGCGCAAAAGTCATCGTTCAATACACATTCAACATCGCCCCCGGAGAGGAAATCATGACTCCTCTCTCTGGCCCCCTCAAAGGCATCACCGCGCTCGTCCTCATCCCTGCAACCCAACTCATCGTTTCCTATTCCATCGACATCGGCAATTCGATGACTGAGACGGTGCAAGCGGTTACCGATATGCAAAATGTGCAAAGCTGGCTTGGTGAGCAATTCACACACATAGGCAACGGTGTAGAAAGCGCGGCAATGCCCGCAATGTCCTCGCCGGAAAGTGCTCAAGCATTCATGGCAAACGTCGAAAACAAGCCGGTGCAAAATCAAACTGCTGGAATGGTGGCTGGAGTTTTGTCCATGATGGTCTCGCTGGCAACAGCAATCTTGCTGGCTTTCCAATTGGTTTTCGTTCTCTACCTTTTCTTGATGGGACCAATCGCCGCATCACTTTATGCATGGCCATGGGGAATGGCTCGCATGTTCAAAACCGTTTTCACCAACTGGCTAAACGCAGTAATCAACCTTGTCCTCTGGAGATTCTGGTGGTGCGTGATCCTTCTGGTGATGGACAGCCGTATCGCCTGGCTGCGCCAAGAAGGCATCTATCAAGCCGACAGCCCCTGGGAATTGTTCTCGATGATCTGCTTTCTTGTTTTGCTCTCTGTGGTGCCATTCATGTGCTTCCAATTCAATCCTGGTTCTTTCGTTGACAAATTACTCGGCGAATTGGGACACGGCAGCGGCGTCGGCGCCTCTTCCAACATGGGTGGCAGCGCACTAGGTGGAGCACTCGGAAGCAATATGGGAAGTGCAGTCGGCGGAATTGCCTAATTCGAAAAACAAAACATTTGAACCCTAATCCAAACGAACTAGCAAACAAAAGGTCACCAACATGCAAAAGTTTTTCTCCATCAAAGCTCTCCTGCTGGCAATCGTCGCGATTGCATTCGTCTCTAGTGGAGCGATTGCAGCAGACAGCTCGCAAGGCGGGAACTCTGACAGAAGAAATACACCGATTTCAACCAACGCGAATCAAGTGACTGCAGTGACCAATGCCGCAGATCAGGAATACAACCTGACAGTCAGCCAGCTTGAAAAGCTCTACAGAGAGTCGACTGACGGGTTGCCTGTTTCCAACGCCGGAACATTCAATCCTGCAGCGCTTTACTCACAAGGACCGATGATTCCAGTCGGAAGTTTGAACCTTCCGCAGCAGCTGCAACAGTTGCTCGTCGGTGGTGTGCCAACACAAGGTCTACCTCTTACAGACACTTCTCTCAAAATGCAATTGCTTCAATTGCAACAAACAATGCTTTCGCAAATCTCTGATCCTCTACGCAATATTCCTAGCGCATTAGCTTCCCAACTGGCTGTGCAAACGATGCTCGGCAACTCTTTCGCTCAGATCACAACCGCCAATGCCAACGCCGCTATCAATTTCACGGGCAAGTATCTGATCAATTTCACCGCTCAAGAAGGCAATGTTTGGAACAAGCTGCGTAACAACATTTTTGTGCCCATCGCCGTTCTGCTGCTCGTGCCTGGTGCAGTTCTCACCCAAACCAAAGTGATGATGAGTGCCGGAAATCCGGTGATTGAAGCAGGCAATCCTTTTGAAGGCATCCTGCGAGCTGTCGTCGCAATGTGCTTCATCGCAGGCTCCTACTTGATCATCAACTATGGCATCGATTTTTCGAACTCGATCAGCCACACGATCCAAGAGTTCTATAAAGCACAATTCGGAACAGACATGTACGCTGACGCATTCAAAGGACAGCAACGCGCATTCCCCTCGCGGCAGGCAGCGGAGAACAAAAACAGCCTCTCATTTCTTCCGGGTCTTGCTCCCATGTCTCCGTTCCCAGCAGGCAATGACGTCACCGGACTTAGTGGCTTGGAAAATCAACTGTTCAACAACAAGACCTTTAGCGCCGATGGCACCCAACAAGCAATCGAAGGCATGACCGACGAACTCATGCCCTCCAGCGAAGTCGTCGCTCGTCTGGCAGTTTTCGGCAGCAACATGGCAGTCACGACAGTGTGGGATTTGCTCTGCACATTCCAACTCATCTACCTTCACTACTTGTTTCTCGTCGGACCAATCATGGCAGCTATCTGGGTTTATCCCATCAGACAATTGCGTGAAGCGTGGCCCAACTGGGTGGTCGGGGTCATCACTCTCTGCTTCTGGTCGCTCTTTTGGAATACTGCAGTTCTTTTGATGGCACTATTCAATAACGCCGACGCCACCGGTACGTTCATCTTCACGGCACTCAATTGCCTGGCCACCGGCAGTGTTAAATTTGCATTCGATTTCGTCGGTCTCATCACCGAAGCTGGACACACAGCAGTTAGTGCAGCCCGAAATCATATGGCTCAAAACAACCAAAATCCGCTGATGATGCCTATGCAAAATCCCAACCTCACAGGCTTGGGAGCTCTGGCAAACACCTCGCTCAGCAAACCAGGCGAAACCGGAATTGGTGCACTCACAGGCTCACTATCCGGCACCACTGGAAACAGCACGCTCGCATCGACAGCGAACGTTCTAGCAGCCGAAGGGCTCGGCAGCGCCAGTGCAGCACAAGCATTGAGCAGCACGGCAAACGCGTTAGCGAATCAATTGATGAGCAATCTCGGTTCCGTCGCCAACGGTATGCAAGGCGCGACTGCTTCGATGAAGGATTGGACCAACGGTTTATCTTTGCCGCCTCTCGCTCAGGATGTTGTGACCGGTGTAAACGGATTACCGGGTTCGCAAGTTTCCGCAATCGCGCAGGAAGCTGCCGCGCTCTCTCCACTGGCCGCTGGTAGCAATTCCCTACTCGGCGTCACGCTGCCTCCGATTGCAGCAAATGCCAACACTGCTCTTGAGGCGGCGCAAACACTCATGCCGACACTCTCTGGACAAGCAGGTCTTGCTTCATCGCAACTCAACAGCCTGGCATCCGCAGTCAGTGATAACATGAACTTCTCCAACTTGATGGCCGCTCCGCTGGCAAATCTTCAAAAGGGTGCGCAAGCAATCAATATGGATCCCTCGACCTACGGCAACATCCCAGTACCTGCGGTAGGAACATTGGCATCGGCTTTCTCCGCTAACATGCCCAACTCTGCTTTCGTATCTTCGGCTGTCAATTCTGGTTTCTCCTCCGCCACCGCGAACACAACCGAAGCACAATTCGCCAATTCGCTTATCAACAGAATGAATGACGTAGTCTCCGGTTCAGCTGGCGGTTCTTTGAACACCGGCGCCATCCACACAGCGGTGTCCACAGTCCAAGCCGATGTCGGCACTTCGAGCCAAGCGCAAGTTGCAACACAGGTCGCTCAACAAGTAAACGCACAGGCTTTGACTCAGTTCGTCAATGGCACCATTGGCAGTGCGCAAACCGTTTCCGCAATTTATGCAGCGGAACCTATCGTGCATTCTGCACCGCAAGTTCAAGCATACGCAGCGCCGGTTGCACAGACTTACACCGCACCGGTAGTTCAAACTTATGCGGCACCGTCTACTTCGGCGCCCGTTGTTTCGACTCCTGTCGTTTCCGCTCCTTCAGTTCCCGCTCCTGTCGCAGCAGCCCCCGCACCACAAGCGACGGAAAGCGCTCAGAAAAACAGTGGAGTGGATTTCCTCAAAGCCGTTACTCAAGAGCGTGCCAACCTGGCAAAACTGAACGGCAACCAATCTGACAACGGCTATCCGTCATGGGCAAAACCTATCTAGTTTTCCCTAATCGGTGCGTCGGCGGCTCGCCTGCGCCAGGCGGCAAGCTGCCGCCCGCCCACTCAAATAAAACAAACTGTCGATTGCATTGAGCGTGCAATCGACAGAATAATTTTTGAAACCAGTAGGACGACGCCATACGTCGACCTTCCAGTTAGCGGGCGATGCATGGCATCGCCCCTACAGATTAGAACTCAACCTGAGCCGGGTTCTGTCCTTGCGCTTGACCTTGCGGTTGAGCTTCTACTCCGGGCGGAGTGAATCCAAAGCGGCTAACATCAGGACTGAAGCTAGTCATCGGCTTTCTCTGGAATGGGCTCTTAGGATTGGTCGCAGGAGCTTGCGGAGCGGCTTGCTGTTGCTGCGGCTCGGGAGCGGCAGGTTGTGTGTAGCTGGTCTGGGCCGCATCGGCAATCGCTTGCGGTTCTAGAAGCGCTGAGCGACTAGCACCGGCTGGTTGGCGAGCAAAGCTCGGGAAGGGCGGTGCATTGCTTGGAGCTTCAGCAGCCTGCTGCGGCTGTACTATCGCAGCTGAGGTGGCCAATTCCACTTGCGGTTGAGCTTGCTCAACTGGAGCTTGTGGAACACCCATGAAGTGTCCGCATTCGATGCAGAATTTGCGTTGACCGGCTTCCTTGCCGCAAGCTGGGCAGATTCTTGCCGAAGTTGCAACTTGGGCGGCAGGAGCTTGCTGAGTTACCGCCGCTGGTTGCGCGTACTGCGCTGGTTCGGCGTAGGCAACTTGTTGCTCTGGTTGCGGTGCGAAGTTATCCGGCACGAGGTCTTGCGCAAATGCCTGTGCTTGACCGAGTCCGCGAGCGAACATTGGCACGGCGCCTTCCGGCATCTGTGGAGCAGGCGGTGCGCCTGGCGTCGGATGATTCGGGTCGGTTCCTCCCGGAGCGGCTGCTTCTGCAGCTGGCGATGCGCCGCGCCTGGAAACGTTGTGCAAGAGGTGGAGTCTTGCGATTTCTTCAATACCGCGCAGGTCGACCATCATCGGTTTGCATTCGCCGAATTCGGCGTCACCGGCTGGAGACAAGAACACTAGTGCGTGCTGCTTTTCCATACGCTTGATAGAGTCTGGGTCGACCCGAGCTACTACCTGCTGCGAGTGAATCTTGTTCCATGAATTCGGGAAGATACCGAATCCTGTCGCAGCATAGTGGTCGGCGATACCAGGTACGATGACGGCGTGCTTGCCGATTTCTTCCGAGAAGAATTTGGCGGTCGTTTCGTCAGCGTTGTGCAAGCAAACGCGTACAGCACTGTTGGAGAAGATTGTTTTCAGTTCGGACATACCGGACTGGCTGGAGTCGCCGGTAGCTCCTGCGGAGTTGGCGATCTGCGAGATGTTCTGCAAGATAACTGTCAATCCGCCGTTGGCACCACGGACGATAGCTGACAATCTGCCGGCAATGTCGAGGTTCAATGTTTGGTATTCATCGAAGAACGCAAACAACGGCAGGGCTGTCTTGGTACCGTATCTGGTGTGCAATGCTTGTTGCAGTGTGTACACGAAGCACGATGCCAATGATTCTGCGTCCGGTCCCATCGAGGCGGGAGCACCGAAGATGAGCACTGTCGGGCGCATCATCGCTGCCTTGATGTCGATGTTCGATTGCTCGGTCACGCGCATAACTTGCTTGTTGTTGAACATTCGAAGACGTCCACGAATGCCCTGGATGTTTTTATCCCAGTCACTATCCGTACGGATGATGGACGACATCTTCTGCGTCAATTCGCTCAGCTCAGCCGTTTCAACTTCCGGATTAGACTTCAGTCTTCTCAGAGATTCGACGATATTGCGGCGATTGTTGACCAGTTTCATCAAGCCACGCGGGTTGCGCGGCAAAGCTGTAAATTCTGACGGCGAGCCATTTTCGTCTTCGGCTGTGACTTGCACTGCGCCCCAGGCGAGAATTTGTGCCAGACCATGAATATATCCGTGGTCGCGCTCTGCCCAGTGCTGTTCTTCTGGTGGAAGTGAGTTGACGTCTTGGCAGATGGAAGATGCAAACACAATCGGATCGAGATCGAGCGGATTCCAGTGCACCGACTCGTCATCCAACGGGTTGAAGTAGAGGGTGTCGAAACCAGCGTGTTGCGCTTCGGGCAATACTGAATACTTGAAGCCTTCTTTCTTTTCGTCCAAATTGGGATCGTTGGCTTTTGCTTCCAAGGCGATGATGACGCACGGCTTAGCCATGAGGGCTTTCATGATAGACCGCATCAAGGTCGTTTTACCGGAACCGGATGGTGCTACGATAAACATGTTTTTGTTAGGTAGGCGTCCCATCGGAATGGTGACGGGCAAGTGTGTTCTTGCCAGGAAGCCGAACGGAATAACGACTCCGTCTACTTCCGTCCAACTGGAATTCGGATTCTTCTTGCCCAGGCGACCGTGACGGCGCAGGTTAGGCGGGCATACAAAAGAACGTTCGTAATCGCGCGGGGTCATAAGACCGGACGGGGGATTGAACGTGCGGATCGTCTGCCATGGGAAAAGTCTCTTCTTGTGAGCCGCAGCGATAATCAGTGCGAGCAATACGAGAGTCGGCAATAAGATAGCGATTGAAGTGGCGTCCAAGAATCCGTGTCCGGACTTGTGCGCAACAGGCAGACCACCATGTCCGCGCTGCGAGGCGCCGGGTACACCTTCCATACGCAGGTTCTTACCCTGGACGGTCATACCGGCGGTGGGCGGGCTGCCGTTGGCAGTGCTGTTCAAATTAACAGGCATACCACCATTGGCGCCAAGCAATTGTGCACCGGGCTGTGCAAGCGGGCTTTGCCCCATCTGGGGCTGCATGCCCTGCATCGGCATCGCTTGCATGGGCATTGCTTGCGGTGCTTGCTGAATTCCTTGATTGATTAAATGTTGGCTGAGGTCTTGACCGAGTGGGCGTCCGGTTTGCGTTTGCGGCACTGGATAAGCATTTGCCGCGCCGGGCTGACCGGCGTACATTGGCGCCGGCATCATCATCGGTTGCCCCGTCTGCATTGACGGGTAAGGAGAATAGGCAGGCATCTGCACCATCTGCGCGCGCCTGGCGTATTCCTTGGCGCTGATCACCTCACCGGTGTCGGTATCTTTGTACCGGGTGATGTGCCCTGTTTCGTCAATCTGTGCTTTAAAACCCATTCTCTTTGTCCTTTTAAGCCGACTTGCGGCTGCTAAACGGCCATCTTGACCGATATATTAGATATTTCTGCTCAGAATTTCATTCGTGTTTCGCGCATACTATGCGGTTTCCCGCACTTAGCCGCGATTAACTTTCAGAACCAGCCTAACCTCCCGCTCCTGCGCCCACTTCGCTGATTCCGCAAATCTTCATGCCATCCGTAGTCTGCTTGAGGAGGTATTCAAACTTAACGTTTCTTTCCCTCGAGGGCTGATCGGGTGGTGAGAGAATTTGTTGACCTTCCACGGTGATGACGATAGAGCCGTCCGTCTGGTGGGCACCGGCAATCACTTTGGTGGCGCGGAAACTACTCTTCATGCCGGACGCCTGGATCTGTTGTGCAACCTCAGGAGTCCAAACCGATTGTCTGTAAGATTGAGCGCATTCCGGAGTCATGCAGGCAATCGCTTTTTCCTGACTGTCGTTTGCAGAACCTGAACTCAAGTCGAAAGCAAATGGCAGCCATTTTTCCACAAGAGTTTGCGCTGTGACAGCGTCCGTTTTAATAGCCGGCTGAGCCATCGCGGCAGCCTGTGCTTTTTGCTGCAATTCGGTAGGAGCTGCAGCTTGGGCAGCGCCAGGTGCGCTGGTGCGACCGCCGGTCACGTCCGGATTATCCATCCAGGGCTGACGGGCACGCTTGCGAGCCTGTGCCGGCTCGGGGGTCGGCATCAATAGGACGGTGAAAAACATGCCTGCCATCATGCCGGCGATTGCCACCATGATTAGTGTCAGTTTGTATTTTTCTCCTGCTTGATAGTCGAACATTGTCTTGAACCTGTTTTCTGATTTTTAGAACTTTGAATTTTTTTATGCGGTCGACGCATGGCGTCGACCCTAAGCTTATTGCGGTGTGAGCAGGTGCTCCGGCACGGTGTCAGGGTGATAACCCTGTCCGAGCAGGTGGCATGCCCAGCGAGGATCGCCGCCGCATTTTTCCATCATTTTGGCCCGCATCGGCTGATCGTTGTTAGGTTCAGTCGTTGCTACCCAGTACATGAAACGCGGTACAACCAGTTTCACAACACCACGCGATAGCTTGTGATAGACCAAGAAGGCATCGGAATACTCACGATTCTTACGAGTCAAGTGAGCAATCGCCGACATTTCTTGTGGTGTCAAACCGCAAGCGTCGCGAATCAGATCGAAGTTGCTCGGGTCGTTGCCGAGGATGATCTTGATTGAACTGTTGGAAGCCAGAGTGCGTGCGCGGTCGTCTCTCAAAAGGTCGCCCAATTCTTGAGAGATGCCGATGAAGAGCAAGCCCAAGTGTCGGCTGGTGCGGGAGGCATCTTCGACCAAGGTCTTGCCGCCTTCGTAACGCAGCAGTCTCCACAACTCGTCTATACAGAACACGAAACGAGAAGGTTGCCCTTTCTTCATTTGTTCAGCTTTGTGCTGTTGAGCACGACGCAGAACGAAATCGGAAACGAAAAGTGTGACGACTGCTTCGAGTGTCTTGTCGTGAGCCAGTTCGGATGTATCGAAGACCATGATTTGCGCATCGAGAGGAAGCGAAGTCGGTCCATCGAACAATTTGCCGAAGATGGCGCCGCGGCAGTAGAGGCTCAAACGGTTGGCGAGATCTTCGCAGGTTTCGCGACGCTTAGTGTTTTGCGTGTTGACTGCTTCGGTCTGCAACCAGGCAACGAGATCTGATTCGATCGGAATGCGACCTTGCTGAGCGCACAGACGGTAGATGGTCTGAATGCCTTGCATGAGCACCGGCTTCTCATCTTTGGTCAAAGCCTGTTCACCCTTTTCACCAAGCATTACTGAGTGGAAGTTCAAAATCTTGATGATGTGCGATTCCGGCGGGTTGGCTGGATCGATCGGCTTTCCGTCGGTGCCTTCCAAAGGAAGGTCGTACAGGTTCAAGCAAACTTGTCCGTCCGGACCGAGCTTGATGTAAGCCGAATCATCATAGACTTCGGTGAGCATTTTGTATGAGCCGGAACGGTCAATGATGATCGACTTGGCGCCGGCAAGCGTCTTCATCTGGATGATCTGTTGGGCAACCATGGATTTACCTTCACCAGGTTGACCGAAGACGATGCAGAGAGCGTTGGGCAGTTTTTCGTTATAAGGATTCAAGAACACAGGTTCCAGAGTCTCTTTCGAGAAGCCCAACCAGTCGCCGTCTTCCGAGCCGAGTTTGGCGTGGACAAAGGGGAAGGAGTTGCGCACCGTAGGCGTTCTAGCGATCTTGCCTCGACGTGTAACGTCGATGCCGAGACCAGGCAAGCTGCCGACGAACAAACTCTTTTGTTCGTGATAACCGACGATGAAACGAGCGCCGCGGCACTGCGCGCCGGCGGTTCTAACCAATTCGGTCGAACGGTTCAGCTCGTCCAAAGTGTCGCCCATCATGGTGAAGTAAACGGCGTAATTGAACACTTCAACGTTGGTTGTGTAGAGTTCGGAGCCGATGTTGGCGGCTTCTTGTGCCTTTTCCGCTTCTTCCTGGTTAGGCGCGGAGCGCGGTCCCATGATGCCTTGATATGTGTTGGCATGAGCCTGGGCTTGTTTGCGTTGCAATTGTTTCCGGAATACTTCTTTGTCCAGCTTGTGAGCGTAGATGTTCAGTCTCCAGTTGCAATTCAAGCGAAGAAATGGCTGCAGCCAGAGTGGACCGGTGCGCTCAGGCAAGCGGTTCATGTACAGAGTGCGGACATAGCGACCGGGCTCCTCGTTGTGATTGTCGGAGTCTACTTCCGTGTAATCATCGATGGTTACATAGTCCGGCTTGCTGAAGTCATATCTTGATTCGACCAATTGTTCTCTGATGGAAGCTGGTTCCATGTCAGGGAAAACGCGGCGCAGCCCAGCGGGAAGCGGCTTGGTCTTGGGACGTTGCGGAACAGGCAAGAACTCTTCTTGGTCTTGACCGAATTTCGGATTGAGCTCTTTGTAGAGCATATGGAAATATTCAACCGCACCAATAGGGCGGGCGCTCATGCCGCAATTACCCAATTGACCTGCATAACCGAAAGCGCGCTGGATGAGAGTGGTGACGTTCTTGAAGTGAGCGCCTACTGTTTGGCGAGCGGCTTGGTTGGTGAAGACATCGAGCACGCGGCGAACTGTCGAGTCGACCATGTTCTCTTTGGCTGGTTTTTCACGAGGTGGTCTGTAGCAGAAAGTGACAAAGAACTTGAGCTCAGGCACAAAGTTTTTAGAGAGAAGAAATGCTTCATCGTTTTCAACAACTCGTGCGACATACTTGAGGAAATCATCGTTTACGACCTCGACAGGGTGTTTGGCGAAATAATCACGCTTGCTGATGTTGTGGCAAACGACCGTCAATTGAACGGATGTATCGATACCGTTCAGGAATCCGGTGAAGTGATTCATCAAACTGACAAGACGGATCTCGTCGAAACCGCTTACGTGCACGCCGTCTACTTCGAAGCAGCAGCGGTAGCTGCCGTCTTTGAGAACGACAACGCCGAGACCGGAATCGTCATCATGAAACAGGTCCCAGATTGGAATGAGACCGGCAGCCGATGGATGTGCTCTCGGCACCGCCAGGGCTGGAAGTTTGGATTGAGCTTCTTTGCTCAAGCCACCTTCTGCTTTCGAGTTTCTTTTGAAGAGATTCAAAAGTCCGTTTTCTTTGCTGTATGAGCGGGTTATTGTCGATACCATGGTGATTTACTCACAAAAATCGATAAGGTCTTCGTCTACCAAAAAGCGGACCGGATTTGGGTCCGGGCCCGGAATATATACTTGCGATGATACGTAGTGATTGAGAACTGTCTCCCAGTAACCGCTTGAATGATTGAGTGTGAACAAGCAGTAGATGGGACCGAAGGCGCCGATGATTAGCGAGATGTGGAGCCTTATGTCTTGCGTGCCGACCATGATCGGATTCATCCAGGAATAGAGCTGGGTGGAAACGATCAATCCGGCAAGAAGCGCGATCAGCTGGTCGTAGCGTAAGCCGAACAGCTTAGGGGCGTCTTCTAGATTAAGTGGTGTGATGTCTTCCATTTCTTTCTTCTTCTGTCTCTGTCTCTGTCTTTGTCTTTATCTGTTTTAGATTGGAACTGTTTTTTGCTTTTACGATGATTTGAGTTCGTGGGTCTGATTTTGTGTGGTGCCGAGCAGTTCGTCGAGGTTGATTGGTTTTGGAAAGAAGATTGCTTCGACGTATTCGGGAGGTAATTGGACTGGTTTGGAATTTCCGTTGATTGCCTCTTGTCTCTGGTGATCGACTAGCGATTTCGGTAGTTGCGATTTGCGGTCGACTTGGTTGTAGTGCCTGACTGCTCCGTGGAAATCGCCTAAGAGTCTGCAGATTTCACCCATTATGTATTGGTATCTGCTGCGATTGCCGGTCCAGGAGTCATCGGCAAGGGCGGATTCCAGCTCTTGCCCTGCCAGTTCAAGCCACTTTTCGCAGGGTTCGCCGGCTTCGCGTGCGCACCAGGAACCGTTAAGCGCGAAGAGCGCGCGGTCCAGATGGTGAGCGCCGATTTTGCGACCGGTCAGAACTGCGTGGGCAAACTTTTTGGAGAATGCGACTTCTGCCGGTGCTACAGCCATGAAGGGAATCAGCGAATCTTCAACGAACGAGCTGTACCAGTTGGTATACAAGCAAGCCGGGCACATGGCGATGAGAGCGGCGCGCACGGAAGGATGCGGAAGAATGCGATGCAAGTCGGTTTCAACCGGTGTGTCTTTCGTCATGTTTGGCGTGTGCGCCAGCATGTCGGTGGCAAAAACAACTTCGCATTCAGGGCACTGCACTGAAACGGTCTGGAGAACGAAGTTTTCGAATTGCTTGTAGATGTCTTGCATTGCGAATTTGCCGGGGTGAAGCTGTTCCAATCTGGATATACATTAAGACTTTCTCCACCCCGGGTAAATCAGGGTTTCTCCCACGTTGGTGGGGTAATTCCCATGGTTGGAAGGGTGGACTGTGGGAGATCTACGAAAACCTGGTTAATTCTTGGATTTTGCGTTGAAAACGCAGGTCTCTAGAGACATTTCGGACGCATTAAAAGGGTCAGGCAATTGGCGAATTGAAAAGCGCCAAAGGTGCGAAAAACAGATTAGATTTCCCGGATCAGTCATTAATTCTGAATTTCGGCAGCTTGTTAGATTTTCTCGAAAAGGTCTAACAAGCAACTTGAGACGCTTTTACCGGTGGTCGGGGATCCGCAAAACACGCACGTAGCGGCATTTTCGAGCAATTCAGCTCAACACACAGGAAGAAAGCGCAACTTCAGAGGCTTCAGGTAGAGAAAGCGGGGTTTGATGTCCGCGTCCGTCCTGCGCGAGGATAACAACCCCGCCTGAGTACGAAGCATTTCTACAAAGGGCGATGCATGGCATCGCCCCTAATCGAGATAGGTAGGTCCTCACGGACTTTCCCCCTCACACCACCGTGCGTACGGGTCCGTACACGGCGGTTCGGCAACGACTCTAATTTGAGGCAACCAGGCTCGGTAACCCGAGAGCCGCC